>BFBZ01000013.1_pt23:760000-1356732 | contig 1356732 bp, 1080 predicted proteins | sample 1888401 | NCBI WGS metagenome assembly BFBZ01 (sample SAMD00112614, study PRJDB3348) | symbiont metagenome | host: Chara braunii | reverse complement strand
CTTAGATCATCGACAACCGAACACACAGAAGCAATCAACAACTGGTTGTTGTGATTTGCTTTCAAATTATTTGGTACCTTAGATCATCGACAACACGCATATGAATTCATCGAAAAAAACAAATGTTGTGATTTGCTTTCAAATTATTTGGTACCTTAGATCATCGACAACACCAGCCAAGCCGGCACTATAGCAGGTCCCGTTGTGATTTGCTTTCAAATTATTTGGTACCTTAGATCATCGACAACTTCATATTCGCGCAAACAAACGCCGACGCGGTTGTGATTTGCTTTCAAATTATTTGGTACCTTAGATCATCGACAACATTCACGGCATTATGCTGGGCCAGTTCATAGTTGTGATTTGCTTTCAAATTATTTGGTACCTTAGATCATCGACAACTGTGTCATATGATACAAAGACAGTTGACTTGTTGTGATTTGCTTTCAAATTATTTGGTACCTTAGATCATCGACAACGGATTTGGCCTAAACCCTTATCTGTACTGCATTTAAGGGGGATTTTAGAAAGAAAAATCCCCCATTTTTTGTCTTTTTTTGATCCTATTACCTCCATTAAAACATTTCTAGTTGCTGTATCGGGGGAGCAGCGGTAGAGGGAGTATGTCCATAAAAGATTTCCATCATCCCAAACTGTTTGTCCGTAATACACATAATCCCAACATGACCCTTTTCTGGGAGAATTTTTTTCACTCTTTTTATATGAACCTCAGCGTTTTCCCGGCTGCTACAATGACGCATATAAATAGAGAATTGAAACATCTGAAAGCCGTCTTTCAGGATATTTTTACGGAACAAGGCATATATTTTACGCTCCTTTTTCGTTTCCGTCGGTAAGTCAAAAAAAACGAGTACCCACAATACTCTATATGCGTTTAATCGGGTTTGCATAGAATTCCTGGTCTTATACGATGCGGATCAAATGAATTCCGGGTATAGTATTTTCCTTTGTTTTCCCTCAAAACATTTTGCTAATGAAGCAGTTGTCTTTTGAACTGCCACTAGCAGCGGACTTTTTTCATTGCCTATCATTACATCCAGGGCTGGTATACCAAGTAGGTCTTTTTTCATCGACGGTGTCATTTCCAGGAATTTACCATTCATTCGGACGATATTTACCACTACTTTATCCGCGAAGGGCCGATAGGGTTCCATGATATCGTCTGCAAGGCAGTATGCATTGTATTGATTTTTATGGAAAATGCCCAAGGTTGGCAATAATCCAGAACTTACAAGAGATCTAGCTATAACGGCTCTTAAAATGGCATAACCATAATTAAGCAAATTATTGGGAGGCGGACCATACCGCTCCCTCTTGAATTCGAGGAAGTCAGGGAATATATTTTTCCAATAATAGACAGCGGCTTTGGCTTCATGATTATCCGCATCACCGCTTTTGACTTCTGTTGCCCAATTGCGAAGATTCTTTGCGGGTATCCTTATGGCTTCTAACATTGAGGCCTGATTATTCAATTTAGCCGAAACCGTCTGTTGCCAGAGCTGTTTTTTTAGCGGAATAGAGGCCTCTATCTGGGCTTGGAATTTTTGACTTTGTAAGGTGTTCCCATCTAGGTTAAGTAAAAGGCCAGTGGGGTGATGGGTGTTATCACAGGTAATAAAAGCAACATTATTGGATAATAATTTAGCAATAAGAGCCTGAGAAATAGTGATTTGCTGATGATCCAGCACCACTACTCCAATATCTTCTATCGGAGCCGATTTTAGCTCTCCCGTTTCGGTGTTTATAATGACCAATTGTTCGTGTTCGGTCTTCAAATAAGCAGGAGAACCGAAATAAAGCGTTCGCTTTATCATAGGAATTGGCTTATATGTATGTAACGGTGATTCTGACTGATTTATTGAGAAAATCCTGATCTTTTTCAAATTTATAGAAGGCCAATCATTCAAGGAAAATTTCTCCTAATGTATTTATTCTGGCCTTAATTCCACTCATGCTGGTTAAACTGGCCTGGATACAGCGCCCGGATCTTTTGTCTTCCAAACTCTCCCTGGGAGTCGTTTCAAACTGTTGGTTAAACCAATAACCACCGGAGGTTAATTTTCGTACCCTGAAAATATTCGGAGCTATGCATTTGTACTCTTTGTTTTGAATAGCTTTTTTCAACTCATCAATATTCATATTGAAAACAAAACATTCGTTTTGTTGCATGCTGGTTTGAAATTTCCAATTATCTGATGGAAGGTTTTCCAGAAATGTATTAGGTAGTTCTCTTTTATTTAATATATCAGTCCACACAGATGAAGGATCTTTAATAACCACTGGCAGGCCATACTTTTTTCTTTCCACAGCATGCCACAGCGATACCACATGTTCCTGGAGTTTACCATCTCTATCCTTATAAATGGCAATGTGATGGTTATTCCCCGGTTTAACATATTTCTCATATTCGATACCCCAGCTTTTATCCGATACCTTTATCAGTACAACTGAATCACTTTTAAGTCCTGTATAACACCTAACCCGTTTAATGGGAATTTTCTTTTCTTCGTTTAGCCAAACCGTAGTTTTAAATGCTTCCTTATGATTGTCGCCATACTGCTGTAATCGATCTGCCAGGATTTCCCGGATTCGTTTATCGACGATATGTTGAACGTCTTTGGCAGTAATGTTACTGATGTCATATTTAATGACATACTCTTCGACGTAATCAAAGATATCGACTTGAGAAATTGATTTTGTCTTGGTTCCATCGGTCCATATTGGATCCTTTTTAAGGTTGCCAAAGGCCTTAGATGGTTCATTTTCATGTTGGGAAAGTCTATCTCGAATGATCAGTTTTACCGTTTCATCTGCAATGTTGTCCACAGTAAGAAAACTCTTATCTAATTTAACGGTTCTGGTTATCTTTCTTTTAATCTTTCCATAAACACTTTCTTCACTTAAGGGGCCTCTGGGCGTAATGATATGCCTTTGAATCGGCACTTTCTTTTTTCCTTTCTTTATTTTCCGGATACTGAAAGTGGCCACTTTTTTGCCGGGTTTGAATGAAATATTTATATTTTCACAATTTCGGGCGATTTCAGCAGTATCGAATGGCTTGAATGAAAATAAATAGTTATCTAATAGCGATAACTTGTTCTTATACTCTATGCCGGCAATTTCACTTAGTATCTCTTCTCTTGTGTGTTGGGCATTTAGTGCATTGATGCGGGTAATGAGTTTTTGCTTTGTACATGCAATTACTAAAGCATCGATAGCATGGTGACGATGGTCGTCCCGTTTGCTCCAGTTTTTAATTCTGGTTATGACATGCATTTGACCATTTCGAGTTATTTGCCTTTCTTCGGTAAGACCAACCTGTTGATATTTTGGAAGATTAAGTTGCTCCAATATTTGATCCCAGCCCCACAATGTGCGGAGGCGTTGCGTAATACTTCCAGAGGTGCTGTAGACATTTCGACAGATGTTAGACAGCAAGCCTATAGCTTTCCGGGATATATACCTTGTGTCATTTAATTGTCTGCTGATGAAGTCATTTGGGATATCAGGCTCCTTCATCAACAATTTTTCATATTTGGATTTGGAAATACGTCGGTCGTTATAAGCGGATTCTAGCAGAGTCAGGTATGATTCAAAATCTTCCTTACTTCTTTTATATTGCATATAATCATAGGCCGTTGACCGGTTTTTGGCGTTCTCACCGGAATTGTATCGTCTTGGGCAAATAGTCTTATTGCCGAAAGAATCGTCAAAACGCAAAGCACGGGGAAGGATGTGTTCAATGTCGTAATCATTAGAATATAACTCACTCAGGTTAATCGATTTGCCTGGTTCGTATGGCGAAATACCGCGGAACTCTGCCCAAAGCCTATATTTTTCTATATCCCGTTTGCTGACGCTTTTTTTGTTCTGGAAATAGGGAAGCTCAAACAATAGTGTTTCAATTTTTTTGTTTTCCCGTTCCTGTTTGTTAATGTTATTATAAGCGTCATTCCTTTCTTCGCGGCTTTGCCTAAGTTCTCTGGCAAGTTCGACGCGGATCGAGGAGGGCGTTCCGTATTGATCAATAATGGCATTTACCAGATTGATCATCTGGTTTAGTATTTTCTCCACCACCGGTTGACGAAGGCTATTTCTCCTTAACGGACTTAATCTAGGCTGCAATTCCCTCCTTTCATTTTCCTCTTTTGTTAATGAATCGGAATGGCTGTATCCCGCTAAGGTACATGCTTTGTCATAGGTGTACCCTTCCATAAGGTAAGGCAGTATCTTGCGCATGGCTCTGGTACTTTTATTACCGAATCCACCTTTCGTTAGATCTATGGAAGAAGAAAGCTTTCTGGCAGTGATCTCATCGAATCCAAATTCCTTGGCTAATTTTTTTTGGCAGTTTTCTTCGTCCAAAGAATACATAATATGCCACAGTCTAAACAATGGCTCTTTCTCAAAGGTAGTATCAACAACGGGCTGCTCAGTTACTTCCCCGGTAGTTGTGTCGGCACGCTGCATTGATGACAAAAGCAAGTTCAATTGTAATGAAGGATGGTCTGACCCCAGGATTTTGGCGAACGCCATCCTGGTAATATTTCCCTGGATTCCCTTTTTCCGGATCAGCTCATTGGTGAAATAGCCGTCATTGCGGCCAATGCCCAGTATTTTATATAGGTCTGTCTGGGTAAGCCGGTCATTGTTATTCAGATGATCGAAGATTCCTTGCCGATGGGCCGCAGATATTTCAAATAGCTCTCCTTTTCTGTTCTTAATGAGAATATTATTGATACTTTCCCATATTTTCTCTATTTGAAACAATGGTGAACTTTTTGGGGCGACCCTTGGACCGGCTACTATTGACTTCCCTTCAGGAGTCGTAAAGGTCTGCGACTCGAATTCACAAAAATTTACCAGCCCCTTTTGGGATTTGAGCCGCCTTTGATAGTAGATGATCTCGTTTCGTATTTGATTGTACAAATCTGTAGATAAGACAGATGGATGTTCTTGTTGCTGTCTTTTCCAGATGGCGTCAAATTCCTCGATGTACGCGGCACGTGGAAAAACTTTTTCTTTAATACGGTAAGCTGGTGCTGTTTTTTGGGCGACGGAAAAGTATTGCTGCAGTTGGGCATAGAAATGTTGACCGATGGTTTCACTGCGTTCTTTGATGCTGGCAAAACGTTCATTTACCTCCTGTACATATTCTGTTTGTTTTTTATCTTCAGCCTCATCTGATTTGCTGTGTTTATATCCTCTTTTTTGATTGAGGTGCAGTAAGATCCTTCCCACTTCCTGTAAAGAAACCTTATCAGTAACGGCTTTTGCGCGTAGGCCCCAAATTTCAAGCGGAGAGAGTTCCAACAACAAACGTCTGTCCGGCATCATGTTATTTGCGGTCAGCACTTCAATAAGGGCTTTGCGGCGAAGTTGGTACCGGTCAAGACCTTTTCGTTGCGTGCGTCTGAGGGTTCTATCCATGTTTTTCGAAATAGCATTACCTTGAGTAAATTCTGTCTCGTCGTCTTTACTAAGGGGAATAATCCTTACGCCCAATTTGAGGATTTCACCTGGCTGATCACCTATAGATCTCACGACTGCAAAACCTATAGATGATACGCCCAGGTCCAGGCCGAGAATGTAATTGGCAGGTGGTTTTTGTTCCATGGTAAGAGTTTAAGGTTAATGACGCAAATCACAACACAGTACCTCTAAAAGTAGATAATGGCGGTACTGTAAGAATTTTAAAATTAAAATTTGCTTTGTCATGGCAAAATCAATTTTCAGAAACATATTTGAAGCAAATAAAAATCCCGCCGTTCATAGCCTGCAAAACCTTGCACAATGGGTTAATTATCAAAGGGAATGGGTTTGTAGGATGACGGTCTTTCGAACTGTAGATGTACGATGAAACTTCATACACTCACCCCCTTTGCTAATTTCAAAGATGGTATACATTTTCTCTATTTTGCCTTGACAATGATTTTCGATATCTTTACTAAAGCAAATCACAATAAGGATTATTCCGTAGTGTAAACTTTTACAGGAGTCCCATCCAAGAGATGGGATTGTTGTTTATAAGAGATCTGGCTATCCCGGCAGTTTATCCCCCGGAAAGCTTCTTGTCATATGTACCTCATAACTAAGTATTCCTTCTTTTACGGCCGGGTCTTCCTCTATGATCTTTTTTGTTTCTTCTACCGAGGCATTAAACACCCCGACACCTGCTTTATCACTTTCATCCCGGATGGGAAATACAACAGAAAGAAGACCTTCCGCACGAAGGGAGAAATTCCGCCGGCCATGTTCCCAGATGATGCCCGGGGCGTCCGGCCTGTTGAAATGGGGGCCCTTGGTTAGGATGACCATCGTATATGGTTTGGTGGTCATCATCATTTGTTTCATGAAGTCGTCGGTAATAGTATCCATGGCGTAAAATTTTCCGACAAAGTAATAATTAATCGGTGTATAGTCTGTTGTCGTCAAAAGATTGGGTGAGCATGGAGGTTACTAATGATCTGTCCGTGGCTTGGGCTTTGATCACGATAAACGTAAAAATAGGCTCTTTTTCCACGGTACTGATCTTTTGAAACTGCATTTATACTGCAGTGAAAATATATTTATTTTTTGTGAATTGGGAATGTATTTATCTTTGGTGCTGATAGCGCCTTTGGCATTTCCCTCTCAAACGATAGCGAGAAGCGAACCCAAAGGCTTTTTTTATGAAACCAACTGTAGCTGTCCTTATCGACGGCGGATTTTTCTTAAAGCGATATTACGATCTTTATAGTGGAGCTGCAATCCATGGCGCTGAAGTAATAGCGAAGAATATTTGTAAAGCTGCTATGAAGCACGTACCTCCAAATTATGAGCTGTATAGAATTTTCTATTATGATTGCTCTCCGTTAAATAAGAGAATACATAACCCTATCTCAGGCAAATCCATTGACCTCGGTAAGACGGATATCTATAAATTACGTCTTGAATTATTCGAAGAGCTTAAGAAAAAGCGTAAAGTAGCACTTCGTTTGGGGCATATTAAAGATTCCGGCGTCTGGCAGATATATCCTTCTAAAGTAAAAGCTTTATTAAAAGGTGAGATTTCTCTCGGCGATGTGAAGGAGGTCGATGTATTTTACGAAATGAGGCAAAAAGGTATAGATATGAAGATTGGAATAGATATTGCTTCCTTGTCTTTAAAAAAACAAGTAAATCAAATCGTTTTGATCTCTGGTGATGAAGATTTTGTTCCTGCTTCCAAATTAGCAAGACGGGAGGGTGTCGATTTTATTTTGGACCCGTTATGGAACCATATCGACCCCAATCTTTTTGAACACATAGACGGACTCAACTCTACATCACCTAAGCCGGCGAAAAAGTAATTTACTTTATCCTTCCCTCGATCACCTCTTTCAACTCCTGCAGATCATAATCGATCCGTTTGGCCGAGATCACGACGGGGGAGCCCCATTTCCTTAAAAACCTTTTCAGGACCAGCCGGGCGATCGGCTTTTGTCTTGCTATATATTTCTCTTTATCAAGAATATGGACAATGAGCATATCGGTCTTGAACACTTTGATGATCTCAGCGCCCAGGATCTCATTCCATGGTATCTCCCCACAGGAAAAAAGGCTTAGGTTATCATCTATTCCCCTTTCGGAAATACTAAGGGACGCATTTTTATCAAACAGCGTTTTTATATAGTCTGCCAGGGATATAATGGTCATAAAAAGAGCAAACCCTATGGGAATGATACGTAAGATCCAATCCGTAGGTCCCGATGCCCCTTCGATCGCGTCCCAGCGATACAACAGATTGAATACAAAAAGAACAGTGACCAGAAGATATGCTACAACAGCGAATGGGAATCTTTTTCTGTTGATGGGAATGCTGATATTCATACGCCGCCAAGATAAACATAATCCCCTGGTCCGGCAAACCAAAGGGATCGCAGATCCGTTGCCTGAAGGGGAAAACAAAAAAGGCCCTGCCAGCTGAATGACGGGGCCTGAAAACAAGCGATGGTATGGCTATTGTATCTTACACGAAGACAGCTTATCATTTGCGTTCGGGGTCAGCGTAATAAAACTTGGCGTATCGCCCGTCAGCGTCCATGACTGCCTGGAGAAATTATCATCCTGATATAGTATCACCGTCCATCCGCTGGGGATCCTTACGGAGGATGCCCAGTCATTCGGTACGCCTTTTGCTGCCAATTGCGACAACGTATAGCTCCCTTTTGCAAGCAGCTGACTGGCTGTCCCGCCGTAGTTTATATCCTGATAGAAGGTCACGCCCGTGGTGCCGCTTACCACCGGCGGGGTCGGTCGTGTAGCTGTCAACGCAATCTGCCCTTTCAGCATCCTGCCTCCATCAGCCGATAGCCGCAGGTAATAATCCGAAGAACAGTGGACCCCATCCTGGTCGAGGGTGAAAGTATTGGAATTCGTAGGTTTCATGGAAGCATCTTCAGCGGACTTGGCTATCTGGTTGCCTTCGCCATATTCATCGAACATGGAAATATAAATACCCTGAGCGCCCAGCCGCACCATATTATAGAACTGCCGCCACATAAAATCCCCATGGGCGCGCTGACCGCTGTCCCCCGGCAGCACGCAAGGCTGGAAGTCGATGCCATTGGCATTGCAGTCGGCCTGGTCCGCCAGCGCCGTATTGTTGTAATAATTATCCACGTCCGAGACATTCCCGATCCTGCCTACCATCCATGGCGACAGCATGTTGAAGCTGTGATATACACTCAGATATCCGGGACGGCTATCCTGGTCGCCGGTGCGCCAGTGCGTAGGCACACCGCCAATGACATAACAGCCCTGACCTTTGAACCAACTTACCACATCCTGGCAGACAGCTGCGCTCCATGGATGATTGTTGTCATTAAAGCCAAAACCCCAGATACAGACCACGGGTTTGCCATTCTGCCGGGCATAGGCGGATGAAGACACCAGGGCCGACATCTTGTTGGTCCAGTCCGTCTTGATCTCGGACTGCATATTCGTCCATCCGCTGACATCATACATAATATAGAATTTACGACCATAGGTTTGTGCTGCATCCATAAAAAATGAGTGTTGATAGTCTGCTGTGTGTAAGAGGAGAATAACGTCGCCGGCTGACCGTTGCCGAGATTGGTAAAAGCCGTCTGAAAAGTAGCCGTATACTCCCGCATATCCGGCCAGCATTTGATGACCTGGTTGGTAGGAGATGGCGGCTGACCCCAGTCCTGGCTCCAATGCCACCACACATTAATGGGCGACCCATCACCCGGCGCCGCAAACCAGCCCTGATAACCCACCGTTATTTTACCCACTACGTCGCCGACGGGGGAGGCCGCAACGGCTCTGGGTGAGGCGCCGGGGAGGTCTGCATTTTTGATCTCTTTTTTGTTACAGCTGAATGTTAGGAAAGTAGTCCAGACCGGTTAACGGATGGGTTAATTATGCATTAATGGTAATGAATGTGATTAAAAAAAGGAAAATCTGTACTTTAGGAATACAGCAGTCAACATTAATCAAACGGACAGCCATGAAAGAACTTTACTGCCTGGCTTTTTTGAGTCTGGCCCTTGTTACAAGCTATGCCCAATCCGCACCTCAGGTGCATATTGCCAACGGCATACTGGAAGGAGAGCTGGACTCCGGGGACATACGGATATTCAGGGGTATCCCTTTTGCACAACCGCCTGTCGGTGATCTTCGATGGAAGGAGCCGCAGCCTGTAAAGAACTGGAAAGGTGTGCGTAAGGCCTTGCGTTTTGCTCCCCGTCCCATGCAAACGGCTCAGTTCAAGGACATGCTCTTTCGCAGCGGGAAATATAGCGAAGACTGTCTCTATCTGAACGTGTGGGCGCCTAATACATCGACTGATAAAAAACACCCTGTCCTGGTATATTTTTATGGAGGAGGTTTATATGCGGGTGATGCGTCCGAGGTGCGTTATGACGGTGCTTCCATGGCGCGAAAAGGGATAGTGGTCGTTACCGTAAACTACAGGCTTGGGATATTCGGCTTCTTCGCCCATCCTCGTCTCACCGACGAATCATCCCATCATAGCAGCGGTAACTATGGCTACCTGGATCAGCAGGCCGCCTTGCGCTGGGTACAGATTAATATCGGGGCGTTTGGCGGGGATACCGCCAGGGTCACTATCGCCGGCCAATCCGCGGGCTCGATGTCCGTCAGTGTCCAGATGGCCTCTCCCTTGTCAAAAGGACTCTTTAATGGCGCCATCGGAGAAAGCGGGTCGATAGTGGGGGCAACACCACCTATTACACTCAATATGGCAGAACAGATGGGCGCCCGGTTTACAAATGCTCTGAATACATCTTTTGACGCTTTGCGGGAAGAACCCGCTGAACAGTTGATGGAGGAGGCTGCCAGATCGGGTTTTCATTTTTCCACGATCATTGACGGATATTTTCTGCCCCAGTCTCCCCGAGAGATATTTACCACGGGCCGGCAGGCGGGTGTTCCCCTCTTGGCCGGCTGGAATGCCACGGAAGTATCCTGGAATGATATCATAGGAGATAACGAACCTACCGTCCCCAATTACTTTTCAGCGTTGCTAAAAATATACGGTTCCAGCGCCGAAGAAGCTGCGAAAAATTATCCCGCCACGAACAGGGATGAAGTACTAAGATCGGCTACGGACCTGGCTACCGAAAGATTTCTGGGTTATAGCACGTGGAAATGGATCGATCTGCATGCAAGGACAGGAGGTAGACCTGTCTACCGCTATCTCTATGCGCAACAGCAGCCTCCGTGGGCGGATGCAAAGACGCCGGCCAGAACTCCGCCCTTCCCCATTGCCCCTCATTCGGCAGAGATCGCTTATGCGCTTGGCAACCTCACGTTGTATAACATCTATGCATGGACGGCGGATGACTATAGAACATCGGAGATCATGCAGGGCTTTTTTGTCAATTTTATCAGGACGGGCGACCCTAATGGACAGGGCCTGCCGGCATGGTCGGCCTATCAGCCCGGTACACCCAATGTGATGATCATCGACAGGAATGCGCATCAGGAGCAGGCTAAAAACTCAAACCGGTTTCTCTTCCTGGACTCCTTTTATTATAAATAGGATTTCATACATTAGAGAATGCAAAAGCTTTACCTCCTCTTTATAAGCGTTTGTCTGGCCTTCACACCCGTCGTTGCCCAGCTAAAGGACGCAGTCATAGACAATATTGTCAGAGAAGAAAATGAAAATTCCCAGCTGCGGCAGCTGGCGCACGAACTTTTCGATGTCATTGGCCCCCGGCTGGTGGGTACTCCCCAGATGGAGCAGGCCAGAGATTGGGCTATTGGAAAATACAGCAGCTGGGGAATACCGGCACATAGTGAAAAATGGGGAGAATGGAGAGGCTGGGAGAGGGGTATTTCTCACATCGATATGATATACCCCCGGGTAAGGACGCTGGAAGGCACGCAGCTCGCCTGGAGCCCGGGAATGGGGAAGAATACCGTAACCGCGGAACTGGTGATCCTACCCGACCTGGCTGATTCCTTTGCCTTTCAGCAATGGCTGCCGAATGTAAAAGGCAAATTTGTCATGGTATCCATGCTTCAGCCTACGGGACGTCCTGATTATAACTGGCAGGAATGGGCCACAAAGGAATCCTTTGAAAAAATGAAAAAGGAACGTACGGCACAGACGGAGGCCTGGGCCCTGCGTATTAAAAAGACGGGCTATACGACCAGGGCACTTGCCGCGGTATTGGAAAATGCGGGCGCTGCCGGCATTATTTCCTCCAACTGGTCGGCCGGCTTTGGCGTAGACAAGATCTTCGGCGGCTATACAAAAAAGGTCCCCACCGTGGATATTGCCCTGGAAGACTATGGGTTGCTCTACCGACTTACGGAAGCGGGTGACAAACCGAGGATCAGCGTGCACACCGAGTCAAAAGAGCGGGGAATTGTACCCACCTTCAATACGATCGCTGAGATAAAGGGTACTGAAAAGCCTGATGAATATGTGCTGCTTTCCGCTCATTTCGATTCCTGGGACGGTGGCAGCGGCGCTACGGACAATGGCACGGGCACCCTTACCATGATGGAAGCCATGCGTATCCTCAAAAAAGTGTACCCCAATCCCAAACGTACCATCCTGGTAGGACATTGGGGTAGTGAGGAACAAGGGTTGAATGGATCCAGGGCTTTTGTGGAAGATCACCCTGAGATCGTTAAGAACATACAGGTCGTTTTCAACCAGGACAATGGTACCGGCAGGGTGGCGAGTCTCTCCGGGCAGGGCTTTTTGCATGCCTATGAATACCTCACCCGCTGGCTCGCACCGCTGCCTTCGGAGATCAGGGATTCGATAGAAACTCATTTTCCGGGTACGCCTGGCGGCGGTGGTTCCGACTATGCCTCCTTTGTCGCCGTGGGCGCGCCTGCCTTCTCCTTAAGCTCGAAGAGCTGGTCCTATTTTAACTATACCTGGCATACCAACCGGGATACCTATGACAAGATCGTTTTTGACGATCTGCGTAATAATGCGATCCTGGCAGCGGCGCTTGCATACATGGCCAGCGAAGATCCTGTCAAAACATCCCGGGAGAAAAGCGTGCTTCCTGTGAATCCGAAAACAGGACAGCCAACGCCATGGCCGGCACAGACAAAAGCCACCCGGAAAGGGGGCGTGGACTAGTCGATTGAAATAGTAACTTATTAATGAATTATTGCTGCAATATGTTAAGGTGATAAATGCAAGCCCTTAGCAACACTTATGATGTATCAAAAGCGTACAAATGCACTGAAAATCATATTCCAAAAATTACAGAACAAATTTTAATATTATTAGCGTAGATAGCATCCATCTTTGTATTTTTACTCCAAATTCACGGGCATGAAGCTTTTTGTAGCAGGTTTACCTTCTGATTTCGACGATGTTGATCTAAAAGAAATGTTTGAGTTGTATGGCGTAGTGCATTCCGCAAAAGTTGTCCTTGACAGGGAGACTGGGAAAAGTAAAGGTTTCGGGTTTGTAGACATGCCCGATGACCTGGAAGCAAAGGGGGCGATAGAAACCCTGGATGGCGCTGGTATCAAAGGTAAAAAGCTGGCCGTGAAAGAGGCGGAAGAGCAGTCAAAAGGCGGTGGCGGCGGCAGAGGCGGTGGCGACCGCGGCGGTTATGGCGGCGGACGTGGTGGTTATGGTGGCGGCGGAGATCGCGGCGGCAGAGGCGGTGGCGACCGTGGCGGTTATGGCGGTGGACGTGGTGGTGGTTATGGTGGCGGTGGAGATCGTGGCGACCGTGGTGGTGGTTATGGTGGTGGCGGTGATCGCGGCGACCGTGGTGGGGATAGGGGTGATCGTGGAGATAGAGGAGATCGTGGCGGCTGGCGTCCTGGCGGTGACAGAGATAGAAGATATTAGTCCTTTCTTAGCATAATGAAGAATTGGCGGCCCGCTGATGCCAATTATCTTACCCTGGCACAGAACGAAGTGGGGATCTTAAGCCTGCGGCAATCCGGAAGAAGTACAAAAATTAAATTCCATTCCGTTGAGGATGAGTCAGATATACGTGATCTGGGGGATAAATTCGTAAAAGCGCTGGAAGACTTTCTCCAGGTGGAATAACCCTGGGGAAAGGAAGGTACCAAAAACAAAAAAGCATCCGCCCAAAGGAGAATGCTCACTATTAAGATGAAAATAAGATAGCTTACTTAGCGGCAGTAGCACCTAAAGCATTGACTTTCCGGGTCAGCTTGCTCTTCAGATTAGCCGCCTTGTTCTTGTGGATAATGCCTTTTTTTGCCAGTTTGTCGATCATAGCGGCTACTTCAGGCAGCTTGTCGCCAGCTTCCTTCTGCACCTTGATCTCCCTCAGATCCCGGATCGCGTTACGGGTGGTCTTGCCATAGTAGCGATTACGATCCCTGCGCTTGGTGGCTTGCCTTACATCTTTTTTGGTTGCCTTGTGATTTGCCATTACTCGACATTTTTAGGACGGCAAAGGTAGCCCCATGCCATGAATATTCCAAATTCGGAAGGGTTTTATTCGTAAAAATTGCCCAAAATGCACTTGGGAGATTATCCTTCCGTTGTAAGTGGGTGGAAACAAGGAAGGTGAACAAACCTTGTCCCGGATAAAGGTATGGTTAAAAACAAGAGAAAATGACTGTCATAGGGGTAGAAATGACTATTTTCAACGATATTTGTAGGCCAAATTTGCGGACTTTTTTCTGGAAATAATGCTCAAGCGCTTCTATGAAGGACTATTCGTTTATAACTAATTCTCACCCCTCTTATATCGAGGGTTTATATCAGGATTTTGTAAAGAACCCCGACGCGGTGGATCCTGAGTTCAGAAAATTTTTTGAAGGATTTGACTTTGCCATTACGCAAGGGAAAGCTGCCGGCGGAATGAATGGCTCTTCCAATGGCGTTCACACGGCTGCCGGGGGCGCAAAGCCTGCCGACGGGATGCTGACCACCTCCGACGGAGTGGATTGGAAAAAGGAACTGGGAGCCTACCGTCTTATCTTAGGCTATCGCAATAAAGGCCACCTGGTGGCTAAGACAAACCCCATACGTCCCCGCAAAGATCGTGGCGCCAACCTCGACCTGGCCTTTTTTGGCTTTACAGAAGAGGACATGGACAAGAGTTTCTTTGCAGGCAATCTCATCGGGCTGGGCACTACCTCGCTACGTAAGATACTTTCCCACCTGCAGAGCTGCTATGCGGCCCATGTAGGGATAGAGTTCAAATACATCAGCGATCAGAAGAAGATCGATTGGCTTACCACCGAGATGGAGAAAAAATTCCTCAACCCTCTTCCACTGGACAAGAAAAAGCGTATCCTGGAAAAGGTGAACCAGGGGGTGATGTTCGAGAAATTCCTCCATACCAAATACATCGGCCAGAAAAGGTTCTCCCTGGAAGGTGGAGAAAACACTATTCCAGCCCTGGATACCATCATCAATACAGCCGCCGACCATGGCGTTCAGGAAGTGGTCATCGGCATGGCCCATCGCGGTCGTCTGAATGTCCTGTCCAACATTATGGGCAAGACCTACGAACAGATATTCAGCGAATTCGAAGGCACGGCCAAACTGGATCAAACCATGGGCAGCGGAGACGTGAAATATCATATGGGTTATGGCAGTGAAGTGCAGACGGACAAGGATAAGACCATCCATCTGAAGCTGATGCCCAACCCCTCCCACCTGGAAGCTGTCGACCCCGTGGTCGTTGGTTTTGCCCGGGCCAAGGCTGACGTCATGTACAACAGCGATTACGACAAGATACTCCCTATCCTTATCCATGGCGACGCATCAGTGGCCGGGCAGGGTATTGTATATGAGGTTATGCAGATGAGCGAGCTGAAAGGGTACAATACAGGGGGCACTATTCATTTTGTCATCAACAACCAGATCGGTTTTACCACGGACTTTGACGACGCCCGCAGCTCAGACTATTGTACGTCCCTGGCAGCAGCCATCCACGCACCTGTACTGCATGTGAATGGAGATGATGCGGAAGCCGTCGTAAAATGTGCTGAGATCGCCACCCGGTATCGCCAGGACTTCAACACAGATATCTTCATCGATATGGTGTGTTACCGCCGTCATGGACACAATGAAGGCGATGACCCGAAATTTACCCAGCCGCATCTGTATGCGCTGATCGACCAGCATCCCAATCCCCGGGAAGTATATACCCAATTCCTTATCGAGAATGGCGAGTCCGACGCAAAGGATCTTGCAAAAGAGATGGAAAAGAAGTTCTGGGCCGATCTGCAGGAAAGGCTGGATGAGGTAAAACAGCACCCTCTCCCTTACCATTATCAGCAGCCGGAACTCTGGTGGCGCAGTCTGCGTAAGGCAGCCCAGGCTGATTTTGATCAGTCTCCCGCAACAGCTATCAGCGAAACAGACTTTAGAAAAGTATTCGACGCCATCATGAAATGGCCGGAGGACTTCAAGCCTCTTCGTAAAGTGGAAAAGCTGTTACAGGACAAGGTCAAGCTCTTTACCGACGAAGGAAAAGTAGACTGGGCCACGGGCGAATTATTGGCGTATGGCAGCCTCCTGCTGGAAGGAAAGGACGTGCGTATGAGCGGACAGGATGTACAGAGAGGTACTTTTTCCCACCGTCATGCCGTCCTGAGAGATGAAAATACAGACCAGTCATACAACCGTCTGAGCAGACTGCCCGACGCCAAAGGCCAGTTCCGCATCTATAACTCATTACTTAGCGAATACGGCGTACTGGGATTCGAATATGGGTATGCCCTTGCCAACCCGAATGCCCTGGTATTATGGGAGGCTCAGTTCGGGGACTTCAGCAACGGCGCCCAAACCATGATCGACCAATTCATTTCCGCCGCCGAACAAAAATGGCAGCGTATGAATGGCGTTACGCTGCTGCTGCCCCATGGATATGAAGGACAGGGTCCCGAGCACAGCAGCGCCCGTATGGAAAGATTCCTCCAGATGTGCGCGGAATTGAACATGGTGGTTACCAATATTACGACGGCTGCCAACCTGTTCCATGCCTTTAGGAGACAGCTGGCATGGCCTTTCCGTAAACCGCTGATCAATTTTTCGCCAAAGGCCAATCTCCGGCATCCCGGTACCTGGTCGAAGATGGAAGAGTTTACTTCCGGCAGCTTTAAGGAAGTGGTGGATGATACTTTTGTGGATAATGCCACTCAGGTGAAGAAAGTGCTGTTCTGCACGGGCAAGGTTTATTTCGATCTGGCAGAACGCCAGCAGAAGGAAAACCGTAAGGACGTGGCCATCGTGCGGCTGGAGCAGCTGTATCCCTTACCCCTGCCTCAACTTGAAGCTTTATACAAAAAATACAGCCAGGCAGCCACCTGGTTCTGGGTACAAGAAGAGCCGCTGAACATGGGGGCCGCCAGCTTCCTGCAGATGAACCTGAAGACGATCAATTACGGGGTCATCAGCCGACAGCCCAGCGCCGCTACTGCCACCGGCTATTCGAAAGTGCATGCACAGGAACAGGCGGAGATCATCGAGACGGCATTTAGCATTTAAACAGGATAAATTTTTTAAATAAACACGCTCCCCGGGGGGAGAAGGAGGATTAAATGATCGATATAAAAGTTCCGGCAGTAGGTGAATCCATCAGCGAAGTGACCTTGGTGAAATGGTTAAAACAGGCAGGCGCATACGTAAACCGTGACGAAGTGATCGCAGAACTGGAAAGCGAAAAAGCGACTTTCGAGGTCAACGCTGAACAGGCAGGTATTTTGAACCAGATAGGCAAGGAGGGGGATACATTGAAGATCGGCGACGTCGTAGCACAGATCGATGAGACGGCGGCAAAGCCATCATCCAATGGGGGTACTGCTGCTGTGGAAACTGTTCCTGAGGTTAAGGTTGCCACGGCTCCCGCCGCAGCCCCTGCCGCACAGGCGCCAGTAACCTCCATCCCCAATGATATCAAAGCAACCCCGGTAGCCGCAGCCATCATATCCGACAAAAAGATCGACGCCGGCTCTATCACCCCCTCCGGCGCCGGCGGCAAGATACTCAAGAACGATGTCCTTGAAGCCCTGGCGCACCCTGGCCGGACCCCCGGCAAGGAGCTGTTTACCCGCGCTGAAAAGCGTGAGAAGATGAGCAACCTGCGCAAGACGGTTTCCCGCCGTCTGGTGGAAGCTAAGAATACAACGGCCATGCTCACCACCTTTAATGAGGTGGATATGAGCGCCATCATGGCCCTCCGCGCAAAATATAAGGACAAGTTCAAAGAAAAGCACGGCGTCAACCTGGGCTTTATGAGCTTCTTTACCAAAGCTACGTGTTATGCCCTGCAGGAATGGCCTGCTGTCAACGCCTATATCGATGGCGATGAGATAGTGTACCATGATTATTGCGATATTTCCATCGCCGTCAGCGCCCCCAAGGGTCTGGTGGTCCCCGTAATCCGCAATGCCGAAAGCCTCAGCATGGCCGACATCGAAAAGAAAGTGATCGAACTGGCTACCAAGGCGCGCGATAACAAGCTCAGCATGGAAGAAATGCAAGGCGGCACCTTCACCATCACCAATGGAGGCGTATTCGGCAGCCTCATGTCGACGCCTATTATCAATATCCCTCAATCCGCGATCTTAGGGATGCATAAGATCGAAGAGCGTCCTGTCGTCGTGGGCGGACAGATCGTAGTACGTCAGATGATGTACCTGGCCGTCAGCTATGACCATCGTATCATCGACGGCCGCGAATCCGTCAGCTTCCTGGTAAGGATCAAGGAATTGCTGGAGAATCCGGATCAACTGTTGTTTGGGAAGGACCCGGTGAAAGCTTTGTTGGAACTATAGTGAAATTCGATAACCAGCTCCGCTACGCCACCGACATCATCACCGCCTACCAGGGCGAAACTCCCCTGCATGTCTGGCTGAAAGACTTCTTCCGCCAGCATAAACAGATGGGCTCGCGTGACCGTAAGACTTTAAGCAGCCTGGTATATGGATTTTACAGGCTGGGGCATGCTGTCAGAGAACTTTCCATACGGGAGCGTATATTGCTGGGCGCATTCATGGTACAGGACCAGCCGGGTGAACTCCTCGATTATTTTCGTCCGGAATGGAATGCGCAGGTTCTCCGGCCATTGGAAGAAAAGATCGCCTTTGTCCGTGAGATGGGCATCGACTTCGAACCCACCGATATCTTCCCCTGGAAAAACGAACTTTCCGACGACATCGATCACCACCTTTTTTGTCTTTCGTTCCTGCGGCAGCCGGATCTTTTTTTGCGTATCCGCCCGGGGTATGAGCAAGCGGTGAGGAGCCGTCTGGCCGGCGTGACGCACGAGTTTATACCTCCTTTTACATTGCGGTTGGCAAATGGGTTGAAGATAGAGGAGTTTTTTACTCCCGATAAAGAGGTTGTCGTCCAGGATTACAGCAGCCAGCGTATCGCGGAATACATCCCTCCGGCCCATAAATTTTGGGATGCCTGCGCGGCCAGCGGCGGTAAATCCATACTTGTCCATGATCTTCTGCCCGGTGTGGAAATAACGGCATCGGATATACGTGAATCTATCATAAATAATTTGCATCGGCGATTCCGTCAGGCGGGGATAATAAATTATCATTCGTTTGTTGCCGATCTGACCAGGGCGGTCCCGGAGGCTAAGCTGTCTTTTGATCTCATCCTTGCCGACGTACCCTGTACGGGCAGCGGTACCTGGAGCCGGACACCCGAAGAGCTTTATTTTTTCGATCCCCGGAAGATACTTACCTACAGCACCGCACAGAAACAAATTGTTACCAGTATCGCTGACCGCCTGGCCCCGGGCGCTCACCTGGTATACAGCACTTGTTCCGTGTTTAAAAAAGAGAATGAAGCCATCACGACTGTTATTCGAGAGCAGTCTGGTCTGCGGCAGGAGCTGGCAGGAAGTATAAGAGGGTACGATCAACGGGCGGATAGCATGTTTGCGGCCCGCTTTGTGCGTTAAGCTAAAGGCTAATTGTGTTGTAGCAAGGTAAGGGTCACTTTAAAACCAAGCTTATACCCGCTCTGCGTGCTTTGAGGGGGCGGCGGCTGATAATCCCAGAGGATCGTATGTCTGTATACCAGCCCTATATTTTTTGCATAGGTTTCCGACCAGTACGTCCTGGAGGCAAAGGAGGTGTCGACTATGATGTTTATATTCACATTGGATGAATCGTCTGCCTGCAGGATGGTAACGGTGCTGTCATATGTTTGGCCTCCCGCCGTGAAAGGCTGGTCAACGTTCTGATAAGTATAGGTCCATCCATTGACGTTCACATTTTTGGGCGCGGTGAAATTGTAGTCCTGGTATGGATTATCAGGGATATAGCTATTGCCGCTCCAGGTAAGACCATTCTGCATGGGATAGCCCAGCTTTATAAAACGCAGGTTATTTTCCGTAAGGTCCACCGATCGCTGGGAGGTGTTCACTGTATTCGTCTCATTAGGGGTCCAGACAATGGGCCCTGTTGCCGGGCTAAGGTAGCGCTCGACTACCCAGGTAGTATCACCCAGGTTGCCCACAAAAAAGTTCTCTACGGTATCTTTTGCCAGGTACTGCGTGAGGGTATCCAACTGTCCATAATGGTAAAAATTGATGGAATCCAGCTTATAAATGGCATACCTGCCCACCTGAAGAGGCATGTAATAACGGGGGGGCGAGTTGTCAGGATGATTGTATAGCGTTCTTTTACAACTAATTGTAGTAATCAGGGTTAGAAGGGATATAACACCGGCCAGGCGAATATTTTTCATCATACGCTATTAGCTCACATAGCTAACGAAGGGACGGCTTATTTATTGCCGCTCCGCTGGATGATCCCCCCGCCGATGAGCTCATCTCCCTCATAAAAGACGGCGCTTTGTCCGGGAGCAATGCCCTTTGCCTTGTCATAGAATCGTACGCTGACCTGGTCGCCGGACGGATACAGATTGCTGAGCGTTCCCCGGTCCTTATAACGGATCTTGGTAACGGCCTCCATACCGGGGGTAATGGACTCATATTTCATCAGGTTCAACCGCCCTACTACCATTTCCTGCTCGTCAAGATCCCCTTCATCGCCCAATACCACGGTATTGGTTTCCGGGCGGATGGCCGTCACATAGACGGGTTTGCCGAAGGTAATGTCCAATCCCTTGCGCTGACCGACGGTATAGAAGGGATAACCTTTGTGCTTTCCGAGTATATTCCCCTGTTTGTCGACAAAGTTGCCGCCCGCGACCCGTTCTTCCAGACCATCCACCCGTCTTTTTAAAAACCCACGGTAATCATTGTCCGGGACAAAACAGATCTCATAGCTCTCACTTTTGTTTGCCAACTCCGGATAGCCATAGCTCAACGCCATCTGCCGGATCTCTGTTTTGCGATAGGGCCCCAGCGGAAGGAGCGTCCTGCTCAGCAAATCCTGCTGCAGCCCCCACAGGACATAGCTCTGATCTTTTGTTTCATCCAGCCCCTTGGCAATGGTATAACGGCCATTGTCATGCCTGCGGATATTGCCATAGTGACCTGTGGCGATAAACTCACAATCCATGGCATCCGCCCGCCGGAGGAGGGCCCTCCACTTGATATGCGTATTACAAAGCACGCAGGGATTGGGGGTCCTGCCTGCCATGTATTCATCCACAAAATTGTTGATGACGAAGTCGCCGAACTCTTCCCTGATGTCCAGCACAAAATGAGGGAATCCATGCTGAACGGCTGCCATCCGCGCATCGTTGAAACTATCCAGGTTGCAACAGCCCGTCTCTTTTTTCGAAGCCCCCGCACTGGCATAATCCCATGTTTTCATCGTAATCCCTACCACTTCGTATCCCAGGTCATGCAGCATGAGAGCCGTAACGGTACTGTCAATACCGCCACTCATTGCTACCAGGACTTTTCCTTTACGGCTCATAATTATTGAAATAAGGACCGCAAATTTACGCCAAAAAGCCGGATTGTCAACCTTCTCCCATGTACCCGCGCTAATGATTGAAAATGAATTACTTTCCTACAACCCACCTTCTTTTTCCACCACAAAGGAGCAGTACCTGAACCCATCGCTGTCCTCACCCCTCTTTTTCGCAAACCGCTGTGCCGCCAATTGCATGGGAATGATATTCACCAGTGGCCGCAGCCCTTCCTGTACCACCGGTACTTCGATCTGACGGAATGCTGTATCCTCTCTTTCCGTATTCCCTATAACGGTGACGTTTGCACCTGCTGCCCGGAGGTCAGCTGCCAGTTGCCGGTCATATTGACGTGCCGGTCCCTTATCTATCCAAAGGATGATATGGATAGTATCCCCAATGATCTCCTGCGGACCATGACGAAATGTTCCCGTAGACATTGCCGTTGCCGGATACTTCGCCCCTTCTTCCCATAGTAATGCGCTTTCAAATGCGGATGCCAGACTATTCCCCCGGGCAAGGAAATAATAAAATGATGAAGCGGACCATTCCATCTCATCGATGGCCTTTTCCCAACGGGGGATCCATGTAGAAATGGCTGACAAGTCATTTTCCATCCCGGGTATCGTCGGAGAATCAAAAAAAGCATCATCCCCGCATTGCGCCAGCAAATGGCCTGTCAGGATGATGGACGAATAGGTGTTGACAGAGATGGCGTGATCAAATGCAACGCTTGTAGGCAGACAGAGATCGACGCCCCGCCCTAAGGGACTGTCCGGATCGTTGGTTATAGCGATCATGGCCGCGCCTGCCTCACGGCATTTATCCATCGAATGTACGATCTCGATGCTCTTGCCACTGCGGGACAAGAACAACACTGCACTCTCTTTTGGCAACCTGGCGTAATGATAAAACTCCGAGGCGTCACATAGCTGGCTCGTTATACCCGCCGTATTCAATGAATATTGAACGGCCAGACCCGCATTCCAACTGGCGCCGATGCCCACAATAAAAACATGCCGGGAATGGGACAGTTTTCTGAATGCTTCCCGCATCCCCGTCTTTCCCTCGCTGGTATGATAGCGCAGACTGGTTATAAGCTGTGAGGGCTGTCTGAGAATATCCTGATAGTACCTGCTCATATCTGTATTATGTATGTTTGTTTTTTACGATCTGCCCGATGATACCACCGAGCGATTGCAGGCTGGATACTGCGCAACGACTGGCTTCATCGATACATGCGGCGATATCTTCTCCCTGTAACCAACAATAAATAAATCCTGCGTCAAAGTTATCACCCGCCCCGGTGGTATCGGCAATTTTCAGATGACGCGTGAGTTCCGGCGTGACCGGGTACAAACTATGCCGCCCTTCGGAAAAAACCGCGGCCCCATCCTCACCGCATTTCACCACTACCAGCTTGCATATCCCGGCAAGTTTTGCGCCGGCTGTCTGTAAAGTGGTTTCCCCGGTGATGGCCAATGCTTCTGCAAGATTAGGCAGAAAGATATCCACATGGGGCAACAGTTCTGTCACATGCGCCCAGTTGCCCGAGGGGTCCCAGTTAGTATCCAGCGAAACGGTTATCCCCCCGCTTTTCAACTCTTTCAGCCAGCCGGACCACGCGGGGATCAATCGTCTGAGCAGGAAATAGCTCCCTATATGCCAATGCCGGCTCAAACCTATCCACTCATCCCGCAGCATGTCAGGCCCTATGAGTTCCATTGTTCCAAGATAGGCCAGCATGGCCCGATCATGCCCGACGGCAATATTCAGCCCCATGGCCGTCTTTTCCCCCGGAGATCTTTTTATATAACGAATATCAACACCGGCCTCTGATAACTTCGTATGCACGATCGTGCCGGCAGCATCATCTCCTGTTGTACCTATCAACGCAATGCGTCCGCCGAGTTTGGCATACTGAGTGGCGAAAATACCCACCGATCCGCCCAGGTCGAGCTGATACGCATCGGCCAGCAATTCTACCTGGCCGAATTCCGGTGGTGATGAGCTTGCCACAATGATATCCATACAAAGGTCGGCAATGGCCATCACCTCAAAAGGTTTTTCCGGTACAGTATTGTTTGTCATAGTGTATAATAGTTGATCATTCCTTCGATCATCGCATGGCAGGTTTCACAACCCGTACCAGCGCCGGTGGCCTGGCACACTTCGCCGATCTTTCCCAGCTTGCCGGCCGTGATAGCATGGACAATGGCCTCTTTATTCACCGATGCGCAAAGACAAACTATCGTCGTATCAGGCAGGGAGGCAATATGGTTGTCACAGCCCCCCATTCCATCGAGGAACATAGCCGGATCGGCCGGCGGCCGGGATCGCATCCTTATCATTTGCAGCAATGAAGCATAGCCCGACAGATCACCCAGCAGGATGGCGCCGGTGATCCTTTTACCATCAGCCGAAAGACGGATCCTCTTATAAACCCCCTCTTCCTGTTTCTTTTCGATAATACTTTCGCCCTCCTGATAGCCGTCATCCATTGCTGCAATATAAGCCAACTTTGTTCCCAATACTTTTAATCTTGTAAACAACAGATCGCCCCTGAACACTTTGTAGATACCCGCCAGCCTGGCGGCCAGCACTTCTGCCATTTCATAGCAGGGGGCGACCAGGCCCCAGATCCTTCCATGCACCCATGCGCATTCACCTATCGCATAGATGGCGGGGTCGCTGCTCAGCATACGGTCATTTACAACAATGCCTCCCTTTGTCCCCGTTGTCAATCCCGCTGTCGCCCCCAATTCGTCACGCGGTACAATACCTGCCGAGCATATTACCATATCCGTTGCGATGGAAGTGCCGTCCGAACAGACGACCCTAAGACCGTCCCCATCCTGAAAAATACCGGTGATCTCCTTATTCAACAAGACCGTCAATCCTAATGCTTCCACCTGCTGTTGTAAGAGGATCCCGGCAGTAGTATCGAGCTGTCTTGGCATCAATTGGCCGGCATGTTCGATGATCACCGTCTCCATTTCTGCATCGAGCATGGCTTTGGCGGCTTCCAGCCCCAGCAGGCCGCCGCCGATGACTATCGCTTTTCTGCGGCTTTTCATATGCTCCCTGATGACCTGTAGATCATAAAGGGTACGGTAAGGGAATACGCCCGGCAGACCGATGCCTTCCACGGGTGGCATATAAACGCCGGAGCCGGTGGCCAGGATCAGCAGATCATACGACAGGACCGCGCCGGTGGCTGTCTGTACACATTTTTTTTCACGGTCGATGCGCAGTACTTTTTCTCCTGTTCTCAGCCTGATCCCTTGCTGATCATACCAGGAGGCGGGGGCAAGAATGTTTTCTTCGTCATGTGTCAGATACCTGGTGAGGTTCACCCTGTCATAAGCCGGCTGCGATTCCTCTCCGAATACGGTTAACTCGAATTTCCTAAAAAGCCTGTATCGAACGAATTTTTCACAGAATTTGAAGCCGGCCATCCCGTTACCGATCATTACCAGTTTTTGTCTGGCCATTGCAGGTACTGAGGTTCTTTTCATATCGTTGTTCCGGGTTGTCGATCATTTTCTGCCCAGGGCAGTCAGATACCATTTATGAAAATGTACCACATCTGTTTCCGTATCCGACAAGGGGCCGGGGCTATATTTCTCCGACAGGATCCCCTTCTGGTTGTTCTCGCACAACTGCCAGTCCTGTTCGCCCGTGATCTTCCAGAATTCCGTCAAACGTTCAATATCATAATCCCTGCCTTCTTCCGCCCAGCCATTCACCAGCCAGGTGAGATCGACCACACTGCGTGCCGGATCCAGCGGAGTAATACGCATCACCCAGATATAATCGGCCACCGCATCCATCCAGAAGTTCGGGTAGTGGATGAGCCCGACCACCCCCGTGTCGTAATCCTTGTGCTTTCCCATCAGCGGCGCCACGGGTTTTCCATCGAGACTATAGGTAGCAAAGCCGGGCCGCAGCGGGTACCGGATACCAAAGTGCCCCGGTCCCATTACTTCATGGATCGTATGCTCTGGAAACCCACCTGTCCTCCACACTTCTTTTTGTTCCGCCCATAATTGAGCCCGCTCTTCAAATAGATCGGCGCCGATGACTGCCTGACAATATTCAATATGAGCGGGTCCGCAATGATAACATTCGCGGAAATTCTCACCGATCAGTTTCCAGTTGGCATCCAGCTCATACCGGTCGCGGTAAGCCACTTTTGCATGGTGCAGGTCGTAGGTATCGAGATACGGGGCCAGGTCGGATCTTACCCGGGAAAAGTCCGGCGGGTCATTGGCAAAACAGATAAATATCACGCCCGACAATATGCTTACATGGACAGGGTGGAGCCCGAATGCCCCTCTGTCGAAGTCTTTATCCATCATCCGTGCGCTGCGCAGACGGCCATTCTTCTCATAGACCCAATGATGATACGGGCATTTCAGGTCGGGTTCATTGCCACGCTCTTCCGTACAGATCACCGAGCCTCTGTGCCGGCAGGTATTGTGATGAGCATAGATCCCGCCGTCGTCATCCCGGATGATGACGGCCGAATGATTGAATACTGTATAAGTAATATAATCCCCCGGTAACGGGATCTCGCAGGTGAATCCGGCGAACAACCAGTCACGCTTCCAGATCTTTTCTGATTCCGCTGCAAGCGTTTCCCCGCTGGTGTAAAAGCCCTGTTCGAGGCTCCATTGTTTTTTATACCTGGACAACAGGTTCATTAGTTCATCCATATCAATGCGTTTTAAAAGATTTTTCCAAAGAACGTCTCCGCATCAGGCTGAAAATGACGAAGGCAAATAATCCTGCCGCGGTGGCGAGTGCGCTGTTGATGCCGTAAACACCCCTCATCGGCATCATCTCATACAGGCGTCCGCTGAAAATATTCCCGGCTATGGCGCCCGCGCCGAAATAAGCCGCCCAGAGCAATGATTGGCCGGTGGTCCGCCACGCGGCCGGAACACGTTTGTCGACAAAGTCGACAGATGCGATCCAGAGCAACGTCCAGGTGATGCCATTCATCGTCTCGATGCCGATGACCCAGGCCGCCCGCTGATTTAGCGAATACATCAGCAGCCGCAACGCGGTGCCGAACACAGCTATCAACACTACCTTTCCCGCAGAGGTCTTTTTTAACAGCCATGCCGCGAGGAAATAAAAAGGCAGCTCACTGATGGACTGCACGCCAAGCGCCGTCCCTGTAACGGCGGGTGTGGACCCGATCTCCCGGAGGTATACCGTCAGAAAAAAGCTGCTGGAAGATTGCGCCACCGAAACGAGGGCGATCACCGCCAGGAATGTCATCAGCAACCCATCCTTTATCAGGTACCCGATCCCATTTATACTGAATTCCCCTGCCGATGATGAGGACGTAACTTCCAATGCCGCCAGGACGAGCCACATCAGCAATAAAAAGAGCGCCGATAAATAAAAGATCACATCGATGTTCCATACTGCCGTCAGCCATGATGCCAGCAATGCGCCTACTGCAAACCCCGGTGCACCCCAAAAACGGAATGTGCCGTAAGACCGTATCCGCCCCCCGGCCGCCAGATCCAATGTGATGCTGTCCAGCAAGGGCAATACAGGCGTATTAAAAAGCGCAAACGCGATGGTCATCCCAACGATCATCCCCTGATCTTTCCCCACAGCCGGCATCAGCACAAAGGCCAGCACAGCGACAAAAGAGGTGATAATAAAACATTTTTTTTTGCCGATGCGATCTGCAGCCACACCCCATATGGGTTGAACGATAAGCATCACCAGCCACGGAATGGCTGATACATATCCAATGCGGCTTTTTGACAATCCATGGTCTTCCAGCCATACCGTGAGCGCCGGCATCCAGGAGCCCAGCGATGCAAACCCAAAAAGGAATGCGGCGCGCAGCCTGCCTGCCGTAGACATCCATTTTATCACAGCATCGGCCAATTAAAGGTTGACTGCAGCGGGATCCTTTTGCCGCTGTCCTGGGATCTCCAGGCAGCCTCGATGATCTCCAGCACGTGCAGAGAATGCTCTACGTTAATTCTCGGCTCCTTGCCCGTGGCCATACATTCGCAGATCACCGAAGCCCCTTCCTGCCAGACATAACCGCCTGCATCTACCTGGAAACGTTCTGTTTTGGGGTTATCTACCGTCGCCATATCAACCCCCAGCGGATGCCAGTCATATCCCACCAATTGCATATTCCCTTTTGATCCGTAGATTGAAACCGTGGGTCTTTCCTGCCCGGCGCCGCCATGCCCGTACGGATCGAAATAATTGAACCCGCATTGGATATGGGACAGCACACCACTCTTATGCTCAAAGAGCACATGCGCATTGTCTTCCGCCGCCACTTTTACCAAACCTTTATTGCCCGTATTGCGGGTAGGCGTGATGATATTGGTCATCGAAACCACCGACACAGCAGGTCCCAACAGCCCTGTCAGCGTTGCGATGTTGTATACGCCGAGATCGGGCAGACTGCCGCCGCCTTTCTCATAAAAGAAAGCCGACCAGTCGGGACCGGTATGTCCGTAATGCCCATGCGCGGCGGCAATGTTCCCCAGCTTCCCTTCTTTTATCTGTTGTGCCATAAAAGCAAACTGCGGACTATTCACCACTGCCGGGGCTCCCCAGATACGCAGCCCTTTTTGTTTGGCCATCGCCAGCAGTTCCTTGCCCGCGGCATAGCTGCTGGCCAATGGTTTTTCACACCAGATGTTTTTACCGGCCAGCAACGCAATCCGGTTGAGACGTCCATGCTCCTGCATGTCCGTGGTGTTCACCAGCAGATCGAAAGGAACGCCTTTTAACATCTGGTCGATGTGCGGATACCAATTGTCTACCTTGTATTGAGCGGCCGTTTTTTGCGCTCTTTCCGGCCTGATGTCGCAAAAACTTACCAATTCCGCATAGGGCGATTTGGAAAGATGCGGAAGATATTGAGTGGATACACTGCCGCAGCCGATCAATCCTACCCTGATCTTTTTTTCATTGGTAACGACTTTCGATTTCTTGCCGGACGCGCCGGCCAGTAAGGATGGGGAGATCATGGCAGCTGCACCCAGCAGACCTGCGTTGCTCAGGAATTTCTTTCTGTTCATATTGTAAATAATTAATTTTTGTGATCAATAACCCGGGTTCTGCGCCAGTTTTGGGTTGGCATCTCTGGCTGCCTGTGGTATAGGGAAAAGCAGGTATTTGGCATCGCTGATATAGGGTTTGAAGGGAGGCCGTGCATCGAGGAATTTGCCAAACCGGATCATGTCCTGTCTGGTGAACCCCTCCCATGCCAGCTCGAAACGCCTTTCGTTATACACATCTTCCAGGGTTACGCTGGTATAGAGGTCATTGGGCAGTCCCCTTGTGCGGATGGCATTTACCAGAGGTAGCGCTTCGGCGGAAGAATGACCGTTGCGCAGTAAGGCTTCCGCTTTCATCAGGTACACGTCCGCCAGACGGAAAATATGGAAATCATTCTCCATCGTACTGCTCAGCCCCGGCTCAAAGTCCCATTTATAGATCCTTGCTCCCTCTTCCTGGTTGATCCATCCCCATCCATCGGGCCCCAGATCATGCATCGTCATGTCCACAGTGTGGATCAAGGGTCTTCCATGCGCTGTCATGATGATCTCCCCGGTAGCGGGATCACGCATGGGGCCTATGAGGAACGAGCCATGGTATCGTGTATCGGTGGTATCAAAGCTTTTTACATAATCGGGGTTGGCCGCGATGCCATTCCAGGGAGCCAGGGTGAGGCCCAATGCTATCGGGTCGAAATAATGAAGGGTATTAAACGCGATCATGTTCTGCCGGCCACTGCCCCCCGCCTTAAACGCCGCCGATAAGATGGCTTCCCTCGAAATATGGTTATTGGGGACAAAATTCGTTTTCCACGCCTCCAGTTGATACGGCATATTGATCACCGAATCGCAGGCTGCTACGGCCTCTTCCCATTTCGCCCCTCCCGCGGGATTCCATATCGTGGCATTCAGGTACATTTTTGCCAGCAGTGTATAGGCGGCGCCCCTGGTAAATTTTCCATAACTGGCAGGTGTGGCTACATCCTTTCTCAACTGGTCTTTGACCTCATTCAACTCTTTTACAATGAAATTGTATACTTCCGCCCGGCTTTTGGTAGCAGGCTGCGATTGATCCAGGAAGTCGGTGACGATCGGTACATTACCATAGAGGTCGATCAGAATGTAATACCAGAAGGCGCGAACACCCCTGATCTCCGCCAGGATCCTTCCCTTGAGCGCGGGGTCCATGCCCTGGCTTATATTGATCTGGTAATAGATCTGGTTGCAAAGCGAAATATTGGCAGAGGGCTGAAAATAACAATCGTTAAATCCGCTGCTGCTGGCCGTCCAGGTATGACGCATGGTTTCCTTGTACATCGGCTCGCTCCAATCGCCGCCTTTAAATCCGGGTATGGCGATCATGTCCGATGCAAGCCCGCTCATCGTGATATAGGTATCCCAGTCGATCCCATTCAGCTTGAGCGTACTGTAAATAGACCCCACGAGTGCATTGATCTGCTGATCGTCTTTTCCAAATTCACCCACAGGCACCTGTGTAAACAATTCTTCGTCCAGTTTGGTACAGGCGTTCAGGGTAGTAACCAGGAGAAGAATATAGATAGAAATACGTTTCATAAATCAAAAAATTTGACCGTTAGAGATTGATGTCTACACCCAGTGAGAATGTGCGGGCCTTGGGTACAAAAAATGTTTCCAGCACGCCGGGCGCCAGCCCGCTCATATTCACTTCCGGATCAAGCCCTTTGAACCCCGTGATCACAAAAAGGTTCTGCGCCGTGATATACACCCTGGCGCTCCTGATGCCCCAGACGTTCCTGGTGTTGACATCGTAACCCAGGCTTGCATTGTCCAGCCGCAGAAAAGAACCTTTTTCCAAATAGTAGCTGGAATATTTTGGGTCGGAGCGAATACCATTGGTGAGTGCTTCACGCAACACATTGGAGCCGGGCAGCCACCTTACATTGGCATATTGCATCCGTGGATTGTTGAGCACATCATTGCCATATACACCCCGGAGAAAGAACGAAAAACTCAATCTTTTATAAGAGAAGGAATTGTTGATGCCATAAGTGAACCGGGGCAAGGCCCTGCCAATCCTGGTGTAATCCAAACTGTTGATCTCTCCGTCCTTGTTCTGGTCTTTGAAGATATAAGCCCCGTTTGCATCCAACCCCAGACATTCCCATCCATAGAATGTACCCACTTCTTCCCCTTCCTGGACGATATGACTGGTGAGGTTGCCGGAACCTCTCAGACTGATGCCCCCTGTTTTGATGCTTTCCGTTTTGTAGATATCATTTGACAGCCGGGTAATGACATTCTTGTTTTGCGCGAAGTTCAGGGTGCTTGTCCAGCGGAAATCATTTTTCCTGACCACCTCGATATTTACCGCGAGCTCGATCCCTTTGTTCGACATATCTCCCACGTTCGCCAGCGTGGTGGGATAGAGGTTGGGCGGCACAGGCACATTGTATACATATAGCAAGTCTTTTGTTTTCTTGATATAATAATCGATACTGCCCGAGATCCTTCCGTCCAGCAGACTGAAGTCTGTGCCGAAGTTGAGTGTGGACGTTTCTTCCCATTTCAGGTCCGGATTGGGATTCTGGATATAACGGTATGTGTTTCTCCAGCGGCCATTGTCGAAATACTCATCGCCTCTTCCATACAGGGCGATCGATTTATAGGGGTTGATGCCATCCTGGTTGCCCACGACTCCGTACCCCGCCCGTAGCTTGAGGTCTTTGACAAAGAGGACCTTGCTCATGAATGGTTCATCGGAAATTGTCCACGCCGCCGATACCGCCGGGAATGTACCCCATTTATGGTTCTTCCCGAATTTGGACGACCCGTCACGACGAATGGAGGCGGTAAGGGAGTATTTACCGTTAAAGCTGTAATTCATCCTTCCGAAGAATGAAATGAGCTTGCTCAGCTCCTTGCTGGAGCTTACGTCGGTGGGTAACAGATTTTCTCCTGCGGACAGGTTATTATAAGTGAAAATATCGGACAGGAAATTCCGGTTGGTAGCCGACACAAATTGAGAATAATTCTCTTCGTAGGAATACCCGCCGAGCAATTTGAAGCGATGCTCTTTCCATTCCTTTTCGATCTCGCCTGTCAGCTCCATCAGGTTCTTATCCTGCACCAGGTTTTCCCTGGAAGCGTACCCGTGGTCGGTTCGCCCCGCCTGCGTGGTGATCGCGTTATATCGGCTGCCGTCCTGCGTGGAACGCTGTTTGAGCAGGTTTACCCCGATGGTCAGCGGGTCCAGGACCTTCAGACGCGCAATACCGTTGCCATAATAGATAGAGGCCTTATTGATATATTTGTTCTCCGCGATATTGTGTACAGGGTTGCCCTGCTCATAATCAAATTTTTCAAACCAGCTCCCATCGGGGTTTTTGATGGTATACACTGGCAACATAGTATACGCCAGCGTGGTGTTGAATGTATTGGTAGGTGAAAAATCCGTCTGTACGCCTCCCGCCGTGAGAGAGAGATTAAGCCGTCCGTCAAGCGCTTTTTGGTTGACGGTGAAAAGACCGTTCAACCTTTTCAGGTTATTGTCGCGCATGATGCCTTCCCTGTTCAGGTAGTTGAAAGAGGCGCGGTAATTGCTTTTTTCCGTTCCACCTGATGCGGAGATACTATGGTTGCTGGACTTGCCCGTACGCATGATCTCGTTGAACCAGTCGGTATTGCCTCCCAGATCGAGGCCTGTAACATCCAGGCCATTGTCTTTTGTATACTTCCTCCATTCATCTGCCGTAAGCAGTTGGGGTTTGTTCGACACTTTGTCGATGGCTACGTAGCTACCCATCTGTACCTGCGCCTGGCCCGACCTGCCTTTTTTGGTAGTGATCAGGATCACACCGCTGGCGGAACGCGATCCATAGATGGCCGAAGCCGCGGCATCCTTCAATACACTGATGCTTTCAATGTCCTGGGGAGCCACCGCGTTCAGGTCCATACCCGGAACTCCATCGATCACCACGAAAGGAGTGCTTGAGCCCGTAAGGGAAGAAGTCCCTCTCAGACGAATGGTAGGTCTTGCCGTGACATCACCTGTTTCGGTGGTCACTACAAGCCCGGCTACCTTGCCTTGTAAGAGATCGGCTGCGGTTTGCGTAACCCCTTTATTGAATTCCTTTTCACCTACGACAGTAACAGCGCCGGAAATGTCTTTTTTGCGCTGTGTGCCATACCCTACCACCACCACCTGTTTCATATCCACCTGGGTGATGTTCATCTCCACCTGGATCTGCGTTCGGCCGTTGACATGAACTTCCTTTGGTGCATATCCGATAGAGCTGAATACGAGGATGGCATTGCCGGGGCTTTGGATCACGAACTTTCCTTCCGCATCGCTGGTAACGCCGGTGGAAGTGCCTTTTACTACGATGTTGACGCCTTGCATCGGATTACCTGCCTGGTCTTTGACAGTGCCGCGGATTTCGATCCCCGGCGGTATTGCCGGCTGGGCGTCCTGTGTCTGAGGGGGATGTTTTTTGATGGTGATCGTTCCCTCATCTTCAGTAAAGGAGAATGGCAGTCCATGCAGACATTGTCTCATTGCATCCGGGACGGAAACGTTTTTTACATGGATAGAGACAGGAGGCAACTGGCGGATCTGCAGATCATCGTACAGAATGGAAATACCGGTTTGCCGGGAGATCTCCTTAAATACTTTCTGCAAGGGGACTTTGTCCACTGAAATGGTTACGGTTTGAGCAGGGGTGCCGGCACTGACATGCAGACAGGCCATCGTCAGGAGAAATGCGGTTAATCTCATAATCCGCAAAGTTTTGGCCAATACCGTTTTGCACGCGGTATTGGAAATGATTAAAATCATACCTTTACGTGTTGGTTTTGAAAATCAGGTTGCATTGCTTTTCAGGAACCAATATTCAGCCGGGAGCGCAGCCACGCTTCCGGATTTTTGTATTGCACCCGGCCGGTGTAGGGAAAATACCTTCCGGGTGCAATACAGCTAATAATGGGCCTTCGGCCAAGGGACCTGTGGTCCCTTTTTGTTCCCGGTTACATCAATGGATATGGGGACAAGGTTATCGGGTACTTATGATCACTTGCTTTTTAGTGTTGCTTAGTTGTGCGTGGACGCCATAAGCTTCCAGCATATTCAGCACTTTGGAAAGAGGAAGGTTTTTACTGATACGCCCGCCAAGGGCAATGGGATGATCAGGCAGTTCTTTATACAGGATATCTATATCATACCAGCGGCTTATTTCCTGCATCACGGCATCCAGCGGCAGTGCGTCAAAATCCAGAAAGCCCATTTTCCAGGCCATCACCTGTTCAATATTCGCCTTCTTCACACGGAACCCTTTTGAGGAAAAGGAAGACTGTTCCCCTGGTTTTAGCGTTACATTAAATTTCCGCTCTGATACATTGACAGCGCCTTCCAGCAGGGTAACCACTGCCGGGCCACTCTCTTTGTAGGCATTGATATTGAAATGAGTCCCCAGCACTTTCACCTCTTCTTTGCCATCAATGGACACGATAAATGGCCGGGACATGTCTTTGGCTATTTCAAAATAGGCTTCACCCGAAACCTCCACCCGTCTTTCAGCACCGGCAAACGCTACGGGGTAGCGGATGGCCGCGTCCACATTCAGCCATACCATGCTGCCATCGGGGAGTGATAGCCTGTATTGTCTGCCCCGGGGGGTCTTGATGGTATGATAGACCGTCTCTGTCATTTTGCCGAAACCGAGGTACTTCACCGTGCTGTCATCCGCCTTTACCGCCTTCATACCCCCGCGCTCCACCAGGAGCCCGGTATGGCTTTCATCGAGGTTGATGGAAGACCCGTCTTCCAGGATCAGCATGGCGTGGTTTATTCCGTGGATGCTGTCTTTTTCCATGATGGTCTTCCTATTCGAGGCGATCCCGCTCGTCATTGGGATAGCCGGCTGTTTCGGGTGACCGGTTTGCAGAAGATAATAGGCGCCACCGATAAAAAGACCCGTCACTACCGCGGCTGCCGCAAGTATCCGCCTGCCGACCCTTCTCGGAGCTGTGGAGGAGGCCGGGTAGGGGAACCGGGCGCGGAACTCATGCAGCATTTCCTGTCTGAATGCTTCGTCCGCCTCTTTTCCCGTCGTAGAATCAGGGTGCTGTAATGAATGGAACCATTCATCCAGCTCTTGTTTCTCACTATAGGTCAAGGTGTTGTTATGATATTTGGCAAGAAGTTCCGAAAGTCTTTGTTTATCCATAAGTTCAGCCTGGTCGTATCTCTTCAGCACGGCCGTCATATATAAGTAACCTTTATCAACCTGTTCCGTTATTTTGTCCGAAAAAAAAATTTTCACCCGGAAGAATGACGGTAATAAAGAATAATTAAATTTGGTAGATAAACGATTGCTTTATAAAAAACCTGTTCGTCACATCTGATCATCATTTGATGGGCCGTTGGCTGCGTGGAGAGGAGGGGGCTTTTGATACCCTTTATCGCAGACATGTAATGGGCGTAATGAAGATGATTGCACAAAAAACAGGCTGTATCCCGACAGCCCGTGACCTTACCCAGGATGTTTTTATGGAGTTTTATTTACAGAAGGAAAAATTGGGAGAGGTTTCCAACGTAAAAGCATATATCTTTTCCATAGCGAAACACAAGGTGCTCAATTATTTCCGGCAACAACTGGTACAGGAGAGATACAGACAGGTCATTCTCCACCAGGGTGACAGGGATACCGCCGCGCCTATCGTCGAAGTGCTGGAGAAAAGGGAACTACTGCGCATCATCACGGATGAAATAGCCGTACTACCTCCAAAATGCCGCGAGGTCTTTCTGCTTAGCCGGGAGGAAAAGCTTTCTTACAGCGCCATTGCCCGTAAGATGTCCATCTCCGAGAATACGGTGGACCAGCATATCCGGAAAGCGCTTGGCATTATCCGTTCGGCGTTGAATGAATATAATGCCAGCCTTATAGAATAGACCGGGCTCATCTCTCTTTTTATGGCTCGTAGCTATGCTGCACCTCTATCTCTCCATCCCGGACGATGAGGTCTTTCCATTCCGGAGCATTGTCGATATGCACGACATACACTAATGATTGAAACTGAGACACCTCCTTTACCCATCCGATCTTATAGTCATAATAGGTGCTCCTTACCAGCGTCCGTACGTCCGTAGGCAGCTCTTTTTCCGTATACTGCCGCATGGTATAGGTCCAGTTGCCTTTTTTATCAAAGATTACCTTGATTTCGATGTCCCCGTCCAGGAATTCGGCCAGGTAACCTCCCGGGAATTTATACCATTTCTCATCCTTATTGTCGCCGTGCTTTTTCCAGAACTCCCGGGCCGCCCTTACCGAACCACGGTCTGTCCCTATGGTTTGTATGTTCAGAAAAGTATTTCGGCTGGCCTGGGCGTGTACAGCAGAGGGAATAAAGATAATAACCATAACCATCGTCAACAAAAAGAGTATCTTTTGCATAACCATACATTTTATGCACCAAAACTAGGGCTCATTGTGCGAGAGAGACAGCCAAAACCAGCCATCGGCGGGGGATGGAGGATTATTTGCTTTTTTGAGTGATTAACCGGGAGTGCCTAGGACCTGAATGGCTGTAATTTTTTTAGCAGGCTTTCTTTACGGCTGCGGGAGACATTGATGGAGGCGCCGTCAGACATGACAAGATAACCGCCTTCGCCTTTTACATATTTACACACCTCGTTGAGGTTGATAAGACTGGAATGATGTACACGAAGAAAGGAATGATCTTCCAGCAGCTCTTCAATCTCTTTTAATGTACGTGAGGCTACTACTTTCTGCTGATCTTTTAACGAGAGGATGGTATAATTGCTATCAGAAGTACAATACAGGATATGATCGACGGGTACCATTTGCAGCCCCTCCATGGTTGGGATGGCGATCTTATTGAATAAGTGGGCGGGGTTTTGCAGTTTCTTCAGCAGCATATCTATCTGTAAGGGAAATAAAAGGCGTTGTTCCACTTTTTGTACCGAGCGTTGCAACTCTTCCCGGTCAATGGGCTTTAGCAGATAGTCCAGCGCGCTAAAACGGATGGCTTTGATGGCGTATTGATCATAACTAGTGGTAAAGATCAGCTGCAGGGGGATATCTTTTATTTTTTCCAGCAGCTCGAAGCCATTCATACGGGGCATTTCGATGTCGAGGAACAGCAATTGAGGCCGCTGCTCTCTGACGGCTGTAAGAGCTTCCGTCCCGGAATGATAACTACCCGTTACTTCGACCTGCGGACAATAACGCTCCAGCAGGATCGCCAGCGCTTCACAGCAATAGGGTTCGTCGTCGACAATGATAGCACTGATCATATAACCTGTGATTTTTGGATGGTTTCCGATTGTTCTGTAGCCGGATAATGGATATTTATTTTTAGGACGACCCTGGTGCCGGCAGGGTTCCCGTCTTTATCATACAGATCTTCAATGTCGAAATAATGACCGGGTGTACCTGCGCCTGCCAGCAGACGCAGCCGTTCAGCCGTTATCTGCAGACCCATGGATTTATGTTTTTGGGCGGACTTACTTTTCAGCATCCCTGCTTTTTGACGCCCTACGCCATTGTCCTGGATAATACAGGTCAGCATGTCGTCGCCGGCATGGATGGACACCGTCAACAGACCTCTTTCGGGACGATGCATCAGCCCGTGCCAGATGGCATTTTCGACAAAGGGCTGCAACAGCAGTGGCGGAATATAGATATCCGTCGTATCCAGCTCGTCATCCAGCACGATGTTGTAATCAAATGCGTCCTTAAAACGTAACCGTTCCATATTGAGATAAAGTTGCAGAACCTCCAGCTCCTCCGCCAGCGAGATGACGGAATGTCTGGAGTGATTCATGATCATCCGCATCAGCCGGGAGAATTTTGTAAGATAGTCGGAGGCGGCCTCTGTCTCATGACCTAGTATAAATCGATTGATGGCATTCAGACAATTGAAGATAAAATGCGGGTTCATCTGGCTGCGTAAGGCCGCTAACTCCAGCTCCTTCTCGGCCCGTTGGCGGAGGTGCGCCTCGTTCTTTCTTTTTAACAGCACATACCGGGAGAAGATAAAACCGATCAGTATTAACGCCACGATGCCGCCGATCAATAATTTTTTTGTAGCCACCGTTTCCCGCAGACAGACTTCGTTAAGCTGTTTCTCTTTATTCAGCAGGGCGATCTGCTGTTCGAAGTTATAAGAGGCAAACTTGCCTTTTAACTGATCGTTGTTTACGCTGTCCTTCATGACTTGCCAGCGGCGATAATAAGCATAGGCGCTGTCCGTCCTTTTGGTTTTGTCATAGAGGGTGTAGAGTATCTGACAATTGTCCCGGATGTATTGCCGGGCCTTGAATTGCTCCGCAATAACGAGGCTTTCCCTGGCATACCTCGCGGCTTCTTTATCCTTGTTCAGCTTTTCACAGGCAAGGGAGAGGTCTTTCAGACAACGCATGATCTGATTGCGATCATTTGACTGCAATTGGTATACCAGGCTTTTTTCAAAATAGGGCAGGGCTTCCCGGCCTCTTTCCTGCAGGAGATAATATTCTCCCTTGCTGACCAGGTAGGTCCGCAGCATGGCCGGTGTCAGGGCCGCGGAATCGAAGCTATTATAATAATACCGTGCGGAGTCGAACAGGTGCTGTCGGCTGAGCAGTTGAGCATAGACCAGGATATTCCAGGGGTGGAACGTTTTTGGCTGATCAAGCTGGAACCCGTCATGAAAATACTTTTTTGCCGCATCGTAGTCTTCTATTTGCATGAACAATGCGGCCAGCTCGAAGTACTGCTCTTCCGCCAGGGCCGGATTATTGTTTTCCTCCGCCATTTGCAGACAACGACGGATTATTTGAAAGGCCGTTTCATAATTCCCGCTTTCCCGATGGGCGCAGCCGATGAGCGAAAGGCTTTTAATAACGCCGGCGGTATCCCGGGCTTGTTGCGAATAGTCCTGAGACAACTGCAGGTAGCGGATGGCCTCTTCAAAACGGCTCTGGGCTAAAAGTGAAAAACCCAATGTATAATAGGCCATTGAAATATGCTCTTTATTAGCCGTGCGGCTAAACCATTCCAGGGACTGACGCGCCATCCGTTCGCTGAGGATACAATCGTTCGTTTGTTTAAAGGTATAGAGGGCTTTACAGGCTGTAGCCACTGCAATGTCATGGACATCATTCAATTTCCCGGACTCTTCCAGTGCCTTGTCCGGTTGGGCGTGGGCAGCCAGGCAGGTGAACAGCAATATGGTAAGCAGGGGTTTCCTCACATGTTAAATGTACGCAAAGGGCGCGGGATGGGGGTGCCGTTTGTCACGGGATTGAGCGGTTGGGGGAGGTGGGGGGCGGTTGGTTGAGGGGATTGAGTGGTTGGGGGAGGGGTGGGAAACTTTGGGAAAACTTCTCCCACCCGCGTATTTCAAGAAAGTGTAAATTGCCGTTTCACTATAAATCTACCATTATGATAAAGCTACAAGTAATAGGAAATCTGGGTAAGGATTGTGTCACCAATGCGGTGAATGGGAAAAACGTGATCAATTTCAACGTGGCGCATACCGAGAAATTCCGTGACGCACAGGGCAATCAGAAGGATAAGACCATCTGGGTAGAGTGTGCCTATTGGACAGACCGTACGGGAATTGCTCCCTATCTCAAAAAAGGAACGCAAGTATATGCAGAAGGAACGCCTGAAGTAAGGACCTATCCGAAAAATGACGGGACTACAGGCGTATCGCTGACCCTGCGTGTACAGACCGTCCAGTTATTGGGCAGCAGAGGTTCCGAAGGCGGTGGCGGCTACAGCGGCGGCTCAGAAGGCAGCTATGCCTCCCAGGGAGCGCCTGCCTCCCGGGTATCATCTCCTGGGGACATCACGGAGCCCATTGACGATCTTCCGTTCTAAAACGATTGAAAAACCCCAGCTGGTCGCTGGGGTTTTTTGTTATTAGTTTTTTATTAGTAGGATTGCATCCGCAATCACCACACCATCGGCTCCTTTGTTGTTGATCAACACATAGTTATCTTTCTCTTTCTCCAAAGGATATTTCCCACATTCCACCCATTCGCCCGAGGTCTGGCCTTCCACCCTGAGTTTTCCGGTGGGGATGCCTGCTTCCTTGACCGTCCCGCCGGAGGATACCGTCACGGTGGTGGTCGAACTGGGATGCTGCACCTTGGGGACATAGATATACAAGGTATATGTGCCGGATGTCGTCACAGGCACATGAAAACGTACCTGCCGGAAAACCTGGTCCTTATGTTCGTCCGTCAACCTGGAGAAGCCGTAGCTGTCCCGGCTTTCCTTTACCCAGTCCCCTTCCACTGTCACATAGGCGGTGTCGTCATTATCGATGAGGATCTCCGGTGTGCTGCCATCTGCCAGGGGGTCTTCCCGGAGGATATTGCGTATTACGGCGGCATCCACCTCCTGCACGGGGATATGCCGGTCGATGGCCGTTGAGGCAGCAATGGCAGAGGACTGTCCCAGCTCCATAAAAACAGGTTCCATCCGGATGGAACCATAGGCGATATGGCTGGCCGACAGACATACGGGTACCAGCAGATTGCGACATTCTTCCTTTTTGGGCACCAGGGAAAGATAGGAAATAGGATAGGGTGGGAAACCCCCGATCTGTACATCCCCTTCATTCTTTACCATACCACCTGTCACGATACGTTGGCAATTGTGTGAATCCATCGTATAGGCGGCCAGACCGACACCATCCGTCACAGTGGTCTTTCCTTCACAATTGGCTTGGGTCATGACGTAGGCGCCCTTCATCCGCCGGGCTTCCCGCACATACATCTGCGTTGTCCAATGTCCATTGTCCTTGTATTCATCCCTGGGGTAGCCCCACTCCAGCATCATAGTCCGCAGATTGGACGGCATGTGCTGGTCATGGCCAATGAAATACAACAGCCCCTTTGTGTAATTCGTATGGGCTTGTACGATCTTTTGGCGGGTGGCGTGATCCGCCTCGGGATAATCATAGTTCATACCGATCATGTCTGTGGAAAAGGCGCCATTGTTATTGATATCCGTCTTATGTCCCGGCAGCAGATCGAACTTTAAAATACCCCAAAGGTTTCCCGCGGGTCTTTTCTCCAGGAGACGCAGCAGCAGCTGGTAGCGGGTGGAATCATATCCTGCTGGCCGGGTAATGGGGATCCGGTTGGCAGGGTCGTTGGTAAGACAGATGCGGTAATTATAGCTTTGTACCTTTTTGTCGCCGTCTCCCTGTTGTCCTAAAGGTTCGGGACTGATACCCCATAACAGACCGCTGGAGGGGTCACCCGGTGTTTGGTAAGGATCGACGCCATCGGGGAATTGGTGTTTGTCCATCAGCTGTACGCCGTTGTAGGTTTCATTATACAACGCGTTAGCTTCGCGTCCGACCGTGTAGGATACACCGGCCCGGGCCATGAGATCGCCCTCATAGCTGCAGTCGATGTATATCTTTGCCCGGATGGTGCGGGGGCCGGTCCCGGCAGCCGGCTGCAGCTGAATACTATTGATCACGCCATCCTGTTTGGATGCCGCAACGATGTGATAACCATACAATATTTTTACCTCGCCACGGCTGATATATTGTTTAAACACATCTTCCGCCACATGCGGCTCGAAGATCCATTGCTCGAACTTTCCATAGTGATGCCCCACCCGTCGATAGAAGTCAAGGGAAAGGCCTTTGATCGCATATTTATTGCCGATGTCGGTGTATCCCAGCCCGCCCGAACTAAGCCCGCCCAGATGATAGCCCGGCTCAATGAGCAGTACGCTCTTGTGCATTTTTGCGGCTGTGTAGGCTGTAATGACGCCGGCGGAAGTGCCGCCGTATACGCAGATGTCATAGCCTGTTTGGGCAAGGATGCGTCCGCAGAGACAGCATAGGATGATCAGTGTGGATAATTTGTGTTTCATAGATCAGTAACCAGGGTTTTGATCCTTTGCCGGATCGATGGCTTTATTGTAATTATATTCTGTGGTAGGGATAGGCCATAGCAGATGTTTGTCTGCCACGGCAATGCCCTTTATATCCTGTATCACCTGTTTTATGATGCCCATTCTTTTCAGGTCCAGCCAACGCTTGCCTTCGGAGCAGTCCTCATAGCCCCTTTCTTTTTGGATCAGGTCGAGGAAAGCTTCCGGTGTGCTGTAGTCGGCCAAGGCGAAGTCTACGGTGGGGTCGGGTGTTCCGGGATCTTTACCGTAGGCCCTTCTGTGCACCATATTCAGCTTTTCCATTCCGTCAGTCGTAGGACCATTGTTAGCCCTGCACTCGGCCTCCGCATAGAAGAGCAGGAGGTCGGCATAACGGTACATCGGGTAGTCGTTGCCGGCAGCTGTCACGGCCTGTTTGTCGGCAAACTTTCTGTTCAGCACGGTGGTGGCGCCCAACCCGAAGGTCTGGCTATACCAGTTGTAAATATAGCGAAGGTCATGCTTGTCCCAGTTCAGCAGCACTTTATTTTTGATTGAGTCGCTATAGAACGTATAATAGCCGCCCGGCGGATAATAACCCGAGTTGGGATAAAAGGCGTAAATGGGGTACTGCCAGCCCTGGCCTGAAGTACTCCGGGAGAATTTCAGGTAAAATATCTCTTCTGTGGAGCTGACGACGTCCGGTCCATACAATTTATCGAAGTCGGATACCGTCGATACCTTTACCAGCGAGAACTTGCCGGAGGCGATGACCTCTTTTGCTTTATTGTCCGCATCGCCGTATTGCCCCAGCCATAGATAGACCTCTGCCAGCACGGTCTTGGCTACCCATTTGGAAGGGGCGCCTACCAGCCTGCCGGCGTCAGGAAGATTGGCTTCGGCAAATTGAAGGTCGCTGAGGATGAGGGCATACACGTCGGAGGCCGGGCTACGCTTCAGATTGATGGAATCCATATTTGTCTCTGTACGCAGCGGAACTCCTGACCAGTTGCGTACCAGATAGAAATAATCCAGGGCGCGCATATATCTGGCTTCCGCCAGGTATTGAGTCTTTGCCGCATCGCTCACCAACTTTGCCAACGGGATCTTTTGCACCATGATATTGGCATTGCGGATGGAGAGATAGAACTGTGTCCACATGCTGGCCACCCGGGTGATATTGGTATTGTCCAGCCCCTGGTAATTGTTGAGGACGGCATGACTTCCGCGTCCGTACATATAATCGGCATAACACTCCAGCTGTACCTGATAGAGAGCTCCCAGGGTACTGACGTCCCGTATGGGAGAATAGATGGCATTAAGCCCGGCTTCCACTTCCGCGGGCTTGTTATAAAAATTTTCTGCGGCAATGGACTGCGGCTCTTCATCCAGCACCTTTTTACAGGAGGAGAGCGCTGCCGCTAAGATCATGATCAAAAGTATATATCTCATACGTAAGTGTTAAAAGTTAAAGATCAAAAGCCGCATCTAAGACCGAATGTTACGGATTTGTACGTCGGATAGGTATAATAGTCTATGCCCTGGGTATAAGAGTTGCTGCTGCCATAGGTGTTGATATCCGGGTCATACCAGGAATATTTTGTCAGCGTGATCAGGTTTTGCCCGCTGGCATACAGCTGCAGGCTGCGGCACCAACTGACGCGCCATTTGTCGACAGGAAGATTATAGGCCAGCTGGATATTCCGGAAGCGCAGATAGGAACCATTTTCTACAAAACGGGAGGACATATTCCCGGAGAGGTTCCTGCTTACCCTGGGATATTTTGCCTTTGTGTTGGAAGACGTCCAGTGATTGTAAAATTGATCCTGTGTGAGGTTGAGGCCCATGCCCAGGTCCAGCGAGGAGGACATATTAAGGTTGTAGATGTCATTCCCCTGGGTGCCCTGGATGAACACTGTCAGCTCGAAGCCTTTATAGGCTGTGACGGAATTGAACCCGTACGTAAACCTGGGATTGGGATTACCGATGTATGTCTTGTCGTCCGCCGTGATCTTCCCGTCCTTGTTCCTGTCCTCGTATTGGATATCTCCCGTGGCCGTATACCCGATCTCTTTATAGCCATAAAAAACGCCCATGGGCTGTCCTTCCCGGAGCAGGTTGATATAATCGTTCAGGCTGCCTGTGTAGATAGGAGCGCCATAAATATCCTGACCCTGGTAGAGCTTGACCACCTTATTCCGGTTGAATGAAATATTCGCGGCCACCGTCCAGTTGACGGGTCCCTTGAAAATATCCGACTCCACGCCAATTTCCAGGCCTTTGTTCTGTACTTCTCCCACATTCCGCAGCGTGGTGATATACCCCATGGACGCAGGCAGCGATACCCTGTTCAAAAGGTTCTTTGTCTTTTTTAGATACACGTCGGCCGTCAGACGGAGCCTGTTGTCCAGGAACCCTGCATCCACTCCTGCATCAAACTCGTCCGTCGTCTCCCATTTCAGGTTACCCGGCAGCGCTGTGCCGGGAGCATAAGTCGTGCTCAGCGCGTCCCCGAAGATGGTATAGCCTGAGCCCAGTTGGTTCAATGTCTGGTAAGGGTTGACGGCCGTGCTGCCCGTGGCGCCGTAGCTGGCACGTATCTTCAGATCGGACACCACATGGGAGCTTTTCAAAAAAGGCTCGCTGGACATATGCCAGGCAAGGGCCGCGGAAGGAAAGTTGCTCCATTTATTCCCCTTGGAATAACGGGAAGAGCCGTCTCTTCTAAAACTCACTGTCGCAAGGTATTTGTCGGCATAGCTATAGTTGAACCTGCCCAGATAGGACAGCAGCGTCCATTTTTGGTAACCGCTGGCCGGAATGCCCGGCGTGGTGGCAGAACCAAGGCTGCCTGTCCCTATAACATCGCTGAGAAAGCCTGTCCCGGAGCCATTCAGGGTGGTGGATACATAATCCTGGTAGGTAAAACCGCCCGTGAGGGTAAGCCGGTGTTCACCTAGGTTTTTACTATAAGTGGCGACATTTTCATTCAGCAGGCTGGTGGTTTGTGTGGTACCGACGCTGGCGCTGCCCGTGGAATTGGTAGAGGGCTCGATGGCATAATACGTATCTGTTCTGTTGTTTTCGTTCTGAACTCCTCCTGAGATCCGGATGGAAAGGTCCTTTATGGGTTTGATGGTAAGGGCCGCATTGGAAAAAACCTTGTCCGACCTGATCTTGTCGGACACTTTATTAATGGTCACCAACGGATTGACGATGACATTCGAGATAAACGAATAGGCCGTATTCAGTCTGCGGAATGAACCGTCCGGCAGGTAGGGAGTAAGGGTAGGCGGAGCCATCAGCATGCCCGAGATAAGGTCCCCGCCCCGATTGCCACTGCCGGAATTCTGGTAACGGGCATCGACGCGGGTGAGGTAAATGTTGTAAGATACATTGAAGATCTTGCTGAGATCATGGCTCAGCGTGCCCCGGAGGGTATATCGGTTGTAGTTGCTGTTGCGGATGATGCCGTCCTGCCGGAAGACACCGGAGGAGAGGGCGAACTTTGTCTTTTCATTACCCCCGCTGATATTCAGGTTGGTGGTGAGCATGGGCGCATTGTGCATTACCTGACGCTGCCAGTCCGTGTTGGGCCCCTTGGCAAAGGAGTCTATCTGCTGTTGGGTAAAATAGGGGGCGACACCGTCGTTGGCGGCCTGCTCGTTGTAAAACTGCGCATATTGCTGACCATTCATGAGCTTTATATATTTCATGGGAGACTGGGTGCTGTAGCCCGTCTCCAGGTCTACCAGGGTTTTCCCTGACTTGCCGCTCCTGGTGGTAATGATGATAACCCCGTTAGCTCCCCTGGAGCCATAGATGGCGATGGAAGAGGCGTCCTTTAGTATTTCGATGGACTCGATGTCCGAGTTTTGCAGAAAGGTGGGGTTGCCGGAAAAGGGGAATCCGTCGATGACATATAAAGGTTCATTGCCGCCCAGGATCGAATTGGTCCCTCTGATGCGAATGCTGATATTGCCGCCGGGAGCGCCGTTGTTCTGTTGGACAAATACGCCGGTGGCCCTTCCCTGCAAGGCATTGACGATATTGTTCGTGGGATAGCTGGTGACCTCCGCCGGCTTCACCTGCGAGACGGAGCCCGTAAGGTCCCGTTTGCGGACCGTGCCATAGCCGACGACGACGATCTCATTCAACGCCCGCACATTGATGGACATGGACAGGCTTATCTCGCTGCGGCCGCGCAGAGGAACCTCTTCGGTCTTATAGCCTGTATAAGAGACGACGATGACTGCGTTCTTCTCTACTCCTTTTAGAACAAAACTACCGTCCAGACCCGTAGCCGTGCTTTGGTTCGTACCTTTTACGGCGATGGTAGCGCCAATGATAGGATTACCTTTTTCGTCCCTGACCTCTCCCTTTACATCGATGGGCGGCGGGAGGTCGGGCAATTCGGATACAGCGCCTGCTTTTGGTTGTGGTTTCTCCTTGATGATGATCATTTTATTAAGAATGGACCAGGTATAGGACTGGTTGGAAAAACATTCCGTCAATGCCTGCTCTAATGGTGCATTCCGGAGATGGATGGTGATTGGATTGGCCTTTTGCAAAAAGGTTTCCGTGTAAATGAACTTATAACCCGTCTGTTTTTCGATGAGGGTGAATACTTTTTCCGGCGCGGCATTGCGCTCCGATAGCGATACTTTCTGGGCAACGCTCCTGGCGCCTACCTGCAGGATCGTACATACTAATAAAGCCGCCGTCAATTTCATTTTTAAGCAATTTGTAAATGGGTTGCCCCCTGCCGTTGGTCTTTGGCAAATAGCAATCAATACCATAACTTTGGATAGTTTGGGTTAATCAATTACTGCTCCGCGCCCGCGGAGATCAGTCTTGTCTGAGATCATGTTTTAGATTAATCCGATATAGCCGGATCCTGATGGCGTCAGGGTCCGGTGTTTTATTGGATATGTTGTTGCTTCACTGGATAGTTGCCTCCTTTTTTGAACGATGAGATAAATTTATACTTATGGATAGACAGTTACTGTCTTATCGCCTGTCCTGAAATGTACCTTACCTGTCAGGGATAAGGCTTTTAGCGCTTCCGACAGCGGCACGCTCCTGGGGATTTTCGCATAAAAGCGTTCTTCGATATTTTGACCTTCATAATCCACTTTTATATTGTACCAACGGGACAGCTGTCGCATGATGCCCTGTATATCCGCCCGCCTGAAATAGAACTGGTCTTCTTTCCAGGCCACTATCTCTTCCGTGTTGACATTGTCCCATACATACATGCCCTTGCTGCACAACTGCACCTGTTGACCCGGAGTGATCAGGGTATGATCCCTGCCGCGGATTACTTTTACCGAACCTTCCAGCAGTGTGGTGGCCACAGCCTGTTCGTCCGCATAAGCATTGACATTGAAATGCGTCCCCAATACCTGTACGGTCATGTCCTTATAGTGCACCAGGAAGGGGCGGCGGGTATCGGGGGCAATTTCGAAATAGGCCTCGCCCGTGATCTCGACGTTTCTCTCCCTGTTGCTAAAGTTGACGGGGAACCTTACGGAGGAGGCGGCGTTCAGCCATATGCGGGAACCGTCCGGTAACACCAGTTGGTATTGATTACCCACGTTTGTGGTGAGTGTGTTATAAGCCGGTTCTCCCGTGTTGCCGGACGCGGTGGTGGCGTTGTAGGCCAGTATGCCTTTCAGATTGATGACGGCCATATTGCCTTGCCGGCCGACGGTGTCGCTGGCCGCGCTGTCGAGCGCTATCTGTTGTCCGCTGGCCAGGGTCAGCACGGCTGCCCGTTTACCGGGGGCCGCATCATATTTTTCCAATGGGCCGGCGGCTATGGCCGGAGCATGTTTCCGGGGTTTCAGATAGGGCAGGTTTACCAGGGCTGCGAGAATAAATGCCGCCGCAGCCGTCCATCCGATCCAGGCAGGTATACGGCGGACAGGGGGCTTTTCCGCCGGCAAGGGGACGGATCTCACTATTCGGGAAAAGATCCGTTCAGCGCTTTCTTCGCTGAGGGGAGGGGTATTTGTCAGCTCCGGCTGTCCCTCGCTTTCGATCTCTTCGCCGATCAACTGTTGCAGGGCTTTCTCATGGGCGCCTGCACGGACGATGTCCATAAACTCCCGGCGTTCGGCAGCGGTAGCCTCCCCGCTCTGGTAGCGTCTGAACAAATATCTCAATCGGGAAAATGACGTGTCCATATCAACCTAGACACATGAAAGCAAAAAGAGGGGTAGAAAGATCAGGAAGAAAAGAAAAAAAATAACAAAAGACCAAATTGCGGCAAGTGCATATAGCGTTGCAGCTGTGCCCTGATGATCCGAAGCGCCTCAGACACATGCTTTTTCACCGTCTCCCGGGAGATATTCAGCCGCAGGGCGATCTCTTCATGTTTAAGACCTTCCATCCGACTGAGCTCAAAGACCTTTTTTTGCTGTGGCGTAAGTGTGGCCATCACTTTTTGCAGGGCATCCTGCAACTCCCTTAAGGACATATTTTCTAAAGGTGCATCGGGACGGTTGGCCGCGGACTGGGGCGAGAGCAGCTTTTCCAGCAGCAATTCCTCATTAGCCACCTTACGAAGGGCATTATAGATGTGATTTCGGGTAATGGTATTCAGGTAAGCGCTAAAACAATTTATTTCCGGGAGCTTTTCCCGGCCGACCCAGATCTTCATAAAGACTTCCTGTAATACATCCTCTGCATGGCCGGCCGACTGCAACAACCGCAGCGCCGAAAGATATACCTTATGTCTGTATTGTGAAAATAAAGAATGGAAGGCTGTTTGATCACCTTTAGCTACACGGGCCAGCAGCTGTCTTTCCTCATATGGGCGGGTAGTGTTCACAAGCAATCTCCGGGTTGATCCGCTAAAGGTAAGATTTTTCCAGAACGAATTTGCTCACCCATGCTTCGACTTCCGCCCTGCTCACCGGCCGGCGCTGGTCGTCTACATCGATGACATAGAGGTACCCTTTCTTCGCCGGGGTGGATAACCAGGCATTCACCAGACCCAGTTGCTCGCTTACCAATGGATGCCCGCTGGTGGGATTCCACAGCTCTTTGGCGCAAAGACAGCCCATCGTTGGCGTCAGCGGGTAAAAAGGTTTGTCCTTAAAATATTCCGGGTCGATGGTAGTGCCATGGGCGATGATCTCGGTCCGTCCGATATGCCCTGCTGACCAGGCTTCCATCATGGGTGTATAGTCACGCCAACCCGGTGGCAAAAGCTCCTGATATTGCCGTAGCGAATCGATAGTCTGTTCCCCAGGAATAGTATCATAGTCCATGTGAAAATATTTTTCCCAGGTGGCTTCGAAAGGGAGCAGTAGTTGGATATTTGGCGTCGGACCAATGAGATGAGTCCTGGATATGTCCGTGCCCTGGATACTGTATACGCCTTGCGGTGTGCTGCCGTTTGTGATAAAATAGGGGAGGTCGGAACCGCTGCGGGCCAACTGCTGGAACACCTGTAGCCTGCCTTGAGCGTCTTTTATAAATCGACCGTTCTCATCCTGTACGACGGCCAGACCGGGGTAGTTCCGGTCCCATCGTTGAAAGGAGTAGACGGTTTTTTGTTTTTTTGCTCTTTGGTATTCAAAGAGGGAAGTCAGGTTGGGAGGCCCGGTGCGTATGCGCTGTGTATGATAGCTGAGGTAATCCGCCAGCTCCCGCAGTAGGGATAGCGTATCATAACCCGGAAATTTTTCCACCATCCGGATCTTCAGTGCATTACCATTCTCCGTGCTGGTGTCTGTGCGATAAAGATATACGGCGCAAAGCGCGAATAATTTTGGGTCTTCTTCCTTTTCGAGGACATTGCGAACTGCATCCGTATAACGGATGGGGGCTACGGCATAGACGGCTTCCAGCAGGGCCTTTTTTGTATCATAGGATAAGGAGGCATATCCATTGAACAAAGTGTCGAGCCCCCGTTCCACACCAGGGTTCCAGATAAGGAATTGAGAGACGGCCCAACATGAAGACATATATTTATCCTCCGAATTGCTGTCGAGGGGCAAGCTCATATTCCTGCCAGTGATCCTTTCCCGGAGGTCCTTTTCCAATGCCGTCCTTTGCTGATAGAGCACGGATGCGGAATAGATATCTTCCCTTCGGGTCTGGGCACGGCCGGTATGGAGGATCGCCAACAGCATGACCGTACCCAACCATCGTATTCTGCTATTCATACTGTAAATCTAAAAAAACCTTAATTTGTGTGTTCTATTTTTTTGGACCATACAAAATATTCATCATGATGAAAAAACTGACAACAGTATCATTGCTTTGCCTCTTTGCTTTTGTGGCCCTCAGCTCGTGCAATAACCAGCCTGCCGCGAGCGACGCAAAGGATTCGACAACCAAGCCCGCCGACAGCGCCGCCGCCACACCTTCGGCTGCCGCCAGTTGGAAGATCGGCGTTCAATTATGGACATTCCATTTTGTACCTTTCGTACAGGCCCTGGATAAGGCCGACAGCGCCGGCGTGAAATTCCTGGAAGCTTTTCCGGGTCAGAAACTGGGCGGTGACATGAAAGGCAGCTTTGGACTGGATATGACGCCAGAGGAAAAGACAAAGGTCAAACAGTTGCTGCAAACCAAGGGCCTCACCATCGTAGCGATGGGTGTCATTTCACCAAAGGACATCGCCGAATGGAAAAAATATTTCGACCTGGCCAAGGAGTTTGGGCTAAGCTATATCACTGCAGAACCCAAAAAAGACCAGTGGAATGCCATCGACAGCCTGGCAGGGGTATATGGTATCAAGATTGCCATTCATGATCATCCCAAACCCAATGCCTACTGGCACCCCGACTCCGTCCTTGCTGCCGTACAAGGGCATGCCAACATCGGCTCCTGCGCGGACGTAGGACATTGGGCGCGTAATGGCCTCGATCCCGTGGAGTGTCTCAAAAAGCTGGAAGGACATGTATTCGGCGTACACCTGAAAGACATTGACTCCGTGGGCAATACCAAGGCGAATGACCTGGTGGTCGGTACGGGCAAGATCAATTTCCCCGCCATCTTCAGCGAGCTCAACCGTCAGAAATTCTCCGGTATGTTCTCCATTGAAAGAGAGAACAACTGGTATAACAATGTGCCGGATGTGATCGCTACCGTAAAATACTTTAAAGAGCAGACCAGCAAATTGTAAAACATTCACAACCCCGGCCATCAGGCCGGGGTTAAAATGCTTGCCGCATGATAGCTGGTGGTTTTTTACGATCTTTGCGGGCCTACAACCACAGACATGCCACAGCATCAAAAAAAGCAAGACCCCTCTTCGACCGCCGGCGCCAACACGGCCTTTCTCTTCCCTTATGAAGATCTGTTGAACTTTACCATTGACATCTTCCAAAAAATAGGCTGTCCACAAGAGGAGGCCCGCACAGCCGCCATCGCTTTGCTGAGCGCCGACCTGCGGGGCATCGACTCACATGGCGTAGCCCGTCTTGTCGGCTATGTGCGTTTGTGGGAGGCGGGAAGGGCCAACCCAACGCCCCATATCCGTATCATCCATGAGACACCTTCTACTGCCGTGGTGGACGGCGACAGCGGGCTGGGCCTGGTAGTGGCGCCTTATGCCATGCAGGTGGCTATAGAAAAAGCAAAGAACGCAGGCACGGGCTGGGTCAGCGTACAGCACTCGAACCATTTTGGTATCGCCGGCTATCATGCGCTGCAGGCAGTAAAAGAGGATATGATCGGCATTGCCATGACCAATGCTAGCGCGCTTGTGGCGCCTACTTTCTCTATTGAAAGGATGTTGGGCACCAACCCCATATGTGTGGCCGTCCCAGCGGGAGAGGAACCACCGTTTGTTGCCGACCTGGCGACCACCACTGCCGCCAATGGCAAATTGGAGATCCTGCAACGGAAGAATGAGGAAGCGCCCCTGGGCTGGATACAGGATAAGGAAGGCCGGCCTACGACAGATGCGCATGCGTTAAAGACAGGAGGCGCCCTTTTGCCTCTGGGTGGCGATCGTGACCATGGCAGTCATAAGGGATATGCGCTGGGCGCCGTGGTAGATATATTTTCCGCCGTTCTTAGCGGGGCCAACTATGGACCCTGGGTCCCTCCTTTCCCTGCCTTTGTTCCCATGCCCACCGGCATGCCCGGCAAAGGCATCGGACATTTTTTTGGCGCCATGCGCATCGACGCCTTCCGGTCTGCTACGGAATTCAAACAACATATGGATAAATGGATCCGCAGGTTCCGCAGCGCCACGCCGGCGCCGGGGCATGAGAAGGTGCTGATCCCGGGGGATCCTGAGCGGGAAATGGAGACGGAGCGTCTTACCATCGGTATCCCGCTGCTGGCCCCCGTCGTGGCCGACCTGAAAGGCCTGGCGGAAAAATTGGGGGTGGACTTCCCCGCGTAGCACGTATCTTTGCAATCCCAAAAATTAAAATGATGAAGGTCATGAAATTCGGAGGCACATCCGTCGGCAAGCCCGAACGTATGCGCCAGGTAAGCCAGCTGATCACAAAAGATGCCGAGCCTACGATCGTAGTATTAAGCGCCCTCAGCGGTACCACCAATGCGCTTGTGGAGATAGGCAATTCCATTGCCTCGGGCAACCGGGACACGGCCCGTCAGCAGATAGAAAAGCTGGAGGCCCATTATCAATCCTTTATAAAGGAGCTGGTCAAGGGAGAAAAAGCCCTCTCCAAGGCAAAGGCTATCGTAGCCGAGCATTTCGAATTCCTTACCATCATCCTGAGGATCTCTTTTAGCGAAGCTTTGAATAAAGACATCCTCGCTCAGGGGGAATTGTTGTCTACAAAGCTCTTCTCCGTATTCCTCGAAGAGAATGGTATCGACCATGTACTCCTGCCTGCCCTTGAGTTTATGAGCATCGACAGTCATGACGAACCCCAGGTAAACAGCATCAAGACCCGGCTGGGACACCTGCTTCAACAGCATAGGGACAAGACCCTTTTTATTACCCAGGGATATATCTGTCGCAACGCCCGCGGGGAAGTGGACAACCTGAAAAGAGGCGGCAGCGACTACAGCGCCTCCCTGATCGCCGCGGCTATCAACGCATCCGTTTGTGAAATATGGACGGACATTGACGGTATGCACAATAATGACCCCCGTGTCGTAAAAAAGACGGTGCCCATCGAACAACTGAGCTTTGAAGAGGCCGCTGAGCTGGCTTATTTTGGCGCCAAGATCCTTCACCCTGCCTCTATCTGGCCCGCCCAATTCTATAAAGTGCCGGTGAAACTGCTGAATACTATGCAGCCGGACGCAAAAGGCACCCTTATTACAGAGGAAGCGGGTTCTGTCGGAGTAAAGGCCATCGCCGCCAAGGATGGTATCATCGCCATCAATATCCGCAGCAGCCGGATGCTCCTGGCCTATGGGTTCCTCCGCAAGATCTTCGAAGTATTCGAAAAGTACCGCACGCCCATCGATATGATCACCACTTCCGAAGTGGCTGTATCCGTGACCATCGATCATTCAAATGACCTCAAGGCGATTGTCAAGGAACTGGAACCCTTCGGGAATATCGAAGTGGAAGAGAATCTCACCATCGTCAGCATCGTCGGCAATGAGATCTCCCAGACCGAGGGTGTCCTTGCCAAACTCTTTGAAGCGTTGACTCCTATTCCCATCCGTATGGTGAGCTATGGCGGCAGCAAGCATAATGTATCGCTGCTGATACCTTCGGCAAACAAAACGCAGACCCTGCAATTGCTAAACAAAGGGCTTTTTGGGTTGGAATAAGGTCGCGATCGGCCTTATTTCTTCAGCCAGCCGCCGTCTTCCAGCCAGGTCTTCATCCTTTCGAACCACCTGTCATTGGTGGTTTTGTTGTGCAGCCCGAAGCCATGACCGCCATGCGGATAAAGATGCATCTCGGCAGACACATTGTTGCGTTGTAACGCTTCGTAGAAGCGCAGGCTGTTGGCCACCATGACGGTCTTGTCATCTTCCGCATGGATGAGGAAGGTTGGGGGTGTGGCAGGGCTCACCTGCAGCTCATTGGAATATTCGCGGATCTTTTCCGGGGAAGGTTGTTTGCCTATTAAATTCTCCCGTGAGCCCCGGTGGCAGATGCTGTCGGAGAAACTAATGACGGGGTACATCAGGATCATAAAATCGGGACGCAGGGAGATGTTATTGGGGTTGTCGATCTTTACCTTATTAAAATGGGTGCCTGTTGTCGAAGCGAGGTGACCGCCCGCGGAGAAGCCGATGATACCCACACGTGCAGTGTCCACGCCCCATTGCACCGCATTTTGTCTCACCAGCTGGATGGCCCGTTGTGCGTCCTGCAGGGGACCGATCTCTTTGTCGACCATCGTTTCGTCACTGGGCAGCCGGTACTTCAGGACAAAGGCGGCAACGCCTATCTCATTTAGCTTTTCGGCAATTTCTATCCCTTCATGACCCATGGCCAGGTGGTGGTACCCGCCGCCTGGAACGACGACGATACCAGCTCCGGTGGCTTTATCTTTTGCAGGCAGGTAGATCTTCAGGGTCGGACGGCTGACAAGGCTGAGACTAAGAGGGTTGCCAGGTTCTGACCTCTCCTGATCCTTCACTGGTTTTGAGTTGGGGATAGCGCCTTCGTATAAGGGGATTTCGTGTGGTTGGGCGTAGGACATGATCATCAGATGAGATACGATAAGGGTGAGCAGAAGTTTGTTCATATGATCCTAAAAATAGGAAAAGGGGCCGAAATGACCCCTTCCCCAAAGAAATTTTAAAATTTTAAGGCACTTATAATAGCAGCATGGCGTCCCCATAGCTAAAGAATCGATACTTGTCCTTGATGGCCTTTTTATATGCCTCCATCGCCAGATCATAACCCGCAAAAGCGCATACCATGATCAGTAAGCTAGTTTTGGGCAAATGGAAGTTGGTGACGAGGGCATCCGCGATATTGAACTGGTAAGGCGGATGGATAAAAGTATTTGTCCAGCCTTCGGAAGGTTTTAGCAATTTCTCGGCAGTGAAAGAAGACTCTACGGCACGCATGGTCGTGGTCCCGATGCTACAGATGCGATGGCCGCCCGTCCGGGCTTTATTCACGATCTTGCAGGCGTCTTCCTCGATCCGGTAGTACTCGGCGTCCATCTTGTGTTTGCTCAGGTCTTCCACCTCAATGGGACGGAAGGTACCGAGGCCCGTATGGAGAGTGACCTCCGCAAAACGTACGCCTTTTATCTCCAGACGTTTGATCAACTCTTTGCTGAAGTGCAGACCTGCGGTAGGCGCTGCCACGGCCCCTTCATGTTTCGCATATACGGTCTGGTAGCGCTCTTTGTCCTCCTCGTCCGGCTTGCGTTTGATATACTTTGGTAAAGGCGTCTCGCCCAGCAGCTCCAGCACCTGGCGGAACTCCTCGTCATTGCCATCCCACAGGAACCGGATGGTCCTGCCGCGGCTGGTGGTATTGTCGATGACCTCTGCTACCAGTTCGTCATTGTCCCCGAAATAGAGCTTGTTGCCGACCCGGATCTTACGGGCGGGGTCTACGATGACGTCCCAAAGACGATTGGGCTTGTTCAATTCACGAAGAAGGAATACTTCGATCTTGGCGCCTGTCTTCTCCTTGCGGCCATACATACGGGCTGGGAAAACTTTGGTGTTATTGACGACAAACACATCCTTATCATCAAAATAGTCGAGGATGTCCCTGAAATGCTTGTTCTCGATCTGGCCGGTCTGACGATGGACGACCATCATACGGCTGTCCTCTCTTTTTTTCGCAGGGTGTTGGGCAATAAGATTTAGGGGAAGGTCGAACTTGAACTGTGAAAGCTTCATGTGGATTCTGTTGTTTTTTATTCTATTCGCACATGATACCAGGTAGGTGGTAATGATACTACGGAAGGCTTCCGGTACAAACCAGGTCTTACGGCACCCGATTTGATATCATGTTACGGCATGATTTTAAGCGGGCAAAGGTAAGGAAAAAACGAGGCGTATCCAAATAAACTTTTGGAGGAAGTTCCACCGACGGTAAAATATTTTTCCTGATTTCCCGTCTTTTATGCAACTTCATGAACCACCGATTAAGCCTACAGATAATGAGATTGACCCCTTTGAGAAAGTATGTTGTGGCGCTTTTCCTTTTCCTCCTTCCGGCATCCGTTCTGACAGCTCAGCGGCGAGCGGAAAAGAAATACCCGGCCTTATTATGGGAGATCACCGGCAATGGCCTGAAAAAGCCTTCTTACCTGTTCGGCACCATGCACGTCAGTAGTAAGCTTGTTTTTCACCTGAGCGACTCGTTTTATCTGGATATCCGTAATGCCGAGGTGGTAGCCCTGGAACTGGATCCCCAGCTCTGGCAGGACCAGCTGTTCCGATTTCAAAAGATGCAGACTAATCTCCGCAGCTATACCCAGGGCGCACCAGGCGACTATATCAATGAAAAATCCTTCCAGCTGGAGAAATATGACGATAAGCTCAAATCGGCCCTTAGCGATGAACCTACCGTCATCAACGGGCTGCTTTACCGTACTTTCCAGACTCGTGCAGACTTTGAGGAAGACACCTACCTGGACCTGTATATTTACCAGACAGGCAGGAAACTGGGTAAACAGGCCACAGGCGTCGAAGACTATTTCCAGACGGAGCAGCTGGTGATGGAGGCCGCCCAGGACATGATGAAGGACAAAAAGAAAAAAGCTTCCGATACGGACGGCCCCTCTCCCTATGAGCTGGAGAAAAAGACGCAGGAGGCATACAGAAAGGGCGATCTGGACATGCTCGACTCCCTGGAAAAACTCCTTCAGCCCTCGGAATCGTATCTGGAGAAGTTTCTCTATCGGCGGAATGAGATCCAGGCCGCCAGCATCGACAGCATTGTAAAATATCACTCCCTTTTTGTAGGGGTAGGCGCCGCCCACCTTCCCGGTAAAAGAGGGGTCATCGAGATCCTGAGGAGGAAGGGGTATACCCTTCGGCCAATCACCATGCCTGACCGTGACGCCACTCAAAAGGACGATATCGATAAGATCAGGGTCCCCGTCACTTTTTCGACCTTTACCGCCGACGACGGGGATTTTTCCGTCCAGCTGCCCGGCAAATTATACCGCCGTAATGAAAGCCGTATGGCCGACAGTTGGCAATATGCCGATATGGGCAACGGAGCTTACTATATGATCGGCCGGGTGAAGACCCACAGCAGCTTCCTGGGGCAGAAAGAAGAAACCATTCTCCGGAAAGTGGATAGCCTGTTGTATGAGAATATCCCGGGTAAGATATTGAAAAGAACCCCGATTATCCGCAGCGGGTATAAGGGCTTTGACATCACAGGCAGGACCCGGCGGGGCGACATACAGCGATATAATATCCTGGTGACCCCTTATGAGGTCCTGGTCTTTAAAATGAGCGGTAATAACAATTATGTGGAAGGTAAAGAGGCCGAGCAGTTCTTTGGCTCGATCAGCATCCGTCAGACAGGCTCTGCCGGATGGACAGACTTCTCCCCTCCACAGGGGGGCTTCCAGGTCCGGCTTCCCCGCCAGCCAGCCGGATATAGGAATACTTCCAATCCTGACGGTATCATACGCTGGGAATATGAATCTGTCGATTCAGCCACAGGAGACGCCTTTCTCATCTGGAAAAAGACGGTACAGAACTATCATTTCTTAGAGGAAGACACCGCCGACCTGGCCCTGATGGAAGAAAGCTTCCATCTTTCCGAATGGATCGAAAGGTCCGTCACCCGGCGTACGGGTCTGTATAGAGGCTATCCGTGTCTGGATGCCGTCTATCAGCTGAAAGACGGATCGTATGTGCGGGCAAGGTTCCTTATCAAAGGACCTCACTATTATTTGCTGGCAAGCAGAAGTCATGGTAAGGACAAGACATTCCCCCTGTTCTTTAATTCCTTTGAATTTACGCCCTACAAATACACCGCTTTCCACAATTATGTGGATACGTTCATCAATATTAGCGTCACGACACCCATCGTACCAGATATCGATGCGGGATTGAGAGGGCTCATAGAGCGCGCTTCCAGCGAAGAGTTCCTGAATTCTGTCCCGGATTACAACAACTATTGGCCTCGCGCCAAAACGGCCCTTTTCCAGAACGACTCCACAGGAGAGGCCATATTTGTGTCTATGGAAACCTTCCCCAAATACTATTTCCCCAAGGATTCCGTCTCCTTTTGGAAAGAGCAGTCGGGCGAGCGGCGGCTGCGGGAGGACCTTGTTATACGGGATAAGCAGCCCTTGCGTCAGATACAAGGATATAGATATCTGCTGGTTGACACCAACACCTCCCGTTGTATCACTTCCTGGATATTTTTGAAGGACAATCGCTTGTTTCGCGTGGTGTCACTGGGGGATACGTTACAGGAGACATCCGCCTTTATCGATCGTTTTTATGCCAGCCTCCGCCCTCTGGATAAAAAATTAGGCCCTCCTGTCTTTGCCAGTAAGCTGGATACTTTCTTCAACGACTTTTACAGCAAGGATTCCCTGCTCAGCAGAAAAGCAAAAGAGGCTATTCCCAACGTCTGGTTTGGCGCTCCGGGAGGGCTGCCGGCCTTGTTGAAGGCCATCCGTACGTTGCCGTACAACGGAAAAGATTATTTTGAGACAAAGACCCGTCTGATCAATGAACTGGGTTATATCAACGACTCTGCCAATATAAATGCAGTAGTGGAGGGGCTCAGGGATATCTACGAGCGGGCGGGCGACACCAGCACCTTCCAGAACGTAGTTTTCAGGGCCCTTGCTCGTCACAAGACCCTTCCGGCATACCAGTTGCTGAAGGGGATGCTGGTGCAGGACCCTCCCGTATTCGAGAATGGATCAGACTATAACTACCTGTTCCAGGACCTGCGGGATTCGCTGGCCCTTGCCAAAACCCTCTTCCCCGACCTCCTACAGCTGGCTACCGTAGACGACTATAAGTTCAATATCCAGTCCCTACTGGCTACTCTGGTGGATAGCGGATACCTGCGAAGCACCGACTTTGAATCCTATTTCAGTCAATTATATTTTGACGCCAGGATCCAATGGAAGAAACAGGAAGGCCGTGATGAAAAAAGACTGCAGAAGGCGGAGGATGATGACGATGGGGCCGTCAGGGTGGATGGGGACAATGATGCGGATGCACAGTTGGCGGATTATGCTGTACTGCTGATGCCTTTTTATGACAGGAATGTCACTATCCCCCAGTTTTTCCACAAACTGCTGAAGAGCCGCGACCCCGCCCTTCGTCTCAGCACCACCCTGCTGATGTTGCGGAATGGCCGCCCTGTGGCCGACAGCATCATCCGTACCCTGGCGGCCAGTGATCAATACAGAAGCACGCTATTGAGCGAGCTGACTGATATCCATAAAGCCGACCTCTTTCCCCGCAACTTTCATAACCAAGTGGATATTGCGCGTAGTCTGCTGGTCAGCAGCAACAAGGGGGACAATGACTTCTTTGAGGTACAACTGGTGGACAAAAAGATCGTGCAATTCCGGCAGCGCAAGGGATATATCTATTTCTTCAGATATAAGATGGGCAAGGATGATGAATGGCAGATGGGCCTCAGCGGTCTGCAACCCCTCAATCTAAAGGAGGTCTGTACGGACGGCGAGTTCGTGCGGCTTACCGGGAAAAAAATACGACCCGGCATCCCAGTGCATGAGCAATATGAAAAACAACTGAAACAATTCCTGTTCTCTAAACGTAAAAGCGCCAACTCCTTCTATCTCGACAACGATTATTACAGCGATCATGATGAAGATTAGACTGATCTGGCTGTCATTATGCTGTCTTCCGCTGGCGGTCAACTGCCAGCAGCCGAACCTGCTTGCCAACAACAGTTTTGAAGACTACAACACCTGCACGGAATATCATGCCCAATGCGCCCCGGCAGCCTGGTTTATCGTAACCACTACAAAGGTCAAATGGCCTCCGCCCAAGGATGGGGAGTGCGTCATGCCTATTATTTACGACAACATATATGCGCCGATGCAGGGGCGGACCTTTCCCTATACAATGACCTTATGCCCTCTTAAGGCGGGGAAAGAATATGATCTTGTGTTCTGGCTTTACACCGGAGAGTACCCTTTTACCCATCTGGATGTTGTGTTGACGGCAGCAGACCCGACGAGAGCTCCTTCCGTTATTGGAAAGATCACGCCCTCCTTCAGCCTGTCGAAAGCAGATGTGACGGCAAGGGATAATAATGGATGGATGCTTGTGCGGCGGCGGTTTGCCGTCGACGAGGAGAAAAAGTTCTTTCTCATCGGGAATGTGATGGCATCGGGGTCTTACCCGCGCAGCGTGGAAAAAAAGCTCAGGAAGTCCGGCCACAGTGATATCCTGTTCTGCATCGACAGCATCAGCCTTACAGCAGCCGATACAGCGGAAAAAGGGTGCAACTCCTATGCCTATACACACTCCATCGTATACGAAGAGCGTCACCGGCATACCCGGCATATTTACCTGGATTCACTGCCCGGCAACAGCATTCCCCTGCAGTCATCGCACGATACGCTGGCCGGCATCCAACCTCTGCCACCCCTGTTTATCCCGCCTCCGGCGGATACCCTGCTTGTGCCGGGTATATTTTTTTCAACCAACAGCAGCGAGATCAAAGCGGGCTATGCGCGACAGCTGGACAGCTTTCTTGTAAAGATCGGGGTGAAGAAGCCTGCCAGGATCGAGGTCAACGGACACACGGATAATACGGCTTCCGACGAATGGAATGATGCGCTGTCGTTGCGAAGGGCTGCCAGCATCCGGGATTATATCGTAAAAAAGCTGCCTGATCTGCAGGCTTCCATAAGCGTGAACGGCTATGGCTCACGGCGTCCTCTGGCCGGCAATGATACGCCGTCAGGGAAAGCCCGCAACCGACGGGTGGAGATCGTCCTTACATATTGACGATGCCCTTCGGAATGGCGGCGATAAGCTTTTTTGTATACTCCGAGTGCGGGTGGTTATATACTTCCTCTGCCTCCCCGATCTCTTCGATCCTGCCTTTGTTCATCACCAGTATACGATCACTGATATACCTGATGACCGAAAGATCGTGAGAGATAAATACCACTGTAAAACCAAACTCTTTTTTCAGATCATCCAGCAGGCTGAGAACCTGGGCTTGTACACTTACATCCAGGGCGGATACAGACTCATCGCATACGACAAAGGACGGCCGCAGGACAAGCGCCCGGGCGATGACAACCCTTTGTCTTTGTCCCCCGGAGAACTCGTGGGGATATCGATCATAATGATCAGCGGAAAGGCTTACTTTTTCCAGGAGCTCCACCACCTGTTGTTTGCGCTGCCGGCTGGTGAGCCAGGGGTGATGTACCTGTAAAACTTCCGAAATGGCAGCGCCGATAGTTATACGGGGATTGAGGGAAGAGTAGGGGTCCTGGAAGACTATCTGTATATGACTGCGTAATTTTTTTAGCTCCTGGCGGCTGTAGGCGGACAGCTCCTTTCCTTCAAAGAGAATGCTTCCGCCGGTGGGCTCCAGCAGTCTGAGCAGCGCCCTGCCCAAGGTGGTCTTGCCGCAGCCCGACTCACCTACTAGACCCAGGGTTTCGCCTTTATAGATATCGAAGCTGACGTTGTCGACGGCTTTCGTATAGGCGAGGGGCTTGCCGAGGAAACTTTTCCGGGACGGGTAATATACCTGGAGGTTGCGTACCTGTACAAGGATGCCGTCCGATGCAGGGGGGGCGGCGGATGGAGGGGATTGCAATTCCTGCCATCGGTGTACGAGGCTTTGCGTGTAAGGGTCCTGTGGCCGGCGGAACAGTTGTTCGACGCTGCCCTGTTCTTTTATCTCACCTTTATACAGTACCAGCGCCCTGTCTGCTATCTCGGCCACTACGCCCAGGTCGTGGGTGATAAAGATGACACCCATATCCTCTGTCTGCTGCAATTCACGGATGAGCCGGAGGATGGTCTTCTGTACGGTCACGTCCAGGGCCGTGGTGGGTTCGTCACAGATCAACAGCGATGGCCTGTTGCTCATGGCCATCGCGATCATCACCCGCTGTTTTTGTCCTCCGCTGAGTTGGTGCGGATACCTGGAATAGATACCCGCGGGGTCTGGCAACCGGACTTTTTCAAACAGGGTGAGGGTGGCTGCACGTGCCGCCCCGGCAGATAATTTCCTATGTATCCGTATGGCTTCCTCCACCTGATGTCCGCAGGTGAATACAGGATTCAGGGAGGTCATGGGTTCCTGGAAGATCATGGCGATCTCGTTGCCACGGATAGCCTGCATGGACCCGGGGCTTTGGCGGAGCAGATCGATGGTGGCGCCATCACGCGTGGTAAAAAGTATTTGCCCTGTGCTTATCCGGGCCGGCGGCATGGGCAGCAGCTGGAGGATCGATAAGGAGGTAATGGATTTACCCGACCCCGACTCGCCGACCAGGGCAACGATCTCTCCACGGCTGACCTCCAGGTGGATACCCTTTACGCCCGGCGATAAGCCGGCATCTGTTTGAAACCCGATGGTAAGATCACGGATCGATAATAAAGAGGACATGCAGCGACGACGAATTTTTTTCGCAGTCGTAAGATAGCTATTTATTCGATTGGACGACCTCAATAGTATTGGAGATAGGAGGAGTAGGTTCGTAGATCAGACAAACGGCGCAATTCTCTGCTGGCTTGCTGGATAAAAGCCTGAATTGAAAAACGTCACCTTTTTGAAGCCCCTGCGTGTTGAAATAGCAATAATTACTGACGGCAAACACTTTGTGATAGACGCTGTCATCTGTGCTGCGTTTCCATGTCTCCACATAACGTGCAGGGTCCATATCACCCGACACCAGCTGTATGGTGTATTGAGAACAGATGCTTCCTATTACTTTGCCTGTAAAAGGTCCTGCAGCATGCATCCTGGAGGATTTACAGGCTCCAAAGATGATAATGCCAAAGAACAGCGGCAGTTGAAATATCCGGTGCATAGCTTTTTCTTTATTTGACAAGAACAGCAGATGCATCGTTGCATGAGGTGCGGCGGGACGATGGGGGAGGGCTTTAAAAGCGCAGATGTCTTACTGTAACTCCATTGTTGATCAGCTGTTTTAATGAGTCGATACCGATCTTGATATGGGTTTCCACATATTGGGAGGTGATCTTCAGATCGCTTTCCGCGGTCTTGACCCCTTCCGGCACCATGGGTTGATCGCTTACCAGGAGTAACGCCCCGGTGGGTATTTTATTAAAAAAACCTACGGAGAAAATGGTGGCCGTCTCCATGTCGATGGCATAGGCTCTTATCTTTTTCAGATATTCCTTGAAGGTTTCGTCATGCTCCCACACCCGTCTATTGGTCGTATAGACCGTCCCTGTCCAATAATCCACCGCGTATTCCCGGATGGTGGTGGAAATGGCCTTCTGTAAGGCAAAGGCCGGCAGCGCAGGCACTTCGGGTGGAAAGTAATCGTTGGAGGTACCCTCGCCACGTATAGCCGCAATGGGCAGGATGAGGTCCCCCAGCTTATTCCGCCGCTTTAACCCACCGCATTTTCCCAGGAACAGGACGGCCTTTGGCTCGATGGCGGTGAGCAAGTCCATGATGGTAGCGGCGCCGGGACTTCCCATACCGAAGTTGATGATCGTGATATCCCCCGCCGTAGCACACTGCATGGGTTTGTGCAGACCTACTATCTCCACACTGTGCCAGTCGGCGAACAATTGTACATAATTTTCGAAGTTGGTGAGTAGTATATACTTGCCGAAGTTTTCCAGTTGTTGACCGGTATAGCGGGGCAGCCAGTTGTGGACGATTTCGTCTTTGGTTTTCATTCCGTAAATTTAACAAATAGTTTCGGCAACATGATCAAGATCTACTATCCTACCCACCCCTTCAAGATAAGAGAGCCCCAGCGAAAGAAGGAGGAGATATGGGACGAGCTGAGGAAAATATGGGTCCGTCTTACCCCTGAAGAATGGGTTCGCCAGAATTTTATACAATATCTGCTGCAGGTGAAGAACTACCCCGCCGCCTATATGGCCGTGGAAAGGAGTATGAAGCTGGGCGAGCTGAATAAGCGCTTCGACCTCATGATCTTCGATCGCAGCGCCCGTCCCTGGATGCTGGTGGAATGCAAGGCGATGGAGGAGAAACTGAATAGCCGGGTCATGTGGCAGGTGCTCCGTTACAACCTGGCCACCCCTGTGAAATATATCGTTATCACCAATGGCGAGGAATGCCATGCCTTTGGCAGGGGGACGGTGGATTTTGAAGAGATCGCGGCGTTGCCTACCTATGATGAGTAGCTACTGATGAAAGCTCACCCCAATAAAAGCCAACGCATCCGTGATCCCCGTACGCCAGTATGTCCAGGTATGTCCTCCGTCCCTGACACGGTACTCGTGCGGCACATGCTTTTCCATCAGGGCAATATGCAGCAGGCAATTGCCTTTTGTGAGAAAGTCGTCATCCCCGCAGTCGATCCAATAACGGACGGACCGCAATGCATCGACAGATCTTTCCGCCACCAGCTTTAGCGGTGAGTTGGCGTACCAGGCGGTCGAGAGCCGGGTCTTCCCTTTCAACCCCCTGCCGTATAACTGTCCGAAAGTATTGGTCCAGCTTATGTCCGGCATTGTCACGAGCGCAGAGTCGTCGAATACTGCTGCGCTGAGGGGCGCCGCGGCCGCGAAAAGCTCCGGATATTTCAGAGAATAGATCAGCGTACCATAACCACCCATGGACAGACCCGCGATACCACGATAGCGTTTCTCACCCTTGATCCGGAAGGATCTTTCTACGGAAGGCATAAACTCCTTGATAAAGAAGTCTTCGTATTTTTCCTTGCCGTCATAGGAATTGATGTAAAAGCTGGAATCTCCATTGGGCATCACAATGATCATGGGCGGAATAACCCCTTCTGCGATGGCTTTGTCAGCATACCGGTTCACCTCCCCGAATTGCAGCCAGCCTGTGTTGTCATCCGTATAGCCATGCAGGAGATAGACGATAGGGTAGGTCCTTTCTGAAGTTTCATAATCCGGAGGGAGATAGATGGTATATTTTACGTCCTTTCCCAGGATGGCGCTGTTGAGGACCTTTTGTTCGATGACCTTTCCCGGACGTTGGGCAAAGGAGGAAATGGATAGGAGAATAACCGCTAAGCAAAAGATTACTTTTTGTAAGGAAAACATAATGGCAAGTAATTTTTAGGCAATATACACTTTCGTTTGATAGTTGAAGTACACAACTCCGCCTTGCTGATGACTATCAAAAATTTCTTTTAGGCGCTTTATCATTTTTTCATATATGTCAGATGGTTCAAGAGGGATATACGAAGAGGACAGGAGGCGTCCTTTTAGCCTTTCCCAATCAAAGGTCTGCCGGTGATCCGTCATCCTGAATTGGAAGGGGGCCGGCTGAAAGAAGGCGCCGATCTCTTTTTCCGTAATATTCGAATGGTTCACATCTTTATAGTCCGTACCATATGTCTGTAAAAGGTCTTCATAAGCCTTTTCGAAATCCGAGTATTTTTGTCTTTCATTCCACATAAGGGCGATGGCGCCGCCGGGGCGGAGGATGCGGGTGAATTCCTTTTTTGCGGCAGTGGGGTTAAACCAGTGAAAGGCCTGGCCGGCGACGATAAGGTCTATGCTGGCGGATTGTAATGTTGTATTTTCGGCCGTACCGCTGACACTGATAAATGCAGGGTTGCTATCCAGAAGGTCCTCGGCCTTTTGACGCATGGGATCGTTGGGTTCGACGGCGTATACGGTATTGCCATTGTCGAGAAAGAGGGCCGTGGAGATGCCGGTGCCGGAGCCGATGTCGGCGACTTTCCAGTCAGGGTTAAAACGTTTTGTCTCTGAGAGGAAGCGCAGCACTTCTTTTGGATAACCAGGGCGGTATTTAACATAATTATCCACTCGATTGCCGAAACGTTGGGTATTGTCCATGGGAGAAAGTTTTAATTTTTTTTTGGGTAGTAATTGATAGTTTTGTGGAGGTAAAATTAAACCTACTATGAAAGAGAGGGAATTAAAAGCTTATGAAATACTCAAAAATAAGCTGGGGGAGGAGAAGGCAGTCACTGTGCTAGGTTTTGTCCAGGGAAAGATCGATGAACAAAAAGAAGTCTTTCTGACGAAGGATGATAAGATGGAAATGATCACCCAAATGAAGGATGATAAGATGGAAATGATTACCCAGATGAAGGACGATAAGATGGGGTTGATCACCCGGATGAAGGACGATAAGATGGAAATGATTACCCGGATGAAGGATGATAAGATGGAATTGATTGCCCGGATGAAGGATGACAAAGTTGACCTGGTCAAATGGATGGTTGGCTTTTGGATAGCCCAGATCGCAGCTATTATTGGCTTGTATTTTAGAAAGTAATTAGAAGTAACCAGTAAAAAAAATCCCGTCGGCTTGAAGTGACGGGATTTTTTTATTTCGATCAGGGGAAGATCCCCAATTCTGCGTAAGAAGTTCCCACTTTATTAATGGCCACCACATAGGCCGCGGTCCGCATGTCCGGTATATCCGGATTTGCCTTCCAGGCTTCCATGATCTCCCGCGTAGCGGCGATCATCGTCTCTTCTAGACCGCTGTATACCAGGTCCACCTCGTCGGCGCCGTGAAGGATGAACTCTTTTTCCTTGGGACTTACTTTCTTTCCTGTCAGACCTTCAATTTGTCCCAGGATATGCGTGTTCATATTCTCCGTAAAACGTTTTTCCATCCGGCCATAACGTACGTGGCTGAGGTTTTTCAGCCATTCGAAATAGCTGACGGTGACTCCGCCTGCATTCAGGTACATATCGGGTACTACCAGCGTTCCCTTTTTGATAAAGATCTCGTCGGCCTCCGGTGTCAGCGGGCCGTTGGCAGCCTCGCCGATGATCCTGGCCTTTACGTTGGGCGCATTTTTACCATTGATCACGTTCTCCAATGCTGCGGGTATGAGGATATCGCATTCCAGTTCCAGCGCGTCGCCAGAGCTGGGGATATTGGTCGCACCCGGGAAATTCAGGATGCTGCCCGTCTTCTTTCTGTGCTGGAAAACTTCTTCTTCATTGAGTCCTGCGGGGTTCATGATAGCGCCTTCATACTCTGCAAGAGCGATAACCTTGGCGCCTCCTTCACGGAAGAATTTGGCGGCATGATAGCCTACGTTACCCAGGCCTTGCACGACGACCGTCTTGCCTTCGATGCCCGGCGCGAGCTTGAGCCTTTTCATCACTTCTTCCATGTTGCAGACTTCCCGGATGCCATAGAATACACCCAGACCTGTGGCTTCCCGACGGCCTCTTACGCCGCCCTGTGAGACTGGTTTGCCCGTGACACAGCCCAGCGCGTCGATCTCACCCGGACGCATGCTCGTATACGTATCCAGGATCCAGGCCATCTCACGCTCGCCAGTACCGTAGTCAGGCGCGGGAACGTCCGTGCCCGGCCCGATGAAATTCTTTTTGATCAACTCGGAGGTATAACGCCGGGTGATCTTTTCCAGTTCGTAGGGGGTATATTTCTTGGGGTCGATGGTGATCCCCCCTTTTGCTCCGCCAAAAGGCACATTGACGATGGCGCATTTAAAGGTCATAAGGGCAGCCAGGGCCATCACTTCATCCAGGTTGACCGATAGGGCGAAACGAATGCCGCCTTTACAGGGTGTCTTATGATGAGAGTGCTGTACACGGTAAGCCTTGATAACTTCTATCTTATCCCCGATCTTTACGGGGAAGAACATCCGGTATACGGCATTACATTGTTTGATCTGCTCCAGGATGCCGGGATCCCAGGATGTATGCTTTGCCGCCTTGTCAAAACTCTTTTCTACTGCTTCGAAAAATTTGTACTCGTTTTGTGCCGCCATAACATATGGGTTTAAATCGTTTTTATTTTTTGTTCACAGAGGAGGCTTCTTTTTCCAGCCGGGCGATCTTCCGGTCAAGCCGGACGACATATAAGATCAACCCCAATAAAATGATGACCACCACCGCTACTACTACATAAATCTTTCCACTGGCCCGCAGTTGGTCGGCCATCTCTATCCGCTGTACCGACGCACTGTCGACGGTCCTTAGCTGACCTGTGCTATCCTGGGCATGGCCCGCAGTTCCGAAAGACCAACAAGACAAGATGAACAACAGGAGAGCGTAAACTTTTTTATACATCGCTGAATATATTCTTTTTTAGTGAAGCCGCTGTTCGGACAATAATTGCAGCCGGATACGTAAAGTGGTGATCCATACTCCCAGCAAGGTCCATCCGGGCAATGCTCCCGGCCAGAATACCATGGCGATATGTCCGTCTGCATTGATGGCCGGATTTCCCGAGCCGCCGGGATGGAGGCTCTCCACCATGCGGGGAATGATCCAGATAGTGGGAAAAAGCATGGCAAAGGCAAATATGTTGTATACGGCGCCAATCCTTGCCCGCTTGTCCACGTCGGTCATGGAGTTCCGTAATACCAGGTACGCCAGATAGATCAATAAGGCCACCACAGCACCCAATTGTTTGGGGTCATTACTCCAGAACGCGCCCCAGGTAAAACCCGCCCAGGCCGAGCCGGTGGCCAGACCCAACACCCCGAAAACGATGCCTATTTTAGCATATTCTAACGCGTAAATATCGAATATATGATCGTTGCCCCGCAGATATTTAATGGAGTACACCAGTGAAATGATGAAAAAGATCATCATGGAGAACCACATGGCTATATGAAAATAATAATTGCGGATCGTCTCATTCAGGATAGGCCTGGCCGGCACCGGCCCTAAAAATCCGGCTACAAAAGTGTAGATAAGAAATACAACGCATAATATTTTCCACCAATTCTGTCGGAGCATATGACATTCTTAAAAAGGGCTGATTATCGAAAACTCATTGCTAATCAACGCACAATCAGCTTAAACTTCGGTTTGGAAAAGCAAAATTAGGGGAAAGAGGCAGCATATTTCGCAAACGTCTTTCCTAAAGCCGAAAATTAAATGAAGTAGCAGCGTTTATAGAAAGGAATGACAAAAAATCTAAATAACTACTGTATATCCCTCAGTCTTTCCAAAGAAAAGGGAAAAGTACTACAGCGAGTGCAATTATCATCAGGTCAAGCGCAGCGATCAAGGCGATCATACTGCTCAATCCACCCTGCAGGACGTCTTCAAAAGCAATAGTGGAAGCCTTATTAAGCAGCAACAGCTGAGGGATGATCAGGGGGAAGCCCAATATCGCCATCAATGCGGCGCTTTGCTGCGCTCTTGCCGCAATGGCTGCCAGAAAGGTGAACACCAGGCTCAGGCTGACGCCGCCAAGACAACTGAGCAGGACAAATGACAGAAGATGGGAGAGTGGGTTTCCTAACATCAGTATGAAAAGAAAGAGGCTTACCAGGCTCATCAACAGCATCAGCAGCGCATTGAATAGCAATTTGGAGAGGATAAAATCCCGCGCGCCGGCTATGGAATAAAAATACAACAGACGTCCCCGGCCTTCCTGCAGGAAGCTCTTGGCCACCGCATTCACGCAGATGAATAATTGGATCATCCAGAACAACCCTTTCCAGACGGCGCCCTCAGGCTCGCCCATGGAAAGATAAAGGACGAAAATGGTGGAAGCAACATACAAGAGCACCCCGTAAAAGGTATACTGCTGTCGGACTTCCAGAAGAAGATCTTTCTTAAACAGCGTCCATATATGCCGGGTTGATCCCCCCATTCATGATAATTTTAACATTTTTATAAATCATGACTTGCGAAGCAATTTGGGCAACATTTTTTGCTTTTGGCTAACGCAAGAAGACAATTTTTCAGCAGTCGGGATTATAATAACAATTTCTGCAACGTGGCTCGTAAATGTCTATTTCTCCCAGCACAATTTGCCCGCCAACTTTTTGTTTCCGGTACGAGTAGTTGGCAATGTTTCCACATTTTACACAAATGGCATGCAACTTGGTGATATATTCTGCTTTGGCAAGTAGGTTGGGCATCTGTCCGAAGGGTTTGGCAGTATAGTCCATATCAAGCCCTGCTACGATGACCCGGATGCCTCGAAACGCCAGCTGGTCGCAGACTTCCGGCAGTTGATCATCAAAGAACTGAGCCTCGTCGATGCCGATGACATCAACCTCATTTGCCAGTAAGAGTATCGTTTGACTATTTTCGATAGGTGTGGATTGAATAGCAGTTTCATCATGCGAAACAATGTTCTGCTCGTGATACCGGGTATCAAGCGCAGGCTTGAAGATCTCAACTTTCAAATGGGCGATCCTGGCCCGCTTCAGCCTCCGTATCAGTTCCTCGGTCTTGCCCGAGAACATGGACCCGCAAATTACCTCTATCCATCCACGTCTTTCGCCTTTAATATGAGGTTCGATGAACATAAGCGTATATAAATTAGGTTCGGAATTTGTTATAACTTTATAGTAATTACCATAGCGGACAAAGCGGACCACAGGTACGCTGGCCGAAGGCCCGTTATCAGATCTGCACAGGATATGGGTTAAATTTCGGGAATAAGCCATATCCTGTGCACAAAATGGACGAGATTACTAACCCAAAAGGCCTCCATTAGTACACCATGGAAAGACTACAACAACTTATTAACCAATTACAAGAGCAGTTTGATAGGAAGGTGGACCCTTCTCAGATGCTTCAGACGATCCGCCTCCTGGAAGCTGAGCTTGCTCTCTTGTCCACCCAGGCAGCTACCAACAAAGGATCGGCAAAAGTAGCGGTTATGATGCCATCCTCCATGAAAATATATACAGGGCAGGCTGCTATGCAGGAGCTCAAGACTGCCGCGGCAGGAGCAGGGACGGCTACAAGCGTGGCCCAAACTCCCGTTGCCAGCGTGCCGCCTCCTCCCGAGGTCCGTCTGGCCCCCGATCCGGGTAGTCCCCCACGTCCTGCCGCTGTAAAAGATCCAGAAAGAGGCCCCTGGCCTTTCGACCCTCTCGCGGATATTCCTACATTAGCCCATCAACAGAAACCCCGCGAGTTGAACGATGTCATAGGCAGCAGCGCCGCTTCCCTGAATGACAAGTTGAGAACAGACAGGTTGGAGCTCAAGTCCGCCCTTAATGACACACCTGTACGGGATCTGAAAAAAGCCATCGGCGTCAACGACCGCTTCGTATTTATCAACCAGCTTTTCCGGGGAGATGAAGTGATGTATGAACGCAGCCTTAAGACTATCAATGGCTTCCGTATCCTGCCCGAAGCAGAGTATTGGATGGAAAGGGAATTGAAGGTAAAATTGGGCTGGGATGAGAACAGAGAGGCGACCAAACATTTCTATCACCTCGTAAGAAGGCGGTTTTCCTGAATGTAAGAAATTACCTTGCCGGTAGCACCCTTCCTGGAGTATACGTAATCCCGGGAAGCCTCGCAGGCCTGCCGGTACTCTTCCGTGTTGCTTAACAGTCTGGAAAAGACGGACTCCGCCTCCAGGGCGCTATCGATGACAATACCCCCTCCGCTGTCCACCAACTCCACCGCCTCGATGTATTTTTCGATGACAGGACCAAAAACCACCGGTCTTCCATAAACGGCCGCTTCCAGCACATTGTGGACCCCATCGTCCCCAAAGCCACCGCCCACATAGGCGATGGCGGCATATTGATATAGCCGGGACAGCATCCCGATGTTGTCGATGATGAGTACATTAGGGGCCGGCCGGCCGGCGGGGAGAGGTTGGCCCTTTACCCATTCGGAATACCGTATCTTGTGTCGGAACAATTTTTCCACTTCCTTTAGCCTGGCTTCCTCTATCTCGTGGGGTGCGATGATGAATTTGAACTCGGGATGGGTATTGGCATAGTGATCCAACTCCTCTTCGTCCTCTTCCCAGGTGCTACCCGCAACGATCACTCTCCCACCCTGGCAAAAGGTTTCGATGGCCGGAAGGGATTCCCGGCTTTCCGCTATCTCGATGACCCTGTCAAAACGGGTGTCGCCACTGGTGGTGACGTTTGTTGAAAAACCTATGGTTTCCAGTAATTTACGTGAATTTTCCGTTTGTACAAAAAGATGGGTGAAGCATTCCAGCATGTATTTATGCAGTCTCCCCCACCATTTAAAAAAAGGCTGGTCTGTACGGAAGATGCCTGAAACCAGGAGGGTAGGGATCTTCCTCTTTTTTAATTCCACTAGGAAATAATACCAATAATCGTACTTTATCCAGATCACCAGGGCAGGGTTTACCAGGTCGATGAACCGGCGGGCGCTGCTCCGTGAATCCAGGGGGAGATAAAATATATGATCGGCTCCTTTATAGCCCTTGCGGGCTTCATATCCGGAAGGAGAAAAGAAGGTTATGATGATGCGGCTGGCGGGAGAGGCGGCTTTCAGACGTTCTATCACCGGGCGGCCCTGTTCGAACTCTCCCAGGGATGAGCAATGCATCCAGATGGTGGGGATGCTTTGGGCGGCGGCCGGAGTGCCTCCCGGAACAATCCCACCCAGTTCGGTCTGGATCCTCTCAAAGAGGCCTTTTCGGCCCTCCAGCCAGCTCTTTGCCTTCCTGTTCCAGGGGGCTATCAGCCCGATACCCATCCGGTAGGCCCAGAGAAAAACATGATAGAAGATAATACTCACTCGCACGAAGATAACAATTTATAAATCTCCGCCTTATGTCGGATGACCTACCACTATGTGGCATTGGTTAAACCACAATTTTGCAGTAGGTTTGTGCCCGTTTAAACCATATAACATAATATAGATATGAGTATACGGCCGATCCAAATGGTGGACCTGAAACAGCAGTATGTTAAGATAAAAAAGGAAGTAGATTCGGCCATTCAGGATGTAATAGACAATGCCGCCTTTATACAGGGTAAGGCAGTCACCGACTTTGCAGCTGCCCTGGCTGCATACACAAAGTCCAAACATGTCATTCCGTGTGCCAACGGCACTGACGCCCTTCAAATAGCCATGATGGCCCTTGACCTGCAGCCGGGAGATGAAGTGATCACCCCCTCGTTCACCTATGTAGCCACTACCGAGGTAGTGGCTTTGCTCAGGCTAAAGCCCGTGTTCGTGGAAGTAGACCCCCAAACCTTCTGTATCGACCCGGCTGCCATCGAAAAAGCTATTACCCCCCGGACAAAAGCCATCGTACCCGTACATCTGTACGGACAGGCTACCCCCATGGAGGCCATTATGGATATTGCGAAAAGACATCACCTGTACGTGATAGAGGACAACGCCCAGGCCATTGGCAGCACTTACACCTTTAAGGACGGTACAACCAAAAAGACCGGGTCCATCGGTACCATCGGTACCACATCCTTCTTCCCTTCAAAAAATTTGGGTTGCTATGGCGACGGCGGAGCAATATTTACAGATGATGACACGTTAGCTAGCCGGTTGAAAATGATTGCAAATCACGGGCAAAGCCGGCGTTATTACCACGATCTTGTAGGCTGTAACAGCCGGCTGGATTCCATACAGGCCGCCGTGTTGAATGTAAAGCTAAAGTACCTGGATGCCTATATCGCCGCCAGACGTAGTGCCGCCGACGCATATGACACCGCCTTCAAATCACACCCGAAGATCACGACACCCTATCAGGCGTCTTACAGCCATCACGTCTTTCACCAGTATACGCTGATCCTCGAAGGGGTCGACCGCAACGGGCTGAATGAATACCTGGCTGGAAAGAATATCCCGTCGATGATCTATTATCCCGTACCCGCCCATCGCCAGAAAATGTTTGCAGCATTTGGCGGAGGCGATTGGTCCCTGCCTGTCACGGATTGGCTGACGGAAAGGGTCATCTCTCTCCCCATGCATACGGAATTAGATAAAGAGCAATTGCAATACATTACTTCCTCTGTGCTGGAATACATCGATAAGTAAATGATAACCTTAACCTAAAAAATTTTTAAAAATAGTCTTTTATGAAAATTGCTGTTGTAGGCACTGGTTATGTAGGATTGGTCACAGGGACCTGTTTCGCCGAGACCGGGAATGATGTCTGCTGTGTGGACATCGATGCGGGTAAAGTCAAAAAATTATCCAATGGCCAGATCACTATCTATGAGCCTGGCCTGGAAAAGCTTTTCCTTCGTAATTTGAAAGAAGAAAGGCTGAAGTTCACCACCAGTCTGGAGGAAGGTATAAAAGACGCCCAGATCATTTTCCTGGCATTACCCACTCCTCCGGGAGAAGACGGTTCCGCAGATCTGAAGTATATCTTAGGTGTTTCCGACAGCCTTGGTAAGATCCTGAAGGAGTATAAGGTCATTGTCGATAAGAGCACAGTCCCTGTCGGTACGGCTGAAAAGGTTCATGCCGCTATTGCAAAGAACTATAAGGGGGAATTTGACGTAGTATCCAACCCTGAATTCCTTCGCGAAGGGGTAGCCGTAGACGACTTTATGAAGCCTGACCGGGTTGTGATCGGGACTTCTTCCGAGCGGGCGCGTAAGGTAATGGGCGACCTTTATGCTCCATTTGTCCGTCAGGGCAACCCCGTCATTTATATGGACGAGCGTTCTGCGGAACTGACCAAGTACGCCGCCAATTCTTTCCTGGCCACCAAGATCACCTTTATGAACGAGATAGCCCTGCTGTGTGAAAGATTGGGCGCCGATGTGGACATGGTCAGACGTGGCATCGGCAGCGACGAACGCATCGGCAAACGCTTTCTCTTCCCCGGCATCGGCTATGGAGGCAGCTGTTTCCCCAAAGATGTACAGGCGCTGGTAAGATCCTCTCAGGAGGTGAGCTATGACTTTCGCATACTCAATGCCGTCATGGACGTGAATGAGAAGCAGAAGCTCCACCTGCTGCCGAAGATAAAGAAATACTACAACGGCACACTGAAAGGCAAACATTTCGCGCTTTGGGGACTGGCCTTCAAACCCAACACCGACGATATCCGGGAAGCTCCCGCACTGTATATGATCGACTCTCTCCTCGAAGAAGGCGCTACCGTCAGCGTATTCGACCCCGAGGCCATGAACAATGTCCGTCAGTTATTGGGGGACAAGATCTCCTATGCGGAAAGCCAGTACGAAGCCCTGGAAGGCGCCGACGCCCTGATCATCGCCACAGAATGGAACGAGTTCCGGACGCCGAACTTCCTAAAGATCGTCACCAGTCTGAAGAACAAGGTGATCTTTGACGGCCGTAACCTCTTTGATATCGCTGCTATCAGGGAATTAGGGTTCTACTACGAAAGCGTAGGACGAGCGCCGGCCAATCCCAATGGAAAAAACGCCTAAACAAACTATCAATGGTCAAAGGAAGAGTACTTATCACGGGCGCCGCCGGTTTTTTGGGCTCCCACCTATGTGATCGCTTTATAAAAGAAGGCTATCATGTAATCGGGATGGACAATCTCATCACGGGTGATATGAAGAACATAGAACATCTTTTCAAACTGGAGGGTTTTGAGTTCTATCACCACGATGTCAGTAAGTTCATCCATGTACCGGGAGAATTGACATATGTCCTTCATTTTGCCAGTCCCGCCAGCCCCATTGATTATCTGAAAATACCTATACAGACCCTGAAGGTGGGATCCTTAGGCACCCACAACTGTCTTGGTCTGGCTAAATCAAAGAAGGCAAGGATACTGGTGGCCTCGACCTCTGAAATATACGGCGACCCTCTCGTTCACCCGCAGCCGGAAGAGTATTGGGGAAATGTCAACCCTGTAGGCCCGCGTGGCGTGTACGATGAAGCCAAACGTTTTCAGGAAGCCATGACCATGGCCTATCATAATTTCCATGGGCTGGAAACCCGTATTGTCCGGATCTTCAATACTTATGGGCCTCGTATGAGGCTCAATGACGGCAGGGCTCTCCCCGCGTTTATCGGACAGGCCCTCCGCGGCGAAGACCTTACGGTATTCGGGGACGGCAGCCAGACCCGTTCTTTCTGTTATGTGGACGACCTGGTAGAAGGCATCTATCGCCTCCTGCTCAGCGACTATCATCTCCCGGTAAACATCGGCAACCCTTCCGAGATCACGCTCAAACAGTTTGCGGAAGAGGTCATTTCTCTTACAGGCACCAAACAGAAAATAGTCTACAAACCCCTGCCCGTGGATGACCCCAAACAGCGCCGGCCGGATATTTCAAAAGCCAAGGAGATATTGGGATGGGAACCCAAGGTGCAACGAAAGGATGGATTGAAGATCACTTACGAATATTTCAAATCCCTACCTCCGGAAGAATGGAACAAACAGCCAAAGGAATTTATAAAAAATCCGTAATGCAATATGCAAGACCAAAAGGTATACGATCGACTCACAAGCAAGAATACTAAACTGGCCGTCATCGGTCTGGGCTATGTGGGTTTGCCCATCGCCCTGGAGTTTGCAAAAAAAATATCCGTTATAGGGTTTGATATCAACCGTGAGCGGATCGGGATGATGCGTAATGGGGTCGATCCATCCAAGGAAGTGGCGGCTGAAGAGTTCAAAGACAGGGACATCGTATTTACGGACGACCTGACCGTGCTGAAAGAGGCCGGCTTTTTTATCGTGGCAGTCCCCACACCCGTGGATAAACATAATGTGCCGGACCTGAAACCTCTGCTCGGCGCCAGCGATACGGTGGGTAAAGTACTGAAACCAGGCGACTATGTGGTCTATGAATCCACCACCTATCCCGGCTGTACGGAAGAAGACTGTCTGCCTGTCCTGGAAAAGGTTTCCGGTTTGAAAATGGGTAAGGACTTCTGTCTCGGCTATTCACCTGAGCGGATCAATCCGGGTGACAAGAAAAATACCCTTCGGACCATCGTCAAGGTAGTCTCCGGCAATGATGAGGACGCACTGGAACAAATAGCCAAAACTTATGAACTGGTGGTCGACGCGGGAGTGCATCGCGCTCCTTCCATCAAGGTCGCCGAAGCCAGTAAAATAGTAGAGAATACCCAGCGGGACCTGAACATTGGACTGATGAATGAGCTGTCCCTCATTTTTGACCGTATGGGCATCAATACCTATGACGTGATCGCCGCCGCGGGTACAAAGTGGAATTTCCTCCGCTTCTTCCCGGGACTTGTCGGCGGACACTGTATCGGGGTAGATCCTTACTATCTCACCTACAAGGCCGCTGCGCTGGGATATGAATCCAAGATCATCTCCTCATCTCGTTATATCAATGACGATATGGCCAAATACGTGGCCCGTAAACTTATCAGACATGTTGTACGGATATCCAATGAACCCAGGATCCTTGTCAAAGGGGTGACATTTAAGGAGAATGTGAGCGATATCCGCAACTCCAAGATTGTCGATACTGTAAAGGAGTTGTTAGCTTTTAATATTACCGTGGACGTAGAGGACCCGTACGCTATGGATGCCGAGGTGCGTGAAGAATATGGCTTGAAACTTGTACGTGAAGGAGCCGGAAACTATGACGCAGTGATCATTACTGTACCCCATTCACCTTATGTAGGTCTGGACGATGCATATTTTACCTCTATCACCAGGGAAGGCGCACTGATAGCCGACCTGAGAGGTATTTATAAGAACAAGATTATAAACAGAAAATACTGGAGCTTATAATGGCCAACTTCGCAAAAAAGATCATGATCACCGGCGGGGCCGGGTTCATCGGAAGTCATGTGGTAAGATTATTTGTAAAAAAATACCCACAATACCTCATCGTCAACCTCGATGCCTTGACCTATGCCGGCAATCTGGCAAATCTCAAGGACGTGGAGTCTGCCGCTAATTATAAATTTGAGAAAGGGGACATTACGGATGGAGGACGGATGCAGGAACTGTTCGATACGTATGGGTTTGATGCCGTCATTCATCTGGCGGCCGAGAGCCATGTGGATCGCAGCATACTGGACCCATTGGCATTCGTGAAGACCAATGTGCTGGGTACGGCTGATTTGTTGAATGTCGCATACTCCAAATGGAAGGGTTCGCTGGAGGGCAAATTGTTTTATCATGTATCCACCGACGAAGTATATGGCTCACTGGGGCACGAAGGCTTCTTTACGGAAGAAACGCCTTACGATCCCCGTAGTCCGTATTCGGCCTCAAAAGCTTCTTCAGACCATTTTGTAATGGCCTGGCATCATACTTATGGTCTGCCTGTCATACTTTCCAACTGTAGCAATAACTACGGATCGAATCATTTTCCCGAGAAGCTCATTCCCCTGATGATCAACAATATCCTCACGAACAAGCCGCTGCCCGTATACGGCAAGGGAGAGAATGTCCGTGACTGGCTTTATGTGGACGACCATGCCCGGGCCATCGATACCATCTTCCACAACGGAAAGACGGGTGAGAAATACAATATCGGCGGGTTTAACGAATGGAAGAATATCGACATCGTCAACCTTCTCTGCCGTATCATGGATAAGAAGTTGAACAGGCCTGCCGGCGAGTCCGCTAAACTGATCACCTATGTAAAAGACCGCCCGGGTCATGACTTGCGCTATGCCATCGACGCCACAAAGCTTAACAAAGAGCTGGGCTGGAAACCTTCGCTGCAATTCGAAGAAGGACTGGAAAAGACGGTGGACTGGTACCTGCAAAACCAGGATTGGGTAAAGGAGGTTACTTCCGGAGATTATCAGAAATATTACAACGAACAATATAATAAACGATAAATATGCCGTTTGTAACCACCGGTATCGAAGGGGTATTGATCTTTGAGCCCACTGTTTATAAGGACGAGAGAGGGTATTTCTTTGAAACATACAATGAACAGACCTTTCATAAACAAGGGGTAACCAACCGCTTTGTCCAGGACAACCAATCCTTTTCGAAATTCGGGGTGATACGCGGTCTGCATTATCAATTGGACCCGCACGCTCAGACCAAGCTTGTCAGAGTATTACAGGGAAGGGTACTGGATGTTGCCGTGGATATCCGTCAGGGCTCGCCTACATTTGGTCAATATGTAAGTGTTGAATTGTCTGCGGACAACCGGCGGCAATTGCTCATCCCCCACGGATTTGCACATGGTTTTTCCGTATTGAGCGACACTGCCGAAGTCTCTTATAAATGTGACGGATTATACGACAAGGCTAGTGAAGGCGGCATCCGCTTTGACGACCCGCAGCTGAAGATAGATTGGCAGCTGCCGTTGGATAAGGCCATTGTATCATCTAAAGATCTGGACCTGCCTGTATTTTCGGAGTGCAGGAATAATTTTAAATTCTAAGGCATCCCATGGCAAAAGAAAAAATACTTATCACCGGAGCCGGCGGCCAGTTGGGCAGCGAACTGCGGGCAGCCAGCAAGAACTACCCCCAATTCGAGTTCGTATTCGTCGATAAGGACGAGATGCCGTTGGACGAGCCGGAGAAGGTGCGGTCTGTCGTACTGGAGGAACGTCCCCGCTGGTGTATCAGCTGTGGCGCTTACACGGCGGTGGATAAGGCGGAAAGTGAGCCTGAGCTGGCATTTGTTATTAATGGAGAAGCGATAGGAGCCATGGCAGTAGCCTGTAAGGAAATTGGAGCACGGATGATCCATATTTCCACGGACTATGTATTTCCCGGTGATTCCGCTACACCTTTAAAAGAGAACGATCCTACGGGCCCGATCAATGTATACGGAGCTTCCAAGCTGAAAGGCGAACAGCTGGCGTTGGGGAACAACCCGGATACGGTGGTCATCCGCACGGCATGGGTATATTCGGAATTCGGACAGAATTTCGTAAAGACCATGATCCGGCTGATGAAGGAAAAGCCGTCTATCAGCGTTATCAATGATCAGATAGGTTCCCCCACGTATGCCGCCGATCTTGCGCAAGCCATTTTACATATCGTCACCGCTGCCCGCTGGGTTCCGGGTACCTATCATTATAGCAATGAAGGACAGATCAGCTGGTATGAGTTTGCTCTGGCGATCAGGGAGCTCATCGGCAGCAATTGTCCCGTAAACCCCATCTCCACGGAACAATATCCCACGCCTGCAAAAAGGCCTCATTATTCCTTATTGGATAAAACGCTTATCAAAAAGACATACGGCGTTGAAGTGCCGGATTGGCGCAAAGGACTCGCCGCCTGTATCGGCAGGCTTATTTGATGGATGTGATCACTGTGCTCCCGTGTTTGCTCTCCGTCTTTACAATGCCAAAGCCAGGGACGAACCATTCTGTTCCATCCAGGTTGGTATTAATAGGTATCGGTCCCATTTTGGTCGTCATCTTGCCTTTATAAGTGATCTTATAACAATCCCAGGTGCCTGCCGGCGTCGTCACACTCTCCTGCCCCTCTACTTTCCGGTCGCTGATGACGATGGTTGTCTTACTGGGTATTCCGCTGGTATTCATTTCCATTGTCATATTCCCATCTTTCAGGGCATCTCCGACAGAAAGTTTTCCGGGATATTCCAGGAACATATTGTCCGTCTCGGCCTTCGCCTCCATCTTGATTTGCTCCGTCTGTTGCTGAGGAAGCATCATCTTCATACTGACCATCATGACCCCGCCATTGCATTGTACAGTGCTGCTGGCCTTGGCCATCGACTTGCCATTTTTGTCGAACATCTCCGTGGACAGGCTTCCCTTTGTGACACCCCCGCCGGAGGATACATCCGACACCTGGTAAACCTGTTTTGCGCTGACCTCCCCCTTTTTATTGTAGATCGTCATCTCGATGGTCTTGTTCTTTTGAAGAAAAAGATAATGCGCACAATCCTGGGAGTGAGCGTAGAAACTTGTCAGGCTGAGAAGAGCTAATAAAAGGGACTTCATATATTGTTTTGTTTATATAGGAAAGGTAGGTATTAGGGAGCTCGCAGACAATACTCCAAATTGGGAATTTTTCGGGGGCTTATGTCTCAGGGTAAGCCTTTACAGAAGCCTTATAGGTTACTTTGAATGTGGAAAACTTCTTATTCGTAAATCTACGTTGAAAGTAAAAATTGTACCATGTATAAATATATGCTTTACAAATACAAGAGCCTTCTGGTCTGTCTTTAACGGAATGTTTCTTATAAAACAGGATTTACCGGTTTTGACGAATAACGGATATTGTATAGTTTTCGGACTGAATTTTATTGATCCCTTTAATGTCCGGGTGATATGACCGGGAAAGATTTTTGGGATCTGTACCTTAATCCATACTTATGAAACTTTTTTACGCACTCGTACTCCCGTTGTTGCTGCTCCTGGGTGCGCAAGCTATACATGCGGAAGGCACCAAGGAGGTAATGCCCAACTCGACCAATGGTACAGGGCTTATCGTTTCCACCTCCACTAGCTTCCCTCTTGGAAATGTAGGCAGTCATTACAAGGCTTCCGTCGACCAGCGTATCTACATTCGTATAAAAGACTTTACCAAGGAGGTCCTTTATTACGGCTTTAACTGGGAGACATTGGGACCTGCAGGCACTAACATTGTCCCTTATACTGATGTCTATATGAGGATCTTTGACCCCAGCGGCAACCTGGATACGACGATACGCCTTCCCGCTTCGGGGAATGGCTTTATCAGCACCTGGAACAGTGTCGCAGGCCCCCTGGCCGGCGCCAAGATTGGAGGTTTTCCGGCGGCGGGATACAATCCGCTGAACTTTACACCTACCATGAATGGGGACTATTATGTCACTTTTTATCGTAGCTCCGACGGAGGCGTTACCCATAATATAGCCGAGTCCATGTTGTCAAAGTATTTTGACTTAACGGTGGCATCCGGCACTGGTGCTGCTGCCGTGAGATATCCCGGCCGTGTCCATTGTAACGACTGGGCTTTTTCAGTATATTCTCCCGGTAACCATGACTACCAGGAACCGCAGGACCCTACCAACGCTCAGTTCTTTACCTATACTCCCGACTCCGTCATCGCAAAAGTGTATTTTCCCGCCACGGGCTTTGAGCCCTTGTCCTACCTCGTGGCATTTAACAATTTTGGCGTAAAGGACAATGGTAACTGGCTGGTGGACCGTAAGTCCATCGTACTGCCGACGTTTGATACCACTTACCTGAGAGGCGGATATCCCGTATTTCTTAACAGACCCGATACGAACATCTGGCATGTCAGCGCCCTGCCGAACCCTCCCCAACTGGTGTCGCCGACGATATCGGGATGTCCACCCGGACCATATAACATCCGTTTTTATGCGCCACAGGCAGGGGACTATTATATGTTGATGGACCTCAATGGGGTTTCCGGCTACCAGGCGAACTCCGCCGACCGGTTCATAGAACTGATCAACCAGGCGCCGGGTATCATTACCTATGTCTGGGATGGCAAGGATAATTTGGGGAATTCAGTGCCTTCCAATACCTCCTTCCCCATTACTTTTTCTTTCCGGAAAGGCCGTATCAATATACCTTTTTATGATGTGGAGCTAAACATCTATGGCTTTAGCGTCGATGGCGTCCTTCCACAGCTGGCGTATAACACCACTTTGTACTGGGATGACACCCAACTGTATAATGTCGATGGGAGCACCGTGCCTCCCCAAATGCCAAATAATTACAATACCACGGGCGCCGGGATCAACAATTCCATCGTGGGACAGAAAGCCCCGGGTCATGCCTGGAGCGGAGATGGTAACCCCGGCATGGTTATACCCGCCCCCGACGTCGCGGGCAATAGTACGGATAACGACCAGACGAATGACTTCGGGAATGCCCGTCTTATCAATACCTGGGCCTGGGGCGTCGAGCTAAAGACCACCCAGACCCTCAAGCTGGCCTGCATCTCCGTATCAGGTACGGTATGGGACGATGCCGACGGAAGCGCTGCCGGCACCTTTACCAATATCCAGACCAATAGCGAGCCGGGTGTAAATGCCGGCAACAGCCTTTATGCCAGCCTGATCGACCCAATTTCCGGAAAAGTGCTTTCAACGGTGGCGGTAGCCGCCAACGGTAAATATACATTACCCAACTGTCCGATCAATGCATCAAATATGCAGGTGGTGATCTCCACCACGGCAGGGGTCGTCGGGGGCAACGCTCCGACAGGCAATATCCCTACCACATGGATAAATACCTCTCCTTTGAACCATAGTTTTAATTCTGTGGACGTGGATATTACGGGCATCGACTTTGGTATTGAACAGCTGCCCAATTCCGTCGATCAGCATTATACGATTGCCGTCCCCATATGGAACAGCTCCATCACCCTTAATGGCGCGGGCACTATCGCCAGCCCCGGTATGCTAAAAGGATCCGACCCCGAGGACGGCGCCCTGGGCAGCGGCAAGACGGTGGTGATCACACAGGTGCCTTCCAATGAGCAGCTGTACTACAATGGGGTATTGGTCACTAACAATACGACCATTCCCAATTATGATCCGTCCAAGCTGACAATGAAATTTATATCTATCACGGTCACCAGCATATCCTTCTATTATGCGTACGTGGATGCCGCGGGCAAACAGGACCCTTCGCCCGCGGTCTATACCATCGACATGTCGTCAGTGCTGGCGACTACCTTGGGGACATTCACAGGCCGGGCGGGTGACGATGGCAATATCCTCAATTGGACCGGGTTGAACGAAACCAATGGCGCTTACTTTATTATCCAGCGCTCCGTCGATGGCGTGAAATACGAGAACATCGGACGTGTCGACGGCGGTACCACGGGCGCTACAGGCAACCATACATTTTTAGATCATCAACCCGCCCCGGGTGTGATCAACTATTACAGGATTGAAGTGACAGACCTTTCCGGAGGAGCTTCGTACAGCAGCATCGTTGCGATCAATACCACGGGTGTCAGTTCCGTGGTAGAACTTGCGCCAAATCCTTTCCGGGATGCTATCACTGTACAGTTGAACCTGGCCGCACCGGAGAAGGTCCTCATCCGGCTGCTGGACAGCAAGGGCTCGCTTTTGCGGCTTGCAGACTTCGCCGGCATCAAAGGGGTGAATACCCTCACGCTGTCAAACCTGTCGGGCTTGCCTGTATCAGTGTATTTTGTGCAGATCGTATTAGCGGATCAAACATTTGTAAGAAAGGCTTTCAATCGGCGGTGAGAGAGGGGAGGAGGTCATTAACCAAAATCCGTCTTGTATGAAAACCCGCGCAGTAATTTTTCTCCTGCTCTGGCAGGCAGGGAATCTATTTGCCCAGACAGGGCCATCGGCATCCAATCCTGTCGTGGCAAATATCCTGAAAGGGGCGTACTTGCCGTCCTCTTATCCCGCGTCTATCGTCATTACGGACCCGAATGTTATTTCTACCGGATTACTCAACGATATATCGGTGGATTCGCTAAAAGCCACCCTGTTCAAGCTGAGAAGCTTTCAGAACAGGAATACATTCTCCGACACAAGTTCTACGACAAGAGGCATCGGCGCCGCCCGCCGCTGGGTCTTTTCCAAGTTCAAACAATACAGTGCCGCGGCTGACAACAGGCTGCAGGTGTCTTATTTACAGTTTGCTTACAACAGCTGTTCGTCACCCATCAAAAAGCACAGTAATATTATGGCCGTATTGCCGGGCAGCCAGACAACCAATAAGGCAATTATTGTCGTAGAAGGGCATATAGACAGTCGCAATGATGACAACTGTGATGTCACGGGTAACGCCTTTGGTATCGGGGACAACGCTACCGGCACAGCCCTGGTGTTAGAACTAGCCCGGGTAATGAGCAAGTATACCTTCAGAAACACGATCCTGTTCTCCGTCAACACGGGAGAGGAGCAGGGGAAGATAGGGGCGGTGGCCCTGGCGGGCTATCTGGACAGTATGAACGTCCCTATCAAGGCTGTCAATAACAACGACGTATCCGGCGGTATCTTCTGCGGATATACGGCTTCAGGCCCGGGATGCCCCGGCTATGGCGCCCTTGACAGTACTGATTTGCGTATATTCTCATTGGGCAGTTTTAATTCCCCCCACAAACAGTGGGCGCGTTATGTAAAACTGGAGTATAAAGAACAACTGAGCAGCCTTGTCACCGTCCCTATGAATATCCAGGTCATGCAGAATGAGGACCGCGCGGGCAGAGGAGGGGATCACCAGCCTTTTTCCGCCATCAACTATACTGCCGTCCGCCTCACACAAGCCTATGAGGACGGAGATGGCGGCAGCGTTACACCCTATCTGGACAGACAACACAGTATAAGGGACAGCCTTGGCCGGGACAAGAATGGCGACGGTATAGAGGACTCTTTATATATCAACCTGAATTATCTGGCAAGAAATGTGTTGATCAATGGGAACTCAATGGCCATGGTGGGACTGGGACCCGATACCATCACTGTCCAGTCTGCCATCATCACCGCCAATCGCTTCAGGGTACAATTCACACCTGTCGGCGCTCCTGCTTACCGGGTAGCTGTCCGTTCCGCCACGAATGATTGGGATACTGTATATACTATTACGGGGAAAACCGTGGATACTGTACGGGTGCCCTATGGCACCTCTACCATCTTTTATCTCAGCGCAGCGGCAGTGGACGCCAACAACACGGAAAGCCAGTTCTCTACGGAATATAAGCTATCGACCGACCTGGTGCCTTTGTACCTGGCGCCTGACTCGACCAAACCTCCTGTTCCCGACCCCGGCTATTATGGAATACAGCTAATGCCTAACAAACCCAACCCTTTTGACGAATCGACATTGATCGTCATACAATCCGGTACGAACCTGTTTGTCGACAGGACCTGGCTCAATATCAATTCCATCAACGGCCGTCTTATCAGCCGGGTAAAGGTGCCTTTAAAGAAAGGGTCTAACGAGGTGCTGTTCAATCATGGGTTCCTGATGCCGGCAGGGGTATATATATGTTCACTGATCATTGACGGACTGCCCGTACAGAGCACAAAAATGGTGTTCCGTCCCATGTAAAATATTTGGATAACGGGCGCCGCAGTCCGGCGCTCATTAGTTTAGCGGCCCCCGGTGGTTCCGGGGGCTATTTTTTGGATGTTCCATACAACAGCTCAGTATTCAGATCCATGATCTTTTTTTCCATCTTGGCCATTTGTTTAAGGAGCTTTTTACTTTTCCGCGTCCCCAGCCAATAGCCAAGGGCAAAAAGCAACAGGCAGATGCCGGCTGTTGGGAGCTGCTTCAGAAGAAAGGAATAATCCGCTTCCATAGGTAAATCAACGTTAGTGGGGTGAATAAAAATAGATCAATTGTCTATTACAACAGACGGGAAGTTTTTTGGGGGAGTTGCCTGACAAGGACTCGAACCTTGACTATCAGAGCCAGAATCTGACGTACTACCATTATACTATCAGGCAAAAGGCGGCCTGTCAGGGCCGGCTGGTCTAGTGCGCAAAAATACGTAATCTTGCTTAATAATGAAGAAGTTTTGTATCCTTATACTGTTGCTGGCCGGCTATTCCTCCTTTGGGCAATCCCGGAAGGAAGCCTTTAAGTTCATCGATTCCATATTCCATGACAGCGCCTGTCAGTTCGAAATAGCTGAATTCGACTTTCCGGCCGACATCCGTGATATACTTTTGAGGTTTAACAATAGCCTTGCCGCCAATCAGGATTGGTTTAAACAATATGCCGCGCATGTCCCTGCAGGACAGTCATTGCCTTACGATGAACGGTTCGGGATCACCCGGGAAGAGTACGGGAGGATAAGGAACATGGACAAGGTCCATCCCGCCTTAAAAGTGGTGGATACCCAAAAGATCACTATTCTTCGCGAGAATGGAAAAATAAGCTTTAAAGGAGAGGGGGATGGCCGTATTCTGGACTATCTGGAATTCTACATCGATAAAAACGAGCTGGTATTCGCAGGAGACACCATCCCCTTTGTTCCGGGGATCAACACCTCAGCTGCCGCCACCGCCTACGGATTGTCCGATGGCTACACCTGGCGATCGGAAAAGACCGATGCGGGAAAGACCTTACAGGCAGGCCAGCTCACAGCCCGGGTGGTGGAGATAGACCTGGGGATACACGGGCCGGGTAATAAGCCCCTGCTGCGTATTCAATACCAGGATATGGAAAATGGCGTTAACCGCGCTAACCTGGATCTGGCTGGGTATATCCATTGAAGGCCATTTGGCCATTTTCCGGACATTTTCGGATATTTGAGGTAAAGAGGACCTGCATGCACCTTCTATCCAATGAAACGGTATTAGTAAGATCCAACGATGACAAGATCATTCTGACCAATCTGCGTCTTCATATGACCAGCAGGAAATATGGCAGGAACTACCAGGTCACCATTTTCCTGGAAGATATCTGCTCCATTCATAATGTCTATAGAAGCAATACCTATTATCTCATGCTGGCCATTCTCTCATTTTTTTGGGGCGCTGCCAGCTCGACCAACCGGGAAAATATCGCCTCCATATACGGAGGGTTTATCCTGGGCGGCATCTTCCTCAGCCTCTGGCTCAGTACCCGGGGACACCAGGTGACCTTTTATTCCAAAGGGGGCAGCACACTCAGCTTTTTTGTCGACCAGATGGGGGATGAGCAGATAGAAGATTTTATTCATAGGGTGGAAGAAGCCAGACTGCAGAGACTAAAACAGCTGTAACCAAAACGGGCCACGATCTACCTTCGCTCATCATACACTCCGAACTCGGCTATTGCCGGCGGGGTATCGGAGGACTCGATAGAGATCCTCACCTTCCCACCCCATTTGCGATCGAACCGGTGGATTTTTATCCGCCCCTTGTTCTCACCCTCAAACAAAGGCTTCCAACTCCCATTCTGCCAATACTCCAGGCGATAGCGGCTGATGTTGGACTTATCCTCCGTGATGACCACTGTATTGAAGGCTTTATCCTTGTCAAAGGACACCTGGAACCAGGGCGCCTTTACCATGGGGCTGGATTGCCAGGAAGTATTGAAATTATCGTCTGTGGCAAAATCCATGATCCACATATCATCACTCCAGGAGGATTCCGTCTGCTGACGTTTGGCAAGGTTGGAAGAAATGATCGGCGCCTCTACAGGCGGAAGCGTCGCCACGGGACCCTCATTCTTCCACATCTTACCTATCTCCGCAAGCGCTGCCAGCGCATTGTCGTCAATAAGGCCATCGCGGTTGGGCGCTACGTTCAGGATAAAGTTGTCGTAGATCTTGTTATAGGGAATGATATTATCGTTCACCAGCATTTTAGGGTCCTTTACAGGGCTGGTGGGGAAATCCGTCTTCCAGAACCAGGCGGAATTCAGCGGCAGACAGGATAAGGCCGGCAACCGATTGCCTTCCCTGGCGATGTGCTGTCCCGCCCCTTGCTCATAGGATTTGATATCTGTATAGAACAATGCTTCCGACGGATATTTGGCGGAGTTCAGGTCCATCAGCAGACAATTGGGCTGGATGGACTTCACCAGGGTGTAGATCTCTTCGAAAGGGACATCATCATACGATATCCGGGACCAGGGGGCGTCCCATCCGTCAATGATGAGGGCGGTGATCTCACCATAATTGGTCAGCAACTCCGTCAGCTGCGCCTTGATCATTTCGATATGCTGACGGGTAATAAAGCCGGGGCGTAGTTTATGATGGGTATCGAGGATGGAGTAATACAAAAGGACTTTTAGCCCCTGTGCGTGAAAGGCATTTACATATTCCCTGACCACATCTCTTTTGAAGGGGCTATGCATTACATTGTAATCTGTCGTCTTCGTGTCCCATATGCAAAATCCGCTGTGATGTTTGGTTGTCAGACAGCCATAGGACATATGGGCGGCCCTGGCGGCCCGGGCCCATTGATTGCAATCCAGCCTGGCGGGGTTGAACACGGTAGCCGGAAGGTCCGGATCAGGCCAATCCGCGTTGGCGAACGTAGGAATATTGAAGTGTATGAACATGCCGAAGCGCAGGTCCACGAATTGCTGCTGTAGCGCGTGCAGACCACCGGGGTTGGAGTAAGACACCTGGGCGTGGGATACAGTCGAAAGAAAGATCAGGACAGCTAAGTTTAAAAACTTTATACGCATAGAAGGTATTAAAAAGGCCCGCTGCGACCAGGCAACGGGCCAGTGAAGATAGATCATTTATACGTCAGCTCCAGCGCCGGATCTTTTGTATACTCGCCCCATAGCTCATCCACCGTCTTACCCGTCAGCTTTTTCCACAGCTCAGACGAATATGTCCCATCCCGCATGGCCTTGTCCATATCGTCGACGATCTTATTGTATTTGTTCTTCTCAACCCACAGGAGAAACCTGGCCGTCACGCGATAAGCATTCTGATAACTCTGCCCCGGCTTGAGATCCGGCAAGGTCCATCCGCCGCCTTTGTTATTCACGCCATATACGTAACGTACATAATCGGCAATCCCTTCCGTGAGCCATCCCGGATTGTAATTTTTATAATCCTGTACCACATGCATTACTTCATGCGTCACCACATCGACGTCCTGCGGGTACTTTTTCAGCCAGAGAGGATTGAAGCGGGCCACACCATTGCCTGTCTCTGCCACGCCTTTGTAGGCCGTATCTACAAAGAAGGTCACCTTTGTGAGCGAGTTCTTGTTGAACCGTGCCACCTCTTGCGGATAGACGGTGAAAAAAACATCGATCAGGTGCTGGCGTGTCGATGGGTCCAGACCCGCGTCATTGCTGGCAAAAATAAGGCGGTATCCTCCCGAAACCAGGGAGTCGCTTGTCAGTACCCGGGATGGTGTATGATGATCCCGATGCTGGGCCATTCCACGTATGGAAGCAAATGTCAACAGGAAAATTGCGATCGTTTGGACGGTGAGGATCTTCATTTTTTATTTACGGTTTATCTTTATCGGTAGAGAACGAGTAAGGATAAGCTCCTTGCTCCGTCCCCCGCTGTTGGTTGGGCGCGGCGCCCAGGGTCAGATTGAGCTCCCCTCCTTTCTGGATGTCGAAATGAGAAACCCAATTTTTTCCATAGGGCTGACCGTTCAGGCCGGCGCTTTGGATGTACAGGTTCTTTTCGCTGCTGGCAGGTGCGTTGATGACAAAGGTCTTCCCGTTCTCCAGCCGGATAGTGGCTTTTTTAAAGAGCGGCGTACCCATGACGTACTGATCCGTACCAGGACAGACGGAATAAAAGCCCAGGGCTGAGAATACATACCAGGCAGAGGTCTGCCCATTGTCCTCGTCGCCGCAATAGCCGTCGGGGGTGGGCTTATACAGCTTGCGCATGGCCTCTCTTACCCAGTATTGCGCTTTCCAGGGCTCACCCGCATAGTTATAGAGATAGATCATGTGCTGAATGGGCTGATTGCCATGCGCATACTGGCCCATACCTGCGATCTGCATTTCCCTGATCTCGTGGATCACACCGCCATAATAGCTGTCGTCAAAGACAGGCGGCATGATAAAGACGGAGTCCAGCATCTGTACAAAGGTCTTTTTACCCCCCATGAGATCTATCAGACCCTGTATATCATGGAAAACACTCCAGCTGTAATGCCAGCTGTTCCCTTCGGTGAACGCATCCCCCCATTTGAATGGATTAAAAGGCGACTGGAAGGTGCCGTCCTGGTTCTTTCCCCGCATGAGCTTGTGTTCGGGATCGAAGAGGTTCTTGTAGTTCTGACAGCGCTGTGCATAGAGCTTTAGCTCTTCGGCAGGACGGCCCAGCGCCTTACCCAATTTATAAATAGTGAAATCGTCATAGGCGTACTCCAACGTCCGGGCGGCATTCTCATTGATCTTTACATCGTAAGGCACATAGCCCAGCTTATTGTAGTAAGCCACTCCATCGCGGCCTACCGCCGGAATGGGGCCCTCATTATTTGCATCTTTCAACAGCGCCTCATACAACGTATGGATATCATATCCCCTGAGCCCCTTCAGCCAGGCATCCGCCACCACCGACGCGGAGTTGTTACCCACCATAACGCTGCGATAACCCGGACTGGACCATTCCGGCAGCCAGCCGCCTTCCTTATAATCGTTGATCAGTCCTTCCTGCATCTCCTTGTTGATAGAGGGGTAGACCAGGTTCAGAAAGGGATACAGGGCCCGAAAAGTATCCCAAAAACCCGTTCCGGCGAATAGATAGCCGGCTTCTACCTTGCCGCTGTACGGGCTGTAATGGATGATCTTTCCGGCGGCATCCTTTTCATAGAGTTTTAAAGGGAAGAACAGCATCCTGTAGAGACAGGAATAAAAAGTACGTACCTGGTCGATGGTGCCCCCTTCCACCAGGATGTGGCTGAGGGTCTTATTCCAGATGTCACGGCCTTTGGCGGCGATGGATTCCAGGGTGGCATTATCCGTCTCCTTCAGGTTCTGTTCAGCCTGCTCGATACTGATAAAGGAGGAGGACACCCGGGCATTGACGACAGAACCTCGTGCGGGCGCGCTAAATCGGACGATGGCGCCCACGTGCTTGTTCTGCAGTTCGAGAGAATCGGTCTTTAGCTCCTTGCCCGACCAGGTCGACTGACTGAGAAAGGGTTTGTCAAAGACGATGACGAAGTAGTTCTTAAAGTTCTTTGCCACACCGCCGCTGTTGCGTGTGGAATAACCCACTATCTTATTTTCAGAAGGGATCACCTTTATATAGGAGCCTTTATCATAAGCGTCGACCACTACAAAGGCGCTATCCGTCTTTGAAAAGGTGAACCTGAAGGCAGCCGCACGTTCTGTAGGCGCTATTTCGGTGGTGACGTCGTAATCCGCCAGATAGACGCTGTAATAATACGGCTTGACGACCTCCGCTTTATGGGAGAACCATGACTGCCTGTCATTCTCGGTAAAACGAAGCCCGCCGGTCACCGGCATGATGGAGAATTCACCGTAGTCGTTCATCCAGGGTGAAGGTTGATGCGTCTGTTTGAAACCCTTTATCTTTTCGGCGGTGTAGGTATACTGCCAGCCATCGCCCATATTGCCTGTCTGGGGTGTCCAGAAATTCATACCCCAGGGAAGAGCGATGGATGGATAGGTGTTACCATTGGAGAGGCCGCCTGTGGACTGGGTGCCCATCAGTGGATTGACATAATCCACGGGATCAGTGACCTTTGTTACCATTTGCGGCCTGGCTGTGCCCATGAAGCCGGCAGCAATCGTCAGGAATAAAAAGAATTTCTTCATGCTTTGGAATTTATTTTTGGGCGAAATAAAGATATTTACGGGACATTCGGCATGTTGTCAATGGACATTAAATGGATTGTTAACGAATATTAAACGTGCGGATGTTTGCTAAAACTGCTAATGGTGAAATATTCTACTACTGCACATAAGATCGTCGCTATCGTTAGTCTGCTGATACTCTCTTCCGTACAGTTCTTCCTGCTTTACAATACCTACGAGCTAAAGAACGACCACTATTACCTGGCCGAGCTGGGCGCCATCAACACGGATTATTCGGCAGCCATACGCAACGACAAGGTCATGCCGGGCGGGCAGAAGATACTGGATGAATTTATCAACAAGAGCATGTCCCGGCTGGAACTTCTGCATGGAGAAGACACGGCAGCCTTTTCGTTGTTAAAACAGAAGGTTTGTGACAGCGCTTTCCGGGAGCTGCGGAAAGCAAACAACATCGACAGCCTGCTTAGGAACATCATAAAAAAACACAACATCGACAGACGGCTGGAATATGCGCTGCTGATCGAATCCATCGACATCGCCTTTGAGAGCAACAAATATATCGGTTTCTATAACAAACGGGAGCGGTATGCGCATATCGACCCTGCCATACAGACGTCCAGCGGCATCCGGATAGGAGGAACCTTGCAGGATATCACCAGCCGCAACACCGCCAGCTTTTTCAGCGTCACCAGTCTCATGGACCATTCCTATGGCATCAGCTTCAGTCTGCATGTGGACATCCTTAACAGACGTCTCACCGTACTCAGACTGATGATGCCTACTTTTTTGCTGTCTCTGCTGTCTATCGCCTCTGTAGTATTGCTGTTTTTTATCACTTTTCGCAACTGGCTCAGACAGAAGAAGCTTTCTGAAATGAAATCCGACTTTATCAACAGCATCACCCATGAATTTCATACGCCTCTGGCTGCCATCATCGTCGCCAACAAGACTATGCAGAATGAAAAGATCATCTCCAATAAGGATAGCATCAGACCGTTGACGGAAGTGGTGCAACGGCAGTCGGAAAGGCTGCGGGCGTTGATCAGCCAGGTGCTGGAGATCACCACCATGAATAAGATACCGCTGAAAAAAGAAGAACATTCCGTCCATGGCCTGCTGGAAGAGATCCTCCTGGATTACAGACTCAAGCTTTCGGGCGCCAATGCAAGCTTTAACCTCCATAAGCATGCCGTCAGAGATAGCACCTTGCTCGACAAGTTTTGGTTCACCACCATCTTTCTGAATATCTTTGACAACGCCATCAAATACAACAACAGAGATAGTAAGGAGATCACCGTTACTACGGCGGAAGATCGGAAAGGGCTGAGCATTACCATCCGGGATAATGGCATCGGTATGCCCCCGGAGATACGCAAACATGCATTTGAGAAGTTTTACAGGGATATGAAGAACAATAATGGACAGGTGAAGGGACTGGGGCTTGGATTATTTTACGTAAAACAGGCCGTCGACGCACACGGGTGGAAAATAGACGTTCATTCCCTGGAAGGAGAGGGCAGCACATTTATTATTAGTATACCATTATAAAATATGAAAACAAGAGTGCTTCTGGTAGAAGATGAGGTCGATCTGGGTAACGTGGTAAAACAGTACCTGGAAATATCCGAATTTGAAGTAGACTGGCTGCAGAATGGCAAGCTGGCCTATGAACAAATAAAAAAAGACCCAAGGCGCTATAACATCATCCTTATCGACGTATCCATGCCTGAAATGGATGGGTTCCAACTGGCGGAAAAAATAGTGGGACTGGGGTATGATATCGCCTTTCTATTCCTGACGGCCCGTAATGAAAAAGCCGACAGGCTGCATGGACTAAAGCTGGGCGCCGACGACTATATCACCAAGCCTTTTGACGTGGATGAACTGGTACTGCGTATCAGGAACATCATCCGGCGGGCGCCCGTGGCCGCCCCCGTCAGCCGTACCCCCATCATCCGGGGCGATATACAATTCTATAAGGATACGCTACGGCTGCAGATCGGCAGGCAAAAAGAGATCGTGCTTACGCCCAGGGAATCCGAACTGTTGGACTATCTTTTCCGGAATGAGAATCGCGTCCTCCGGCGGGAAGAGATATTAACCCAGCTTTGGGGCGAGAACGATTATTTTCTGGGCCGCAGCCTGGATGTGTTCATCTCGCGTTTGAGAAAACATCTCAGCATATCAAGGTTTATCAGCATCGACAATGTCTATGGGGTAGGGTTTGTTTTTAATGTGCAGGAGAACCCGGCGTCGCCGGGAAGATGAGTGATCAATTGTAGTTGGCGTTATCTAATTCTTTACGCAAGACCCGCAGTGCTTTACTTACATGTTTTTCCACCGTCTTGACTGAGATCCCCATTTCGTGGGCTACAGCCTTATAGGAAAGATCCCCGAAATGACTAAGCATAAAAGCTTGTCTGCATTTCTCGGGAAGGGTCGCCAGCCTGGCGCCAATGCGCCTGCCAAGCTCTTTTTTCTCATAGGCATGAGCATGATCGGCCTGGATGGATAAATACCTCTTTGAGAGCTCTTCCTCATGGCCGGCCCTGGATAGCCTGTCTCGCAGTGTGTTGGATATTTTGTATTTCACCGCATTCTGCAAATAACCCATCACGTTCAGGTCAGCGGGTAATTCGGTTCTTTTCTGATAGAGGCTGATAAATACTTCCTGGAGGATGTCCTTGGTAAGATCGGCATCGCCTAAGATACGGTAGACCCGATTGGTAAGAGCAACGATGGTCCTTTCGTATAATAGACGGAAAGATCGATGATCTCCATGCTGCGTCTGTTGCCACAACTGTTCAATGGTATATTTCGCAGAGCCTTTTATAGATAAAGATTTTTCGCAAATATATCGATGCGCCGGACAGACGAATATTATTTCTGCGTGAACAAGATTTTTTTTCTGTGTAGTGGGGGTAGTCTCTCATTTATGTGATAAGTAGATAAAATATTTCCGGATGACAAAGGAGAGGCTGCAATACCTGTTGGAGAAATACCTGGACGACAGCGCGACACCTGCGGAGAGAGCTGAGTACGATGCATGGTATGAGCAGGCGGTGTCAAAAGGAGAGGACTTTTTTACAGAAGTTGCTTCACCCACGGGTGAAAATTTTAAACGGGAGCTTTTTAACAATATCAGTCAGCATATTATGCCGGCACGTCCGGAGAGAATGATGGGGAGAAAGATACTGATGATAGGGAAATGGGCTGCTGCAGCAGGGGTGATGTTGATCTCATTCAGATTCTTACTATTTCATCCTTCAACGGGCGTGGTGAAAAAGGCGAGCCCGGCCGTGGTAATCGTTTCAGACAATATCGTAAGGATCGGCAATTCAACCTCAGCTGTACGCGAGATCAGTCTGAAAGATGGTTCGGTGGTAAGATTATATCCCAACAGCGAACTGAGCTACTGGCCTTCTTTTGGGACAAAGGACAGAAAGGTCTATCTCTCCGGCAAGGCCTTTTTTGAGGCGGCGAAAGACAGGAGCCGCCCTTTTACCGTGTACAGTCGTGATCTTTCCACCGTAGCCCTGGGTACATCCTTTACTGTGACTGCATGGCCGGACGCCGATCATATCGAAGTAGTGTTGCATACGGGCAGGGTCATGATCGGTCGACGGAAGGACACTGCTGTTGCAAATGGAAAGAAAATTTATCTGTTACCTGGTCAGCAGGCGGACTGGAACATCGGGAACGATATCGCGACTGTTCGCACGATCACCACCGGACGGCATGATGACAGCAGGAACAAAGACCTGTCTTATGGTGAACGTACGGGGTTTGCCATTTCGTTCGATCAGACACCGCTGTCGGAAGTCCTGGATTCCATCGGCCAGGGATATGGCGTGAAATTGAATTTCAAAAAAGAAACCTTATCCGGAATGATCTTTTCCGGCAGGATACGGGGAAAAGACTCCTTAGCACAAGTTCTTCGACGTATTGCTTCGCTGCATGACCTGGAGATCAAACCCAATCCAGGGGGATATAGTATTCGAAAAGCACAATAACTAAATAGTAATTACTTATGGAACATCACTACAAAATGGTGAGAGGCTGTCCTATGCCCTGTTGGCTGCTGATAGGCTTCCTCTTGCTGACGGGCCTCTCTTCAACGCTGAGCGCTCAGACCCCGGACAACGAAAAAAGGATCAGGATCAAGGGACTCGTAGAAAATGAAAAAGGTGAGCCTTTATCCGACGTAACCGTCGAGCTGAAGAACGATCAGGCCGGCGTGCATCATTCTGTCATTACCAATGCCTCGGGGATCTTTACGATGGACAAGCCGGCTGCAAAAGGCTCCTATACTTTTGTCATCACACACGTGGGTTATATTACACAGACCATTGTCCGTGACAAGTGGGATCCCAATAAAGAAGAGTCGCTGTACATCATACTGAAAGAGGCAAATGCCATGAATGAGGTCGTGGTAGTGGGATATGGCGTCCAGAAAAAAGTCAATCTGACGGGGGCCGTCAGCCAGGTGGATGCCAAGACCTTTGCGGACAGACCGGTGTCTTCCGCCGCGCAAGCTTTGCAGGGCGCTATCCCCAATCTCAACATTACATTTGGCGACGGGCACCCTGGCAGTACGGGAAACTTCAACGTGCGCGGCTATGCTTCCATCACCAATGTAACAGGCAGCCCGCTGATCCTCATCGACGGCGCGCCGGGGGATATCAATATGCTGAACCCGCAGGACATCGAATCCCTGTCGGTCCTGAAAGATGCGGCATCAGCCGCTGTCTATGGCGCACGAGGCGCCTTTGGGGTCATCCTCGTTACAACCAAACAGGCCAGGAAAGGCAAGGTGAATATCAATTACGGCGCCAGCTACAATATTCAAAGCATTACCACCCGTACTGATTTTATCACCGACGGATTTCTTCAGGATTCTTTGGCCGACGTGGCTTTTTCACGCAATGTAGGCAACAGTTATACAGGCTATACAGCGGCCGATTATGCCGAGATGAAGAAAAGACAGACGGATCCATCCCTGCCCTCCGTCGTAGTGCAGAACAGGAACGGCACCCCCATGTATATCTACTATGGCAACACGGACTGGTGGCATTTCCTCTTCCGGAAAAGCCAGCCGGGGATGGAGCATCATTTCAGCGTCAGCGGTGGCAGCGACAAGGTAGACTTCTTATTGTCAGGCCGGTATTACAGACAGGAAGGCATGTATCAGACCTATTTTTATAAAAATGTATACAACGCATATAATTTCCGGGCAAAAATAAATGCTCATGTCACGCCCTGGCTGACCTTGTCCAGCAATACGCAACTAGGAGCCAATGACTATACTTATCCGGGATATAGCCCTTATCCCACAGGCTATTACAACCATGCCATGGCTTCTTATGTACCTAAGAACCCGGACGGCACCTACTTCTTTCGTACCAATCTGAACAATTACGGCGCTTATGAATATGCCGATCTCCAGAATGGCAAATCACATGGCGGTAATCAGAACTACAACCTGACCAACACCCTCGGATTTAATGCTTCCATCGTCAAGGGGCTTTCCCTCACCGGCAACTATACCTTCGAGCTCGTGCCTTATTCCGACTACCAGCGGAACGCATATATCCCCTGGTCTGTATACCCCGGGACGATCAGCAAGGCCGGCTTTGATCAGCTTACCGAGAACACCCATCTTGACCGGCATCATTCTATAAACCTGTATGTCACTTATGAAAAGAGCCTGGAAAAACATAATCTCAAACTGACGGCAGGCTACAATGAAGAGATACAGAAATACAAGATCAATTCCACTACCCGGCAAAACCTTTTGTCGGACGATCTCAACCAGATAGACCTGGGCACCGTGGCCCCACAGGCGGGCGGTAATGCGCGCGAATGGGCGTTGCTGGGATATTTTGGCAGGATCAATTACGATTATGGGGGAAAATATCTGCTGGAGCTCGACGGCCGTTATGACGGCAGCTCCCGGTTTCCCCGTGGACAACGATTCGGGTTCTTTCCTTCTATCTCGGGCGGATGGCGTATCAGCAAAGAGGCTTTTTTTGACAAACTCACGGGTGTCGTGTCTGAATTAAAACTCAGGGTTTCTTACGGTTCATTGGGCAACCAGGACCTCGGTAACTCCGCCGCCAATCTGTATCCTTATATCCCTGTGATGAACAGCGCCCAGACAAATTATATCATCGATGGTAATAAAACGCAGGTATTGAGCGCACCAAACCCCGTTACACCCAACTTTACCTGGGAAAGATCTGCCACGCTGAACGGGGGCATCGACGCCTCTTTTTTAAAAAACCACCTGCTGGTGAGCTTTGACCGATATCGCCGGAAGACCACCAATATGCTGATACCGGGTCAGGTATTGCCGGCCGTATTTGGCGCATTGGCCCCGACACAAAATGCGGGGGACCTGGTGACCAATGGCTTCGAGGTGTCTATCAAATGGCAAGGCAGCGGCAGGCTGGCGGATAAGCCCTTCAGCTATAGCTTTGGCATCGCCCTTTCCGACTATACGGCGAAGATCACCAAATTCGACAACCCCAAGCGGCTGTTGGGGGACAACAATCACTATGCAGGCCAGGAACTGGGAGAAATATGGGGTTACAGAACAGATGGCTACTTCAAGACGGACCAGGAAGCGTTGAGCTATCCTATCAATCAGGACTATGTGGACATGGATCAGCGGGTGGCTTCACCGGGCGAATGGAGCAAACTGCATGCGGGGGACCTGAAGTTCAGGGACCTGAACAAGGATAATGTCATCAATGACGGAAAATTCACGTTGGATGATCATGGCGACCTGGAACGCATCGGTAATACCTTACCCAGGTACTCATTTGGTATCAACGCCGGGTTTAACTGGAACAATTTCGACCTCTCCGTATTCTTCCAGGGCATCGGTAAACAGAATTGGTATCCCAATGTGGAATCATCTTTATTCTGGGGGCCCTATGGCCGGCCTTATGTATCCTTTGTGCCAAAGGATTTTGTGAACAAGATCTGGAGCCCTTCCAACCCCAATGCCTATTTCCCGTTGCTGAGAGGATATTCCGCTTATCCCGGCGGCAACCTGTCCGTCAACAACGACAGATATCTGCAGGATATCGCCTATATCCGTCTGAAAAACCTCACCATCGGGTACAATCTGCCGGGCGATTGGATGAGACGGTGGAAGCTGCAGCGGTTGCGACTATATTTCACGGGACAGAACCTGTTCACCTGGACAAAGCTAAAGTCAAAGTACATCGATCCTGAACAGGTGACCCCAAATGTTGCATCCGACGCCGGTGGCCGCGATTATCCTTTCTTTTCACAGTACTCTTTTGGTTTGGATGTCAATTTCTAATTATTTTAAACTGGTCAATAGAATGAAAAAGCTATTTGTTTTTGCGGCGATGGGATGGTTGCTGACAGGCTGTTCGAAGACATTGGACAAGCAGCCTTTGTCACAGATATCCCCGGACAATGGATTCAGTTCGGAGAGCGAGCTGCAACTGTACGTGCGGTCCTTTTATGATAAAATGATACCCAATGCGGACAATGAGGACAATTCCTTTACAAGTCTTTACACCGAGACGGCCAACCTCATCGTACTGACAGGGCTCAGCCCTCAGCAGACAGGCTACCGGCCCATTCCTGTATCCGGCGGCGGGTGGGACTGGTCCAGACTGCGTAATATCAACTATTTTCTGAACAACTATCAACGGGGAAAGCTCGATAGTTCCATTACCAATAAATATGTGGCTGTAGCGAGATTTTTCCGGGCTTATTTTTACAGCGGGATGGTGGCCCGTTTTGGGGATGTACCCTGGTATTCCAGGGCATTGGAGCCATCCGATACGGCGGAGCTTTACAAACCACGCGATTCACGGTTACTCGTTATGGACTCCGTGCTCAACGACATCGATTTTGCCATCGCCCACCTGGGGACAAATAAAAGCGTGGCGGAAGTGACGAAATGGACGGCATTGGCATTAAAGTCCCGGTTTTGCCTGTTCGAAGGCACTTTCAGGAAGTATCATGACTCGGCCAATTCTTTACCGGGTGGTCCCGCCTTTTTACAAAAAGCGGCCGATGCAGCCGCCGAATTGATCGATCATGGACCGTACACGATCTATAAAAGCCAGCCCGCTATTGCTTATCGCGATCTGTTTGCCTCTATCGCCCCTATTCCGGACGAAGTGATCCTGGCAAGACAGTATAGCGCGACCCTGCAGGTGTTCCATAATGTCAACTATTATACTACGGCGCCTTCCTTTGGTAAGCCCGGTCTGGAAAAGAGCTTTGTCAACAGCTATCTGATGAAGGACGGCACAAGGTTCACCGACAAGCCGGGATATGCCACCATGCAATTCTTACAGGAGGTGAAGGACCGTGATCCACGTCTGTCCCAAACTATCCGTACCCCCGGATACCAACGGCTGGATGGGAATGTGACCTTACCACCGTCCTATACAAGCACGGTGACGGGATATCAACTGATCAAATTTGTCACCGGCGCCGCAAATGACGCCCTCGCCCACTCCCCCAATGCCCTCCCCGTATTTCGTTATGCCGAGGTATTGTTGAACTATGCCGAGGCGAAGGCAGAACTGGGCGGCATCACACAGGCCGACATCGATAAGTCAATCCGTCTGCTAAGGGACAGGGTAGGTATGCCAAATATGGATCTGGCCGCGGCCAATGCCAATCCCGACCCATATCTGTCCGGGCAGTTCCTGCATGTGACGGACCCTGTCAACAAGGGCATCATCCTGGAGATCCGGCGCGAGCGTCGTATTGAGCTGATCATGGAAGGATTTGCCTGGAATGATCTGATGCGGTGGAAAGAAGGCCATCTCCTGGCTGTGCAATTCAAAGGTGCGTATTTCCCCGGCCCCGGCAGCTATGACCTGGATGGGGACGGCCTGACCGACCTGGTCATTTACACCGGAGCCCCTCCAAATGTACCCGGCGCCCAATTTCTTCAGCTGGATGTCGATGTTGTCCTGGAGAACGGTGGGAGTGGCGGTAATATCATCATCAACGGAAAAATACCCAAACAATTCCATGAAGAAAGGGATTACCTTTTCCCCATCCCTACCCAGGAAATATTGTTGAATCAACGGTTGACACAGAATCCCCACTGGTAGAAATCTTTTTAGGCCCCCGGCATCAGCCGGGGGCCTCTGTTTGGCGGGTTATTTGCTTGTATTCCTGCGATGAAGAAAAAGCAAAGTGCGGGCATACTCCTCTACAGAATGACAGATAATAAGTTGGAAGTATTTCTCGTCCACCCCGGAGGGCCTTTCTGGAAGAACAAGGACGTCGGCGCCTGGACGATCCCAAAGGGTGAATTTGACGGCAACGAGGCCGCCCTGGACGCCGCCATCCGGGAATTTCGTGAAGAAACGGGGCATGCCCTGCCCGGACCTTTTTATGCACTGGAGCCTGTTCGTCAAAAAGGAGGTAAAAAGGTTTTTGCCTGGGCCACTTCAGGTGACCTCGACCCGTCTGCCATCGTCAGCAATACTTTTGAAATGGAATGGCCTCCCCGCAGTGGTCGTATGCAATCTTTCCCAGAGGTGAGCAGGGGCGCCTGGTTTGATATGGAGACGGCTTCACAGATCATCAACCCGGCCCAAACAGCCTTGCTGGAGGAACTGTCGGCTACTTTGTCATAGCGGACGGGTCATCCGGTCCACGCGGGGCTGATGATGAATAATGTTTATCTTACGGAATGGAAGAACATGCGCATCTGTCTTCGGAATTTCGTCAGGAGCTGCAACATATCCTTGATTATTGGGAGAAGTTTACCATCGATCGCCCTCAGGGAGGGTTTTATGGACGTCTGACCGATGACAACCAGGTGGTGGAAGGCGCCGTAAAAGGCGCTGTGCTGAATGCCCGTATCCTCTGGAGTTTCTCCGCGGCGTATAACCTGACAAAGGAGGCACATCTGCTCGAAGTAGCTGAAAGAAGCTTTGACTATATCTCCACTCATTTTCTGGACCTGGCGTTTGGGGGCGTTTACTGGTCGGTAACGGCCGAGGGCATTCCTGCGGATATGAAAAAACAGATGTACGCCATTGCCTTTACCATTTATGGTCTGACGGAATACTACCGGGCCTCTCCGGCGCCGGAGGTATTGGATATGGCCAGGGCATTGTACAGGGACATAGAGGACAATAGCTACGACACGCTCAGGGGGGGATACATGGAAGCGTTGACTTACGATTGGAAGCCAATGGATGACCAACGGTTGAGTGATAAGGATGCCAATGAAAAAAAGACGATGAACACCCATCTCCATATCCTGGAGGCTTATACCAACCTGTACCGGGTCTGGGGGGATGCGGCGCTTGCGGAGAAGATAAAGGCGCTCATAGGAAATTTTACGGATCATATCGTGGATCGCCAGACCCATCATCTCCATCTCTTCTTTGACGAGGACTGGTCAGTGAGGTCGAATATCATCTCATATGGACATGATATCGAAGCTTCCTGGCTCCTGCTGGAAGCCGCGGAAGTGCTGGGAGATCAGGCTCTTATCCGGCAGGTGAAGGAACTTGTGATAAAAATAGCAGTGGCGTCCATGGAAGGGTTGGATCCCGACGGCAGCATGAGCTATGAGCTGGACGAGGGGCGCCTGATCGCCGAAAGACATTGGTGGGTACAGGCGGAAGCAATGGTGGGTCTGCTCAATGTCTGGCAACTGACTGGGGAAGAGTCATTTTACCAAAAGTTCCGGGCTGTCTGGGAATATATAAAGAGGTATATCATCGACGGGGAAAAGGGGGAATGGTTCTGGGGCCGGACTGCCGAGGGCGCTGTCATGCCGGGGCAGGATAAGGTGGGTTTCTGGAAGTGCCCGTATCATAATACCCGGGCGTGTATCGAGGTGATACGCAGACTGAAAGAAAAAAAATAGCATCCCTTGTACGTAATCCGATAATTTTACCTGTCTTATATAGGAAGAGCCGCATTGCCGATGAAAATTGACACCGACCAACTAACACTACTACAGAAGAAAATCACTGCAGGTGATCAACGCGCATTTGAAGACCTGTACAGGCTGTTCTTTACCCGCCTGTTCAATTTTTCCATGCTGTATATCCATAAAAAGGAAGTGGCGGAAGAGACAGTCAACGACATCATGATAAAGGTCTGGAACAAACGGGAAGAACTGACTTCCATTGTCAATCTTGAAACCTATCTTTTTGTGGCTGTGCGCAACCATTCGCTGAACTACCTGGCGCAATATTCACCTTATCACGTCACCGTCGAGTCGGATGCTCTCCAGGGCGAACTGATCAACCTGCACGATCCCGGCAAGGAACTGGAATGGAAGGAGATCCATTTCCGTCTCAACCAGGCCATCGATGAACTGCCCGACCAATGCCGGACTGTCTTCAAGCTTATCAGGGAAGAAGGTTTCCGTTACAAACAGGTGGCGGAGATCCTGAATATCTCTCCCCGCACAGTGGAAACCCATCTGTTACGCGCTATAAAAAAACTGGATAAAGTGATTGAAAAATCTTTGCTCCGGCTGTAAGTAATTTTCTTTGTTTACCTGTCTATATAATTGTGTGTAGTAACTGATCAATCATGAACAAGGACCGTATAATGGAATTAATGACCCGCAAGCTCTCGGGAGAAGCTACGCCGGAAGAGCTGGGGGAGCTACAGGATCACTTATCCGCGGATGCCGTCACAGGCGAAAGGAGCAAGGTTCTTGATCAGTTCTGGTCACGTCGGGACGACGAGACGCATCCGTCCGTAGAGGAGAATTTGAGGAAGGTATTGACGGGATTGGGGTTACCCGGGCCAGGCATGGCCGAGGTCGTACCCATCCGAAGAAAGCGCGGCTGGTTGAAGGTAGCGGCGGCGGTATTGATATTGTTGGGAGGGGGGGCTGCCGTGTATCTGGGGCGTCAAAAGGAGATGGAGAGTGTCCCGATCGCCTCTTTGACGGAAAAGCACAATGCCAAAGGCACCAAAAGCATCATACAGTTGCCGGATGGCAGCAAGATATGGCTGAACGCGGACAGCAAATTGAGATATCCGGAAGTATTCAAGGGCCGCACACGTGAGATCTATCTCAATGGGGAAGCTTTTTTTGACGTTGCAAAAAATCCAGACCATCCCTTTATTATCCACCTGGCCAACGGCACGGTGCAGGTGCTGGGAACGAGCTTCAACATCCGCGCCTATGACAACGAGTCCGTGGTCGAAACATCCGTAGCCACGGGCAGGATCGCCTTCATCCCTAAATACAGAACACTCCGTAAAAAACAGGATACCGTCTATCTGGCGCCTGACCATAAGGCCAGCTATACATTTACAAACGAAGAGCTGACCACCGGCGTCACATCCGGCAAGGAAGACAAGGCCTGGACAGAAGGCAAGTTGATCTTTCGCAGCATGACCATGGAGCAGATAGCCATAGAACTAGAAAGAAATTTTGGAAAAAAAGTAGTATTCCTCGACGAAGGACCCAAAGCGTTCATCTTTACCGGCTCATTCTCGAATAACAGCCTGGACGAGATCATGTACTATCTCACCAGGAGCAAGGATTTTAATTATAAAATCACCAATAGCGAATTGCTGATCGCGGCTGATGCCGGAGAATTAAAATAATCATAGAAATCATCAACTAAAACGATTGCTATATGAATACAGCAACCCCAGCCACGAGGCGGCTGTTGATACGTCGTTCATCTTCCTGTCTGTTAACCGTCTGGTTGTTACTGCTGAATATATTCCCGCTAGGGGCGCAGACCGCCTTCTCTTCACCGTTGAAGAATTGGGCCGCTGCACAGGTGAAGGAGCGTAGGATCACCGTGCAGGCGAAGAATGAAAAGCTGGCGCTGATACTGGAAAAGATAGAGAAGCAATCCGGCTATGTATTCGTATATGCCAACGACGAGGTGAATACGGTGCAGAAGGTAACAGTCATCATCAAAGAGAAGAGCCTCGGCGAAGCGTTAACCGACCTGCTGACCCCCCTCAATATCAATTATGAGATGGTGAACGACAAGATCATCCTCAAACCCGTGAAGCCGTCGGCCCCTTTAGCAGGCGGCAGTAGCGGAGAAGAGCTGAAAAAAGAGACTCCCGCTACTGCCGGACTTATTGCTGACATCACCATCGAAGGAAGGGTCGTAGATGCCGCCGGGAAGGGACTGGAAGGCATCAGCGTACAACTGGCCGGCACCAATATCGGCACTACCACCGACCGGGAAGGACATTTTATCCTGCGTATACCGGAGGATCGGGCAAACAGCGGGACCCTGTCCTTTTCTTCCGTGGGTTATCTGCGGCAGGACGCCCCATTGGCGGGCAAAAGGAGCTTTCTTATCCGGCTGGAGTCGGAGAACAAGGAAATGAATGAAGTGGTGGTGGTCGGTTATGCCACCCAAAGGAAAATATCCATGACGGGGGCCGTGGATGCCATCAGTAAGAAGGCCATCGAGGACCGGCCTGTCACCAATGTGTTGCTGGCGCTGCAGGGCACAAGCCCCAACCTCATTGTCCAGCAAACAAACTTCGAGCCGGGACAACCTGTGAACCTGAACATCCGCGGACTGGGCACCACGGGTGACAATACGCCTCTCATCGTCATCGACGGCATACCAGGAGGGGACATTCAGGTACTCAATCCCAATGATATCGAGTCTGTATCCATCCTGAAGGATGCGGGCAGCGCAGCCATCTATGGCTCCCGCTCGGCCAATGGGGTCATACTGGTCACCACCAAAAAGGGCCGGAGGAACCAACGTCCCGTTGTCAGCTATACAGGGATCTACGGTATACAATCTCCCCGTATCACTTACGAACCCGTACATGCGTGGGAGAACGCTTACTATAAAAACGAATCTCTGATAAATTCCGGGTTACAACCCATCTTCACACCCGCTGACATCGCCCAGTTCAAAGCCCGGGGGGACGGCACCTGGCGTCTGAGCAATATTCTGCACGACGCACCCCAGCAGACACATAACCTGAGCATCGCAGGCGGCGGAGAATTCAACACTTATATGTTGTCCGTCGGCTATCTGAACCAGGCGAGCAACTATATAGGTCCTGATTACGGCCTCCAGCGTTACAACCTACGGTTTAACCAAACTACCGAATGGGGAAAATTCAAGCTCAATACCATCCTGGGTTATGCAAAGACGCGTATCAAGGACCACAGCTCCATTTCCTCCAATCTGATCGTGGATGCCGGCCGTGTCCCCCTCTACTATAACTTCCAGGACTCTGCCGGCAACTATCTCACCAATGCGGTGTCGGCCGAACTGAACCCCAAGGATATCCTGGAAAAAGGCGGATACAGACAGATCGATAATAACGAGATATTCGGGAACTTCAATGGCGAATTGACCATTGCCCGGGATTTCAAATTACGGGGTGTTTTTGGCGGTACAGTCACGAACAACGGCACGTTCGGCAGGACCATGGAGGTGGACTTTGTGCCCAGCAGCTCCTACGGGAAGGACAGGTCCGTATCCAACTACAACTATAAAGGCCTTTTTACCAACGTTCAACTGCTGGCGGAATACATGCATACGTTCGCAGGCGTCCATGACGTCCATATCCTGTTGGGTGCGGCCAACGAATCCTACAGGGGAGAGGAAAGCCAGATAGTCTGGAAGCAAACGGATGATCTGGGCCGGCCAACCGACCCCCAATATATTGATGCCACCGGCACCTATACCTCCAATGCCACAAAACCCGATGGTCACCCGGCGACGACGGAAACCAGTCTGAACTCCGCGTTTGGACGCGCTTCCTATGGTTTTGGGAACAAGTATTTTGCGGAGTTCAACTTCCGCTTTGACGGATCTTCCAAATTCGCATCCGGTCATCGCTGGGGTTTCTTCCCTTCAGGAGCCGTAGCCTGGCGATTGACGGAAGAACCCTTTATGCAGCAAGTAAAGAATGTCGTCGGAGATGTCAAGATCAGGGCTTCGTACGGCGTCCTGGGCAACCAGAATATCGAAGCTTACCGCTACCAGACAAATTTCTCCAATTACCAGGCCGCCTATGGTTTCAACAACTCTACGGTCACCGGCGCCAGCTATGTGCTGGGTAATCCCGATGTCAGCTGGGAAAAGGCGTCTACCTTTAACATAGGGGGTGATCTCACCCTGCTGAACCGCAAACTGGACGTTAGCCTGGACTACTTCGACAAGACCACGAGAGATATATTGGGGAAACGTCAGGATATCCCCAGCGCTTTTGGTGTGATCAATCTACCCGATTACAACGTGGCGGAAGTCCGCAACAGAGGATGGGAGATCAGGGCCACCTATACGCTCTCCGGCCGGCTCCTCACCCAGACCTTTACAGTGAATTTGTCGGACAACCTCAATGAGCTGCGAAAGCTCTCCAGCGGCGAAAGCCAGCAGATACAGCAAATGGAAGAGTACCAGATCGTCCGCAAGGTAGGCCAGCCGATCACCGTCTACCAGGGCTACAAAACCAACGGCTTTTTCCAAAACCTGGATGACATCAACAAATATCCCCGTCTTGCCGGCACCACCGTCACTCCAGGCGACTTAAAATTTGTCGACAGGAACCATGACGGTGTCATCGACCAAAATGATAAGTTTATTCTTGGTAACCCTTTTCCACGGTATACCTACGGCTTTACTTATACAGCTAGCATAAAAGGATTTGATATCATGGTATTTATCCAGGGCGTTGGTAAAAGGGATGAGATGATCCGCGGCGAACAGGTAGAACCCTTCCATGTAGGCTACAGCGGCACTATGTATACACACCAGACGGATTTCTGGACGCCGACGCATCCAAATGCCAAATTTCCCAAACTGGCGGAGAACGGTTCGCCCTCCAATACCAACAACTACCGCACGGGCTCCAATCTGTTCCTGTTCAACGCGGCGTATGCCAGGCTAAAAAACCTGCAGATCGGCTATACCTTGCCACAGGCGCTGACGCGGAAAGCAAAGATTCAGAAGGCAAGGGTCTATTTCACCGGGCAGAACCTCGTAACCCTGAGCAAACTGAACTTCCTGGACCCTGAGATCACGGAATTCAATAATAACACGGGCTTCGGGACGGGCGCCAACAGCGGCAGGGCCTATCCCATGCCCATCTTCACGGGCTTTGGCATTGACATCACATTCCTTTAATTATCCAATCATCGCCATATGACATTCAGAAGATACATCTTTCTTTTCCTCCTCCCGGTGCTGTCGGCAGCAAGCTGTAAAAAGCTGGATCTTGCCCCCAGCGACCGCTATACAGAACTCACCTTCTGGCAGGTGGACCAGAATGTAAACAACGCATTGAACAATGTTTATAACGGCATCTATAACAGCAACCGTTATTTCTACAATGAATCGCTGAGTGATAACGCCTATACCCGGCTGGGTATATCCGCCGGCAACGTGGATGCCATCTCCTCCGGCTCTTTTACCATCGACCTCGACCGATTTGAAAGCGACTGGTCCTACTATTTCGCGGGGATCAAGTCCTGCAATATTTTCCTGGAGAACGTGGACAAGAACACTACCTTATCCACAGCAGTAAAGAACCGTATGAAAGGGGAGGCTCGTTTTGTCCGTGCATGGCACCATTTTAATCTTGCAAAATGGTGGGGTGACGCACCCTTGTTGAAAAAAGATATCACGGCCGACGAGGCAAAAACGCTCACGCGCGCATCGCATGCGGACGTGATCAAGTTCGTCACCGACGAGCTGGATGCCGCGGCTGCGGCGCTTCCTACCCGGGATCAGTATGCGGCGGCGGACAATGGCCGTATCACCCGGGGGGCAGCCCTCGCGTTGAAGGCCCGCGTACTCCTGTATGAAGGCAACCGTATGGCAGACGTGGTCACCCTATGCGAGCAACTGATGAATGACCAGGCGAACAACGGGTCCTACGCCCTCTTCAATAACTACGAGAGCCTATTCAAATCCTGGAAATACAATTCTGAGATCATATTTGATCTGCAGTATGTTCTGAACACGCGCATGTGGGGCGATTACGTAGACTTCGCGCCCATTAGCGTCAATGCCCGGGGGAACAACCTGGCCCCCACCCAGGAGCTGGTGAACTCCTACATCATGACCAATGGCAAGTCTATTACGGATGCAGGGTCCGGATATGACGAGAATAATCCTTACACAAACCGCGATCCCCGCCTCTCCGCTACGGTGGTGTATAACAAATTCGTCTGGAAGAACCCCAACGGATCTACTCAAACCATTTATATCGCCCCGGGTTCCGACCCCGTACAGCCGGGTATCAACGAATATAAGACCTCCGGGCAGGGAACGGCCTCGGGTTACTACTGGCGTAAATATTTCGACAGCCTGTCGGTGCCGACCTTACAGTTCGGCAGCAACCTGATCCTCATCCGTTATGCCGACGTGCTCCTCATGTATGCGGAGGCGAAGAACAGTCTGGGTCAGATGACGGCCGATGTCTGGGATAAGACAGTAGGCGCCCTGCGCCGTCGGGCAGGGTTTACGGACCCCGGCGCCCTTAACTTTCCAGGCGGCAGCGCCGACCTTACCTCCATCATCCGGAATGAAAGGAGAGCCGAGTTCGCTTTTGAAGGAGGCCTGCGCGTCGATGATATCCGCCGGTGGAAGATCGCTGAGAACGTAATGAACGGCTGGGTCCACGGCGCCCGGTATGGAGACCCCGCCATCGACGGCGGGTACATCCCCATGCAGCTGAGGACCTTCGACAAGAACAAACACTATCTATGGCCGGTGCCGTCGGCTGAACTGGTGAAAGACGCTGCTTTGGGGCAAAATCCAAATTATCAATAACAACACTGCTAATAATTAAAATACACCATATGAATTATAAGATCTTCCTTCCCGCCGTGCTGCTGCTGTTGCTGGGCGCCTGCAAGAAAGATACCCGAAGCATCGATCTGAATGTGACGGCTGTGGAAGCGCTGTACACACCCGTGGACAGCCTCTATATCAAACTGAACACAAAATCCACCACCTCCCAGGTCTTTCAATGGGAGCAGGCCAAAGCCGAGGACGGCTCCCTGGTACAGTATGAGGTGGCTTTCGATCAGGTGGGCGGCGACTTTTCCAAACCCTTTTATATGACAGCCTCCGATGGCAAAGGGATACAGAACACCTGGACTGTCAGCCAGAGCGACCTGAACAAAGTCGCCGCATTGGGCGGAGCGGATTTCTATCAGCGGAAGAAATTTATATGGACGGTATTCTCTTCCAAAGGGATCAACAGGGTGAAAGGTAAAGTATTCCGGGTCCTCGATCTCGAGCGGCCGGCGGGTTTCCCGAACCCACCCGATGTGGTATACCTCACCGGCTCGGCCACCGAAGGAGGAACAGACGTTAACAACGCCCTGCAGATGAAACGCAATGGAAACATTTTCGAGATCTATACCAAGCTCACTGCAGGCACCTTCCAGTTCCTGGACGGCAAGTCCGGTACTGTCAGAAAATATTATTTCGGAGACGATATGGGTATTCTGGCAAATGGAACAACCAATTTCTCCGGACCCGATAAGGTATTTAAGATCGAATTCGATATTGACGCCATTGCCGGCAGGATGACGGAGGTCAAATCCATGCAGCTGTGGTATTGCGATGCAAACGCTTTCTGGTTCACATTACCCTATACCGGGAATGGTATCTGGCGTTACAATGGGTACAAAGTAGTGTTGGGCGCGGTACCCTGGGGTCGTGAGGACCGGTATAAATACAAAATGGTGATCAATGACGGCTCCGGCGATAAGGACCTGTGGCTGAACTATGCTTCCGGCGACAGCCCCGGCCAGGACGGACAATACCCGCACACACCGGATTATAAGACCATCCACTTCACCAACAACGGCAGCCAGTGGGACTATAGCTGGAAGTTCGATAAGACCTACCTCCCCGACAATACCATCACGGATTTCTGGGTATCCCTAAAAGCCACCGACAGCCTGTATACACAGAATTATCAGAAAGAGTAGCGCATTAACCATCCAAATATGAAGCAACAAACCATCGATATATTACACATGAGGCCTTTATTTCGGCTGCTGATGGCGGTGACCCTGGGGACGCTTACCGTGGCCTTCCCATCCTGTCTGAAACAGAACAACGATATCCCGCCCGTCCTTCCGCCAGGCAGCGGAAGCATCAGCTACAATTGGCCGGCTATTGCGGATACGGCTGAGAAGTCGCTGGATTATTTCTGGTCTGCCTCCGGCAAATATTATCTCAGTAGCAATACATCCGGCGACTGGGCGCAGTACTGGCCACAAGCCCATGCCCTCGATGTCCTGGTGGATGCGTATTTACGCAAACCCTCCGATGCGTTGAAATCACAGATGAACGATCTGCTCACGGGCGTAAGGGCGAAGAATGGGAACAGTTTTATCAACTATTACTACGATGACATGGAGTGGATGGCCCTGGCGTGTCTGCGCGCCTATACGGCTACCAACGACGCAAGGTTCAAAGGAGTTTGCGACACCCTGTGGGGCGATATCAGGAATGGATGGAGCGATGACCTGGGAGGAGGCATTTGGTGGCGCAAGGACAACCCATCCAAGAACACCCCTTCCAATATGCCGGCGGCGATCCTGGCGGCGCGACGGTATAAGGCTTTTGGGAACATCGACGATCTCCATTGGGCCCAGCGTATCTATGATTGGGAAAAGGCCACACTATATGACAACACCAGCGGGCTGGTGTATGACAACATCGATAAGAATGGGAACAAGAACACGACCTGGAAGTTTACCTACAACCAGGGAACTTTTCTGGGCGCCGCCCTTGAACTGTATAAGAACACAGGCAATTCTCAGTATCTTAGCGACGCTTTACAGGCGGCGGATTTTACCCTGAACAGCGGCTTTCTTACGAGTGGCGGTATCCTGAAAGATGAAGGGGGCGGGGACGGCGGGTTGTTCAAAGGCATTTTTGTCCGCTATTTCACCCGGCTGATAGTGGATGTGACGTTCGATGGTTCAAAAAAGACCGGCTATGTCAATTTCCTCCGGACAAATGGAGAAAGCCTGTGGAGCAAGGGAACCAATAAAAGCAATCTTCTTTTTGGCAGCGCCTGGGATAAGGCTCCCGGCAGTAGTACGGACCTTACCATCCAACTCAGCGGCATTATGTTGGTGGAAGCCCTGGCGGAGCTAAAGAAGGGGCAAATGTTTTAAAAGAATTTTCGTATGCGTTTTACCAGGCATTTTTTCGGGCTACTGTTGATGATATCTGTGTCGGGTGTTTTTGGGCAAGGTGTTTATAGGGAGAGGGTGCAGGCATTGTACGGTAATATTTACCGTTATTATTATGACGGCAAAACCGGTGTTTTTACAGAGACGAACAATAAAGACGCGGATGAAAAACCCCATTCCTATCTATGGCCGCTGTGCGCCCTCGTCCAGGCTGCAAATGAAATGGAGGTATTACAGCCGGGTAAAAAGTATATAGAGCCTGTGATGAAGGCCATCGATCAGTACTATAGTTTGAAGGGGGGGATTACCGGTTATGATTCATATGTAGTCAAAGAAGGCGGGGGAGATCGTTTTTATGATGACAACCAGTGGATCGGGCTGGCTTATATCGATGCCTATGACAGGACAAAGAAAAAGCTCTTTCTGCGGAAGGCGGAAGAGATCTACCGTTTTATGATGTCGGGTTTTGATACGGTGACGGGTGGCGGTCTTTATTGGAAGGAAGGCGATATGTCCACCAAGAACACCTGCTCCAATGGTCCCGGCGTGCTGCTGGCGCTGAAGCTATACAAGGCCACCAAGGAACGGCGTTACCTGGATACGGCATTGGTGCTATATGATTGGACCAACAAACACCTCCAATCTCCTTCCGGCACCTATTACGACAATATCAAAACAAAGGACGGCAGGATTGAAAAACGGTTGTATACCTATAATACGGGTACTATGCTGCAATCCAATGTCATTCTGTATACGATCACCGGCGGGAAAAAGTACCTGCAGGAGGCGCAGCGGCAGGCAGCTGCCGGCCTGGAGGAATTCTATCACAACGGCCGTCTACCCGGCAATTACTGGTTCAATGCCGTCCTGATGCGGGGCTATCAGGATTTGTACGAGGTGGATAAGAATAAGGTCTATTTACAAGCAGTTGTGTCGGATGCAGATGGTATCTATAAGACCGAAGTGAATGAGCAGGGGCTGGCAGGTCCGCATCCGGCAAAAAAACTGCTGGATCAGGCAGGACTCCTGGAGATCTGCGCCCGTATAGCTCATCTGCAACAAGAAGGGTTTTAATACGGATTTAATACAGCCCGAAGGGGCAGCTAAATTTGGCGTAACCCGCGGATTTGGCTATTTTTAAGGCAATGCGTTTTCGAAACAAACGATTGCCGGTGGTCGCAGCGGGCATCATCCTTCTCATCCTGGTCCCCTGCTGGTGGCTCTTTTTAAAGGAGCGGCCTGTGGATTTCAATACGCAGGTGAAACCTATCTTCAATAAGAAATGTATTGTATGTCATGGCGGTGTGAAAAGACAAGGAGATTTTAGCCTCCTGTTTCGCACGGAGGCATTGTCCAGGGCCAAGTCCGGCAAATTCGCCATTATTCCCGGCGATCCTGGTCACAGCGAACTGATAAGACGCATCACGCTGTCCGACCCGGAAGACCGGATGCCTTATAAACAGGATCCGCTGAGTAAAGAAGAGATAAAAATATTAAGGGACTGGGTAAAACAAGGCGCAAAGTGGGGGGACCACTGGGCCTATGTGTCTGTGCAGGCGCCATCTTCAGTACGAAGTATCGATGACTACATCGGGGACAAATTGAAGGAGCAACATTTGGAGCCTTCTCCGGAAGCGCCCAGGGCGACATTGCTTCGGCGTGTCAGCCTTGATCTGACGGGGTTGCCGCCCACGGCCGGACTGGCGTCCGCCTATTTAAAGGACAGCAGCTCCGGCGCCTATGAGCGACTGGTGGATTCCCTGCTGACATCTCCGCACTATGGCGAGCGATGGGCCGCCCTTTGGCTGGACCTGGCGAGATATGCCGATACCAAGGGATATGAACGGGATGGCGGCAGGAGTATCTGGCGATACAGGGATTGGCTGATCAATGCTTTTAATACGGACGAGCCCTACGATAGATTTCTCACCGAACAGCTGGCGGGGGACCTGCTGCCCCATCCCACGGATGCTCAACTGATCGCCACCGCCTTTCAACGCAACACGATGACCAATGACGAAGGCGGCACAGACAACGAGGAATTCAGGACAGCGGCCATCTTGGACAGAGTGAATACGACCTGGCAGGCGCTGATGGGTACTACTTTTGCCTGTGTACAATGTCATAGCCATCCATACGACCCCTTCCGGCACGATGAATACTATCAGTTCATGGCTTTTTTTAACGACACCCGTGATGAGGACAGCGAGGCGGATTATCCTTTATTAAGGCAATTCTCCCCGAAAGATAGTCTCGATGTGGTGAAGTTGACGGAATGGGTGAGGGAACATGGTTCTGTGACCCAGGCGAAGGGCATCGAATGGTTCCTCCGGACCTGGCAGCCTTCCATCAATGGCCTTCGCGCCGACCAGTTTGTCAATGCATCGCTGAACGATACCAAATGGCTTATCTTCCGGAATCATGGCGTTGCACGGTTAAGCGCGGTGAAGCTGGAGGGCAACGATCAATTGATCTACCGGTATGAGGGTTATGTGGCCGGCGGGAGGTGGTCGATACACCTGGACAGCGCTGATGGTCCTGTTTTGGTTCAGGGGATCCGGCATGATGTTACAAAGGGATGGGCCATCGCCACCCTCAATTTCCCGGCACAGAAAGGGACGCATGATCTTTATATTACTTATGAGAATCCGGGTCTGAAAGGCCCTGATGCCAGCGGCATGCAGTTCGACTGGTTTCATTTTACACGCAGCCTGCCGGGGGTAGGAGATGCGGGGTACGCCGGGATGAAGAAGTTATACGATACACTGATGAGAGCACCGGAACCCACCACGCCAGTGATGATGGATAACCCCGTCGACATGCATCGGCCCACCTACGTGTTTGAAAAAGGCAACTGGCTCGTAAAAGGCAAGGAAGTCCAGCCTGCTACTCCCCGTAGTCTGAATCCTTTCCCCGCATCGGCGCCCCATAACAGGCTGGGGCTGGCCATGTGGCTTACCAGCCGGCAGAACCCGCTCACGGCAAGGACGATGGTCAATCGTCTCTGGGAGCAGTTGTTCGGGACGGGTCTGGTAGAAACGCTGGAAGACCTGGGGACGCAAGGCGCAGAGCCGACACACGCGGCGTTGCTGGATGATCTTTCATGGAAGTTTATGACGGACTATCATTGGAGTGTACGGCGGTTGTTAAAAGAAATGGTCATGTCGGCCACCTATCGCCGGGATTCAAAAGTGACGCCACAGGACCTGGAGAAGGACCCGAACAATAAATATTATGCGCGGGCGCCCCGGGTAAGGCTATCCGCTGAGCAGGTGCGCGATCAGGCGCTGGCCGCGAGTGGTCTTCTTAGCGGGCGGATATTCGGACCCAGCGTGATGCCCTGGCAGCCCAAGGGGATCTGGCTTTCTCCCTGGAATGGACAGGATTGGCATAAGAGCGATGGAGAAGATCAGTACCGGCGCGCTCTGTACACGTACTGGAAAAGGACCGCGCCATATCCTTCCATGATGAGCTTTGACGGCTCGGCGCGGGAGGTATGTATGGCCCGGCGTATTCGTACCAATACCCCCCTGCAGGCGCTGACCTTGCTGAATGATTCGGTATACCTGGATGCATCACGACATCTGGCCTACAATATGGGTAAGTCCGGTTCCATCCCCGCGGCCATCAGTAAAGGGTATGTTACGGTGCTGTTCCATCCCATCGGGGATGCCAGCCTGGCCGCACTGCAGCAATTGTATGAGACGGCCTATGCCCGTCTGAACAAGGACAAGAAAAAAGCATTTGAGATAGTGGGTAGGGATGATACGCACAACAACCCTTCATGGGCCGCCCTTGTCGTGGTAGCCAACGCTATATTAAACCTGGACGAAGTGATCACCAAGAATTGAACATGACCCAAAAAGAGCTACATAATCAACGATTACTAAAAGAAGCCCAACAGACCGTGGCGCGGATGTATACCCGTCGCCATTTTTTGCAGGATTGCGCCATGGGTTTTGGCGCACTTGCGCTGGGATCTTTTTTACAATCCTGCGGCATGGGGTCTTCGGGCGCTGCGGGCGGCCCAGTGTTTGATCCTGCCCATCCTCTGGCTCCCCGGATGCCGATGTTCCCCGCCAGGGCGAAAAGGGTTATATATTTGCATATGGCCGGCGCACCCTCGCAACTGGAATTATTTGACTACAAACCCGCCTTACAGCAGCTGGACGGACAGAATTGTCCCCAATCACTGCTTGAGGGAAAACGTTTTGCTTTTATACGGGGTGTACCCAAGATGCTGGGACCGCAGGCTCATTTCCAGCAAAGAGGGCAGAGTGGCGCCTGGATCAGCGAGCATATGCCACACCTGGCCACTATTGCCGACGAGCTTTGCTTCCTAAAGGCGATGACAACGGATCAATTCAACCATGCTCCCGCGCAATTGCTCGTACAGACAGGCTCGCCACGACTGGGACGTCCCAGCATGGGCTCATGGGTGACCTATGGACTGGGTACGGAGAATGAGGATCTTCCCGGTTTTGTAGTGCTCACCAGTGGAGGAAAGTTTCCTGATGCCGGCAAAAGCATCTGGGGCAGCGGTTTTCTCCCCAGCGTATACCAGGGGGTTCAATGCAGGAGCGAAGGCGATCCCGTGCTGTTCATCGAAGACCCGCAGGGCATGGACAGGGATATCCGCAAGGCATCTATCGACGCGATCAATAAGGTCAATGAAGAAGAACATACCGCATACGGTGACCCTGAGATACTTTCCCGCATCTCACAATATGAAATGGCCTATAAGATGCAGGTGTCTGTGCCGGAAACCATGAATATTAACGATGAGCCGCCATACATCCATGAAATGTATGGTACGCAGCCCGGAAAGGCCTGTTTTGCCAATAATGTATTGCTGGCCCGCCGGCTGGTGGAAAAGGGCGTCCGCTTTGTACAACTGTTCGACTGGGGCTGGGACAGCCATGGCACGGATGCCAACCTTGCCATCGACGTGGGATTTATCAACAAGTGCAGACAGGTGGATCGCAGCGTGACAGCCCTGATCCTGGACCTCAAACAACGAGGCTTATTGGAGGACACCCTCGTCATCTGGGGCGGAGAGTTTGGCCGGACCCCCATGATGGAGAACAGGGACGGCAAACAAAATCCTTTTAAAGGAAGAGATCATCATGTAGACGCCTTTACCATCTGGATGGCCGGAGGTGGTATAAAAAAAGGGTTCAGCTATGGAGAGACAGACGAGATCGGCTACTACCCCATCAGCGGTAAGACAACCCCTTTCGATCTGCAGGCGACTATTTTGAACCAACTGGGCTTCGATCATGAAAAGTTCACCTACCAGTTCCAGGGACGGCCCTTCCGTCTCACGGATGTGTATGGAAAGGTCATCGAAGATATTATCGTATAAAAATTTATGTACCCGCTGACTATTACTGACTTCATCGCACATCTGCACCCTGCCCTCGTTCATCTTCCCATCGGGATACTACTGATAGCGCTTATCCTGCAGTTGTTGGCAGGAAGGGAGAAATTCCATTCACTGCGCGCTGCCATTCCCATCGTCCTGCTGGCCGGCGTGCTCTCAGCCGTATTTTCGTGTATCACAGGGTTTTTGCTTTTCCGCAGCAGCGATTATGACAAGACACTGGTATCCTGGCATATGTGGATGGCGCTGGCGCTTACATTCATGGCTTTTGCCCTTTGTGCACGGAGCTTTTCGGGGCGCGCTTTTGATAGGACGGGGAAGTGGTTGGGCGCGGGGCTTCTTGTCCTGCTGACGATCACCGGGCATCTGGGGGGCTCGCTTACTCACGGGGAGGATTATCTTTCCGGGGCTTTGCATTCTTCGGAGGAGGCTGCACCTGCCGTCATCCCGCCTATTGCCAATGTGCAGGAGGCGGTGGTCTATGATAGCATCGTAAAGCCGGTGTTGGCCGTGGGGTGTTATAGCTGTCATGGACCGAATAAGCAGAAGGGAGGCCTACGGCTGGACAACCCGGCGGCTATTGCAAAAGGGGGGAAGGATGGGCTCGTGCTCGTTGCGGGAAAGGCGGATTCCAGCGAGCTGATCAAGCGAATGCTTTTGCCGGAAAGCGATGATCATCATATGCCGCCTAAAGGGCACCGGCAGCTTTCGCGCGGACAAATGGAGCTATTGTCCTGGTGGATTGACCAGGGGGGTGATTATACTAAGAAGGTGAAAGATCTGCCACAGCCCGAGAAGGTGCGGCCTGCGCTCGCGGGTTTGCAAAAGGGCTCGTCCGGCGAGGTCGTTAATATGGAGGCTGTGATACCAGAGGAGGCTGTGGACCCGGGAGATGAGAAAGCGATAGCGGGATTGAGGGGGGCGGGCGTAGTGGTGATGCCGGTGGCGCAGAACAGCAACTATCTGTCGGTGAATTTCTCAGGAGTGCCTGGCGCTGCGCTTGTTGGTTTGCTACAGCCGTTGAGGAAGCAAGTGATACAACTGGATATGTCGGGGACAGGAGTGGGGGACAGCAGCATGGAGGTGGTCAGGCAGTGTGCGGCGCTGCGGTATGTTAATTTAAGCAATACGGGTGTGACTGACCGTGGAGTAGTGATGTTGGGAGCTTTGCAGGAGCTGCGGGTGCTCAACCTGGTGGGTACGCAGGTGACGGGGGAAGGGCTTTTGTCTATGCGGCCGGCGGGGCATTTGCATGCGGTGTATTTGTATCATACAAGGGTGGAGGGGAAGTATTGGGAGAAATTGAAGGTGTTATTTAAGGGGGCGGTGTTGGATTCGGGGGGGTATTTGCTGCCGAAGCTGGTGACGGATACGGCGGTGGTGCGGCCAAAAGTGAAGTAAAGGGTTGTTACCCGGATGTTTCCATTCGGTTGCCAAATTGTCCACTTCCGGCAATTCCCATTCTTTTATTGTCTCCCTTTTTTAATAGGTTTGTCACGATGTTAATTACAAAGAAGGATAAGCAGCTTTTCAAGATCGCCGGCGGTATTAACCTGCTTTTCCTTCTTTTATCAATAGCTTTCGTTCTATTCTTTGGATCCGGTGACATCGGGCAGGGACAGGTTACTAAAAAGGTAGTTGCCTTTGTGCTCGCAAACAGCGCTTGCTGGCTGGTCAATCTTTTAATCCTTACCTTCCTTGTACCACTGGCATCGAAATGGAAATACCCCCGGTGGCTGTCTTTTTATCTGCTGAGCTACCTGATCACCTTCTCCCTTGCCATTCTCATCGGCAACTCGCATTTCTATAACGCATTGTCCGATGAACACCCCGGTGAGCCTCTTCGCGCCCCTATCGCAGGACCCATTTTCTTCGTCATCAGTATCAATACCTTATCTCTTCTTGCTATCGAACTGGTCCTTTCCCGGTACGCACAGATCAGGATCAGGATAGAGAACGCCAATATGAGGATGGAGAACGCTGAGCTGAAGATGAAAAGCCTTGAAGCGCAACATGAAAAGCTAAAAAGTCAATTACATCCTCATTTCTTATTTAACTCGCTGAACGCCCTTAATTCACTCATCAAGCGAGATCCCGGGCTGGCGGAAAATTATTTGATCAAATTGTCCGATTTTTTACGTTTTTCTATTTCTCATAACGAGCAGAATGTGGTTCCCCTAAAGGAAGAGCTTAAATTCTCTTTATACTATCTTGAAATGCAGAAGATCCGGTTCCAAAATGCGCTTTCTTATAATGTGAATATACCCCCGGAGCAGCAAATAAATACCAGGATACCCGTGTTCTCACTCCAGCTTATTTTGGAAAATGCGATAAAGCATAATAAATTCACTTATGAGCAGCCGCTTTGTATCTCAATGCGCATAGTGGAACCGGACTGGCTATTGGTAGAAAACAATGTGCATGAAAAGCTCACTACGACGCCCGGTTCAGGACGAGGATTGAAAAACCTGTCAGAGAGGTATATGCTGCTGATACAAGAAAATATTAAGGTTTCTAACGATCATGATTTTTTTAGGGTATACCTTAAACTGATCCGGGAATGATGAATATTGTTATCATAGAAGATGAATTGATGACTGCGGAAGACCTGGTAAATATCATTGACGATCTGGACAAGGATATTAGTATTTCGGCTGTCCTGCATTCCGTAGAGGATTCTATAAAATATTTTCTCAAAAATCCATTGGTCGATCTTGTCTTTTCAGATATCCAGCTCGGCGATGGTCTTAGCTTCGAGATATTTAAGACTGTTCAGGTAGATGCACCCATCATCTTTTGTACCGCCTATGATGAATATGCTTTGGAAGCCATAAGGAATAATGGGATCGACTATATCCTAAAACCGTTTACGGGTACTTCGGTCATCAAGGCCATCGACAAATACAATAAGCTGAAAAGATACTTTGTACCCACTGTATCGGATTTCGACAAATTGATCCATGCTATTACCGGGGATGCTTCAATGGGAAATGAGTACAGCTCTATCCTCGTATATTATAAGGATAAGGTGGTTCCTGTAAAGTTTACGGATATTGCACTGATATATATAGACGGAGAGGTGAACCGGGTCTATTGCTTTAATGGCAAAACTTATGTGATCAGCCAGGCATTGGATGAACTGGAGCAAATGACCCGGGGACACTTCTTTCGGGTAAACCGGCAATACCTGGTTAACAAGCTTTCCATAATAGATGCCACTCACTATTTCCCTCGAAAATACGTGCTGAACCTCTCCATCCCATTTAAAGAAGCCATCGTGGTCAGCAAGAACAGAACGAGCGGCTTCCTGCAATGGCTAACTCAAAAGTAGCACTGATCCATTCCGGGTCCGTTTTGTCCACTTCAGAAGGGTTTTTCCCACTGCCGTCTATTGTCTATGGCATTTTTGCATTGTACTCATCAACCATTTCAATGCAGCAAAAAAGACAAATGACAGCCTTGTTGGGAATCCTTCTCCCACTTGCGCTGTGTGCACAATCCAAACACAATTTTTCCGTCGCAGGGACCATCAAAGACGGTAAGTCGGGAGAAACCCTTAACGGCGCTACTATCGGACTTCTGGAACGCCCCGGACTGGGGGTGATCACCAACGCTTATGGATTTTACTCCATTACGATCCCCGAGGGCCGGTATTCGATGGTCATTTCTTTTTCCGGGTATACGACGGATACCATTATATTCGATCTGAAAGAGAACCTCGTACTCAACAGAAGCCTGTCTGCCGGCAATAACCAACTGGAGCAAGTGGTCGTATCCGGAAGAAGAGGCAACAACATCCTTAAGGCCCCTCCAGGTGTTCAGCGTCTGGCCATTGAAGACATTAAAGACATTCCCGTATTGCTGGGAGAGAAAGATGTGTTGAAAACCATCCAGATGCTGCCCGGGATCAAACCGGCGGGCGATGGTAAATCAGGTTTTTATGTCCGGGGGGGAGGCATAGACCAAAACCTGATCTTACTGGACGAAGCTACCGTATATAATCCTTCCCATCTGTTGGGTTTCTTTTCGGTATTCAATTCCGATGCGCTCAAGGATATTTCCGTTTATAAAGGGGGAATGCCGGCCAGTTACGGAGGACGACTCGCTTCCGTCGAAGACATTAAGATGAAAGACGGAAATGACCAGCAACTGAGCGGCAGCGGGGGCATCGGTCTGATTGCCTCACGTTTCAACCTGGAAGGTCCTATCGTCAAAGGCAAAGGATCTTTTATCGTCAGCGCCCGGCGCAGCTACCTGGACCTGTTTACCCCGCTGGCCTCCGACACCAACGTCAAACACAGCAAGCTGTACTTCTATGATGTTAACATGAAGGCCAATTACAGGCTGGATGAAAAAAATCGCATTTTCTTATCCGGATATTTTGGCAAGGACGTGTTGAGCATGCGATATAAAGGTGGCGTAGACTGGGGCAACCAAACGGCCACGCTGCGTTGGAACCATATCTTCAACGACAAACTTTTTTCCAATACCTCGCTCATTTTCAGTAATTACAACTATAATGTCCAGATCACCAACATCAATTCCACTGTCTATGTTACTTCCGGGATCACGGATTATCATTTCAAACAGGATTTCAATTATTATCTCAATCCTAAGAGCAAGCTGGATTTTGGACTGGACATAACCTATCATATCACGCAACCTGGACAAGCTGTATCCAGCAACACGTCCAAGTTCAACAACATCACCCTTGAAAAGAAGCATGCCATGGAAAATGCTGTTTACGTTTCCCATGAATGGTCTCCTGGTACTAAGGTGAAGCTCATTTACGGCATGCGATTGACGGAATTGGCCGTATTGGGGCCGGGTAACGCCTATACCTACGATAAGGAGGGAAATATAGTGACGCGGACCTGGTACAGCGATGGGAAAACGATTGTCACCTACTGGAATCCGGAACCACGTTTTGCTGCAACTTATCAATTGGATAATGTCAGTTCCGTCAAGATCGCCTTTGACCGTAATGTGCAGAATATCCATTTGCTGAACAATTCTACCACAGGCAGCCCGACCAATGTCTATCTGCCCACCAGCAATATTGTAAAGCCGGAGATCTCCGACCAGGTATCGGCCGGCTATTACAGCTATTTTCATCATCGTATGTACGAGTTCTCTTCGGAAATATATTATAAGACGATGCAAAACCAGATAGACTACAAAAATGGGGTTAACCTCGTCGGGAACAACAATGTGGAAGCCGGCCTCTTATTTGGTAAAGGGCGGGGGTATGGATGGGAAAACTATATCCGTAAAACTTCCGGAAAACTCACCGGGTGGATAGGCTATACCCTTTCAAGAACGGAAAGACAGATAGGCAGCATCAACAATGGCGGCTGGTATCCCGCCAGCCAGGATCAGACTCATAGCCTTTCCGTGGTGGGTATCTACAAGTACAGCAGGAAATGGACTTTTTCCGCCGACCTTGTGTACAGCACCGGTAGTCCCACGACCTGGCCTTCGGCCAAATACCCGGTGGATGGCGCTCCCGTTTATTATTACACAGCCCGCAATGGTTACCGGCTGCCAGCCTACCAGCGACTCGACCTGGGGGCTACCCTGCTGCTGAAAAAGACGGCAAAATTTGAAAGCGACCTGAATTTTTCGATCTACAATGCCTATGGCTATGCCAACCCATATACGATCCAATTCCAACAGGACCCCAACAACCACCTGTTGACACAGGTGCAGCAAACGACCCTGTTCAAGATGGTCCCTTCCATTACTTATAATTTTAAATTTTAGTTACATGAAAAATATCCTTTTTTTACTTGCAGCACTGGTGATCTTCGTCGCCTGTACAAAAACGATAACCCCCAACCTGAATACGACGGCTCAACAATTTTATATCCAAGGCGCAGTCAGCGATACCATGGGACCTTATTATGTATCCATCGTCAATTCCGTAGGGTTTTATGACAGCAGCATCTATCCAGGGGTATCGGGGGCAACAGTCACCATCACGGATTCTACCTCGGGTCTTAGGGATGCACTGACGGAGACGAACACGGGTCTTTATGTAACGCATTCGCTAATACAGGGCATTCCGGGGCATACCTATCTATTGAATGTGCTGCTCAATGGAAAAACCTATACGGCGTCTTCCACCATGCCCCAGCCGGTGACGCTGGATTCGGTGACATTTGATCTCAGCGATCCCAAACAGATACTGGCAGTGGCCAATTACCAGGACCCGCCCGGGATCGTCAACTTTTATAAATATACGATGACGATCAATGGGACTGTAGACAAACGCTTTCTGACATTCGAGGACAGGCTTTCCGATGGCAGGTATATCCGGGACAATATAGACGCGGACACGGGTGAGGTCAAAAAGAACGATTTTGTCCGGCTAAGCCTGGTAGGGATCGACAAGAATGTGTACACTTTTTTACACGAAGCGGAGCAAATCGCTTATAATAACGCCGGCCTGGTAGCTCCGGCTAATCCGCAGTCCAATATCAGCGGCGGTTGCCTTGGTTACTTCAGCGCACAAACGGTGAGCAGCAAAATAAATATAGTGAGGTTTTAAGAAAAATTATCCCTCATTCCTTCCAGTATTTCCAACCTCCTGATCCGATGGTAGATGACAGGCTGTGTGCTGTGCATGAGTGTGAAATAAATATTCACGCGCTGCGGCTCCATCTTCGCCAGCTTTTTCAGGGCATCACGCAACCCGGCGCCATGCCCGAGTTTGTGCGTATAAGCATCTTGTCTGTATTCGCATAGACGGGACAGCGTGAGCCGCAGCCAACGAAATATACGATCTAATAAAGAAAAGGTCAGGATGAACAGCACTATTGCAATGACAGGCATCAGATGCAGCGGCTTGAAAAAGAATAAGAAAAGAAATATTGCAAACAGGATGAGGCCGACCAGGGGTAGGAGGAGCGCCAGTTTTTTCAATGATAGGCTTGTTAAAGAAACAATCCGGCACACTGCCCGTGGCAAGAGGCTCGCGGTGCCGAACGCCCGGGAGATCATGGTGTCGCTGCTCGCCAGATGCCCCAGCTCATGTGCCATAATACCTTTCAGCTCATCGTCCGTCAACTCATTCATCAGAGGCTTGGAGATGGCGATGATATTAGTACCGCATGCAAAAACCTCCGGCCCGTCGGATTCTGCGATACGCAGCCGGAATTTTTTTGGACAGCCGGCGCTCTTAAGCACTTCCTCAAAGCAGCCCATCAGTCTTTTTTCCTCTTCGAAGACGGGCAGCCGGATATGTCCATAAAAAAATAGGTTTAGCGGCCCCAGTATATAGATGGATAAGAAACAAAACAAAGTCCACCCTGTCATTGCCGTGAAGAAGGTGAACCAGGAGATATATACGCCGGAAAGGGCCAGCGAGCATAAAAAACAAATGCCGGAGAGCAGTACGTATAACAGGACGGCGCCGATCTGAAGGAGCTTATACATACGACAAGGTTTAAGTCATCAAAAATTGACGCTGCAAATAAGATGATCTTATCCTTCTAAAAAAATGAAGTTTGTCACATAGATAGCCCCAGCCTTCTGCCGATGTCGGAAGTAAACTTGCCGGCCGGATCATACTTTTTCTTGATAGCTATCCATTCAGTATACTGAGGATACATATTCCTGAACATCTTTTCATCCAGCATGGCGTCCTTCCCCAGATATAGCCGTCCGCCAGCCCGGAGGACTTTGTCATCTAACCTGGGTGTAAATGCATGCAGCTGTCGGGTCACCGGGAAATCGATGGCCAGCGTATAGCCTTTGAAAGGAAAGGAAAGAATGCCCTGACCGTCACCCATGCGTTTGAATACATTCAGGAAAGGCGTACATCCGCTGGCTGCGATCATTTCCAGGATCTCTACCAGGTGCTGCCGTCCATTTTCCTCGGGGATCACAAACTGGTACTGAATAAATCCCTTCTTTCCATAACCTCTGTTCCAGTTATTGATGGCATCCAGCGGGAAGAAGAATTTTTCATAATGTACAAACTGTTTGGGGGAATTTTGTACAAAGGCGATGACGCGATTGAGGATACGTACGGTTAGGTTGTTGAGTGTAAAGGAAGGTAGAAAGAAGGGAACAGAGAGCTTGCCTTTGGAATGCAGCTTCAGCGGGTCGCTTTTCAGCTTATCGGGCAGCTCGTTCAGCTTTGCGGCATTCCCGAACGAGATGACCCCGCTGCCCAGTTTGCTGCCCTTGGCCAGCGCATCGATCCAGGCGACAGAGTAGTTGTATTCATGATCCAGCTTGTCCAGCGTTTCCAGCATATGGTCCAGGTTGCGTACAGCGACACTCTTTTGTCTGAAGTACATGGTTTCTACCTTACGTAACTTCAATCTGGCGGTCAGGATAACACCCAGCAGACCAAGACCGCCAAAGTTGGCCCAGAAGAGATCTTCATTCTCCGTGCGGGACGCCGTCCTTATCCCGCCGTCGGCCAGCAGGATCGTAAATGACAGTACGCAATTGACAAAAGAGCCGTCAATATGGTGGGCCTTGCCGTGAATGTCATTGGCGATGGCGCCGCCCACCGTGACAAACTTGGTCCCGGGGCAGATCATGGGCAGCCATCCTTTAGGACCCAGCGCCGAAATGATATCTTCCAGGCTGACCCCTGCCTGGCATTCCAGGATACCTTCCTGTTCGTCCCAGGCAATAAAATTGTTGAACTCCGTACAGGAGACGACATAGCGCTCTTTGTTCAGGGCCTGGTCCCCATAGCTTCTGCCCAGCCCTCGCGCAATTAGCCCATCCTTGGGAAGATAGCCTCTAAAATCATCGGCATAGCGGGGTGACAGGACATACGATTCAGATACAGGATAATTGCCCCATCCGGACAATAGCTCTTTTTTGAGTGGCATGACGGTGATTTGACGCTGCTAATTTAATTTATATCGTTTATATCGGCCGGATATGAGGCTTAATTATTATTTTGAGAAAATGCTTGTCACAATGAATAAATTTATATTCCCTTTACTTATTGGTATTGTACACTGTTGTTCGATCGCAGCCCAGGCCCCTACAGAACAATATCCCATCGACTCCGCCAGTGTCGAACAATCCGGTGTTCCCAGGGGCGAGGTATTAAAATTTACATTCGACCATTCAAAGATATTCCCCGGCACATGGAGAGAATATTGGGTATATATCCCTGCCGGGTACAAGCCGGACAGACCCGCCTGTGTGTATGTGAACCAGGACGGTATCCAGTGGAAAGCTCCCGTGGTTTTCGACAACCTGATATATAAAAAAGAGATGCCCGTGACCATCGGGGTCTTCGTGACACCGGGACGGGTGCGGACGGCTGACGGGGCAACGACCCTGGACAGGTACAACCGCAGCTTTGAATATGACGGGCTGGGTGACGCCTATGCCCGGTTTATCCTGGATGAGATACTCCCTGATGTAGAAACGCACACAACAACAGACGGCCGTCCGATACACCTTTCAAAGAATGGGAACGACAGGGCCATCGGCGGCTCCAGCAGCGGGGCGATAGCGGCGTTTACAGCAGCCTGGGAGAGGCCGGATGCTTTTTCGCGGGTGTTCAGCGCCATCGGCACCTATGTGAGTTTGCGGGGCGGCGACAGGTACCCGGGTTTGATAAGAAAGTATGAACCCAAGCCACTTCGGATCTTTCTTCAGGATGGTGCAAATGACCTGAACATTTATGGAGGAGATTGGTGGAAAGCCAATGAGATGATGGAGCGGGCGTTGACATTTGCCGGTTATTCCGTGCGGCATGTTTGGGGAGAGGGCGGGCATAGCGGAGCTCAGGGTACCTCTGTTTTTCCGGATGCCATGCGCTGGCTGTGGAAGGATTGGCCTCAACCCGTAGTTGCAGGCGCCTCGAAGAACCAGTTCCTGAATGATCTTCTTATTCGGGGCGAAGAGTGGGAACTGGTGGGACAGGGCTATTCCTTTACAGAAGGGACGGCAGCCAACGCAGCAGGCGACGTATTTTTTCAGGACATTCCCAATGGAAAGACATATAGAGTAGGGCCGGATGGGAAGCTGGTCCCATTGGCTATCGATTCGAAAAAGGCCAGCGGCACCAGTTTCGCGCCGGATGGAAGAAGGTTTACGTGTACGGGGAGCAAGGAGATATTATCGTATGGGGGGACGGATGTAAAGCTGGTGGCGGACAGCATATCCGGCAACGACCTGGTCGTAGCGCATAACGGGAATATCTATGTCACTGCTCCCAATGGCGTGGAAAAGCCCGGAAAAATTATTTTGGTGACGCCTGCCGGCGAGAAGAAAGTGGTGGATGAGGGGATCAAATTTCCCAATGGGATTGCGCTCACACCCGACCAGACCCAGATATATGTCACGGAATCCGCCAGCCATTGGGTATGGATCTATACCATTCAGCCCGATGGCTCCCTGACAAACAAACAACGATTTGGCTGGCTGCATGTGCCCGACACCCAGGAGAATGCATGGCCCGATGGGCTTAAATGCGATACTGCAGGAAGAGTGTATGTTACTTCCCGGCTGGGTATACAGGTGCTGGATCAAACGGGCCGGGTGAATGCTATCTTGCCGGTGCCCTCGGGTCAGGCGTCTAATGTTTGTTTTGGCGGCCGGGGGTTTGATGTGCTGTATGTCACCTGTGGAGATAAGGTCTACCGCCGTAAACTAAGGACCAGAGGCTCCAACTCTTTTGAAGCGGCTTATAGGCCGATGACGCCGAAATTGTGAGGATAATCTGACCGAACATTATCTAAAAGGGTTTTTGACTGTCAGTTTCCTTTCAATGAGTTGATTATCCTGCAAATCTTCGGAATAAAGAATAGAGCAATCGTTCACAAGAGCAGCAGAAATTATCAGGCTGTCATAGAAAGAAAATTTGTAACGGGATGCAATTTGGCAAGCCTTCCGGATCGTAAGGATTCTCAGTTATTAATTTTTGAGCGACTGATTGTTTAGCGGTGTCGAGATCAGTGTGAGCATACACCACAATATTGGTGTCCAGGAATATGCTATCGCTCATTGGCTTCGTCCCTGTTGAATTTATAATCCTGAATATCTACATGAAGTACAGTAAATGACTTTTTCCGAGGAGACTGATCTCCGAAAAAACCCTCATCTTTTGCAAAAGCGATCACTTCAATTTGCCGTCCTATGTAATCTTGAGGAACATCAAATGAAACGGTTTGCTTATCGGGTGTTATTGTAGTACGTATCATATAAGTAAAGATAATAATTAAAATTTAGAATGGATTACCCGAATTGAGAACCTTAACTTAGTATAAGTTATTGATTACAATAATGTTAATTTTGTTGTCAATTCCTTAGTGATGTATAAAAAAGGCTTTACCATTTTTGCGCTTTCTTTTTTGTTTACAGTAGCAGCGACAGCCCAGGACGAGTATGAACTGAACACGGGCTGGAAATGTATCAACCGCGGCAAACTGTCTGTGAGCGGGGAAAAAATCTCGCAACCTTCTTTTGCCTTAAATGATTGGATGCCGGCTACGGTACCCGGTACGGTACTGACCACCCTTATCAATAACAAATTGATGCCTGATCCTTTTTACGGGATGAATAATGAGAGGATACCGGATATCTATCGTACGGGCAGGGATTACTATACGTATTGGTTTGTCAAGGATTTTACGGAGAAGAGTTTGACGGGTCGCCAGGTTTGGCTTCATTTCCGGGGTGTGAATGATGGGTGTGATATTTATCTCAACGGGCATAAGCTCAATGCACAGACACACCGGGGAATGTTCCTGCGGCAGACGTATAACATCACGGGTTTTTTGAATAAAGATGGCCGGAATAGATTGGCGGTGATCGTTTATCCGCCAGATCCGGTAGGCAACCCCAATGGCGGACAAGGCGGGGACGGAGAGATTGCCCGCAATGTTTCGCATCAGTATGTCGCGGGCTGGGACTGGATACAACCTATACGGGACCGCAATACGGGTATCTGGGATAAAGTGACGATCGAAAGGACAGGCGCCATGCGGATCAGGAACTCACACGTCGTTGCCATGGTGCCGGGTGTACGTCAGCCGGATGCGGTAGATCAGCAGCCGGGTGGAATGGGTCAGCAGCCGGCATTAGTGCGGGTGAGCGCTGAGTTGGAGAATGCGGGTGGCGAAGAGATCAGCGGGGAATTAAAGTTTGTACTGGAAGGGAAGACGGTTTCCGTGCCTGTGACGCTGGCGGCACATGAGACAAAAGAAGTAGCGTTGCCGGACCAGGAACTAATACATCCCAGGCTTTGGTGGCCCAGCGGTTATGGGCGGCAGGAGATGTATCATGGGGATATGGTTTTTGGCCCCGATTCCCAACGCGTGGATTTTGGCGTCCGCGAGATCACCACCACCTGGAATACGACGACCCGGAGCCGGCAGGCCTGGGTGAATGGTCAACCCATCTTTATCAAAGGCGGCAACTGGATCATTTCCGATGAGCTGCTGCGCTTTAGTCCTGAAAGGTATGATGCGGAAGTCAGGTTTCACAGGGATATGAACCTGAACCTTATCCGCGTGTGGGGCGGAGCGTTGACAGAACGACCGGAATTCTATAAGGCCTGCGATAAATATGGTATCCTGGTTTTTCAGGATTTCTGGAATTCCGGCGACTGTAATGGCCGCTGGCTCGACCCGCAAAAAAAAGAAGACCAATGGACGCGTAGACAATACCCGGACGATCATGCCTTATTTCTTGCTTCTGTTGTGGACCAGGTAAAGATGATCCGCAATCACCCTTCGCTTGCTTTTTGGTGTGGAGGCAATGAGATCACTCCACCCGGCGACATCCTCCGGGCCATGAAGGATTCCATCATGCCTGCATTGGACGGCACCCGTTATTTCTTCGATTATTCCAACTCAGACAGCATGTCCTTTAATTTCCTGGGAGGAAATGGAGATGGACCGTATGGTATTCAGCCTATCCGTACTTTTTGGGCCGACAGGACCTTCTCGTTCAACTCCGAGGTAGGCTCGGTAGGAATGGGTGATTATGAATCGTTGGAACGCTTTTTACCAAAAGAGAACCTTATACCTCCCCACCCCGGCCGCCGCCAGGATTCCGTGTGGGAATATCATAAATATATCGGGTATGATTCTACCGTGTATGCGTATGGACCGGTGAAAGACCTGAGGGATTTTGCTTTCAAGGCGCAGCTAGTCAATTACGATCAGTACAGAGCCCTGATGGAAGGGTTTAGCGCGCATATGTGGGAATGGTATACAGGCACCATTATCTGGAAGACGCAGAACCCCTGGACGGCCCTTCGTGGACAGATGTATGACTATTACCTGGATGTGAACGCCTGTCTCTATGGATTGCGCAGCGGCAGCGAGCCCCTGCATGTCATGTTCGATCCCGTGGAGAATATGGTAATGATCGTTAACAATACCTTCGGCTACCACCGGGATATGATGCTGGAGGTGCGGGCTTATGATATGGCGGGGAAAGAGAGACGGCTGACGCAGGTGTATGAGGAGATCGGACCATCTGCCGTGCGGAAATATTTACCGATGGGCCGGGAGATCGACAGGATGAGAAAAGAAAAAGGGATGTTCCTTTCTTTAAGGTTGTTGGACGAGCGCAAGCAACCTATCAGCGATAATTTTTATTGGCTGCCGGATTCTACGGGTCAGTATTCCGGGCTGCAGGAGATGGGGAAGGCTGTGTTGAAAGCGGAGGTACAGATGACAGGTGCGGGTAAAATAAGCGTCACTTTGCGTAATCCGGCGGGAGGGCCGGTGGCATTCTTCAACCGGGTAGCACTGGTGGATCCAGCGACAAAAAAAAGGATATTACCTGTTTTCTACAGCGATAACTATGTATCCGTGGCGCCTGGCGAGGAAAAGACTATCACAATGGAGTACACGCCCGTGAAGGGGCAGGTTGCGCCGCTGGTGTCAGTGGAAGGATGGAATGTGGATAGAACTTTCTTTATGCTAAAAAAATTAGTATATTTGGATGAAGGTAAGTTACTCTCATCTAAAATATACGCCATATGGAAAGGAAGAATGTTAAAACCAATCTTTTAAATCATTCCGAGGCCAAGGTTCGATTGCTCGGCGAATATCTGAAAAGGTATCTAAATATAATATGTAATGATGGATACACAGAAAGAATAAAGATATATGATATGTTTTGTGGAGAAGGTTTATATGAAAATGGAGGAGAAGGTAGTCCTCTTGTATTTATGAGGACGATAAAAGATGTCCACTTTAGTAATGTTGCTAAGCTAAGCAATATAACGCCAATAGATTGCCATTTTAATGATCTGGACCCCCTCAAGATAGAAAAAGTAAAACAGGCAATTGGAGATAAATCGCTTTATTATAAAGAATTTGGTGAAATTGAATATTCATCGCTCGACTATCAGGATGAATTAAAAAAAATGCTGAATATTTTATCAGCCCTTAAGAATCAAAAAGCTTTCATCTTTATTGATCCGTATGAGTATAAGCATATTAAAGCTAGCCAGATAGAGAATCTTATGGCTAAGGGAAATGCAGAAGTATTACTTTGGCTTCCAACACAATTCATGTATCGGTTTGCCGCAAATGGAACACCCCTGGCGCTTAAGGACTTTATTGAAGAACTTGTTCCCTATAAAGAGTGGAAGGAAACAGATAATGTGTGGCATTTCATAAATCAATTAAAGGAAGGGTTCCAATCCAAATTCGGGGGCAAACTGTTTGTTGATACTTTTACCATTGAAAAAGATGCCAGTACCGTTTTTTGCCTTTTCTTTTTCAGCTCTCATATAAAGGGATTCGAAAAAATGCTTGAGGCCAAATGGGAAATTGATACTGAGCAGGGAAAGGGGTGGAGTTATACCGGCAATCAGCCAAGCTTATTTTATGATCTAAAAACGAATCCATTAGAAGAAAAATTAAGAATGTTCCTGAAGGGAAATAAAAAAAATAACGGAGAAGTATATGAATTTACGTTAAGGCAGGGTTTTTTGCCTAAACACACCAATGAGATACTGTATAACTGGCAAAAGGATGGAAAATTAGAAGTATTAAAAAATAACAATGAGAAGGCCAGGAAGTCTTCTTTTTATATTGCTTACAATTATTATAAAAAAGAGAGCAAAAAAGTAATCTTTAAAATTATCTGATATGGCATCCTCAAATATTGAATGGACTGAAATGACGTGGAATCCTACAACTGGCTGTAATAAAATTTCAGCCGGCTGTAAATATTGTTATGCGGAAATAATGGCTAACCGACTTCAAGCAATGGGAATTGAAAAGTATAGGGATGGATTTAAATTACGTACTCACGAAGACTCTTTGAATATTCCTTACACCTGGAAGAACCCAAAGGTGGTTTTCGTAAATTCGATGAGCGATCTTTTTCATAAAGAAATCCCACTTGAATTTATTCAAAAGGTATTTGCGGTAATGAACGATAATCCACAACACGTTTTTCAAATATTGACAAAAAGAGCGGATGTGCTTTTAAAATATGATAAATACTTAAATTGGACACATAATATCTGGATGGGTGTATCTGTAGAGAATGAGAAGGTTATGCATCGAATTGATTTGTTAAGAATGGTTAGTGCTCGAGTTAAATTTTTATCGTGCGAACCTTTGCTAGGGCCCTTACCTAATATGAATTTGAAAAAAATTGACTGGGTAATTGTTGGTGGTGAAAGCGGAAGAACACCAAGGCCAATGAAAGAAGAATGGGCGTTAGACATAATGGATCAATGTCAAAAAAGTAATGTCAAATTTTTCTTTAAACAATGGGGTGGGACGAATAAGAAAAAAACGGGCAGAAAGTTATTAGATCGGACCTGGGATGACATGCCAAGTATGGTAAGTTAACTATCTATTATATGTAATATGGCAACCGTATCGCTCGGCAGTCCCGAAGGCAAATGGATCATGACTTCGACCATCCTTGCCTCGGCGATGGCATTTATCGATGCCACCGCCTTAAATGTCGTTTTGCCGGCGCTGCAAAAAAGCCTCGATGCCACGGGCGCCGATCTGTTCTGGATATTGAATGCTTACCTGCTCATATTGGCTTCGCTGATACTCATCGGCGGATCGCTGGGGGATAAATTGGGACGGAAGAAGATCTATATGATCGGCATCCTTATTTTTATCATAGGCTCTGCCGTCTGCGGGTTTGCGCCGGACGTGCATGTCCTCATCGTATGCCGGGTGATCCAGGGCATGGGCGGCGCACTGATGATACCCGGCAGTTTGTCACTGATCTCCTCTTCCATTCATGCAACAGAGAAGGGGAAGGCCATCGGCACCTGGTCTGCAGTAACAACCATCGTTACCCTGGGCGGACCAATCATCGGCGGGGCGCTGGCTGATGCCGGATTGTGGCGCTATATCTTTTTTATCAATGTCCCCATTGGCATCGCAGCTTTGTCGATACTTTGGAAAAAAGTACCGGAGAGCAAAGAGGCTCACCCGGACCCCGTCCTGGATTATCCGGGCGTTATCACGATAGCGCTGGGGCTGGCCCTGCTTACTTTCGGGTTCCTCCGCATACCTGCCGTAGGGTTTGGCAACTGGCAGGTGTTGGGAAGTTTAAGTGTCGGTGTTTTATTGCTTGTGATGTTTATTGTCATCGAGAAGAAGAGCCGGCATCCCATGATGCCTCTGTACCTGTTTGCCAACAGAACATTCAGCGGGGCGAATCTGCTGACATTTTTTTTATATGCGGGACTGGGGTCGGGTATGTTATTTCTTTCCCTGGACCTGGTGCAGGCCCAGGGCTATAGTCAACTGCAGTCCGGGCTTACTTTTCTGCCGTTTACTTTACTAATGATCTCTCTGGCGAGATCCGCAGGCAGCTATGCCGACAAAGCAGGACCGAGATCGTTGTTAATCGCGGGGCCCGCCGCCGCGGGCGCCGGCCTCCTGATCCTTTCCTTTGTAAGACAAACGGATGGCCCGCAAGCCTATTGGACCACTTTCTTTCCGGGTATCCTCGTATTGGGACTCGGCATGTCTTTTACCGTAGCACCCCTCACCACCGCTGTCATGCGCAGCGTAAACGACGAATATTCAGGCATAGCCTCGGGTGTCAACAACGCCATGACAAGGATATCCAATGTGTTTGCCAATGCTATATTTGGCGCGCTGGCAGTTTTATTGTTCGCAGGCACCCTCGGGGGGAAATTGAATGGCGTATCATTGGACGCTGCCGCAAAAAAGCAGGTGATTGGTCAGGCGGTAAATCTTGGTAATGCCAGGGCGCCGAAAGATGTGAATGGCCAGGATAAGATAGTGGTTAACCGGGCCTACCGGGAAAGTTTTATCGATACCTATGTCATCATTATGCGCCTGGCGGCGGGGCTGGCTTTTTTAGGCGCTCTCATGGCGGTACTATTTATTAAAAGTCCGCCGCCGGCAGGCACCGGCAGCGGGGGGCTTCTCACTGAGGATTGACGGGTGCTGGTGTCACGACCTTATGATGCGCAAACGCCTGTTTTAGATGCTGCAAAGGACAATACCTGAAATGATGCATCGTGACGCCGGCTGACATCAGCACGGTCGTGGAAAGAAGGACGATCTTTGTTCTCATTTTTCCCTGTGTTTAAAGTTAGAAAATTAGATCACCCTACGAAAATAGCCGCAGCCGATACAGGGAAAATGAATTTGTGGGCCGGATGGACAAAAAGCAGGGTGGGGTGGACAGACGTACACGCTAGGAATTTGCCAGCCAGGCGAGAAAAGAAGCTGACTTTACCTTTCCCACCGTTATCTTTTCAGAAAAAGGAATGGTAAGATTGATCAACAATTTTCTACCGAAATATTGCGATACATCCCGGACCGCATTCCGATGAACCAGGTATTGCCTGTTTGCTCTATAAAACAGACCCGATGTCATTTTTTCCAGCTCTTCGAGATGGTGGCTGACAAAGTAATGCTGGTTGTCAAATGTTAGCAGGTGGGTCAATTCGTGTTGGAGATAAAAAACCGCAATGTCTTCGATCCTGATGGGCGTGATCTTTTCCTTGTGATATACAAGCACCGACTTTTGTTCCTGTTTTTTCGCACTGCTAAAAAGCTCGCTGATGTTTTTGTAGGAGGGGTTGTTCTTAGAGAGTTTTTGTTGCAGGTCTTTATATTTAGCAAAGGATGCCGCAATGCTCTTTGCCGTAAAGGGTTTTAAAATATAGTCGATGCCGGCTGCTTTGAAAGCCTGCAGGGCATATTCATCGTAGGCGGTGCAGAAAATAACGGGCGCTTTGTTCTCCGTGGTATCAAAAAGCCCGAAACTTAGGCCGTCTCCCAGTTGGATATCGCTAAAGATCAGGTCCGGGTCAGGCGCATTTTTGAAAAAGGCGGCAGCTTCCTTTACGGAAGATAATATAGCGATGATCTCGGCCGCAGGTTCGGCCTTTCTGATGCACGTCACCAGATCTTTTGCGGTATGCTGCTCGTCTTCAATGATCACTACTTGCATATTCGAGGGCCTTTATACTTACAGAGAAAGTATCCTCTTTCTCTTCTATAATGATGTTGTTACCGGACAGGATCCGGTAGCGCTCCTGCAGGTTAACCAACCCCACCCCCGTACCCTGTGTGTCAGTCTCTTTTTTTTGCAGATTATTACTGACCGTGATCACTCCATCCTGCCATGTCACCGTGATGATCAGGGGCCTGTACAAAGTTAATATATTGTGTTTGATAGCATTTTCAGCCAGCATTTGAAGAGAGAAGGCCGGCAAGGAGTAAGACGTCCATACCTCTTCCGGAACCCGGATGATAAAACGTAATGCATTTCCACATCGGATCTTTTGCATCTCCAGATAGTTGATGGTCAGGCGCAATTCATCGCCCAGCGGTATGGTGTTGAGCGTATGAGAAGAAAGAGAGGCTCGCAGAAAGTCCGATAGCCGTATCAGATAATCTTCCGCGCTTTCCGGGTCGGCGGCCATGAGGGATTTCAGCGTACTGAGAGAATTAAAAAGGAAGTGAGGTTGTATCTGCTGTTTCAACTGCTGGTTGACGGCTTCCATGTTCTTCAGCTTTAATGCCTGGTTCTCCAGTTCCATGACGGCATTCTTTTCCCGGCTGATCACCAGGTTCTGTACGATAATGACAACGACATTGACGGCAAAGAACAGTATCAGATGGAAATGGAAGTTCACCTGGGGTGATACAGACATGGAAGAGTGCCCGGAGAAAAGGACTACTACCACAAAGAAGGCGAGCCCAAAACTGACCAGGACGCTGAGCAGGGTCCTTCGCGCAGTGGATCTTGCGCCCAGATACCATAGAAGGATATTTATTGACCATAAAAAAAGTACCAGGGTCATGGTAAAAGATACGGCCGCGGCATACGTTCCAATGGAATAACGCTGTAATATGGCGATGGGACTCATGGTCAGCGCGGCGATCACGGGGGTCGTATAGAGGGCTACTCTTACCTGTTTTTTTATGGAAAGGGCTGATCCCATGCAGGAAAATACCCGTAATGTATATTTTTTTCACGGAGGGGGGCGCGGGTCCTGCATTTTTGCACCCGAAATGGCCATAATCCCGTTTGAAATGGACATGGTCGGTCGGAGGGTTAAGACATCGGGCCGACCTTTTTTATTAACTTTAGGGGCGTGATCCTGCATGAATTTCCAGACCTTCACTGGCTGAAAAACCAGATCGCCCAGGGATGGGACAACCGCCTGGGGTGGGGTAACCTTATCCTGGAGACAGATGGATTCCCCAGCGTCATTATCAATACAGTAAGTCATGAATGTTTCCGGCCGGATATAAAAGGCCCTTTTTCCTTCTTTTTGAACATACGGGGTAGTAGTTTTTGCACGGTGGATGGTGAAACCCGTCGCATCGGTGAAAACAGCTATTTTATTTCCAATCGCCAGCAACCTTATACCTTACAGATAGAAAAAGGCGCCAAAACAGAAACCTTTAATATCCATTTTGGAGAGCATTTTGCAGAGTCCATTCTTCATTCACTGATCACACCCGCCGACAGGATATTGGACCAGGGAACAGAAAGAAGGGTGACACTTTTTTCATTTTTCAATCAGCTGCACCGGAGGGATGCCGTCTTTGATGCGCTCATCAGCCGGATCGCCCGTACTTACAAAGAAGATGGATTCAACAGGTTGTTGTTTGAAGAGCAGCTTACTACCTTATTGACATACCATTTGCAGCAGCACCGGCATATTACGGATGTGGTGCGCAAACTTCCCCCGGTGAAACTGTCCACTCGTATCCAGTTGTACAAGCAACTGTCCCGGGCCATGGATGTCATTCATTCCTGCTCTGGCGACGAACTGAGCCTGGAAATGTTGTCTTCTGCGGCCTGTCTTTCCAAATACCATTTTTTACGCCTTTTCCGATCAGCCTACGGATATTCTCCACACCAGTATATACAGCAGGTGCGGATGGAAAAGGCGCGTCACCTGCTGGCCGTGACCCGCGTTCCTGTTGCGGAAGTGGCTGATCTGCTTGGATTTGCGGATAGTCAGTCCTTTAGCCGTCTGTTTTCCCAGCGTATGGGTGTATCGCCCTCCCAATACCGCAGTCTTACAAAATAGCAATTTTGGTTATCCGGTGGGGGCGTTCCGGGACGCAAATTTGCATTATGAACAACACATTATTTCCCGCCGTCCTGCTCAGCTTATGCTGTCTGCTTTGTATCGTCTTTCTTGTTTTTGGCCTTCGGAGCGTCCTGGCCCGGACCTCCTCGGATAAGAGGCGACAGACCCGGGTATTGCGTATAACGCTGCTATTGTTAGGTGGGTGGATACTGCTGTTGGGAGTATTGGCTCTGAGGGGGGCGTTTGCCGATTTTTCTAAGCTCCCTCCCCGGCAAGGGATTGCCATGTTACTTCCTTTGCCGGTGGTATTATGGGTGGCGATGTCAGGCAGCGGAAAGGAGCTGTTAAGACATACTCCGCCTCACTGGATACTGTACCTGCAATCCTTTCGTATTATCGTAGAGCTTGTGTTGTGGCTTTGCGTAGTGGACAGGTTGCTGCCCGTTCAAATGAGCTTTGAGGGCAGGAATTTTGATATCCTCAGCGGTCTGCTTGCCATTCCGGTGGGATATTATTGTTTTATAAAAAAGAGCTGGCCGTCATGGGTGGTGCTGTTGTATAATATAGGAGGTCTGGTGTTATTGCTGAATGCCGTAGCGATAGCCGTGCTCTCTATGCCTACGCCGCTGAGAATGTTCCATAATGAACCTGCGGTTACGCTGATAGTACATTTTCCATTTATTTATCTTCCCGGCTTCCTGGTGCCTTTGGCGTATACGCTGCATATCTTTTCCCTTCGACAATGGTTCATGAGCCGGAGGGCCGTGGCGATTGGATTTGTTTGATTTTTATAAGCATCGGTTTGATAAATCCAAGGGACATTAAAGATCGCCTGCCTAATTTTGTCTTGTTAAAAATGATCTTATTATGAACAAGAACAAGACATGGCTGGTCACCGGCGCTTCACAAGGTCTGGGACTCAGCCTGGTGAAACAATTGCTACAGCAAGGCTTTAATGTAGCCGCTATTTCAAGAAACCCGGATCAGCTGTCGAAGATAGAGGATGGCGCCAGCGGAAGGCTGCTTCCTTTGCGGGCTTCCGTCACCGATGAGGCCGCTGTCGGGCAGGCTATTGCGACTGCCGTGGAAAAATTCGGAAGTATCGATGTGGTAGTGAACAACGCCGGTTATGGTCTGGGTGGAGCCATTGAAGAACTGTCCGATGAAGAGACGAGGGCAAATTTCGACGTCAACGTATTTGGTACGCTGAATGTCATCCGGAAAGTGATGCCGTATCTCCGGGCACAGCGGTCGGGGCATATTTTTAATATTTCTTCCATCGGTGGTTATACCAGCACTATGGGCGCCTTTGGTATTTATGCCGCCACAAAATTCGCTATGTTCGGGTTTTCTGAAGCCATGGCCGCCGACGTAAAACCTTTTGGGATTAAGGTGACGATCGTGGCGCCCGGCGCATTCCGCACAAACTTTCTCTCGGCGGGATCGCTTGCTTTACCGCAGCATCCACTGGATGCTTACCAGGGGGTAAGGGATATCCATAAACAATATCAGCAATGGGATGGTGCTCAACCCGGCAATCCTGAAAAGGCCGCAGTGGCTATCGTCCGTATGGCAGGAGAGGAAGACCCCGCCCTGTACTTTTTCCTGGGCAATGACGCCTGGCAGCGGGCGTTGAAGAAGAACGAGAGTGTGATGGCGGATCTGACAAGATGGGAGACTGTGACCAGGTCTATGGACTTTTAGTCAACGCCGTATTTCGCCAGATATGCCGGTGGATCAGTATCGCTACCAGTAAAAGGCTTCCGCAGGAGATTATTCCGCCAGACCTTACGGCGGCGGCTATAGCTCCGGCTCCCCCGTTGGCCATGGCCCCGAATATAGCCACACCCATCGCACCCGCAGCCTGACGGGTAGTGTTGAGGATCGCGGAGGCCGTCCCGCTCCGGGTCTTTTCGACACTGGAAAGGATGCCTGTCGTCATCGCCGGGACAGCTACGCCCATACCCAGGGGGATGATGATAAAAGGAACCAGCAGCTTCCAGTAAGAGGTATCCGATGTGGCGACCAGTAGCCCCGCATAGCCGGCTGACGCCAGCAGGGCGCCAAAGAGCAATGGTAGACGAATACCATATTTTGCCATCAGCTTTCCGCTCAACAGATTGGAAATGATGAACCCGCCGGTGAGCGGCAGAAAGGCAAGCCCTGCACGGACGGAAGCATAGTGCAGAACATTTTGCAAGTACAGGCTCAGCACGAATACGGTACCGTAGTAGGCGTTGTTCACCACAACACCCAATAGCAGGAGTACATTGAACACGGGGGTTTTAAAAAGGTCAAGGGGGAGTATGGGGGCCTTTGCTTGTCGCTCAAGCCGGAGGAACAGCAGCAGCATGAGCCCGCTAAAGAGGAAACATCCTATGATCAGCGGATGATGAATACCCAGCGAATGCCATTCGATGATGCCCATGATAAATGCGGTGAGGGCCAACATCCATAGGAACTGACCCGGGATATCCAATCCCTGATGGGGATGACGTTCGCTTTCATTTAGCCGGGCGCTCAAAAGAAGCCCTATCAGACAAATGGGGATATTGACGATAAATATCAGTCTCCAACTGCTGATGTGAAGGAACAGACCTCCCAGAATGGGCCCGGCAGCGATGGAGATCCCGCCGGCCATTGTCCATAATGCCACAGCCCGAGCACGTTGGTCCGCCTGATGGGAGAAAGCCTGATTGAGGATGGACAATGAACTGGGGATCATGGTGGCGGCGCCGATACCTTGTAAGGCGCGAAAGGCGACGAGACTACCCGTGTTCCAGGCAAGCCCGCAACCCGTGGATGCCAGCCCGAATATGAGCAGCCCGGACTGAAATATACGCCGGGACCCTAGCCTGTCGCTCATACCACCGGCCGACAACATGAGAGCGGCAAAGGCAACAGTATATGCATCCGCTATCCATTGCAGCGAGCTGATATCGGCGGAAAAAGCGTCGGCGATGCTGGGCAGGGCGATATTGACAATGGATACGTCCAGTTGAGAGACGACAAAGGCGAGACTGGTGGTGGTTACGATGTATCCGAAGGAAAGTTTTTTCCCTGATGGGGTATTTGGTGTCAATGCTTGTCTTTTATAAGTGCCTTGCCTTTATGTACTGCTATATGATCTGTCCTGCTGCTCCTGATCTCGTATTGAGGGTCGTCCTTGCTGGCGTGATGCGTATACCCTTTATAGTTGAAATCTTTTGTGTGGATCTTTACGATCGTCCCGGATACAATCCCTGCCTCGGAGTTCCATTTTACATGGTCGCCAATTTTAAACGCCTGCGCCATATACGTTTGTTTTGTGTAAAGTTATGAATGGATATTCAAAAATTGTTCCCGGCTCTTCTTTAATCCCGGATAATCTTCGGCAGTCTTGTCGGCACAGTGCTGGCAGCCCTCATCGGAGGCGCGTTATGGGGGCTCAGGTTGATCTATGGTCCTCCGGAAATGGAGATGAGGTTATTTGATGTGATAGGGCCTCGCTGAGCCACTTCGAAATCTTCCCCAGCGCACCCTCTCCAATCTGTCGCCCATCGACGGCTACTACGGGCAGTACATGTTTAGTCGTACTGGTGATAAATGCCTCCCTGGCTGCCCATACTTCATCTAATAGAACAGGACGCTCCTCGACCTTGAATTGTTGTCGCGCCAGTTGCAGCACCTTTCCCCGGATGACACCTTTCAAAATGTTCTCCGAAGGAGTGACTAAAGTATCATCGGCGGTCACGATAAAGAAATTAGAACGCGGGCATTCGGAGATCGCACCCTCCTTGTGATACAGCACATCATCGGCGCCTTTCTCCCGTATATATGGCTGCAGCCAGATGGCCATCAGGTAATCGATGGTCTTTGCATCCGGCATCTGGCGCTGATGAGGATAGCTTACAAGACGTACGCCTTTTTCAAAGGTCCCGGGAGCCGGCAATTGAAGATGGTTTTGCGTGATCACCAGATTGGGTTTTGACAACGTATAACCATCTTCGGCATAACCGCCCGTAAGGATTAGTTTAATTCCCGAATCCGGGATATCATTCTTTTCCATCAGCAGATGGATCAACGCCAAAAGCTCCTCTTTTGATCTGCCGACCTCCAACCGCAGCTGCCGGGCGGAATGGAGAAAGCGAGCCAAATGCTCCTCCGGGAAGACGGGGGTATGATCGATGGTCTTGAGAAAGTCAAAGACCCCATAGCCCCGTTGTATCGCCAGGTCGCTGACCAACAGAGAGGCGTCCGGGGAGGGTACGAAAAGATCATTGACAAATACGAAAAGATCACTCATTACTTTATACGATTATATTTTCTCAATATCAGAATAAGCTTGTCCATGGGTATTGCTTCTACTGTGCCATATTTACTACCCCTGGTAGTTTTGGCGGCCAGCAGGGAATTGATGATGGCCTCTTCCGTGGCTTCGATGGCAGCCATAAAAAGGGGAGAAGTAAAATCATTATGCAGTGTTTCCACTGTTTGCACCGGGCCGGAAGGCTGGTAGGGTACCCGCAGGGAATCATGGGTAGTAAACGCTATCACATAGTCTCCGCTGCCATTGGAGGCAATGCCTCCCGTCTTTGCCAATCCCATAAATGCCCGTTTAGCCAGTCTGCCCAGGTTCCGGCTGTCGAGCGGTGCATCCGTAGCTATTATCATCATACAGGACCCATCCACGGGATTGTTTAGCTTGTCACTGAGATAGTATTTCCCTAATTCTTTTCCTACAGGAACGCCGTCTACTTCCAGCACGCCGCCAAAATTGGTCTGTACGATAGCGCCGACTGTATAACCTCCCAGTGAGGCGGGTAACTTTCTACTGGCCGTGCCGATGCCTCCTTTAAACCCAAAGCAGGTGGTGCCTGTTCCCGCACCTACGCAACCCTCTTCTACAGGGCCCGTGTGAGCGGACGATATCGCCTGCCATACGTGTTCCTTTTTTACATGCATGCCCCGGATGTCATTGAGCTCCACGTCATTGGTTTCTCCCACTACTGCATTGACGGAATATACTTCTTCATTTCCTTTTTGGCGCAGGGTATATTCGACGACAGCCTGCATGGCGATGCCAACGCTCAGGGTATTGGTGAGGATGATGGGTACTTCGATGTTGCCCAGCTCCTGGACCTGTGTGCTGCCTGTCATTTTGCCAAATCCGTTGCCGACAAAGATCCCGGCAGTTACTTTTTTCTGAAAAAGGTTCCCGTCGGCCGGAATGATGGCTGTGACACCTGTGTGTACCGAGTCGCCTTCATTCAGGGTAGTATGACCCACCTTCACGCCGGGGACATCTGTGATGGCGTTCCATTTGCCGGGGGAAAGGACACCGATACGGAGGCCCAGGTCCCGGGCGCGTTGGGTCTGAGAGAAAAGGGGTTGCTCTGTCAACATAAATAGGATGCTTATAAGTATGATACGCATAAGATTTTTTTTCTTTCCGGATGGTCTTGCCACATTTTGAAAGGTAGGACGATTTTTAACATTATATGAGGAAATGATCCGGATGATGTTTTTTATTTTAATACATTAACTTTAACCTATGCGCCCCCTCCTTACCATTACAGCCACTCTTCTCTCCATCCTTGTATTCGCACAGGACAGGAGTATCATCGGCACCTATAAAGACTTTAAGGGACTGCTCGACCAACACCAGATCTCCGTGACCTTTAACCAGGACAGCACCTTTCAGTATTGGGCCAAAGAGCACCCCGTTTTTTATTACGACCACTTCGGGGAGACTTTTTCCGAAAATGGCAAATGGACGATGATCGGGGACACGATCGTCCTCAATCCACAACTGGAAAAGAGAACATTCGTCGAATCCGAGGTACTGGAACAGGAGAACCCGGCTGATACGGGCTTAACCCTTACCTTCAACCATATCAACCGATGGATCGACCCGGGGGGGAACGTCGTCAGGACGGATACCGTCCAGATATGGCGGCTGGACTACGCTTTTAATGAAAGGAAGAAAAAGAACACGCGAAGAGTATCGCCCCACAGGACAGTACGCTGCACTTTTGCCGGCTACATTCCTAAAGAGATCATAACACAAGACAGGACCATCGTCGTTGAAAAACCCCGGGAGCCCATCCGGTCCATATACGTCGGATGTTACGAACAGCAGGGTACAAAGGCCTTCCCGATCAGGAACCCTGCGTCCACGCGTCTGACATTCAATGTCTATTCCAATCACTACCAGGATGGTCTGTTCAGACATGTGAAGTGGCTGGCAAAATCAGATGGAAGCCTCCTGTACCTTAAACAAAAATCAAACGGTAAATTTAGAAAAGGTCTTCACTGGTCGGGGCCCCAGGATAACATATTAAAAAAACAGCGGGTGAACAGCTGATCTAGATCTTCCCTGCCAAATAAGCCGCCACTTCCGCCAGTCTGTTGGAGAACCCCCATTCATTATCATACCACGAGGCGATGGACAGCAGATTGCCCATCTTGGCCGTCAGCGGCAGGTCCATAAGGGACGAGTGAGGGTCGGCGACGATACGAGAGGAGGCCCATTCTTCTTCCAGAACATCCATCACTCCTTTCAGCGGACCATTAGCCGCGGCCTTGCGGAAGGCCTCATTAACTTCCTGGACGCTGCAATCTTTTTCTGTGACCAGATTTAGCTCGGCAATGCTGCCTGTACGGGTGGGCACCCGATACGCCTTGCCTGTTATTTTGAGATCTTTCCAGATGAATTGCAAAGCCCTGGCGGCCCCGGAAGAGGAGGGGATGATGTTCTCCGCCGCCGCCCAGGAGTCGCGCCGGTCCTTCATCGGCTGATCGGTGAGGGACTGAGAGTTTGTATAGGAATGCACGGTGGAAAAAAGCCCATACTGTATACCGAAATTTTCCAGGATCACTTTGATGGGGGCGGCCAGCGCATTGGTAGTACAACTGCCCATGCTGACGATGTGGTGGCTCCCGGGATCGAATTGTTCCAGATTGATGCCTTTCAACAGTACAGCATCACAATCCGTCAATGTCTTGCTGGGCGCGCTGACCAATACATATTTTGCTCCCCTGTCCAGGTGAGCCTGCGCCCCGGCCCTTACCGTCGCCCGGCCCGTACACTCCACCACCAGGTCTACCCCCAGCGAACCCCAGTCGGGTATCTCTCTGGCGGCATTGTAGTAAGGGATGGTCCTGTCCCCAATGTGCAGACTGCCCTCCTTCCCCGAGACAGGCTCATGCCAGCGTCCGTAGTTGGTGTCCACCGCAAAAAGGGCGGCCAGAGTAGCTTCATCTTTTACGTCTGAAATAGAAGCCGGGACAAATAAATTTTTTTCAAGACCGATACGCAGGAACTGCCGGCCAATACGGCCAAATCCATGTAGAGCAATTTTTGCCATGAGGTTTTATCACAAAAACAAAATTACCCGGAAATTTGTTCGCAAACGGTTGCGCAGCATTGGAAGGGAAATACTGTAATTTGCCTCTATGAAGACAGATCTGAAAATACTCATTTTGTTGGGAGCGGTCTTGCCTGTGGCGGCCGCTGCCCAGCAACGTATCCTGCTTGCCGAACAAGCTGAACAACGTATCGCTATCGCCGATGCCGCCACGGGCAGTATCGTGTGGGAATGGAAACCTTCCGGCTCGAATGTAGACAGTGCTCACTGGAAGTGGTTTTCCAACCCCAGCGACGTTAAACCGGTATATGGGGGAAGATACATACTCATCAATGCTTCGGGCGGAGGTGTCGCCCTTATCAGGCTGGCGGATAAGAAGACCTTGTTTTATGCCTATGCAGGGGGGAATCCTCATTCCTCAGAGATCTTCCCCGACGGAAATATTGTCGTGGCTTCCAGTACAGGCAACTATCTCACGGTGTACCGGGTGGATACGTCGGGGTTCAGCGATGGCTATAGCAGCAAGACCTATATCGACTTTGGACACAACGTAGTCTGGGACAGAAAAAGACAATTGTTGTGGAGTGCGGACAGACATCAATTAAAAACCTTTCGTTATAATTTTGATCATACGCATCCCGGCCTGTCGCTTATCGATTCCATGCCCTTGCCAGGGCAACAATCGCACGATCTTTTCCCTACGCTGAGCGGAGACACGCTATGGCTGACCAATACGACGCATGTATACAAGCTCGCCCTGGCCACCAGACAGTTGTTGCAGACGGAGATGCCACAGAAAGACGTAAAAAGCATTTCATCTGCCGCCGGCCGGCCGACAATCCTGTCCATACCACAGGAGCAGTGGTGGACGGATGAGGTCACAGACGTAAAAGGCCATGTCATCTTCCGGCAGAAAGGGCTAAAGATATACAAGGCGCGCTGGCTGGTGATCAACGATTTCAGCTATCCGCCGGGGGATGATCTTCGGTTGCGGCCGAACGTCAGCAGCAAGCTCAGATAGAAGTTGCCTGCCCTGTCCCTTGGTCCGTCCTGGATATTGCTTCTTCGTACTTTCCAGGTATTGTCGCCCAGTCCGTAACGGTAGCCGAACTTGCAGGTCGGCTTGATCCCCAGATGTCTAAAGACCGGAAGGTATGAGCGTGCTCTGAATGCAAGCGCTGCATCCACCGGGGTAGTACCGTGCCGCAGCTCTACCTGGTTTTGTGCATTGTCAAGCGCTTCGTTGAACCCACCGGCTGCACTGGGCTTTGTAATAGCCACTGCGATGTATTGAAAGCCAATACCTGTTTCCGGGCCAAGCGCCCAGGTCCTGGATTGAAGGACGTTGAAGCCCAGATAAATATGGCTGTTGATGCCGGTGACTTCTACATCCATCTGGGAGCCTTGCATAAGCGATACGTCGACGCCCGCCGTCCATCTGTCGACATTAAAATTCATACCAGCGCCAAAACCTACCATGCCCGCTGTCAGCTTGTCGATACCCGCTTTCTGCAAGCGGCTGTTCAGGCCGGAAAAGTTCACGAATTGCCCGCCGACCATTACGTAAAATTCTGCAAAACGCGGGTGATGAATAACGTTCGAGTCCGTCTGGGCGGAGACGGTCCGGGTGAGTAAGATAAATACGGCCATTACCAGGAGGGGTTTACTTATGTTAGGCATAGTACCAATGACAGCTTTAAGAATATAGTGGCTGCTCAATAGACGGCTAAAAAGATGTTAAAGCAGTTACTCCTCTTTCAACGAATTGACCGGGTTTACACGGGCTGCCCGTAAGGTCAGCCATCCCGTCGTTGCGAGGGTGATCATGATCAGCAATGGCACAGGCGCCAGCAGCAGGCCCCAGTTCAGGGGAGCCCGGAAAGCAAAGCCCTGCATCCATCCGTGGATAGCTATCAATGATAGAGGAAGGGCAAAAAGGGAAGCCAGCAGGATCAGCCGGATAAAATCCCAGGTCAGCAGGGACATGATCTGGCTGACGGAAGCCCCCAATACCTTGCGGACGCCGATCTCTCTGTTCCTGCGGGCGGCTGCAAAAGCCGTCAATCCCAACAGGCCAATGACCCCGATGAAGATGGATAGACCACAGAATAACCCCGCTACCCGGGCAAAATTCCTGTCATCCCGGTACTGCCGGTCATAAAATTCATCCAGGAAAAAGCTGTCGAAAGAAGATTCCGGGAAAAGATTATCCCAGGTCTTCCGTATCTTATCTATTGTCCCGGCCATATCCTTTGTAGTCACTTTTATAGAAAAATATTGAGTGGGTATCCATCCGTAAGCCGGGTCCATAAAGAGGATCAAGGGTGTATATGACATTTGCAACGACCGCTGATGGTAATCGCGGATGACCCCGATGACCTTGTCTGTCCGTCCCGGGTTGACCTCCAGCCATACCTGTTTACCAATAGCATCCTGCGATGAGGCAAAACCCAGCTGACGGACGGCGGATTCATTTAAGACCAGACCCAGACTATCGGCGGGCCGGCTGCGGTCAAAGGCCCTTCCCGCTATCATATCCAGATGATACAGGGGGATAAAGTCATGGTCCACTTTCAGCATCTCATAGGTGCGCTCTTCGGATTTATCCGCCCCAAACCTGCGGTTGGCCAGGAACATCCCCACCTCTCTTCCCGGCACGGCGCCTGATCCGGTGACACCATTGATGCCGGGTAACGCCAGCAGCGTATGTTTTAGGGCCGCTGCCTTTGTTTCATAGCCGCTGGTGCTGACGGGCGCCTTTACAACAAGTGTTTGCCGCACCTCCACACCAGGGTTCTGGCTGCTCATATACATGAGCTGTCTGTATACAGCCAGTGTTCCTGCAATAAGGGCAAGAGCGACGACAAACTGGAAAGTGACCAATCCCTTTCTTATATAGGCGCCGCTCTTCGAGAAGGCATAGCGTCCTTTTAGCACAGTAATGGGGTGGAACCGGGTAAGTACCAGGGACGGGTAAACACCGGACAAGACGACTGCCGATAGAAAGACCCACCCGATGGTACGACAGAAAGATAGGTCTATCATCCCCCCATAACCGTGATCGATACCCAGCCATGCAGGCAGCAGAGCGCCTGCCAATACCGACAACGCTATCCCCAGCACAAGGGCCAGGCTACCGAGCAACAAGGACTCCAGGAGGAATTGGATCATCAACTGCAAGGGGAGGGCTCCGCTGACCTTGCGTATACCTACTTCCTTTGCCCTTTCCAGCGCCCTGGCTGTGGAGAGGTTGATATAATTGACACAGGCTATCAGGAGGATCACCAACGACAGGATATCCATAAATTGCACGGCGCGACGATTGCCTTTTGGCTCTATCTCATATTGTTTGGCGGGATTGAGATGGATGTCTTCCATTGGAACGAGATGAATCGCCCACCGCAAATCCTTGAGGGCGGGTCCATTTTTATAACCTTCCGCCATGACCGGGAATTGAGCTTCCAGCGAGGTTGTCCCGGCTCCCGGCGATAACTTTAAAAAAGTATAGCTTTCATGTTGATACCATGTTCTTTTTTGCCATTCAGGCGAAGAAGCCCAGGAGAGCAACATAGTGAACTGCATGGTGGAATTGGGGGGAGGGTCCTGGAAGACGCCAGTCACGCGGCAGGGGAGCACGGTGGAAATAGTGCTGATCTCCAGGAGTTTTCCCAATGGGTCGCTGTTCCCAAAATATTTATGCGCCGCAGAGGCGGAAATGACCACAGAATTGATGTCTTTCAGCGCCGTTGCCTTGTCCCCCTTCAACCATCCGTATTGAAAAAAAGAAAAGAAATTGCTGTCTGCAAAACAGACATGCGTCTCCCGAAAACGGATATTGCCGTAACGGACGACACGTTCGGAATTATTCCAGTTGATCCTGGTAAAGTCCGTTATTTCCGGAAAATGTTCTTTTAACGCAAGTGCATACCCATTGGTGCTCGTCGGCCAGTCGTCCGTAAGCTGGCTGCCTCTGTAAAAACGGCTTTCCACCCGATAGACAGTCTGTCCTGCGGGCGCCAGCATCCTATCGAAGCTCCGTTCATAGCGGACATAGGCGCTGATACAGATGAAGGCCGCCAGACCAAGCGCCAGACCAAGGATATTGATGACCGTACTGGTCTTGTTACGCAGCAGGTTGCGAAAAGCTGTTTTAATATAATTTCTGAACATAATAAAAAGTATTGTCCAATATACTCAATATATTTGAGCCCCCTTGACAATCGGTTTTTATGATGATAAAAAGATCGTTCGTTCTTCTGATCTCAGCAACATTTACGCTTCTTACCCGTGCTCAGGACCTAAAGATATGGGACATCCACCCCGCCTCCACATGGATGACAGAAGCCTATCCCATGGGCAATGGCAGGATAGGGGGGATGGTCTTTGGCGGTCGTCTGCATGAACATATACAGTTCAACGAGATCAGTCTTTGGACAGGAGATGAGACAAATACAGGCGCCTACCAGGCCTTTGGCGACCTGTTCATAGACTTTCAGCATGCGGATACAACGGGTGCTTATCGCCGGGAATTGGATATCAGCAGGGCTGTACAGCAGGTGGCTTACAACAGCGGCGGGATCAACTACAAACGGGAATATTTCTGCAGTTTCCCTGACCAGGTGATGGTGCTGCGTTTTTCGGCGGATAAAAAAGGGGCTTATACTGCGACTATCGGTCTGAAAGATGCGCATGGCGCAAAGACGGAGGTCGACGGCGGGACCCTGGGTATCACCGGGCATCTGGAAAATGGTCTGAAGTACGATGGAAGAGTTCTGATAAAAGTGGATGGGGGTAGGGCGACCGCGGGATCTGACAGCACTTTAAACATTAGCCAGGCAGACGGATTTACGATCTTTTTGGCTGCCGGGACCGACTATAGCAATAAACGCTCGCAGCAATGGAGGGGACAGGACCCCACGGGGAAGATCCGCCGCATATTGACGGCTGCCGCGGGGAAAGGGTATGATCAGTTGCTGGCGCGACATGTATATGATTATCAGTCTTTGTTTAAAAGAGTGTTTTTAGAATTGAATGGTTCGGAGGGTTCAGCTGGTTTAGCGTTGCCTACGTATCAGCGGTTGTTGAATTATCGTGCGGCCCCTGATCATGGTATCGAGGCTTTGTTATTTCAGTATGGGCGATATCTGCTGATCAGCAGCTCGCGGAAGGGCGGACTCCCCGCCAATCTGCAGGGTCTGTGGAATGAGAGCAACACCCCGCCCTGGCGCTGCGATTATCACTCCAATATCAATATCCAGATGAACTACTGGCTTGCGGAGCCTGCTAATCTTTCGGAATGTCATTTCCCATACCTGGATTATATCAACAGCATGCGGGAGGTGAAGAAGGACAATACGAGAAAAGAATATCCGGGTGTCCGGGGCTGGACGGTCAGGACGGAGAACAATATTTTTGGCGGGGAAAGCTTTTTGTGGAATACGCCGGGCAGCGCCTGGTATGTACAGTCTCTCTGGGAGCACTATGCGTTTACAAAGGATAAAGCCTGGTTGGGCAGTTTTGGCTATCCCATTCTCAAGGAGGTAGTGGAATTCTGGGACGATCATCTCAAACGCAGACCCGATGGTACCCTGGTGTCTCCCATGGGCTGGAGCCCGGAACATGGTCCTACGGAAGACGGCGTGACCTATGACCAGGAGATCGTGTACGATCTTTTTACCAACTATATCGAGGCTGCCGACGTCCTGCACATCGACAAGACTTACAGGGATCATGTGGCGGATATGCGGGACCATCTGCTCAAACCAACGATCGGACGGTGGGGCCAGCTGCAGGAGTGGGAGACAGACCGGGACGATGAAAAGGATAATCACCGGCATGCATCGCATCTTTTTGCGCTGCATCCGGGCAGACAGATCAGCGTCACAAAAACTCCCGGGCTGGCAGATGCGGCTAAAGTAAGCTTGCAGGCAAGAGGAGATGCTTCCACCGGATGGTCCATGGCCTGGAAGATGAATTTTTGGGCAAGACTGCAGGACGGCAATCATGCTTATCAGATACTAAAGAATTTTATTACGCTGGTGGGCGGCAGCGGTGTAGATTATAATGAAGGCGGCGGTATCTATGCCAACCTGCTTTGTGCGCATCCGCCTTTTCAGATAGACGGCAATTTTGGTTATACCGCGGGTGTAGCGGAGATGCTGGTGCAAAGCCAGGCGGACGAGATACAATTGCTGCCTGCTTTACCGGATGGCTGGAGCGACGGTCATGTAAAAGGGGTAAGGGCCCGGGGTGGTTTTGAGATCACCGATATGCAATGGAGCAATGGAAAGATCGTCAAACTGACGATCAGGTCCCTTGCCGGAGGGGACTGCAACCTGCGTGTGCCAAACGCATTGACAGGTGTAAAGGCCCCCAAGGGCGCCCCGACGGACCGTGGATGGACTTATCGTTTTTCAACGGCGCCGGGAGGTATTTATACTTTTACGGGCGATGTTGCGGGCCTTCGTCATCCCTGATCTTTTTCAGACGGTTCAACAGCATCGTGCCCTGTCTAAACGCGGGCATATTTTTATGAAGCTGCTCGAAATACCCCAGCGCCCTGACGGTATCTTTCATCAACAGATAGAGCAGCCCTCTTTGATAATCCTGATAAGGATCTTTATCTATCAGAGAATCGAGTTTGTTGACGGACTCCAGCGCCATGGGGTAGTTCTGTTGTAAAGTATAGGCGTCCACCATCATCAGATACATATTAGGGTCGTGGGGATACAGCGATCTGTATTCGTTGATGGCCTGCAAATATTTTTCATTGCCCAGGTTTGCACAAATGGTGACATGTATAATCTGAAAGGCTTTCCCTTTTTTGATCGAAGCGGGGAGCTGATCGTAATACTGGCCGGCTTTTTCATAGTCCTTTTCGGCAACCAGCGATTTGATCGTATTTACTGTGTTGAGCTTTTCCAACTCTTCCTTCGATATATCTGTATTCACCTGCTGCAGCGCATCCGCAATAGTCTTACTTAGATCCTCCCCACTGAGATAAACGAACAAGTCCGCCGCCCTTACACTTTCATCCTCTCTTTTTATCAATTCAAAATCATGATAGTTCACACTGCCGTCGCTGTAAAGTCTGAACAGGATGTGCTGTTTATGATCCTTTTCATATTGCTTGATCAGCTCATAGCTACCACTATCACCCAATGCGCCAAGTATCTCTTTTCCGAACTCCCTTTTATGAAGGCCTTCTATGACCCCCTGTATCAGTTCTTTTTTAAAAAAGAACCCTCCTGCTTTCGCGACCCTGCCGGCAAATGCTTTTTCGTCAAAGATCCTGTTGAGCACGCTATTGTCATGTTGGATCACGGAGCGTTCGATCCTGTGGGCCAATGCAAGCGCTTCTTCCTTGCTCACCGGTCTATCCGGTATTGAACAGGAAAATAATGCCAGAGCGGGCAGGAAGCATAGAATATGGATCTTACGGACAGGCAGGAGTATCATAAATAAGATTTTGAGGAAAAATAGCAAAAGAACTTTGTATTTTTAAATCCTGTATGACCAGATTACTCTTCCTTTTATTATTATCCATCCTGCAACGACCCGTTGCTGCTCAATTCAAGACAGATAAAAAACTGGAAGCCCGGCTCCATGCGCTGACCGACACCTTTCATGGCGTAGCGGGTGTATATGTCCGGAACCTAAAGACAGGCAAGGTTGCAGCCATCAATGCCGACACCGTTTTTCCCACCGCCAGTATCATCAAGGTCCCTATCCTGGTGGGGATCTTTGACAAGATCGCGACGGGTGACTTTAAATATCACCAGCCAATGGTATATCGGGATTCGATGTCCAGAAAGGGCTCCGGTCTGATGCAATTCTTCAGGGATAGCACCAGCGTCGATCTGAAGGATGTCGTCACCCTTATGATCACCCATAGCGACAATGCCGCGGCAGTCTGGTGCGAAAGGATGGCGGGAGGGGGGGCAGCCATTAATTCCTGGTTGGAAAAAAGCGGTTTTCAATACACCCGTGTCAATGCCCGGACGCCCGGACGGGAACAGAACAGACAGCTTTATGGATGGGGACAGACGACCCCCAGGGAAATGGCCAGTCTGGTGACTATGATCCGTAACGATGAGGCTGTGAGCCCTGCCGCCAGTCAAACGATGTACAGGATCATGACCCATGTTTTTTGGGATGAATATGCTCTCTTTTGTATCCCGCCCTATGTACAAGCGGCTTCCAAACAGGGGATGGTGGACGATTCCCGTTCGGAAGTAGTGCTGGTCAATGCGCCGCATGGCGATTATGTTTTTTATATAGCTACCAAAAATAACAAAGACCAGCGATGGGTGCCGGACAATGAGGCCTGGCAATTGGCCCGGAAAGTGTCAGCCCTGTTGTGGGCGTATTTCGAGCCTTCCTCAAAATGGCAGCCGGCTGCGGGTGCGGAGAAGCTGTGGAATTGAACCATAACTTTTTTATCTTTGAGGGCGCCATATAGAAAAGTGGGCCCTACCATGCCTAATGAAGGTATTTACCCGGATAATGAACTGGTTGTTTTATTGTCAAAAGACGACACCCGGGCGTTTACCTTGCTTTACAACCGATACTGGAAGATACTTTTTTCCATAGCTTACAATCGCCTGAAAGATATCCAGACCGCGGAAGATATCGTACACGACGCCTTCATGAGCCTTTGGCATAACAGACATACCCTATCCCCCGATGCATTAAATCCCTATCTCGCTACTGCCGTCAAATATATGGTGTTTGCCCAGGTAAGGAAAAAAGCGCATGCAAGGGAATATGAGAAAGAACAAGGCTTTGCACCTGTGCCGGACATCCACATCGAGGACAGCGTTCATTATCGCCGGATATTGAATATAATAGAAGAAGAATTAAACAGCCTCCCTGAAAAATGCAGACTTATTTTCAAATACAGCCGGGAGCAGGGCATGAGTAGCAAGGAGATCGCGGCACGATTTCAAATAAGTCCAAAAACGGTTGACAATCAAATAAATAAAGCGCTACGTCGACTCAAGGTTAAAATAAAGGACCTCCTTTGGAGCCTTTTCTAAAAAAACTTCCTTTCGCGAGTAGGTGATCTTCTTCGTTCGATACACTTATCTATAATTCCATATTATGAAGATCCCCATACAGGCCATCGAGAATTACCTTGCGGGTCGGGCAACCGAAAGCGAAAAGCAACTGGTAAATGACTGGTATTCCTCTTTTAATGACGAGGTCGTTGAGATCCCCCATCCTGACGACGGCATTGAAGAGAAGATCAGGGTACGTATGTACGATAAGTTACGGACGGAGATCGGGGATCAGGCGCCCGTACAAGACCATCACCGGAGATGGGGCCGCTTGCTCGCAGCTGCGGTATTTACCGGGATAGTCGTTTGCACAGGCTTATATTTATTTATTAAAGATCGCGCTTCAAAGGAGGTATCTACTGCAAACACCGTCAGGGCAAAAGTAAAAAACGATATTGACCCCGGAGGCGACAAAGCTACCCTTACATTGGCTGACGGAACTGTAGTGCCGTTGGACAGTTCCTCAAGGGGAACGCTCATGCGCCAGGGCAGTACCAAGCTGGTCTTCCTCGACAGCGGCCGGCTTGCTTATAAAGAGCAGACAAAGAATGCTTCCGAAATTCTTTACAACACCATCCACACGCCGCGCGGCGGACAGTATCAATTAATATTAGCTGATGGAAGTAAAGTATGGCTCAATGCCTCCTCCTCCCTTCGATTCCCAACAACATTCACCGGCAGCGAACGGAATGTCGTCCTGACCGGCGAGGCTTATTTTGAAATCGCCGGTAATAAAAATAGACCCTTTCATGTGACGACAGGCAATATGCAGGTGGAAGTGCTCGGCACACAGTTCAATGTAATGGCCTATAATAATGAGAACGCTGTTAAAACGACCTTGCTGGAAGGCAGTGTAAAGGTTTCTACCAGCAATACGAAAACATTATTAAAACCCGGTCAGCAGGCAGCGATGGATAACAGGACCTCACAGATCAAGGTCGATGAGCCGGATGTCGATGATGCGATAGCCTGGAAGAACGGACTGTTCCAGTTCAACGGGGATGACGTCGGCACCGTTATGAGACAATTGGAAAGATGGTATGACCTGGAGATCGTTTATGAAGGCAAAGTACCCGGATGGCAGTTCACAGGGTCGATCAGAAGAGATGTTCCCTTGTCAAAGGTGCTGAAGATGTTTGAAATAAATGACCTTCATTTCAAGGCGGAAGGGAGGAAAATAACCGTGCTTCAATAATAAAACCAATTTATAAACCAAAACAGCGCTAATGGGATTTTGATCGACATGAATGCAAGTAGCCTGAAAAACCAGGAGCGGTGACACGCCCCTGGCGAATGCCCGGGCTGATTATTACAATCGGGAATGACTGTTCTAATTTTTAACCCAAACACTGCAAAAGTATGAAAAAATTGCTTTGTAGAACCCCTCATGACTTACGGGTTTTACTTCGGAAGACCTTTTTTGTTATGAAACTAACGACTGCTTTATTGATCTTCATTTGTTTGCATGCAAGCGCGAGGACCTACTCACAAAAGGTTTCGCTCAATGAAAATAATGCGCCGCTGCAGAGGATCTTTAAACAAATACGAAAACAGACGGGATACCAGTTTCTGTACAGGGATGATCTGATACAAGGGGCCTCGAAGATCACTATCAATGTAAAAGAAGTGTCTATTGAAGAGGCGCTCAATGAATGTTTTAAGGATCAGCCGCTGTCGTACACGGTCATCGAAAGGACAATCCTTGTAAAAAAGAAGACGGAAATACCCGTTCAACCCGTCCTTCCTGTCGAGCCGCCTGCTGAAATAAAAGGACAACTGATGGATGAGAATGGCAAACCGTTGCAGGGTGTCTCTGTCACCAATCTCCGTCTGAAAAAGGGGACTACTACGAATACAGAGGGCGTGTTCTCGATCCCGGCGGATGTCAATGATGTACTGGAGTTCAGCTTTGTCGGATATAAATCCCAAAGTGTCAGGATCAGCTCTCCTCAACAATTCATAAAGCTGGAAATGAAACTGGAAGTGGCTGAATACGCCAATAGCGTCGTCATTGGGTATGGGACGGTGAAAAAGTCTGATCTGACAGGGTCGGTTTCCACTATCAGCGCCGAGAAGATCACACAGGTCAAGGCCGTATCCAATGTAGCGCAGGCGTTGCAGGGACAGGCGGCAGGCGTACAGGTGAACCAGGCCTCTGGTCAGCCCGGAGAACAGGTGATCATAAAGATCAGAGGCACGAATTCCATCGGCGCGGGCAATGACCCGTTGTATGTGGTGGACGGAATGCCCCTGCCTTCTTTAAGCGCACAGTTAAACCCCGACGATATTGCCAATATCCAGGTGTTGAAAGACGCCTCATCGGTGGCCATATATGGCTCAAGGGGCGCCAATGGGGTTATTCTCATTACGACAAAAAAAGGAAAGAATAGCAATGGAAAGGCGCAGGTCGCATACAATGGCTATTTTGGCGTGCAGACGTTACGGAAAAAAATAAAGCTGATCAACGCTGCAGAATATGCAGAGTTACAGAATGAAGTGGTTACAAACGACAATGCGTCCGGGTTGAACAATCCACAACTGCCTTTGCCCTGGACGGCTGCACAGATGGATTCGCTAAAAGGGAAGGGTACGGACTGGCAGGACCTGGTCTATCGTCCGGCGAATGTGCAGAATCATGACCTGTCTATTACAGGGGGGAACGAAAATACCAGGTATTACACTTCTTTCGGGTTCTATGACCAGGACGGTATCATTCATAATTCGAATTACACACGCTTCTCATTCAGAGGAAATTTAGATCAGAAAATAAGCGAGAGACTGAATATGTCCACCAGTTTGTCTTTGCAACATTCGCGCTATTTCCAACTGAACAACGGCAATGCGGACTATGGGGGTATCCCTTTTCAAACAATGGTCATGCCCCCCACACAGGGAGTGTACGACGCCAATGGGAATTACACCGTATTTACAGGGGTGACCTGGGGACAGACCAACCCCGTAGGCATGTCGCAAACCCTCTGGAACCCTGATAATTCATTACGGCTGATAGGCAATACGGCGATCACATATGAGATTATTGACGGGTTGAAGTTACGGGCAAGCGCCGGCGTGGACAACACCTGGGGCAGACAGGATTATTATGTTCCTCCGACAAACACGTTTGGGCAGCCAGGCGGCGCCGCCTACGCAAACTATAACAATAGCCTGACCTTTGTCAATGAGAATACGCTGTCCTATCTGAAAAAATTCGGATTGCATACCATCGACGCCGTAACCGGCATTACCTATCAGTCCACCGTATCAAAGAATTTAAACAGCGGAACGGCTACTAATTTTATTTCCACTATCTACCAGAATAATAATATACAGTCGGCATCCACTAGGGCCCAGCCAAGTACCGGATATTCCAACAATAAGCTGGTGTCCTATATCGGGCGTATAAATTATAATTACGCCGGAAAATATTTTGCCACCGTCACCGGCAGGTATGACGGTTCCTCCGTGTTCGGAGAGGATAACAAATTTGCTTTCTTCCCTTCGGGCGCCCTGGCCTGGAGGATATCGGAAGAGCCCTTTCTGAAGGATAACCGAGATATCTCCAATTTAAAGGTTAGAACAAGTTATGGCGTATCCGGCAACCAGGCGATAAAACCATACCAAACCCTGGCACAGCTGAACAATGTAAATGTCGTGTTGAATAATCAGCTTAGCACCGGGTATGTGCTTGGATCTCTGCCAAACAGTGGTCTTAAATGGGAGTCAACTGCACAGTTTGATCTGGGTGTCGATCTGGGAGTGTTGAACGACCGGGTGCAGCTCACCGCCGACTACTATAATAAGAAGACGACCAATCTGCTGTTGCCCGTCAATTTGCCCGGCTCATCAGGTTTTGGTCAGGTGCTGCAGAATGTAGGGTCGGTACAAAACAGGGGATATGAATTCCAGCTCACTTCGAGGAATATCACCGGACGGGATTTTAGCTGGACCTCTGTGCTTACTATCTCGCATAACGCCACCAAAGTGCTCGATCTTGGAAAGGATGCCGGCGGGAAACCGGTGACCTATAAAGAGTTTGGCACGGGTGGGAACTGGTTCCCGTTGATCGTCGGCCAGTCGATGATGCAATTATACGGATATAAGGTCACCGGCGTATATCAGACAGACCAGGAAGCCATCGACAACGGCGAGCCGCAAAAACATGCAGGCGACTATAAATTCCAAAATTTCCATCATGGCGGCCTGGTCAATGCCGACTCGGACAGGGTAACCTTAACGCATCTTGAACCAAAATTTACATTCGGGTTCAATAATACATTGACATATAAAAATTTTGACCTCACCCTGCTGATCGTGGGCTCTTACGGCAATGACATTGTCAATGAATTCAGGAAATACAATCTTACCTTGAACGGACTATGGACGCCGACACAGGAAGCATATGATAATCGATGGAGGGGCAAGGGCACCAGCAACAACGGCGATAAACCTTCTCTGTCAAGCATGCAGTACACGAGGGATTATGCCAACAGCTTATGGGTGGAGAATGGATCATACCTTCGTCTGCGGGATATCACGCTCGGTTACAATTTTTCCATCAAGGCATTCAAATCCGGCAAAATATCTTCGATCCGCGTGTATGTGAGCGGTCAGAACCTTATCACCATCACAAAATATTCAGGTTACGACCCTGAGGCAGCCTGGAGCTCAGCAACCATCAACGGATGGGACAGAGGTATTTATCCTTCGATGAAGTCTGTAACAGGTGGTTTAAAAGTCAATTTTTAAACGATGAAATTTACCAGTATGCAAAAGTATTTCACAATAATAATGATCAGTGGTTTGTTTATCGCCGCCTTATTGACGGGCTGTAAAAAAACACTGGAAGAAAAGCCCGTCACCTTTATCAGCCCTTCTTCTTTTTTTACAAACGCAGCCAGCTATGAGTCGGCGGTGATTGGTGTATACTCGGATGTGCCGGGCATGTATGGATCCTATCCGTACATGCTGCTGGAGATGTGTACCGATATTTACGGACAGCCTTCTCCTTCAGCGGAGCAGGCGCTGCCCATGTACCAGAATGCGCCCAGCCCGGTGTATTATAACACCATCAATGCCTGGGGCAGCGCTTATACCCTGATCAAAGACGCTAATTTTATTTTGGATAACCTGGCGAGCGCTGGTATAGACAACGTAAAAAAAGCGCAATTTACCGCGGAGTCCCGTTTCCTCAGGGCCTTTGCTTACTTTTATCTGGTGCAGCTGTACGGAGATGTCCCGTTACGGAAGACCACTATCAAGAACTACGGCGATGTGCAGATCCCAAGGACCAGCCAGGATAGCATATATAGCTTTATTCTGGACGACCTGAGCTATGCGGAGGCCAATCTTCCCGCGGACGCCCCACAACAGGGACGGGTATACAAACTGGCAGCTACGGCCCTGCTGGCAAAAGTTTATCTGACCATGGCGGGAAATCCATTAAATAAGACCGCCTATTATACCAACGCACGGGATAAGGCATTGGAAGTTATTAATTCCGGCAAGTTCAAGCTGCCTGATAATTATTCCGCCGTATTCCATAATATCGCCTACACAACGGAATCCATATGGGAAAAGCTTTATGTCCCCGCCAATGGCGGCAACCCATTACATTCTATGAGTTGCACAGCCGCTCAATACCTGCCCACCCTGATCCCCGCAACATGGTTTATCAATAGCTTTTCCCCCGGCGATCAACGAAAGGTATGGGGGATACAACAGGGTTATAAGGACCCTAATGGCAATACCCTGGCGCCGTATTTTCAAAAGTTTGTAAATAATACAGCAATAGACCAGGGTGTAGGCCCAAGTTCGTCAGGATTGGGACTGCTCACCGCATACACGTCGCCCTATCTGCGATTAGCCGAAATGTACCTGATCGCCGCCGAAGGGGAAAATGAGGCCAATGGCCCGGGGAATGCCTATCAGTACATTAATAAGATCAGGTGGCGGGCAAGGATCGACAAGTCCTCCTCCACGGACGTCCCTGATCTTTCTGGTCTTACCCAGACCCAGTTCAGGGATTCGGTGCTGCTGGAGAGGAAACATGAGCTGAGCCAGGAAGGAAGCACCTGGTTCGACCTGAAACGTACCAACACGTTCAGTAATATCCAGACTATCCGGGGCGGCGGATTGGTGAACCCTATCGGGTCATACAACAACACCTGGTTAATTCCGTACACTGAGTTTGTGGCAAATAATATTCCACAGAATCCATTATATTAGACGATAGATCAGACCTACAAATGAAAATAATAATTTTTATTGCCGCAATAACAGGGGCCTCATTTAGCTATGCACAGGATAAGATATATGTTTCTACTTCCGGAAATGATCAGGCTCCGGGCAGTGTAGACAGACCGCTAAAGACAATATCCGCCGCCTTAAGGAGGGCCGGTGAAAAAAAGAATAAGGATGTGGATATTTATATCAGGGCAGGCAGCTATAGCCTTGATTCGACAATAAACATACGTTCGGACGCATATGAGCTTCGTTCATTATCGATCGGGGCATATCCCGGCGAGAAGGTGGATATCAGCGGAGCTATTAAGATCAAGCCCGACTGGCAGCCATACAAAAATGGGATACTAAAAGCCTATCTCGATCTCAAAGAGGCCCCCGACCAACTGTTCCTCAGCGGAAAAAGCTTAAACATGGCGCGTTACCCGAATTTCGATGTCAAAGCCAGGGTTTATCACGGCACTGCTGCCGATGCATTTAGCAATGAACGCGCCAGGAATTGGAAAAACCCCGCAGGCGGCTATATGCATGCGTTGCACGAGGGAGAATGGGGGGATTTTCACTATCTTATCACCGGGAAGGACGCTGGTGGCAACCTGCAGTATGAAGGAGGATGGCAAAATAACCGGCCCGCAAAAATGCATGACCGGTATCGCTTTGTAGAGAACATTTTTGAAGAACTGGATGCTCCGGGCGAATGGTTCTATGACAGGAAGACCAAAACCATGTACCTGTACCCGCCTGAAGGCGTCGATGTGAGAACGGCAGACCTTTCCGTCAGCAGACTGACGGACCTGATACATATACATGGAACACAGGGGCAGCCCGTCAGAAATATCACCATCAGGGGTATTGCCTTTACCCAAACGGCACGGACTTTTATGCTTGTAAAAGAACCTCTGTTGCGCAGCGACTGGAGGATCTACCGGGGTGGAGCCATATTGCTGGAGGGAACAGAGAACGTACATATTCGTGATTGTGCGTTCTCTGAACTGGGGGGGAATGCCGTTTTTCTGAGTAATTATAATAAGAATGATACCGTCAGCGGCAACCACTTTTATCAACTGGGCGGTAATGCCATCGCATTTGCCGGGAACCCGGATGATGTGCGTTCCCCATCTTTCAGATATGAGCTCTTTGTTCCCTGGAATGAAATGGATTATACGCCCGGCCCCAAAGGAGAAGACCATCCGCAGTACTGTTCGGTAATAGATAATCTGATCCATAACACGGGAACCATCGAAAAACAAACAGCAGGGATCGAAATTTCCATGTCTGCCCATATTTATGCGGGACACAATACCATCTACCAGGTACCCCGGGCCGGGATCAATATCAGCGAAGGCACCTGGGGAGGGCATATGATCGAATTTAACGAAGTATTCAATACTGTGTTGGAGACGGGTGATCATGGAGCTTTTAATTCATGGGGGCGCGACCGGTACTGGCGACCGGAAAGGGATATCATCGACAGCATTGTTGCAGCAAAGCCCGGGATAGAATTGCTGGATGTCATCGATCCTATTGTCCTTCGCAATAACATTTTTCAGTGCGATCACGGTTGGGATATAGATCTTGATGATGGAAGCACCAATTATGAGATCTGTAATAACATATGTCTGAGCGGGGGACTCAAATTACGCGAAGGGTACCACAGGATAGTGAGAAACAATATTATCCTCAACAATACATTCCATCCGCATGTATGGTTGAAGAACAGCCACGACCAGTTTGTACACAATGTCATTACTCTTCCTTACGCCCCCATCCTGATGAATAACTGGGGCGACAGGATAGATTCCAATTTCTTTCTTTCTGAAGACGCCTTGACCAAGGCCAGGAAGCTGGGGATCGATAAGAACAGTACATGGGGTAAGTGGGATCCCGGGCGCTTGAATATAGTGGCTGGGGCCGGTGTAACAAAAAAGGAACTAAAAGCGATAGCCGCAAAGCCTGTCATAAACCCATTGTTTACCGCCGCCGCCGGATCAGAAGTTGGACAGGTGCAATGGCTGGGCGCTTTTTTTAAAGATGTCCAAACCCTGGGAGAGCAGTCGGCCGCGGGTTTGCCGGATAGAAAGGGCGCTTTATTGATCAGGCTTCCACCGGGTTCAGCCGCAGAAAAAAATGGTCTTCGGCAAGGCGACGTGATCAGACGGCTGGGGTCACGTGATATAAATTCGGCCGATGATATATTGCAGGCCCAACGGAATAAGAGGCCGGATGCCGGCATCGGGTGTGTTATTTTCAGGAACCAATCTCAACGGACGCTCGTGCTGCATTAGGATATATCTTCGTAAGTTTAACGAATTAAAGTACCAACAGCACAATAACCATTATGCCATACATACCTTTAAAAGAAAACCTCCCCGGTATCACCGGTCTGCTGGATTACCGGCTCGATACGGCCTTGCCCATCCGTCAATTGACACATATCTTGCTCAGGGGAGAATCAACCCTTACAGAGGGTGAAAGAGAACTGATCGCCACTATCGTCTCCAATGGCAATGAGTGCAGGTTCTGTACGGCTGCACATACGGCTGCCGCCAATCAATACCTGGATGACCCTGCTATCGCAGAGAAGGTAAAGACCGATCTGGACGCAGCGCCCGTGAGCGACAGGATAAAGGCGTTGCTCGTTATTGCCCGGGCGGTGGGAAAGAACGGAAGACTGGTGACACCGGATATGGTGGAGACGGCAAAGGCGCATGGCGCTACTGACAGAGAGTTGCATGATACAGTGTTGATCGCTGCGCTGTTTAGTCTGTACAACCGTTATGTAGATGGACTTGCTACCGTGACCCCCTCCGACCCCGCATTCTACGATAGACTGGGGCATATCCTGAAGGATAAAGGATATCTGCCTTCTCCGGACAGGTACGCTACACTCTGACAAAAGAGACTGCCGTCATGAACATCGATGGTTTATAGTTTGACATTTTTTTGTTGGCCAGGGGCGACGTCGACCTCTCTGTAGGCGATCACTCGTCCCTGGCTAATTTTTTTTGCTCTCCATTTGAAAGGGTATCGTCCTGTATTGATAATGGAACTACTTCCATTGGGGTCGTGTGTGAGTGTGATAGTGGTATTCAGTATGGGGAGATCTATCAATTGTGATCTGCCTGTACCCCTGTAGAGCGTACTGACCGTGCGGGTACGCGCATCTACCTCCACGCCCATCAACCCTTGTACTACCGCCTCCACCAGCCCGTATGACACTTCCGGATATTCTCTTCTTGCGGTGGAAGGCTCCGCCAGCCGCAGGATAAGCGCCCGCGCCTCATCTGCATGCCCATTCCAGTAATACTGAAGGGGGAGATAGGAGAGATTTTCCACGTTGAGGTCCTGGGTAAGGAGGTGCCGGATAGTGCGTTGTTTTCTCGCGGTGTCTTTTAGCGCATCAAACCAGAGGAGAAAAGTCTCCCCTTCGGCTTTCCCAAATTGATGGTCATTTGTGTAATGGGTATAATACAGACCGGCATTCTCATCCCACCAGTCGGCGTCGATGCGGTCCTGATAGGTTTTGGCGTTTGCTTTGTATGTCAGCGCTGTCTGGTTGTGACCGTTGACAGCCTGGATAGCGGCGTAGGAGGTGAGGCCCCTGTATATGGCGCCGGCGAGATCGACACCCATCTTCAGGTTATGCACGCCTTCCGAGTAGGAGGGTAACCCTCTGCAGCGGTGGAAATTATCTTCGATGTTAAAAGGTACGGGGGCATTGGGATAAGCCGGCCGGGTCAGCAGCGAGTCCGGCTCCAATATCCATGTGCGGATGTATTCATGGACGGTGCGGTCATAGAAGTTTTTAAATACGGGATCTTTTATATAGAGGGTATCGCCTGTCCACAGATAGGTCCTCCAGCAGGCGTCCATTACGTCGAAGTTGGAAGGGAGGTTGTACCAGAACTCTTTGTCATTGCGATAATCCGAAGGAGAAGGGCGGTTTGCCTTGTCGATCTCCCAATAAGAGCACCAGTCTTTGGAGGAGGAAATATGACCGGCGAATTTGGAGAACATGTTCCTGTTCTCCGGGTGCATGCCTAGGATCTCGGCTCCGATGCATTGATGGGAGGCGTCCCGCATACAAAAGGCGTCCCGGGGCGGCAGGGCCGACTCGTACCAGGGGCCGACAGGATCACCCGGCTTTGCTTTATAATGGAGGGCCATGACCTTCGCCCAGGAGAAAGCGTTTGCGACAGCCGTATCTGTGGAGGTGAAGGTCACCTGGCTTGTCGCAAGGAGAACAGGAAAACAGACGATGATGAGCAGCAGCAATCGGTGCATATATCGAATTTTATAAAGTAATGTTTAATGGTTTCCCACCGTCCCAGATATATTCTTTTGCGGGCCGGCCAGCGACGGTTACAACGATCTTCTCCTTCTGCCCGGCCCGGCTCACGGAGATATCGAAGTCCTTTTGAAAGGCCCTGATATGTTGCAGGGACATGCGGTCCCAGCCTTTGGGTAGTCTCGGACGGATCGCGAATGTATTGAAGCCGGCGGGCTCGATACCGAAGAGGCCTTCTGTTATAGTACGGCAATAAAGGGCGCTCTCTGCGGAGAGATGTCGTTGGTCCCCTTCCGGCCAGGCTTCCACCGCATAGGGAACGTGCTCTCCCAGCAGCCGCATGGCGGAGTACCAGGAAAAATATTTCAGACTAGTGTCCGTGGCGCCGGCATAGAACAGCCCGCGAAAAGCATAGAGGGTGCTTCTGTCCCAGAATGTTTGCGAGCCGGATTCCGTGAGGATGCCATTCTTCGACCAGAGGTATTTTGAAAGCAGCGCCTTTATCGTCTCCTCTTTTCTGTCAGAAATACCCATGACGAGAGGCAGACAGATCCAACTGCGCAAGGTCGTGTTGCCTTCATAATAACGGTAGGTGTTAAACCCCTGGATAGTAGCGCCGAAATATTTTTCGATGGAAGTTTTGAGGTGTATGCCGCGTTGGGTGTAGCTATCGGGTTCTCCCAGGGTTTTTGCCAGATGTGCCGCCGAGATCAGCGCCCCATAGGTCAGCACATTCGTGGAGAGGTTGACCTTGCCCGCGGGGAAGCGTCCTTCCAGTTCGTCCGAATTGCTGGCGATCACCCCTTCGGGTGTTTGTTTGCGCTGTAGATATTCCAGACACCAGGTGATGAGGGGCCATAGTTTTCTGGCTTCGGCAGTGTCTGCATAGGCCAGCGCGAAACGGGATGCACCATAGGCGATCATTGCCTGGTCGCCCCGGTCGCCGGCCCCGTGCCAGTTGCCGGCTCCTTCGGCGATGATGGAACTGGGAATGGGATTGTATTCGGGGTTCATATAGGTGGCAAACAGACGATAACAATTCCTTGCCGATTCATTGGCTTCAATATTGCCTAAAAAAGGGAAGAAAGGACCCACATACTCCGCCTGGTCATTGGCCCAGATGGCTGCGTAATAACTGCCGCCGCCCGGACCGTGCATCAGCCCGCCCCTGGTATCGAATATGCTTTCGGCGGCGCGGACCTTGGCAAAGGCGAACATCCTGTTGATCGTATCGTTTGGAGTGTGGAGGATCAATTTGTCTTTGAGCCCGTCGACGAACTGTATACGTTTTTCCCATTCATATTCGGCGGAAAGATAATAAGGCTCCTCGGTGGATCGTCGCCCGGTGATACCTATGTAAAAGGAATAACTGCTTCCTGGTGGAAGTATGAGATCGCCATGTTCGTATGATTGGATGGAGAGTGTGTAGGACCCATACACGCCCTTTGCGGAATCGGTATGTATCTGTATGTTTTGGGAAGGTATATGGAGGGACAAGGGTTGTGCGCCCGTATTTATAAGCATGTATTTTTCCAGACAGGCCGCCTTGTTTGTGGAGGGATAGATCTGTCTTTTGACACGTATGGGTGTATTGGTGCTGCTGATGACCTGCAAATAGCCGTTGATCTGGAATTCCACGGGGGTTTCTTTTAGTAACTGACCACCGGCTGTAATTGAGTCGACGATGTTCTCATTAAAATTATTATGCAGGCTAGCGTGTGTATTGTTGGGAATGGTACGCAGCATAGGGAAGACCAATTGGCGTTGCCAGACCAGATGCCGGAGACTGTCGATACCATAAGTGATGATGGCGGATAGACGGCGGCCGCTCATTTCGATATGATCAGTGTGCGGATCGTTCATATTTACTTTCCAGGAGATCCCCCCATCCGGTGACATACGCCAGCGTAAGGGCTGTGCAGAAGAATGAAGACAGCAGGCGATCAGGATAAAAGGGATAATTCTTTTCATATTTATTCTGTTCTAGTCTATTCTATAAAAATAGATTTTTTTTATCATTTAACCAACCCTGCTTTTGAAAAGATGACAAAAAGCAGCACCATCATGATCAGCAATACCCCCGCATATATATGTCTGTTCTTCCATGGCCGGATATCCACCAGGTTGTTCATCTGCTGCCGGTAGGGCGTTGCCATGGGGTAGAGCCGGCCGATCACCAGCATCAATGCGGACGTAAGCAAAAAGAGAATAAAGAGTATGTGCAGGAAGTGCAGGCCTGTGTCGAAGACCAGTTGGGTTGCGGCATAGGCGAGGATAAAAAAGATGAGGCCCATTTTTGCCGCCAGGGGAGGCACCCGTTTTGTTACAAAGCCGATAAAGATGATGGTAAAGATGGGTACATTAAAAAATCCGTTGACCGTCTGTATATATGTATAGAAGCCTTTTTTTGCAAATACGATAAAGGGAGCGATGAACATGGCCAGCAGGCATACGCCGATCTCAAACCGTCGGGCCGTGCGGATCAGCTGTCGCTCGTCGAAGAGGCGGTGGTGTTTTATGAGCCAGGGTTTGTAAATGTTCAATATGAACAAAGTGCTCGAGCTGTTGAGGCCGGCATTAAAGGTGGTAAAGGCGGCTCCAAAGATGATGGCGGCGATATAGCCAGCTATAAAAGGAGGGGAAACCAACGAGATCATTTTGGGAAAGGCTTCCGTGGTATTGGAGAGATGGGCGAACAGATGCACCGCGATAAGCCCCGGGACATTCAACAACAGGGGCGAGATCAATTTCCCCAGACAGGCGATGGCGATGCCTTTTTGAGAGGATTCCAGGTCTTTTGAAGCCAGCACCTGCTGTACGATATACTGCTCCGTCCCCCAATAATATAAATTCACCAGCAGCATACCCGTAAACAGCGTTGAGAAAGGGATAGGATCATCCGGGCCGCCGATGCTGTTCAGGTGGCTGGTGTGAGAAGACAATATAGTTTGCAGTCCTTCGTGGAGATCGCCGTGGCCCAGGTATTTCAAACCTAAGAAGGGAAGGGCCAGTCCACCGACGAAGAGACCCAGGCCCAGCAATGTATCGGAGACGGCGATGGCTCTTAATCCTCCAAGGATCGTGTAAAGGCAGCCGATGGCGCCCATGACCCAGACGAGTAGCCAGATGGTGGGCCAGTAGCCTATCTTGTATTGATCGGAAAAGTGAAAAAGACCGTCGAAGGCCACGGCTCCGCCGTAGAGGACTGTCGGCAGGAGGTTGATGATATAGCTCACCAGAAAAATGATGCTGACGATCTTTTTTACACCATGATCGTAGCGGGCTTCCAGGTAATCCGGCGTAGTGGAGATCCCGGTACGCAGATAGATGGGCATGATGAATTCCGACACCAGCAGCATGGCGAAGACGGAGGTGACGCCCCAGGCCATCACGGTCATATCATGGGTGTAGGTCAGCTCATTCTCACCGATGATCGTCGCCGTATTGATATTGGTAAACAATAACCCCCCGCCCACAAAGAGAAAGCCCAGGCTTCTGTTGGCGAGGAACAGCCCATTCAGGGTATCTGTCTTTTGCCGGCGGACCTTGCGCCAGGAAATAAAGGCTACGATGCCCGTAAAGAACAAAAAGCTAACTATGGTCAGTACATTCATGAATGGCTTACAACGTATTTCTTCTCATGAGCAGGGTAGGGATGGTTTCCGCCACCTTCTCACGGCTCATCACCGCCTGTCCCGCCCTTTTGCCCATCAGGGAGAAGTTGGTGGATATGGTAGTGATGCCGATGATCTCTTTGGCCGGCTCGTCGTTACAGGAGAGGATGCCCAGGTCCTTGCCGGGCTTTAGCCCTTTGGCCTTGCAATCCTTCATGATCTGCCAGAGGGCGAAGTTGTCAAGGGTAAAATATACCTTTCCCTTTTCGATGGCGCCGGCCTTGTATTCCGGCAGGATCTGCCCCTTGATCTTATGCTGCCGCAGGAATTTTTTAAATACGGTGACGATCTCCTTGGGGTCCAGCGAGTCGGGAGAATGGTAGAAAATGATCTCGTCAAATCTGCTGATAACGGGCGCCAGCTCATTTAATGCGTCCCGGGTCGTTTGTTCAAATTCCTGGGTGATATGGTTGAAGGCTCCATCCAGCGGCTCGTACCTGTCGAACATAAGGAATTTGTTACGGGGGATCATGTCCAATAGCTCCTTTGTTTTGGGGTGAGGGATCGGCGCCACTACGTACATCCCATATTTGCCTTTTATCTGTAGCAGGATCGTCTCGAATATTTCGATATTCCCGTGATGGAAGTAGATGTTAAGATGGACGTCCTTACCCAGCTCCTGCCGGAAATTTCTATAGAATTGTTCTTCGAAAGTATCCAGGTTGTACATCAGTAAGGCCACTTTCAGGGATTGATCAGTATTGCCGTTGGCGACAAAATAACCCAGTCTGTTCTTGGACTCGATGATGCCCCGTCCGATGAGATCTCTAAAACCTTTTACGATGGTTTCCCGGGAAAAATGCAACTCCTTGATCATCGTGTTGACGGAGGGCAGCATGTCGTCCTGTGCGATGATCTTTTCATCGATGGCGTTGATAATACCCTGTACCAGCCGGTCGTGTTTGGAAAAAGAGGGCACTTCGGCGAGTTCCTTTATCTTTTCAAAAACGTCGGTCCTTTCGCGTTTGCTCATGCCTACAAATTAAACGTATTTGAGAGTCCCGGACAAACCTTTTGCTTGTCCGGGAGCTGGGGTTCGTCTAATATTTTGGGTTTTGGTCGAGATTCTTATTGAGGTCTATTTCCGTCTGAGGGATGGGCCACAGATAGTTTTTGGCAGGATCGAATACCCGGGGGGCGCCTACCTTGATGGCTGTGCCGGGTGTCAGTGTGACGGCTCCTGTGGCCTGGCTGACAGTGCCTTGCAGACTACCCATTACCTGCCCGATCATCACCTGCTGACCAATCTTCCAACGTTGGATATCATACCAGCGCAGACCTTCCAACGCCAGCTCCACCCTTCTTTCCCTACGGATGAGGGTACGCAGACTGGCCTGGTCATTGTACTTTGTCTGGTCCACGGGTGGCATATGTACGTCGGGGCGGCCCCTTACAAAATCGATGTCGTCGTACACCGAGGCGTCGATGTGATTGCTTTCGATCTTGGCTTCGGCATCCATCAGTTTGATCTCCGCATAGCGGATAAGGATCACGTTCAGCCCGCAATTATTCAGATCGGCGGGGAAATCGCCGATGACGGGCGTCATCTTTCTTTCGGCATAACCTGAGGGGCTGCAGTTGTTATTACCCCAATGGTCCACTGTCTGAGGACTGGAGGAGATGGGATCATAATACATGCCATATCCCAGCGAGCTGCTGTAGCGGGCGCCCGGGTAAAAGACGGTGGCGGTCAGCCGGGGATCCCTGTTCTGATAGGGTTGGGCCGGGTCGTAGATGGAGGCGGGGTCGTCGATGGTCTTGCCGTCCGTGGTTTCATAGGCATCTACCAGGCTTTGTGTCGGCACTTCGGAACAATAGCCGCCCAGGGAGTTGATGGTCAGATTCCTTGTCCATTGAAAGGGATTGTCACCCGCCTTGTATTGAACATCCAGGATCACTTCCGGATTGTTGGCATAAGGCTGACGGAAAAGATCGACATAGCTGGGGTAGCGATCATAGGTAAACGGGGCCGTCATCAATTGCTGACAGTCTGTGATACAGTCCGCATATTTTTCGTTGAATAATTCGATCCTGGCCTTTAGCGCAATAGCCGCCCCTCTGGTGATACGGCCGATGTCGCCACCGGAGTAGCCGACAGGCAGATCGGGCGCAAGGGCTGCCAGCTCCGACAATATGAAAGTTACTACATCAGCCTTTGGCGTCTGCTTTACAAGGTTGGCGCTGTCAGGGGTCAGGTTGTGAAGCACCAGGGGCATGGCTCCGTACAACTGGCTGATGGTGAAATATTCATAAGCCCTGAGGAACCTGGCTTCCGCGATAAACCGGGCCTTGAGGGTGGCGTCCATCTTTGTTTTGCCTACGTTGTCGAGAAACCAGTTGCAGGTCTGTATGCACTTGAAATTCCATTTAGAGTAACCCGTGTTAGTGGGGGTGGCGATACCCGCGGACAGGTTGAGCCAGTTCTCCCAGGGGAATTGGTCAAAAGCGTTGTCCGTCGCGCAGTCGGCAAAAGCGGAAAAATAACCGTTGTTGCTTTTGCCCCAGGTGGAATAGCAGCCGTTGAGGGCCGTCAGAGCGTCATTTGCCGAATTCCATAGGACGCTATTGGTATATGAATCCAGCGGATTTCTTTCCAGAAAACTTTTTTTACATCCGGTGGCCGCGGCCAGTCCGGCGCAGAGACTTATTATTAAGAATGACTTTTGCATAATTTGTTTTTTTGGAGGATTAAAAGACCACGTCGATGCCGATGGTATTGATCTTTGTTTGCGGATAAGCGCCATAGGCGTTGTTGCCTGTCGTTGTCTCGGGATCCACCCATTTATAGAAGCTTCTCACCGTAAGAAGGTTCTGACCGCTGTAATAGATCTTCAGGTTTTGGATACCCCACCTGGTCAAACTGCCGGAGGGCAGGGTATAGCTGACCGTGATATTCTTCATCCGCAGATAGGATGCATTCCTTACCCAGAAAGAGCTGATGTTGTTCTGCGGATTGTTTTGTGTAAAAGTGGTCCACAGACGGGGGAATTTGTCAGAGGGATGGGCTTGTGTCCAGGCATCCAGCATGATCGTAGTGGGATTGCCGATGTTCGGTTGCTGCAGGGAGCCAAGGGCAAAGCCTTGCAGATAGTTCTTTACATCGAATGCTCCCTGGAAGAAGGCGCTGACGGCAAAACCTTTCCAGCCGCCCGCAAGCGTGAAGCCATAGGTCATGCCCGGGAAGGGGCTGCCCAGGTAGGTGCGGTCGTTGCCATCGATGACGCCATCGGGTTTTTTATTGGGGCCGCTGATGTCCTTGTACATCAGATCGCCGGGAGCGATGGTGCCGCCGCTCTGTGTGGCATGGTTCGTCACTTGTTGCTGGGTCTGGAAGATGCCTTCCACCTGATAGCCATAGAAGGCTTTGATGGGTTCTCCTACCACATAACCCGTAGACATAGAGCCCGTACCTGCCAGGTCCGTGATCCTGTTCTTGTTGATGGAGGCGTTGGCGCCGATGTTATAGGTAAAGGCGCCGATCTTGTCCGAAAGGGCCGCGGCAAACTCCCATCCTGAATTCCGTACCGAGCCTGCATTCCGATAGGGGGTAGTAAACCCATATACCACGCTGGAGGGCAACTGCAGGAGGATGCCGTTTGTATTTTTTACATAATAATCGGCTGTAAATATCAGTCTGTTGCCCAGCATAACGAGGTCCAGGCCTACATCCGTAAGCGTAGTACGCTCCCAGGTAATGTCCGCGTTGGCGCCGTTGGTGGGGGCGATGCCGGGGGCCACTGTCTGGTTAAAACTATAGTTCTGTCCGCTGCTGACGACGGCTACGGAAGGATAGGCGCTGTTGATGTTCTGATTGCCAAGTTTGCCCCAGGACCCTCGCAGTTTCAGGGCCGTGATATCTCCAAGCAATGGCTCGAAGAACCTTTCCCTGGAAATATTCCATCCTGCGGAGAAAGAGGGATAAAGCCCCCATTTGTGACCTTCTCCAAAACGGGAGGAACCGTCATAACGGAGATTAGCTTCCAGCAGGTATTTGTCCGCAAAAGCATACCGTGCGCGACCGAACACAGAGCGTAAGGCCACGTCATTGGCCGTACCCGCGGTCTGCTGCCCCAGGGTAGAGGCCGCATTCAGCTCCGAAAGAGAGTTGTTTAGGAACCCCTGCCGGTAAGCATAGAGGTAATTGTATTTGGTCAGCTCCTGCGAGGCGCCGGCCAGTATGTTGAAGTTATGCTGTGAGATGCGTTTTTCATATTCCAGCAAGGCCTGCAGGTTCGAGTAATTATTGGTGATGCTGGTGTTGGACAGCGAGCTGGGGCTGATGGTAGTGGCTATCACCGTGGGGTCGGTGGGGTTGTAGTAGGTATCCGCCGACTTGAACTCCTGCAGAGGGTTGTTGTTGTACCGGTAGGAGACGGACGGACGGAAATGCAGCCCTTTCAATACTTCCCAGTCCGCGCCCACATTACCCAGGAAAGTATAGTTCTGCTGGTTGTTATAGCCCGGTGAATTCAGCCAGGCGATGGGATTGCCAAAGGAAAGATAATTATACACCCCATTCTTGTATTGGTTGACCACCGTGCTGTTCATGGCGGCCGTGGTACCGATGATACCGCCGATGTCCCCGCCCCCCAGTCCGCTGGGGGCCACCTGATTTGAATACAGGAAGGAGAGATTGGCATTCACGCTTAAATTTTTGGAAAGCGCCGAGGTAAGGTTCAGCCGGCTGGAATAACGCTTAAAAGCGGATTTTTTGATGATGCCTTCCTGGTTGAAATAACCCAGGGATAAGGAATATTGTGTTTTGGGATCACCGCCGGTTACGCTGATATAATGGTTCTGCTGGACGCCGGTGCCTTTATATAACAGCCCCTGCCAGTCCGTGTTTGGATGGGTGTCGGGGTCTGTTCCGTTCTTGAACAAGGTAATGTCGTTGTCGCTCCAATAAGGCGTCTGTCCTTCATTGACCCGGGCCTGGTTGTACAGGGTAGCTGCCTGCCAGGAGGGGAGATAGTCGGGCAGGGCCGTGGCTTTTTGTTTGCCTACATAGGCGTCATAGCTGACCTGCATCTTTCCATTCCTGCCTCTTTTTGTCGTCACCAGCAGCACTCCATTGGCGGCACGCGATCCGTAAATGGCGGCTGATGCCGCATCCTTTAACACCGAGATGGAGGCGACATCATTGGGGTTGACGTCCCGCAGGTCGCCGATGATCCCGTCGATGACTACCATGGGGGCGTTGCTGTTGTACAGGGTGCTGATGCCGCGGATGCTTATAGCGCCTACATCCGCACCCGGCTGACCGCCCGTGGTAGTGATAGTAACGCCTGTCATGCTTCCCTGCAGCGCATTGGTAAGGTTGGTGACAGGGCGATAGTCCAGGTCCTTTGAGCTAATGGCGGCGACGGAGCCCGTGAGGTTTACCTTACGTTGCGTACCATAACCCACGACCACCAGGTCTTCCAACTGGCGTATATTCTTGCCCGGCGCCAGCTGTACATTGAAGGAGGAGCCTTTGGCTACGCCTATCTCCTGCGTCTCATAGCCAATAAAAGCGATGATCAATACGGTGTTGGGGTCTGTCAGGACGAGTGTGAAATTACCCGATGAATCCGTGGTGGTGCCTTTTTGCGTGCCCTTGATACTGACGGAGGCCCCTGTCATCGGGAGTCCCTTCTCGTCCTTTACATTGCCTGTAATGGTTCTGCCGCCCTGTGCACGAGCGGCGCCGGCAAATAAAAAGAGTATCCCGCAGATGATGACTGAAAGGGATACCCTCAAGGCTGCTTTGACATGCATAATCGTTAGGTTTTGGTGTTTTAAAATTTAAATCTATTCTGTTCTAGTCTGGTCTAATTGAAAGTAAACTTAGAAACAATTTTTTTATTATCAAAAATTTTTTTGGAGGTAACTTCATTGTCTATGACTTTCTATCAGCAGCAGGTACTGGCCCTTCAAAAGTCCCTCTATCCTCATGAGGACCTGGGAGAGAAGGTGATACGGGTAAAAGAGTATATCGACAGACACTATGGTTGTGTCATTCACCTGGATGCAATGGCGAGGGAAGCATGCATGTCGAAATTCCATTTTATACGGCTGTTCAGGAAGTATTACGGCAGGACTCCGCACGCGTATTTGAGGGAGGTACGGTTGATGCACGCAAAACGGCTGCTGTCATCCGGCGTGCCGATCAGGAATGTTTGCTTTGCGGTGGGATTTGAGAGTGTACCCAGTTTTACGAGGTTGTACAAGTCGGTAGCGGGGGTGACACCCAAAAAAGCAATTCCGGATAAGAAAGTTCCCGGGGGAACTCCCATCTTTATCAAAAAAACACCATGAAGATCAAGCTCGTCAGTCTCCTGGTAAAAGACCAGGATAAAGCCTTGCAATTTTATACAGAGGTTCTTGGTTTCATCAAAAAGACAGACGTCCCCCTGGGTGAGCACAAATGGCTTACCGTCGTGTCAAAAGAGGAGCAGGATGGGCCTGAAGTGGTATTGGAGCCGATGGCATTCCAGCCTGCCCGGGTATATCAACAGGCTTTGTATGAGGCTGGTATTCCGGCCACTGCTTTTTATGTGGATAATGTAGAGGAGGAGTACCAGCGGCTGGAAAAGAAAGGGGTCGTATTCAGCCTAAAACCTACGCCTATGGGCGCCGTAAAGCTGGCGGTCTTTGACGACACCTGTGGCAACAACATCCAGATAGTACAGGTATAGCTCAACCAAGCCGGGCCCTGATCCATCCGGTGAGGTCAAAATACTTCAGCAGTTGCCGCTCGTACCTGTCATGCTGAACGGCTTCTGATTCCCGCAGGAGCTTTTTACGCTGCAGTTCCGGCAATTTCTTGCGCCGGCCATCCGGACATATTTTGATGAACCTGAACAGGAGCTGCTCCGATCTCAGGAGCTGCTGTTTACCAAAAAAACGTTGGTATGACCTGATCTCGTATTCGATGTAGTCCACGTCTCCCTTTTCAAAATGGATGATGATGTTCAACAGCCGCGTGGCCTTGCAGATCAGCCATTGCAGGTGAGGCTCGTGTTTGCGCATGACCTCTCCTGTGAGTTGATGGGCCTTCTTCCAGTCCTTCACGCCAAAATGCGCCAGACTGCCGTAAAAATAAAGCTCCCATTGTTTTTCCTCGTTCACCATATGATAGGCCGGCAGCAAGTCTGTCTGTATGACGCGTATCTGCGCGATGGCCTCATGGAATTTTTGCCGGGACAGCAATGACACCAGCCCGTAAACCACCGCCGTCTTACGGACCTGGTAGCGAAAATATTCGGGATAGTCCGGTCTGTCTATCTGCATGACCTTGTCGATATAAGGTCCCATCTCCTCATAATGCTCCAGCAAATGCAGGCTATCGAGGATGCCGTTGAGCGTGGAAAGATAATCCAGGGGGGGATTGTCCAGCAGACCCAGGTTTTGTTCAAACAGGCGGCTGAGCGATGCAAAGGTCTTATGCGCCGAACGATAATCGCCGATGTCCGTAAAAAAGAAGGACTGGAATAACAGGTGCAGCTTTTGCGCCGCAAAGCTATTGTCCGTCTTGCCACTGACCAACCCCATTTCGCTCAACACCAGGTCATTCAATTTCTTCTTGTTCTCTTCCGACGAGATCCTGCCCGCATGCACCAGCCTGTACTTTAACAATTCCAACAGCGAATGATGGTCCTGGATATGGTTCAGATGACGCAGCAGGCTTTTAGCCTTCATTTGCGTCTCCACCAACTGCTTGTCCCCGATGCCCGGGAAATTGGCGTCGGAAAGAAAGTCGAGCTCGTTGCGGTACGTGATGTATTCGATAAAATGCTGCTGCAAACCATGCGCCTGGCTCCGGATCCTTTTTAGTTCCCGATACCCTTCTTCCGGAAAGGAACGTTCCTGTAATACCCTTACCCGCATAATACCCTGCAACGATTGGAACAAAGGGTCCTTTTCCGTCTTTAATTGAATAAGACAATCCGTAAGGACTTTTACCAGGTACCTGGCCGCACTGTTCAGGGAAGAAAGGGCATGCTTTTTTGAAAAAGCCCTGGCAATGACCGCAGCTTCGGGATCATCACAGACATCGATGATATTAAAAAGGTCCAGATAATCCCTGCTGCCCGACTGGCGACGGGCATAAAGCTTAAAATATCGCTTCTCCGGACCCGAAAGAGATTTTACCAGACGGATGGCTACTATTTGTGACATAAATACGAATTTATGTTTTTTTTATAATATTAAGTAATTGATTATTATTTGATTAATGTTATTTTAAATAAAGGGTTTGTATTTTTAAATTCCCATTTCCTCCAATATTTGGTTTTGATTCGGCATCATGGACGGGTAGTTTTGGTCTATCAACGCACTGCTATATGAATTCAAGGAAAATAATTGTGATCGGAAGCTCTAACATGGATATGGTCGTCAAGACCGATCACATACCTGTACCAGGTGAAACAGTTCTCTCCGGCTCTTTTTTTATGAACCCGGGTGGTAAAGGCGCCAACCAGGCGGTGGCGGTAGCAAGACTTGGCGGTGAAGTGGTATTTGTCTCCAAACTGGGCAACGACGTATTCGGCAAACAATTCTCCCAATTATTTAATGACGAAGGCATCAATACTTCCTTTCTCCTTTCGGATGAAGACCTGCCCAGCGGTGTAGCGCTGATCACGGTGGACAAGGCGGGTGAGAACAGCATCGTCGTGGCTTCCGGCGCCAATGCCAGCCTGAATACAGGAGATATCGCGGGCGCCCTGGATGCCATTGCTTCCTCCGGCATACTGCTCCTGCAATTAGAGATACCCATGCCCGTGGTCGAATACGTCGTGGGATACGCCGCGTCAAAAGGCGTAAAAGTGATCCTCAATCCCGCGCCGGCCGCCCCGTTGTCTCCGGAGCTGTTGCAGAAAATAGATATCCTTACTCCCAATAAGACGGAGGCGTCGATGATCGCGGGTATACCCGTGACGAATATGGAGAGCGCCAAAAAAGCGGCAAAGCTCATCTGTAACAAAGGGGTCAAGACCGTCGTCGTCACCATGGGGCCCCTGGGCGCCGTCATCTGCGAGTCCGGAAAATGTTCCCTGGTAGAGGCGAGAAAGGTAGAGACGGTAGATACCACCGCCGCGGGAGATGTCTTTAACGGCGCTATCGCCGTAGCCTTATCCGAAGGAAAAAATATGACGGAAGCCGTGAAGTTTGCCTGTGATGCCGCGGCTATCTCCGTCACCCGTCTGGGTGCGCAATCGTCCATTCCTTACAGGAATGAACTGGTGGCCCAGGCGCTGGACATTTTATAAAAATTGCTGCCATATGTTTATCGTAGAAAACTACTCTGTAGCTATCTTCTTTTGTTTTGTCACCATGCTATGCTGGGGATCCTGGGCCAATACCCAGAAACTGGCAGCTTCCAACTGGCGTTTTGAGCTTTTTTACTGGGATTACGTGCTGGGTATTTTGCTGACGGCAGCCTTGTTTGCCATCACCCTGGGGAATTCCGGAGGAGAAGGAAGAGGATTTATTACAGATATACAACAGGCCACCGGCGCCGCCGTCGGCTCTGCCCTGATCGGGGGCGTCATTTTTAATGCCGCCAATATCCTGCTGGTTGCGGCCATCGCCATCGCCGGCATGTCGGTGGCTTTTCCCGTTGGCATCGGTATCGCCCTGGCCTGGGGCGTTGTGGTGAACTATATCGACAATCCCATCGGCAATTCATTGTTATTGTTCACCGGCGTAGCGCTCATCATCGTGGCCATCCTGCTCAATGCCTATGCTTATCGCCGGGCCAGCGCCACACAGAAAAAAGTCAGTACCCGTGGTCTGGTGCTATCCGTACTTGCCGGCATATTGATGGGATTCTTTTATAAATATGTCGCAGCCTCTATGTTCCCGGATTTTGCTCATCCTCAGCCAGGCAAATTAAGCCCTTACACCGCCGTATTCTTTTTCTCCGTCGGCATTCTATTGAGCAATTTTCTTTTTAATACCATTTTGATGCGACGGCCTGTGGAAGGCGCCGCGGTGAAGGTGTCGGATTATTTTAAGGGCAGCATCCGCAATCACCTTATGGGTATCCTGGGCGGCGCTATCTGGTGCGTGGGTATGTCATTCAGCATACTGGCATCTGACAAGGCCGGGCCTGCTATTTCTTATGGCCTTGGACAAGGCGCGACGGTAGTAGCCGCTGTATGGGGCATTTTTATATGGAAGGAATTTAAATACGCACCCAAGGGTACATCGGCCGTCCTCAATGGCATGCTGTTGTGTTACCTGGCAGGACTTGGACTTTTAATTGCAGCAAGATAAAAATAGCGTTATGAAGAAATACTGGCTACTGATGATAGTGATGATGGTTTTACAAGTTCAGGCACAGAAAAAGCAAGCTGTCCCCATCATCCTGGATACGGATATAGGGCCCGATTATGACGATGTAGGCGCCGTCGCGGTGCTGCATGCCCTGGCGGATAAAGGAGAGGCTCGTCCACTGGCCATCATGGCCAGCAACAGGAATGAACTGGTTGGCCCCACCATTGACGTGTTGAATACGTATTTCGGTCGCCCCCACCTCCCCATCGGCGCACCCAAGGGCGCCAACGCTCCTGACAGAGGCGCCGTGCAAAAATGGCCCGAGATGCTGGTGAAAAAATATCCCCATCACATAAATGCTACCTCCGAAGTCCCCGATGCCGTCCAACTCTATAGAAAGATACTGGCCGCCCAGCCCGACAAGAGCGTCACCATCGTAACGGTGGGTTTTCTTACCAATCTGGCGAACCTCCTGGATACAAAGGGAGACGGATATTCCAGCCTGACGGGTGTAGAACTGATCAGAAAAAAGGTAAAACATCTTGTCTCCATGGCAGGCTCGTTCCCAAAAGGGCGGGAGTACAATGTCTACATCGATTCCCTGGCTTCGGAGAAAGTATTCCCGCACTGGCCGACACCGGTGATCTACAGCGGGTATGAGATAGGCAGGGAGATCATTACAGGGCGGCAGTTGATAGCTGATGAAAAATTGCAAAGTCCCGTAAAAGATGTATTCGCCTTATGTATGGCTTTTTCCGAAGAAGATCACAATGGCCGTAAAAGCTGGGATCAGACGGCTGTGCTGGCGGCGGTCAAAGGGGCAGGCCCCTATTTCGGTCTGCAAAAAGGACAGATCGTTTTAAAAGGAGGATATAATGAATGGAAGGACGACCCCGGGGGCAACCAGGCTTATCTCACAATGAAAGTACCCGCCGAAAAACTGAGAGAGGTCATCGAGACAATGATGATGTACACAGGAAAGTAACGTTACATGCGCAGCTATAATATGAACACTTATCTTATGTAGCTCTATTTCTAAACTTTTTTAATCGTTGTTTTATGCCTGCAAACGAATACGTAAGTATCGGGAAGAAAGCTATTGCCCGATGCAAAGGCCTGCTATTGGTCTTAATATCGATGTCGGTCATTCAGTTAACCGCGCTGGCTCAAACCCTGCAGGTCAGCGGTACGGTCAGGGACGGCAAAGGCCACCCGGTGGAAGGGGCCAGTGTAATAGTAAAAGGCACCACATCCGGCACTTCCACGGACGCAAACGGACGATTTACCCTGTCCACGGCCAGGGGATCGATCCTGGTATTTTCTTACACAGGCTTTGAGACACAGGAGAAGAAGGTACAGGGCGCCGCCGTCGACCTTGTGCTACGCGACAGCGATGCCAGCATGGGGGAGGTAGTGGTGGTAGGATATGGAACTACCCGGAAAAAAGACCTGACGGGCGCCATATCAGTGGTTAGGACGGAGAATATTGCCAACCGGGTGTCTACGGATCTTGCGGGCGCCATAAAAGGACTGGCTGCCGGCGTAAAAGTGACGTCCACCGGCCAGGCGGGAGAATCTTCATCCATCACCATCCGGGGCATCGGCAATCTCACGAACAACAACCCTTTATTTGTTGTGGACGGCTTTCCCACCGGCGGGGGCATGGACCTCAACCTGCAGGATATCGAATCCATACAAATATTAAAAGACGCGTCTTCCGCGGCCATCTATGGATCAAGGGCCGCCAACGGCGTGGTGATCATCACCACCAAAAAGGGTAAGGAAGGCCCCATGAAAGTAGACGCCAACAGCCAGGTCAGTGTCAACTGGCTGCCCCGTTACAAACTGCTGAACAGGGACCAGTATATCCATTTTGATGACATGGCCTATGACGAAGCTATCAAGGCGGGTATCGTTGCGCACCGGCAAAACCATTACCCGGGCAATACCGATTGGCAGGACGCGGTCCTCAAACAAGGGATCAAACAAAACTACAATCTGTCGCTCTCCGGCGGCAGCCGCACAGGACAGTACTTTGTCTCTCTAAACAAACTCTCTGACGGAGGGACGGTGTACGGCACTTCTTTTGACCGCTATATGTTCAGAGTAAATACGGCAGGTGAAAAAGGGGCTTTCTCCTATGGCGAGAACCTCTACTTCCTTTCCACGCGACAGGACGGCATGACGGGCAATCCCTTTGCAGACCTTATCTCCATGCCGCCCACCGTCAGGGTGCATGACCCCTTGCATCAACCCGGGGGCTATGGCTTTGGCAATCCGGACAGCGCCAATACGTACGCCCTGAACCCCGTCGCTCAACAAGACATTATGGGAGTGGTCAATAAATCGAATACTATCCGGGGCAACGTATTCGCCCAGGTACGACTGTTCAATGCACTAACCGCAAAGCTCAATTTTGGTTATACCGCCGACTTCGAGAACGACAACACGTTGCGGAAAAGAGGCAACTGGACCATGGGCCAGGCGAACGACGATGACTACATTACCAAGTCCATGAACAAACACCAGACGTTGCTGGTAGAAAATACCTATAATTTTAAGAAAAGCTTTGGACGTCATGACATAGAAGCCCTGGCGGGCGCCTCTTATCAGAAGGACAATACGGAAGATGTCTGGACTACCCGGCTGAACCCCCTTGTCATAAACGGACAGTATTATAATTCTCTGAATTCCGCCACGGGCGCGCAGACAGGCGGCGGACAATACGGTGAAGCCAGGCTCTTGTCCTGGTTTGGACGCATCAGCTATACTTACGATGATAAATACCTGCTCACGGGTACGATCCGCAGGGACGGTTCTTCCCGGCTGCCCGAGAGCGGGCGCTGGGGCAATTTTCCTTCGATTGCAGGCGCCTGGAGGATCAGCAAGGAAAGCTTTTTTGATGTGCCTTTTATCAGTGATCTGAAAATACGGGCCAACTACGGCGTGCTGGGTAACGCCAACATCGGCTACTGGGACTATATCCCCGTGATGAATACCTCACCTCGTGCTGTATTCGGCAGTCCGGAAACCGTAGTGATCGGCACCACACAATCCCAACTGGTGAACACCAATATCACCTGGGAGAAAAAGATCCAGCAGAACTATGGCGTTGACGCGGCCTTTCTGAACAATAAGCTCACCTTTACGGGAGAGTACTTTATAGCAAAGAGTAAAGACCTGCTGGTGGCCTTGCCTATCCTGGCCAGCACGGGAAACAACGGAGGCAACCCGATCGTGAACGCGGCCAGTCTTCAGAACAAGGGGATCGAGCTCACGCTCGGCTGGAAGGATAAGCTGGGAGATGTATCTTATGGCGTTTCCGCCAATTTCACCAGCATACGGAACAAAGTCCTGGACCTGGGTTATGGGAAAGTGACCAACTATACTTTCCTGACCAAGGCCGGGATCGGGCAATCCCTGGGCAGCTTTTATCTCTACAAGACCCTGGGGATCTTTCAGACACAGGCCGAGGTGGACAATTATAAAAATAAGAACGGTACTGTTATCCAACCCAATGCGAAGCCCGGTGATATAAAGTATGACGACTACAACGGCGATGGACAGATCAGCAGCGACGACCGGCAGATCGTGGGCAGCGGTTGGGCAAAATACGAAGCGGGGCTCTCCCTGACAGCGCAATGGAAAGGCTTTGATCTTCTTGTGCAGGGATACGGACGCTTTGGATATAAAATATGGAACGGGGCGCGGGCTACGGCAGGCGACTTTGCAAACAACAACAATAGTTTTTCAAACATCAGTCCATGGACGGAGCAAAACCACAGCAATACCCAACCGCGGCTTATTTTTGGCGATACCCGTAATAGCCGGGGCGACCAGGACAGATGGCTGGAGAACGGCAGCTTTTTCCGGATAGGCGAGATCGCCCTGGGATATAGCCTCCCCCAACACATTTGCGACAAGCTGCGCATGCGCAATCTGAGGGCCGGAATTACCGCCACCAACCTTATTACCTTCACCGGCTATTCCGGTCTGGACCCGGACTTCAAAGACACCGGAATATTCACGCTGGCGGTGGACGGCCCTTCCTATCCCAATCCAAGATCTGTCCTGTTCTCGCTTTCATTTGGTTTTTAACGATAAAAGAAATTTTTATGAAGCATACGATCATACTGACATTACTCATTGGATTGACGGCGCTCTCCGCCTGTAAAAAGGTGCTGGACGTCCCCAATCCCAACACCTTTACGGCGGCGGAATTCTGGAAGACGGAAGCCGACCTGCAGCAAGGTCTGACGGCGGCCTACAACGCTTTTTATAAACAAGGCACCTGGACCCGTAATATCTATACGCTGATGGACGGCAATGGGGATGACGGCACCAGTCTGGCCGGCTGGACAGAACTACAGGAGTGGGCCAAGTTCAAGTACACCAATTATGATTTTTTCGAAATGGGCTATAAGATCTGGTCGGATCATTATAAGGCTATCTTCCGCGCCAACCAGGTATTGGACCATGTGGATAAAGTGACATTTTCCAGTGACGAAAATAAACGCCGGATCACAGGGCAGGCTAAGTTCCTAAGAGGTTTGTATTATTTCTACCTGGAGATCTTATGGGAGAATATCCCCCTGGTGTTAAAGACCTCGCAGCCCAGCGACGCTCCCAAACAAAGCGGTCCGGCGGAAGTGTGGGCGCAGATAGAGTCCGATCTGAAAGATGCCGCAGACAACCTGCCCGATCAGTGGACCGGTGTCGACAAGGGACGCGCTACAAAGGGAGCCGCGTTGGCCTATCTGGGTAAGGCGTATATGCAGCAAAAGAAATGGCAGCAGGCAAAGGACGCCCTAAGCTGGCTGGTGGAGGGCGACGGCCGGCAGTATTATGACCTGATACCCAATTACGGCGACAACTTTACCAATGCCAATGAGAATAATAAAGAGTCCGTATTCGAGATCCAATTCTCAGAAGTATATGCTACAGGGTATGACGATGATTTCTCCTCCACTTCCAACCTTGGTACGCAACATGCCATGAATGCATCCCCCAAGGGGCTCGGATGGAACAATATCCAAGCCAGAAGGTGGTTGATAGATTATTTCAAAAGGGAACAGACCATCGATGGGAAAAATGATATACGGCTTTTCACCAGTATTTGGTATGACGCCAGGAAAAATGACTTTCCCGACCAGCCCGACTCGCTGGTATATGGCAGGTCCTGGACTGAAGACCCCACCTGGGGCAGCCAGGTATTTATCAGGAAATACACCAGCAAGCTGAACGGCAGGGACCTGGAGTTCTATTGGAACGACATCAACTACAGACTAATACGTTACGCAGATGTATTATTGTGCTATGCAGAGGTATTGAATGAGCTGAACCACGGCCCCAACGTGCTCGCCATCCAATGTTTGGATAGGGTCCGCCAACGGGCGAACCTTCCCCTGCTGATCAACAGCACTTATTACAACGGGGCGGCGATAGAAGGGGATTATACAGCGTTTGGAAAACATTTGCAGATCGAGCGGGGTTTGGAATTATGTCTGGAATGTGTGCGGTGGATCGATCTGAAACGCTGGGGTCTGCTGGATAACCAGACAGGTATCGACGAACTGAAGACCAGGGACCCGGACTTTAATAATTTTGTGCTGAATAAATCCTATCGTCTCCCCCTGCCGCAATCCGAAGTAGATAACAACCCTAATCTGACACAGAACACTCCATATTGATATGAAAACCTTACGTCAATGGCTCCCCCTGATCTTCCTGGCCACCGCATTTTGCGGTAAGGCCAGGACACAGCCCGGCAGCGACGGGCCAACGTCTCGCCCCGAGGCAGCCGACACCATCGTAAAAGTTTTTGGTTTTGACGGCCAGCGACGTTATGCCTATTGTCCCAGCGTGATCCGGGATGGTGATCTTCGTCACCTATGGTTTTGCGGCAACGAGCCGGAAGGGCAGTTCAGCGATCATATCTATTACCTGGCCCCCGGCGCGTCTGCTCCTAAAATGGTGCTGGCTCCCGGCGCCCCTGGTACGTGGGATGGACGGCATGTGTGCGATCCATCTGTCGTGGCGGGTGAATTCAAATACGCCGGAGAAACCTATCAATATGCCATGTTGTATCTCGGCAACAGGACCGACCGGTATTTTAATGAAATAGGTGTGGCATTTGCCCATTCGCTGAGCGCGGATAAATGGGTGAAATATCCGCAGCAGCTTGTAAAGAAGACATGGGAAGGAGATAACGACCTTACGCTATCGAATGATGGCGGCAAGGCAAAACTGGCATGGGGAGTAGGTCAGCCTTCCGCTGTCTCGCTGGACGGCAAGGGCCGGCTGTTGTTGAGCTACACCATCGGCGACCAGGACGGAGGCCGGCTAGTGGCCAGGGAGGCAGACCTCTCGGATATGGGGTCGCCGACGCTTGGACCAGTGGTGAAAGTGTCGAACACCGTCAATGGCGATATCGCTTTCGACGAAGACAGGAAGTACATCTATATGATCGGGCATGCCGGTGGGGTTGTAACGGACTATCCCGCGTATATCCCCGCGGCGGTAGAACTATACAGGATCCCGTACGGGGATTTCCTCGCCGGAAGGGGACAATGGCAGCAACTGGTAAGGCTGGACCCCGCCGTCACGGGCTTTCCCCGCAACCACAACGCCTGTATCGCCCGTGATGCCTATGGGATGGTGGAAAGACCCGAATACCCGGAGCTGTATTTCACGATAAGCAAAGCCAGCCCCGAGGTTGCACCTGCTCCCAACACGCATGCTGAATGGACGTATCATATTTACAAGTACCAGCGATTGCGCGTACCCGTCATCGTCATCACCGACCTCTACCATCCTTATCAGGACCCGGGAGATAACCTTGACCTGCTCATGGGTTTTGCGCTTCCGGGTATCGACCTGAAGGCCATCATCCTGGACATTACGGACAATTTCAGAAAAGATACTGCGGACCATCCTTTCCTGTGGCATGATCCCCGCGGGCCCCGCGAAGCGGGTGTGATCCCCGTGGCGCAGCTGAATTATATTTTTCACCGCCAGGTGCCTTTTGCGATAGGGCCGTTGAGTATGCTGCGGTCGGAGAGAGAAATCCCGCCGGATGAGGGAGGTGTGGAACTTTTTTTGAACACGTTGCGTGGGAGCGAGCGTCCTGTCGATGTTCTCTCGTTTGGTTCCGCGCGCGTGCTGGCCGTAGCTTTTAACAAAGCGCCCGATGTGATGAGAAAAAAAATCAGACTGATCCATCTCAGCGCAGGCACGGCATCACATGGCTTTAAGCTGGGGCATGACGCAGGCGCCAACGCCATCCCTGGTGGAGAATGGAATGTGGCCCTGGATGTGTTTGCGTTTACCGGATTGCTGCGATCCGGTCTGCCTATCGCCCTCTACCCCTGCGCCGGCGTTGACGGCGCCTTTGTAAAAGATCCCAATAACACCTACTGGCGATTGCCGGATGTGAGCTTTGTCAGACAGATGGATGCGCGTTTGCAACGCTATCTTGGCTTTGCTTTTAGAAAGGTTTTGCGGTTTGATTTTTTACGGGCGATGGATCGCGATGACCCGGGGCTTGCGGTTCCGGATACTTTATTTAAGCCGTTTCATATATGGGAGACTGCGTTATGGACACAGGCGGCAGGGCTCAGGTGGAAAGGCGTTGATGAGCGGCTGATGCCCTGTACGATCGATCTGCATGATGACGGGAGGTTTGATTTTAAGTACACCGATAAACCCACTCCATTCTCTATTTATTATCGTGCGGACCCCGTATCCTATGAAAAAGTATTGCAGCGGGCGCTTCCGGGGTTTTATAAGGAACTAAAGGCTCCGAGGCTCTAGTGCATATGCAAACTCATAAATAACCACACCATCGTCAGCATTTCAGGAGGAAACCGCGAACGTAGCGTATGCAGCGCCTCATTCATATGCCGCTTTAGCGTATGAGTACTGATATTCAGCTGATCAGATATCTCCCGGTAGGTGAGTCCTTTTTCCCTTACCAGCTCAAAGACCATTTTTTGCCGGGGTGGCAGAGCATTTACCGCCTCTTTGTAAAGACGCATAGCCTCCTGTATGTGCAATCCCTCATCGGCCGTGGCAGGCTGCGACTGCCGGCTATGATAAATGCCTGCCCGCTTCAACTCTTTGGCTGTCTTACGGACGACATCAATTGTAATATGCATGGCATACGTACGTAGCAAAGGCAATATCTTTTCATCGTCCTGCACCTTCTCCATATTTTGCCAGAGCCGGACATAACATTCCTGTAACACGTCTTTTATGGCATCTTCATCCCATACATAATGTTTTACAAAGCCATATAATTTATAATAGGTGTCCGAATAGATCTTTTCAAACCGGCGGACCAGTGCAGTTGGTGGTGAGGAGACGTTTTCAGGCATGACTAACTCAGAGAAATGGGATACAAAAGTATAAACAAAAGGGCGCTGTAATGTTAAGTTAATATTAAGCCCGCCGTTGGGCTGATACTTCGCCCGCGCAGCTTCGTGTAATACTCCGTATGATCGACAAGCAACTGATACATAAATATTTTGAAAAGCGGTGCACACCGGAAGAATTACAGCTGATGATAGAATGGCTGGAAGACGACAGGGAGGATCACACCCTCCTGGACGAGGTGATGCAGACCCAATGGGAGTCGCAGCAGGAAGACAACGCAGGAGAGGGATTGAAGCACCGCCTGCTCGACGATCTGAGAGAACAGTTGTATCCTCATGTCATGGGGGAGGAGTCTGAAACCCGCAGCCTGCGGCCTCACCGCAGGATCTTCCGGTATGTGGCGGCAGCTTCCGTTATTGCCGTAATGGCCATCTCATACCAGCTGATATATAACACAAATAGACATACGAAAATAAATTCATCGATTGCCGCTGAATGGATATCGGTGGCGGATACGGCCACACGCATTCAACACCTGCTGTTGCCGGACAGCACGCAGGTGTGGCTCAATCCCGGCAGCAGTATAGTATATTCTATTAACCCGGGCGTGGATCGCCGTCTTGTCAGACTGAACGGACAGGCTTTTTTTGATGTAAGACATGATGCCGGCCGTCCTTTTATCGTATACACAGGTGACATAGCTACAAAGGTGCTGGGCACAGCCTTCAATATAGAAGCATATCCGTATGAAAAAAACATCCGGGTTTCACTGGTCAGCGGCAGCGTAGCTATACAACGGTCAGCCGCCGGCAACAGACCCGCTATGGAGGAAGTGCTCACCAGCGGGAAAATGCTCACCTATGCGAAGGACTCCGGGACGAGCAGAAAGGACCCGCTTGCCATCACGGACATCGCCGACTGGACAGCAGGACATATTATATTCAACGATGTGCCCGTAAAGATCGCGTTGGAACGTCTGTCCCGTCTCTATCACTTTCACCTTACTTATGATAAGGAAGTTAGCCTGGACAACACCCGATTTTCTACGGTATTTAACGATGAGCAGCCGGAAGAAATGATACGGAATATCCTGTTCATCACCGACTATACTTATAGGTTGAAAGGGAATGAATTAAGGGTCATTCAAAAACAATAACGAGCCGACAATTTTTCAAAGTAAACAAAAACTATGCTGCTTCTATCCAGGGCAATAGGGAAAGCCTTGCCCCTTATTATTTATACTTTCTTATTTTTTAGACCGGCCGCCATCTGCCAGGAAAAACTTTCATCCCTCTCAGCAAAAGTGAACTATACAGCCAGGACGGTAAAGGCTGCAGACCTGCTGGATGCGCTGCATAAGCAGACCGGGTATAACTTTCTATTTGAGCGTACCGTGTTCAGCGGCATTTCTCTCGAAAACATCCGTTTTGAAGATATTTCGCTTGGCGCTGCATTAGAATCTCTGCAGAAAACCCACGGGTTCCTTTTCTCCGTCGCGGGTAAGAACATTGCCGTAAAGCCCGCGCCGGTGCTCAAGCCCGCATCCTCCCATTCGAGCCTGATCCGGATCACAGGCCAGGTGAGGGACATGGAGACCAGGGAACTGTTACGAGGTGTGAATATTGTACTAAAAGGAGCGGGTGGCGCTACGAACACGGATGAAGACGGGAAATTCAGCATCGAGGCGCCGGCATCGGGCGCTGTGCTGGTGTTTACCATGGTAGGATATATCTCCCAATCCAGGACCGTCAGCGCCGCCACGCAGGAGTTGAACATCCTGCTGGCTCACGATACAAAGTCGCTTACAGGCGTCATGGTACAAGCCCGGAAAAAGGCCAATACGGAAGCAGCCCTGTTGAATGAACGTAAGACGGCGGCTATCGTGACCGACGGCATTTCTGCGCAGAACATCGAAAAGACCGCCAGCATAACGACCACCCAGGCCTTGCAGAGAGTCACCGGCGTCACCATCACCGACGAAAAATATGTAGCCATCCGCGGCCTGGGAGACCGCAGCGTCATCGCGGAGCTCAATGGCGCAAGATTGTCCTCGGCCAATCCCGACCGCAGCGCCGTACCGCTGGACCTTGTGCCCGCCAGCCTGTTGGACAATATCACTGTATATAAGACGGCCAGCCCTGATCACCCGGCGGACGCATCCGCCGGCATCATAGAGTTGAAGACAAAGTCAGTGCCTTCGGTCTTTACTGTGCAGTTCACCGGACAGTCAGGCGTCAATACCTCCATCGGGTTTGGGGGTAAGGTCAACTCTTTCCAGGGGGGAGACATGGGCTTTTGGGGACAGAAGATCAAACAGAAAGACCTTTCCCCGGACTTCCTCAAACTAAAGGACCAGTACCCCGGCGGCCTGGTGGAGATACAACGCCTTTTTATCGAAAGCAGGACCGACCCTGCCAGGGCCGCGGAGGCCTATCGCATCAACGCGATCATGCAGTCCTTTGATCCTGTCCTGTCCACCTCCTATAGAAAAGCACAGGTCAACCAGATATACACCGTGTCAATGGGGAATACCTTTCATATTTTCGGCAACCATGCCCTCGGTGTCATCCTCAGCGCCAACTACTACCGCCGTACAGAAGACCGCTATAACGCGGAGCTCAACCAATACAGTCTTTACCAGGGGGTGGTCACAGGCGGCTTCACCAGCAACTATATCAATGGCGTGCCTTATTATACGCCCAAGATCTACTCCCCTCTACATATCCCCGCCTTCATATCGCCAGACAATCCCCGGCTGGGCAAGTACCTGGGGTATAAAGAGAACACAGGGACGGAGACTGTATCTTATGGAGCGCTGGCAGGAGTCACCTACCGGATCAACCAGGCCAATGAGGTACAACTGCAATACATCGGCAGCAGGGGAGGGGAGACCAGCGGCAGCAACCTCAACGGCACCTACCAGAACACAGGACTGCAATTCCCCGTATATGACCGTGTAAACCAGCTCAGACAAACTTACCGCATCTTCAATACTTTTAACTTCCAGGGCGAGCACAAGCTGCAATTTGGCAATGGTAATGCCTGGCCGCAGCTGAGCTATAACCTCAGCTCTTCCAAATCCAAACAGGATGAGCCCGACTTCCGGTTCACCGACCTGGCCGACCTGTATGCCCTGCGGAACGTGGACGCTAATGGGGTAGGTATCGGGAGCAATACCTATTCCTTTGTGGTAGGCAGCGTGCATGGCATCGGGCCCAACGGCGTCATCGGCGCCGACCCCAACGGCCGCAAATACCGTAATCTCGACGAAACCAACTACAATGCAAAAGGAGATCTTACAGAACGGGTAGAGATAGGCGGCCTTACCCAGACCTTTAAAACCGGGTTCAACTACCTGCATAGGAAACGCGTTTTTACGGAAAGCATATTGGGCATTCCGGGTACCAACTCCGGAGGCGATGACGGTCTGCTGGACAAGGTGAACGGCAACATAGACCAACTGGTATCCTACGCCAATGTCGGGTTGAAGGATGCCGGGACCTATGACAATCTCGGCCAGCCCCGGGTGGGAGGGTTCCTTTACCAGATAAAAAAATCACCCAACAACTATTCCGGCATTTTCGAAACCAAAGCGTTCTATGGCATGGTGGACCTGTTCCTGCGATCCGACCTGCGGCTTACAGGCGGCGTACGCTTCGAGACCACCGACATCGAGACCACTGTAGACACGGTAAATGTATATGACCCCCTCGCAGTGATCCACGGAGGCTGCTTATCCACAGGCGATGTGGTCACCTCCGGGACCGTGAACAATCCGCACATCGTTTACTCTCACAACTATGCTCCCTACTACTCCGGCAACCTCACCTATACTTTTCAAAAGGATATGAACTTCAGGCTGGGGTTCAATACCTCCCTGGCCAGGCCCGAACTGCGGGAGATGACCAATATCTATGAGTTCGACCCCTTCCAGTTTGCCGTCGTGGTAGGCAATCCCAATCTGATCAACCAGCTTACCCGGAGCGAGGATTTCCGATGGGAATGGTTCCCCCACCCGGGCGAGGTATTGTCCGCATCCCTCTTTGCCAAACAGATCGACCACCAGCTGACAAAAGTATTCATCTATAACGCACCGGGCAATCAATCCCTGTACCCCGAATATCCCATCGTGGAATTCCAGAATGACCCTAATAAAGGAAATATCTATGGCATAGAGCTGGAGGTACGTAAAGACCTTGGCAGGTACCTGCCGCAGCTGAAATATTTCCATGTGGGCGTCAATTTCATGGGCGCTTACAGCGAGATCACCAAAAACCCGGCAAGGCTCGATGCTTCCCGTATCAATGACAGACATGCGCCCGCCAAAAGCCCTGTATTCGAGCAGCCGCCCTACTCGCTCAATGCCTACCTGGACTTCGACTATCCCCGGTGTGGCACTTCCGCTACCCTGAGCTTTAATGTGGTGGGTGAACGCCTGGTCCAGGTGCAACTGGACGGTACGCCGGATATCTATGACCGGCCGGCCCCCATGCTGGACTTCGTATTCAGCCAGCGGCTGGGGAAACGTTTTTTAGTAAAGGGCTTTGCAAAGAACATCCTCGATCCCGCTTTCAGGGAAGTATATGCCTACCCGAGCAACGGGGGAAAATTCAACGGCCAAACCTATATCCATCACCAATATCATAAAGGTACTGAGCTGGCATTGGGATTAACTTATAACTTATTTTAGGCATGAACAGAAATTCATTACTGCAAGCATCCGTATTGGCCATCCTGCTGAGCGCCTGTGCGAAAGATAAATTCGACCCGCTGCCGCCGGCTGTGCCGGCTGTTTCCCCGGCATCCACCATACGGCTATTTAATTTTTATAATACCAACGCCGACATCACCGTCAATAATATTCCCCTTACTAATTATGGAGCCAGGCAGGCCACCGCTGCCGGACTCGGCATCTTCCCCTCGGGCACCTGGCCTAACCAGGATGATGGCAGTCCCTTTACTATCCCCGTTTCTCTGGTCGATAAACAAGGGAATGCCCATATCCAGATATCTCCTTCCCCGATTGCCATCGGTTACAACGGTAGCTTCGCCCTCAAACCCATCGATACTGTGCTGTATAATGACCCGCTCCACCCCAGGGATTATTATATTTTGACCGACGGCAGCATTCGCGTCCTGCCCCGCAATGCAACGGCGCCTTCACAGCCGGACCATTTCAAGATACGGATCATCAACCTCATGATCAATGAGGATAATATGGGTTATCTCGGCAAGGTCACTCTTACCTATGCAGACGGCTCCATTGTGGATCCAAAGCTCTCCGGCATCGACTCCACCCATACATCCGACTATGTAGAGTTGCCCCTGGGTGCTTACCAGTTAAAGCTGTTCATGTCCAGGGCGGATGGAAGCCCCGACTTTACCAGGCAACTGGCTGAGCTGCCGGTGAAACCCAACCACAACGGGTTTGATCAAACGCCGGGCGGCCAGCCGAAAGAACAGGAATCCCTGTTCCCTAAGATCCGCACTTTCAGGGCCGGAGCTACTTACAGCCTGGTCATTACAAAAAACGTGGTAGCCCAGAACTACGGGACATCTGGCATCACCTTCACCTGGGCCGAAATGATACATGCCTACCGCTGGGTGACTGAACAGTCTCAGGGCGCCAACGGTACTTATGCCTGCATGGACGCCGTGAACGCGATCAATACTTCCGGCGTCACTATCTCCGTGGACGGACAGCCGCTAGGCTCCAATCTTTCTTTCGGACAGTACGCCGGTGATAAAGTATACGTCTGGGGAAATCATCATGTGGAAGCCAGAGATGGACAGGGCAACGTACTGGCCCAAAAGGACATCATGATGTACGCCAACGATTATCTCACCGCCTGGTGCTACACCGACTCCACCGGCAAAAATGCGCTCGCATTTTCCAGCACGGATATGACATCCACCCTCTACAAGGTCAACCAATACGGATATACCACCACCATGTCATCAAACTACACATATTACCCGGTGACGGATGACGGTACAGACGGGTCTATCCGGATCGGGACAACCAATTACAACTGGCAGTCCCGTTTTCTCAACCTCTGCCAGGACCTTCCTTATGCCACTTTTGGCCAGGACATGATAGCTTCCCGGGGCGGCGTCGCAGGCAATGAACAGCTGTTTATCTATACCAAGTCGGATGCATCGGACAGTGCCAGTTTTGCTTCCGCCACGATCAATCTGGGACAGGGCATTACCAATGCCACGCAACCCTTCCTGATGTACCAGGCGTACGGGCTAGGGAGCTCCTATAACTGGACGGGCGACGGCACGGAAGTCGCCAATAATGGCAACTTCAATCCACCCGGCAACCAGATCCTCGTCTTTGCCTCGAAACCCGGATCGCCGCCGATGGTACCAGGACAACTCCTGGCAGGCGTCCCCGGTCTTAAATGGTCCTCGTTCTTTGCCAATCCGGCCATATACACCGTCCCTACCCTGAAACCCAAAGTAGAGCCCGGCTTTTATTCCGTCGCGCTGATAGGACGGCTGTCCGATGGTACTGCTAAACTGATCTATGTAAAGCACAATCGATAACCCGCCAATACTGAAAGATGAACAGACTGATCAAAAATATATTTACCTGTCTTTTGCAGCTGCTGACCGGCGGACTTCTGCTGGTGTCCTGTAAGAAATACGACACGCAGCCGGATATGAAGGGCGCCGCCTATCTGCGGGTATTCAACGAAATCCCCTTTACCCTCGACCTGACAACCAAAACGCAGGTGGTGCCTTTTTTTACAATGATCATCGACCCCATATTCAGCGGTAAGGGAGTACCTTCCGGCGGACAGATCGTTGGAGATTACCTGGGCAGCCGCCTGGTCTTCAACCCTTCCACCTCCATCAACGAAGGCAATCCCCTGGGCACTCCCCTGGATACCACCATCCGGTACAATATCAATTATGAATACCCCGGCAATGCGCATGTGCTGACAGCTCCATCCATCAACGGACTGGACCTCTCCGCCTGGGCTCAGATCAGCTCAGGTAAGCACCGTGTACTATTCATCACCCGGCCCAGGAATAAGATCGACTTTTCCCTGCTGAGCGATACCATCCGGAATAGCGTAATCATCGATACGACCGTGGACCTGCGAGCAGGAGAAGTGTATACGATGGAGACAGTCCTGCAGGACATCGACGAGACAAAGTACGGCATCTATCTCCGGCAGGAAAGCTTTATCCACGAAACTTTCGACAGGAATAAGAACTACGTCACTTTTTTCAACCTGTCGGGAAAGAATTCGTCACTTTCTTCCAACCCCATTTCTCCTTCTTCCGGATATTTCTACGATACGATGAATGTGTCCTACACCTACTATGACCCGCAGGCGCCAGGCAACAACTTATTGGGCGCTCCTATTCCCGGGTATACGGATATATACCTGATGACACTCAACAGCAGGATGGCCGCCGGCGCCCCGTATCTTCCACTCCCTGTACTGCCTCTCAGCAGCTTTTACGACAACCAGGGCACACTAAAGACCTACTATAACTATTCGACGCAGAACAGGGGCACCATGCCTTATTTCGTATTCAATTTCATCGCCTCCGGCAATAATGTTCCCACAGCCGGCATGGTGCAGACCTATAGTCTTATCTGCGACGTGGATCCCGTCATGGTGAATACGCTTACTGTCTACCAGGTCAACAACCGTAACGGCGGGGGCATCAACGCCAACGCCAACCTGAACATGGTAGTGCAGTTGGACGGCAAAGCGGCCGTCTATCCGGCTGTCTATATCATGGAGCTGGTGTTTAACAAAGTGTACCTCATGCAAGTGCAGCAAAAGATATGATCACCGTACAATACAATATTATGAAACGTAAAACAGGTGTGTTTATAAAGTATATCCTCGTGACGGCTCTCTTGCCGGCGGCGATGCAATGGTCTGCCTGCACCAAGACCTACTCCACGGCAACGGATAAGTCGCTTGACCCGCAGCGGTCTTCGCAGTCCCTGCTGGATTACCTGAAGAATAATTATGCTTTCAGCATGTTCTACGCCGGGCTGCAGAAGACGGGCCTGGACAAACAGATAGACAGCAACGGGAAGTTCACGCTCCTGCTGCCGGACAACGATGCTTTTGCACGGATAAACATTACCCGGGACAGCTTGTTGGGAATGGATACCGCCTACCTGCGGAAATGGCTGGGCTTTCATATTCTCTTCGGGGACATCGGTTATGACAGTATACCCCAGACGGTGGACAATGTGTTCTATAGCATCCTTGGACAGAAGATCTATCTTTCCAAGCCACTCGTTCCGTCACCAAACGGACCCCGTGTGCTGCATGTCAACGGCACCGATGTAAACAGCTTCGACATCAGCGCTTCCAACGGCTATATACAGGTGCTGAATACGCCATTGAACGCCCCCCTGGAAGGCAATCTTCAGGATTTTATCGATGCCCACCTGGATCAATTCAGCCTTTTCAAGGCCAGCCTGAAGAAATTCGATCTATGGGACAGGCTCAGGACGGACACGGGCAAACCACTGACGGTGTTTGCTCCTGTCAATGACGCATTTCAAAAACTTAGGGTCCGATACCCGGGAGGTATTCGTTATGTTCTTTACAGTATCACCGAAGACTCCATCGCAACCTGGGATACAAGCGTTATGCCCACCGATGTCTTCGGGGTTTACCTGTTCCCCGGTCGCATCTTCACGAGTGATTTTTCGGACGCTCCCGCAGGACCCGCCTTTGCCAGCTATATTATGCCCGACCAGCAGGTGGTGGTCAATTTCGACAGCTATGGGCTCGGGGTGCGGATGCTCAGCAATTACAACAGCCGGCTGAAAAAGCCGCGTGACAATTTCCCGGCCACGATCATCAGTCCGGGCAATTATATGACAGTCAACGGGAACAATGTGATACAACCCATCAATGCGCTGCTGATGATACCCTAACCATACCGGCAAATAAATCATTGAATTATGAACCCATCGAATATCAGAACACCGTTCCTTCGCCTCCAGTGCCTCTTGCTGGCCGCACTATGGCTCTTTATCGTCGGAGGCTGTACTAAAGTAGTGAGCGTATCGCCTCTCCGGACCCCCGATAACAGCGGAGACACTACCCATGATGTACGGAAGATGCTGGACAGCATACCCCAGTTCAGCCTATTTGCCCTCGCCTGCCACCGGGCTTCGATACAGGACAAGATAAAACCCGCGACCTTTTTTACGCTGTTCGTACCTACAGACTCGGCCATGAAGGCCGCGGGGCTGACACAGGACGGCATCAACAGCATCCCTGTGGACTCCCTGATAAAGATCCTGCTGTATCATTTTACATATGGTGTTTTGTCCGATACGACCCTGGGGAATGCTTTGGTCAGCGTCCAGCAGAACTGTGTATTGGAGACCAGCTTATTCAACCCCCCGGGCGCCGTCACACCGGGCTACTCCACGTACAGACATAGTTTATACGTAAAGAACTATAAAGGGCGGCTGTGTATCAATGGTTGGGCTGTCAACAATGGGGAAGCCGCCATAAAAGCATCCAACGGCTGTCTGTACCCCATACACCAGGTGCTGATCCCGCCCACGGAAAAAATATCCGACGTGGTGTTCGGCCGGCCGGAGTTCTCTTATTATGCTGCCGCCATCATGGTACTGGACAGCGTGTATCGCGGCCTGACCTTTAACAACTCAGACCAGATCTATGAAGACACAATGCTTTTCTCGCAGCTGAGATATGAAGAAACAGATATCTATCCTCCTACCTACCCTCCCAATCCCATGTACCCCACCGTTTTTGCACCTACCAATACCGCCTTTACCAGGGCGGGCTTCCCGGACATCGATAGCATAAAACGCTGGGTGCTTTCCAAAGTAAGGGTCGATACCATCCGGTACAGTCCGACTTATTATCAGTTGAGCCCGGTGCCGGGCAATGGCTATCATTATGTCAATGGGAGCTGGCAATATGGATTCAACTATGCCACGATCGACTCCGTCATGAAGACGCATTACCTGCTGACGAGCACCCAACAGAATGGCCAGGCCTTCTCCGCCGTCGTGTGTTACAACGACCTGGTGGGAAATTCCTCTTTCAACTCGGGCGTGTTGAACCGCTCAAGCCTCAACGGGGGAGGAGCGACCATCGCGCCTTACAACCTGAAATACCACACGGGTGATGATGGCGTACTGAACATACAGTGGAATGCTGCCGGGACAGACAATGCTGTCATCCCGCTGGATAAAGACCAGACGGAAAGACAACGCAGCTTCTGGACAATGAATGGGGTGGTGTATGCGTCCGATCAGCTGTTTTACAATAACTAAATCCCCGGGATTTTATGAGAATTACAAGATACATAGCCGCTTTCATCCTGATAGCCATACAGGGATGTACAAAGGATACGGCGCCAAAAGACAATGGACAGACAGTGAAACCAGGAGACTTTGGCCGCCTGCCCTTTGTGGTTAAGGACAACTATACCTTTAGCCTGTATTCCCAGGTGCTGGATACCACAAAATATGGAGACACCCTTGCGCTCAAAGAAGGGCCTTATACGATATTCGTACCCAATAACAACGCATTCAGCGCCGCCAGCTTCTATTTTGGCAACGGCACCAATTACCTGCTGTATGCATATAACCCTCCTGCCGCTGATTACGTGCGGGGGATGATCATCCCGCAAAAAGTATCGATGAAAGACCTGCGGCTGGGAGAGAACCAGACGTTCCAAACCCTGGAAGGCAGCCCCGTTTATATCACCAAATACAGATCGCAGACAGGTGACACCATCATCACGGTCAACGGCGTTCCACTGGTGCAAAACGGCTGGGACCTTCCGGCCACCAACGGTACGATCAATGTGCTCACCGGTGTCCCGGAGCCCCAGGTCCTGCCCAATGTATGGCAGCTGATGCTGGGCGACGGGAACCTGGCCTTTTTTACCCTGGCCGTCCAACGCGCGGGTCTGCAGTCCCTGTTCGAAACGACCAATGAAAAACTGACGGTGCTGGCGCCTACCAATTTTTCAATGTCCAATATGTACGTGGATACCGCGCACGGCGGACTGGACCTGCGATCCATCGATGCCATCAGGAATGCCAACCCGGATTCCATCAAAAAAATGGTCCTGTATCATGTGTTGAAAGGAACGTGGTTTGTCAACGATTTTACCAGGAGGGATACCCTGCCCAACGGAGACACTGTGCAGTTGACCACCTATGATGGAGCTGCGCTTGGATTCAGGAATAACTCCTTTATAGGCACAGGCCTCGTACCCGCCATGAGATGGGATTATCCCAACGGTGTCGAAACCATGGTTTACGATGGCCCCCCGGGACCCCTTCCCATCAATTTTTGGTACGGGTACGTTTATAACATGCCCAGGATTGCTTTCCAGGACAAGGTTGCCGGCAATGGAGTCGTCCAGGAGATGTTGGGCGTGCTGATCCGCTGAACTGTTCTTTTATTCAAATCATTTTCACATGCGCATAACCACCTTTTGTTTATACATCCCGGTACTGATCCTCCTCACCTTTCTTTGTTCCTGCAAAAAGGACCACGAGGCCATCAATGCCCCGACGCCTTCGATACTGGAATATATTGCAAAGGAACCTTCACTGAGCCTGCTGAACACCGCCATCGGCATCACCCGACTGGATACAGTCATGTCCTCCGGAGGGCCCTTTACTTTCTTTGCAGCAACGGACCCGGCCTTCGAGTCTGCGGGTTTCACCGGCGACAGCCTCCGGCGGATGGACCCCCGGCAACTGCAGGACATATTGAGATATAACATCGTCAAAGGAAGGCTGAGTTCGGGCGACGTGCCGGGTTTTTTGAAACAGCAGTTCACCGGTCTGCACCCTTTGTACAGGCCCTATATCACGAAGAACTATTATGGCATCTTTCTCAACGGTATCCCGGTGATAAAGGGCAATATAGAATTGGGCGACGGCGTGCTGCAAGTCACCGGCAGGGTAGCTATTCCCCCGGCGGGGTCGCAGCTGGATGTGATGAACAAGGAAAAGGACCTCAGCTTTCTTACAGCGTTTGTACGTAATGTATACACATTCAGGACCCTTGTCGCGGACAGCACCTATTCACTCCCACCCACCGGCAGCGGGGGGCTCATCTACGGGACTACATTGCTGGCGCCTACCGACTCCGCCTTCAAGGCCTTTGGTTATGCGGACACTACCGCACTGATCAATGACAGTCTGAAGCTGGTCACAGGCTATTACTGCAACAACTGCATACCCTCTTATCAAAACCCCGTTTTTGGGAATTTTACATTCATCGGGTTCACTTTCACCAGTGACTATAAAGGACAGTTTGCCATTGGACTAGGAACGAATGTAATACTCAGATCAGGGAGCAGCTCCTTCTGGACATCCCTCGACGGATTTAGCTTCACCGGTAACGGCATCGCCCAGAACAACCCTGTGCGGATCATCAAGCCAGATATGATCGCCACTAACGGAGTGGTCCAAAAAATAAATCAGGTATTTCTTGTGCATTAAAAAATTATATGAAAGCCTTAATACGTATATTGATCATTGTTAGCTGCGTGTTCCCTCCGGCAGTATCGATTGGCCAGGACACGGGCGGGCGTCTGGAAGGCTCCGTCAAAGACAGTGCGGGCAATAGTCTGGCGGGGGCCGTGCTTACGCTGACTCACCAGCCCACCGGTACGGTATATGCCGGGCAGGCGCTTTCCAACGGCCTCTTTTATTTCAGCGGTCTGCGCATCGGCGGACCTTACCAACTCACGGCCAGCTATGTAGGCTGGAAGAACGTTGTCCTGGACGGCCTGCAAGTGCGCCTGGGCGACCCCCTGCGTGTAGAAGTTCTTTTCTCCCAGCCGGCAGACCAACTTCAGGAAGTGGTGGTCAGCGGTAAAAAAGCCGGCAACAGGGTCGGCCGCTATGGTAGCGGCACGAACATCACTTCGGCGCAGATACAGCAAATGCCCGCTGTTTCCAGAAGCCTGCAGGACATCACCCGCCTGGTTCCCCAGGGTTCCAGGGACAATTCTTTTCAGGGTACCAATTACCGGTACAATAATTTCACCATCGACGGCGCTATCAACAACGACGCCATCGGGTTCAGCCCATCGGCCGGCGGCCAGACGGGCACATCCGGTCAACCCGGCAGCAGCACCCGCACCAATCCGATCTCCCTGGATGCCATCGCCGACATGCAGGTGGAACTGGCTCCCTATGATGTACGGATCGGCAATTTTACGGGCGGCAATATCAACGCCGTCACAAAGAGCGGCGCCAATAACGTCAGCGGCTCCGTGTACTTTTACGGTCGCAATGCAGCTATTACGGGTAAGGACCCTGCCGGGGGTGGAAGTAAGACGCCTTCCGCCTTCCATGATCTGCAGACGGGCTTCTCCGTTGGTTTGCCGCTGATAAAAAACAAACTGTTTTGGTTTACCAATGAGGAGATCACCCGCAGGAACGACGTCATACAACAAGGCGCGGGTTCTTCCGCATCTGCCGCCATCCTTAGCCTGGACGATGCCGTAAAGATCAATCAGACACTGAAAGACCGGTATAATTTCGACGGTGGGACCTATGGCAACTACGAGGCCTATGCCCGGTCAAACAAGATATTCAATCGCATCGACTGGAATATCAGCAGTGCCCACCAACTGGCCATTCGCAACAACACGGTTACTTCAGAGTCGATCAATATGGAGCGTGACCAGCAGGATTTCCGTTTTGGCAGCATCGCCTACAAACAGACCAACAACCAGACGTCCACCGTGGTGGAACTGAAAAGCCGCTGGTCCAACATCTGGTCCAACAGCTTTACCGCCGGCTATTCCGCTATCCACGATTACAGGGACCCCCTGAGCGACCCCGCCTTTCCACAAGTGCAGATTGTCGGCAGGACACCTGGCTCCACAATCTTCCTCGGCACCGACCGGGAAGCCTCTATCTTTAACATGAAACAAAATACCATCGAAATAACGGACAATGCCGATATCAACCTGGGAAAGCATCACCTGACCGCGGGTACGCATAACGAACTGTACAATATCACCTACGGCTTTGTCAATGCCTGGAATGGGAGAGTGGATTATCCTTCTATCGAAGATTTTCTTGCGGGTAACCCCAACCGGGTGCGGGGCAGCTATAACTATGTCAACAATACCAGGGAATATATCCTTTCCCATCCCGGCGCCAAATTCCATATCAATTTCTATAGCCTGTACATACAGGACGAGATCCGGGTGGACCCACGGTTTACCGTGACCCTGGGTATGCGTGCCGACTACGTGGACGTTCCTCACAAACAGATATTGAGCGACAAGACGAGAAATGCCCTGACGGATACCTATTATGGAACGACGTATACCTATACTCCCCTGCGCAATATCACGGGCCATTATTTCAATGGCGTGCAGCTGTCCCCGCGTATAGGCTTCCGTGCCGAGCTGCTGGACGACAGACGGCTGATATTACGCGGCGGCGGAGGGGTTTTTAGCGGACGTATACCCTTTGCTTGGCTGGGCTATTCCTTCTACAACAATGGGGATACCTACGGCGCTTACGATCAGCGGACGGACAACGGCTCCAGCGTGTTCGCATCCGGGTCAGACCCTCTGCGCTATGACAAGACCAATGGCATCGCCTCCTTCGCTACCCAGAACGGACAGGTCGCCGACCAGGTGAACGCCGGCAAAACCCAGGTAGACGTGGTGGACAACCATTTCTCCATGCCCAAGGTCTTCCGGGTAAGCCTGGCCGCCGACTACACCGACGACCTGGGCATCAAATATTCCATCGAGGGTATTTATTCGAAGACCATTAAGGATGTCATGTTCCAGCAGGTGAACCTCAAGGATAATCCCTCTTACTATATATACGACTCCGCCATTACCTTACGCAAACAGCCCGTCTTCCCCTCGGGAGGTGTCAACTCCGTATTTGCCAATGCGTATGAAATGTCCAACACTTCCCTGGGGCACCGGTTCAGCATCACAGGGAAAGTGAGCAAGACCTTCCCTTTCGGCATGACCCTGATGGCCGCCTATACCTACGGTCAGTCGAAGGATGTCTCCAATGGTATCCGGAATTCCATGGAATCCAACTGGCAGCTGAACCAGTCCCTCAACCCCAACAATCCTACCGCCGCCAACTCCAATTTCGATATACGGCACCGCATCGTCGTCAATGCCGGCTATACCATCGACTGGAGCAAGACGAATAAGAGCAGGGTTGTCTTTTTTTTCAGTGCCCAATCAGGCTCCCCCTTTACCTATGGTTTTCTGAACTATACGATACAGAACACACCCCAGCAGGTGAGCCTGGCGTATATACCTCAGCGATCAGAAGCCGTGAATTTCTTTGCCGACTATGTGCAGAACGGAGTGACGGTGACCGCAGGACAGCAGGCGGAAGCTTTTAATAAATTCATCGATGCCAATGCCTATCTCAGGGGGAGAAGAGGGAATTTTACCGGGCGCAATGAAGGTCGCACGCCCTGGAATAACCAGCTGGACTTCCGGCTTGAACACAGTTTTTCCTTTGCCACCGGCAAGGCGTCATCCAGACGAAACCAGCAAATCACCTTCACCTGGGATATTATCAATCTCACCAACCTGCTGAACAAGGATTGGGGATGGGTCTATTTTTCTCCCAATACCTATAACTCTACAGCCAGTGTCGGACTGGTGCCTTATATTCCAGCACGCAGCTCGCAGGGATCCCCTTTGTTCCAGTTTGTCGACCCCGGGAAACCTTATTCCGTGGACTTCTTCAATTCCAGGTGGCAGATGCAGGCGGGGGTCCGATATAGCTTTTAAGACAGGTAATGTCGCATGGGTAAAGTGTTAAAATCCTGGAGGATACTGGGCAATCTCTCTGTTAAGATTATCTTTACAGGGAAGATACCCGGCACTTCCGGTTTTTAATACTTATAATTTAATTAGTTACGAGTATAAATTTTATTAAATATTTATTGCCCGTCACATTTACACTGGTCATTGGCCGGCAGGCGCTTGCCCAGGTGGAGGTCAAGGGAACCGTATATGACAAGTCCCGGTTCTTTGCCATGCAAGGAGTGAGCGTGCTGGGGACCAACGGGCAGGGTACGGCGACAGACTCCATGGGGCATTATAAGATCAGGTTGGCTTCTGAAGATTCAATCTATTTTTCTTACCTGGGTAAACAAACCGCCCGATTTCCAGTAAAAGGCATTGTCTCCGGGTATCCTTTAGATATCAGCCTGGCTGTAAATGTCGACAGCCTGCCCCTGGTGGTTGTCCGGCCCAAGCCTTATCGTTATGACTCGTTGGACAACCGGGAAGAATATCGCAAAGTATTTGAATATTCGCCCGATTATTTTGCCACCGGCAGCGGGGGGATAGGGCTTAACCTGGACATGTTGCTCAGCGGTAAAAAGAACCGCCAGATGCTGGCCTTGCAGCGGCGATTGATCGAACAGGAACAGGACAAATACGTAGATTACCGGTTTAACAAAACACTTGTAAAAAAGATCACGGGTCTGCAGCGCCCTGCGCTCGACACGTTTATGCGTATCTACCGGCCGACCTACGAATTTATCCTGAATTGCGAGAACGACTACGAGTTTTACAAGTATATAAAAGATTGCGGGTTGTATTTCTCGCGGGTATGGCGGAGGGAGCACATCTCCACCCTTTAGTGGGATACCGCCTTCAGCCCGACAATTGAACCTATAAGTGTCGTAAGGAAGAAGATCCTCCAAAAGCTGGCAGGGTCCTTAAATACCAGGATCCCCATTAAGGCTGTTCCAACCGCCCCGATGCCTGTCCATACCGCATAAGCCGTCCCGATGGGGAGACTCTGTGTTGCTTTTAGCAATAACACCATGCTTAATGTCGCTGCAACAAAAAAACCGCCATACCACCAATAAGCTTCATTTCCTGTCGATTCCTTTGCCTTTCCCAGACAGGATGCAAAAACTATTTCCAATAATCCTGCAATAACTAAAATAATCCAGTTCATTTCTTTTTTTTGATCTTACAAAGTTCCGTCTTCGGACGGAGGTATCATTTTACAAATGATAAAAACGAAATCCTATCTGACCTCCGCCCTTATCCTGCTCAAACTTACCTGGGTTATGCCCAGATAGGAGGCAATATGTCCCAACGGGACCCTTTGTAGCAGGTCTGGAGCATCCTTCAACAACTCTTTATACCTTTCCGTGGCAGTCCGGAACTGCCGGCAAATAAACCTTTCTTCCATTATTACAAGTTCCTGCTCCGCAAACTTCCTCCCCCAATTGGCGATATGTATATCTTCATTAAAGAGTTGTTGCAAGTCCTTTGTCTTTAAGACATACAATTCGCCATCTTCCATCAATTCTATATTTTCATACCCTTTCCGGCCCTCGACATAACTTTTCATTGAAATGACGGTCTGTCCTTCTTTGCCAAACCAATAGGTTATCTCATTGTCGTCCTGATCGGTGTAAGCCCTGACGATGCCTTTTTTTATAAAATAGATATTCATTTCGATCTTATTTGCTCTAAACAGCAGGTACCCTTTGGGGTACGTAACTTCTGCAATATTCTTTTTGAGCGCCGATCTTGACCCTTCCGGCAGGGGATATATACTGTCGATGATCTGGTCTATATTCATTTTGTGAATATATGTGCAAGTTTTCACAGTGATTTTCCCTATTTGCAATTTTCTCTCCCATTTCTGGAAAGCCGGCAGACCTTTGTTTTAGTTAAATGGCTAAAAATCAGTTGATTATTTTCCGGTATGCCAATTGAATTTCCCTATTCGGTTTTTCATAGGATATTGGATTTAAAAACGGGAGTGTATTTCTATACTGCTCCTTTTTATTTTGACCACGAATTTTCCCGATGTCCTGCCATAGTTGAACGCTGACTTATTAAGACCCCTGTTGTGCTTCATCTTTTAAAACTGAATGTATGAACATCGAAGGAACAGTCCAGCCCCTAAACTCCGAGCCCCTGGTATCCGTACACCAGATCGTCAGCAAGCTGATCTCCAGTCTGCAGCCGCTGGCCGTCAAGCGCAATAACATATTATTGAACGATATTCCCCGGGACCTTTCCGTCAATGCGGATCAGAATATGATCGCGTATGTTCTGTCGGAATTAGTAAATACAGCCGTTAATAGCACGGAGAACGAATGTATACATATAGAGGCGGTGTTTAATAACGAGCACAGGATGCTGCGCGTAAAGGATTTTCATACGCAGGTGTATCATACCATGGAGATCAAGGAGTATTGCTGAATAGATTAAGGCAACGGCAGCCCATATCGCTTTGCCCCAGTACGGATAAACGTATCCGCGTTATCACGCCCCTCCGCACATATTTGCTCGATAGGTTTACCAAGTTTTTTTGTCAATGGGTGACGATTGTCTACTTCGACAGGCCCTTCCGGGGTGTTGACCATTCGTGTATCGGGCCGCGCCGTGCAGGAACTGTCGCCGAACATCCCCACCTTTTTTGCATCGGCCACAAAATCTCCCCCGATGCCTCCGTGTGAAGTATAAAAAAAACTTTCCTCATAGTGATCCACCCGGTGCTGAGTGGAGGTGTTGCCAAAGCTCCATCTCGACCCTACCTCAGGGTTCCTCCTGGCGTGGAAGACGATCCTGACATTCTCTATCGTCGTGCCGTCCAGGCATGGCTCACGATCCACCGAATCATACAACCCCAGGAAGTACACCTGTACGATGGGGCTGAGCATACGGGCAAGCACGGTAGCAATAAGACCGCCCCGGCTATGTCCCACGATCACCACCTTTACCTGGCCAGGGCTCAGCACCTGATGGGCCAGCATGCCTGCATTTACCTGTACAGGCATGCGGACAGTACCTCCCTGCGGCGGAAGAAGCGAATATTCATCTCCGTAATATTGTTGATAATATTGGTTTTGTACGCAGGAATTTACGTCAAACATATCTAGTGCGTGTGACGGGTGTGCGGAATTGGGGAACTTTTGAGGGAAGAGGGTCTGCAGCCTGCGGGTGACAAAGTCCAGCGCCTTTTGCAGGATGGGCTCCGAATCCCGCCCCTGTACCACTTCGGAAGGGCCATCGAGAAAAAGCTTGTCGACACCGATGGTCCCATATTGGAAATCATGTACAAATCGATATACATGACTGTTACTCCCGTCCGGCTTGCGCCACGAGGCGGAACTGGTGCCGTCTATTCCCACAACGATGTATGGCGGAAATGTATTTGCCATATGGTTACAATATAATATGGAGTGAAGTGATACGCGATCGAGGGAAGAAGAGGTATCCTAAAGTAAGATTTTTTTTAACACGGATGATATGTCAATAAGTTTTTTTCTCTGGCATTGTTTTTGTTTTTAATTTCACTTAAGCACTAACATTAGCACTTCTTCGGCAAGCTCGTCAAGACAATCTCTTTTGACCCTGGCTTCCAGTTTTTCCTCCATTTTAAAAACAGGGTCATGTCATCAGGGTTCCTTTCGCTTCCATTACAACTGGACCTCGTTCCACAACGTGGTATCCTACAACTTTGTCAGACAAAACAATCTATTGCACATCATATTCATCTCATTCTCACTACTTCATTAGGCGAACTGGCAAGCGACGAAGCCTTTGGCTGCGGTCTCTGGGACGCCGACTTTGACAACCTTTCCAGCCGCAGCCGTCTGAAGGACGGACTGGTGCAGGCGCTGGATGATGCCATCAGATCTCATGAGCCAAGACTTGAACAGGTGCGAACAGACCTGCAGCTGCAACAGGAAGAACTTTCCGTCCCCGGCTCCAATCGCCGGATCAAGAACAGGCTTGACATCACCATTACGGGGATCATGAAAGGCACCAACGAACCCATTATATATAAGGATCATTTCTTTATCAGTCCACTGTCTTATAATTAAGCAATATGGTGGAAACAAAAGCACATATCAAAGACAGGATGCTGAAGGCGGCCTCGGCTGCCTGGGGTTATTCGGATAAGATCAGGGAGTCAGACTTTGATCCCTTGCTGGCCCTGCTGATGGAAGTATATGCGGCCGAATTGGAAAGGATATCCAACGAGATAAGCATGAGCCGGGAAAGGGTACTGCAAAAAATGATACAGCTGATGGCGCCTGATGTATTTACAGCTCCTGTCCCCGCACAAGCCATCCTTCATGCTGAAAGTCTGGAGGGTCGGGTGTTGCTGCAGCCGGGAGAACAGTTCTTCCTTCCCCGGGGACCCCAGGCTTCTGCGGATGAAGACTGTTGGTTTTCCCCGGCCGGCAGCTATTTTATCACCGACGCGGTTGTAAGATATATGGCGACAGATCAAAAATTGATCCGCTATAACAGCCCTGCTGCGGGGGAAACTGTATCAGTGTTGAACGTGCCCTTGCCGTCAAATGTCATTTGGCTGGGCGTGGCGGGCATGACGTTGAAAGATGCACAATTTTATTTTGAGCTGGACAATGCAGCTTTTTATCATTATCTCCCTCAGGCGAAGTGGTGGTGCGGTGATCAACAGCTGTCCACAAAGCCTGGTTTTAATAGCCCTACCGGTGATGGCGACGAGCTGTCCATATGGCTGCAGGCTCCGCACAACGTCAGCCGCATAGCTACCCGGCTGGCCAATGAATTATTCCGGCACCGGTTCGTACAGATGGTGGAAGCGCCAGACGAGAAAGGAGAAACTCCCGAAGGGATACGGCTGGACGGGGAAAACCTCACATGGATAAAACTGGAATTCCCGGAGAATATCACAGCGTCCATGTTTACCGGATTACAGTGCCAGGTGAATTGTTTCCCGGTGATCAACCTCCGGCTGCATGAGCTGACCCATCGTCTCAAGGACTGGGTAAATTTTATACCCTTGTTGTGTGAGCAAGGCCAGCAATTCTTTGACCTGCATTCCGTCATCGACCAGGACGGCAAACCCTTTCGTTCTGTCTTGTTACGCAAAGGCGGCGCCGGCCGTTTTGACGAGCGGGATGCAAGGACGGTCACCGAACATCTTCTGCAGCTGTTAAGGGATGAAAGCGCTGCCTTCGCGACGTACAATCGCGAGTTCATGACAAACGAGATCAAACAGGTGCAACAGGTGATCCTCCGGCTTAGCCGGCAAATGGAGGGCAGAGATGCGGCCGCAGACCCCGTTCCTTACCTGGAGATCATGGCAGGAGACGCTGTTCCCAATCGACACCTGGTGGTGGAATATTGGAGTACTCGTGGGGCAAGGGCCAATCTTATCAAAAGCGGCACCATGCTGATCGCTTATAAGAATGGGGGACTTCGGCAGGGAAGTATTTTTTTGATAACACAGACGCAGGGCGGGCGGGATCGTCTGCTGCCTCATGAAAGCCTGCCGGCTTATAAAAGCGCCGTCCTTTCAAAGGACAGGATACTCAGCGCGGAAGACATCCGCCTCTTCTGTATCCGGGAGACGGGCGCCAGGGCCCGACTGGTGGAAGTAAAGAAGGGCGTTATGATCGCACAAGGCCGCCAGTCGGGGTATGTCAGAACCATCGATGTATTTATACGGTTTGACCATCACGAATATGACAATATGAAGGAGCATAAGACGCTGGGACACTGGCAGGAGTTATTACAATATAAACTGGCCGAGAGGTCCATGGCGTTTATGCCGTTCAGAGTTTTTATTTCACCGCTTAACATGATCTGACATAAAACTATGGCGCCGGAAAATATACCTACGTCTCTTTTGTCACACGCACATCGTCTAAAGGCGGAGGCGTTGCTGGCGCATATCATCGGGGAAGGCTACCCCAGGGAAGACTTTGCCGTAGGTACCGGCGATTTTTTTCAACGGGCATATCACAACGATGTGACAGGCGCGGAGTTTCATGAAGACGAATGGCTAAACGGGATGATCCATGTCCAATTGTCCCGTCCGGGCTTTTATGATATGTTGCCCGAGGGGCTTTTTTTCCAGCCCGCGGGCGTAGAATATAATAATGCCATGGGCGTCCCGGAAATGGCAGCGCTCTATCGCTGGAACAGGACCAGGGAAAAAGGCGTACGAAGATTTTTTCAACCTTTCGAACATGCCGGATTCTACCAGCAGCTGCAATTGGAGGAAGAGGAGAAGTCCCTGCTCAGGGAGTTGGAGAAAGGTGCGCTGCATCGCTATTTCCGGACTTTCTGGGATCTGCCTGCAGAGATGGATGATAATGCCGCCGGCTATCTTATCCTGCTGATCCCCTATGCCCATCGGATCGTGGGATGTCTGTCTTTTATGCAGCGATGTCTGGCGCTCCTGTTGGACGAAACCGTAGAGATCAGGGTGATGCCGCCTACGGTCACCCTGATCGAAGGGCAACTGGGGCTGGGAGGGCAGACCCTGGGGAATGATATGGTATGCGGCAGCTCATTCTTCGAGGGATACCCCGTGTATAAATATATCATCGGGCCGTTGGAGCAGGAAAAGGTAAGCGCTTATTTGCCCGAAGGAGATAGATATATTGTTCTGGAAACATTCAACAGATTTTTTGTTCCGGCAGAGGCGGGGACCGTGACGGAAATAGAAATAGACAGGACCAGGACGGAGATGAGATTGGAGCCGGGCAACGAACCCCTGCTGGGCTATTCATCGATACTCACTGTATAAAATAAAGTATATGTCTGCTGAAAGATGGTTATATCCGGAAATGGGCCGATGGATGATATTACTCGGCGTAGGTACCATCGGCATTTCCGCCGTAATGGGCTATCTGATCCGCCGTGTCAGGGGCGGCTTCAAGGCCTTTAGCAAGCGCACGATCCTCTACACCCTGGCGTATGTAGCTTTTTTTGCCCTTGCAGGGTTTTGCATCGGCTTATCCTTGTTCCCTCAGTATCTGTATTATTTTATCTTCTTCCAGGTATTGTTTATGGGCGTGGGCATCGTGCACCTGTACACCATGCGCCGCTGGCTGAAATGGACAGGCCCTGGCGCTTTCTGGCCGGAGGTATTGCACCTGTTGGTGATCATGCTACTGGGCGCCGTGGGAATGATCATGACCTATCGGGTCGTCAACAGGGAGGGAGCGGAGATCGCCATGTCCACTTCCGCATTGTTCTTTGTCCTGCCCTATTTTATTTATCAGACCTACCACCGGGCCGTGTCCATTCCACCCAAGATCTTCAAAGAATGGCATTATCCCGTACACGGCAAAGAGCCTGCCCTGGATGATCGGCAGCTGAAGAACCTGCTCGTCATCAGCTTTGAATTCCAAAAACAGGTGAGCGACCGCTATTTTACCAACTTCCGAGCCAAGGCACCCGCCGACATGGAGTTTGGACAACTGTTTTATTATTTTATCAACGATTATAACGACAGGCACGTTGATTCCACTATACGATTTTCCAATCAGCTGGGCGATCTGCATGGCTGGATCTTCTATCGAAAACCCAAATGGTATCACCTGTCCACCCGTTATATCGACACGGAAAAAACCATATTTATCAACAACATCCGGGAGAATGACATAATCATTTGCAACCGGGTGTCGTGACAAATTATCCAGATAATCTATTATGACGCACACATCACAAAGAACGTATCTCCCTGTGAACTGGGCCGATGGGATGAAGATCAACAAAGATCATTTCCGCGGCGACCAGCAGGCATCCAGCTGGCAGCAGGCCATGCACACCAGGGCTTTCCTCAACGAACACAATTACGGCTTGTTCCCTTCCGGCAGGTCTTATGGCGGCGGTAAGCATATCGTCCTTACGACGGACAATCAGCAGCAGGTGACGATCAGACTGCTGGCCTGCGATGCCATCACGTCCGGCGGCCACCTGGTCCATATCCGGGACGGGGAGATGACACAGGAGGACGCGTTGATGGTCGTGGTCCCGGGTCTGCAAATACCTTATGCGCAATTAGCGTCGACAGACGGGGAATATTATGTCATGCTGGTCGTCAATCCTTTTAACAGGGTCCCGGTAGGACAGCCCGATGTAGAAGAGACGCAACTGCGGCCGCCCTATACGGCGCCGGCCTATAGCCTGCACCTGATGGACATTCGGGATAAGAACACGGGCGATTTCCATTTGCCGCTGGGACGGATAAAGGTTTCCGAAGGAAAGGTGCTGGCGGATGAGGAATATATCCCTCCCTGCACTAGCGCCGCTGCTCACCGGGAACTGACGGAATTCCATGCAGATATCGAACACTTCTTTGGCAGCATGGAATCCTATGTGCTCCGGATACAACAAAAGATCATCCAGAAACATCAACAGAATGACCTTTCCCTTATCATCGGGGAGATATGTAACGCCATCGGTATCTATCTCTGTGGCGAATACCAGCGGGTGCTGCTGGAATACGGGTCGCAACCTCCCGTGTATATGGTAGCAGGCACGGCAGGACTGGCAAGATTGATGAAGAACAGGATCGACATCCACACCGGTCCTGCTAAGGATGAGCTGCTGAGCTATTTTGCCGAGTGGTGCGGTATTACCCAGACGGAGTGGGAGTCGGCCATCACCAGCCTCAGCAACTTCCGGTATGATCACATGAATATCCGGGAGGCGGTGAGGACCGTACAACAATATACCCAGCTGACGCTACGGCTTTTTAACATCCTGGCCTCGCTGGAATACATCGGCAGGAAAAGAGAGGCCGGCATTTTTGTTAAGGAGCATTTGGTGGTGCCGGCGGAAGAACTGCCCGCGCCGCGTAGAAAAAGTTTTCTCGCAGAGTAACAACTGAATAACAATTAAACCTCATCATACATGGCACATATCGTCAATGCAAAAGAGAGAGACACCGCCTTTTGGAAATTCCTAGGCTTCTTTCTTCTGTCCACCCTGCTGGTGGTCAGCGCCGTCTATTTCGACACCCGTATGCCCTTCAAGGACAATGCTATCATGCGGGATCAGATCAGCAGCTATAAGACCCAGGCCCTCTCGCAGGAGAAATTTGTCCGGAGCATGGACGAGGCAAAGGGTCTTATCGACTCCCTGAGCCGGCCAGGCAGCAATAATGTTTATCTCAACCAGATGATCGCTGGAAAAATTCGCGAGCTGGCGCAACTGCAGTATAAGGACAGCAGCATGTACAGCCGGCTGAATAAAAATATACTGGACGTATTTCTGCGTTATCAGGAAGCTACCAATAAAGTGGTCAGCATGGGTGATCTTCCCCGGCAGCTGGAGGATTACAAGGCAAAATACGAGCAGGCTCAGCGCGATCTGGACAATACCCGCAGGGACCTGGATGTTTTGCGGCGAAGCAGCGTCAGTACACAAGGCGCTTCATTCTAAAGCACATCGTATGAACAAGCATATCTTAAATCAACGGGTGGATGACAGGGCCATTCTCACCATGATCATACCCGCAGTACTGAGCCTGCTGGTCATGGCCTGGCGTTTTACCAACCATACCGTCTGTCAATCCTTTAACATCACTGCCCATAGCAACCATTATTATACGGGTGAAGTAGTACGTTTTGAAAGCAACATCGCAAACTACAAGACCCTTCGCTGGGATTTTGGGGATGATCAGGGAAATGATTCAAAGATCAGCTCGGCCGTCCATGCCTATGACCAGCCCGGTGAATATACCGCCACGCTGACGGTGAATGGGGAATGCACGGAATACGTCCGGCTGGTGATCGTTCCGGCCCCGCATGTGGAGAACCCCCGGCTGACGGCCACTTTTATCTGTCCTCAATCGGCCGAAGTAGGTAAACCCGTACAGTTCACCGACACCACCCGCGGCGCTACCCGGTGGGAATGGCGTTTTGGAGAGACGGCGACGGTGGATGCCACGGAGAAAGCTCCCAAATATATCTACACGACACCCGGGCTCAAGACGGTGACCGTGGTGATCAATGACGATCAGCAACAGCTGGGTTTGTGCAAGATCTATGTTAACCCCGCGGCTTCGCCAAAGAGAAAGGACCGTAACGACCGGCCCGTCATCGTAGTAAACAGGGTGGGGCCTCCCGCAAAAGATGCGGTAGACACGACGGAAAAGAAGACAAAGACGCCTGCGGAGCCGGTGGTGACAAAAGCTCCTGAGATCAGCGATGCAGGGTTTGAGGTACTGCTGCGGGCAGTGGCCAATAAACAAAAGACGGCGGACCATTTTGCGCCTTATTTCTGCGGAAACCTCAACGTACAGGCAAACCTCAACGGTCAGATGATGCCTTTTACAGAACTGTGCAACAAGTTCAGCGCTCTGAAAAGCGAGAAAAAGATAAAGAAGCTCACCGTACAGCTGGTGAAGAACGAACAGACAAATTGTATCATCGCCCTTTTTGTAAATATGAAAGAGAAGGAAGGGCTTTTTAATAAAATATTCTGATCATGAGCACCGCAACATTGGATATCCGACTCGGCAGTGGAACGCAAAAAGCGTTGAAGATCGCGGCATCGGTGGCCAGAGAGCACATGCATGCGGCCTTTGGATCCGCTCACTTACTAAAAGCCCTTTTGCATAAAGATCTCGGCGTCGAGCAACAGCTGTGGCAGATGGATTATGATGTTTATTACATCGAAGAGTGGGCGGATGTGAGAATGGAGGCTTGCAAAAAGGCGCCGGTTCCTAAGGAGACGGTTAGCGGAGATGATTCCGTTGCAGGTATCATGGACGAGGCGGACAATGTCCGGCTACAGCTGAATGAAGAGGAAGTAACACCCATGCATGTATTGATCGCGCTCTGCACGCCGGGAGTGGGTTTTAGTTTTGAACAATTAAAGACCCTGCCGCTAAAGCGGGAGACGTTGATGCAAACGCGAGAGCAGGACACGTCTGTAAAACAGCTGCTGCATGAGACGAGGGGAGGGGAGGCGGGGAGCGGTCAGGCGTTGTTGAAATTCTGTCATGACAAAACCCTCCAGGCCGCGGCGGGAGGTATGGACCCGATCACAGGCAGACAACAGGAGACACGGATGATGGCGGAGATCATCAGCCGGAGGAGCAAACCCAACGTGCTCATCACGGGAGAGCCGGGGGTCGGCAAGTCCGCCCTGGTGGACGGTTTCGCCCTGGCGATCCACAACGGGGAAGTCCCGGAATTTCTCAGGAATGTGAAGATCTTCGAGCTGGACAATGGCGCCCTGGTAGCAGGCGCTTCCTACAAAGGAGAAGTGGAGGAGAGACTCAAATCCATTTTACAGGAGATAAAGACCTTTGACAAGGCCATCCTTTTTATCGACGAGCTGCATGTCCTGTTGGATAAACATGGGGCGGCGGCCGGCGCTGTCAACCTGCTAAAACCTGAGCTGGCCAGGGGCGCCATCACCGTCATCGGCGCCACGACGCTGGAAGAGTATCGAAAACACATCGAAAAGGATGAAGCCTTTGCCCGGAGATTTGAAGTATTGACGGTCCCTGAACCGGATGCTTCCACGGCATTCCGTATGATAAAACAGGTGATCCCCCGTTATGAAACGCATCACCGCATACAGGTGGACGACGCGACGTTGCAGGAGTCCATCCGTCTGGCAAAAAGATATATCAAGGACAGAATGCTCCCCGATGCGGCCATCGATCTGGTGGACCGTAGCATGGCGGCTCTCAGACTGGCCATCGACAGGGGGGCGGAAAATGTCATGCAATTGCGTGAACGATGGGGGGAGTCGCCCGACGGCGATGATATGGAATGGAACTATGAACAATTGAGACAGGCGGTAGGTCCTATTGTCTGGACAGAGGCAGGAATGGAGGGAGAGAATTGGACCGTGGCCAGGATGAAGGGAGAAGAGGAGGGAATGGAATTGGTATATGGGCGGCTACAGGAGATCTTACCTTTGACAAGAACACAGCTCCACGGACAGGACATTGCCTCCATCGTGGCGGACAAGACGGGTATCCCTGTCGGCAAATTGCAGACGCAGGAGAGGGAGCGGCTGTTGAATATGCCGGATGCTTTGAGAAAAAGAGTCGTAGGACAGGACCATGCCATCCACACTATCAGCGAGGCCATACTGGAATCCAGATCAGGGCTCAGCAAACCCGGTCAACCCATTGGGTCATTCTTTTTCCTGGGGCCTACCGGCACAGGTAAGACGGAACTTGCCAGGGCGCTGGCCGAGCTTCTTTTTCAGGACGAACGCTTTATCATCCGACTTGACATGTCGGAATTCAAAGAGGAACACGCGGCCGCATTACTATACGGGGCGCCACCCGGATATGTAGGATATGAAGAAGGGGGGCTGCTGGTAAATAAGATCAGACAGCAGCCGTATGCCGTCGTCCTCTTTGACGAGATAGAAAAAGCCCATGCATCCGTATTTGATATTTTTTTGCAGATCATGGATGAAGGGCGGCTGCACGATAAGCTGGGCCGTCAGGGCGACTTTTCCAATGCGCTCATCATCTTCACTTCCAATATTGCCAGCAAATATGTAACAGAAAAGTTTGCGCAGGGCGCGATCCCCTCCCATGCCGACTTGCTGGAACGTATGGCGGCGCATTTCCGGCCAGAATTCCTGGGTCGTCTGACAGAGATCGTTCCTTTCAGCCCCATCGATCCGGGAATGGTGGAACATATATTCGACATCCAGCTAAAAGGTCTGCGTCAACTGCTGGCCGGACAAAACATCGAATTGGATATAATGCCTGCCGCTGCAAAGCATATTGCGGAAATGGGGTTCTCTCCGGACTATGGCGCCAGACCACTGGCCGGGGTCATACGGGGACAACTGAGAAGACCCCTGTCGAGGATGATCATCAGCGGAGAGCTTACATCCGGAAGTAAAATAACCCTTGGACTGGGCGCCGGCCAGCGGCTTATCTGGTGCCCGGACAAGTCCTTATAGTAAAAATTTATGTAAACATTAAAATTTCAAATTATGGCTATTGAACCTTATGGAATTGGCGGCACAGAAGTCAAGACAGACGCATTCGAAGCCTTTGCCGACATTCCGCAAAACCGCGTGCTGCTGGCGGAAAAGCTTACAAAAGATCCTCCCGTAAAGCCGGATATAGTACAAGGACTGACCGATATCACCTCCGTCTTTGAGCACTTCGATCCCAAGGTGGATATGGAGTTCGATACGGAAGAGGGAACCGTTCGTCGTGAAACGCTTCATTTCCGTGGACTCGAGGATTTCGGCGCCAAGGGTATCACGGCCCAGAGCCCTTACCTGAAAGAGTTGAATATGAAGCAGCAGCAGTATCACAAGATCATCCGGCAGCTGAAGACTAACAAGCTTCTGAAACAGGCCCTCGCGGGCGCCGAGACAAAGGGAAATCTGATACAGGCTTTACAGGCGCTTATCCGCGAACTGGAGGCGACGCCATAATAGTTATTGTTAAACATTCAAACGCATAATTATGTCAGTTGAACAAATAAAGACAGCCGAACAGGCTGATGCAAAATATAAGCTCGCCGAAACGTCCGCGGAGGCCCTGGAAACCCAACTGAACGGACTGGCGAAATACGGCGGTTTCGACCTGCTGGAGTCGGCCATCGATGACATACAGAACCTCAATCCTTCCAGAAAGGCCCGCAGGAAGATCTTTTTAGAAGAACCTTCGAAAAAAGAGGAAAGGGCTGAACTAAAAAAGATCCTGCAATGGTGGACAGAGATTCTGCAGAGTTCCGACGACATCGTGGATATGGTAGCCACCTGTAACGAGAAGGCGGTGTCCGCGGAACAGACGTTGGTCACTAACCTGAAAGACGCCGTAAAGGAAACGGAGGAGCTGGAGAGATCCTATCGCAGCGTAGCACTCTTTTTTAAGAACACGGAAAGTCTGAAGATAAAGAATGTCTCCATCATCAATGTGGAGCCTGATCAGCTGAAGGACCTGGACAACACCCGCTTTATAGATGCCATCCGGGTGGAGCTGATCCAAAATTATGACAGACTCGATCTGCGTAATAATTACAGTCTGCTGATACTGCCCGGCTACCTGGGCTCCAATAAGGTGCTGGAAAAATGGGCGAAGATCGCTTATGAGAATAAGGTAATGCTTATCACCGACTTTGAGCACCTCGATTCACCGGACGATGTGATGGAGCTTTTTGAAGCAGCGAATCTCACCGGAGGCGATCCCTGGCGGTCCAATGTCATCATGACCTGCAACTGGCTGGTGGGTAGAGGAAAGTTGGATGACATCGGGGAAGAAGACCATCTCTTTGTTCCACCGGCTGCCGCGCTGGGTGGCCGTATCTATCAAACCCTGATGTCACAGGTGACGGCTGGTAAAAAATACGGAGGGTTAAATGAAGTAGACGGGGTCCGCTTTGACCTCAAAAAAAGCGAGATCGCCAGCCTGGAAAAATTAGGTTTGGTACCAATGGTCAAAGAATATGGAAAGGTGATGGCTTTCTCCGCCAAGACTCTTTTTAATGGCGACAACCTGGGACTGCAAACCTACTCCGTTGTAAGGGTTTTCGATTATGTGACCAAGGTAATGATGGACTTTCTTAACAGACGGGCCTTTGAAAATTTTAATGCCAGCACCCGCAAGGAATTGATGAGCCAGATCGTAAAATTTTTAGACGGCATTACCGGTCCCGGTAAACTTATAGAGAATTTTACCATCCAACGCTTTGAACAGGACCCATTACAAAAAGACAGGATACATCTCGATATTCATTTAAAACCATATTTCCCTGCGAAAACTTTTCTTATCAAGATGGAAGGACAGAAGGGAGACGATGCGGATAAGCCGGAGTGGGCGTCAAAATACGAACAGGAATAAATGACCGGGCCCTAATGACAGGGGCATACTGGACGTTTTTTTGATAATGTGGATAAGTTGGCATCGCATTTGTCGTTGCTAAAAATGTATTTTTTTAATATTGTAGTATCATCACCTGACCTACTCTACAATCCAACCATTAATCGCCTTATCCGTTTCCTAAGAAATACTCCCCACTTTTTTATTTGAATACCCCCTACACGTAGCAAGTTTCCCTTGTAGTATTTGGCCATTCCGGCTGACCTACTGGTTATGTAGCTGCATGAGTATATCATATGCCCTCCCATGGGGTGTAGGGAGACTTCCATGTCTTTTATTTTTTGGTCTTTATACCATTTTTTAATCATTAAAAATTAAAGTGTCATGTCATTCAAGGCAAAACTTAAAGTAGGCGGCAAGGAAGTCAATGTGCTGACTTGCAACTACGCGTTGAAACAGGAAACGGATGCCACGGGACGTCCTTCTTCCATTACAAGAGGCGGCAAGATCAATCTGACGGTGGAGTCCACCGGCGACACTACCTTCTTTGAATGGATGTGCAACAACTTCGAACGCAAGGACGGCACCATTACATTCATCAAGAGGGATTCGGACGCCACCATGAAAGAACTGAAGTTCAAGGAAGCCTACCTGGTAGACTACAAGGAAAACTTCGAAGCCTCCGGGGACACTCCTGTTACGGAGACTTTCACACTCAGCGCCCGCGAGATCAATGCAGGCAGCGGCACACATACCAACGAATGGGTAAAAATGTAAATTTTTAACAGCCGGATGGCGAGCAGTCCGTCCGGCTTAAACTCTGTCCCATGTCATTCCTGGCTAAACTAACAATAGACGGTGAAGACGCAAATATCCTTTACTGCGGTTTCCGCTTCACCCAGGTGACGGATACCACCGGCAGACCCTCTTCCGTCCCGCAGGGAGGCACCGTCAACCTTACTATTGAAAGCACGGGCAAGGTGGATCTCTTCGACTGGATGATCAGCCCCACCCAGAAGAAGAGCGGCACCATCACCTTTTATCGTCGTGATACCATGAGCAAACTTAAGACACTGGAATTTACGGATGCGCATTGCGTGGATTACAACGAGGTCTATCAGCATAATGGGGAATTTCCCATGCAGATAGGTCTGGTATTAAGTGCAAAAGAATTGAAATTGAACGGATCGAATTTTAAAAATAACTGGCCGGAATAATCCGGTGCGGAACTCACCATAAACGATACTTTTTTTTATGGCACAGTTAGTCAGCACAACTATCAGCATTGCCGGCGCTCCTATCACGCAGTTCTCGTCCTTTCAGCTTACCCAGGGAATTTTTTCCCATCATGTATTCAGGCTGGTGTGCCCCGCCGTATCCATCGATGGTAACACGGGCAATATATTCAGCCAATCGAAGAACCTGATGGGCGCCAATCTTGTTGCGCAGATCAATTCCGTAGGAATGGAAGGACAACTCCGTTTTAGTGGTGTCGTCACCCAGGTGGAGACATCCCGCTTCGCCAGCTATAACGGAGACATCATCATCACCGGCCACAGCCCTACGATCATCCTTGACAATGGCCCTCATTGCAAAAGCTGGGAAAAAAAGGCGGTGAAGAACATCGCACAGGATGTCCTGAAACACTTTCCACAAAATCTTTTGAACCCGAAAGTTGCCCCGTTGTACCCGGAGACGCTCTCCTACTATGTTCAATACAAGGAGACAGCCTGGCAATTCCTTTCCCGTCTTTGCGCCACTTATGGCGAGTGGCTGTACTATGATGGCCGCAGCCTGATGATAGGGCCTCCGGCAGGATCAAATAGTACTTCCCTTACTTTCGGCAGCACGCTCAGCCGATTTACAATGGCCTTGCAGGTGCGTCCTGCCACTCTACAAATGATGGCCTATGATTATATGAACCACCAGGTGTACACCAGTACCCCCAGTGGTATTGAAGGCAAGGCCGGCCTCAATGAGCTGGGTAAGATTGCCCTCCAGGCCAGTCAGACAGTGTATGCGGCGCAACCAAAAGTATGGAACAATCATTTTCTCACAAATAAGAAGCAACTGGACGACGTCGTCAATATCCAGTCCGCCATGCAGAGCAGTAACCATGTACGTTTCAACGGCGCCAGCGGCCATCCCGGGGTTGCCATCGGTGGACAGGTGAGCGTGCAGGGAAAAAACTTTTTTAACCAGGGCGATGAGACTTATGGGGATTACACCGTGGTGTCCGTCAATCATTTTGCGGATGGACAAGGTAATTATAACAATGATTTTGTCGCAGTTCCATCCAGTATAAAAGTTCCGCCCGTTGCAACACCTATGCCGCCACCCTGTGAAACGCAGAGCGCCCTCGTCACCGACAACCATGACCCGAAGGGGCTGGGGCGGGTGCGCGTAAAGTTCTATTGGATGAATGGCTCGGAGAAAACCCCCTGGATAAGGGTTACCAGCCCACATGGCGGCGGGGGGAAAGGCATGTTCTTTATCCCCGAAGTAGGAGAGGAGGTCATCGCGGGTTTTGAAGGGGACAGCGCCGTAAAACCCTATGTCATCGGCACCGTCTATCACGGCGCTGCCGGAAATAGTTTTAGCAATGGGGGCAATGATGTAAAGGCATTACAGACGCGCAGCGGGAACAAGGTCATTATGAACGATGCGGCAGGCAGCGTCTTTGTAGAGGACAAGGACGGCAACAGCATGATGATGGACGGCGCCGGCAATATCACCTTCAAGTCCAATAAGACGGTGGTCATCAATGCCACCGACGAGATCATTTTCAATACGAAGAAGATCACCATGCTGGCGGAGAACGAAGTGTACCTCGAGTCGAAAAAATTGGACGGACAACTATCGGATACGGCCACCCTTTTTGGAAAAAACAATGTCACCGTCCAATCCGAGACAATGGTCAGCCTGGAATCCCAGAACAAAGTGGAAGCTTCCGCTCATACGGAAGTCAACCTCTTTGGACAAAGCAAGGTTTCGCTGAGCGGGACGGCTGTGGAAGCCAACGGACAGGAAGTCACGGCAATCCGTGGCGGCATGGTCAACATCAATACATAATTATGATACACCAGCATAACCCGATCATGCAGCGACTGGGCGAAATGGCCCGTCGCTGGCAGCAAGAGGTCCGCCCCCGGCATCGCCTGATCCGGTGGATGCTGCGCCCGGAAGACCACCGTATGTACGAAGGGTTTTGTCGTCTGGAAGCTTCGCAGCATGGCGGCCTGGACAACCTCTTCGTATTCTTTTATACTCCTTTTGCGGAAGCGGAAAATTATAGCCATGCGATCATGTCGAACTGGTTGCAGGAGTATGATGAAAATGCGGAGCAACGGCGACAACTGGCTGCGGCTGGGGTGAAGGGGGACTGGGATACGGCAAGGTTTCGCGCGGCTGTTGCCGGGATGGACTATGACGGCTGCAACAGCTTGTTAGGAGAGATGATGGGGTCTTATCGTCAGTGGCTCGGGATGGGGTCGACGTCTTTTGTGGCGGCATTGTTGCCAAAGGAGATGCCCTCCCCCGCAGCTTTTAATATATGGCTGGAAAACTGGATGCAGCAGGATCTGCCCGAGGGTCTTCAACTGCTGCTCTTCGATCATACACAGGGAAATTTCTGGGGCCCTGTTTTTGAACGACATGCCGCCCATAGCTGCACCCTGCAGCATGACCTTCGAATGGAGCAGGCCATCCGGGAGATAGCTACTGCAGGAGCTGCAGGCGATCCACACGCCTCTTTCCGGCAATGTCTGTTCGAAATGGGAGAGGCTTCTGCAAAAAAGGACCGCCAACGACTGCAGGACTGGGGCGAAAAAGCCCTGGCGCTGGGGAGGAAATCCGGCGACCAACTCCTACTGGCCACCGCCTATATCTCCTATGCCGGGATGCTCTTCAATTTCAGATCCCACGAGAAAATTGAGACATTGTTGGCAGAGGGTCTGAAAGTCTGCAGAAAAGGCATCGAAAAAGGTGAAGAAAGTATGAAGTCCCTGCTATTGCAATATTATTCCTATAAGGGATCGCATTGCCAGATACGGAAGCAAAGAAAGGATGCGCTGGAATGGTTTATGCGCATGGGAGAGGAGGCTGTGGGGTTCGGGTATTATACACAGGCGGTTTCTGCCTACTATAAAGTATTTGTTTTTGCCCGGTACAAAAACTTTGATAAAGAAAAAGAAATGGCTGTTCTTTCGGCCATGTCATTGACCGATGAGTTGAGCGAGGATGAGGTGCTGGGGTCGGAATATGGATTTTTGGCGGCAGAATTTTTAAAAGAAAAAGAGGATAAGCGCGTGGAGGAGAAAATGCAACAGGCCTACGGACCCGGATGGCGGGAAGGGGTGGAAGAAATGGAAAAGAACTACACGCGTCAGCGGATAAGGGAAGTAGAACAACAGGCGCTGATAGAAGACTAATATACTGCATTATGTACGTTGCCAATACGCATTTAAAACCAGTGATCGGGATCGACATTCACTTTGTGAACCTGCCCTTTCCTTTCGTGCCGTTGCCCCATCCTTATATCGGGCTCGTCATCGACCCCTTTGATTATATTCCTTTTATCGGCGCCACTGTGAAGGTGAATGGCGTACCCCGGGGTAATACGGATACCATGGGTATGATCATCACTTTTGTCCATATCCCTTTTGGCGCCGGCTTTACACTGTTCCCCATCATCGGGCACAACAGCCAGAACTTTTTTGGCAGCAAGAAGGTCATGGTGGATGGCGCTCCCATGAGCGGCGCCGGTTATATGGTGATGACCTGCAACGACATCGGGATCCCACTCAGCTTCCGTCCCGGCAGGAAGTTCATTCCCATCCCCTCCTTATATCTACCCACGTCCTTCTGTATCCCCCTGCAATGGGGCGCTCCTGTCAATGTAGGCGGCCCGCTGGTACCGAATTTTAGCCTCATGGCCCTGTTAAAAGCGTTTGTATTTGGTTGTTTTCTAAAGGTGCTGGGGAAGATCGCCGCCAAGTTGATGAAGAAGCTCAACGGCAAGCTGGCAGGGAAGGCAGGCGCCAGCGCCAAACTAAAAAAAGCCCTTTGTAAAATGGGCTTTGAGCCTGTGGATCTGATCACAGGGCGGGTAAACTATGAATACGCCGACTTTGAATTGCCCGGACCCATCCCCCTGTTGTGGCTGCGCAACTGGGACAGCGATGCCCGTTTGGAAGGTTCGCTGGGACATGGCACACACCTCTGCTACGACCGAGCGATCATATTAATGCCGGAAGAAGGGGCCATGGCGATGCTTCTGGAAGACGGAAGAGTGGCTGCCTTCCCCTGGCTGGAAGCTGGTGACGAATACTATCACAAACAGGAGAAACTGTTGCTACGCAGGAAGGCCAATGGAAATTTTCTTGCCGAGGATTATAACGAAAGCCTTTATCTCCATTTTAACCAGGCTGTCTCTCCGGATACTATCCGTCTGTCTTTTATTGAGGACTACAGCGGCTACCGCATCCAGCTCCACTATGACAGACAACAGCTGACGGGCATTACCGATAGCGCCGGCAGACGGCTGCTGCTGCACCGGGACCGTAGTCGTATCACCCGCGTCGACCTGCGGCACAAGGGCCATGTTCAGACCCTCGTGGCGTATGATTACAATGAGGCCGGCGATCTGACCGCTGTCACCGATGCCCTTGGGCAGATCACCCATATGGAGTACATCGATCATAAGATGGTGAAGAAGACGGATCGCAACGGACAAAATTTCTTTTGGGAGTATGATGAGAAAGGCCGCTGCGTACATACATGGGGTGACGGAGGTATACAGGAAGGCTGGATCGTCTATCACAATGGCTGTACAGAAGTGACCAACAGCGTGGGGAACACCACCACTTACTGGCATGACGAGAACAATTGCTGCGTACAGGAGACGGACCACTATGGCGTCAGCCGGTATACAGAATACACCGAAGACATGCAGGTCTTCAGAACGACGGATGAACTGGGGAATGTCACGGGCTATGTATACAATGACAAAGGCTGGGTGAAAGAAATGATCCTGCCGGATCACACCAGCATTCAGATCTTTTACAACGACCATCACCAGGTGAAGCTGGTCATCCATCCCGACGGGAACAGCGACACCTTTGGCTACGATGCGGAGAGAAGGCTCCGTTTTGTCAATTACCCCAATGGTCAGACCACTGGCTATGAATATAACGAAAAAGGGCAATTGTCGGCGATGGTGCTCAACGGAAAAGAAAAGACCAATTTTCAATATGATGAAGATGAGAACCTCATCTGTATGGAATGGGCATTGGGTAAAGCTCAATGGCAATACGATCACCTGGGCAACTGTACCCGGGCCATGGACTCCGAAGGGCAGATAAGACATTATACGTACGATGCGCTTTGCCGTCTGCGGCAGATGTATCTGCCCGATGGTAATAACATCCGGCTGGAATACAATGCTTATACAGAGATTACAGAAGTGACGGATAGGAATGGAAAGATAGAATATGGATATACGCCATTGGGGGATCTGACCAGGAGGAAGCATAATGGTATCGAGCAGCAATATATATATGACAGCGCCCAACGGCTGAAAGCCGTGATCAATGAGGCGGGTCAATATTATCTTTTTGAATATAATGCGAGGGATGAGGTGGTTGGCGAGACAGGTTTCGATGGCATTCGCAGGAAGTACCGGCGTGATGCTGCGGGAAGGGTGGCAAGGATAGAGCGGCCAGACCACCGGTATACGAATTATGAGTACGATGCCAATGGGAGGATCGTTCGTACAGAACACCATGACGGCAGTTGGGAATTCTTCCGGTACGACAAGATGGGTAACATATCCGAGGCGGCCAACGAGCATACCACTATACAATTCCAACGTGATAAGCTGGGGGCGGTCGAGACGGAGTGGCAGGACCAGTATTATGTAAAGAGTAAATACGATAAGAATGGGAAGAGAGTGGGTGTGAGGAGCAGTTTGGGTGCAACCATCGACATACAACGTGCGGGCGCTTTGTCTGTCGGACTGCGGGCTACGGGTGGGGATGCTTCCTGGTCATGTCAGATGAAGCACAATGGCGAGGGCCAGGAGATAGATCGGATGTTGCCGGGGGATATTGTCAGCAGCCGGGCATACGACCCTTCGGGTCATGTGACTGAACAGCGTGTTACCCGTAATAAGGTAGCGACCAGCTGGAAAAAATATACCTGGGAGACGGGTGATAAATTAAGCGGGATCTTTGACGGGCTTTCCCGGGGGCAGACGCGTTATAAGCACGATGTTTGGGGCAATCTGATCTTTGCCCAATATGCGGACGGCTCTATGCTTCACCGGACGGTGGACGAGACGGGGAATATATATAGCAGCAGGGATAGGAGTGACAGAAAGTATAGTCCTGCGGGTGCGCTGCTGGAGAGTGATGTTTACAGATACGTCTATGATGTAGAGGGCCGTCTCATCAGTAAGACGGAGAGATCGACAGGAAAAAAATGGCAATACCAATGGCAGGGCAACGGCATGTTGGCCAGGGTCATCCGGCCGGATGGGAAGATCGTTTGTTTTAAATATGACGCCCTGGGACGAAGGATCGAAAAGACCTTCGATGGAAGGGTCACCCGTTGGATATGGGATGGCAATACCATCCTGCACGAATGGACCTATGCCGAAAGCAGACGTCCCAAGGCTATCGTCACAGAAGAAGGTGAGCTGCAGCAAAGTCAGCCCGAGCCAATATCCGACATGACTACCTGGGTCTTTGAGGCAGACGGGTTTGCCCCTGTCGCCAAGCTCAAAGATGGACATGCCTACAGCATCGTCTGCGATTATCATGGCACACCGGAGGCCTCGTATGATGAAGAAGGCAAAAAATCCTGGGAAGGCGTATTGGATATTTATGGAAGAGTGCGATCTTTAACGGGCCGGCGTGAGGACATGCCCTTCCGGTACCTGGGACAGTATGAAGATGTGGAGACAGGGTTGTATTACAACCGCTTCCGTTATTACAGCCCGGAGGAAGGCACGTATATTAACCAGGACCCCATCCGGCTGGAGGGGGGTATCAACAGTTACAGCTATGTCAGCGATCCGAATTATTGGACGGACCTGCTGGGGTTGACGCCCATCTTTGACGACAAGCTGGCGGAGATGGCAAGGACGGTGCATAATGTGATCGCCGATGACCCAAGGGCTTTCAGAAGTCAGACGGTCGCCATCGGTCAGGGGGAAGTCCCGGGGGGTGGAACGCAATTGTTCGCTGCTGCCAGCGGCGGCAGGTTCAGGACCAGCAAGCTGAATGGTGCGCAGGTGGAGAAGTTGAAAGCGCTGGGAGTGCCCGAAGAAAATATTTTCAGGAACAAACCTGCCAGAGCTGCCATCAAGGGCGATAAGCTAGGTACCCGCCGGCTAAACCACGCTGAAAGGATCATTATCCGGAATGCACCAAAAGGAACCAAATTCCCGAAGTGGGGCATCTCCTGGGCTAAGAACCAGCGAAACGAATCTTGTGAACATTGTCAACCGCACGTGGAATGTGCAGCAAAATAGGAGAATATTAAAATATGGAAACGACTTTTCTGGGGTATAAAGAAAAGGTATTAAAGAGCATGGAAGGACTCCCTTTTCAGCAACAGCTTTTTTTCCCCGTATGGATAACAGAATATTTATTCAAACAGTATGGCAAGGAGCTGAATGAAAAATTTGAGGAGGAGGAAGACCTTGACCTGAACGAAGTCCTGGCCTTCCTCTGGTATGTGGTGGATAAAGGGCCGGCAAAGATCGACGGAGAACTGATGGATGAATACATAGAGGCGTTGGAGAATGATGATATTTATGAAGAGCTGGATCAGGATGAAACCAATGATGCCGGACAGGCCAACTTGATCAGCGCCTTTTACAACTCTTTACTCTTTATCCGGGACAGAACGTTTATCTTACTGGGTGGGTCGTCCAGCCTGCCTCTCAATATAATTGACAATATACTGCTGAACGACCTCGGTCTTAAAGACAACAGCGAACTGATCAACCATCCTATGTATCAGGCTGAATTCTCCACCCAGAACCGGATGATCGATTATCTACGGTCGGGCAAGCCCGCCGGCAGCGATCAAAAGGACCTCTTTCGGGAAAAGAAATAGAGATAGATCACTTCTTGTCAAGGAATGGTGTGATCAGGCCCGCCATCGTCTCTGTCTGCATCATCAGCGTGACATGGGTAGTACCCGGCACGATGGCCAGTTGGGAAGAAGGCAGCCCTATCATATCCGCAAAAGTTCCGCCGCCCAACAACTGGTACATTTCCGATACATGGCTCAGCTCGACCCCATCATTGTCTCCTTTGATGATCAACACCGGGCATTTGACCGCCCGGACCTTGTCAGCGCCCAGGTCGAATGGAGTTGCGTCAAACTTTGACAGTCGGGTCACAAAGGCTGTCCAGTGGCTTTTGTCGGGAGCGAGGGCATCGTATTGAGTTTTCAGCGGCGTTTGTTCAAGGAACTCGGGTTTCATGGTAGGAAAAAGATCCCTGGCGGCCTTGATCCATCCTTCATATTTATAAGTGGATGAAATAAAAATAAGTTTGCTGACCATGGATGGATGGGCGATGGTGAATTGCAAAGCGATCGTTGCACCCAGGCTGTATCCCAGCACGTCAGCGCTGTCGATCTTCAGGTATTTTAATAACCCGGCTATATCATCTGCCAGGGCCGGATAAGAATAGGGCCGGTCAATATCCGCCGTCCTGCCATGACCCTGCATTTCAAATGCGATCACCTTATGGTTTTTGGACAGGAGGGGGATCAACTCTCCCCAGTTCAGAGGGATATTCATATAGCTGCCATGGACCAGCACCAGCGGCCGTCCCTCGCCGTACACTTCATAATACATTTTTAGACCATTGACAGGAGCATACCCGGAGGTTTTGGGAGTGGCGCCCACAGTGATCGATGTTTGTGCATTTGTTTGAATACCGATGGTCAGTAATAAAAAGGCCAGTAGGAGTCTCATGATATTTTTTTTGTAAAGCTAACTTCCTCAGTTAAAAGCTGAGATGGGGAAAAATGACAAATAGGGGGTGCTTTTGCGACGCTTTATGCCAGTCCCTGGTCATAAAATTTAAAAATTTCGTAAAACACACGCTTTCTTTTGGTGCTTAGATTTGCACCCATATGAACAGAGCTGCTTTTGATGAGATCTTCCACCAGTATGCCGACGTCGTACACACCTATATAAAAGGACGGCTCGGCAGCGAAGAAGATGCCAATGATGTTTTACAGGAGGTATTCATAAAACTATGGAACAAACGTCAGTCTATTGATATTCACACCAGTTTGCGTAATTATCTCTATACCATTGTACAGAACTGTATCAATGATCACCTTCGTGTTGTTAAAAGACAGCGATATACGCTGACCGCCGACATACAGGACCGCACCGAAGAACGCCCGCTGCCCGACGAACAATATCAATACAAACAGGTGTACCACATCTGGAAAGGGGCGGTGGATACACTGCCGGGACAAATGCGCAGGATCTATGCCATGAAGAACGAAGAGCAGTTGTCCGTCAAAGAGATCGCCTCCGAATTACAACTTAGCGAACAGACCGTTAAAAATCAATTACATACTGCCGGACAACGTATCATAAAAATTCTTCGGGGCGTTCAATTCTTCTTCTTCTGAGCCCCAATATGACCAAATTGTTAACTCCGGTAAACCTATAGTACCAGCCCCTTTCATCCGACGTCTATTGCCCAAACAGATCAAATGGACGAGCAATGGCAGAAAGCATGGGATGAGCCGGAGGAGATAGACCCTACACAGAAACAGGAACTATTAGGTAATATCCACAGACGTATAGATGCCGGACGACGTAGAAAGCGATCGTTTATCATCGGTATAAGCGCTGCCGCGGCTGTACTGTTGGTGGTGATTGTCCGGATGCCGGGACTGATCTCAAGAGGGCATGCCCGGGAGTGGCAGGAACTGGCGAGTAATGACAGCTCCCAAAGAATATTGCTCAATGATAGTTCGGTGCTATGGCTGGCGCCGCATTCAGTGGTGCGGGTGAATCCAGATCTCGCACACGATCGCAGAGTGGCGTTGGTGAGTGGATCTGCCTTCTTCAGTGTGGCAAAGGATGAGCGGCATGTCTTTACTGTCGCGGTGAATCAGCAGCAGGTGACGGTGTTGGGTACCGCATTTACCTTGCATAAAATGGATTCCCTGGACTTGCAGCTGACAGTAAAAGAAGGGAAAGTCGCCCTGAGCAACAGCGGTGGCCGTCAGCTGCTGATAGCCGGCGAGGAGGTAAGTACCGTGCGGGGTAAGACCGGGACCGTACGGACCGAAGATCCTGATGCCGCCGACTGGTGGTTACAGTCACGGACGAGATGGCACAATATCGAGTTAGAAGAATTACTGGATAGGATAGAGAAATACTATCATGTGAAACTGACAGGGGATGATATGAACCGGAAAATAAAACTGACCCTAACCTGGGACCTGACGATACCATTAAAAGATAACCTTACCGTACTGAATTCGTTGACGGGCTATAATATCCATCAATAATTAAAGCATCAATAAAAAAGTTTTTTCCGCCAGTTGGCGGGATGACACGCTATTGTCTATAATGTAATTACTATGCAACACGCAAAACTAACAGCAAGATCGATGGTTATGGTTCTGTTGCTGGCGGCCCCCATACTCCTGCGGGCGCAGCAGTCAGGGACACTGCGTTTCCAGCATGCCGCGGGCAATCTGAGCAGGATCGCAGAAGATTTTGGCCGCCAGTTCAAGGTGCAACTGGCCTATGCCGACGAAGAACTGGCTGCGGTAAAAGTCCCCGCCGCCGCTCACGAAGCTCCCGGCGTCGGCGAATTGTTAAACAAAGTACTGGCCCCGGGTGGTTTTAAGGCTGCTCCCAGCGGCAGCAGCTGGGTCATCCGCAAGTCGGCAGCCGCAAAAAAAACGTCTTCACCCATGGTGTTAAAAGGTTTTGTCAAAGAAGGCGATGTCCCCGTGGCCGGCGCCACTGTCATGATCAGACAGGAGGGACAGAAGACGGCTGTTGCGGTGGTAGATGAAAAAGGCGCTTTCGACAAGGTGCTCCCTTTTCAGGATGGCATCGTTGAAATATCGGCCGTCGGGTATCTGCCTGTAAAAAGAAAATTCAATGCCTCCGAAGTGGAAGCCCTGCATATCGAGCTGATAAAAGATGCGCAGCAAATGCAGGATGTAGTAGTGACCGCGTTAGGTATAAAAAGGGACGAAAAGGCATTGGGATATGCTACCACGACCATCCAGGGCAAACAGCTCACCGACGCTATGGCATCCAACTGGACGGATGCGCTATCCGGAAAAGTGGCCGGATTGAGTCTGGTGAGATCCAACAGCGGTCCTGTCGGCACCAACAAGATCATCCTGCGGGGAGAGAATAATCTTACCGGGGATAACGAAGCGCTCATCGTCGTGGATGGCGTGGTGATCAACCAGGGTAGCGGCCGGCGCAGCGCCATCAATGGGGAGGCTGCCTATGGCGTCAGCAGCGACAACATGCCTGCCGACTATGGCAGCAACCTCAACGATCTCAACCCCGAGGATATAGAGTCCGTCACCGTATTAAAAGGGCCTGGCGCTTCCGCACTGTATGGCGAGAGAGGCGCTAATGGAGCCGTCATCATCACCACAAAATCCGGCAGCATCAGAAAAAAAGGTCTGGGTGTTACGATAAGCTCCAATGCAAGCATGGAACACATAAATCGCAGCCCGGCCTTGCAATATGAGTACGGACAGGGGTTGGATGGCGCCAACTACTATTCTTACGGTGCTTCCGCCGATGGTCCCAGTACCAGCGGCACCAGTTCCGCCTATGGCCCAAAGTTCGAAGGACAGAAGTTCTTCCAGTTCGACCCCAAAACACAAGCCCAGGGTACTCAAAGAACCCCCTGGGTTCCCTATAAAAATATCAACACGTATTTTACTACCGGACGGACCCTCACCAACAGCGTGAGCGTCGAAGGCGGTAGCGATAAATCCACAGCCCGTTTTGCCGTCACCAATGTCGACAACAAGTGGATATTACCCAACACAGGGTACAAACGCAATTCCGTATCCCTCTCCCTGACCTCAAAGGTCAGCGATAAACTCCAGGTGACTTCCAAGATCGATTACAACAATATGTGGAGCGACAACCTGCCCGGAGCGGGTTACGGCAACCAATCGATCATGTACTGGTATATATTCTGGCAACCCAGCGCAGATGTCAATTGGCTGCGGAACTATTGGGTAAATGGTCAGAAAGACAAGAAAATAGAATTCCCTTTTAGTACTTACCCCGAGAATCCCTATGCTGTTGCGTATGAATTTATCAACAGGTCCAATCGCAATGCCGTAACGGGTAACGTACAGGCGACTTATAGTTTTACAAAAGAACTGAGTCTTCAGTTGCGGACCTCCATCGATCTTTCCTATGAACAACGCGCCCAGGAGCGCCCCTACGATGCCGGCGCCAAATACCAGAAAGGCAGCTACCGCACCCAGAACATCTTTTCAAACGAGAACAGCGCCGACTTCCTGCTGAGATACGTAAAAAAGATCAACGGCGACTTCAATTTCACCGTCACTGCCGGCGGTAGCATACTGCGGAATACCTATAACAGGGATGAAGTAAGGGCCGATTCGCTGACCTACCCCGGGATCTACTCCATGGCCAATGCTGCGGGCCCCCTGGTGACCATGCCCTGGAAAAGCAAGTACGGGATCAACAGCTTCTATGGGTTATTTTCCGGAGCCTATAAGAACTACCTTTTTGTAGACGTCACTGCCCGTCAGGATTGGAACAGCGTGCTGGCGACGCCTTCACGGACGACCAACGCAGGGTTCTTTTATTCTTCAGCGAACATGAGCTTTATCGCCTCTGACGTGCTCAGGCTGCCCCATAACATCGACTATGCTAAATTCAGGTTGTCCATCTCCAGCGTGGGCAGCGGTCAAACTGTCCCTTATCTCACCGCGTATAACTATGTTTCAGCAGGCAGCCTGTACAATGGCGGTCTGGAGAACCCTTCTTTACTGGCGAACCCCAACCTCCGGCCCCTTCGTACCATTACGTATGAGACGGGTGTCAATGTCAGGATGTTCAGGAACAGATTGAATATCGATGTGGCATTGTATACGGGCAATACAAAGGACCAGATCCTCCAACGCGTTGTCGATCGGGCATCCGGCTATGGCCAGGCCCTGATCAATGCAGGGAAAGTGAATAACAGAGGGATAGAGTTATCCTTGAATGGGACACCTGTTACATCGAGGAATGGTATTACCTGGACCACAGGTATCGTCTTCTCTGCCAATAAGAATAAGATCGAACAGCTGGCCGACAGCTCTGTAGTGCTATACAACGGTCCTGTAGGTGGAGGCCAGATCGTCGCAAAAGTGGGCGGCAGCATGGGCGACCTGTATGGTAAAGGGTATGTGCGTGCTCCGGATGGACAAGTGGTGTATGACAGCAGGACGGGCGTTGCTCTTATCACAGGGGACGTAAAATACCTGGGCAACACCATCCCAAAATGGAAGCTGGGTTTTACCAATGACTTCCAGTACAAGCAATTCCATTTACATCTCTTATTCGATGCACAATATGGCGCTGTGGCGCACTCGCTCATGCACTATAAAATGGCTGAACAGGGCAAGCTGCCTAAAACGCTGCCCGGAAGATACAATGGCATCATCGGGAATGGAGTAGTACAGGACGCCAGCGGAAAGTACAGAAAGAATGATGTTATCGCTACCGACGTGGACGAATATTATCGAAGTCATTATGGCATCGACAATGCTGAAGGCAGTGTCTTTCGCACTGACTTTATTAAGTTCAGAGAAGCCCGTCTGGATTATACCCTTTCTCCTCAGATCGCCAGGAAATTGGGGCTGCAACGCGTGGTGGTAGGCGTATATGGACGCAACCTGTATATCTGGTCTAAATGGCCCATGTTCGATCCTGAGTTCGGCACGCTGAGCGGTACCGATATCATACGGGGCTTTGAGATCGGTCAATTCCCCTCCACCCGCAGCATGGGAGCTAACCTGGTTATTGGATTTTAATACTTTTAAAAATGAAAGAGATATTATTTAAGATCATGAGTGTTGTAGTGATGGCCGGCATCATGCTCTCATCCTGCACGAAAGGTTTTAAAGAGTTGAATACCGACCCGAACAATACGCCCACTGCATTGCCGCAGCAACTGCTGCCCCCTGCATTGGTGGGCATCATGTCGACCAATATGCTGCGTAACCGCGACTTTAACAACGAGCTGATGCAGGTGACCGTAAACCCCAGCGACGCAGAGGGACAAGTTTTCAGATACGATTACCGTAGCAACTGGGGTGACAGGTTTTACAACGGGTGGTATGCGGAGCTTACCAACTTCAAGGACCTGTATAAGATTGCCAGCGGACAGCTGAACTACAACCAATCCTATATGGGCATATCCCTCATCTGCCAGTCCTGGATCTATTCCCTGCTGACAGATACCTATGGTAACGTGCCTTATTTTGAATCCAATCTCGCAAAGGATTCCGGTAATTACCAGCCGGCCTTTGACCCACAGAAGGATATCTATCTGGATATTTTTAAAAGACTGGAACAGGCGGATACCTTATTGCTGGCTAATACTGCCATTCAGGCGTCCAGCGATCCGGTGTTCGGCGGCAACATCGCCAAGTGGCGTAAGTTCGGCAATTCATTGTATCTGCGCTTGCTGTTGAGAATTTCCGGTAAGGCTGAAGTGGCTGCCGACTGTATCAAAAAAATAAAGGAGATAGTAGTTGACAGTACCACCAAATATCCCATCATGGCCAGTAATGACGAGTCCGCCATCCTGAGATGGACAGGAGTAGCGCCTTATGCTTCGCCCTATCTGGGTGTCCGGGAACAGGACTTCCGCGCGGTGGGGCTTGCCAGTTTTTTTATCGACCATCTCGTGCAATGGAACGACCCTCGCATCGATATACCGACCTATGGAACGAATGGGTTCAACCGGTGGGATATAGCGCCCTATTCAGGCGCTTATGTGGGAATCCCCAGCGGTTATTCGCCCGGGGCAAATCCCGTAAAGAAATCTTATTTCTACTCTACCACTTCGACCCAGACCTTGCAGACAGAGCCGTTGACAGGGATGATCATGAATTATTCCGAACTGCAATTTATCCTGGCCGAAGCCGTGGTAAAGGGTTGGATCAGCGGTTCCGCCGAAACGTATTATGATAGCGCTGCCTCCGCCAGCATCAGACTATGGCTGCCTAACTGGAATATAAAGATCAGGGATTTTCTTACCGCGGCAGACATGGAATGGGATGAAAGCGCCTCACTGGAGGATAAGATGGAGAAGATCCATCTGCTGAAATACTATGCCCTCTTCCTCACTGACCTGGAACAATGGTTTGAGTACAGACGTACAGGTCACCCCCTATTGCCCAAGGGGCCGGGTCTGAGGAACAATGGGGTCATGCCGGCCCGTGTGATGTATCCCGTATACGTACAATCGACCAATCCCACCAATTATAAAGCAGCCGTTGCCGCACAAGGCCCTGATGTGATCTCTACACAGGTGTGGTGGCAAAAGCCCTAAAAAATAAAAAAAATGAAAAACTACATATTGCTTTTTATGCTCATCGTGTTGGTGGGCAGCTGTAAGAAGGACACCTATCCCGGCGCCACGCTGAGCCCCATCATTGGCCTGCTGGATATCAAACACCTTTACAAAGGGAATGATGTCACCCTTACAAAGGATAACATGATCGGCGCCCACCAGATCACGGGTATCGTCGTTTCTGATCATTCCGGCGGCAATTTACCCAGTGGGTTACTGGTGTTGCAGGAAAGCCGGCGTCTGGCCTTGCTCCGGGGCATTTCGATCTCCCTCGGGGATGCGGCAGCCAATTATCATCCCGGGGACTCCCTTGTCATCGAAGTGGAAGGCGGGGTATTAAAGAGAGTGGGTGGCATCCTGGAGATCACGGGTATCAAGGACAACGCTATCACAAGAGTATCTTCTGGGAATGTCATCCCGGTGAACCGTGTGACCAGCAATCTCATACTGGCCCGCCCGGATGATTATGAAAGCACGCTGGCGATAATAGTTAAAGGTGGTTTTGACCCTTTGCCGGCGCCTACGGATGTGCTGACTGGAGATAAGACGCTCAACGATGGGTTTGGCGATCTAACCCTGCACACAGACCCTCATGCATCATTTGCCAATACACCCATGCCCATCAGCGCTAATTTTTATGGAATAACTTTTAATAAGCCCGGTGCTGAAGGACAACTGGTGCCACAGTTCTATATGCGCACCGGAGATGACGTGGTAGTCTTAAGCTCGACCATCGAGATCGCCCCCGTGCTGATCACGGGATTTCTAAACGACCCTGCCCCTTCCAATGATGGGAATTATGAGTACATACAGCTGATGGCTACCAGGGACATCGATTTTGCCGCCACTCCTTTTGCATTGGTGACCACAAATAATGCCAATGCCTCCAAGCCGGCAGGGTTTCCCGCGGCCGGATGGGCCACCGGTGTCGTCCGGACCTATAAATTCAACCTTGATTCCGGGAAGGTTTCAAAGGGGAGCTTCTTTTATGTAGGTGGATCTTCAAAAGTGATCAATGGCCCCGGGTCTTCAGACATGAGCACTTCCACCTGGATCGGCTCATTTGATTACAGCACCACGGACGGCAAAAAGTTTGGCTCCAAAACCAGCAATCTACTGGCCAACAGCGGCAATGCATTCGGTATGGCCGTGTTTGCGGATTCGGTTGTGACGGTGGACTCCCGGCCTGTGGATGTGATCTTTATAGCTACAGGCGGAAGCCTGTATACGCCGGGCCCGCCGGCACAGGGTTATCGTATCACCAATACGGATTTTTATGATGTAAAGAACCCAATTACGCTCGGGGAACAGCCTTTTTACAGGCAGGGTTCCAATACGATCAGCTTTGCATATATCTCCGGCGCAGGTATTTTTAATATGCTGGGCGGCGTATACAACCCTGCGTTGGGTAGATGGACAAAGGCCAGGGCTCAGGTCCCTGTTGTGCTCAGCAGCACATCCACTGTCAACAATATAGAAGGACAAGGATCTACTACGATTAAATAAAATTATGCTCAACAGAAGAGATTTTTTAAAGAATATAGGATTTACGGGATCATTGATGGCGGCGCCGCCGGCGCTGGTGAAGACGGCCGACGGTGGAGTTGCGGAACGAGTGCTGAAGGGGCGTGTGCTTAGTCGCGGATCAGGTATTGCCGGGGTGGCTGTTACTGATGGGGCTACAGTCGTGAAGACTGATAAAGACGGGAAGTATGAGATCACTGCCGGCCAGGATGCGGAGTTCGTGTATATCAGCGTACCCGCCGGGTATGTCTTTCCGGAGCGTAACTGGATCGCATCATTTTATAAGCCATTGGGGAAAGGAGTTTTGCTGGAGAATGACTTTCATTTGGAGAAATTAGAGGTAGATGACCGGAAGCATAATTTTGTTGTCTGGGCGGATACGCAAATGATCTCAAAGAAGGATGTGGAGCTTTTGATGACACAGTCCGTACCCGACTTGCAGGCTGTCGTCAAATCCTATCCCAGAGGTACTTTGTGGCATGGCATCGGGTGTGGCGACCTCGTCTGGGATCATTTCGAGCTGTTTGAGGATTATCGCCGGGCAGTGGAACTATGCGGTATACCATTCTACAATGTCATCGGCAATCACGATATGGACCTGGATGCCCATACGGATGATGGGAGTGACGCCACATTCAAGCGGCAGTTTGGCCCTACTTATTATTCCTTCAACAGGGGTGAGGTTCATTATGTGGTATTGGATGATGTTTTCTTTATAGGCGTGGATAAAAAATATATCGGGTATCTCACCGAGGGGCAGTTACGCTGGCTGGAGCAGGACCTGGCGCTGGTAAAGCCCGGCAGCACCGTAGTGGTGAGCCTGCATATTCCCACGAATACGGGTCTGGCGCGCATGGAGCAAAGGGCGGAAGAATTGGGCGGCGTGGTTTCCAACAGACGGCAGTTGTATAAACTGCTCACACCCTACAAGGTACATATCATGAGCGGTCATACGCATTTTAATGATAATTGGGAAGAAGGGGACATGATGGAGCATAACCACGGCACAGTTTGTGGCGCCTGGTGGACGGGCCCTATTTGCGGGGATGGGACACCTTCCGGGTATGGTGTGTACGAGGTAGATGGATCCGATATTAAATGGCATTATAAATCCACCGGTCTGGCGAAGGAGCAGCAGCACAGGGTTTATGCCAAAGGGCGGGCGAAAGAGGCGCCGGATGAGATCTCTGCGAATGTGTGGAATTGGGATAAGAAATGGAAGGTGGAGTGGTATGAAGATGGCGTGCTCAAAGGGCATATGGAGCAACGGGTGGCTTTTGATCCCTGGGCGGTGGAATTGTATGCCGGGCCGGAACTGCCAAAAAAACATAAGTTTGTCGAGCCGACGTTGAATGATCATATGTTCTTTGCGAGGCCTTCGGAAGGGGCCAGGCAGGTGATGGTGAGGGTGACGGACAGGTTTGGGAGGGTGTATGAGGAGAGTGTTCATTTAGGTGGATGACCTCAATTTGGCGACACTCCTGACCAATCCGTTACTTTCCAAATTCTCTAACACTTTTTCGCGGGACAAAGGTGGATTTTTTAAGGCTTTGACCTGATTTTCCAAGGCCTCGATAGCTTTTTGTCTATCCCGGTCTATATATCCTGATATAAATACATCCGGATGCTCCACATGAATGAAGTAAGGGATTAATGCGCTCTCAGGGAAATCTTTTAGATTAACTGTGATGATCACTTGGGCTTCACCTTTGATCGCTGCCGCGAGTACATGCCTGTCGTCAGGGTCGGGTAAAGAAAGGCTCCCGATGAGAGACTCATAACCTGTTACGTTAGAACCCGGAAAGGCTCTGTCCATAGATCGCTGTGTCGCTTCCAAAGCGGTTCTACTTATATCCGGCCTGACTTTAACCAGACTTCTGATCCACTCTTCCTGGATGGCTGCTGTCCATAACGGCTCATATACTCCAAGGCTGGCCAGATGAAGCAGATAATCTCTTAGTGGTGCTGGATAAAGAACATTGGCATCAAGTAATGCAGTAATTTTAGGGGACCTACTCATTAGAATACCCCAAGTGGAGTTCCTGTGCTTGTCGAGCAAGGAAATTCAATTGCTTTTTTCTGGCGGCTTTCATCTTCTTTTGATATGCCACTAAATCGCTTACCTTGATTCGCCGATGTGTGCCGACTTTAGAGTAAGGAATTTCTCCTTTTTCTAATAATCGTACAACATAAGGTCTGGATACATCCAAATAGTCTGCAGCTTCCTGCGTTCCGACAGTAGTATCAGATAAAATGATTGCCATAGATTTTCCAGCTGCCATATTGGATATGATAGTGCTTAATAAGCTAATAGCTTTACTGGGCAGGCGTAACGACTCATGGCTATGTGGTAGCATTATCTCAACGGATTTCTCTTTCTGACTTAACTTTTGAGAAGCTCTCCTCAACTTATCAACAGAAGTCTTTGCAATACGCTGATCTTCCCTCGTTGTTTTTTCTAATAAGGCTTCCATCTTATTGATTTTTATACCATAAAGGTACATAAACGAAATATACGAAACAAAGATTAAAGCTGATTTTTATTCTTTATTGCCCAGGGGAAATAGCCCTTTTTAGTCCTTTACCGCTATTAAAATTCATTATAAATTATTAGTTACTTTATGCATTGAATTTCAATCAATTAATGTTTTTAAGGGTTTTTACCTGTACTATCCTCTCCAAAAAAACGTTTATATTAAGGTTCATAATCCGTATTACCCGATACCCTAATTTGAAAACTACTCTATGAAGCACGTAGATTACATGTATTTCAATGTCTACAACTATTTTTACAGGATCAGCCAGTACAGGCCCTCTTTCAATCCCCGTATGCAGACAGTGTATTTGTTCTCCCTTGGTTTAGGGGGGTGGCTGTTGTTGTTGGAGTCAATTTATCTGCACATAATTAAGCATGCCCGGTTTGCCTCAAGGGGTGAGTCCAGTTTTTTTGCGATCAGCATCTATCTGCTTACAGCAATGCTTTTTCACTATGTTTTTATTTTCAAGGATCGCGACCAAAAGATCTTTGGGAAATATGAAGCATTGTCAAGCAGGAACCCAAAAGGACGCCGGCATCTGGCGATATCCATTGGTATCCTGTTCGTACCTTACTTAGCGCTGATCGCTTTCGCCATAGTTTTCCCTAGGCACTAACAGGCTGTCGATCAGGTGACTCAGCAGCGGGGCGGACAAGTGACCATAATACCATCCTTCTTCTCCATTGGAGAAAACCCCAAGACAGAAGGATGACTTTCCTCTCTTGAACCCGATGACCAGCGGCGATGAGTTGGTGAGCGTGATCTCCATACGCCCCACCTGCGTTGGGTTTTGAACGCCTTTGCTTATACCGGATGCCTGATGTAACGAGTTGCATATCAGGTCGATCATTTGTCTATCCCGGATGGCGACATCTTTATTGACAAGGCTCAGCTCTTTGTACGAGGATTGTCGTGTCGGCTGCAGACGGATCTCAACCACCCGGCTGCTGTCGAGTTGGGTAACGGCATTCAATCTTTCTTTAACATGGGAAAGAGGGCCCAGCGTGGGTAGATATATCAAAAATAAGCCAAGCAATAAAGGGATATACCCTCTTACCCGCCGCCATCGAAAGTGGCGACAGGCTATTAAGCCTATCATGGTAAAGGAGATGCCTATAAATAAAAAACTTAATGTGTCGCTTGTCATATGGGGTTTAACGTGGGATGGGGGGGGTAAATTGTCCTGATTCTATCGCCTCTGCTCAAAAAAGAACACCCCTTTTTTATTTGCCACGATAATATCGGGCAACCCATCCTTATTAATATCCTGCACCAGCACCTGTAATCCCACTCCAGAATTTTCATCGATAGGATGAGGGACCCAGGACGGAGTAGCGCCGGGTTTGAATTCAAACCAATATAACACGGACGGCTCAAGCGCCCCCGGATCTTCTCCATTGTGTGCAAAATACCGTTTGCCTGTCACGAGGTCGGGATGTCCGTCGCCGTTGACATCGGCCATCGCAAGGGCATGGGTTTCGGAGAACTTATCATAGATGACATGATGGACCCAGCCCGTGTCTGCTTTCTCATGCCGCCAGATACCATAGCGATGGGCGGAGGCGCTGATAAGGTTCTTTTTATCCAGCGCGTATATCTGCGAGCAATCCTCTCCCAGGTCGGACGGATGAAATGTCCAGTTTGTCTGCCGGGGATCACGGGGACATTCCCACCAGCCTTTAGTGATAACCACATCCCGCCGGCCATCTCCGTTGATGTCTATCAGACCAAGCCCATGGGTATACCTGTTGACACCCGGTATATCCCCCCTGGCGATGACATATCTTTTCCATACAGTGTCGCCTTTTACAGAAGGTGACTTTAACCAGATCATTTCTTTTGCCACAGGGTCATTGCATAAGAGGTCCGGCCGGCCGTCTCCGTCCACATCCACCAGTGCAGGCGACTCGTTGCCGCAATTTTTTAATAGGGGGTGCAAGGGCCAGTAGCCTGGTTTTTTCCCGGGGTTTTCATACCACACCGCCTCTTCCCCCGGCAGGCTGATGCGGATCATGTCCACCCACCCATCCTGGTTTACATCCATGGCGAAATCCAGGAATGAATTACTAAATTGAGTGGACGGATCCCAATGTTTGCCTTCGGCGATAGCATGTTTTGTCCATCCGGGGGCTTCGAACCACCAGGCTCCGGCAAGAATGTCCAATTTCCCGTCCTTATTGACATCTGCGACGGCTACGCCTTCGGAGATAAAGTCGCCTGTCAATATGTGTTTTTGCCACCGGACGGTTTGCGCCGGGGCGTTAAGCGTCAAAAGACACAAGGGGACGATGAAAAGCGAGGCAAACATTCCCATGGGAGCTATTCATTTTATTAAAATGAAATATAGGAATAATTCATCAACGCACCAGCGTCACCGTCCCCTTTTGATCGATGACCCCGCAACTGGCCGTCCCTTTTATAAAATATACATAACTACCTGTAGGTTGCTGCTGTCCTTTGAAGGTGCCGTCCCAGCATTCGCCGGGATTGGTAGTATGGAAGACTAGCTGACCCATCCTGTTGAATATGGAAAATTCCAGTTTCTCCACACTCCTTGCTGCGCGTTGCAGACCAAAACAGTCGTTGCGGCCATCGCCGTTCGGCGTGAATGCATTGGGTAGCAGGTAGGAGCCTTGCGGCGTGACGTTCACGGTAATAGATGCCGTGTCGGAACAACCTTTATCGTCGGTGACTGTCACATGATAGGTGGTAGTACCGGCAGGAGAGGCAACGGGGTCGGCGATGGCAGGATCGGACAGCCCATCGGCGGGCTCCCAGCGGTAGCTCACACCACCGGCAGTATGGAGGCCCGCGGTAGGATTGAGACAATCGATATCATTTGTCTTGGATATGCCGGCGATCTTGCCGGTGTGACGGACGGTGACATGGATGGCGGCCGGGCTGCTGATACAGCCGGTGCCGGAGGTCTGACGTACGTACCAGGTAGCAGTCCCTGCCGTTGCAGTAGATGGAGTAGGAGGCGTGGCGCTGCCGGTGGTAGATGCCGGGTCCGTATTCCATATCAGATTGGATCCCGTTGCAGTCAGAGGTTGAGAAGGCGCGTCGAGGCAATAATATATATCAGGCGTTACGACAGGCGGTGGCGGAATATCGGGCCTTACGGTGATATGTATGGATTTTGAGCCGCAATGACTGGTGGCTGACGCCGTGTATGTCACAGGGACATTGTCGACACGGACCTTCACCCTTGTCCCGTTGGTGACGTCGAGATGAGGATCGGGGTTCCAGGTCCAGGAAAGAGCATCGGCATTGATAATAAACAACGGGAGGGTAGAACCGGGACAGGCGGGAACGCTTGTACCGGAATGATACAGCGAATCCCCGGCCTGGAACAGGGAATTGGTCTGTTCCAGCGCTTCATCCAGGTCCGGCTCCGAAAAGATATAGGAATATGCGACGGCCGTGCTGTCCCCAGCCTTGATCATTCCCGCCTTAAAGGCGATGGCCATATAATTATCACGATCCGAGGCGTCGCCTCCGCTGAATTGGCTGCCGCCCTGGCCATTATACAATTGGTCGGCGCCCAGTCTGCAAAATGCATCACCCGCAGGGCCTCTCACTACTTTCGACCGGCAATCCAGGCTGCCCAGCCCCAGATAGGCGCGGGTCTTATAACCCAGCGCCTTTATCAGGGTCTTGTTGTCAGCAGGGTTTTGATAGACGATGGAGTTGACGGTGCTGACGTCAGGAGATGGCGCTATGATATCCTGAAAGACGGCATCATTGTCAGGGTTGACATATTCAAAATAGTAGATATTATCCAATGGGACTACAGCTGTGTTGGTGAGCACCGTTCTCACGGTGAAATAGGCCCTGTCTGCAGGTACGGTGACGATCTTACGGACAACGATGCTGCCGACAGTACTTTGCCAGACGGCCTGGCTTTGTGTGGAGGTTGTGGAAACGCTGATGATCGAGCCGGAAGGGATGGCGGTAAAACCCGTCTGCGGGCCACCATTGTTTGATCGTTCCGAGAGATATCGGGCTGCTCCGATAGTGAGGCCCCATCCCATAAAAGGATTGGCGGGTAAAAAATAATCTCCCTTGTATTTATCCGGCGTTCCCACATTCCAGCCATCCTTGTCAGGGTCTGCTACCCATCCAAGCTTTTTGTAATCAGGCCCGTCACCTGTCATGGCGCTGCGGGCATGATAACCCGCGGGCGCATCCACCGTAGTGCCCCAGAGGCCATAAGGGGCCATCCCCACCTCCACGTACCTGCCTTTTAGGAATGCATTCCCTGTCACCAGCTGCGCATGGGCTGAAATGGTAAAAAAAAAGAACAGCAGCCATTGGATCAATAGCATTTTGGCGGCAACGGACAGGCAGACAGGTGTATTGAGCATCTTCCAGGAATGATTGTTATGCAAAAGAGGCAGAGGGTAGTAAGGGAGGGAATATGAAAGCAATCGCCGGATAATCAATGGCTGGCAAAAACAAGAACCAGGCCAGGAAATGTTGAGAAAAATTTGGGTAACTCGGAAGTTACATATATATTTATGTAACTCTAAAGTTACTTATTATGACAAAAAGCATCCAGCACACCGTTTTCTTCCCTCACAACCCCGAAGTGGTATGGGAATATCTGACGACTGCAGAGCTCATTGCGCAATGGCTAATGCCAAACGATTTTCTACCCATCGTCGGTCACGATTTCCAGTTCAGGTCCAAGCCCAAAAAAGAGATCGGCTTCGACGGTATCAATTATTGCAAGGTTTTGGAGGTCGTTCCTCACAAAAGATTATCCTACTCCTGGAAAACCGGTCCCGGCAACGGTGAGATCACATTGGACTCCATCGTCGTATGGACCCTTATCCCAAAGGACAATGGTACTGAACTGTCCCTGGTCCACAGCGGATTTAAGGAAATAGAGAACTCCGCCATCTTCCCGTTGATGAACGAAGGCTGGCTCAGCCACATAAAGAGAATTGATAATCTCATTAACGTCTCAAAACATGGCGCAACAACAGCTTGACGCATTCCAGGCAATCGCCGACCCCAGCAGAAGAGAGATATTGAGACTGCTTTCCAGAGACCGTCTGACCATCAATTCCCTGGCCGAAAATTTCGATATGAGCCGGCCCGCCGTCTCGAAGCACATAAAGATCCTGGAATACACAGGGTTTATCTCGATAGAAGACATCGGCCGGGAAAGATATTGCACATTGAGACAGGAAGGCTTTGACAAACTGCAGGATTGGATAGATCACTTCGACAATTTCTGGAAAGACAGGCTAAAAAAGCTGGACTCATTATTAAACAATAAAACAACAAAAAAATGAACACGGAAACCTTAGCTCGCGATTACCATTGTAGTATTACGGCGGATGTAACCGCGAAAGAGGCTTTTGAAAAGATCGCCCGCGTCTCCGACTGGTGGGCCGTCAACTTCGAAGGCAGCGCTGAAAGAACAGGTGATACTTTTACCGTCCGTTTTGGCGAAACGTTCGTGATCTTTAAAATAGGGGAGGCGATCCCCAATAAAAAAATAGTATGGCAGGTGATGGATTGCAACCTTCATTGGCAGCAGGACAAAAAAGAATGGAATGGTACGGAGATCGTTTGGGAGATCTCATCCGTCAACGGCTCAACCCGGATCGACATGATACATGTCGGATTGGTACCCGGCGTGGAATGTTATGAAAATTGCGAGACGGGATGGAATTATCATATAAAGGAAAGTCTGTTCAAGTTCCTGACGGAAGACAAAGGACTCCCCCAGGAGTAGACATTATGGCCGCGCAGGCAAAGAATATTGCTTGTGCGTCTGCTGGTACAATTTCCGGTATTTTTTGCTCTTCTTAATACCGACAGTGGTAAGAACACCGCTGGCCTGCGCCTTTACCCAGTAATTAAAAACGAATTTCTCCCTATCCCGTTGTACAAAGATGGCGGAAGATCGCTGCCGCCTGGCGGGTAAGATAAGATTGGCCAGCCATGTCTCCAGTGCGGGAAGCAATCCCCCTTTATGGATATCCTTTTTATTCAATACCTGTACCCTCAGGTCGTTGTAATAAAAATTCATGGTTCCATAAGTGGCATATTTATTCCCTGCCCAGGAGGAAAAGACTGTATCGGCGCGTCCCCTGGTGACACGGACGGCCGCAGCGGGTACAGACACCCGGGAGAATTGTGTAAGATCTAAAGGCGAGAAGTAGCTGCTGGCTGCAAAGGCGGACAGAGAGTCCCCATAGAATTCCTTATAAGCAAAATGACGGATGTTGCCATCGAATAAGCGGGCGGTTACCAACAGCCCCAGGGTATCCTGAAGATTATCCCGGTTGCCTATGTGTACCAGATAGCCATTGATATCCCGAATAGGTATCGAGCTCCATTGATGGGTAAGGACCGACAGTTCGTTGTATGTCACATGGCTGTTGCGGATGTGGATGGTGTCCACCCTCACGGCGAAGGGGATCGTATTGATCAGTCTGGTCGGCATCGGTTTTTCTATACCATGTCTGAATGGCATCCGCTTGTCCCTGGAAGCCTCGAGGTTGATGCCATCGAGTATCAGCCTATCCACATTGAGCAGGGAATCATGCCTCCACCGGATACCCGCAAGCGTCAGCAGGCTGCCCTTGATAGTTATATAGTCCCCCTGCCACTGTGCCTGGCTAAAGGTTTCTTCCCGGCCGGCATTGGGCAGCACGCTAAAATTTTTTACAGACAGCGCCTGGTCGAGGGGATCAAAAGAAAATCCTTTTGCATCGGCAGTGATCTTCTTCCCTTTATAATGCACTTCGCCCTTTGTGATCGTGGTACCCACAACCGCTTGTTGCCAGCCGATGGAAGCCCCGGACGACAGCCGGAGAGCGTCCTTTTTGAAAGAGCCTGATAAGCCGTCTGTGGTGAGGGAAACACTGTCCTTATTGTAGGTAAGCCCCATATCGTTCCAGGCGAAAAGAAGACGGGAAAGGTGTTCCGCCGGCCGGAGGGTGGGATGGCCGTTGGATGTTTGAAAGGTGAGATGGCCATCGGATAATTGGAGAGAGGAGGCGGGTATATGTAGCTGTAACGGACCTTTTCTCGCCTGTGTATGTTTGAGATCGAGTCGCAGTGAATCATATTTTATACCACCTCTCCATGGACTTATATTGTCTGCCCGGATGGCGCCGCCGGTCGTCACCAGGACGGTGTCTTTTACGGGTGATCCGGAATGCGGCCCTGAACCCGGACCTGATCCTGAGAAAGCAAACCTCATGTCGTCAGCAACCAGGGAGGCGATGGTCAGCCCGCTGAGGTCGCTGGAATGCCAGGCAGTGCTGATACGTAGTTGTGGTAGGGAAAGTTTTGTATGACCAGCGTCGCTGCGGGATTCGAATTCAACCCCTTTTATTATCAATTCCCTGTTACTATCGAAGTTCAGCTGCTTTACGAGGACCTGCCCTTTTTTGCCTTCCATAGCGAGGTGGCTGCCATTCATTTTCAACCGGCTCCAGTTGAAATCACCGGCCGGCGTTTGTCCTGAAGATAATGTCCCTTCAGGGGGTATTGAAGATCGCGGGACGGTGCGGAAACTGTCTGCCTGCAGGTCCGTAATGGTGAAGCCTAGCCGGCCGTTGGGCACGCTGCCGTCAAAGAGGATCTCGTTTACCGTCAACCGTCCTATGTTGATGATGGGGAGGGGGCGGGGTGGGTGTTCGTTGATGATGGGGAGAGGAGAAGTTGGGGGTTGTTTGTTATGTGCATCGGATGACGAATGTTCGACATGGATGTTCAGCCTGCCTGCATGTGCGGCTTCAATCTGTATGGACTTGTTTCGTTGAAAAAGGTCCCAATCAAAAAAGTCCCAGCTGATATCCTCGCCTTTTAGCACCAGGCCGCCCGCTGTCCTGATATCCAATTGTCTGCCCTGGCTATGCGCATGCGTCCCGTCGAATGTAAAATCATTTGCCTGTATGGTCAGTCCTTCCGACTGCAATCCGAACCTGCCGACACGTGAGGCGGAAATAGCATGCTTGATGTCCGCCAGCGAATCACTTATAAAGAGCTTGTTGAGCAGGATATGAAGATCGAAGTGTTCCGCATCCGCACTAATGGGGACGGTCCCGCCATGTCTAAAGCTGAGTGCGCCGTCCAATAGGTGGAGATCCCTTGTATTTATGATACCGCTTATATGGTGTAATGTCTGGTAGAATAACGTATTTTTTTTGACAGGCGCAGGAGAGGAGGTAGACAGGACTATCCGCGGCTGTCTCAATTCTGCGCCGGATGCTTTTAATTTCCCCTGCATAAGATCTACAATGCTTATGTCTTTCAACAGCAGGGACGGTGCGGTAAAGGTCACCTGTTTGTCCTGCGGCCGGACAGGCCCAAATTGAGCATTCCTAAAAATGGCGTTGTTTTTTAGAAAAGCAAATTCATCGATGGAAAGCTTGTACAGACTATCCGGCGTGACGAATTCAATATTCTTTAAATTCAGCAGGATACTGTCCGTGCTGATGGATGGATTTTTGGCGGGGTCGATCCCAAGATTATAAATATGCAGGTTAGCTTTCCGGGTGGCTGTATTTTGAGTAATGCCATCCTTGTTCTGTAATAACAGCTGACCATCCGTGACGGCAATAAACCCGACATTGATCCATTTGAAAAGGTCACCCCTGAACCGGGGTTTCCCTACAGTATCCTTCTGGCCTGCACCCGCGCCTGAGGGAATGGTAAGGACAGGCCCTTCACAGATCAAGGTGTCCAGCAGGAGCTGGTCTTTCTGATAAATGGCGGGAAGATGGCGGGAATTAAAAAAGAATTTATCTGCATACAGCCTGATCTCCCCTACGCCTGTATCGGCCTTCCCGCGGAAATAAAAAGAGTCCAGCTCGAAACGCTGACCTTTACTGTCAAAGGTCATCCTGGAAAAGCCGATCTCATGCCGCCCATCGGGCAATACCCAATGCTGTTGCCCCAGCAGCACCGAAATTTTGTCAGAACCCAGCAGATGACTGTCCTCGTTATTGATCACGGTGAAATTGGAAACAGCCAGGTTGATATGGTCCCCGTGCAGGGGGGCGGTGGCGCCGGGCTGCTGATAAGTAAATGCCGCATCTGTTAACGAGAACTTATGGATATTAAAATGCGAGAGGGCTTTCTCCAGACAGGTTAAGATGTCAGCGGCCTGGAAATTGACAGGAGATCTCCTGATGTCCGCCTTTTGGACATTTATATAAATATCCGGCCGGGTAATGGCCAGGCTGTCTACGATGAGCTTTTTATGAAAAAGGAGCTGCCGCCAGGAAGTGATGGAGAAATAGATCCCGGGGATCTGCACCTTATAGTAAGCATCGATGCCCGCAGAGTCTTTACAATACAGCACCGAGTTTTTTAGCGAGAGGTGTTTGTCCCATATGGAAAGCGAAGCCTCGCTGGCGTCAAAAGCATACCTGCCGCCCGATTCCTTGTTTATGATAAAATTTATGCTATCCTTTAGCCTGTAGACGAGAAAGAAATACAATACGCCGCCCGTCACGATCAAACTGAGGACGGGGAGGATGACCAGTAGAAAAAGGCGCTTTTTCAATTCACACAGATGCTTAGCTATAAATTTATATTAACTTTAGCTGGAATCGGCTTATTTATGGATAAATATATTAGACGGGATCCAAGGAGTATTATAGAGACAGTCCTGGTGCTCCTGTTATTGCTTATCCTGATGCTGGCACTGTATAATGTCCTGAAGATCTTTTTTGGCGTCCTCACTTTTGCCCTCATTTTCTCTGTATCTTTTGCCGGTGCGTTCGAATGGCTGACCCGTCTTACGGGTAACAGACGGAGGCTGGCGGCTTTTATTTACTCTATCCTACTCATTGCCGTCATCGCAGTACCTCTTTTCTATATTTTCGTCACTATAAGGAACCATGTCAAGGAGGCTTTGCACTGGATGGAAATGGTAAAAACTAACGGTCTTCCCCCTCTGCCAGCCTGGGTATCCGGGATACCCCTTATAGGAGAGGATATCACCTCTTTTTGGCGGCAATTGCAGAACAGCCCCAAAGAAGTCCTGATACGAAACGAAGTCCAGGTGAGGATGGCTCTGCGTCATATATTGACCAGCGGGGTAGGAGTGATCGGCGCCATTATACAATTTATCCTGGCGATCATTATTTCTGCATTCTTTCTCGTATCCGGCGATAAAATATTGAACCCGATCAAGTTGACAATACAGTATCTCCTGGGCCGGCGGGACGGGCTCTTGTTGCTGGGAGCCACCACACAGGCCATCAGAAGCGTCGCCATCGGGGTTATGGGTACGGCCCTGATAGCCGCCATCATTTCCTGGATAGGACTCGTCATTGCCGGGATCTCCTTCTCCCTCATCCTGGCAGCGCTGATCTTTTTCCTGGTGCTGATACAACTCGGACCATTACTGGTGTGGATACCCCTGATCATCTGGACAGCCGTACAGGGACATACAGGCGTGACCATCTTCCTTATTATATATGGTATAGCCCTGCTCGTCATCGATGCTTTTTTAAAGCCTATTCTGATTGCCCGCAGCGGAGGAAAAATACCCTTCCTTGTCCTCTTTCTGGGCGTCATCGGGGGATTGGCAGCCTGGGGTTTTATCGGAATGTTCCTGGGAGCCATCATTCTCGCCGTGTTCTTTACCGTCTTCAACTCCTGGCTAAAGAAAAAAGAAACCACGGTGCAGGGAGCATAACCATATAGAAATAAATGCTCTACACTTTGTAATTAAATAACCTACACGGACTTTTTTTCACGTGACGTAGCAATGCAGTAGTCCATCTCTTGGAAAAAGTACTGCGTGAAGATACTTTGGCGGTGAGTTAACCGGATCTTAAAATCAATTAACCTAACCGAACTAAATGCTTGTTGTATGAAAGCAAATTTTCTGCTACGCATTCGAGTACTGCTTTTTTTTCTCCTATTCTTTTCAATCGCCCGGGCACAAAACAGGACAGTAACAGGGACAGTTACCTCCAAAGTGGGTGGGCAGCCGTTGGCGGGAGCCACCGTCTCCGTAAAGGGGACAAGGGTGGCGACGACCACGGATAACAATGGCAATTTCAGGCTGAGCGTTCCTGCATCAGCCAATAATTTATCTATTTCCTTTGTAGGCATGGCCGCCCAGGAGGTAAGTATTCCTTCTTCGGGGACCATTACTATCCAGTTGGAGCAGGGGAGTGGCGCCAAAATGGATGAAGTAGTGGTCGTGGGTTATGGTACGCAAAAGAAGAGCGTGGTTACCGGCGCTATTTCCAGCGTACGGGCCTCCGATCTTGCCGAACAGCCCGTGACAAGGATCGAGCAGTCCTTGCAGGGCCGTACTTCGGGCCTAACCATTTCCTCGGTGTCAGGCCAGCCGGGGGCTGCCTCGACTGTAAGGTTGAGGGGTTTTACCTCCATCGGCGCCACTTCCGGCGATGCTTCAAAATACGGCGCCAATCCCAAGAACGATCCTCTCTGGGTCGTGGACGGGGTCGTCGTTGACAATGGAGGCATCAGCTATCTCAACCAGGACGATATCGAGTCCATCGAAGTGTTGAAGGATGGGGCGTCCGCCGCCATCTATGGTACCAGGGCCGCCGCCGGCGTTATCCTGGTGACCACGAAAAAAGGCAAGAATGGAAGGCTCAACATCAACTATTCGGGATATTATGGCATACAGCGGCCTGAGAAAAAACTCAAACTGGCGGATGCCACCCAGTACGCCACCATGCGGAATATGTCGGTGGCCAACGGCAATGAATTTACATCAACACCTAAGCCTGTGCCCTTTGCCGACCCTGCTTCTCTGGGCAAAGGCACTGACTGGCAAAAAATCATCTTTGACTACAGCGCACCCAAGATGAGCCATGAATTCAACGTCAGCGGCGGCACTGATAAATCCTCGTTCTTTACATCTTTTGGCTACACCGATATCAAGGGTGTAGTCGCATCCCCCATCGCCAAATGGAAACGGATGAATTTCCGGGTCAACAGCCAGTTCAAGCCCGCCAAATTCATCAGCTTTGGCGAGAACATGGGTTACAGCCACAGTATCAGCTCGGGTGTAGGGGAAACCAACCGTGAGTTCAGCGGCATCGTCAGCAATGCCCTCAACCTGGACCCCGTCACACCCGTGATCGTTGCGGATACGGTTGCACAGGCAGCATTCCTTCCTGCGGCTAAATATCGCCCTACCGTAACCAGGGATCCACTGGGCAGATACTATGCCGTATCTCCCTATGTAGCCAACGAAACAAAGAACCCTGCGGCCTTCATCCAGAACAGCAAGGGCAATTATAACTGGGATCATAACATTGTGGGCAATGCTTTCCTGGATATCACGCCTGTAAAAGGGCTCGTTATCCACTCTTCCTTTGGCACCAAGGTGGCTTTCTTTGGTTCTGAGACGTTTACACCTACTGTCTATTACAATGCTTCCAATACTGGCGGTCCCAACAACCTCAAACGGGTGGAGAACTGGCTCGTCAACTGGAACGTAGAGAACACCATCTCCTATAACAAACTCTTTGGTCAGCACAATGTCACCTTGCTGGGCGGCTGGGGTGAGTACAAGGATGGCAATGCAAGAGGTGCAACGATACAGTACAACAACATCCCCGCGACCAATTTCGACCAGGCATCCTTTATTTACAATGCCTTGCCATCCGACAGGACGAGCAGCAGCGGCTCCGATGGCACGGATCACCGGGTCAACTCCCTCTTTGGCCGTATACAATACAACTATGCTGAAAAATACTTGTTGACCGCCCTTGTCCGCAGGGACGGGTCTTCCAACTTTGGCGCCAACAATAAATTCGGCTACTTTCCTTCCGTATCGGTGGGCTGGGTGCCGACACTGGAGAACTTCTTCCCGCAGAGCAACGTACTTAGCAACCTGAAGATCCGCGCCAGCTACGGCGTAACGGGTAACGACCTTCTCCCGCCTTTTGCTTTTGTGGATATCATCGGCTCCGGCGCACAGCGTAACTATACATTCGGCTCGGGGGACAACCTGACTGTCGGATATAGCCCGCTGGCTCCCGGCAATCCGAATCTGAAATGGGAAGAAACCCGTACGACGGACATCGGCGTGGATGCCGTGCTCTTCAATACGTTAACCCTGACAGTGGATGTGTATAAAAAGAAGACGACAGGTATCCTTCAAAATCCAGTCATACCCGGTTATGCCGGCTACTACGGCAGCTTCTTCCAGAACTATGACGACATGGAAAATACGGGTCTGGAGATCGAGGCAGGATATAAGAAAAAGATTGGCGAGCTGAGTCTGGCCGTCAACGGCAATATCTCTTTCTACAAAAATAAGATCACAAAAATGCTGCCCGGACAGACGTTTATCGAAGATCCCAACAACAGCTCCAGCTTCCAGAACCTGGGCGCTATCAACAGGACAGCCCTGGGCCAGGCCTATGGACGGTTTTACGGCCGCCAGGCCATCGGGATCTTCCAGACACAGGACGAGGTCAATAATTACAAAGGACCAAAGGGTACCGTATTGCAGCCAAAAGCAAGACCGGGGGATACGAAATATGCTAATATTAACAACGACGAATCCATCGACGATAATGACCGTGTCTACCTGGGCAATCCCAACCCGACAATGAGCTATGGCCTGACGCTGAACCTGGGTTATAAGAACTTCGACTTCATCGTCTTTGGCAGCGGCTCCGGCGGCAACAAGATCTTCCAGGGGTACAGAAGACTGGATATTACCGCCTCCAACTATACCACCAAATACCTGGATGCCTGGACACCGACGCATACCAATACCAAAGTACCACGGCTGGTAGACGGCGATCCAAATGGCAATTTCAGCAAAATGAGCAGCTTTTACCTGGAGAACGGTACCTTCTTCAAATTCAGGACCATCCAACTGGGGTATACGCTCCCGAAAACCCTGGTCAACAAATGGGGTATACAAAGGCTGCGTGTATATGCGTTGGCTGAAAACCTGATCAATATCAACGGCTACAGCGGGTATGATCCGGAGATAGGCGTCAGCCCCGATACAGGTTCAGGCTCCGCCTATGGCATCGACCGCGGCGCCTATGTACAACCCCGTTCATTCCTCTTTGGCTTAAACGTAGGTTTCTAACAGTTTAAAAATTTGCACATGAACAAGAAATTAATATATATACTAACATCTGCAGCCGCTCTGCAATTTGTCAGCGCCTGCAAAAGAGAACTGAATGTCAATGATCAGGGACGTATACCCGCCAATAATTATTATAAATCCAGTGGTCAGGCTTTTACAGGGCTCGTTGCGGTATACGATAGACTGGGGTTCCAATCCGGCGGCTTATACGACAAGATGGCCATCATGGATGTCGCCGGCGGCGACCAATATGCAGGCGGCGGCGGCCCCAGCGATATCAACGACCTCCAGGTGACGGAAAACTATACGCTCACTCCCCTGACAGGACCGGCTTCCTATTTGTGGAACAGGGGGTATTCCGGTGTCTATCGCGCTAACTATCTGTTGAGGTCATTGCCGGGCATCGCCATGGATGACGCTACAAAAAAAAGGTATACAGCAGAAGCAAAGACATTGAGGGCGGCCTTTTATTTCGACCTGGTATTTTTCTTCAGGAGTATCCCGCTGCTGGAAGGTGTACTGCCCATCGACAGTCTCTATAAACCAGTGCAAACCACACCTGACAAAATATATGCCTTTGTGGAAAAGGACCTGAATGAAGCTATCCCCGATCTGCCCGTTACTGTCCCGGTAGCAACGGAAGGAGGACGGCTTACACAAGGTTCGGCCAAGGCCCTGCTGGGGAAGGTATTGCTGTATGAAAAGAAATGGCAGGCCGCTGCTGACCAGTTTAAGGACGTCAATGGTGCCAATCCCGGGGCAACCCCCTCTATCTATGGGTACCAGCTGATGCCGAATTTTGCGGATCTGTGGAAAGTAAAAAATAAATTCAATTCCGAATCGATCATCGAACTCGTGCATACTTCCAAATCCAACGGTGACTGGCCCGATGCCGGCGCGTCCGACGGCAACCTGAACTGCATCACCTCAGGTCCCCGGTCCTTTGCTTTGAAAACCGGGTACAATTCTCCCGACTACTATCCTGGATACGGCTTCCTGACATTCAGGGCAGATTTCAGGAATTTTATCCACGGAGATCCCAGGTATGCCGCCACTGTCGCCGATATCGACAGCCTGGTAGCTGCCGGTGTCTGCAGCTATTCCCAGGACAATTCCCACACCGGCTACTTCCTGAATAAGTTCGCCGGGCGAGTGTCCGACCAGGCCTCCAGCGGTACTGTTCCGCTTAACTTCCCCCAGGACCAGTATGAGATCCGGCTGGCTGACACCTACCTGATGGAAGCTGAGGCATTGATGAATGCCGGCGCCGACGTAAGCTCCGCAGGCAGGGCGTATCAATTGCTCAACACCGTAAGAGCCCGTGTAGGATTGGGCCCCGTAGCCGTCACACAGGACAATATCGAAACAGAAAGAAGACTCGAGCTTGCAGGTGAAGGGTTGCGCTGGCCCGACCTGGTACGCTGGGGCAAGGCTGCCACCGTACTAGCTCCCCGGGGATTTATTGCCGGTAGAAATGAAATGTTCCCCATTCCGCAAACTGAGCTAAACAACACCCAACTTCAGCAAAACGATGGATGGAAATAACTATGCGAGGTCTTAATATCTGGGTTGTGATGAGCTTGCTCATCATCGGAACTATGCTTCTTTCCAGGTGCGTTCATACCGGACACCAGGAGAACGAAGACCCCAGGGGTGAAGGATACGCAATGGAAAAAACCTGTATCAATTGCCACCGGCAGACAGCCGGGTCATATATGCATACTGTTCATTATAATACCTCATCCGCAGTGGGTGCTGCTACACTTGAAAAACTGGTCGCGTCCTTGCGCGACCAGTTTTATTTTTTGGACTCATCCTATATACGCGTGCAAAAAGATAAAGACGGTCTTTATCAATATCATTTCAAGCAGGGCGTAAACACCTTTTCAGCCCGTCTTGACATCGCGTTTGGATCCGGTGAAAAAGCGCAGACGTACGGTTACTGGAAAGACAGCGTCTTGCACCAATTGCCCCTGAGCTGGTTCACCGGCACGCATACCTGGGCCAACAGCCCCGGCTTCAGCCCGCAACATGCCCGTTTTGACCGCGTGATCGTCAGCCGTTGCTTTGAATGTCACGCTTCCTATATCAAAAAAGAAGTAGTGCAGTCAGGCCCCTTGTCCGTCACTGAACACCTGGATAAAAGTTCCATCGTATATGGCATCGGCTGCCAGCGATGTCATGGACCCGCGCAACAGCATGTACAATTCCACCAGGATAACCCTTTGGTAAAGACAGCCAGGTATATGGTATCCATCAAAACCCTGACACGACAACAGCAACTGGATATCTGCGCCGTCTGCCATTCCGGCAATGATCAGGAGGTACGAAGAACCCTGTTCGATTTTGTTCCCGGGGATACCCTGTCACATTTTTTTTTCCCGGATTTTGGCGCCGGCAGGCGGGATCCCGACGTACACGGCAAACAGGTGCAATTGCTGCAGACAAGTCGTTGTTACCAAAGGACAAACATGACCTGCACCACCTGTCACGACCCGCATGCATCCGAAAATATCCGGATGGAAGTGTTTATTGCCAGGTGCATGGATTGTCATGCGGAAGTAAAGCATACAGGTGTTAAACTGGCGAATTCCAGTTGTATCGATTGCCATATGCCATTACAAACGTCAAAGCTCATACACTTTACCAGAACGGACCGGAGGTTCGTTGTCCGAAGGACAGATATTAGATCTTTCCGGAAAACGGATTATATTTTTCAGAAGATCCGTTTTCCGGATACCACTGGAGCTGAATTAAAAGATATTCCGTACCTTATAAGAACGCATAAAATTGCGATATATAAATAGCTGCAATTTTGTTCATTCGGCATGAAGAAAAGACTATCGACCATACTATTTACGCTATTTTCCACCGTACATGTGCTTGCTCAGAATGGTATCCTGATACCGGACATCATTAATTTTTCCAAGAAGATCTATGAATCCGGCAATCAGAACAGGGCCATCGATCAGGACCAACGAGGCTTGCTTTACTTTGCCAATGATGATGGTCTGCTGGTCTTTGATGGCACTTATTGGAAGACCTATCCATTGCCCAACGGCTGTATCGTCAGGAGCCTGGCCGTGAAGGATGGCAGGATCTACGTCGGAGGACAGCAGGAGATAGGCTATTTCTTTTTTGATGAAAAGGGTGTATTGACCTACCGGTCTTTAAAACCCCTGATCCCTCCCGGTGAAACGGAGTTCACCGACGTATGGCGTATCGTACGGTGGGGAAATGACGTTTTTTTCCAATCCAACAAAAGGATATTCAGATGGCATGAGGGCAAGATCATTGCCTATAAAAGTATTAACTGGGCATTTATCGGCGCCAGCAAACAGATGCTGATCGCACAGGAATACGATAAAGGTTTGATGGTTTTTAAGAATGATCAATGGATGCCGCTTGCTTCGCCCTATGATTTTACAAAGGACAAGGTCGCCATGAGGGCCGTGGGCGATCTTGAAGAGCAGGGCACTTTTATGGCTACGTTGAAGTCGGGATGCTATACCATCCGGGACGGGAACATCCGTCGGCTGGAAACTCCCTCCCTGACAGCCATGGGACAGCAGCTGATACAGTCCGTTTATAATATCGATACGGCCCGGATCGTCATTGCCACCCGATTGGGCGGATATTATATCATCAATACACGGGGTGAAATAGTACAGCATATGACGAAGGAGGAGGGGCTTCAATCCAACGCGGTCAATGCCGTTTTTTCAGATAAAGAGAAAAATATCTGGCTGGGTTTGAACAACGGGATAGACATGGTGGTGTACAACAGCCCCATCAACCATATCATTCCCAGTCACGACAACAAGGGGCCCGGCTACTCAGCCTCCCTGTACGGCGACAGGCTATATGTAGGGACAGCTCTCGGTCTGTACAGTGTTCCTATCCCATCTGACAATAACTTCCATGGTATAAAAGAAGACTTTAGTCCTGTCAGGAGCAGCAACGGTCTTGTATGGGGGCTTTCCATCGTCAACGATCAGCTACTAATGGGAAAGAACGATGGGGCTTTTCTTATCAGGGACAATACCAGCGCGCCCATTGATTCTTCCACTGGCTTCTGGTCCTTTCAATCCCTGACGGCTCAGCAGCCGAGTCCCAGGGTCATCGCGGGAGCCTACAATGGGGTGCACATATACTATTACCAGGGAGGAAAATTTATTAACCCCAAATCCCATGCATTTTTTGAGTCGGCCAGGAACATAGTCGTCATGGGGGACGACATATGGGTCGCCCATCCTTACCAGGGTTTGTATAAGATCGATTTTAACGACAGCGGCAGACCGTTGAGCCGGCCATATGCTGATAAACGAAATATCCTGTCCGCCGGGCATAACCACCTGTTCAGGATCCATGACAAGATCGTGCTGGTGACAAGAAAGGGAATATATGAATATGACCGGTCCATACGTGATTTTAGCCCCTCAACCTTTTTTAATAAAATATTCGGTCCTGCTACCATTTCCTATCTCAGGGAAGACAACCAGGGTAATATCTGGTTCATAGAGGACAAAAAGCCGGGAGTAGTGGACTTCTCATCTTCTAAAAATCCCGTTATCATTCGTTTTCCCGAGATCAACAACCGCGTGCTGGGGAACGACGAAGAATTTATTTATCCCATCGACAAGAACAACGTCCTCATCGCCAGCGAAACGGGTTTTTATCACATCGATTATGAGCGATACAGACAGTCGGGCAGGGACCATAGCCTGCGGGTATTGCTGCGGTCCGTTACGGCGTATCATAAAAGGGACAGTACCCTTTTTGGGGGATATTTCTATGGAAAAGATACGGCTGCCGCCGGAGATGTCTACGACCTAAAAAGAAATATCATTCATAAATGGAACTCGATCCATGTGGAGTTCTCATCACCTTATTTCGGAGGCGTTGTGGAATACAGTTGCAGGTTGAAGGGTTACGAAAGAGAATGGTCCCAGTGGTCAAAAAAGACGGAAAGGACTTATACAAATCTGCCCGCGGGAAACTATGAGTTCGAGGTAATGGCAAGGAACAATACCGGGCGCCAATCCTCCATGAGCCGGGTTACCTTTACTATTTTACCACCCTGGTATGAAACCTTATTTGCCTACCTGGTCTATGCCGCGCTGATCATTGCCATCATCTATTTCTTTTACAAACGGCAGCAGAAAAAGTACCTTGTCCAGCATGTGGGCAGGCTAAAAAAGCAGCGGGAGCGTTTCGAGGAAGAGCAGCGGCGCCAGCAATACCAGCATCAGCTGGAGATCGAGAAAAATGAAAAGGAGATCATTCGTCTGAAGAATATAAAGCTGGAGGCCGAGGTAGAACACAACAACGCGCAGCTGGCCTCCAATACCATGAACCTCCTGCAGAAACGTGAGCTTCTGAATAAGATCAAGGACGAGATACTCATCATCCAAGAGGAGCAGGAGCCGGATAAAAGGACAAAGAATGTCCGCAGGATCATCAAGATTATCAATGAGCAGCTGGAGAGCATTGACGATTGGGAGAGGTTCTCTCAGTACTTTGATAAGTCCAACAATGATTTCTTAAAAATATTAAAGGAGCTTTATCCACAGCTGACGGCAGCAGACCTTAAGCTCTGTGCCTATCTCAGGCTGAATTTATCCACCAAGGCAATAGCCGACCTGCTGAATCTTTCTATCAGGGGAGTGGAGAGCAGCAGGTACAGGTTGCGTAAAAAACTATTGTTAGAAGGGGATCTTAGCTTATTTGATTTTTTAGCGACCATCGGTAGTCCTGAACAAAGCCGGTCGGGGAACGGGCAATTACAGCATTAAAATATTTCACCGTGAAAAAATGTATGTCAGTATTGGGTTTAGCAACAGCGATGGTATTATGTTCTACACTCACTTTCGGTCAGGGCAATGGGTGGTTAAAAGCAAAAGGCAAAGTGATCGTCGACGGCAGCGGAAAGACATTTATCCTGAGGGGTATGGGGTTTGGCGGATGGATGTTACAGGAAGGGTACATGTTTCGCGTCGGCGGCATCGGGCAGCAGTATCATATAAGACAAAAGATTGCTGAGCTCGTCGGAGAGGAGAGGACCTCCCGGTTTTATGACGACTGGTTAAGATTCCACACGACAAAGACGGATATCGACTCTCTGGCCGCCTGGGGTTTTAATTCCGTCCGGCTGCCTATGCACTATGGGCTGTACACGCTGCCCATAGAGGCCGAGCCTGTTGCGGACAGGAATACCTGGCTGCAAAAAGGGTTTGAGATAACAGACAGCCTGCTGGCCTGGTGTAAAGCACACCATATGTATCTTATCCTGGACCTGCATGCCGCACCCGGCGGACAAGGTAATGATCTGAATATATCGGATCGTGATCCCGCCAAACCTTCCCTATGGGATAGCGAAGCCAACCGGAAGAAGGTGATTGCGTTGTGGCGAAAGCTGGCACAGCGCTATGCCGATGAACCCGCCATCGGCGGCTATGATATCATAAACGAGCCGAACTGGGGTTTTGACGATCCCCAGGATACCCGCGGCACAAAGGAAAAGAACAATAGACCCCTGCGGACATTAATGACACAGATCACGGCCGCCATCCGGGAAGTGGATAAGAAACACATCATCATTATTGAAGGCAACGGTTTCGGGAACAACTATAATGGCATTTTCCCCTTGTGGGACAGCAATATGGTGCTTAGCTTTCATAAATACGGCAACTTCAATACCGAAGCCAGCATTCAAAATTTCCTTAACTGGCGGGATAGATACAATGTCCCTCTCTGGCTGGGGGAATCCGGTGAGAATTCGAATACCTGGTTTACGCAAGCTATCCAATTGGTAGAAACACATAATATAGGATGGTGCTGGTGGCAATTAAAAAAAATGGGGATCAATAATCCCCTGGAGATAAAAGTGACATCTTCGTATCAGATGTTGCTGGATTACTGGTTGAACAATGGACGCAAACCTTCTCCCGAAGAAGCGCAGAGAGCCCTGAATGAATGGCTGGAAAATATAAAGATCCAAAATAATATTTATCATAAGGATGTCATCGACGCCATGTTCAGACAGGTAAGATCGTCCGGGACGATGCCTTTCAAAGAGCATCGTATAAGCAATGGGTCTGTTGTGGAGGCTGTCGATTACGATCTCGGCAGGCAGGGGTATGCCTATAAGGACAATGACACCTGCAGCTATCATTATGTTTCTCCTCCTGTGCGGACGGCGGGTAACAAAGGGCATGCATACCGGAATGATGGTGTGGATATCCAGGCGGATTCGCTTGGGTATGACGTGTTTAGCATCGAGGATGGGGAATGGCTTCAATATACCGTCGATGTGGTGACGCCCGGAGCATATGATATCACCTTTGTGATGGCCTCCGGCGGGAATACGGGAATGTTTACATTATTGTGCAATGACAACCCGGTGGCCGCGAATATCGCTGCTGACAGCACAGTGATAGTAAAGAACATCCGGTTAGCGGCCGGCCGGCAACAGCTGAAAGTAGTAGCTGATAAAGGCGGGTTTAATTTCAGCGGGATGTCATTCAAGATGTCTCCTTAGCGATCGCAGCGTATTCCATCGTTTGATCCCCTGGGCGATCATGCCGGCATTCCGGCGTCTGATGCCATACCCGATAAACCTTCGGATATATTTGCCGGCCTTTTTTAGAAAATAACTATAGGTCGGTTCGTCCAGGAAGGGGTGGCCCTTCCATTGCCGGCATTGATAAATATAATCATCCATCAATTTCCCTGCCAGTTCGGCGTCCTGCAGGCCCCCCGTGACCGACCTGTCATGGACCCGGAATGCCGCCAGAGGCTGGAGGATACCCATCACGTCCGTATACATGCCTACTCTGTAAAAAAAATCGTCGTCCGCGATATGACCTGCTGCCGGCTCGTACCGGCATTGATCAAAGATGCTTCTATGAGTGATGACCCCCGGACATCGATGGATGTGGGGGCTGCCCAGCTGCTGATAGATACGAATGTATTCTTTGCCGGTGAGTCTTACTTCCGATGCATTGTCTGAAAGGTAGGACTCACCGACAGATCGCCCACGGTCGTCTATATAGCTGCAGATGCAGAACAGGTGCCGTATATCGGGGTTTCTTTCCAGCGCCGCCATCCCAATCCGGATAAATCCGGGCTCTAATAGATCATCCTGATGCAGGATGCTGATATAATCGCCGCCGGCCCTGGCAATAGCCTTGTTCCAGCCACCCACAAAGCCTGAAGGACCGGATGGATCGGAGAACACAGATACGTGGTCTTTATACCGCCGGCAAATATCCAGGGTATCGTCGGTAGAATTGTCGTCATAAATAAGGATCTCGTCGGGACATCGTTGCTGCCCCAGCACGGACAGGATCGCCTGCTCGATGTACGCGCTGCCATTATAGGCGGGTATGACGACGGATACGCTCATACCGGAAGTTTTCCGGGTAAAGAGATCGTCTTCAACACCCGTGCGGGGATACCGGCAGCGATACTGTTGGGAGGGATGGACCGTGTGACCACTGAGTTGGAGCCGATGATGGAGTTCTCGCCTATTTCAACACCAGCCAGGACCACTACTCCGGCGCCGATCATCACATTCTCCCTGATGACGACGCTGCCCTTGGAGGTCAGCACCCTTTTCATCACCAGTGTTCCCAGGTCCTCATAGCCTGGCAACCCATGGGCATGGTCCATCAATTTCGAGCTTGCGCCGATGGCCGTATTGTCATGGATCTCGATCCGGTGGGTGCAATTGATCGTACAGTCTGTGGCCAGATGTACATTGTTGCCTATCGAGAGCACCGGGTCAAACACTGTACCCTCCCATGAGGTGTAAGCCCTCAACTTCAGACCGGCCCGCGCCGTGAAATTATCGCCAATGGAGATACACTGAGGGTTCATGACGTTGGAGGGGTCTTCAATAAAGGCATTGACACCAATGTGCCCGAACTCGCCTTTTAACTTATACAGGTGGATCCGCGCATAGGAATGATGCAGCGTTTGGACCGTTTTGACAACGACCCTGGCCAGGAAATGTTTTACTTTTTTCATACGGGTATTTTTCGGATACGTTTTATGATAAACTTCTGCTTCTTTAGCTCCAGCGCTTTCTTTTCTATAAAATGCCAGGAAAGAAAGGCTAATATTCCCGTCACCAGCGCCGAGAGAAAAAAGTTCAAGACGCCGCTGAACATGTTGAGCTGGTAGAATGTATTTATGATAAGAAGATGGGTGAGATAAATGCCATAAGAATAATCATTGCCTTTTAACCATCTCTCCGACAACCCCGTATTTGAAAAGGCGGCGGAAAAGACCATCAGCATGAGAAAGATATGTCGTAGTAATGACAGGGGGTCGGGAGCGTAGCGGTCGACCTTGGAGATATCCGTGTATCGATAGGATAGGAGACAGATGACGGCGTAAAGGATCAAGTGTATGAGAAAGCGTCTTTCGAGCAGCCCTTTGAGATAGTGGTAGTTCAGATAGAACAGCATTCCAATGACAAAAAAGAATAAATAATAAAAGATCCTGACCTCGCTGACAAGAATCTGCAGATATCCATTGAGGCTACTGACATTAAAGGGTGGATCAGGATCATGTCTGTCGACCCACCAGGAGATCAGTCCAACGGACACCAGGAAGAGGTTTTGGACAAAAAGGGTGCTGCGCCGGATCAGGAGATATAAAAGTGGCAGCAACAGATAGAATTGAAGCTCTACCCCGATGGTCCATAATGACCCGTTGGGGTTGCCTTGTGCAAAGCCTTTTATGACAGCAGGTACAAACGAGAATATGACGGTGCACCTGCCGGCAAAATACATCATAGCGCTTGGATCGAACAATGTATGAATGGTCAGTACCCGAAACCCCAGGAGGATCAGGGCGGTCAGCAACATCGTTGCCCATAGGGCAGGGAACAGACGGAGAAAACGATTTTTAAAATAAGACATTAGGGTCGGGTTGCGCTGCAACGACCATAACAGGAGAAAACCGCTCATGCCAAAGAATATGGGTACGCCCGGTATGAACCAGATGATATTGTATAACCAGTTCTCTTTAAAAAATCCGACAAGCCAGGCATGACCTAGCAGGACTTGAAGGGCGGCGAGGAGCCGGATAAGGTCGAAATTGTTTGTCTTGTACATATCAGTTCTTTTGGGTTTGCAATAGTTCCAGGAACAGGTGTTCCCATTGCTGGTAAACTATCTCTGATGAATAGGAGGTCTTTATTTTTTCAAAACATCTTTTTCCAAGGTGTTGAACCAGTTTTTCATCATGCCATAGCCGTAGGACAACAGCTTCCAGATCCGTAAGGTCGCTGGGCCGGAACAGGAGTCCGACGGCATCGGGTCCTTTGCCAAGGATATCGGTGAACCCTCCATGGTCAGGTGCGACGACGGTCTTCCCCATGGCCATCGCTTCCAGGGCGACAAGGGGGAACCCTTCATAACATCTGCTGGGGATGACAAGGAACCTGGCGTGCCGGTAGAAGCCGGCGAGCTGATCGGCGTTGAGATGCCCACGAAGGCGGATGTTAGAGGGAAGATCCGTGACCGGAGAGTTGTTAAACCCTGCTGCTTCGATGTACAGGTCAGGGCGCTGCCTGGCGATCTCCACCAGCATGTCCCAACCCTTCTCCTGGCTTAACCGGCCCACGTAGGCGATGTATTTGCCCGGCATGGATGACCAGGATGGCGTAACAGATATGCTGTTGGGGATGACCCTGATCTTTTCTGCGGTGAAGCCGGCTTCTATCAATTTCTTTTTCTGAAAGGACGTCAGGCACACATACCTGTCCACATTTTTTTGATAAGCCCCTGTCATTCGGGCTACATACCCTCTCAATGCATACCCCACCGATTTGAAGAAATTTTTTTCACAATTATAGCGGACACAACCCCATTCATCGCCCCGGCGGAGACAGCGCTCGCAGGGACGCCCGTCCCGCAGAAAAAGACCTGTGGGACATACCAGCCTGTAATTATGCACCGTCATGACAATGGGAATGCCGGCCGATTTGCAGGTAAATAATGCTGCGGGAGAGATAAAAGGATAAAGGTTGTGTACGTTGATAATATCGGGCCGTTCCTTGTGTAGTGTCTTTTTTATAGTCCGGATACCCCGGAGAGAATATATGCCGGAGAAAAATACACGGACCTTATTGACCAGCCCACTGCGATGTCGAGCGGTGCTTGGTCTGTAAAAACATGTCTGATGGCCATGCGACCGCATCATCAGGTCCATATGATCCACCACGGCTTCCTCCCCGCTGGGCCTGCCGTAATCGTTATGTGCAATAAGTATTTTCATGGAGGTCTTTTTATATGGGTCTGTATCTCCCCTTCCAACTTCTGAGAACCCACCGGGCACGCAGTGACCGGCATGTCTTTCTGTTGGCGAGGGCATAATCCAGGGCGTGCATACTTCCTTTTACAAACTGATCGAGCCCCCATGGCTGGATAATACGTTTGGAGGCCCTCGCCATGGCTGCCCGCTCCACGTTGCTCTTATTCGTGTGGAATAACATTGCCGCCAGCAACTGATCCGGTCTGTCGGGATAGAATGTATACCCGTTGATATTCTCCTGCACCAGTACGGAGGCACAGCCGCAAGTCTTGCTTACCAGTACCGGCAGCCCGGCCGCCATCGCCTCATTGACTACCAGTCCCCACGTCTCCAATATGCTGGGCAATACCAACGCTGCCGCATGATGATAAAAAACCCGTAGTTTCTCAGGGCTGACAAAAGGGAACAGGTGTACATGCTCCAATCCTTTGTCCCTGACGAAATGTTCGATGATTTTTCGTTGAGGCCCTTCGCCGACGATGACCAATGGCAGACAGCGCCGGCCGGCTGTCCTTTGATACATTTCATACACTTCCAGCAGGAAGAGGAGATTCTTGGCAGGTATTTGTCTGGATACGACAAGAAAGAATGGATCAGGCCATTCGGCCATTCCATCTGGGGGTGGTGTCTGTGCGTCGCATTTGCTCCAGAACGCATTGTCCACCACATTTACCCCAAAGAAGATCTGCTGAGGACGGAAGTCCCAATATTGAAAGGCTGCCGTCCAGGGAGGCGCGGGACACAGCACCGCATCCACCTGGGCATAGATCAATTTTTTTATATAGTTTACCAGGGTATTGCGCGGGACATTTTCCGGCCGGATATCATCAAAAATGACGACGGGACGATGGTTTTTCTTGGCCCAGTATACAGCTGCCGCACCGGAAGGATAGGCGATGGCGCCGGCCATGATGATATCCGGGGCCACTTCATCCAGTTTTTTTTGCAGTCTTATAAAGGCTCGCGCGGGTGAAATGTCTTCCATCCTGGTATGGGGGAAGAGACATATCCAGTGTTTTATACCCGTCGATGCGTGGTCATGAAATGCGTAGTGACTGCCTGTTCCGGCAATTTCTATCGTGTAGAGTTCATCCCCCCTGCTCTCCAATGCCTGCTGCAACGCCAGTATCCTGGACGGCCAGTAGAGGCGAAGGTCCGTATGTGTAATGACTACTCTCATTGTAAGATCTTTACAGGGCTGATAAGCAGGATGAGATAGAGCCAGGTTTTATAATTGACGGGACTGAACCGCACCAGCTTCCGCCATTCCATCAGGGCCTCTCTTCTCATGGAATGGGATAAATAGATCCTGGTCCGCATCTTGTACCATGCGCCCACATACTGTTTCAGCCCCCGTATATCCATGTGCCGGCGAAAAAGGTCTTCGAGATAGCCGCCGACCCTATCCTCCCGGGCAGGCATACGGGATCGTTGATCGTGATTACGCCGGCTGACATCCCGGTCATACAGGGCCAGCCTTTTTTTGTTGTAGGCTATTTTGCAATTGACGGCCAGCCTGGCCCAGGTGAGCAGGTCTTCTCCTGTGGAAATACCTTCGGGAAAGCCTCCCACGGCCTGCATAGCACTTTTCCGGACAATGGTCACGAGACTGGATAAAGGGGGATAGGAACAAGCGGCTACCTCAAAATAGTTGTCTAAAACTCCGTCTTCATGATCGAATGGGAGTCTCGATGATTTGACAGGTACGATCTTGCCGGCGTTGTAACGAACGGTATAGGCCGCGGCCAGCACCTCACAAAAGGGGTATTTCAACGAAAGCTCATACTGGTACTGCAGGTATTCCGGCAGCCAGGTATCATCGGCATCTAGAAATGCGATCCAGTCAAACAGACTCTCTTGTATGCCCTTGTTGCGTGCGGCCGAGACACCCCTGTTAGGCTGGCTGAACAACCGGACCTTCCGGGAAAAATCTCCCCATTCGCGGAGATAATGACCGACAATATCCAGACTCCCGTCCGTCGATCCGTCGTCGACGATGATGACCTCATAGGCCGTGAATGTCTGCAGACGCACGGACTCGAGGGTTTCTTTCACCTGGTCTGCCTTGTCATATAAGGGAATAACTATCGAGATCATTGTCAACTGATTTTGTCAATTCATTCCGATGCTTTTTCATGCGGCTATATACAATGGCGATCAGGCAGAAGTGAAGATTCCCAAAAAAAGGAGAGTATTTTAGGGCATTATCCGTATACATAAAACCCAGCCATGCGATGAATATGGTCAATGCCGCATAACAGATGAGGGCCGTATAAGCATCTTCGATACTGCTCTTCAGTCTGTAGAGCAGCCAGAATTGCGCGACAAAACCAAAAAGAAGACAACCCAGACCTATCCAACCGCTGTTATATCTCACCGCGATAAAGTCATTGTGCAACTCCTTCAGCTTGTACTTATACCTGATCAGCATCCTGAGATCGGCCCTCGAGCCTGCTCCGAACCAGGGGTGGTCCTTCATATCCCTTTCCGCCAGACTCCACATCCTGGTGCGGCCGCTGGTGTTGAGGTCATCATTTTTCAAGGTAAAGCTGGCAAGGTCTCCCTGCCCGGAATAAAAGGTCTTTCTTTGAAAGCCGGGTGAATAGAATACGGCCATGCCAACACAGCATATGATGACCCCGATGATAACCTTTCCCGTAACGCTCCTGTTGGCAAAATGAAAGATCGCGACAGCGAAGATCATGGCTATTCCCATCCTTATAAGAGCGATGATAGGGATAGCGACCATCAGGGAAAAATAGAACAGCATTCGCCTATCGTTATACAGCCAGTAATCGCTCAGGAGAATGGCCCCCAGTACGGCCAGCGTCATTACCGAGCCGACACCCTTACCAAAATCTCCAAAGTTGGCCAGCGCCAGCAGCATACTGCCCAGGACGACGGCCGTATACCAACCAAACCAGCGCCGCAGCCGGACCATCGTCTCATCCGAGTAAGTGTAGGTGCTGGCAGCCATACCGACCACCGGGAACACCATGTATTGAAGAGTGGACTGAAGACCCAGGAAAGTTTGATCCTGCAGCCATTGGATAGATATATATACTATCCACGGCAGCCATACCCATCCCGGCATCGTGATGGCATGAAAATGTATAAAAATGCGTAAAAGACTTACGAGCAATATGATGATCCAGGCAAATCCACTGAGATTGAATCCCCAGATATCATCCGGAAAAATGGGGACGAACCGGTCCGCATACGGCAGCAGGGCCGTAAAAAAGATCCATTTATAATATCCTATCGTGGATTTATCGTACATGGACGTTTGCGTTTTGTTCGATCAGCGAATCAAAAAGTGTTTCCCACTGCTGCATGATAACGGTCCGGGCAAAACGACGGGCTGAGATCTTCGCCTGTCTTCCCAATCGGGTCCGCAGGGTCGGGTCCTCTATGAGGTGAAGAAGAGCGGCCGCAAACTTTTCCATGTGCAGCGGCTCTACCAGCATCCCATCCACGCCATGATTGATGATCTCTCCGGGACCGCATTCACAGTCAAAGGCCACACAGGGCACGCCGCATTCCATGGCTTCCGTGATCACCAGACCAAAGCCTTCGTAACGGGAGGCTACCGCATATATAGAGCAATTCAACAGCTCAGCCGCTATGTCGGTGGTAGGGGGAAGGATCTCCACCCTGTCTTCCAACCCATAGCGATGGATCTTATTCAACAGGAATTGCCTGTCCTGGCCTTCGCCAAAGATGGTCAGCCGCCAGTCCGGATGTCTCATGGCCACGAGGCGAAAGGCGTCTATCAGCAGATCGAACCCCTTGGTGGCTATCAATCTTCCCGTAGAAAGTATCCTTTTTGCGGACAGGTCGGAGGTGGACGGTGATATAAAGGACAGCGGGTTGGGGATCGCCACCGCGTTGGATGGATAGCCCCACAAGGCCCGGTCGGCCTCCGTCAGCAGTACCAGTTTGTGATAATGATGAGCGTACCGTTCATCCATGTATTGGAGCAGCCTGACATATTGCAGCCGCAGGCGCCGGAACCTGACGTTGGGTAGTCCTCTTACAAGGTGTATCAGATGATTCCTTGTAAAATGGAATTCCAGGACCTTTTTGCTGCCGTCATCTATCTTATAGAGGAACCTGGCCTCTTCTCCGTACAGACTGACGGTGATATCCGGCCGGATGCTGAAAAGGAGCCTGGTGAGGGATGATCTGTAGTCTTTTTTTATATAATGGACTTGTATATGGGGGGACAGGGGGAAGTGAGATGTGCCATGGGACCTTATTACAATATGTACCGAATGTCCTGCAACATCAGCCAGGTAGTTGGCCTTTACCGTAAGTGTCCGCTGCATGCCGCCGGGAGGGACCAGGGAGGATATGCAATACACGATGGTCATACTTTATGGATATATCTTTTTTTTAGCCTTTTTATGAGCCGGCGCATACCCTTGAGCGGGTACATCATAGCGAACAACATCGTACTGTAAATAGTTATGACCAGTAACGACCAGGATATCCAATGGGAATAGTTCCTGTAGGGGTCGATAAAACGCAGGCGGCTGACGATCACACCGCCGGCATACCAGGAGGCGAATAACAAGACAAGATACTTGGACAGCTCGCGCCAGTACAGACTCACCGGCTGTCTGAACCCTCTCCGGAAAAGATAGATGGGTTTCCAGATAAATGCTATCGAGAAGATGCTGATAAACGATCCGATCAGCACGCCGTGTATACCATAAAAATACCCGAAGAGAAAGGAAAGCCCCAGGTTCAGCCCCGCCTCGACGGCAGGGGCGCCCAGGTCATCGAAGAGTCCGTATCCCTGGACAAAGTTGAGGACAATGTCCCTGGTCTGCACGATAAATCCGTTGCATAGCATTAAAAAGAGGACGCCCTTGCTTAACAGATAGTCACGCCCCAGCCAAAGCACGATGAAGGGGTCTATCAGCTGGTAGACGGCAAACATGAATACTCCGCTGGTGAAATAACGCAGAGAGAGGATCTCCCAGAAGACCTCCATCGTCTTATTTGTATTTTTCTCCGCGATCAGGTGACCTACGGCCGCCTGCATGCTGGTCAACATAGCCAGCAGCAGCTGGTTAAACCTTGTCAGGATAATGACATAATTGCCATAATAGGCTACGATAGTCAAAGAGCCGAACAGGTATATAAAGAATTCTTTTGTCGAGACGAGGGCGAACTCCGAGATCTTATGTATGGATAATTGTTTTATGGAACGGGTGATCTGCGGGTATTGCCGGAGTGAGGCTTTGCCAGTTTTGAGTGTTTGGAGGTATGGGTATGCTTGTCGCACTTTTCGGCGTAACAGTATGCTTTGCATGATGCCTGCCAGCAGCTCGATAGCTATCCAGGTATAATAGCCGCCGCCAAGACGGCTGAGCACGAGCATCTGGATCACCACTTTTATGATCGTGACCGTCTGCAACCATGCCGTCACGATGTAATTGCGTTGATCCGCATCCAGAAGCACTTGTCCATAATTGAGATAATAACTCAGCACGGAGGAGGTAAGAAAGGCATACCAGGCAAAAAAGACGACGCTCATGGGGAACCCGGGGCGAGGAAAGATGAGAGGCAGGAAAAAGGAGCATACGATCCCTGCGGCTGTCATAATGATACCGATACGTCTGTAGAGATAGCCTGTAAGAGTGACGATCTCTGCTATCTGTTGTTTGTCTTTTGCCAGTAAAGGTTTGTAGAGGGCAAAGCTCACAGCCATAGCCGTCCCCATCTCCGCCAGGTTGAGGAAACCAAGAAAGTTGCCGACCGTGCCTGTGAACCCCACGAACTGAGCGCCCAGGGACTGGAGAAAGACCCTCCTGGAAAAGTAGGACAAGGCCAGCGTGACGATATAGAACAGAAGATTGACCCTTGCATTCAACAGGCTCTTCTGTACCCTGGAAATGGTGACATCCATAGAACCCTCCGCTTTACTCCTGACTGATAATGACTGCCCTGTTCACCATGGCGGGCTTGAACCTGTCGATACCTCCGATGGGGTCTATGATCAACTGATCGGGGTCGACAACGAGCACTTTTACGAGATAGTCCCGGACGGCATTACAGCGCCTGACACTAAGCGCCTGGTTGTGTGCCGGGGTAGCTGTCTTTTTATCGGCAGAGCCTATTAGTCTGAATTTGGCGCCCTTGCCGGACTTGATGATATCCGCTACAAAAGCCAGGTTGACCTTAGCCCTGTCGGAAATGTCCGCTTTGTCCAGCTCAAAGAAAATAGCCATTGGGTGGGTAAGGACCAGTTTTCTTTCAACTGTCACCTCCCGCACCGTCTCCTGTCTGATGACCGTGTCTGTAATTTTTTCCCTGACGGGTATCGTGGGTATATGCGTTACTGTACGTTGAACGACCACCTGGGCGCCGGCCCCTTTGTTGAAACCCCAATTGTTGCCCTGCCCAAAATGATAGGTGATGCCTGCCGTCACGGCTAAAAAAGATTCATAGTTTTTCTGCGATTCCTCCCTATCATAGGTGTGGTCGACCATCGCGTTCTTTATTTCCAGGTTGGCGTCAAATTGTTTTGTCAGCCGGAACTTATTGATAACTCCAAAGGTGAACATGGCGCTCCTGTCCCCATCATGTTTTGGCTGGTTTTGCACAAAGGCCGCGCCTGCCCCGATAAAGACGATAGGAGAATAAAGCCTGTCCTGTTTGTATCCCCCGATGGCATTGCCCAGATCTACTAACACATCCCCTTCTATATACAGATGGTGCCATCGTTGGGTGTATATCCCGTCTGCATCCGGGTTGCCTACGATAAGGCTATGCCCTATACTGGGAAGCTTACCCGTAGAATACCCTTTTACTACTCCGCCTCCCAGTTTGGCGCGGAGTCCGAAGACGGGATGTATCCATTTGCCGACGGCTCCTTCGTAGGTGGCGGTGATACGTTTGCCCAGGGGTTTTAGGTCGTCTTCATTTCCGAAGAAAACCTGACCACCGGCGCCCGCGGAGACAAACCAGTTGTCCCAAAAGGAATTGAACATGATCCGTCCGCCCGGCAGCCTGGTGCTGGTGCTGTCCGTCTCCACGATGACCTTTTCATTTGGGTATACGAGGGTATCTACCCGCTTCTGCCCCCAGACGGCCGAATAGGACAATAATACAGAGATAAGCAGAAAATTTTTCATTGAGAATAGTTTTTGTGATTTGAGGTTTACGATCCGTACCCATACCCATAACCATAACCGTAACCATATCCATAGCTCCATTTGCCCTGGCTGCAGCCATTCAACAATATGACCATATTCTTGAGCCTTGCGGTTTGATGATACTTTTGGATCTCAGGCAGCATGCGACGGTCCAGGACTCCTTCCCTGATGACATAGATAGTGAGGTCGATCACCCTGCTTACAATGGTCGCGTCGGCCACCTGCCGCATGGGAACATTGTCGAGGATGATATAGTCATAGTCCTTTTTGAGCGTTTCGATCAGACGATCCAGCCGATCGTTCATCAACAGCTCTGCCGGATTGGGCGGAATAGCTCCCGAGCTGATGACATCCAGATTGGGATGCAGCCTCCCTTTGACGATGATCTGTTCAGGGTCCGTCTCGCTGCCGGAAAGATAATTGGTGAGGCCGCTGTGCCCGCTGTTGAAGGCGCCGGGCGAACTGCTTTTCTTTCGTATGTCCGTATTGACTAGGATCACCCGTTTATTGGCAAGCGCAAGAGAAATGGCCAGGTTAAAAGATATAAAGGTCTTGCCTTCTCCGCTCTGTGTGGAGGTGATCATCATGACCTTCTCTGATGCGGACGGCAGGACAAAACGGAGGTTGGACCGGACGATACGAAAAGCTTCCGATATATCATCCTTGCCCGGATCTTGCGTGACGACCTCTGCCGATCGGGATTTGTCACCCTGCGGGATCTGACCGATGATAGGAATGGAGGTATGTGTCTCGATATCTTTTTTACCTCTTACACGGGTATTCAATTGCTGCAGGAGATAAATAAAGCCTGCGGGAAACACAAGCCCTATGACAAAGGCCATCGACATGATACGCATTTTATTGGGGCTGACGGGTTTCCGGCTTCCCTCGGCGTAGTCGATCACCCGGATGTTGGAGGTGGTGAGGGCAAGGTTGAGGGCGTTTTCTTCTCGTTTTTGAAGAAGGTACAGGTACAGCTGCTCTTTTATCTGCTGTTGTCTTGAAATACTTTGTAACCCCCGCTCCTGTTCGGGCAGCTGTTTTAAATGCCCCGATACGCTCTGCTGTTGCGCCTTGAGCCCTTTCATCTGTGACCATAGGGAATATTTCAGGTTCTCGAATGACTTTATCAGCGTTGTTCTGGCGGTGGCCAGAGAGGCATTCAGATCTTTGACGGCCTGGCTTTCGGAGCTTGAATTCTCTATTAGTTTGTTCCGGCTTGCCAGCGTCTGGTTATAGGAAAGCACTAACTGACCAAGACCATTGTCGGCGGCGCCGCTGTTGGCGGGCAGCAATTCATTCCTGTTCCTGGGGTCTGAAAGAAAGGCGACCATATGATCCGCCAGTCCCGCCTGGGTAGCAAGATCTGTTGCGCTTGAACGGAACTGGCTTTCATTGGTGAGATACAGTTTCGCCTCACCCTCGATATTGGTGAGGTTATTGGATTTTTTAAATTGCTCGATCTCCTTATCCACGTCGCCCAACTCCAGACCGATGAGAGCCACCCTTTCCTTGATAAAGTTGGCCGTATTTTCGGCTGCCTTGTTCTTGTCCGCCAGGGTATACTCGTTGTAGACGGCTATCAGCATATTGATAAAGTCCTCCGTCTTTTTGTAATTGTTCTCGATCAGCGATATCCTCACTACTTCCGCTTTTTCATCGTCTACCTCCACGCTGATACGATCTCTGTAGAGCGCGGCGATGGAGTCCGCGTCCGACCTGATCACCATGACAGGGTCCGCGAACGTTGCTGCATCGGGGGCGTCGGACTTATTGATCACCATGGTGCCCATGGGTGTCGTAAGCGTATCTCCGAATGATGCCGTCCTCGAGAAAGAGATATTGTCCCCTCCGATGCTCACATCGGATATTTTGCAGGCATGATTGTTCAGGGGGCTGACAAGAAAGTCCGACGCGGGGAGGTCTTTACCCCAGAGGTCGATTGTAATAGGGGAGAGACTATAAAGCTCCCTGCGTCTGAGGCCGGCCTTGACCGAGTAAGACTGGTTGAGTTTCAGACGTCGGACAACGTCGCGGATGAGCCTGGCGGACCGCAACACCTGTACCGTTTTTTCCGCATTGTTATTGTTGTCCGGCAGCATGCTGGGGTCGAGCAGCGTGGATGGGCCTGAGTTCATCCCAGTCATTTTGTTACGGCTATCCACCATGATAACAGCGCTTAGTTTATAGGCAGCCGGTGTCACCTTCAACAGGATATATCCTATACCCAGCGCCAGGAGGACAGCCGCGACGAACCAGTACCAGAGATGGACCAGTTGTTCTACCAGGTTACGGAGACGGAAATCTTCCGTCTTGTTTTTTTCCAGCCGGAAATTACTGTTCATATTATTTGGCAATCAATATAATTAAGGATACAAGAGAGGTAAGGACACTTGCGCCCGTCAGGATCACCGGCAGCCTGGGATCATATTCGCTTTGCGCTGCCTTGGCCCGGTTGGGCTCCACATAGACCAGATCATTCTGCTTGAGGTAGTAATAAGGAGAGTTGAACAATGCTGTCGAGTTGACATCGAGATAATACATGTCCCGTTGTCCATCCTCTTCCCGGACAATGAGCACCTTGTCCCTCCTTCCATAAACCGTCATATCCCCCGCCATGGTAATGGCTTCCAGAATAGTGACTCTTTCAGAAGGGATCGGGAATACCCCGGGTCTGTTAACCTCACCCATGACAGAGATCTTAAAATTGAGCAATTTGACGGCTACGATGGGGTCTTTTATATGTCCACCGCTTATCAACCTGGCCTTGATCGAGTCTGCCAGGGCGGTGGTGGTCGATCCGGCCGCCTTTATTTGTCCAAAAACAGGATAATCGATGTTGCCGCCGGCGTCGACAAGAAACCCCTGTCCTCCCGGGCTTCTGTTAAAAGGTTTGGTCAGCACCGTGTCCTTGCTGCTGACGACGATGGACAATACATCGTCGATCCCGATCTTTATCAGATAAGCCCCGGAGATCTTTTGGCGATTGTACCATGCGGCATCCTGCAGATAGGCTACCTTTTTCGAACTGGTGCAAGAGACTGTAAAAAGAATCGCTATCAGTGTAAAGAGCTTTATTTTTTGTCTGCATTTTAGCATCAGCATTTTGAAAATAAAGCTGGGAGTGGATACCAGGTTCCTTTTCCACATCCTCTTTGGCTCCTGCATCAGTCTGTGGAGCCACTCCAGACCATGTTGTATCATCCATTGCGGCGCCCGGGGTTTTGTCTCTGCATAGAAATCAAAGGCGCCGCCGATGGCGCACATTACATTGGCCTGTATCATCGACTTATATTGATACAGCCATTTCTCCTGCTTGGGAGCCGTCATGCCCACGAACAGCACATCCGGCTTGAACTGGTTGATAGCTTCTACCATCTGGAGACTTTCTTCCCTGGAAAAAGTTTCCCTATAGGGAGGTGTATAGGTGCCGACCTCGATATTGGGATATTCTTCCCGCAGCTTTTGCCGGATGCGATAGAGGACTTGTGGAGACGCGCCCAGATAGAAGCACCTGCCTGCTACCTGATTGAGCTTGGTGAGGATCATTTTGTGCAGGTCGTAACCCGCGATCTTCGGGAAACGCTCATGCCATAAAAGACGGGCGGTAAGTACGATGCCCACACCGTCGGGCAGCAATATATCGCTTGCCTGGAGGGCGGATTGAAACTCATTATCCCTGTCGGCCATCACCCATGAGTGGGGATTGATGGTATTGATCAACGTTTTTGTGGATGGGATATGGTCAAAAACATACTCTTTGGATATTGAGTAATTCCGTAAGGTGAAGGTTTCCATAAAAGGGTTATCATTTTCAAAGTAATCGGACCTTTTGGAAGGCATAAGGGATACCTTCCGGTCTTTATGGACAGGTATGAACAGGCGAAAAGGAAATAAATAACAGGGAGTGAAAAGGGTTTAGGAAAGGGCTAATGAATGAGGATATAAAAATAATATATTATATTGAAGCCGCGTAGAAATACGAAATATTTTTATATAAAAAGAAAAAGAGCCTGCAAAGGCTCTTCCGGAATAGTACTTTATCATTGTTGAGTTGTTACTCCGAAGGCGTCGGGGGATTGAACCTTGGTTTTCCAAATATATAGAAGGCGCCGATCTGGAAGACGCTGTTTTTCATCTTACCATTGGGGATAGGTGCGGTGGTCAGACCTTTGGCCGAGGCCTGATTGATATCGCTTAGTCCAAGGTTGTAACGTACGTCAAAGCCCAGATTAAAAGGACTGCAATACCCAGCTCCCAGCGCCCAGCTGAGGTCGGTGGACTTGAACTGATTCTTTACGCTATAGTTGACAGTGCTGGTGGCGCCAACCAGCGTTTCGCTGATCTTCGCGTGTACGAGCAACCCTATCTGCGGACCTGTCTCCGCAAAGAAACCCAGCGGTAATTTATATTTCACCAGGATGGGGATGTTGAGATAGCTGAACCGGTAATCTTCTTCAGTCACTGAAACCAGGTAATCCATTTCAGGCTTGCCTGTCGTCCCCTGCATGGAGAATACCAGCTCCGGCTGCAGACCCCATTTTTTTGCAAACGGAATGTATGCAAATACACCTCCATGAGCAGTAGTAAAAGGATAATATTTCAGATGCTCGTCAGTTCCGTTGATAATAGTGGTTGGGCTTCCGTTGGTCAGCATCTCCGCGATGTTCAACCCTCCTTTTACCCCCAATTGCACCTGCGCCCGTGCTGTCATTATGAGAGAATTGGTCATTAACAACGCGATAACCAGTTTGCTGCAAGTAGAGAATTTCATAATGTTTAAGCTTGTTTTTATCCGTCACGAATATGACAGACAGTTGGTTGCCCCCGGAAGCTGCCTCGTAACGAGTCATTAACAAATATCTATTTGCCTTCCCGGACAACGGTTGTTTAACGCAGGAGCAGTACTTCGCCTTTTAGATATCGGATCTGTTTTTCAAAATTTTCGTACCGGATCATCCATACATAGGCGCCTGCTGGAAGCGGGCGGCCGCCCGACGTCCCGTCCCATCCTTTAAGGACGTCTTTGTCAGCGTACACCCGTTGGCCCCAGCGGTTATATATCTCCAGGAGATAATTTGACAGATAAGGGCTGTGGATAGGTCTGAATATATCGTTGTTGCCGTCCCCATTTGGCGTAAATGCTTTTGGCATATAGAAGGTGTCGCATCCCGGCAACATTTGTAATTGCAATATAAAAACAGCGCTGTCGACGGTACAGCCGTCGGCATTGACAATAGGAAAAGACTGCCGGCCGTCATTCAGCCCGCTGATGGTGCTGCCGTTGCTATAGGTATTGCCATTGTGTTGCAATAGATAAGGAGGTCTTGATCCGTCGACATGGATCGTTGCCTGACCTTTGTTCAGCTGTCTGCAATCGGGGTTGACGGAGTCCACGTCGATGGTAACAGACTCCCTATTGTAGGGATGGAGGGTGAGGGTCGTGTCCCAGCTGCAGCCATCCTTATCCATTACGCTTAACAAATGCCGGCCGGCGAATATGCCTGTATAATTTGTTGCAGAGGAATAAGCGGCCTGGTCCAGGCTGGTAGTATAGGGGGCATCTATTCCGTCGACAAATAGCGTGACGCTGCCGTTGTCGGGTAGACATACCGGGTCCGACACTGTGACATGGATGCCGGGCTCATTATTGTTGATGGATGACAGCTGTATGCTCGTGTCATATTTGCAACCCGATGAGTTGATAATGCTTAACATATGATAGCCTGCACCCAGCCCCGCAGCATCCAGCCCGGATTGGGGAAGACCATCCACCAGTAACTGAATATTGCGTATGTCTATCCCTGTTGCAAGCGTAATGTGGAGAGCGCCATTCTTCGCTGTACAGACGGGCCGTGACACCGTCACGTGATCGAGGAAGGTAACGGGATGTATATAACGTAAAGATACCGAAGTGTCTTTTGTACAATGTCCCCCGTCGATGATTTTCAATTTATAAGTGCCTGCGCCAAGACCTTCGAAATGGGGGGCCGGCTGCAGCGGTCCATCATTCAGGCTGTACTGCAGGGCCGGCGTTCCTGTAGAGGCGAGGATATCGACGCTGCCATCCATGTGATAACAATCGGTCGGGTTCATAGAAGTAAGGTTGACGACGTCGGAAAGCCCTTTCGTAATAGTAAATGAAGTGTCTTTAGAACATCCGGTAACGTTGGTAATATGCACCGTGTGAGAGCCCAGGGCAAGGTTGTCAAAAACGCCTGTTGTATTTGTTTTTATGCCATCCAGCGTATAAGTGAGGTCGCCATTGGCGGCGGTGTAGGCAAAGATATGCGCGCCACCCGTGGTGGCTGTTCCGCACAGTGACTGCAGGTCAATGGAGTCGACGGTGACACCCAGGGTGGTGCCATCCTCCACCTGGCTGGCGGCATCCAATACGAAATAAGGAATATGACACACCGGGCCTGTGACGCTCCTGGTTTCCGGGTCGATCTCGAGCATGTCGGGATAGGTTTGCCCCTGGGCAGTCCCAATACCGTACAATTTGTTGTGGGTACAGTCCACCGGAATGGTCGCTATCCCGACCAGGTAGTAGCCGGGGATGGGTATGATCATTTGTGAAGCGGAGGGGTTCTTCATATTCACGGCAATGACGCCTGATTCGGATATATACATCAACGTATCCTTATAAAATAGCATGTCCCCTCCCGGCATCTGGGGGACTGTGCCCAGCATATTAAATTCGCCGGAGTGGGGGTTGTACCGGTAGAGGTCCAATCCTGCTATTCCATATAGTGAACCGTGTTTGTCGGCACAAAAGCTGAGGGCCGTTTCAAGCGTAGGGATATGACCAATACGGACAAGTTTATCCGGCGAGGTCATGGTCGAGCGATAGACATCGTTATTGGCCATCAATATATATATCGTATCCTTGAACCTCGCCAGGCTGAACGGGAAGGCGAGCGGCTGTGTTATATTTGACTGATTAAGTTTTTTATAGGTACAAGTCCCGTCCACAATCTCATACAGATCCCTGGGATCGTTGAAAATAATGGATTGCCCGCTGGAAGAACCATGCAGCAGGAGAAGGAGGAGAAGGCCGATCGCGACTTTTTTCATGTCAGGGACAGGGTAAACATTTACTCACCGCCCCAAAATACTCAATGTATCTGAGGTAAGACTTTTTCCCCTATGAGTTCGATCGATTTTAACAATTTGTTTTGTGGCAACGCCGCGTTATCCATTTGAAAAGTGACCCTCGACACACCGCCCAGGGCCTCGCTATGACGAAGGATCTTTTCGGCTACCTCATCGGGTGAGCCCACCATCAATGCCCCTTTATCACCAAGCTGCGCATCAAAGCCTGCCCGTGTCACCGGCGGCCAGCCACGTTCTTTGCCAACCTTTGTAAAGGCTTCGGCGTAGCCTGGAAAAAATTCGTCGGCCGCCTGCCGGCTGGTTGCAGCTACATAACCAAGTGAATGAAGCCCTACTTGCAAGCTACCCTCCGGATGACCTGCCTTGACGCCGGCAGCTTTATAGAGATCGATCAATGGTCTGAAGCGATGGGTTTCACCTCCAATGACGGCCACCATTAAAGGAAGACCCAGCATACCCGCGCGGACAAATGACTGAGGTGTGCCGCCGACCCCTACCCAGATGGGGATCTTCTTTTGAACAGGTCTTGGATAAACAGACTGGCTCTGTAAGGCAGGACGGAACTTTCCCGACCAGGTGATCTTTTCGCCGGCCCTGATTTGCAGCAACAGATCGAGTTTCTCGGCAAAAAGGGCGTCATAGTCTTCCAGGTTTTGTCCAAAGAGGGGGAAAGATTCGATAAATGATCCCCGGCCTACCACCATCTCGGCACGGCCTTTTGAGATCAGGTCCAGCGTAGAAAAATTTTGAAAAACCCTCACCGGGTCGGCTGCGCTCAGCACGGTGACCGCACTGGTCAGACGTATACGTTCGGTCCTGGCGGCGGCGGCGGCCAGGATCACCGCAGGGGCGGAGTCGAGGAATTCCTTACGATGATGCTCTCCAATGCCAAAGACATCCAACCCGGCCTGGTCCGCATACACTATCCTCTCCAGTAACCTGTCCATAACATCCACAGGCTCGTCGTTCGAGGTCATATTATCAGTAAAAGAAACCTTGGCAAAGCTATCGATCCCTATTTCCATAATGAGAATTTAGGGAATAACAAAGTTTAAACACTGATTGTTCGGCTGTTCTGCCCCCTGGTAATATAGGTGATCATTCCCAGCATGATCAAAAACAATCCCAGCGTAAAACACAGCCCGACCCTGAGTCCAAAGCCATCTGCCAGATAGCCGATGGCCGGCGGGCCTATAAAAAATCCGCTGTACCCGATGGTGCTTGCAATAGCGATCCCGGCGGCCGGCTCGATACCTTTTATATTACCCGCTGTGGAATAAGTGAGGGGAACTACATTTGACAGTCCTATTCCTACCAGAAAGAATCCCAAAAGGACGGCAGACGCGGATACAAAGAGCAGGACAATTGCCAGTCCCGCGATCGCGGCAAAACAGCTGCAAAATAATATCGTCTGTTTTCCTGCCTTATCGATCAACCTGTCTCCGAACAGACGGCCAATGGTCATAGCAGTGGCAAACGAGCCCACCGCAAGTGCGCTAAACGCCTTTGTTTTACCCACTACCGTGTGCATGTAAATGGCAGACCAGTCTACTATGGACCCTTCACCCGTCATTCCGCAAAATCCTATGACGGCGATGAGCCAGATCAAAAGAGGGACCCGCTGTTTCCCGTCCCCTTTTTCGACAGCCGCTGTCGTGTTGCCGGCCTGCTGTTGCAAGATCACAGGCGATACGATAGCCAGGGCGATGATGCCTCCTATCGCGACATACAAGAGGTGATAACGCAGAGGATAGTGATAGTTGGCAAATATGGAACCCGATCCGGCCCCCAGCGCCATACCGATGCTGTAGGCCGCATGAAAGGAGGACATGATCGTTTTTTTGTATTTCCTTTCAACAAATACGGCCTGCCCGTTCATCGTAATATCCATAGCGCCGGAAAAAAAGCCGGTGAGAAAAAAGCTCAGACGGCCGACCCAGATGTTTTGGCTGTAAGGGATAAAGGGCACGATACAACAAAACAAAAACCCCGCATAGATCGTCAGTTTTCCGCTGTTGTACCGGGTCGTCAGCCAGCCGGTGAGCGGCATGGCAACCAGCGCGCCGATAGCCGTGGTGAAAAGCATCGTTCCCAAAGTGCTGTTGGATACTCCAAAATAGTCCTTGAGCTCGGGTAGACGACCTGTACAGTTGGCATATAAAAAACCGTTTACAAAAAAGAAAATAACGACGGCGATCCTATATTGAAGGTTCCTGTTCCTGTTGTTCATTACACAAATATCATTCTTACCCTCTTTGGCTTATTTCAGCCGATTTTCCAATAATTGCACTAAATTGCCATCGGATTGTACCCAATAGGCAATCAAATAGATGAAAAAGGCGAATCTTGAGAAAATAGAACCCATGGGGGGCTCTTCCTTCTTTATGGCGTATAATAAAGCTCCCTTGCTGTGCCACCAGGATTTCTGGCATTTTCACCCCGAGTTTGAAATAGTATTTGTACCCCATGGGCAGGGCAGGCGCTTTGTCGGTCAGAAAGTCAGCCGGTTTGACGATGGGGACCTGGTATTGCTTGGTCCGAACATACCTCATAACGCTTTTAATTTTGGTTTCGAGTCGACAGCGTATGAGGAATATGTTATCCAGTTCAAGGGGGATCACATCGAAAGGATGGCGGATGGTTTTCCCGAGTTTTGCCGGATCAATGGACTATTGTCCAGGGCGGGGACGGGGATTGCGATCAAAGGTGAAGCCAAACATCGCATCGGTGCGTTGATAAGCACGATGTTCACACTGAACCCTTTTCAGCGTTTGATGCAGCTATTCCTTGTACTACGGGAAATGTCGCTGGTATCCAATATAGAAGATCTCGAGGCGGGACAATTCCTTTCCATCAATACCCCGCATATCAAACGTATCAAACAAGTATATCAGATCATACAAAAGGAGTATCAGCATGATCTTTCGACCCGGCAGATAGCGGGTGAACTGGCAATGACAGACAGCTCTTTTTGCCGCTGGTTCAAACACGTCACGGGTAAAAGCTTTAAGCAGGCATTGACGGAAGTAAGGATCCAAAAATCCTGTTCGTTGCTGATGCATTCAGACCTTTCCGTGGCCAGCATAGCGTCCCAATGCGGGTTTAATAATATCTCGCTGTTCAACCGGTTCTTTAAAGAGATGACCCAAATGACCCCCAACAGATACAGAAAGTCCGCCCTTGCCGTTGTTTCCGTTTGACGATTCAATAGTAACAATAAATTAATATATCCCGGAGGCGCCTTATACATTTATCTGCCCAACTTTATGGGTTTTATGAGATTATTGATAGTAGAAGACGAACGGGAGCTGGCCGGCAGCATTTCATCCTACCTGGGTAATCAGCAATTCAGTTGTGATGTCGCATATGATTTTCACGATGCCATGGATAGAATTCAGGGGTATGAATATGACTGTATTATCCTGGATATTACCATCCCTTTGGGCAGTGGGCTCAATATCCTGAAGGAGTTAAAGCATAGGAACAAGACAGACGGAGTCCTTATCATTTCAGCCAGGAACTCATTGAACGACAGGATCAACGGACTCAACCTGGGTGCGGATGACTATCTCACAAAACCTTTTCATCTTCCCGAACTCTCCGCCCGGGTGGCAGCTATTCTCCGGCGCAAATCACCCGAAGAAAAAAGCGGCATCGTATTGGGTGATCTGACATTGGACCTGCATCAAAAAATGATCTCGACGGCCACGGGCGGTGTGGAACTAACCAAAAAAGAGTATGAATTGCTGATCTATTTTATTGCCAACAAGAATAAGGTAGTGACAAAAGAAGCGATCGTCGAACATCTCTGGGGCGATGACATCGATATGTCCGATAATTATGAATTTATCTATACCCATATCAAGAACCTCCGCAAAAAGCTGATGAAATGCGGATGCCCGGACTATATCCAGGCCGTTTATGGCATGGGGTACAAGTTCGAGGTCCCGGAGTAGCCCGGTTATCAAAAATGAAACTTTCTGAAAAATACTTACGTATCAACCTCCTGGTCATGCTGGGGATCTTTTTACTTTCCAGCATTGCATTTTATTGGTTGGTAAAATTTGTTTTGGTCCGGGAGCTGGATGCGGATCTTGACGGGGTAGCTGTACGGTTTAAAGAGTATGTGTCACAGCATGACTCCTTTCCACAACCATATTCGTTGGATGAGGTCCGGCTGAGCTATTCCAGGCAAACGGGCATACCGGCGCAGACATACAGCAGCGTCACCCTTTACAGCAACAGGGAAAAGAAAATGCACAATTTCAGACAGTTGTCTTTTAATATGCCGATGAAAGGGGTCATGTACACTGTGGTAGTGGCCAAGCCGCTGGAAGGGTTGCATCATGTCTACCGTGCCTTACTGATGGTGTCGATCTGTACAGTCCTTGTCATCATCATTACGATCATCCTGATCAACAGGCTTGTCCTCACCAGACTATGGCGCCCCTTCTATGAAACCATCAACGCCATACGTAATTTCAAACTGGGCGGTACCGCGTCCATCCTGTTCCCCGCAACCAATATCGAAGAGTTCGGGTTTATGAACAGAAGTCTCAAAGATGCCACGGAAAAGGCGGAGAAAGACTATCTGCTGCTAAAAGAATTTACGGAGAACGCTTCTCACGAGCTGCAAACACCGCTGTCCATCATCCGTGCCAAACTTGATCTTCTTATACAGGACGACGAACTTTCACAAAGACAGAGCGAAATTACACGCAGCGCCTATGGAGCCGTAAAAAAATTGTCCAGGTTGAATCAATCCATGCTCCTCCTGGCCAAAATCGAGAACAAACAATTTAGGAGTATAGAAGATATACAATTGAAAGAGAGATTGGAAGAAAAGCTTGAACAGTTCCATGAGCTATGGCAAAGCCGGGGGATCAGGGTCGAAAGCCGGATCGGGGAAGCCTCTATCAAAGCCAATCCCGAATTGATAGACGTATTGCTGAACAATCTGCTCAGCAATGCCAGCAACCATAATATCCCGTGCGGGTCCATCGATATCGTGTTGAACAATAATCAGCTATCTATTTGTAATGCAGGACGTCCGGAGCCGCTGGATGCCGGCCGTCTGTACCAGCGATTTTATAAAGTAGCGCAATATTCCAGCCGTAATGGGCTGGGGCTTTCCATTGTCAAACAGATCTGTGATGTTTCTTCTATCACCCCCAGCTATTCGTTCGAAGAGAACAAACACTTCTTTACATTGAATTGGTAGGGAAGTCGTACATCGCCCGCCAATTTTGAGTTTTTTTTGGAGAAATCATTGCCTTTTTATTATCGAAATGTAATCAATTAATTAATTGACAATTGCTTCTCTCATTTGCCTGAAGGGGCCCTCTATATTTGCCCCGATGCTAAAATGAGAATGTTAATGAGAAAAAAGGCGCTTCTTCCGGCTATTGTTTTATTACTATCGTTTTGTACAACAAGTTTGCTTGTATCCGCACAGGGGGCGGATATAGGGGAGATCAGCGGTCATGTATATGATGCGGGTACCCACGAGCAGTTGATAGGCGCTACCATCCTGTTGCAACCGGGATCAAAGAAAATGATGTCCTCGCTGGAAGGGAAATTTTCCTATAAGGGACTGAGATCCGGCAATTACAGTATTACCGTGACCAGTCAAGGCTATTTAAAAATGGATACTTCCCTTTTCTTGCCGGCGGGTGGTAACGTAAAGTTCGATCTGTTCCTGAGAGCAGACGCTGCCGCCTTGTCCGCCGTGATCGTCACCGGAAAGACCAATGGCGAGACGGATGAGTTTGCCCGGCGAAAGGAACAGTTCTCGAACAACATCGTCAATATCGTCTCAGCCAATACCATTGCCATTTCTCCTGATATTACGGTAGCCAATGTGATGCAACGGATATCGGGCGTGTCGGTGGAAAGAGGAAATTCCGGAGATGGTCAATACGCCATCATCAGAGGAATGGACAAGCGATATAATACCACGCTGATCAACGGCGTGAAAATACCCAGCCCTGATAACAAGAACCGCTTTGTCCCTCTTGACATTTTTCCGGCTGAAATGATGGACAGGATCGAAGTGATCAAGTCCCTTACACCGGAAATGGAAGGGGATGCCACGGGCGGTGTGATGAATCTCGTCATGAAGAATGCCCCTGATAAATTCAGATTGGAAGGGAATGCGGGGACAGGATATAGCCAGATATTTTTTAACAGGGATTTCACCAGTTATCATGCTAACGGGATCCCGAAGAAGTCGCCCGCCGAGGTCCGTGGTCCCGGGGTATTTGCACCTGTCAGCGATTTCTCTCTCCGGAATTTCATGACCTCCAACGGGAAGCCCCCCTTGAACAGCAATTTCGGTCTTACCGCCGGGGACCGTTTCCTCCAAAGTAAGCTGGGTATGATCGTCTCCGCAAGTTATCAGAATGTATACCGGGGCAGCAATTCCAATGTCATGGTGCAAAGTCCCACCGTAGCGCCCGCTCCCAGCGCGGATGGTCCATGGAGCCAGACATTTTCCGACGTGGAAGTAAGACAGTATTCTTCCCGGCAGCAGCGGTTGGGGCTGGAAACAAAGATCGATTATGATTATCATAAACATCATTCCCTATCCCTCTTTGGCGCCTATGTGCAATTGAACGAGTATAGAGCGCGGCATACCATCGATACTTTGCTGGGCGGGTACTCGCTGAACGGCTATATCGGCGGTTTTGCAATAAAAGACCAGATACAGACACGTACGGACCTGCAGAATATCGTCAATACCACGCTGCAGGGACGGGATCGATGGACGGAAAAGTTCAACTCAGACTGGAGTCTTGTCTATTCCCGGGCAAAACGGCAATTACCCGATATCGCCGAGTTCAGCACCGGACGTAGTATAAACCCCGACCTCAACGCCGGCACCGTCACCATCGGAGCCCCTACCGTGCAAAACTCTTCCCGGGAATGGATGCATAATACAGACCAGGACCTTGCCGCCTATCTCAATTTCCGCGGATCCCTTTTGACCATTGGGAACCATAAGGCGGACATTTCGTTCGGAGGTATGTTCAGGCATAAGGAGCGGGATAATTATGACAACAAATATTCGCTAAGCCCCTTGACGGACCCCGGATCCAACTATGAACAATTCATCTCCATCCCGGATAGCAAGTTCACTTTCATACCGTCCAATGCAGCGCTGGGTAATGCCAACGGCAATGCCGGTATTTACCATTTCAATGAGAACGTAAGCGCCGGCTATGGTCAATTCAGGTATGCCTTTTCAAAGAAATGGGAGGCCGTGGGCGGATTGCGCGTTGAGCATACCTCCCAGGATTATACCAGCTCTCTCCCGGCGAATGTGGAGGGAAAATCGGCAAGCATCAACTATATCGACTATCTTCCTTCCCTGCAGGCGAAATATTCTTTTGACGAAAAGAAAGCGCTTCGGTTCGCCTATTTCAAGTCGATCTGCCGGCCGGCCTATGCAGACCTGATACTTTTTGAAGACAATTCGTCCAACGAAAGTTATACCACGACGGGGGACCCCTACCTCCAGCACACACGCGTCGATAATTTCGATCTGAGATACGAAATATTTCCCAAGGGTCTTGACGAATGGATGGTAGGCGTTTTTTATAAATCCATAAAAAACCCTATCGAATACGCACTGACAAAAAGCAGCAATACAGAACAAGTACTCAAGCCGGGTAATTTTGGGAATGCGCAGAATTTTGGGGCAGAGCTGACCTTTAGGAAATTCTTTGGCAATTTCGGGTTCTCCGGAAATTATACCTATACCAATTCGTCTATCAGGAGCGGCAAAAGAAAGTATTACATCGATGGCTCAGGTACTACCCACGACACGACCGTCAACGAGAAACGTCCGTTACAGGGACAGTCGGCGCATGTAGGCAATCTTTCCCTGTTGTACAAGAACTCCCGCATCGGGGTCGATGCCCAGTTGGCCCTGGTATACACGGGCGAGCGGATCAATACGCTTTCTCTCAACTATGGTCTTGACAACTGGGAGACGGCGACGACTTTTCTGGATTTTTCAGGGCAAAAACAGTTTGGCCGGCATTACATACTGTATGTCAAAGTGAATAATATCCTGAATACGCCTTATAAGATTATCATCAAACAGACGAACCATAGTTATCAGGGATCCAACAAGCTGCCCTTCCAGCAAAGCGCAGACTATGTTACGGCTGAATATGATCGTTATTACGCGAACTACACCATCGGCGTTCGCTTCAAATTTTAAAACTATAAATAGTATCCATCATGAAGCATTTAACATTCCGGTTTCTCGGGGCCTGCTGCCTGATCTATCTGGCATCCTGCTCGAAATCCGACAGTTCCAACGTTTCCAAGCCGCAGATACAGGTGGGCCAGCTGGTAAGTCCAAGCGCGCCTTTATCCGGATCTATCAAGGGCACCATGCAGGCCGGGCAGACCTACACGATCTCCGGCGATGTAACCATTAATGCCGGAGATACTCTTTTTATACAGAAAGGGGTTACGGTGAATGTCACCAATTCCGCGGCTGTCATCGTCAAGGGCATGCTGGTGAGCCAGGGGACAAAGGATGCTCCTGTCACCTTCACCGACCCCAGAAGGGCCAAGACGACGGGTACTTCTACCGCCAGTTCGGACTCCGCATATTCCGGCGGATGGACGGGTATCTATTGCGACAAGACCTGTCCCCTGCTGTCTCTGAAATGGACCCATCTTGACTTTGCGGGCGCCGGTCTGCAGAATATCCCTTTCCAGGGTCCTTCCACGGGCGACCAATATGTTATCTATTTCGGCAACCCCAGCGGTTATTTTATCCTGGAGGATTCATGGATCTATGGCTCTCCTGATGACGCCGTGCGTTTCTATGGCGGGAAAGTAAATATCATGCGCAATACGCTGGAAAAATGCGGAGGCACCGGCGGTGATGGTTTTAACGCGAAAAGCGGTACGCAGGGAAATATGGCTTACAACCTGATCATCGGCGGCGCTACGAATGGCACGAAGTCGGCCAATGACGGAGGTATAACCCCACAGTGCATGATCGCTATGTACAACAATACTTATGTCAATGACGGATTTAGGAACACAGGCACCTTTGGCGCCCGCAGCGGGTCTATAGAAGTGGAGAACAACTCGCGCGCCCTGGTTTATAACAACCTGATCGTCGACTGCCGGTTTGGCGTGCGGATCGCTGGCGGGAACAATGTTACTGCAAAGGTTTACCTGGCAGATACGCTGCCGCATAATGACGGGGCGGGTATCCAGCAGACGGCCTATGGGCATAATTTCTTTTATGCGGATGATGTGTCCCTGGCCAACCAGTTTGTGCCCACCAAGGTTGCACAGGCTGTGGTCACCACTCCGCAATCGACGGATATCCCCAATATGGCGGCTTTTCTTGGCGCTTCCTATACTTTTGGGGCTCAATATGACGGCACCTCGCTGGTGGGACAGAACAACCCCCAGTTCGTAAATTACCCTCTGCCCAACATGAACTATCAGACTCAGGCCTCCGTGGATGGATTTGATTTTCATCTGAAATCCACCTCGCCGGCTGTAGGTAAGGGTACGACTTCCTTTACCGCCTTTACAAATATCGTCCCTGTAGACCCCAACTTCGGGTCCAGCGGGATCACGGGCCCGGGAAAAGACATTGGATGTTACCAAATAGACGGGTCTGGCAACCAGCATTAAACTAATACCAGACTCTTCATAAAGGCCGCCCCTGGCGGTCTTTTTTATTTTATAGTATTCCTCTTGTCTGACATTTGATTTTTTTCATCAGTGTACCTGATCCTAGTCATATGAATTTAATATATGTGTTAATAAATTTAGTTCACATAATTAATGAATTATGAATTTAATTTATTCACTTAAACCACCAACATATTTAAGACCCCAGGTCTTTTTCTTTGTTTTTTTCATATTGAACCTACCCTGTTTCATGACACTGGCACAATCTTCCGGCTGGGTCGCCCCGAAGGATGCAGAAAATATGAAGAATCCTCTTGCTGCCAATACCAGCGTATTGGCAGATGCCAAAGTTTTGTATACGGCTAATTGCGGGCCATGCCATGGCGATAGGGGTAGGGGAGATGGACCAGCCGCACCTGGATTGAATCCCAGACCAGCTGACCATAGCTCTGCCGTTGTGCAAACCGAATCGGACGGTGCGCTTTTCTGGAAGCTCTCGGAGGGACGTAATCCAATGCCTGGCTATAAAAAGATATTCACCGATCAGCAGAGATGGGAATTGATCACTTATATCCGGACATTGGCAAAAACCGCTAAAAAGAAATGATGAAATAAGCATCTGAAACGAGAATCACCAAAAACTAATGTATGAACTACAGGAAAATTGTGCTTCAGTGCTTCCTCCTTACAATATCAATTTTTTTTATAGTGAATATGGGGAAAGCGCAAAGGACTACGGTTGTGGACTCTGCATTGCTGGATCGGGTGGCAGCGCTCGAACAACAGGTGGCCGATCGAAGACCCGGTGAAAGCCATTTTATGGTAACCGGACTTGCTACTTTCGGATTTGTCAGAACCAAAACTACTTTCAAGCCTGTCGGAGAACCCGCACAAACCACTAAAACCAATAGCCTTGGCGATGCGGGCCGTTACGAATTCAGTCCAATGTTATTGTGGAGGCATGGAACAAGATGGTTGTTGGAATTCGAACCATCCTTTGACGGCAGCTCGATAGGTGTTAACTGGGCCAATATCTCTTATTTTGCCGCGCCGGGGATAACGATACGTGCCGGTTATTTTGTGTTGCCCTTTGGCATTTATAACAAGCGATTGGCGGCAGGTTGGATTAATAAGGTCGCGCCTGACCCCGTAGGCGTTGATCTCCCGGGATCGGATTTTGGAATTGGACTTAGTGGGGGTCTGCCCCTGGGGAATATGAAATGGAGCTATGATATAAGCCTGACTAATGGATTGCAACTTTTACCGGATGGCGAGTTACAGGGCGCCGGGATTACGGATAACAATAAAAATAAGACGGTTTGTGGAAGACTGTCACTATTACCGGTTGCCAATTCCTCGCTTGAAATTGGGGTATCCGGCCTGTATGGCGGTGTGGCGGATGCAGGTTCCAATTACAACAATGCAAATACCACCATGTACGGGGCCGATCTGAACTATGTAAAAAGCCTGGATCCCCTTCTTTTCAATATAAAGGGCCAATATAGCCGGATATTGGTCAACAAACAGCAATATGTAAAACCTACGGATTCTTCGGTCTATTCATTCGACAACAAAAGCATATCCGCATTTGCCCAGATTTCGATCCGGCCTGTAACAGCCTCTGGCAAATTGATCAAGAACCTGGAGTTGGCATTTCGATACGTCAGATATAATACCCCCGGTAACTCGACATGGGGCGCCAAATACAACGAAGAAGACATCGGTCTGGATTATTGGATGAATTGGCGAACCGTTCTGAAATTTACCTATGCCTGGAACCGTTCACTCAGCACCGCAAATATCTCCGCCGGGGGAACAGGCGGCACTACGAATATGAATAGTATCTACTTACAATTCTCTATTGAACTTTAAAGATCATTGTATGCGACACAACAATATAAAATCTTTAACATGGATAATCATCGCAGGTACGGGCATTGTATTTAGTATCCTTGCGAATAGTTGCGCGGAGAGTCAAAAAGTTGCGGGTAAGACCGGCGTCCAGCTTTGGGCGGAAAACTGTCAAAGATGCCATAATACTCCATCCCCTAATACTTTTTCCCACGACCAGTGGGTAACTATTGGAATGCATATGCAGACGAGGGCGCAACTTACGGACAAGGAAAGAGATAAGATCGTTGCGTTCCTGAATCAGTAATGAAAGGGTGTTGGGGGAGATACAGAAATGACGAAGTCTATTCCGCGGGGGTGGCGAATGATCTTACGGTCCGCAGTAAACCGTCTATGTTCTTTTTTTTTACGGCATCGTTGTCCTGCGACAGGGCATCTCTTTTGACCGGGTCGTTCTCCGTCCGCGCTTTCTGTTCGAGCGTCCGGCTGTCGGTGAGAGAAAGATCCCTGAGTATCCATCTGCCCAGCAGAAAAACGATGTCTGCGACATCCCAGATGGATCGTGGAATGTTGTCCAGTATGATCTGATGGTGCTTTCCCACATCCGGCGTGGGAGCGCAAACGATAAACAGGAATAACTTTTTGTTGCTGAGGCGGTGCTCGTTCTCTTCTAACCAATCTTTTAACAACAGCTCCCCGTTGTACACGGATGCCCCGATGAGCAGGAAATCACAGGCAGCCAATAATTTTTCATCCATCCTTTCGGGGGCGATGACGGGGAGTCTAAGATCCCCGCCAATCCAGTCTGCATATTGCCGGGTGGCGCCATACCTGCTTTTATAGAGCACTATACCATTCATGAAGGGTTGTTAAGATACGCATATGTCAAAGGTAAGATACTTTTAATTGGATAGTCCCAATGCGCGCCAATACGGACTACCTTTTGAAGATCAGACACAAAGCCGACACAGGTCCTTAACGGATATTTTTCGAATAGGCTTCCAGCGTCTCTTTTTCTTTTTTATTCAGACTTTTCATGCCTCTCTTGTTGATCTTGTCCAGTATCCTGTCAATCTCCTGTTGCCGGTCGATACGATCGGCATTGTACCGGTGATCGATGGAATAAAAGTCCTGGTGGTTCTTATAGAAGAGGTTGTCGACGAGCAATAGGCCGGGGCGGTTGATAATGAGGTAGATAAATGCGGCCGTAGGGACTAAAATGAGGAGGATCTTTCCATAATTGTTGACAAACGCCGACGGATGCAGGATCAGCGCCAGGGTCATGCCCACCAGTCCGCCGCCCAGATGCGTTTCATGACCTATATTATTTTTTCTGGACCTTATGGCATAGATACTAAATAATACAAATAAGAGGGCATAGATCCAACCCGGGATGGCAGGTAAAATAAAAAGACTGATAGGCATATCGGGATATATTGCCACGGCAGCAAACAACACCCCGCAAATAGCCCCTGATGCGCCGACAGAACTATAGTCCCCCTCACTCCGGTGAACCAGTAGGGAAAGCAGTCCCCCGCCCACAAGACTGGCAAAATAAATAAGGAGAAACTCAAAACCACCCAGGGTCATTCCCACTACCCCGCTGAAGAGGAACAGGCTGAGCATATTGAAAAAAAGGTGTAGCCAGCTGACGTGCAAAAAGCCGGAGGTAAACAGCCGTTTATAATCTTTGTAAAGAAGGATCTTCTCTACCTGAAATTCATAGGTTGTAAAGAAACGGCTGTCCTTAAGACCCCTGTAAGATACGAGCGTAGTTATAATGATAAGGATGAATACGATGATCGAGGCTGGCATACGGGCATTATTCAGGATGAAAATTTACGTAATTTCAGCCAAACATTCTTTATGGCACAGTCACTTGCCCAAAAACTACGTATCTCCCCGAAGATGAAGCTGCTGACATTGCATGCGCCTTCGGGATTTTCCGACACCCTGGATCCCTTGCCGGCGGGCGTACAGGTGTCGACCCAAACCAGGGAATATACGCAGATACATTGGTTTGTAAAGGACAAGGCGCAGATGGAGAAAGAGCTGCAAAAGGTGCTGGGACTGTTAAAGCCGGATGTTATTTGTTGGATATACTACCCCAAGGGCAGCTCAGGTATTCAGACAGACCTGACGCGCGACAAGGGGTGGGATGCCCTCCTTGAACATAAGCACCTGCAGTGGATCAGTCTGATCTCTTTTGACGAAACCTGGTCGGCCTTTGGAATGCGGCTGCAGACGGAAACTGACAGGAAAAAGGCTGAGGCCAGATCTTCGTCGAATGATCGGCCCATTCTGGACTATATCGATCCGGCCACCAGGACCGTGCGTGTCCCCGAAGACCTGGAAAAGGCTTTGAAGCGAAACAAGACTGCCCGGGAGGTGTATGAATCATTGGCCTATTCGCACAGAAAAGAGTATGTGGAGTGGATCGTCACCGCTAAACGCGAAGAAACCCGGACAGAAAGAGTGAAGGGCACGATCGAAAGATTACAAAAAGGCTGGAAAAATCCGAAGAATTTATGAATAATGTTTATGATGCCATCATCGTAGGTTCAGGTATCAGCGGTGGATGGGCTGCCAAAGAGCTTTGCGAAAAAGGGTTAAAAGTATTGATGCTGGAACGGGGACGCCCCATGGAACATCCCAACTATCCTACGGCCACTATGAACCCATGGGATTTCAAACATCATCTGAGACTGTCACAGGAAGACATCAAAAGCCATCCCATCCAAAGCCGTCATTTCTCATTCCAGGAAGATACCAAGCATTTTTATATCAATGACCTGGAAAACCCCTATGAGGAAACAAAGCGGTACGACTGGGTAAGAGGTGACATCGTCGGAGGGCGTTCGCTGCTCTGGGGAAGGGCCTGCTACAGGATGAGCGATCTCTATTTTGAATCTAATATAAAAGACGGTCATGGTGTCGACTGGCCCATACGTTATAAGGACCTGGCGCCCTGGTACGATTATGTCGAAAGTTTTATTGGTGTCAGCGGTAACACGGACGGCATCCCTCACCTGCCCGATGGAAAATTTTTACCGCCCTTTGAAATGAATTGCGCGGAAAAGGACTTTTCACAGAGGATCGAAAAGCATTATACGGACAGAAAGGTAATCATCGGCCGGACCGCCAACCTTACCCGTCCCGTGAAAGGACGCGGGCAATGTCAGGCCAGGGATCTTTGTCACCGGGGATGTCCCTATGGCGCCTATTTCAGCACCAATGCCAGCACACTGCCCGCGGCGCATGCCACGGGCAACCTTACCCTGCGGCCGCATTCGCTGGTGAACAGAGTGATCTACGATGAGCGGCGCGGAAGGGCCACGGGCGTAGAGATCATCGACACGGAGACAAAACAGACCCAGGAGTTTTATGCCCGTCTTATCTTCTTAAATGCCGCCACCCTGGCTACGGCTTTTATACTGCTCAACAGCACCAGCCGGCGTTTTCCCAACGGTCTGGGCAATGGCAGCGACCAGGTAGGCCGCAACCTGATGGATCACCACAAGGGGCTGTCCATCACTGCCGAAGTGCCCGGCTTTAAAGACAGCTATTATTATGGCCGCAGGCCTACCAGCATTTATATCCCCCGTTTTCAGAACATAACAGGGCAAACGCATAACTTCCTGCGGGGTTATCATTTTGGCGGTGGGGCTTATCGCGGACGTGCCGGTGGTGACATGGGTATCGGTGTTGAGTTAAAGGACGCTGCTGTCGAACCCGGTCCGTGGCGCATAAACCTCTATGCATATGGCGAATGCCTGCCGTACAGCGATAACCGTGTTACGCTGCATCCCACCAAAAAAGATGTATTTGGAAGACCGCAGCTGGTGATGGATTGTAGCTTTCGCGATAACGAAAAAGCCATGCATGCGGATATGATCACCAGCGCTACAGATATGCTGACCACTGCAGGCTATACGAATGTACAGGTCAGCGGGAGCATGAGCTATCCCGGGAATGCCAACCACGAAATGGGTATTGCCCGTATGGGACGGGATCCCCGGACCAGCGTGCTGAATGGTTATGGCCAGATGCATGAAGTGCCTAATGTATTTATCACTGACGGCAGCTGTATGACTTCCAGCGCCTGTCTTAACCCCAGCCTGACCTATATGGCCATTACAGCGCGGGCATGTGACTATGCCGTACGACAACTAAAAAGGATGGAGATATGATCAATGTTCTTAAAGAAAGTTTGTGGTATCAATTCGGAGCAAGCATCGACATGGTAAAGAATGCCATCATGTTATATCCGGAAGAGAACTGGAGCACCAATAAAAAGTTCTTTTACAATGCTTATCATTGTCTGATATATCTGGATTACTACCTGACGATCCCCTGGCGAAAAGACTTTTCCGCCGCACTCCCTTTCACCCCGGCAGGGGCAGAAGATGAAATAGACGCGGATGCGATAGACAAAAACATACCGGACAGGATCTATAGCAAAAAGGAATTACTGGACTATCTGCAGTCGAGTCGCGAAAGGTGCCGTCTGCTCATAGCAGACCTGACAGAGGAAAAATTGAATGAACAGTGGCTGGAGAAACCGGGGACCCCCAAGGCCAGGGACTATTCCGTCACAGAACTGTTGATGTATAATATGAGACATGTTCAACACCATGCGGCTCAATTGAATATGCTTTTACGTCAGGGGATGAACGATGCTCCGTCATGGGTTCGGAGGGCCAGGGAAGAGGTGTGATCATTTTATAGCGTAATTTGTATACATTTATTACAATACCCCAACCCTTAACCGCCATGCTCGTATACCGTATAATCCTTTTTAGCCTCACAGCCCTTACGTTGACCTCTGCCGGGCCAGCAAAGGCCCAGAATGACATCAGCCAGAAAGTTAACAGGATCATTAATAGAGCTATGACCGATGAGTCCATCCCCGGCATGGCGGTTGCTGTCGTCCAGGATGGGAAGGTAGTGTTTGAAAAAGCCTACGGGATCAGGTCCGTCAACGCGGCGGCGAAAGCAGATGAACAGACGGTATTCAGCATCGGCTCAGTATCCAAAGCATTTACGGCTGTGGGTTTAATGCTCCTGGTGCAGGAGAATAAGTTTGCATTGGATGATCCCATAAAGAAATACATGAAGGGGTTGCCGGCCGACTGGCAAAACATTACCATTCGCCAATTTATGACCCATACCAGCGGTATTCCCCAATTGAAGGGCGAAAAGGACAATGCTTCCTTCGAACAAACACTTTCCCGGGCGGGAAAGATGAAAATGGTCTTCCGCCCCGGCGCACGGCAGCAGTATAATAATTTCAACTTCGCAGTAATGGGCAAGCTGATCGAGGCGGTAACAGGGATGGGTTACCTATCGTTTATGCAAAAGCGGGTATTTAAGCCGGCTGGTATGGTAAATTCAGGGATAAAACCACCCTCCAACGACGTGAGTACAGGCCACCTGGAAAAAAATGGAAAATTAGTGCCGGTAGAGACACACTTCAACGCGGATGACTATGGGCTGCCCTCCGGCGGACTCCAAACTACACTTACCGACTTCGTACAGCTGAACCAGACATTATATAAAGCTCAGCTGTTACGGAAAAAGACTATCGACGCTATGTGGACGCCCTACTCCTCTACATTGTCCAATACCCCGGGATGGCATTCCCGTATGGCCCGTGACGTCCTTGTTATTCACAAAGGCGGCGGAGGGACAGGTATTGGCAGCGTATGTGATTATAAGATCGTGCCTTCCCGGGATCTGTATGTGGTCATTATGATGAATAAGGCGAGGAACAAGGTTTCTCCCTCGGATCTGACGGATGATATACTCCAGCAGTGTTTTAATATTCCGAAGGGACCGAAAGGGGACGACGGTGAAGGAAATGAGCAGTAAAAAAATAGGGAGGCGCTCTGAGCATGCATCCACAATCAAATGTCATCAGCTTATTTTTTTAAAGTGTTATTTTCAATACCTGGCCGCCGCCGATGGCTTTTGGACTGAATCCCCAGTTGGATACATACAAGTTGCCATCAGGGCCCATGGTCATGCCAGTGGGAAGAGATAGTCCCATAGCGATAGTGGTCATTTGGCCGGAAGGATCTATCCGCAGGACCCTTCCCATACCGGGTGTGGGAAAGGCGGCGCCTACGGTCATTTCCAGTACGTACATCCTGTCGCGATTATCGAATACCAGGCCCAGCACGGTGTTAAGCCCTGATGCTACTACCTTGATTTCTCCGGACGGTGTGATCTTAAAGATCTTTGAAGCGCCTCCGGGGATGGGGAAGGTATATAAATTGCCCATATAGAAATTACCATGATAGGATAGGGCAGTAGGAACGATATGTCCCTGGCTGGCTGAGATGTCGATGACCCGGCTGACGCTGCCGCCGGTGGTTACTTTGACCAGCTCGCCATGATTGGGTTCCAGTGCGTACAGGTCACCGCGTACATCGATCATGCTATACCAGGTGCCGTCTGGTTCAAAATCGTCTGGTTCGGGGTGCAGGACAGGGTGTGACTGCTGCCAGTCGCTGAGATTGGCTACCCATGTCCAGGTGCCGTTGGAGTTGACCTTTACGATACCGTTGGGAATACCAGCAACGCCATGAGAGCAGCCGCCACCGGCCAGTAATGCATACAGTGTGTTGCCGATGAATGCAACGTCGGCTACTCCCTCCACATCGCCGCCAATGATCTCATTTGCCATGCTGGAAGGCAGGTTGTCGGTGACGGTTGTACGTATACCTGCTGCATCTACTTTTGAAATGCGCCCGCCTACGGGACTTCCGTGATAGGGGCCTACGGGGAATGGAACCTGAGTGCACTGACCTATGGTCGAATCTTTTCCGCCCGGACCTCCTTCTGCCACATACAGATTCCCGTCAGGCCCAAACTTCAATCCACGTGGATTGTTGAAGCCCGTTGCAAAGACCGAAACAGCACCCTGGATGTTGCCTGCAGGTTTTGCGTTGAGCATTTCCACCCTTCGACTCACACTGGACTGTTCAGTTGATCTCATTCCTTTCTGGCAGGAATACATGGTAATGACGGCGGGGATGCCAATTGCGATCAGCTTGATAGAACTTTTCATAAATACCGTGTTAATTGGTGAATAAATAATGAAAGGTTCCAAAGGATGTCACATGATATAATGGAAAGTACGTGGAGAAGGTCTTGGTCTGTGGAAGATAAGATGATGTATGTATCAAAAGTAGTGATTATATGAAAGGGGAAACGTTGAGCTCGTCAAATAAAATTTAAACCGATTACATTTTTAGTCTAAAAAGACGTACATTGGAGATAATTTCGCTGCAACCGATTGCATTTTAAATATTAAGCCATTGATAATGAGAAAGTTTATACCCAAATTTGGGTTTACTGCGATTTGCACGATCACCCTGGCAGGATGTGGGGGGAACGGCGCCAGTTCATCCGGCGCGACTGCGGATTCGACAGCAAAGGATACGGCCGTCACCGCCACCATGGGGAAGAAACAGTATTTGTCCCAGCCGCTCGTAACACATATCTATACGGCTGATCCTTCCGCGCACGTTTTTAATGGACGTATTTATATCTATCCTTCTCATGACACGGCCACTGGTATTCCGGAAGACGACCTGGGTTCACATTTTGATATGCGGGATTATCATATCCTGTCGATGGATTCCATTGGCGGTGAGGTCACTGATCATGGTGTGGCGCTCAACATACGTAATATCCCGTGGGCCGGCCGCCAGCTGTGGGCTCCGGATGCAGCCTTTGCAAACGGCACCTATTATCTATATTTTCCTGTGAAGGATAAAAAAGATGTTTTTCATATTGGCGTGGCTACCAGCTCAAAACCTGAAGGTCCTTTTACTGCAGAGAAGACGCCGATGAAGGGCACTTACAGCATCGACCCTTGTGTATTCAAAGATGACGATGGCAGCTACTATATGTATTTCGGCGGTATTTGGGGTGGGCAGCTGCAAAAGTGGGACAATAGCCGATATGATTCCACAAAGGGGGGCCGGAAGCCGGATGAGCCGGCCGTTCTACCCCGCGTGGCAAAGCTTAGCGCAGATATGAAGCAGCTTGCCGGTCCGGTGAAGGAGATCCGGATCGTGGGAAGTGACAACAAGCCTTTTTTGGAGAAGGATAATGAGAAACGTTTTTTTGAGGGGTCCTGGATGTTTAAATACAACGGCAAATACTATTTTACCTATTCCACGGGTGATACGCATAAACTTGTATATGCTACAGGTACTTCCCCTTATGGTCCCTTTACCTGGCAGGGGGTGATCTTAAATCCTGTGGAAGGCTGGACCACCCACCATTCCATCATTTCATTCAACGGAAAATGGTGGCTTTTTTATCATGATACGCAGCTCAGCGGTAAGACGTATTTACGAAACGTAAAGGTCACCGAGTTGAAATTCAATGCTGATGGGAGTATTCAGACGATAACAGCGCAGCAATAATTGCCCCGGCCACTACGATTTCAATAGTTTTATTAACTTTGGGGAACGACCCCAAGCCTGATAACGATTGAAAACGATTGCCATGACAATCGAAGAATACAAAGAAAAGATTCTCCTTCACCTGGAGCATGCGCGCGATTGCGAGGAGGTAGAGCGGACCATTGACCGTTCCATCGAAAGGATGCGTGAAAAGCATTTGTCTGCGGCTGTCATTTCCGACTACTTAAGCCAGTTGCTGGATGGACTGGAATCGCTTTCCCAGGGCGATTTTGATCCCGTACACTGGTGTAATATCCGGTGTGCGATCCTATATTTGAGAAATTCCCAGGGATAAAATTAAGACGTACTTACGGAATGTAAAGATTACTGAACTGAAGTTTAATGACGATGAGAGGATTCAGTTAAAAAAAAGCCGTAAATTCCATATCCACACCTTTATAAAAAAGCCTGTTATATGAAAAATCTCCCTCACGGCGGGAAAAACCGCGAAATGACCCGGCGAAAATTTGTTGGATTGACCGCCACGGCCGGACTCGCTTACACTATTGTTCCAAGACATGTCCTCGGCAGGGGATATATTGCTCCCAGCGACAAGATCACATTGGCTTACGTCGGCGTGGGTACGCAAGGCCTCAGGGAGTTGCTACCCTTGCTGGCAGTACCCGAGATCCAGGTAGTAGCAGTTTGTGACCCGAACAAGGAAGCCAGGGGTTACCGCGACTGGGGCATCAATTATCTAAAAGATGAGATCCGCAAGACGATCAAAAAGCCTAATTGGAACCCTGGGGGCGACAACACTATTCCCGGCGGAAGGGACAATGGAAAAGACATTGTAGATGCTTATTATGCCAACGTGCGGCCCGAACAAAAATTCAAGGGTTGTACCGCTTATGCCGATGTACGGGAGTTACTGGAGAAAGAAAAAGGACTGGATGCTGTAAAGATCATGACCCCTGACCACCTGCACGGTGTACTTTGTATGGCAGCCATCAAAAGGGGCAAGCATATACTGGTGCACAAACCTATTTCCAACAGGCTCATCGAGGGTAGGAAAGTGATCGAAATGGCACGAAGTCATCCAAAAGTAATAACACACCTCATTCCCTGGGATTCCAACGGGTCGATGGACACAGTGATGACCTGGATCAATGCGGGGGCCATCGGAACACTGAAAGAAGTGCATAACTGGACTAACCGTCCCGTCTGGCCGCAATACCCGGAGCTGCCCGCGGATAAACCACCCATCCCCGAAGGGTTCAACTGGGACCTATGGCTGGGCCCCGAAGCCGAGCGTGCCTATCACCCAAGCTATACCCACATGGTGTTCCGGGGCTGGTACGACTTTGGCGGAGGATCTATGGCAGACATGGGTCACTACAGCCTTTGGACGGTGTTCAATGCATTACAACTCACTTCTCCTACCATGGTGGAACCACACAGGAGCCACTACTGCGACTTCAATGGCGCCGTTCCATTCCGGGTGGATAACGACTTTTCTTTTCCTATGGCCAGCACGGTAAAATTCAGCTATCCGGCGGTCGGTAACAGGGGGCCTATTGACCTTTATTGGTATGATGGCGGTATGCGTCCCTGTATCCCTGAAGAATTGACGAAAGACAATAAAGAGCTGCCACAGGAAGGGATGATGTTTGTAGGTGACAAAGGAAAGATCCTTGCCGGGTTCAATGTACAGAACCCCCGGATCATTTCCGGAGAGAGAATGGAGGCGCCTGCAGGGGCGGGTAATGACAAACGCGACCAGGTACAGATGACGTCTGCCGCATTGCCATTGTTTGTGGATGCCTGCAAGACGGGTAAGCAGTATCCCGGCAATTTTGCTGAAGCCGAACATCTCACAGAGGCTGTGAATCTGTATGCAGCATCATTAAGGGCAAATAAAATGCTGAAATACGACGCTGCCAGTCAGACCATCACCAATGCCCCGGATGCCAATAAATATCTGGATCGTACGTACAGGAAGGGATGGGACCCTGCCGCCATTTAATAACGATACAATACAAGCGATATGAGAACGATCAACCGTCGGAGGTTTCTTGGTAAAATTGCGGTGGGCGCAGGCGCTGCCTTTGGCCTGTCACACCTGCCCTCGCAATTACTGGCGCATGCCGGAATGCTGAATATTTCTATCGGGTTCCAAACATTCCCTATCAGGGATATCCTGTCAAAAGACTTTTCCGGCACGTTAAAAATGATGGCTGCGCAGGGCTACAAGATTACAGAGATGTGTTCGCCAAAAGGATATGCTGACATCGGGTACGGGCCGCTGGTAAGCATGAAGACGTCCGACATGCGCAAAATGATCAGCGACGCGGGGCTTAGCTGTCCCAGCTGTCATTTCGGTTTTGCCGAGTTTGGCGATCCGCTGGATGAACGTATCGAATTCGCACATGGCCTGGGGCTGAGTCAGATGATCTGCTCCACCTTCTGGCTTCCCAAAGCCGCCGTCTTAAATGATTATCTCGTCGCGGCGGACAAGCTGAATAAAGCGGCCGAAAAAATAAAAAAAGCCGGGATGCAGGCCGGGTTCCATAATCATGACTTTGAATTCCAAAAGCTCGACGGTCAGTTGATCTATGATGCGTTGATAAAACGTCTGGACCCCGATCTTGTAAAGATGCAATTTCAGACGGAAGTGATCAATCTCGGGTACAAGGCATCTACCTATTTTAATAAATATCCGGGAAGGTTTATTTCATCACATCTGTCCGACTGGACCGTGGATAAAAAGCAGGTGCCTGTGGGACAGGGTATCATCGACTGGAAGGAATTTTTTGCAGCCGCAAAGACAGGCGGTGTAAAAAACTTCTTTGTGGAAATGGACCTGGATAAATACAAGGACAGCGCCACCTATATCCGTTCGTTATAAAGATCGGATATTACTTGTCCCCTGTGCTTTTGTTCAGCGAACTTTTTCGCCGGTAATGTTCTTCCCGCTGCTCATCCTCATCATCCATTTCAGGGCCTTTCATGACCTTTCGCCAGTCTGTGTCCTTATTGTACCGCCGCATGGCCTGCCGTGTATCAAACACCGTCTTTGATGGAAATTCCAGTGTGTAGGGTGTGAAATCCGGCCGGTCGGTGAAAAAGTCCTGTAACAATGTAGCTGTTGCGTCATATTGATTGACATATGGGACGTCCAGAATGGTATAGATAGTTTTTAGTATAGATCCGAAATTAGCATGGACATGGGAGGTATATCCTTTTTTTACGTAAGGTCCGGCCATCACCAGGATGCTTCGATGTGCGTCAATATGATCTACGCCTCCCTGGGGATCGTCCTCGGTGATCACCACCAGCATGTGCTTCCAATAGGGGGTGCGGGAAAGGAAATGTAAGATCCTTCCAACGGCAAGGTCATTATCCGCCACATAGGAATGATAGAAGGGATATCCGTCCGCCGGTCTCGGGCCGGCCGTATGATCATTAGGCACCTGCATCGTGATCAGACGCGGCAGCGGATGCTTGCCTTTCAGCCACATCCTGGTGAACTCGGATTCAAATTGTTCCATACGGAATTGGTCGGGTATATTCGTATTAAAGCCTGCATAATTATGGCTTGTCCTGGGCCACAATGCTTTTTGCATCGGCACCATCACCGCATGAGAGGCGCCTGTGGCCGTATCCATCCATTCTTCGCGTACATGGGCTGTCTCATTTGCCTCGCCGAAGTTGTAAAATGAAACATGACTCCTTTCCAGCGCTTCCCATAACCCGCCTCTTTCCGCATAATCTTCCGGGTCCATGCTCCCGGTGCTGCCGGGAAATCGTCTGCCGGAGGCCCTGGAGAAAATATTAGCGGTCTTTGATACACTGGAATTCGTCTCTACCCACTCATTGGGGATTACCCCCATCATCCAATGGTGCCCATGAATAGAAGCATCGCTGTCACAATAGTAATTATCCGAAAATGCGAACTGCCGTGCAGCCTTCAGATGATTGGGCGCTATATTCACTTTATACAGCGTCTTGTCTTTTGCGACGATATTTACTCCAACCCCAAAACGGGCCAGTGTGGAGTCTCCTTTACCACTCTTTAACTGACCCAGCACCTCGTCATAAGTCCTGTTCTCCTTTGTGATATAGACGATGTAACGGATGGGACTTTTGCGTATGCCCTGCAAGGGAGGTAAGGGGTTTTTACCATCGTCCGTAACGGAGGTCCTGGTAAATGTGTTTTCGATGACCTGTTTTGTATAGGCTGCCAGCTGCTGCTGGTCGGGCATCGCAATTTTCTGAAAGGTGGCCAGCTGAATATCACCTATATAGGTGCCCTGAACGGGCTCGATAAAATGTTCGCCCCCATTTGGCCCGGCGCCATAACCACGGCAGGAGATGGCGTATAATGTTTTTTCGTCACCGCTCAACTGTACCCTGGCAGGCCCCCAGCCTGTGGGGATCAGTCCCTTTGTAATCCCCTGTTCTGCGTCCACCACAGCTACTGCATTAAAGCCGAGCAATGCTACATACAGCGTCTTTTCATCTCTGCTCAGGGTGATTCCAAACGGTAAGAACCCTCGGTAACGATCGATCAGCATGTCTACATGGATGGGAATATGACGGACGATCCTGTGAGCCTGGTAATCGATGACTGTAATATTATCATTTGTGGCATTGGTTACGTAGGCGTATTTCTCACCGACTGCCAGCGAGTTAGGGCTGGCTCCGCCGACCACTTCCGCGCCTTCTACCATTTGCCCGATGGCATAGCCGGGCTTATAGCGGTCGGTCACCTGGTTATTCGACAGGTCCACGGCATACACGCTCATGGCTTCGGGCGCCAGCGGACTGCCGACACCGGGGATCTTTTTCCCATGCCATGTATATCCCTGGATGGATTCCCGGGTGCCATTGCCGTATGGATGGAAGGGTAACAGAGAGCTATCATAATTGGCGGGGGTAAGACCGGGAAGGAGAGGGTAATCATACATGCCTACATTGGCTACAAAGGCCGTATGGTGGTCCGGGCTAATGGCGAGTCCAAAGGGCTGCCGGCCCGTCCGGATGGAGGCGGTGATCTTATGCGTATTCAGATCGATCCGCACCAGCCGGAAATTACCCCTGTCCAGGACCAGGAGCTCATGCCGGGGCTCATTCAGAAGAATGTCGGCAGTGAAACTTTCCTGGTAATCGATGCTGTCAATAACGCCGTTGAGGGAAATAGAATCGAGCCTTTGCAGCCTGGCAATATCGTATACGATCACGGCCCCATTGTCGCCGCCGCTAAGGTACACTGTCCGTGAGTCGGCTGAAAAGGCGACCCCGAGGAAGGAGCCGTTTGAAAAAGGGGAGGCTATCTTACCGTCATAACTGGGGACCCTGACATTTGTAAGCGTTGCGTTATTGATGATCGTAAAAACGCCGTCATGCAAGGTCACTGTCGTTGTCCCATCGGGCGACACCGCCATCCCAAAAGGATCGTGCGTAATAGTAATGACGGCGCCGGCGGGTGTAACACACCGGCCACTGGGAAGCACGCTTTTTCCGGAAGGGTCGATATGGGTATAGGCGTCTTTCCCGGGAACGCTGAGGACGGCGCAGGTTTTTTGAGCCGTTGAACGGATGACGGGAAAAGACAATAGTAATATGATCGCGAAACGCTGGAAGAATTTGGGAATGGGCCTTTTCATAGGTGAAAAATAAGGAATAAGAATAAGATAATGTGTGAATTCTCTGGTTACGATGGCAGATACCTCGCTGGTCTTTTAATAGCAGGAATTCTTAACCGATGGTTAACAGGATTAAATAAAAAGTTGTATCTTAAAATCGAAACTTTGTAGGAGTATCGCAGCAGCCTGTTTGTAATTTTGAAGCTAACCATATGTACCCACTGGCCTCCCTGTTCCGTCTGTACCCGCATGTCCTAAGAGCATCCGGTCTGCTGATCGCCGGCATGCAACTCCTCTGCCTCCGGGCAGAAGCACAGATGTCCTCTCTTCCCCATGCATATGCACACAATGATTATTGGCACAAGCGCCCTTTGCTGGACGCCCTCGACAATGGGTTTACCCACGTGGAAGCCGACGTCTACCTTCGTCATTCGCGGCTGGTGGTTTCGCACAATCCTCCTTTTTTCAGAAAAAAGCACACGCTTGAGGAGCTATACTTTCGCCCCCTGCTACAGCGGTTTACAATAGACGGCGATCGCCGGCAGTCATCACTGGATACCATCGTGCTGATGATAGATGTCAAATCCAGGGGCGGCAGGACCATCAGGGCCCTGGAGAAGTTCCTTGACAGATATAAGCCGATCCTGTCAAGCTATGACAGCGGAAAGGTTACTATCCGCAACCTGACACTGGTAGTCACGGGCCATCGCCCCCTGGCCTGGCTGGATATTGACGGACCGAGATACCTGTTTGTAGATGCCGACCTCAAAAAGCTCGATCGCCGGCAGGAAACCACTGACCTCTATTTTACCGCCAGCTGCAAATATTCCAGCCTCATCAGTTGGAAAGGCAAGGGACAGATATCTCTCCCCCAACAGCAGCGGCTGACAACCCTTGTAGACCGTGCCCATTCCATGGGCGCCAAGGTCCGGCTGTGGGCCTCACCGGATAAGACGTGCGTCTGGAACTTCCTGATGTCCGCCGGTGTAGACCTGATCAATACCGACAAGATCGTCGCGCTAAGAAATTATTTCGTTCACAACGGCACCGACAACCGGCCTGACAACAATTAATTAACTACCATCCTCCCGGCCGCCTGGCCAGGCATTACCCTTTCCCGCAATATTGTGGATGTTTGACCCCATTAGCTAAAAAAACGGGCGGGAGCCCCCTGGCATTAGATTTTAGGGAAACATTATGACAATTGATTTAATCGCAGCCAGGCTATAGCTGCGAAAAGTTTAAACTATGTTATTATGAAAACAAGACTAAAGGGAGTGTTAGCAACTGCCGGTATTGCCGCTGTTTTGTTGACAGGATGCGTGTCAAGCAAAAAATATAAGTCATCCCAGGCCGCCCTTTTCCAATCCAAGAATGACAGCGCCCGCCTGGCGCAGCAGGTGACTTCGCTAAATAGCAATGTACAGGCTTTGGAACAAAAGAATACTACCCTGCAACGTTCGCTTGACAGTACTTCCAGCAACTATGCCACCCAGCAAAAGAATCTTGGTTACTACCAGGATTATTTTAATCAACAGCAAAGCGCTATGTCGCAGGTGAGTGACCAGCTGAAAGGGGCTTTGTCACAGGCGGGTCTTCCAAATGAAGACGTTCAACAGGTGAATAACATTATTTATGTGCGTCTGGATGAAGACCAGGTCTTCAAAAAGAACAGTGCTACCGTCACCACCAGTGGAAAACAGGCATTGAGCAGCCTTGCACAGGTGATCAAAAGCAGGTCGGATGTCAATGTGTTTGTCAGCAATGGAGATCCTTCCGGCGCCACAGGCAGTATGTCTTCTTCGGGGATGTCTGACGACATGTCCGCCAGTGCGGCGCCAGTACACCGGACCTCTCACCACGCTATGGCTGCACGGAGATCAATGGCAAAGGGCACTACCCAGACACAAAGCAGCGGTGAAAGAAAACCCGCTGTAGCACACAAAAAAGTGCATCGAAACTATTCTTCGGAAGGATCAATGACATATCACAGCACTGGGGCAAAGACCTCGAATAGCAGGGCCTGGGCACTAAAACAAGGCCGTATGAATATGGTGGCGAACAACTTCCTGCAAAACGGCGTCCCCAAAGTAAATTTGTCCATGGAACAGCCTGTTGGTGGCAGTCAGCCGGGCAATAATATCAAGGTAGTCATTACGCCCGCCATGAATGACTTTAATCCGCAAAAGAATTCCTCTGCAAGCACTGAAAATAAATAGCTTTTATCGCCTATGAAGCCTTGTAAAGCCTTCTGTAATAACAGGAGGCTTTATTATCGGATCGTGTAATGTTCGTAATAGAAGTCGCCCCTTTCGTTCGTCCGGACGGGCAAACCCATATTTTTTAGCATGGGAGGCTGATTATCCGGGACACGGATATCATAGACATAGGTATATCCGCGGACACCGTGCGCTTTTAATAAGGACTGCAGCTTTTGAAGGCTGTTGTCATCGGGAGCCAGGAAAAAGTACTTTTTATCAAAGAGGTAGCCAAGTTCCATGGCGATATAGTGTAATGAGACGACCACCACCTCATCCTTCTGGCTGCTGATGAAATCCAGGTCGGGTTTTATCCTGTTATAATTTTCCCAGCGTAATGTTTTTATCCCGCCTTTATAGCTGTTCCTGTAAAAAGAGTAGCCGGTGATAAAAAGGAGCACTGCTATAAATGCTGTCGTCCACTTTCTGCTGATGAGGGGTTGCCATTGCTGTGCTACCACTGCCAGCACCACAAGGGTGACAGGTATGACCGGCAGGAAATAACGCGCGCCCCACTGTCTTCCCCCGTCGTTTGGCACCATAAAGGGGGTGGCCAGACAAAAGACGACCGCGATACAGGTCAGCAGGATGACGCGGATATCCAACCTCTTTTTATATTTCAAAAGGGCATAGATCACGGGCAGCAGGAGTATGGCATAGCCAAAATGTTTAAGGGAGAGAGCATTATTGGAAAAAAGGTTTTTGAAACCTTTTGTGACCATCCCTGATGGATCGTTCTCGCGGATGACCTGGTAGCTGTGAATACCGAACCATGCCCCCAGTTCGACCTGGTTAAATATTAAAAAGCCGCCGACAGAAAGCGTTAAGCCTATAATAAAAGCGATGTGCGCCGTCTTTCTTTCTTTTATAAAAAGGAAGAGTACGGCCAGTCCATACAAGCCATTCATAGCCATCGCCTCTGGGCGGAACCAGGCTGCCAGTCCGCTGATGAGGCCCATGCAGGCGCCCACCCAGATGGCGGGTGCCGGGTCCGGGGACGGGCGGCTGCCGGAAAAGAGGATGTATGCCAGTCCGCTTAGCAGTAAGAGGACGGCGGACATATGTTCCCAAAAAGTAGCTCCATAAATTGTCAGGGGGGAACAAAAGACCATAATAAATAGAGCGACAGCTGTATAAAAGGAGCTAACCCCGCAGCGACGGAGTATGATACAGAAAAATAGCCAAAGCAGGAGAGTGCTGAATACGGGAATGATATACAGTCCTGTATTACCCCAATGGGAGTAAAAAAAAGAGCTGATGATCGGAAAGGCTGGCGGGAAGACGAACAGGCGGCCCTGCGGCGACGGATAGATAAAGGGTGGTTTAAAAGGAAAAAAACCCTGGTCCCATGTCTCTTGTACCCACTGAGGTTGGGGAAGGTACATGTATTTAAATCCATGTCCCTCCGAGAACTGCTTGACGACGATATACTTTATTCCCCCGTCAGAGGAGAAAAATACGCCTGTTTGACTGGAAGAAACAAGTAAGACAAGATAAAGAATGGCAAGCAAGAATATCAGATACACCGCCCATAAGCTCTTAGCCCGGGCTGATAAAGTTGCTGGTCCAGCCATCGGTAGGTTGTTTAATTGGGTTTAATTTGGCTTCAAGTTAGTGATAAATCAGGCATAAAAAAAGGCGGGCATCAGAGCCCGCCATAAAATTTATGATATACAGATCACGCAATGTCAAAACGGTCGAGGTTCATCACCTTGGCCCACGCGGATACGAAGTCATGAACAAATTTTTCTTTAGCGTCCCCGCATGCGTAAACTTCGGCCAGTGCACGAAGCTCGGCGTTGGAGCCGAAAGCAAGGTCGACACGGGTAGCAGTCCATTTCAGGGCCCCGGTGGTACGGTCGCGTCCCTCGAAAAGATCACCTGCCTCGGATGTCGCTCCCCACTTCGTGCTCATGTCGAGCAGATTGACAAAAAAGTCATTGGTGAGTGCTTCGGGCTTGTGTGTAAACACACCATGCTGCGAATGGTCAAAGTTTGTGTTCAATACACGCATGCCACCCACCAGCACCGTCATTTCAGGTGCGGTAAGGGTCAATAACTGTGCTTTGTCGATGAGGAACTCGTCAGCTTGGGCAGCATAGTGAGCCTTAGCGTAGTTACGGAATCCATCCGCAGCCGGCTCCAGCGCTTCAAAGGATTGAACATCGGTCTGCTCCTGCGATGCGTCGCCGCGTCCGGGGGTAAATGGTACGGCAACGGCATAGCCTGCATTCTTTGCAGCTTGCTCGATGCCCGCACACCCGCCTAAGACGATCAGGTCGGCCAGTGAGACGGCCTTACCACCTTTCTGGGCGCTGTTGAACTCACCGCGGATACGCTCGAGTGTCGCCAGTATTTTGGACAGTTGCGCCGGGTCGTTCACTTCCCAGTCTTTTTGCGGGGCCAGCCGGATGCGGGCGCCATTTGCCCCGCCCCGTCTGTCGGAATCCCGGTAAGTAGACGCGGACGCCCAGGCGGTGGTGACCAGCTGGGATACGGACAAGCCGGCTTTTTGTAATTGGTCTTTTAGCGTAGCGATGTCCTGCTCATTTATCAGCGGATGTTTAACTGCTGGAATGGGGTCCTGCCAGATCAGCTCTTCTGCAGGTACTTCTGATCCGAGATAGCGGGCACGGGGGCCCATATCGCGGTGCGTCAGTTTGAACCATGCCCGCGCAAAAGCGTCGGCGAACTGGTCGGGGTTTTTATAAAAGCGCCGGGATATAGCTTCGTACGCAGGGTCCACCCTCAAAGAAAGGTCCGTGGTCAGCATGGTCGGAGCATGGCGTTTTTTCGGGTCATGCGCGTCCGGCACAGTACCTGCGCCGGCCCCATCTTTGGGGACCCATTGAAATGCGCCGGCAGGGCTCTTGGTCAGCTCCCATTCAAAGCCAAACAGGTTCTCGAAGAAATTGTTGCTCCACTTTGTCGGGGTGGTGGTCCAGATCCCTTCCAGACCGCTGGTAATGGTATGGCCTGCATTGCCGCTGCCAAAAGTGTTGTTCCAGCCGAGGCCTTGCTCTTCAATAGTGGCGGCAGCCGGCTCTTTACCAACGTGTTTGCCGGCATCGGCGGCGCCATGGGTTTTGCCAAAACTATGCCCCCCGGCGATGAGCGCTACGGTTTCTTCGTCATTCATGGCCATCCGGCCGAAGGTTTCGCGGATATCGCGGGCAGCTGCCAGGGGATCGGGTTTCCCATCCGGCCCTTCCGGGTTTACATAGATCAAGCCCATCTGTACGGCGCCAAGCGGGTTCTCCAGTTGACGGTCGCCTTCATATCTTTTGTTGCCCAGCCACGTCGTCTCCGCCCCCCAATATGTATCTTCGGCCGCCTCCCAAACGTCCTGGCGTCCTCCGCCAAAACCGAACGTCTTAAACCCCATCGATTCGAGGGCGCAGTTACCGGCAAGTATCATCAGGTCGGCCCATGAAAGTTTTTTACCGTATTTCTGTTTCACCGGCCAAAGAATCCGGCGGGCCTTGTCAAGGTTGGCGTTATCAGGCCAGCTGTTCAGCGGAGAAAAACGCTGCATACCCCTACCTCCGCCGCCTCGTCCATCCGAGATCCGGTAAGTACCCGCGCTATGCCATGCCATCCGGATCATCAGCGGACCATAATGACCAAAGTCGGCAGGCCACCAGGCCTGTGAGGTGGTCAATACATTAATAATGTCTTTTTTAACTTCATTTAAGTCGAGCTTTTTAAATTCTTTTGCATAGTCGAAACCTTTGTCCATCGGGTCCGACAAAGAAGAGTTTTGTCTCAGGATACTGAGATTTAACTGATTGGGCCACCAGTCGTGATTTCTTGTCCCGCCGCCTGCGACCTCTTTCAGCTGTCCTCCGAGAAAAGGGCACTTGCCCGCGGCACCTGGGTGGTGCACTGTTGCATAATGAAGCGTGTTATTTTCCATATTAGTGCATTTTCGTGTGTATCAAATTTATCGATGTTTTTTCTTTAAACTGATAGATAATTTCGATGAGCAAATCGAGAAAATCAATGATACACCCTGGATCCTTATCTTTAGTACATGAAGCCGACAGCCATTCTCCTGTTAGTTTTGATACATGCCGGTGTGGGGGCACAGTCCTTTCGTGTCCTCGTAGTGGCTTCCCGGGCCAGCGATCATCAGAGAATGATTGCCGCTGCCCGGCCTTTTTTTGAAAAAATGGCGACAGAAGAGTCCTTCCAACTGGACTTTACCGACGATACCAGCCAGATCAATCCGGCTAATCTTGCCCGCTACCAGGTCTTTGTCATGCTGCACCTGGCTCCCTTCGATATGTCCTACGCCCAACAGGATGCCCTCCGGCAATTTGTCGAAGAGGGAAAGGGATGGGTGGGCATCCATGCCGCCGGTCTCACCGGCAGGCAATTTCATCCTAACGACAAGTACTGGCAATGGGCCGAGGACCTCATGGGCAACGTCATCTATTCTCCTCATCCGGCTTATCAGCATGCTACCCTCGTCGTCGAGGACCATAGCCATCCTGTTACCCGTCACCTGCCTGCCCGGCTGGATATCCCCGACGAATGGTATGAATGGGATAAAAGCGCTCGCAGCAATCCTGATATTCACGTGCTGGCCTCGGTGGATGAATCCACCTATCATCAGAATAAACCTATGGGCGACCACCCCGTCATCTGGACCAACCAGCGATTCCGCCGGATGATCTATATCAGCCCCGGGCATGACCCCGAGCTGCTGCATGACCCTTTGTATGCAGGCATGCTCCGCGATGCCGTCCGCTGGGCAGCCTCTTCCGGACCTGCCGGCGCCTCTCTGCCCCTGACAGATCACCGGGTCGGCTATGAACGGCAATTTTCCCTTGGCAGCCCGGGCACGCCGGGAGCGGAGCTCTTTCTACGACTCAAACGTGCATTGAATCAACCTCGTTTCTCCATTACAAATGCAGACCCGGCTACTGGTACGCTCACCGGCAAGGGTATGCTCGATATCCCGACAAATGATTCCGGTCATCATTACCAGATAAGTTTCGACTGGCATATCAGTGTCACTGGCAGCCATTATAGTTTTCACAGCGACCATTATTACGAGCGGCCTTTTGGTATTGGGACCACTTCGGAATTTTCAAAGATCGAATACCGCTGGTGGGATTTCCGGCAGGGGCATCCCTGGCATCGCGAAGATCAGCGGCTTTTCACGGGACTTGACTCCGCCATGACACGAGCGATGGATGATATTTATAAGGAGGTCAACCTCCCCCGATTTCGCGCCCTGGTACTCTATGAGAATGGCGGCTGGCATGTCAAATATTCCTGGCGTGCCCGTAACTGGCTGGAACGACAGGCCGTAGACAGCAATTTCGCCATCGACTACCTGACCCATACCGACAGCATCAATGATGAACTATTAAGCCGCTACCGACTCATCATCCAACTGGATTATGTTCCTTATGGCTGGAAACCTGCTGCCGAGGCCGCCTTTAAGAAATATATCGAAGAGGGCAGGGGAGGCTGGGTTGGCTTCCATCACGCCACCCTGTTGGGAGAATTTGATCATTTCCCCATGTGGCCCTGGTTCCATGATTTTATGGGCGGCATTCGCTGGAAAGATTATATTGCCCGGTTTGCAAAGGCTACAGTCCGGCTGGAAGACCATCGCCATCCTGTGTTGCACGGCATTCCCGACAGCTTCGTGGTACGGAAGGAGGAGTGGTATACCTATGACAGGAGTCCACGGCCCAATGTCCATGTCCTGGCCAGCGTCGACGAATCCACCTATTCTCCCGATACGACCGTGAAGATGGGCGACCATCCCGTCATCTGGACAAACGAAAAGGTCCGCGCCCGCAATGTCTACATTTTTATGGGGCACGATCCCATATTACTGGACGATACAGTATACAAACATCTTTTTGCAAATTCCATTTCCTGGGCCGCTGAGACACCGGCTTATCCGGCCCCGGCACTGATCCCGGCCACTGCTGGCGCTGCAAGCCCTGCTGCACGGCTGCATCCCCGGTACCGCGTGCTGGCTTTCTACTCCAATATCGTGGAGACGGATCATGTCGACTTCGCCCGTGACGCCATCCGGTACTATGCCGGTCTTGCCGCACGGAAGAACTTTGCTTTCGACACTACCTCCAACTGGGAAAACTGTAATGATGCGATGAAAAAGTACCAGGTTGTTCTGTGGCTGAACGATTTTCCCCATACCGAAACACAGCGCACAGCTTTCCAGACTTATATGGAACAAGGCGGGGCCTGGCTGGGATTCCATGTGGCGGGTTATAATGACAGGACCACGCACTGGCCCTGGTTTGTCCATTTCTTTGGAGACGCTGTATTCTATAATAATAGCTGGCCGCCTTTACCGGCTAAGCTCATCGTCGATGACAACAAACACCCCGCCACGCGCCGCCTGCCTGTGAAATACATCGCGCCCATCAACGAATGGTACGGCTGGAAGCCCAATCCCCGTAGCAACAAGGACATCAAGGTGCTGATCACGCTCGATCCAGCCAATTATCCGCTGGGGAAAAAAGATATCATCCCCGGCGGCGATATCCCTGTTGCCTGGACGAATACCCGGTACAAAATGTTATACGTGAACATGGGGCATGGAGATCAGAATCTCAGCTCGCCTGTCCAGAACCGGCTGTTCGAAGACGGGCTCGAATGGTTGGGCGTGTCACGGCAGAAATGATTTTTTAACCTATTGCCGTTGGCCGCATAAAGAATTATGCTTTCTGGCCGGAGGCCAAAGCTACACTGGACTTTCAATAACTCCGGATGGTAAGTATATTTGATCCTCCAATCAAACATCATGAAAAAAAACACACTCTGTATAGCCGGCTGGGTGGCCTATTTACCGTTGCTGGCGCAAAAGATCGACTATTCATTGCGCACCTCCGAAATACCTCCCTATGACATTATGCAAAAGAGCTTTGTAAAACCACCCGCTGAAGCAAGGCTGAGATGCTATTGGTGGTGGTTAAACAGTATGGCCACCAAAGAGTCTATTACCCGTGACCTGGAGGAAATGAAGGCAAAAGGTTATGGGGGCGCGTCCATCGTTGATGCCGGGAGCTCAAATTACACGGTTGCATATAAGACCAAGGCCGGCCCTGTATTCATGAGCCCGGCCTGGATGGAACTGTATAAACATGCCGTAAAAGAAGCACAGCGGCTTGGCATAGAGCTGAGTGTCAACGTGCAGAGCGGCTGGAACCCCGGCGGTCCAACCATCACTCCGGAGTTGGCCTTAAAAGAGATCGCTTATTCGGAACTGACGGTAGAAGGCGGCCGAAAAGTACAGGTGACGCTGCCGCAACCGCCATTTAAATTGCTGTACAGAGATATCGTAGTGCAGGCGTTCAAACAGCCGGCCGGCATGCCGTTGAAGGATAGCGCCATCAAAAACTGGGGTATAAAATCATTCCGTCAGTCTTTTGGTTTCAGAGGGACTTATCCTTTGTATAAGTTGCGCGAAGAATATCCGGGCGCGGAAAACAGAGAAGGTATTAAAAAAGCGGGGATCATCGATCTCACGGCTCAATGTCGCGATGGCGTATTGACCTGGGAAGCGCCCGAGGGCACATGGACCATCATCAGGTATGGATGGACCTGCACAGGCGCCAGCACATCCACCAACAGCGATGGCTGGAGCGGGCTATCACTCGACCATCTGAACCCGCAGGCATTTAAAAAGTTTAGTGACGATGTGATCATTCCGCTGATCAATACCGCCAGGGCCGCAGGTAATAGCGTTCATTTTTTGCAAACCGACAGTTGGGAAATGGGTAATGTAGGTTGGACAAACGACTTCCCTGCCGAATTTAAGAAATTCAGGGGTTATGACCTGTGGCCTTACCTGCCGGTGCTGGCAGGGCGCACAGTGGAGACTGTCGATCAAAGCGACCGGTTCCTACATGACTATCGGCAGACGGTGGGTGACTGTATTGCGTCGTATCATTATCAACTCTTCAGCGATCTGGCGCATGCCAACGGCATGGGTATTCACCCCGAATCGGGCGGCCCGCATTCCGCACCTGTCGATGCCCTGAAAGTAATGGCCATCAGTGACTTTCCCCAAGGAGAGTTCTGGGCTACTTCCAATACTCATAGGATAAAAGATGATGAAAGACTGGCGGTAAAACAAAGTGCCAGTGTCGCGCACACCAACGGTAAAAGATTCGTTGCCGCAGAAGGCCCTACTACCATCGGTCCCCAATGGGAACGAGCTCCCAGGGAATTAAAGGCCAATATCGACCGCGTATTTTGCTCGGGCGTGAACAGGATCGTATGGCATACTTTTACTTCCTCGCCAAAAGAATTCGGTCTTCCCGGGAACGAGTACTTTGCCGGCACGCACTTGAATCCAAATGTCACCTGGTGGAAACAGGCCGGCGATTTTATCAGCTATCTCAACAGGTGCAGCTACCTTTTGTCACAAGGTCTGTTTGTGGCCGATGTGCTGTATTATTATGGCGATGACGTTCCCTCTTTTGTCTTTCTAAAAGAAGATATCAAAGACCTGGCATTTGGGCACGACTGGGACAAATGTTCGAAACAGGCGTTATTGAACAGGGTTTCTGTAAAAGACGACAAACTGTTGTTCCCTGATGGCATGAGCTACCGCATATTGGTACTGCCCAACGAAAATGCCATTGATCTCGATGTATTGCGAAAACTGGAAGCATTGGTAAAGGAAGGGTTGACCATTGTGGCGCCACGCCCGGTAAAAACAACCTCATTGACGGGCTATCCCGCCGCCGATGAAGAGATCAATGCCATTGCCGCGCGTATGTGGGGCCATATCGACGGCGTTACGATCACCGAAAATAAATATGGTAAAGGCAAAGTGATCTTTGGCAAAGACGTCAATACTGTACTGGGAGAAATGAAAACACCGCCCGACTTCGCGTTTACGAGTGCCCGGGAAAATACGGCACTTGATTACATTCATCGTACCGGGGAAGGAATGGATATTTATTTTGTGGCCAACCGCTTTGGCAAAAAAGGGGTCAACGATTTTGAGTTCCGGTATGATCCTTCGCTTCCCGACCGGTATGAACAGGTAGAATGCGTATTTAGGGTGAAAGGCATGGTGCCGGAGCTATGGGACCCTATGACAGGGCAGATACAGGAAATAGTAACCTGGCGTGAAGAAAATGACCGCACATTCATACCCCTGTACCTCGGGCCGGAAGGATCGCAGTTTATCGTGTTCCGGAAAAAGACCCCATCCCCACATGTTATTAAACTTTTCAAAGATGACAGATCAATCTTCCCCGGAAATGAGTATAAGGACACCGACAGGCCGATGATCGAAATTTTTAAAACAGGTACAACTACCTCCTCCATTATAACGACGCCCGGGAATTATACCCTCTCCTGGTCAAACGGAAAAACAAGTACATTGAACTGTACCCGGCCCAATGTAGTATTGCCCATCACCGGTGCATGGCAGATCAGTTTTGATACTGCCTGGGGCGGCCCGGCACGAATTCGGGTGGATACACTTCAATCATGGACGGCTTTTAATGACACAGGTATTAAGTATTATTCCGGCACAGCCATATATAGAAAGAACTTCACTATCAGTGGGGACCACCTGAAGGCGGCAAAAACAGTACTCGATCTGGGCAATGTGCTGGAAATGGCATCGGTCACGATTAATGGACATAAAATGGCTGTGCGCTGGTGTGCCCCGTTCAGGTTTGATATTACACAATATATTCATGGCGGTGACAACAAGTTGGAGGTCGAAGTAGTAAACTTATGGCCCAACCGTCTTATCGGAGATAGCAGATTGCCTCAGGATCGAAGGCGTACGCAAACCAATATCAAAAAATTTGAACAGCCCGGATCCGAAAAGTATATAAGGGAATCCGGGTTATTGGGCCCGGTCACGCTACAGTTTTCCCCAATAAAGTTCAATTAGGTTTTTTAGAATTGTAAGTTTTTTGTATATATTCGTTTAATATGAAGCAGGATACCTATCTCAAAGCATGCGCATTCTTTATTTTTATACTATTTACTGTAGCCGGCTATTCACAGAACACCATCAACAATTACAAATACGTGATCGTTCCGGAAAGGTTCAACTTCCTGAGAGAAGATAACCAGTACGGATTGAATACTACCACAAAGCTCCTGCTGGAACAAAAAGGGTTCGAAATTTTTATGGGTAATGAGAAGTTGCCGCAGGCATTGGCTGCCAACAGGTGTAATGCGCTGATGGCCGACGTAGTCCAGAAAAAGGGATTATTTGTTACAAACCTCACGCTGCTGTTAAAGGATTGTCAGGGCAATATCATCTTTAAAAGCAAGGAAGGAAAAAGCAGGGAAAAAGAATACCCGGTTGCGTACGATCTTGCATTGAGAGATGCTTTCACAACCCTGAACGATGTTGCCTACAAATATGATAGCACTATGGCTATACAGCAGCAACAGCCCGCTGCAACACTTGCGGCTCCGTCTCCCGCACCGGCCCCCGTCATGGCTCCAGTGACCGAGATCACCGGCACGCTTTATGCCCAGGCTACACCCAATGGATATCAATTGATCGATACGACTCCGAAAAAGGTATTAATGCTGCTTAAAACCTCCGTGCAGGATTACTTTATAGCCGAAGCCGGCGCTTCCAATGGTATTGCTTTTAAAAAAGATGGCGAGTGGTTTTTTGAGTACTACAAAGACAACAAGCTTGTTTCTAAGAAACTTGATATCAAGTTTTGATCTCAAGGTATATATTCCTTCTTGATCCCCAACTTCTTCATCCTGTATTTTAGAGTCGATGGCGGGATATTCAGGATCTCTGCAGCAGCACCCGGGCCCCAGATCCTGCCGTGGCACTTCCTGAGCACCGCAAGTATATGATCCTTTTCATTTTCATGAATGGTTTTTATGCGATTTTTATCATCTGTGTTTATCTCCTTTCTTTTAAATACCGGCAACAAAATATCCTCAATCGTCGACCCCTTTGCCAGTAACACGCTTCTTTCGATCAAATGCTCCAGTTCCCGGATATTGCCGGGCCAATCGTATGTCATCATGTTTTGCAAAACTCTGTCAGAGATCCCTGTCACCCTTTTCCCTGCCTTTTTGTTGTAATGATCCACAAAATGCCAGGCCAGTAGCGGTATATCCTCCTTACGATCCCTGAGCGGGGGCAGGGTTATCGGGAAGACATTTAGCCTGTAATAAAGATCCAGCCGGAAACGACCCTCCGCTACTTCTTTTTCAAGATCTACGTTGGTAGCTGCAATGATCCTGACATCGATCTTTTTAGTCCCCTTTCCCCCGACCCGTTCGATCTCCTTCTCCTGTAGTACGCGTAACAATTTGACCTGCGACTCCATGGGCATTTCTCCAATCTCATCCAGGAAAATGGAACTTCCATGCGCCTTTTCAAATTTTCCGATCCTACTTTCATAAGCGCCCGTAAAAGCTCCTTTTTCATGACCAAATAATTCCGATTCAACCAAATTGGGAGGCAATGCCGCACAATTTACTTTGACAAAAGGTTTCCCGGCCCGACGGGACAAATAATGAATGCAATCGGCAATCCTCTCCTTTCCCGTGCCGCTTTCTCCCAATATAAGTACCGACGTGTCGGAATGTGCAACCTGGGTGATCAGGTCAAATATATTCAATAACAGATGGCTTTTGCCGATGACACCCTCAAATTCCCTTTTATCCGGCAACCCGTGGGCCGGGGCACCTGGCCTCGCTAACCCTTTCAAGATCGTTGATACCAGTTCTGACAGCACTTTTTGTACCCGTTCGAACAATACGATATGATCTGAATTGTAAACCTCCGGCCGCCGGCTATACAGACAAAAACTAAACATCTTTTTGTCCGGCAATTCCAGCGGAAGAGACAGATACGATCTCACTTGAAATGTATCGGCAAATATATTATTTAGAGAGGGTTGCTTGCAGATAGCCTGTAGTTCTTTCAGGGACCTTCCGGTGATTGTTTGCAATTCTTTGACGCCAATGGTTTGATATTCATTAAAGCCAATCCTCAGAAAGCTTAGAGCACAGCTCCCGGGATCCCCCATCTCATTAAATCCTACTGTCATGTAATCAAAAGGGATATAAGCCTGGAGGATCACAGCAATATTCAACATCTGCTGTTCCAAACCCAGCCACCTGTTATCCATACTTTTTAGCCGGCTTAATAGCTCACTTGTTTGTCTGTCCTTATGCTGTGTGCTGTGTTCATGGCGATAACGCGCAATTTCGAGTGTGACAAGCAGATCTTTTTCCCGGAATGGCTTTACCAAAAAACCATAAGGTTGGGTGGTTTTTGCAGCCTCCAGCACATCTTTACCTGAATTGGCCGACAGGTACACAAAGGGAATATTTTCCTCCGCCAGTTGCCTGGCCAGATTGATCCCGGTATACTTCCCTTTTAGAAATATATCTACCAGGACAAATCCCGGCCTCACTTCCCGGATCAACTCCAGGGCTTGTTCAACCGACCGGGCAATACCGGTGACCAGATAGCCGGCCCGCTCCAGCATTGACCTGAGATAGTCGGCTTCTACGAACTGGTCTTCTACAATAAGTATTTTTTCTTTCATATTTCAGTAATTAACCGGGATCCATGGATGTTAAAATGGGACGAAATTATATTTTCATAACTAAATCCGATGACAATTTCCGTACCCCCGAAGCTATTGATACTCAGCTTTGCGTCAATATCGTCGCTCAAGCCTTTTATTAGCTTCAGGCCCATCGAATTAAGTTTGCGGATGTCGAGATTTCCCGGCAACCCGATGCCATTATCCCTGATCTTTAGCACAAGGCCATCCGGAGACACCCGTTTGAAAGAGATCTCTATTACACCTTCCCTACCATTTATAAATGCATATTTGATCGAATTGGTAACGGCCTCGTTAATGATCAACCCAAGCGGAATGCAATGAGTAAGATCCAATTCGACAGGATCAACATCCACTCTGAGCTGAATTGCCTGAACAATATCCAACGTATCCCGTAAATAATGGATCAGATCATGGATGTAGTTCGCCATATTAATAGCAGAGAGGTTGTCCGACTGATACAGTTTTTGATGGACAATGGACATAGCCTGGATACGATTTTGGCTGTCCGCAATGGCCTGTATGGCCTCCTCCGTTTTTAAATATCCGGATTGTGTTCCCAGGAGCGCGATCACCATATGAAAATTATTTTTTACCCGATGATGTATTTCTTTAACCAGCCATTCCTTTTCTTCGACCAAATGCTCAAGGGAGATATTCTTCTTTTCAATTTCCTTTTGTTGATCCTGCAATTTACAGTTGGCACGCTGCTTTACCTGTGAATTATTGATCAGTAAACCGACGATGACAAGCAATAATACCCCCGCGGCCAATGCTCCGTTGCGAGTTTGATTTGCTTTTGCCAGCTCGACATTCTGCAGTTTGGATCTTTGGTTCAGCAATTCAATGTTTTTCTCCTTTAGCAGGATGTCCTGATCTTTCTTACTTGTCTCATATTGCACATTCAGCTGTGCTATGTATTTTGTCTTTTCCTGTCCGATGATCGAGTCTTTTAGGAGGGCATAGTTGCGGAAATGCCAGAAGGCAGATCGGTAATTCCCGACGGCGGAATCAAGATCCGTCCATGTCAGCTGATTTTCGGCCAATTGTATTAAATTGGAGTTTTTTGCTGAATAACTTTCTTCTTCTTTCAGATAATAGCGGGCTTTTTTGTTTTGACCGCTTGCCAGCAAGTACTTTATGATTGCTACATATACATTTGGCAGCGTTTCATTTGTTAACCGCCTGTCTTTGGCGAGAGAAAGCAATTGATTGAAATATTTCTCAGCCTGTGGAAATTGCCTTAGCAGCGTATAGTTCTGCAGAAAGCTACAGGTATAATTGATCAGCTCGGTGGAATCTATCCCGGGGTATTTTTTTAGGATCCTATACAAATGCCGGTTGCATTCAGCGGGCTTCTGCATACGGATCAGGTTGTTCCCATAGTTATAAGATATAATGTAAATATCGTTATAGGACCCGTACTTTTCCGCTATGGAAAGAGCTTTTGCAAAGTATGTTGCCGAGCTCCTGTGGTCATGTAGATAATAGTAAGTACTACCAAGATGATTGTAGATGGTGCATAGTTCAAGACTGGTATCCTTTAGCCTTTCAGCCGTCTGTACAGCCAGAAGACCGTATTGCAGCGCATCATTCAGGTTGCCCAGCGAACAGGAAACGTCCCCCACCAGATCATATATCCCCTCCAATTGAGGTTCATTTATGGATTGGTATAGTTTTAAGGATTGTTTTAGCTCACTCAAAGATTGCAGGTAGTCTCCTCTCATCTGTCGTACGTCTGCGAGTTCCTTCAAGGCGTCTGCTTCTTTTTTTACATTACCTGCCAGGTGAAATGCATTCACAGCTTGCTGTATATAGCCGAACTTATCGGAGAACTGGCTTTCAGATAAGTCATAGTATCCTGCAAGCTCCCAGTAAGCATAACCAAGATCGGTCAGCAATCTGAGATCCGTAAATAGACGGATTGCGCGATGCACATAATCTTTTCCTATTTCCCTCTGATGTGTTTTACTAAAGACCCTGGACTCGGCAATATAGCAATTCGCTATGCCCTTTATATAGTTCAATCGGGTGCAGATGGTTTCCGCCTTTTTTGCAAAAAGCATCGCACTATCCAGACCCGCCTGATCTGAACGGTTTTTGTAATAGTCATAGCTAAGGTCAAGCAGCCGTCCTACGGTCAACGTATCCGGACTGTTTGCCGCCGGCTGCTGTCCGGATACCGTGAAAAATAACCCGGCTACAATCAGGAAAAGTATAAAGCCCACACGCATAAGTTAGTTTTTGGTGAATGCTCACAAATCGGGCCGTTCCGGATGTATGCTGCGATGCAAATAAATATACGATTTATTGACCACAGTCTTTTGCGGTATCGCCATCCAAACCGCCAATAGTTGCGGTGGGGTCTGTTTTTATTTATTTGTATTTCTTTGTTTTCCAATATATTGATTTGGTGGCATTCTTATTGGCCTTGTTATCGTCTATAAAATTGAGCAATATGCAACCGGCAACAGTAGTCTTTATAACAGGGGCGTTTATCCATCACAGCTGTTGGAATGAGTGGAGGACGTATTTTGAACAGAAAGGTTTCAAAACAATCGCGCCGCCCTGGCCGCACAAAGACGCTTCACCGGAGATCCTGCGCAACAGTCATCCAAACGCAGAGATCGCCTCCAACAGGCTTGCCCTGTTGACGGATCATTATGAGAAAATTATTCGGCAACTACCGGAAAAACCTGTCCTCATCGGCCATTCCATCGGCGGTCTGATCGTTCAGATCTTGTTACAAAGAGGGGTGGGATCTTCCGGAGTTGCCATCCATTCGGTGCCCCCGCAGGGCGTTTTTACCTTTAAACTTTCCTTTTTAAAGGCCGGATGGGGACCGCTTGGCTTTTTCACTTCCGCCAGAAGATCTTTCCTGATGTCTTTTGAACAATGGAAGTACGCATTTACCAATGGCATGGACTATGATGCACAGAAGGGATCGTATTACAAATACGCCATACCGGAATCCAAATTGATCGTCAGAGATACCATTACCCGGGCTGCGAAAGTTAAATTCTCCAGCCCGCGTGCTCCTTTATTATTGACCTCGGGAACCGCTGACAATACCATACCGGCTTCCCTTAACTATGCAAATTATAAAAAATACAGAAAAAACAATTCGATCACCGACTATAAAGTATTTGAAGGAAGGAATCATTTTGTTTTGGGGCAGCCTACATGGAGGGAGGATGCTGACTATATACTGGAATGGCTCAGCAAGCTTCAATAAGTAATCCACATTTTATAATAAAAAAATGATAATATGATACGTAAACAATTATTAAGCATTATTTTTATGCTCATGCTGTTTGCTGCATGCACAAACGACCAGGCCAGTTCAAAAACATCATCCGACACTGCGACGGCGGCCAGTAGCGACCCGGCTGTTCCACCCGCCTCCCCCCCTGCAAATTTTAAACATATGACTGCCAAAGTGAACGGTGTGAACATCCACTATGTGATTGGCGGATACGGAGAGCCGCTGGTGCTGATACATGGCTTTGGTCAAAACTGGTATATGTGGAATCGCCTGCTGCCTGAATTTTCCAAGCATTTTACCGTTATCGCCCCGGATCTGCGGGGTGTGGGAGAAAGCGATAAGCCGGATAGCGGCTATGATAAAAAGACCATGGCAAAAGACATACATGAATTGGTAAGATCGCTGGGATTCCAATCTGCCAGTGTCGCCGGTCATGACATAGGATTGATGGTAGCTTATGCTTATGCCGCACAATTCCCGGGCGAAGTGAAGAAGCTGGCATTAATGGATGCTTTATTACCGGGTATCGAGCCGGTGTGGACCCAGGTAAAAAATTCTGCCTGGTGGTTTGGTTTTTTTGCCTTCCCTGCCTCCAGTGAATTGGTAGCCGGCAAGGAAAAGCTGTTTCTCACCAATTTCTGGCCAGTGGTCGGCCACGTACATAATGCTTTTACCGCAGATGAGACCAATGAATTTGTCCGGGCCTACTCCGTCCGGGGAGCTACTTATGGAGCATTCCATTGGTTTGCTGCATTTAACCAGGATGCGATAGACAATGTTGCCTTTATGAAGAAAAAGCTACCTATGCCCTTGCTGGCCCTGGGAGGTGAGTACTTTGGCGCTGCTTTTCTGGTAGACCATTGCAAACTGGTGGCGGATCATGTTTCCGGGGCCAATATAAAAGGTTCAGGGCATTGGGTTGTCCAGGAGAATACGGCTCAGGTTCAAAAAGATCTGGTGGATTTTTTTACGGGGAAGTAACGTTCTTAATCATCAATTAAATCCCAAAATATGAACAAGATCACAGTAAAAGACGGAACAGAGATCTACTATAAAGACTGGGGAACAGGCCAACCACTTGTCTTTCATCATGGCTGGCCGTTGTCCGGCGATGACTGGGATGCCCAGATGATCTATTTCCTTCACCAGGGCTACAGGGTCATCGCTCACGATCGCAGAGGACATGGCAGGTCCAGCCAGACGGCGATAGGTCAGGACATGGACACCTTTGCTTCAGACGTCGCCGCACTTACCGAGGCCCTCGATCTAAAGAACGCGATCCACATCGGCCACTCGACAGGCGGTGGGGAAGTGATCCGTTATGCTGCCAAATATGGCAAAGGACGCGTGGCAAAAGCGGTCCTGATAAGCGCGGTAACGCCTATCATGGTGAAAAACGAACGTAACCCGGACGGCGTGCCTTTATCCGTGTTTGATGACATACGCCTGAGCACTGCCACTAACCGCCAGCAGTTCTTTCAGGACTTCACCATCCCCTTTTTTGGATATAACCGGGAGGGCGCTAAAATATCGCAGGGCGTTCGTGATAATTGGTGGCGTCAGGGCATGATGGGTTCCATAACAGCTCATTATGATTGTATTAAAGCTTTTTCGGAAACAGACTTTACCGAAGATCTGAAGAGCGTGGATATTCCTGTTCTTGTGATGCATGGGGAAGATGATCAGATCGTCCCGTTCGCTCTTACAGCGGTCAAAGCTGTTAAGCTATTAAAGCACGGGAAGCTGATCTCTTATCCCGGCTTTCCGCATGGCATGCCGACAACAGAGGCTGCGACCATCAACAGGGATTTGTTAGCGTTTATCAAAGGATAGGTCAGTCCGGATATTTGCGCAGCCTGGTTGAACGCCCGCTTGTTGACAGTGCTTTATTGACCAGCGCTAAAATGGGAATGATACACGCCAATATCACAATATAGCTGAGTGAAAGCGTTTTTTGATCACTTATCCGAAGCGTACCGGCGATCAGATAACTTACTATTGAAAACACCACATATGACGCCCCGCTGACAACACCGCTTGCGGTTGCTGCATACGCCGGAAAGCGATTTACGGCATAGGTAAAATACGTGTTGTAGGTAAAACCCTGGAAAAAATGGATGATCACAACAAAAATTATGATCGTATACAGATTGTAATATATAGCGCCTGTCATAAACATAGCTATTGCGGTGATGATCTGGACCAGGTTGGCTATTCTCAGTTTTCTTTCCAGGGGGCGGTTAATGACTTGTTTTGCAAATAATCCGCCGGCAAATATCGCTCCCCCGGAAATAAGCGCACAATAGCCTGTTACCACAGGGGACAGGTTAAAACCGTGTTCCACGATAAAAGGGATAGCCATCCCAAATACCATCACCATCGCATAGCTTAGACCCAGGACCAGGATACCAATACTGAAATCATATGCTTTTAACAATTCACCATAAGTCCTCAGAATCGCCTTTGGATGGAACGGCTGCTTTGTAAGAATGGTTTCTCCGCCGTATATGAGCTCCAATACCAGCATGACGAAGGCGTAGATGGCTAAAAAATAAAAGTTTGCCCGCCAGCCAAGTCCGCTCTGAAGATAACCGCCGGCAAAGGGTGCGATTATAGGGGCTGTCGACCAAACAACAGTCAATAGACTGGTGTAGTACTTCCTTTTCTCCCCGGCGTAGACATCGATAAAAAATGCACGCCTGGACACCATTATTAAGGCAATTGCCAACCCCTGTATGGATCGCATTAACAAAATGAGATCGATACGGCTGGTGAGAATGATCCCAACATTACAGAGGATGAATACAGACAAAGAAACCAAATTGATCTGGTAGCGCCCATAGCTATCCACCAGACGGCCAAGCAACAGTTGTCCAATTCCATAGCTGATGAGAAATATTGTCATGGTTAATTTTATATCGGCTGCGCTTACATGCAGGTCCGACACCATATCCGGAAAAGATGGTATGTAGACATCTATTGAAAAACCAGAGATGGGGATCAAGCCAAAAGCCAAAAAAGTACAAATCCGTTCGTTATCTTTTTTTAACACCTTTTCAATTATTTTATTTCCTGTACAGACTCAAAGGTATTTCAACAATGGAGTATCTTTATATGCCAATTTTAAGATAATGGGTAGTCCAATTTTGTCGCACTATTTTGAAAATATTTCCCTGGATCATGGGTCCGGAAGAGCTGTTTATCTCCAGCTTGCAGACGCTGTTTTATCCCTGATCAGGGGCGGAAAATTGCGTTCCGGGCAAAAGCTGCCGGGTTCGAGGGATGTTGCGTCGTTGTTGGGTATCAATAGGCTGACGGTTTCCAGGGCTTATGAAGAGTTGCAAACACAAGGTTGGCTGGAAAGTTTTGTTGGCCGGGGGACATTTATAACTTCCCATATAACAGACCGCCGGCCCAAAGCATTAAGTGGAAAGTCGGTGGCGGCCTCCATAAAAAGGGCTGGATTTATCGTGCCGTCTGTAGAACACCCCGATATTACTTCTGACATTCCCGTCACAGAACTTCACCTGGATGACGGGTACCCTGATCCCAGGCTTGCGCCGCTGAAAGAGTTTTATCGTGCATACCGCACCCAGTTGACAAGAAGTGGACTGTACAGCAAATTCGGCAGTTACGGAAACCCGGCCGGCCCCCTATACTATAGGTAAGCGCTCTCAATTTACCTTAATGAAACAAGGGCGTTAAAAACAACCGCGAAAAACATTTTGTCTGTCAGAGGCACTTTAATGGGTATGAACCTGGTCTGTAACACGCTGATCAGCCAGGGCGATGTCGTTGTTTCAGGTATTCCGGGATGGAAAAGGGCAGAAAATAATTTTGCTCACGCCGGAGCTAAACACATCGGCATACGGGTGGACGAGCACGGATTGGTGGTGGACGAGCTAAAAAAGATATGTAAAAGACAAAAAGTAAGAATGGTATATGTGACATCACACCATCATTACCCCACTACTACGGCTTTACGCATCGACCGGAGGTTGGAATTGTTACAACTTGCCAACGAATACGGATTTATCATATTCGAAGATGATTACGATTATGATTTTCACTATAAGAACCGACCGTTATTGCCGCTGGCCAGCGCTGATGAGAACGGTATGGTCATATACTGCGGCTCATTCAGCAAAAGTTTTTCCCCGGCTTTTAGGATAGGATACCTGGTCGCCGCGGAGAATGTCATACAACACCTGGCCGGTGTCCGAGTTCTATTGGACCGTCAGGGAGATCACATGCTGGATAATGCGATGGCCGACTTATTAATTGACGGGACTTTCCAAAGATACCTGAGAAAAACGATGGCTATCTATGGACAACGGCGCAATCTATTCTGTGAATTACTGACGCGGGAATTGAAAGATACGATTCATTTCACCATTCCGGAAGGAGGTCTGGCGGTTTGGACCACATTCCGCAGATCGATCAGTGTCGAAAGAATAGCCCAATTGGCCCGCACGAAAGGGCTATCCATTTCTGATGGGAAACTGCACCAATACCCGGGCTACAACACTAATTCGATCAGGCTTGGTTTCGCCTCCTCTTCACAGGAAGAGTTGATAAAAAGCGTTGAGATACTAAGAGGGTTGAGCAACTAACCAGGGGAACAGACTTTACCGAAGATCTGAAGAGCGTGGATATTCCTGTTCTTGTGATGCATGGTGAAGATGATCAGATCGCCCCATTTGGGCGGCCTGGTTGAACGCCGGGCCGCCCAATTAATGTGACTATGATAAGATGATGTGCCGTACAAATACGATAGTACCGCGCTTGCACAGCCGGCGTTTCCAATGGTTTCTACGATTGTATGATTTTCAGAAAGAATTACTAACTTAATGCTCAAATACCTTATGCCTGTGAGAGAAAATCTGAAAGACTCTACAATAATTATAGGTATTCTTGACCGTTTATACATCATATACGGATCTGCAGCTGCTGCAATCCCTCCGGCAAAGCGATGAAGGCGCTTTTACGGAACTCTATAACCGCTATTGGGAACGATTATACCGGTCGGCCTACAGGAAATTGACCGATAAAGAACAGGCAAAGGAGATCGTCCACGATGTATTAGTCGATATCTGGCGCCGCAGAGAAGATTTATCGATAGAATATCTACCCGCCTACCTGGAAAAAGCGGTCCGCTTCAGGACCATCAATTATATAAGCCGGCACCAGGCCCCCGCCTTTTTTGACCTGTTCGAGACAGCCCTTCGTTCGCCTTTCGAGGCTGATAGTCAAATTAATATGCAGGAATTTATGCGTCTCCTGGAGGCATGGATTGAACTTTTACCTGAAAAACGCCGGCGCATTTTTATCAAATATTATTTTGAAAACCTTTCCGCCCGGGAGATCGCCCGGGAGATGGATCTCCCGTTAAAAACAGTGCAAAACAATATCAGCCTTGCCCTGCAATATCTGCGCAACCGGTTCAGCCACCTGCTGGTCCTTATGATCCTTATGTCTCACAACATTTTATCCTAAAAGATATTTCCCGAGAAAAAAATCTCCTTTTTTTCGGGAAGACGTTAATTTTTTGTGACTATATATAGACAAACGGTTCCTGTATGCTCACCCGGCTGGATAAAAAATTCCTGGAAAGTGCCCTGAAAAGGTATGAAAGTGGACAGTGCAGTCCTGCCGAATTGCATTTTATAGAAACCTGGATGGATTACCAGGATAAAATAAACAAAGACGTAGACCCCCTTGAAGACCTGGATGCCGGCGCCAGGACAGCGCTCATGGAAGAAATGAAGCTGCGGCTTTTGGAGGATATCAGGCATGAAGAAAAGGTAATTGAATTGCCTCCCGCAAGGAAGATCCGTTGGCTTTGGAGGGCGGCGGCAGTCATAGTAGTCCTTGTCGGCGGGACGCTGGCTTACCGGACTTTTCTTAATCCCAAAGATGCGGGGCAGCCCTCGAATATAACCGCTCACATCCAACAAGACCGCCCGCCCGGCGCCACACAGGCGGTTTTAAAGCTGGCAGGCGGACGGGAAATTTTTTTAGACAGTACAAAGGGGAAAATTGCTGAAAGCGACGGCCAGGTGATAAATAATGAACATGGCGCCCTGCATTATGACGGAAAAGGCACGGCAGCGGAATATCATACTTTGGCCACTCCCCGCGGCGGACAATATCAGCTTGAATTACCGGATGGCACCCGGGTGTGGTTAAACGCCGCTTCTTCGATCACCTATCCTACAGTATTCACCGGCAAAGAACGTAAAGTGACGGTCAGAGGCGAAGTGTATTTCGAAGTTGCCCACAACCCTGCCCGGCCCTTTATCGTGGATGTCGATGGCAGGTCGGCGGTGGAAGTATTAGGGACAAGCTTCGACGTAAATGCCTATTCCGATGAACCGGGTATCGCCACCACGCTTTTGGAAGGCGCCATAAGTGTTGCCGCGGGTGATAAAAAGCAGCAGCTGGCGCCCGGGCAGCAGGCGCTGGTGACGGCGGACGGCCTCCAATGGCGAAAGGATGTCAACACCAGGGAGGTCGTTGCATGGAAAGAAGGGCTGTTCCGGTTTGAAAATGCGAACATCGAAACCATCATGAGACAGCTGTCCAGGTGGTATGATGTGGAAGTGGTGTACAAAGGCGGAAAAGTAAAAGAATATTTTAACACCACGATCCCCAGGAATATACATCTTTCCAAAGTATTAGAATTACTGGAGCTGACAGGACTGATCCATTTTCAAATGGAGGATAAGAAGATCGTCGTCACTCCTTAAAACCAAAACATTAACGAGGTTAAGGCTATGAGAATTATTGCATTATTTATTGCCGGCCTGCTGGCCGGGACTCACGTACGTGCGCAAAACGTGACTTTGCGGCTAAAAAATGAACCGCTGCTGAAAGCATTCCAGGAAATTGAAAAACAAACGCATTACACGTTTGTCTTTACAAAATCACAGGTGGACAGCGCCGGGAAAATTACGGTCAATCTGACCGATGCGCCCCTGCTTTACGCACTCGATGAGTGTCTTAGATCAAAGAGGTTATCTTATCATACCAAGGACGATAAGTTTATCGTCATCGAGACAAAGCCGCTGGAGTTCAAAATAGCTGGCGAACCGGAAAGTTTCCGGATCTATGGAAAAGTTACTGACCCGAAGGGACAACCGTTGACAGGTGTAAGCATCGTCGCTAAAGGAACGACCCACGGTACCGTAACAGACCCATTGGGGAATTTCCAGCTGGACGATGTTGCAAAAAAAAACACGCTCGTTTTTAGTTACATCGGGTATAAAACAACGGAGTTAAACATCAATAACAAAAATAACCTGGCAGTAAAGCTCGCGCCGCAGGACACCAGCCTGGAAAACGTGGTGATATCCACCGGGTATCAGAAAATAGAGCAGAAATACCTCACAGGGGCCGTTACCTCCCTCAAAATGGATTCCATCAACCAGCCCGGGCTTACCACGGTGGATAAAATGCTCGAAGGCCGTGTGCCGGGGCTTACTTATATGCAAAATTCCGGACAGCCCGGTGTTGCGCCGAAATTACGCATACGGGGTACTTCTACGTTGCTGGGCTCGCAGGAACCTCTTTGGGTAGTGGACGGCATCGTCCAATCAGACCCGGTCCCTATCTCCGCCGACAAGATCAACAACCTGGACTTTGTAAACCTGGTGGGAAATGCAATTTCGGGACTAAACCCAAACGATATAGATCAGATAGATGTGTTGAAAGATGCGGCCGCCACCGCGCTCTACGGTGTCAGGGCGGCGAATGGCGTCATTGCGATCACTACAAAAAGAGGTAAACCGGGCCCTCCTGTTGTAAACTATGTCGTTAACGGTACTTACACCCGAAGGCCCCGGTACACGGATAAGGAAGTGTACATGATGAATTCAAAGGAGCGAGTGGACGTATCCCGTGAGCTGATCGAAAAACAGATCCCCATCCTGGGAAACCCCGAAGGATATGAGAAAGCTATTGTTGATTATTACAATGGTTTTATCGATTATGATACCTATAAGCAAAAGGTTGACCGGGCCGAGACGGTCAATACGGACTGGTTCAAGGCAGTAACAAACGATGTGTTTACGTCCAATCATATGCTGGGGATCTCGGGCGGCAACCAGGTCAGCCGTTATTATGCCTCAGTGGGATATACCAATGATCAAGGAGTGATCAAAGGGGAGTATAATAAACGTTATACACAACAGATAAAATTTGACGTGAATTATAAAAATTTTAAAGCTCAATTCAGTATTCTTGGGAACAATGAAAGGAGGCATTATGTTCCGGATGAGCTGGGTATCCTCAATTATGCATACGCCACCAACCGCTCCATCCCCTTATATAACGAAGATGGAAGCCTGTATTATTATCGCACCTATTCGAACAGCACGTTTTCGCAACCCACATTTAATGTGATCAATGAAATGAACCACTCCGGCCAGACGGTGGAAAGTGATAATTATACAGGTATCGCAAATTTGAACTACCAGGTCATACCTGGTCTGCAGCTAAACGCCGTTCTGTCTTATACCACCAACAACACTGAACAGCGTACCTGGTTTGATGAAAAAACCAACTGGGCGGATGTGACAAGAAGATATCCCGGAAATGCGCAGTTCGATCTGATCCCTTTTGGCGGCGAGCTGCGCCAGCAAAGTACCCGTCAAAGATCATACACCGTACGCGGTCAGGCTGATTACAGCCGGTACCTGGATGCAGATAAAAAAAACTTACTGAATATCACGCTGGGCGCGGAGGCGTCATCCAAAAAAAACAGCGATCTCGCACAAATACACAGAGGATATTACCCCGAACGGGGTTACACCTTTGCCAACATCGATCTGAATGCCTATCCCGGATATGCTCAGTGGATACGTACCAGCGGACAGCCTGTGATCACAGAAGGGCTTTCCAATCTGGCCTCCCTCTATATGACCGCAACCTACATTTATAATGACCGGTATATCCTTAGCGCCAGCACGCGTTCCGATTTTTCCAACGCATTCGGTAGCCGCAGCAACGAACGTTTTTTGCCTACCTATGGGATCTCCGGCCGGTGGAACATGCACAACGATCTGCTAAAAAACGAGAGGTGGGTAGACCTGGCGGCGCTTCGTCTGTCTTACGGTACGCAAGGTAATATGCTCCCCAATCAGACCCCTTATACGATCATTCAGCAAGGCTCTTTCAGCAGCTATTATGGCGCTTTTGGCTCTACTGTCGTAGCTTTTCCCAATCCTGATCTGAAATGGGAAAAAACGGATTCATACAATGCCGGGCTCGATTTTTCATTTCTTAACAATAAGATCAACGGCTCTATCTCGTTCTTCTACAAAAGAACGACGAATGCATTCCTAACGAAGAAAGTATCCGCGATCAATGGAACGACGGATTATGTCGTCAACGGAGGTACGGTAGAGAATAAAGGCGTAGAGCTGGCTTTTAATTTTATGCCCATCAACAACGCCGGACATGGAGGAAGTAAAAGAGGATTTGTATGGCGCGTCGATCCGCAATTAGGCCAGGTATTCAATACCCTGCTCAACAAAACGCTCCAGACCAATAATGTATTGGTCGATCTTACGAATGTCACCTACCAGGATTTTTTAAACGGGATGGTCCCTGTCAATGGCCGGGCGATCAATACTTTTTATGCTTACCGTTTTGAAGGATTGGATCATAACACGGGACAACCGATTTTTTATGGAGCAGAACCCGGCAAAAGCGCGGAGTTGGCAGACGCATACACCAGGATGTCGAAGGAAGAAGTTTTTAAAGCGATGATGAAAGAAGCCGGAAGGCGGGTGCCTGTCATCCAGGGGGGAGTTTCCAATTATATGGGGTACAGGAACTGGTCGTTAAATTTCACCTTCACCTATAGCCTGGGAAGCAAGATCCGTCTGTTGCGGATCGCCTCGGGTACATATGGAACGTACAGGCCCACCACGCAGCAAAACCTGCGTCGGGAATTTGTCGACCGGTGGCGCTATCCCGGGGATGAGCTGCATACTAATATCCCCGGTGTTCAGGGAGTAAACGTTCCTGCTCCCTGGTGGCTGCAGACACTTGTTCCTGTGGAATTTGCCAGTAGTTACTACCAGATGTATGACGATGCCGATATCAGAGTGGTCAGCGGCAACTATGTAAAATTGCAGTCGGCGGATATCAGCTACAATTTCAATGCCGGGTTGTGTAATGAGCTTCACATAAAGGCTGCACGGTTAAGCCTGGCGGGTTCGAATTTATTTACGATCGCCGGCAGTGCTTTGAGAGGACAGGATGTATCCCAATCCGGAACTACACCCAATATCAACCTGTCGGTAAGACCTGTGTATTCGTTCAACATCAATGTAAGTTTTTAAAACCAATTGTGATGACAATAAGAACTTTTATTGCGGTGGTATCGGGGGTCCTAGTTGTTACGGCCTCATCCTGCAAGAAATTCCTGGCTACCTATTCGCAAAACCAGGTCTTTGTGACAAAGGCTACCGACCTGGATGAAATACTGGTGGGAGAAGGGTATCCTGAATATTGTGGTGACAGCAGATACCTGTTTATCATGGATGATGATGCTGTAGAAAATCCTCCTGCAGAGACGCCGGCCGGAGGTGATATAGGCGTTTCTTTTTTAGAAAGCTTTTATTACTGGCAACCTAACCCATATCTCGCGTCCAACGGATATGTCGCCACCTATGAACAAACCATGTTTTATTACATCTATAAAAGTATTTCCCGTATCAATACGGTGATCTTCAATGTGCCGTTGATGCGGGCGAAAGGCGAGCCTGACAGCATCCTGGTGAGGGTGGACGGTGAAGCACATTTTTTACGAGGCCTGTATTATCTGATGCTGGTAAATACTTTCGGAGAGCCCTACAGCCCGGCTACCGCGAATAAAGATATCGGAGTGCCATTAAAGACAGATCCTGCTATAGAAGACAAATTCTTCTCCCGGGCAACGGTAAAGCAGGTGTATGACCAGGTGGTTGCCGATCTGCAGACGGCAGAAAAAGAACTGGAAAGATTTAATGCAGCATCGGTGCTCCGGGCCAACCAGGCCGCCGCACAGGCGCTGTTAAGCCGGGTATACCTGTATATGGAAAATTATGACAGCGCTATCTCTTATGCCGATAAGGTGACCGGGAGGGATTATAAGATCACCGATCTGAACAACTTCGACGATAGTAAGGATTTTCTACAGCTGAAGTCTCCTGAAACTATTTTCAACCTGGATAACAATATGTCTACCATTGTCTCTGTTTTATTTGATAATACTATCTATACAACGGATGTTTATCGTGCATCTGACGACCTGCTCAACAGCTTTCCCCAAGGCGATCTGCGTAAGGATGCCTTTTTTAAAACGACGAGTACGGGTGCGGTCCCGGCAAAAGCAGGCAAGGACGGTTCATATGATGTGTCCGATGCTTTTCTTATCCGGCTGCCTGAAATATACCTCAATAAAGCCGAAGCGCTCGCCATATCAGGCAAGGAGGCCGAAGCCATTGCCCTGCTGCAGGAGTTGAGAAAAAACCGGTTAAAGCCTGAAAACCTTACTACGGTGTCGTTGTCAGGCGCCGACCTGGTAAATTTCATCCGGGACGAACGCCGGAGAGAGCTTTGTTTTGAAACGCACCGCTGGTTCGACCTCCGGCGCTACGCGGTAAACAGCAAATATCCATATAGCAAGACAATCCATCATATTTCTTATGCTTATAACGCCACCGGGCGCTATGTACAAGGCTATTACGAATTAAAACCGTATGACCAGGATAAGACTGCTTATGTGGTCCCTATTCATCCGGATGAAATTTCCTTTAATCAGGGTGTTTTAACCAACGAGCAGCGCCCCGTCAGACCGTTGATCAAATAATTTATAATCTCAAATCCGCAGCCGATCATGCAAAAAAATCGTATTTGGATCATAGCAGGTATATTGACGGTGACAGCCTGTAAAAAAGAAGCGCCGCTCAAACCCAGTGACGCGGACGAAAATTATCTGACTGTAAAGGATAACCCTTCCGACCCGGTGGACCATGCCATATACCAATTCTATCAAAACACCGGCGTTTCTTTATTTTATAACGACACCATCGGCCGGAAACAGGTGGCAGACAGCGCCGGCATTCCTCAGTATCTTTATCTGCGTCTTGCCGTTGCCTATTCCCTGGCGGGCATCGATAATAATGTGAACTTCACATTGCTAAAAGATAAACAGCAGGTAGTACCGATGCTGGACCTGCTGAAAAACGATGTGCTTCCTTTTATCCCGGATTCCCTCTCCAGGGCCTGTATTTTATTGGTGGATTCATTGACATTCAATGGCACACCTAGCGGGTTTCCCTTTTCGCCCGGGTTCAATTCATATAGCGGCTTTAATACCATTGCAATAAGAACAGTAGATCCCGATACGATGTCTGCTGATGCGCGAAGAAAATATGTGGCTTCTGTTTTGGGTGACCTGGGAGGTCAGCAATTGGGGGCGACCCAGTTTTCGAGATTGAATGACTTTTATAATATCTCTGTGGTTCTGTCTCCTCCAGGATTCTGTTATGGAGCAAGATTTAGTAATCTTTCTCCCGATGGCGGAAAAACACCGGAAGACTTTGGATTTATCGCCTGGTTTCAATATGACGGAGACATTTACACCCCTGACACGTATACTGATGTCAAATCTTATGTAGCGGCAGTGATAAACTATACGCCAGCTTCATTTGCCGCTGTGTATGCCGGCTACCCGGCCGTTATCGAGAAATTCAATTATATCAGGCCATTGGTGAAGTCGCTGGGATTTCAGCTTCCCGAATAAAGAAAATATCAATGGAGGAAATGGTATTTAATAAGATGGTGCAATTATATTCCGGAAAACTGCTGACTATTGCCGTCCAGGTTACAAAAGACCAACAGACAGCTGAAGACATCGTGCAGGAGGCCTTTTTAAAGCTTTGGGAAAAAAGAGTTGAAATAATTCCGGAGACAGTCGGTAGCTGGCTCTATAAAGTAACCTATAACCTGGCTTTTAAGCACCTGAGAAGAGAATCTATAAAAACACAGATATATACTTCATTGCGGAATAATTCAAATGAATGGTATTCGCAGGTAGAAGAGTCCCTGCTTGTCAAAGAAAAGAAGTTATTCCTTGAGAAGACCTGGCGTCAGCTGCCGCGTCAGCAACAGCTGGTATATCAAATGAGCTGCAGAGAGGGACTATCGAGAAACGAAATAGCAGGTGTGCTGAATATTTCCCCCAACACGGTCAAAAATCACCTGGTCAGGGCCGCTCGATTTATAAAAGAAAATGTAGTAGCGTTTTCTTTGCTGCTCATCTTTTTTGTTCTTAACAATATGTTTTTCAAAAATAGTAGTACAACTCCTGCTCTCAAGGATATATATAAGGTAAAGCCTGTTGCCGGCCCTTTTCTTTCGCTTGCACACCGGCGATAATCGCAAAAATCATATTTTATGGCTTCTATATTGAAGACGGAGAATCTTTCTCACAGGTATTCCAGTGCCTGGGCTATCCGGAACATCGATATCGAGATCGACCGATCAGGCATCATCGGGCTATTGGGCTCCAACGGCGCAGGCAAATCTACCACAATGAATATCATTTGCGGTGTTCTGAACCAGACGGAAGGGAGCGTATACATCGATGGTGTCGACCTGAGAAAAGAACCCGAGGCCGCGAAAAAGCAAATTGGATTTTTACCCCAGACCCCGCCTTTATACACGGATCTGACCATCGACGAGTATCTCAGCTTTTGTGCTGAAATGCGACTGATCGGACGGGGAAAGATAAGGGCGGCGGTCAATGAAGCTAAAGAACGGTGCGGGATTGCGCATTTCAGCTCGCGACTGATAAAAAACCTTTCAGGGGGCTATCGTCAGCGTGTAGGCATAGCCCAGGCAATCATCCATAAGCCCAGGCTGGTAGTAATGGATGAGCCCACCAATGGTCTGGACCCTAACCAATTGATAGAGGCCAGAAAGCTGATCAGGGAGATAGCGGTGGATCATACGGTCCTTTTGTCATCGCATATTCTGTCGGAGATCAACCTTCTCTGCAGGGAGATCATCATGATAGAGGCCGGCAGGATCGTCTTTTCAGACAGCATGGATGCTTTCAACAATTATGTACAGGCAAAGACCCTGTTTATGCGCATGGAGAACCCTCCCGGAAAAGAGGACCTGATGAAAATAATCGGTGTAAGCCGGGCAGAGTTCATTACTTCCAGCCAGGTGCGGGTATATTTCGACGGATCTTATGAAGACTTGTCGGAGCGGCTGATCAGGACAAGCCTGGCGCAGGACTGGAAGCTGAAGGAGATATCCCTTGATAAAGGGCAGCTGGATGATATTTTCAAACAATTATCAAATCAGGTATCGTGATCAAGATAGCAAAGAACGAGCTGCGTAATTTATTCTTTTCCCCTGTAGCCTGGTTTCTCCTCATCATGTTCCTTATCATGTGCGGATATTTTTACACCGGGATCATGTATCCCCTGGCTAAGGAAACCGATCATCTTATCAGGCAGGACCCCAATTGGATATATTTACCCACCCTATCGATAACGGCAAATATCTTCCAGCCTTTTTTTGCCGCCTTACTCCCTAATATGTATTTATTCGTTCCGCTGCTGACGATGAGCGTTGTCAGCCGGGAGTTCAATAACGGCACGATCAAGCTGCTTTATTCTTGCCCTATCACCTTAAATAGGATCGTGCTGGGTAAATACCTGGCCATGATGATCTATAATTTCGCCGTCATGCTTGTCCTGGGTATTTTTATCGTTTCAGGCGCTTTTGATATAAAATCCCTTGATTATCCACCATTGCTTTCCGCCATCCTGGGTTTTTATCTGTTGTTGTGCTCGCTCACCGCGATTGGACTTTTCATGTCAAGCCTTACCACATACCCGATTGTATCGGCGATCGCCAGTTTTACCGTTCTTTTTATACTGATGACCATCGGAGGGCTATGGCAACAATATGATCTTGTGAGGGACCTTACCTGGTTCCTGTCTGTCAGAGATCGTACGGAAAAAATGATGGTGGGTTTAATTACTACAAAAGACGTGATCTACTACCTGGTGATCATGTATATGTTCGTCGGCTTTACAATATTAAAACTAAAGGCCGGAAGGGAAACGAAACCGGCATATATAAAAACCATCCGGCATGTAACGGTCGTCGCATCCGGTTTATTGATAGGATATATCAGCTCAAGACCGGGTTTCATCGGTTACTGGGATACGACAGCACTGAAGACAAATACCTTGCATCCCAGGACACAGAAGATATTAAGGGAAATGCGTGACAGCACGCTCGAGGTGACCCTTTATGTCAATTTATTGGATCACAATACTCCCGGTCAGTGGCTTCCAAAAACGCGGAATATTTATATGGATATATGGGAGCCCTATATACGTTATAAACCCAATATTACACTCAAATACGAATATTATTATGATCTCTTGCCCGGCGATAGTTCGTATTACAAACAATTTCCCGGGAAGACCTTAAGACAGATAGCCGGGCTTATGGCGAAAGGATACCAGGTAAATGCTGCAATATTCAAATCCCCGGAAGAAATGCATAAGCTAACGGATCTGAAGCAGGAGGCATATGTGATGGTCATGCAATTGAAATACAAAGGACGTACAACCTTTCTTCGGTTTTTACCCAGCCAGACAGGGATGAATTTTGATGAAGGGTCGACAGAGCCGAATATCATCGCGTCATTGGCCCGGCTAACAGGAGTAAAAATGCCCCGGGTGGCGTTTGTCAGCGGTGAGCTGGAGCGCAACATTTATAAGCGCGGGGAACGGGAATACAATATGCATGCTATAGGGAATAATGGAGATCAGACTTATATAAAAAGGATTGCGTTAACCAATCTGGGTTTTGATGTAGATACGCTGAACCTCGCAGCACAGGATATCCCGGGCGATCTTGCTATATTGGTACTTGCGGATCCAAAAATGGAACTAAGTCCTGCTGTTCTCGATAAGCTCAGGGCATATATTGTCAAGGGCGGGAATATGCTGATATTAGGAGAGCCGGGTAAACAGTACGTGCTCAATCCTTTGCTGCAATCACTGGGCGTTCGCCTGGCAGGCGGCCAACTGGTCCAGCCCAACCACGATGAAACAGCCGATCTGGTGTCGACTTATTGGACAAGGAACTATTTGAATTTAGCAGAGGAGTATGAGTTCTTATTATGGAAGCATTTACTGGATCATAAAGTTCAAGCGTACCCTCCCGTGATCAGGCTCCGGGGCATAACGACAATCGATCATGTTATCGACAGTGGTTTTACGATAAGGCCGCTGTTGATGACCGCGTCCGGAAAAGCCTGGCTTAAAGCAGGGAGACTAGTGGCTGACTCGGTTGCCCCGGTGTTTAAACATGAAGAAGGCGATCTGAATGGGGATGCTTTTCCGGTGGCCGTTCAACTCACCCGCCAAAGGCCGTCAAAAGAACAACGTATCGTGGTTTATGGAGATGCCGATATCGCCAGTAATACGGGGCTGATAACAGACCTGGTATACTCTATTTACAGCTGGCTGGATTATAACGAATTCCCGGCGTATACAAACGTTCCTTATGCCAGGGATAACCGGGTTACGATCACACCCGGCCGGGCTGCCGGGCAGAAGATAATCTATATATGGGTACTGCCTGGAATACTCCTTGTATCAGGGGCGGTGTTATTGCTGAGACGGAGGAGAAAATAATTTGCCTGCGGAGTAACTATCAGAAGAAATAAGAATAGCTGATGAATATCATATTAAAGATTGCAAAAAATGAACGGCGGCACCTGTTCTTTTCGCCTATCGCCTGGTTTGTCATCCTTGTATTTTTGGTGCAATGCGCCGTGCTTTATACCAACCCCGTGTTTGATGCGGCGAACTGGCAGGATATCATGCTGAAGAACAATCCTTCCTTTAAAGGGTTTAACCGGTCATTGACCTCTCAAATATTTGTAAAGATGGGTTTGTTTTCGAATGTGATCAATAATTTATACTTATTCATACCTGTGCTGACAATGGGCCTTATCAGCCGGGATGTAAACAGCGGAGCATATAAGCTGTTGTACTCTTCACCGGTGAGCCTCCGGCAGATAGTGCTGGGTAAGTATCTTGGCATTATGATGTACAACTTATTGCTGGTGGCAATCCTTTGTATCTTTATGATAATAGGCATGTTTAATATCATGTATGTGGATTACGGCATGTTGTTATCTGCTGCTTTGGGCTTTTACCTGTTGATATGCGCTTATTCGGCCATTGGACTTTTTATGTCCAGTCTTACCTCGTACCAGGTAGTATCCGGGTTGAGCACCTTTGCCATTATTTTTATTTTGAGCCGCATCGGCGGCTTGTGGCAACGCTATGACCTTGTAAGGGACCTCACTTATTTCCTTTCTTTGCAAAACCGTATTTGGAAAATGCTCGGGGGACTCATCGTTTCCAGGGATGTGTTCTACTTCATTATCATTGCCTGCATGTTTGTCGGTTTTACGATATTTCGACTGAAAGCCGGCAGGGAAGCCAGGCCCTGGTACGTCAGGGCCTCGCGTTATATAGCGCTCATGACAGCGGCATTGCTGATAGGCTATACCACCTCCCGCCCGATGCTGACAGCCTATTTCGATACTACCGCCAACCATCGTAATACGCTGCCTGAACCCATGCAAAAGATCATGAAGGATTTTGGCGACAGCACGTTGGAGGTGACGCTTTATACCAATCTTTTGGATGAAACCCTGAGCCGGGGGTTGCCGGAATCACGCAATGTCGACTATATGGATGTCATGTGGGAGCCCTATCTGCGGTTTAAGCCCGATATGAAATTCAAATATGTATACTATTATGATAAAAACCTTGAAGGAGCTGACAGCAATTTCCGGAAACAGTTCTCCCCGGGCACCAGCCTGAAAAAAATGGCGGAGGATGCCGTCGAGGTCATCGATGCGGATTTGTCGATGTTCAAGACGCCGGAGGAAATGCACAAGTTTATCGATTTGAAGCCGGAGGGTTACAGACTGGTCATCCAGGTAAAATACAAGGGACGGACGGACTTTTTACGTACGTTCAATGACCCTTTTTTCTGGCCTGACCTGTATAATGTCTCCGCCGCTTTTATGCGTTTGCAGCAACCTTCCCAAATACCCAAAGTATATGCGGTCACAGGTGAGCTGGAACGCAACATTTATAAAACGGGCGATCGTGAATATGCGCTCCATACGGCATATAAATGGAGCCGTGGCGCACTGGTGAACACCGGCTATGATGTAGATACCTTGAACCTGGCCACGCAGGATATCCCTGCGGATGCTACGACCCTTCTGCTGGCCGACCCAAAAATGGAGCTGTCTCCCGTAGCCCGGGATAAATTGAGCGCTTATATAAACGCCGGGGGGAATATCCTTGTAACGGGTATGCCAGGTAAACAATATGTATTGAATCCGGTCCTTCAGCAACTGGGGGTACAATTGATGAATGGGCAATTGGTGGAATCTACTTATGATGAAACACCCGATAAGGTGGTGGCCTATGCCACGGAAAATGCCGGCGGACTTGATAAGGAGCTGTCAGGCCTTAAGAAAGGATTAGAGATTAATGGAGATACCATGAAGATACTGATGCCGGGGACAACAGCGCTTCGGTACAACAACGATAGCGCATTTGATATCAAACCTTTGCTTATGACCGTCCCGGGAAGGACCTGGCTGAAAGGGGGCAGCCTGGTAATAGATTCCACTCTTCCTCCATTTAATCCCGGGGAAGGCGATATCAGGGAACATTCATTTACGACCGGCGTTCAGCTAACCCGGCGGGCCCGGCAAAAAGATCAGCGGCTTATTGTTTGCGGCAATGCGGACTTTATAAGCAATATGCGGATGGGAACAAATATTTCTATTGTTACGCCTATTTACAGCTGGCTGACATATAATAAATTTCCCATCTATATGCCGCGCCCTGATCCCAAAGACGTTTTATTGAGGATCGGAGAGGCGGGTGCGGCGGCGCAGAAAATAGTGTACGTATGGATACTGCCTGGGTTAGTGCTGCTGGCCGCTGCAATATTACTGATCAGAAGAAAGAGAAAATAACACTGTATTAAAAATAAAACGAATGTTCTTACTGACAGATGAACAGACCATCGAAGACCTGGGAATATTTGGGAAAAAAAATGGCGGCGGAGTCTATGATATTTATAACCGGCTTCATACACGGGGAGGCGAAGCGCTGCTCCAGGAGATGTTCCGTCATCCATTGTCCGACAAAGATGCTGTCAACACCCGCAGCAGCATCATCGAAAACTTTGCGCAATTGAATGGGACATTTCCTTACAACGCCTCGCTTTTCGATATGGCGGAGAAGTACCTGGCTCACCATGAAGAACATGGAAAAAGCAAGAACGGCCAGTCATCACTGGGGGAAAAGGAAATACAAAACGGCGTAAAGGCAATTATCGAGCTTATCCGCCTTACAAAAGAATTCGTTGAAAGAAATGATATAAAAAATATCACCGCTTATGCGGATGAGCGTGAAAATATCACACAGCTCCTGGCGGACCCCGCTTTTGAGCCGGTGTTCAAAGACCAGGCCAGGGAGAAACTATCGTACGCGGCAGTGACTGCATACGATGCGCTTTTCAGGATAAGCGAAGCACAAAAGGTAAAAAAACTCCTGGGGTATATCTATTACCTGGATATATATATATCTGTTGCCGGAACGGCGGTCGAAAGGAAGTTCATTTTCCCCAAAGCCCTTGCCAAAGATCGCTGCGAGATCAAACTGGAAGGCGTATATCATCCATCCTTAAAAGATCCTGTGGGTAATGACATTTCGATGCATGCTTCGAAAAATGTAATTTTTTTGACAGGCGCGAACATGGCTGGAAAGTCTACTTTTCTTCGTTCTTTAAGCACCGCATTATATGTGGCGCACATGGGCTTCCCCGTAGCTGCAAAAGCCATGGAATTTTCCATCATGGATGGGATCTATACGACCATCAATCTGCCGGACAACCTGGGCATCGGCGCCAGCCATTTTTATGCCGAGGTCCTGCGGGTAAAAAAGATGGCCTCGGAGTTGAGCACCGGCAAATCGTATTTTATTTTATTCGATGAGTTGTTCCGGGGCACCAACGTCAAAGACGCCTTCGAGGCGACCGTTGCCGTCGTAAAGGGGTTCGCCACAAAACACAACAGCATGTTTATCATCTCTTCACATATCGTTGAGGCCGGCGAAGCCCTAAAAGATATAAGCAACATCGATTATTTATACCTGCCGACACGCATGAATGGCCATGTTCCTGAATACACTTACACCTTGGAAAGAGGTATCACCGACGACCGTCATGGCATGGTGATCATCCGCAACGAAGGCATCCTGGATATATTGAAAAAAGGAAAGAAAAGGGAAAAAAACGTTTCTTTATGAGTTTTGCTATTGATAAACAAACCCTCGAAGAGCTGAACCTGTTGGGTAAATTCAGGCAGGGTTCGGTATACCACTTATTTCACCGGGTAAAAACACGGGGCGGCGAGCAATTGCTCGATCAGATGTTCCGTCATCCCCTGAATAATGCCGGTGACATCAATCACCGCAGCAGCATCATCAAATTCTTTCAATCGATGCAATCGTCTTTTCCATTCGATGTACAGCAGGTACATCTCATGAGGGAATACCTGGACCTGGCCACAAGCAGAAGTGCCGGTCTTGTCCTGGCCGGCACACTCATAAAGAAATGGCTTTCGGGGCTTACAAGGGATGAGCGGTACAAAAAAAGCGTACAGGGCCTCCAGGCTACGATCATTACCTTAAACAAATGTTACGCGTTCATAACATCGATGCCGGCCGCGTCCAATCCCTATGCCGACCGGCTCCATTTTATAAAAGAAATATTGTCTGACAGACGGATAGAAAATCTGCGCAATATCGATATTTATCAATCCCTTCCAGTAAAAACCCTGGCGTATTACGAACATTTGCTAAAGGGGCGGCTGTCTAAGGAAATGGAAGAAGTGCTGTCCTTTATTTATGAAACAGACGTTTACATCTCGGTAAGTGAAGTCGCGCGTACAAAAGGGTTCGGATTTGCCCGGGCGCTGTCTCCTGAATCCAACACTTTCTCTGCCACAGATCTCTCGCATCCTTGCATCGAAAAAGCAGTAGGCAATTCTATCCGGATGGACGCGGACAAAAATGTAATATTCCTGACGGGAGCAAATATGGCGGGCAAATCCACCCTGATGAAGTCTATAGGGATCGGCATGTATTTGGCGCATATGGGTTTTCCCGTTGCATCGCCTGAAATGGTGTTCTCGGTACGCGAGGGGCTGTATTCATCCATCAATGTAGCCGACAATATCGGTCTCGGATATAGCCATTTCTATGCCGAGGTTGTTCGGGTAAAACAGGCTGCCGAGGCGGCAGCCAGCGGAAAAAGATTGCTGTTGATGTTTGACGAATTGTTCAAGGGTACCAACGTAAAGGATGCTTTTGACGGGACTCTGGCCGTTACGGAAGGATTCGCCGATTACCACGAGTGTTTATTTATTGTCTCTACCCATATCATCGAAGTGGGAGAGTCGCTGAAGGATTACCCCAATATCCATTTTGTATATATGCCCACGATAATGGATGGACACCGTCCGCGCTATACATACCAACTGCAGGAAGGTATTACGGAGGACCGTCAGGGTATGATGATCATCCGGAATGAAGGGATCCTCGATATGCTCAATTCCTGAATTTATTTTATTGGCGCCGAAAAAGAACCGTCGGTGACCTGCAGGACCGACGTAGTGGTGGTACCGCTTTGCATAACCACCGTTCCGGAAAAGGTTCCTTTTACCGTTTGTTTATCGATGGATGTTATATTGATGATAAATGTGTCGGAGGAACTAAACGAACTTGTCGACGCGGTGTGGCTGGTCTGAACCCCATTTTTTATAGCACTGTAGATCACCAGCATAGGACTGGGACCCCCATCCAGAGTATACTCCTGTACTTTAATTGGCGCGGGGCTATTGAAAAGTGACAAAGTGAAAATTTCGGTGTTCTTGGTATCCCCGGATGTATACCCGGTGACATAGACATTGTTGGGGTCTTGTTTATGGGCAAATACATTGGTTACTAATTCACCCGTTTCCTTTCGGATTCATTACCCGTCTCCCGGCTGCTGCCTTTCACATTGGTATTCCCAAAGCTATAGGTCAGTGACGCGGCAAAGCTGCGCATGAGCTGGAAATTCTCCCAGCTCATGTTCATACCGTTGACTCGTGTATTGACGGTGGACGCGCCGGACTTTGTCAGGTCGGTGGCATTCAGGGCAATGGCCAGCTTCTTTTTCAACGTCAGCACCATCAGTCCCAGGTCCAGGGAGTAATAGGTGTTCGATCGGCCGATGTGGTCTACCTCAGGGAATTGGCACCAGAAATTGATAGCCCCTTTGATGGTCCGGTCCTTGTTGAAGGAAAAGCTGTTGTTGGTAGACAGGTATTCCCCCCAGCCGGAAATGTTGGCAATATATGCAATGCGGGAGGTTGCCCGGGTATAGTAGACATTCGCCATATTGGTGCTTTGCCACCAGGGCGTCGGGGAAATATTCACACTTTCACTGATGCCGTATTTATAGGTGCTGAGGAAGTTCAGAGGAGTACGGTACACCAGGTTCGTGTCCACCGAGGCGATGGTGACGTTGTCAAAACCGTTGCTGGTATGGCTCAGGTAGGCGGAGGTGGTTAGCCATTTCCGGTAGGTATGACTGACCTCGGCGGTCTGTGTGTACTCGGGCTGCAACGACGGATTGCCATCGAAATAGCTAAATGCCGTCAATAAGGATTTGTAGGGGTTCAGGGTCCAAAAAGTGGGCCGGTTGATGCGCTTCCCGTAGGTCAGGGAGAAGGTATGGTCTTCGTTGTGATTATATACGGCCGACAGGGATGGAAACCACTGGAGATAGTCCTGCAGGGTGGTTTTCCGGAGGGTGTGGGAATACCCCTTGGTTTGTTCTACCTCCACCCTCATGCCCGCCTGAAGATCCCAGCGGCCTGCTTTCCGGGCAGCATTGACATAGGCAGCCTGGGTATTCTCTGTATAGGTGAACTCGTTGCTCTTGGTACTGTCCATCCCGGACAGGCTTCCTGATAGGCGATAGTAAAAAGCGTTGCTGTAATTGTTGATAAAGCTCAGTTTCGCTCCAACTGAAAAGTTGGCGGCCTTTGTCGGCAGCAATACGTCCCCCTTCAGGGTGTACACGATGATGTTCTGTTTGGCGGTATTGTAGTAGAGGGTTTTGCCGGTGGACGTCTCATTACCCTTTCCGTCATAGACATTGCTCTCAAAATGGGAGTAGTCGGTGCGGTAGTAATTGAAGTAGTCCCCATCCAGGGAAAACTGCCGGCCACCGGATCCCAGCGCCTGCACATAGTGGAGGTTGAGGGATTGATTGATGGCTACCGGGTTGTAGACAGCGTAGGTCCTCAGCATGGAGTCAGCCAGCCCCGTACTCTTGGCATAAATGGGGTTGTGAACGTTGTCGTTCCCTTCATATTCTACATAATTCCAGTTGTAGACAAAGCCCACAGAGGCCTTGGGACTGAGCTTGTAGTCCCCACCCACGGTGAAGGCCTTGTTGTTGGCCTTATATATGCCGGTATCATTCAGACTCCAGGTCCGGTCAGGATAGTCGATGCCTATGATAAAACCTTCCAGTTCGGTCCACCCGGAGAAGTTTACGTTCCCGAAGAGGGAAAGGTTCCGGTGGTTGTAGTTGATATTACCCGTCGCTCCGAAGTTATTGTATCCGTTGGCCACCTTGTAGCTGGTCTGGACATTGCCGCTATACCCCTCATTTGTATTGCGTCTGGTGACGATATTGACAAGCCCGGCATTCCCGTCAGCCTCGTAGCGGGCAGAAGGGTGGGTGATGACCTCTATCTTATCCAGCTCATTAGCCGGGATTGCCCGGAGATAATTGAGCAGGTCATCTCCGGACAACTGCAGGAGCTTCCCGTTGACCATGACCCGGGTGAGCCCCTTACCCACTATGGAAACCCCGTCACTACCGGCCCGCACCCCGGGGACCTTGGTCAGCGTATTGAGAGCGTCTCCACCGGCAGCCGTAATACTGGCGCCGACATTGAAGACTGTACGATCCGCCCTTCGATCCACCAGCATTCGGGTACCCGTTACCTGGACAGCAGCAAGATCTAAGGTCTGGGATTGCAGGACGAGCATCAGGCTTGTGTCCCTGACCAGACCGATGGGCAGGCTTTGAGGGACGAAACTCACGTGGGTCACCCGCATTGTGTAGTAGCCTGCCTGGGGAACGGTGATTGAAAAAGCGCCCCGGTCGTCGCTGAGCCCGCGAAGGGTATCGCCGACACGGCACAAAGCAATAGAGACGCCGGGTACCGGATGATGCTGGACGTCTTCTACTGACCCCGTAAGATGGATTTGGGAAAAAGCCGGGAGAATGAGCAAGCAGGTAACCAAAGATAGCCAGGGCCGCCGATAAGAGATCGTCATAGTAAGCTTTGTTGACAGGATGAAAGGCTCAAATATATCGAATATTGCCTGCGGTGGGTTCTGGAATTATGGAACGATCGTAATAAAAATATATACCGCAAAGACTATTAAAAGAATAACGCCCTGCAGTATCGTGGTGCGGCCGGTCCGCAGCGATAACAGAAGAATGAAAAGAGACAACATGTATAAAACAGTTGATTTCATATCAAGCCCCAGCGTTAACGGCAATCCTTTATAAATAGCGACAAAAGCTACAGCGGGGATAGATAATCCAATACTGGCAAGGGCAGACCCCAATGCCAGGTTTAAACTGGATTGCAGCCGGTTGCCTCTGGTAGCTTGTAAAGCAGATATGCCTTCCGGCAGCAATACTATCATAGCGATGACAACACCAACCATCGACTTGGGTGTCCCCAACTTATCAATGCCGGCTTCAATCCCTGGCGCCAGGGATTCGGCGAGTAACACCACAACAGCCAGGCTCACCATCAGAAACACAATGCTGATAGCTGTTGCCTTATTGGTTGGCACGGCCGAATGTGTTTTTTCGTCGGTTTCCTCCTCTTGCTGTAGAAAGTAGTTACGGTGTCGGATCGTTTGCACCAGCAGAAAAGTTCCGTATAAGATCAATGAAACGATGGCTACAAAGAACAGTTGTTTATTATTGTAAAAAGGGCCTGGCGCACTTTGCGTATAATTAGGGAGAATAAGCGTAAATACAGAAATAGCTGATAATACCGTAAGCGCAGCGCTCACACCATCCAGGCTAAACGTTTGTTCTCCATATTTTAAACCTCCGATCAACAGACACATGCCTACAATGCAGGTGATGATGATCATTTCGGTAGCAAAGACCGTATCTCTGGCCAGCGCAGGCGATTCATGTCCCGGAGTAAGCATTAGTGAAATGATCAGCCCGACTTCGATGATAGTAACTGCAATGGCCAGGACAAGGGTGCCAAAAGGTTCACCTACCCTGTGGGCTACTACTTCGGCATGGTGTACCGCGGCTAATACACTAACAATAAGTGCCAGGAATGATAGGATTGAATAGAATAAGGAAGAAACCATATAGTGTCCCGCAAATAATAGCCAGGCTACAATAGGGGCGATCAAGGTCCAATGAAGTCGCTGTGAGGTAGTTTTATTTTCAGACATAGGATGTTATTGTTGGTTTTCCCTGTCCAGGATAGACAGAAAGCTCAGCAAAGCTCCCCAATGATAAAATGCATCGGCGCTGTTGACGTCATCACCCTGTCCCGTCACCGAATTGTAATTCTCGAAGATCGAACCATCCTTTTTCCAGGATTTCATCAACAGCTCCTTTGACTTCTTTACAAGGTCCGCCCTTGCCTCCGGCAGCCGGTAGTTCCGGATACCCAGATATACAAGGAAATTCATCGGCCCCCAGATCCTTCCCCGCCAGTAGTCATTATCGTGAAAGGCGGGATCGTTACGGGCAATGGAAGGTATTACAAAATCGCCATAAAACTCGTTGCTGTTGAAATAATGCTCTTTCATCATCCGTTCAGCCTGAGCCTGGGTAGCGACCTTTGCCAGCAAGGGATAAAAAAGCGTTGGCGAAAGGCGATAGGACTTCTGGTCTATGTCCGTCCTCCGGTTCAGAAAGATACCCTTTTTCTCGTCCCACAAACTGGCCAGTAATTTGCCATATTTCTCAGCCCTTTCCCATAGCTCTTTTGCATCCGCCACCCGTCCCAGCACCTGCGCCATCTCCTCCATCGCCCGGCAATCCGCTACATACAGGCTCATTAACCCTACGTCGGCCAGCTCCATCGTGTGAGTCGTCTCGTTAAAAGGAATACTGTCATACATCGGCGAATTATCCAGCCCCGATTCGAGACGAGCCGCCACGATACTGAACTGGTCGTTCATGCGGAGCGAATCCGGCACCTTGTCCGAACCCCAGGCAAGATATCCCTTGATGGTCCGGTGCGCTGCCCACCATCTGTTCCAAACCAACAACTCGTCATAGACCTCCTCGAGGAACCATTTCTCTTTATAGCGTTTGTACATGTCCAGCACCAGGATAGCGCCTACCGGCGGCTCGGAACGATCCCAGGAGTAATTCCCGAACGGCGCCTGATAATTGGGAATGAACCCCTGCTCAGATATCGCCTTGGTGATCTCCACCATATTCGCATAAGCGAGGTCCTTGTTGAACCAGGAACACATGTACCCGGCAAAATAGGTGTCCCAGTCGAACAGTACAATGCCGCCCCAGCCCCGGTTCCATAACCGGCTCACGGGAGTGATGACGCGCCCGTTGGCCCCGTCGTAGACCGTATTCCAGGCCAGGATCGTCTGCATCGCGCGGAAACAATCGGCCAGCTGCCCAAAAGCCTGACCACGCCGCTCCTCCGCCTGACGACGGCTATCCAGGAAAGCCCGGACCTCCTCCAGGCTGCGATGCCTGCCTGTATATAAGGCTACCGGCTTGTTCAACAAGAGACAGAGATGAGGTGCTGAACTGACAACATAGGCGTTCGGTACCTGTGCCCCTGCACTCCGTACCTCCATGACCGCCTTGTCTGCCCGGTACACCAGCTTCCGATCACCCGGGTTCCCTGCCGCGCCAGCCTCTTCCGTACCGACCTGGCCGACCCAGCCGTACTGGATACCGGCTTCGACGACGAGCATCTGGCGAGCCGCCTTCAGGGGCGTCACGAGGATCATCTCGTCCCCTCCGTCTGTGGCGCTCTCTACCGTGAACCCGGCATCACGAAAACGAACATGCAGAGAAGTATAGCTACCATCGTCGGAACGCAGACCAGGCACCACTGTCTCCGGGTGGTGCTGAGTGGGTGAGGCTTTGAAGGCCTCCCTCAAATAGTCTCCATCCTCATAGTTGTCCAAGCAAAGATTGATGGAAAAGCCCTGGGGTAGCAGGACCCAGGACAAAAGACTGTTGTTGTACCAGGTATTCCAGCCTTTTGATAGTCGCTGTTGTAAAGCCCGGTATTCGGGTGTCCTGATCGACCGTCGTACTGACTGGCCATGGACGGAAATAATGCATGTCAGACCCAGCAGGGGGCCAAGGCACGCCCGGTAAAGTAAATGATTGACCTTCATTTGATGCCTTTTGGGGAAGAGTATCCAATATATTTATCTCTCTGGCACCAAACCTACAGTATTCAACGGTTTTTCACACTAGTTAGAGGACGAGATTTTCATTTTATGACATTTATGAAAAAGGGTAAATTGTGCTAATAAATTTAGTTCTATGGAAATAATACGAAGTATTCAAAATCGTATCTATGAGATACGAGGTGAGCGGGTGATGCTGGATCGCGATCTGGCTGCTTTATATGAGATTGACACAAAATCACTTAATCTCTCTGTGAAGCGTAATATTAAAAGATTCCCAAGTGATTTTATGTTCCAACTCACCAAAGAAGAAATTGACAACTTGAGGTTTCAATTTGAAACCTCAAGTTTGAATAATCGGGTAATATTAGAGGGTGGGACTTCTAAAGGATGGGGTGGTGCCAGATATTTGCCTTATGCCTTCACAGAACAAGGAGTTGCCATGTTGAGCGGCGTCCTGCATTCAGATAAGGCAATTAGCATGAACATTGCCATCATGCGGGCTTTTGTTGAAATCCGCCACATTATATTCAAACAGAATGACTTAAAGGAGCAACTTAGGGAAATTAAAGAAAGACTGAGCGAGCACGATGTACAGCTGAATCACATTTATGATGCGATGGAGAATTTGCTGGATGAAAAGGCGGCTGAAAGAAAATGGGAGCAGCGGGAAAGGATAGGATTTAGAAAATAGGAAGATGGCTGCCCGAAGTGGACTCTACCTTTCAGGTATGGTCGGCACAATTTGTTAAACATTCAGATTCGCCGATCATTCGCTGCGGAGGGATTTTATGGGGTTAGCGAGGGCCGCGCGGATGGTCTGAATACTGACCGTCAACAGGGCAATGGCGAGGGCGACCGCGCCGGCCACGAGGAATATCCACCAGCTGATCTCTGTACGATAGGCAAATGTCTCGAGCCATTTGTACATGGCCCACCATGCGACGGGGAAGGCGATAAGCGCGGCGATCCCGACAAGCATCGTGAAATCCCTGCTGAGCAGGCCGACGATACCACTGACACTGGCGCCGAGGACCTTGCGGACCCCGATCTCCTTGGTGCGTTGTTCGGCCGCATAAGTCACCAGGCCGAAGAGGCCGAGGCAGGCGATGAGGATGGCGAACACGGCGAAGGTGATGAAGATCTGGCCGGTCTGCTGCTCGGCGTGATACAATTTATCAAAGTCGTTATCCATGAAGGTGTAGCTAAAAGGCAGTCCTTGCTTAGCGGCATGGAACTTACTTTCCACCTGCCTGACGAGATTGAAGACATCATTCGTGCGGAAGCGGACGGCCATGCTGCCCCAGTTAAACATGTTGACCATCATGACAAGGGGGTGTATCTTATCATGCATGGAGTTATAGTTGAAATCCTTTACAACGCCGACGACATGAAAGGCGAGAGGCTTGAAGTGATCCAATTGATCGGACTTGAGCTCATCCGCCCGATTGTAGAGAAGCAGATTGAGCGGGTCCTTCACGCCAAGCATCGCTACTGCGGCTTCATTGAGGATGATGCCGGTAGAGTCAGTAGGAAATTGCGCGAGGTCGAAGTTGCGGCCTTTGACGATCTGCATTCCGAGGGTGGGAACATAATGGTCGTCGACCCTGAGCGTGGTCATGAAGATCGCCTTCCTGGCGTCGAGCGAGGCATCCCGGAACCAGCCTGGCTGACGGTACTGGCCGGCGCCTGCGGTGGGGACGTCGTCGGTGACGGTTGCGTGGGTGACCCCGGCAAGGGTGAGCAGGTTCTTGCGAAGATTGGTCATGCCATCCCGGCCGAGCGACCAGGTATCATGGAGGACGAGCACCTGATCCCGATTGAAGCCGACTTCCTTGTTTCGGATATAGTGCAGCTGGCGATAGATGACGAGAGTGCTTACGATGAGGCCAATAGAGATAAAAAATTGAAAGACCACCAGGCTGCTGCGGAGCCAGCTGCTCTTGAAGCCTGCGGCCATCTTTCCTTTCAATACATGAATCGGCTGAAAGGAGGAAAGGTAGAAGGCGGGGTAGCTGCCTGCGAGACAGCCGACAAGCAGCACCATGAGGATGAGGATGGGCAGGAACCGGCCGCTGAAGAGCACGTCGGGATGGAGTGATTTGCCGGCAAGCTGATTGAACATCGGTAGCAGCAGGACGGCGATGCCCAGGGCGAGAACGAGGGAGAAGAGGCTGAGCAGGATGGACTCGGTGAGGAACTGGATGATGAGGTGTCCTTTTGTCGAGCCGGCGACCTTGCGGATGCCCACTTCCTTGGCCCGGTTGGCACTGCGGGCGGTGCTGAGGTTCATGAAATTGACGCAAGCGATCAACAGGATGAGCACGGCGATGACGGAGAAGATGTATACGAACTGGATATTGCTGTTGGCTTCGAACTCATAAGACTTCTTGGAATGGAGGTGCACGTCGGTGAGGGGAAAGACCTGGCACCCGACATGATTACCCGCTTTCTCGAGGTCGGCCACCGAAACCTGGAACATTTCCTGGAGGGCCCGGCCGAAATTGAGGTTGACGACTGCGTCTACATCCTTCTGGATCTCGGCTCGCGTGGTGCCAGGTTGGGCAAGGATATAGGTATAATAGTTGCTACTCAGCCAGTCGTTGTCGCTGGGGTTATCAAAGGTCCAGGATTCGCGGAGGGGGCGAATGAAGCTGAAATGGAACTGAGACTGTTCCGGCATGTCCCGGATGACCCCGGTGATCTTGAGGAGTGTGTTGTCACTACCTATCTCCAGCGTGCGGCCGACGACATCGGTGCTGTTGAAATAGCGGCGGGCGGCGCTTTCATCGATCACGATGGAGTGAGGGTTGTTCAGGGCGGTATTGGGATCGCCGGCGATCATGGGCAGCGTGAAGACCTTGAAGATCGTCGAGTCGGCGAAGGCGAAGCGATGGTCGAGGACGTGGTCGTTGCCCTTCCTCACCAGTAGGTCGCCCGGGTGGCTGAACCTGACCATCTGCTGGATCTTCGGATAGGAAGCGACGAGAGCGGGGCCCATAAATTTGGAGGTGTTGGCAGCGTCGTACTGGGTGTTATTGATGTAGCTATCCTCATCGATCCGATAGATGCGGTCGGCGTTGACGTTGTAGCGGTCGTAACTGAGCTCGTCGGTGACGTACAGGACGATCAGCAGACTGACACCGAGGCCGGCAGCGAGACCGATGACATTGAGGGCGGTAAAGCCCTTGCTTTTCCTGAGGCTGCGGAAGGCAATCTTGAGATAGTTTCGGAACATGGAATGGTCGGTTTTATGCCGGGTAAGCCGGCCAAATCCTTGGAATGGCCCCAAAAGAGTGCCGGGTTTATAAAGTATTGAAGACCCTTCTTCTGTAAAGGCCTGCAAGAGACAATAATGTTCGGTTTCGATACAGTAATTGTGCAGGAACGATCATCGGCGGCGGGTTTCAAATTATAGTTGCCCGACCTGGATTACCCCGCCCTCGTCCCTCGGGGCGGGATGATCCACCCGCATTTGCATTACCCAAAGGCTCCCTGACCGCTTCGCGGTCACGCCTTTTTCATTTGTCCGCTTAGACGAACAAGTTCGCCACGCTTCCAAACGAAAAAGGCCCCACACTGTCGTGTGGAGCCTTTGTTGCCCGACCTGGATTCGAACCAAGACAAACAGAACCAAAATCTGTCGTACTACCATTATACTATCGGGCAATCCGTCCTTTTTTGGGGTCTAATTCGACCTAAAACCAGGCCAAATAGAACCATTCTGTAAAAGGAGTGCAAATGTAAGATCTCATAACCCATGTTCCAAAAGATTTTGCATCTTTCCCAAACGAACCGAAAGTAATGTAACATCTCCTGCAACATTTTCGTCAATACCGGGTCCTTATGCATGGCAAGGACTACCCAAGCCAGGTAAAACCGTTCATTCACTGTATCGTAAATGGTCAGTCTATACCCTTTAAAAAATTATAACCTACTACAAGACAACTAGTTGTAAAACTAGCACCATATTCGTTGCTAAACTCAAGGCCAAACCCGCCCGTCAGCCGAGTCACACTTCGTCCGCCGGGCCAAAACAATCAAACAACGCCCCCATGATCAAGAATTATCTCAAGATCGCCTTCCGCAATCTCTGGCGTCACCGTGTCTTCTCTTTTATCAACATCCTGGGTCTGACTGTCGGTATGACCGCCTTCTTTCTCATTTTCCTGTATGTGCAGTTCGAGCTGGGCTATGACGCCTTTCATAGCAAGGCAGACCGGATCTACAGGGTAGTTGCCGACATCAAAACCCCCACGGAAACCATCAATGCGAATACCCCCGCCTGGGCGGTAGGCGCCCATATCAAAAGGGAATTCCCCGGTGAAATAGATGCTGCCGTGCGTTTGGGATTCAACAGTATGCTCGTCCGCAGGGGGGACGTGAAGTTTCAGGAAGACCATACTTTTTTTGCGGATTCTGCTTTCTTCCGGGTTTTTGATTATCCGTTATTAAAAGGCAACCCCATCACTGCCCTCAGGGACCAGTTCAGCGTCGTATTGACCGAAACCGCTGCCAAAAAATATTTTGGGAAAGAAGACCCTCTGGGAAAGACAGTGCTGCTCACCGACGAAGGATACAATGCCACTATCACAGGCGTCATGCAGGATATGCCGGAGAATTCCATGATCAAGGCCGACATGCTGGTGTCTATGACCACCCGGACACAGAAGTTTAACCCTCATTTGGATGATCAATGGGGAAATTACGGCAACAGGACCTTTATTCTGCTAAAGCCCGGTGTCAATTACAAAAGCCTGGAAGCCCGGCTGCCGCAATTCCTGGAAAAAATGAATGGACGGGAGATGAAAGAATCCAGGATGTTCCCCACGCTCTTCCTGGAGCCGCTGAAAAGCGTGCATCTTCATAGTACAAGGGACGACAGCAAGACGGGTAATATAAAAAATGTCTATACATTCACCATCATTGCCATATTCATCCTGCTTATCGCCTGTTTCAACTTCGTCAATCTCACGACGGCCAGGTCGGCTGAAAGGGCAAAAGAGGTGGGGATAAGAAAGGTGGTGGGTGCAGCCAGGAGCCAATTGGCCAGACAATTCATCGGAGAAAGCGTCATACTGTGTCTGATTGCCTTTATCTTGTCCATAGGCCTTTCCGCATTGCTCTTCCACCTGTTCAATCAACTGTCGGGAAAGATCATCGGACATCATATATTCGAACATCTCGGTTATTTGTTCATGCTGTTGGGGGTAGCCATCGTCATCGGTATATTGGCAGGTATCTATCCTTCCCTGGTGCTGTCATCCTTTCAGCCTATTACTGTCTTAAAAGGCCGATTTACTACAGGCGCCAAGGGCGTCTTGTTGAGAAAAGGTCTTGTGGTGGCACAGTTTACCATCTCCATCTCGCTCATCATCGGCACCATCATTGTGTATTCACAGATGAAATACATGCGGGGGGAAGACCTTGGGTTTACAAAAGATCAGAAGTTGATCATCGATACACATGGCGATAAGGGTAGAGATCCCCTTAAACAGGCTATTGCCGGCTTGCCCGGGGTAGCCTCCGTATCTATGGCCGGAAGCGTACCGGGAGGAGATAACCCGGGGGCCTATTCGCAGATAGAGAATGTAAAAGGGGATATGCAGATAGCCAACCTCGATCTGTATTTTGTAGATTTCGATTATATACCCCAGTATAAGATGAAGGTGCTGGCCGGCCGTGCGTTTTCCAGGGATTTTATGACCGACACGACCCAGTCGATGATAGTGAACGAGGCGGCCATGAAGATGTTTGGTTATAGCAAACCCGAACAGATCATTGGCAAAAAATTCGACCAATGGGGTAGGAGAGGGGTCATCATCGGCGTGTTAAAAGATTTTCATTTCCGGAGTCTTCAGGAAGTCATAAAACCCCTGAGCATACGGATAGAGCCGGACGGCTGCAGCCTGATCTCCGCACAACTGACTGGCGGAACGGACCTGCCCAAAACGATTGCCGCCGTAGAGTCCCAATGGAAGAGCATTATTCCCAACAGACCATTCAGCTATTACTTCCTGGATGAATTTTTTGACAAACAATATCGCAGCGAAGACAGGTTTGGACGGCTGTTCCTGAATTTTGCCGTCCTGGCCATTTTTATATCCTGTCTGGGGTTATTGGGCCTGGCATCCTATAGCACCATGCAGCGTACAAAGGAGATAGGGATCAGAAAGGTGCTGGGCGCTAGTGTGGGAACGATTGTGAATCTTTTATCAAAGGAGTTCCTGGTGCTGGTGGCTATATCATTCCTGGTAGCAGCGCCCCTTGCCTGGTATTTTATGGACAAATGGCTGAAGGGATTTGCTTATCAGATAACCATTAGCTGGTGGATCTTTGCATTGGCAAGGATACTCGCCCTGTTCATAGCTTTGTTCACGGTGAGCTTCCAGGCCATCAAGGCGGCAGTGACCAATCCGGTGAAGAGTTTAAGAACGGAATGACCGCCGGAAAGGGCAATTAAATAAACTTGAACAACAACGCAGCTATCGCATAGATCAGCGTTGCCGCAAAGATCCCTTTGGCCGTCTGGTCCCGGTGAGAATTGATATAATACGTGAAAAGGGCGATATTCAGGAGAAGACATGGCACTGACACGGCTGTGATCTGCTCCCTGTGTGAATGCAGGAAAGAAAAGAACTCCCGGAAGGTGACGGAAGAGAACTTCACGTAATAATAGATGATAAGGCTTATAAAGGGGGCTACCAGCCCAAGTATCATGCCCAACCGGAGGTTGTCTTTTTTAAAGATCACGATTTCCACGTTTTTTCGAGTTTGCCTTTAAGAACGTAATTCGTCATGTCAAATTGCACGGGAACCACACTTACATAATTGTGTTCCAACGCCCAGACATCTGTGTCGCGTCCCTTGTCAAAATTGACGAATTTGCCTGTCAGCCAATAGTATTTTTTGCCGGTGGGGTCGTTACGTTCCAGGAAATCCTCTTCATATTTTGCATAAGCCTGGCGGCAAACCTTGATGCCCTTGATGAGCGAGTCTGGTATAGCTGGAAAATTCACGTTGAGTATCAAGTGTTTATCCATTGGGTGCTCCAATACTTCCTCCACGATGATCCGAACGTATTTACGGGCAGCCGTAAAATCCGCCTCGACGCTATAGTCCAGGAGCGAAAAGCCTACGGAAGGGATGCTTTCGATGGCTGCCTCAACCGCGGCCGACATGGTGCCCGAATAAATGACGTTGATGGAATGGTTGCTGCCATGGTTGATCCCGCTGAGACAGAGGTCCGGCTTACGACGGAGCACCTTGTCCACGGCCAGTTTTACACAGTCCACGGGAGTACCCGAACATTGCCAGGCTTCCACCCCCTCGAAAAGATGGTGCATGGGGTGAAGACGGAGAGGATTGCCGATCGTAATGGCATGACCCATACCGGATTGTGGCTTATCCGGGGCTACGACTACGATCTTACCCAGACCCCGTACCGCATCCACCAGGTTGCGGATGCCCGGAGCACTGATGCCGTCGTCATTCGTTATCAGGATGACCGGTTGCTTTTTTCTGCCGCCCAGTCGTCCATTGGAGTCTGCCTTTACGCTTTTTTTGGCGGGCTTCTTAATAACCTCTGTTTTTCCCATTTCCAGCTCGATCATGCCATTCTGGCCCGTGTCCCGGATGATCCCGGTGGCTCCTGTCTTGCCGCTGCGTGCCGATGTACCCAGTTGCTCGTTGACTGAAGGTCCAACAGGGCTGGATTTTGCAGAAAGACGGGCCCCTTTCTTTGGAGAACCTGTCTTTTGGCCTCGCTTCCGTGTCTTGCTTTCGTTAGTGTTACTTTTTTTTGCCATAGGTTGAACTGTAAAATTCCGCAATATTTTCAACTTTCCAGTATCATAATTGAAACACAATTGATGGCACGTCCCAATTTTCCCACCGATTTCCCACCAAAACTGGAATTTTCGCCCGTTTGCAGTACCTTCGCAGCCAAATTTTAGAGGAATCTATGGCAGGACAACTTAAAGAGGTACGCAACCGGATAAAATCCATCCAGAACTCCCAGCAGATTACAAAAGCGATGAAAATGGTCAGTGCCGCCAAGCTTCGCCGTGCTCAGGACGCTATTATCCAAATGCGCCCCTATGCCCAAAAGCTCCAGGAACTGCTCAGCAACATCGTCAGCAGCAGCGAAGGGGATCTGGGTTCCAGCCTCGCCGTAGAACGTCCTATGGAAAAAGTATTATTGATCGTCATCACCAGTGACCGTGGTCTGGCCGGCGCCTACAATGCTAACATAATCAAGCTGGCAAAAGCTACCATCCGCGAAAAATACGCCGCCCAGTTCTCCAAAGGTAATGTCACCATCTGGAGCATCGGTAAAAAAGGTTACGAACACTTTGCCAAGAATAACTACAAAGTCTCCGATACATATAAGGACATTTTCTTAAACCTGAGCTTTGAAGGGGTGCAAGCCGCTGCCCAGGCAGCTGTTAAAGCCTTCGAGAACAAAGAGTTCGACGCCGTAGAGATCATCTACAGCCAGTTTAAGAACGCTGCTACCCAAACCTTTGTAGTGGAAAAATTCCTCCCCATCCCCAAAGTGGAAAAAAAGGCAGGCGCCGCCAACAACGATTTTATCTTTGAACCCGGTAAGGAAGAGTTGATCGCCGAGCTGATGCCAAAAATCCTGAACACACAACTGTATAAGGCTGTCCTCGATGCCAATGCTTCCGAACACGGCGCTCGTATGACCGCCATGGATAAGGCCAGTGACAACGCCAATGAGCTGTTGAAACAATTGCGCCTTTCCTACAACCGTGCTCGTCAGGCGGCCATCACCACGGAGCTCACGGAGATCGTCAGCGGAGCCGCGGCCCTGCAGGGATAATCTGTCGACCGACCACAAACTTTACATATGGAAATCGGAAATATCATCCCGCACATCGAAGCGCTGATCTTTGCCAGCGACAAACCGCTCACCTCCATGGAGATCACTGAGCTGATAAATAACGCCTTTGGTTTTATGGAAGAAAAGCTGACGCTGGAACAGATACAGACATCCATCGATGGCATCAGGGAAAAATATGCATCCGAATTCTACCCCTTCGAAGTGCGTGAAAGCGGCGGGGGCTGGCAATTCCTCACCAAAAAGGACTATCACAAGACGGTGGCCCAGCTGAATGGGGAAAAATTCCTCAAGCGTCTATCCACAGCCGCATTGGAAACCCTGGCCATCATCGCCTATAAACAACCTATTACCAAGGGCGAAATAGAAGCCATCCGTGGCGTCAGCAGCGACTATTCTATACAAAAGCTGCTGGAAAAAGAACTCATCGTCATTTCCGGGCGCAACGAAGAAATGCCCGGTAAGCCCCTGGTCTATTCCACCTCCAAGACCTTTATGGATTACTTCGGGATCAATTCCCCCGCGGATCTGCCTAAGTTGAAAGAAGTATTTGCGGATACACTGGTGGAACCTACTATCATCAACCATACCCCCGGCGAACTGTTGCCCGCAGAAGAAGGCGCGACGGAGGCTGCGGAAGAAGAAAAGGCTCAACTGGTGGTTGGGGAGAATGGAGAGTTGATGGTACACGAAGAAGGTGTAAGTGAACAGGTGGAAGATGAACTGACAGGACAGGAGGAAGGTGAGTCGACAGAAGAGGAAGGGGATGCGGAAGTCGCCGACCTGGAAAGTGAAGAGCCGGAGACAAACGAGAGCGAAGAAGAAGAAAAAAGCGAGGACGACGACACAACAGACGATCACAAAGACCCCAAGACAGGCACGGACAAGGAGGACGATGAACATGTCTGAGCAGTTATCACCGGAATATCTCGTCAGCCTTGGCGAACAGTTCGGTACTCCCTTATACGTCTATCACGCAGAAAAGATAAAAGAACAATACAATAAGCTTACTACAGCCTTTAGCCGTAGCAAGCCTCTCTTCTTCTACGCCAGCAAGGCCCTCACCAATATCAATATCCTCAAATATATCAACGGCCTTGGGGCTAACGTCGACTGCAGCTCCATCAACGAAGTAAAGCTGGCCATCACAGCCGGCTTTTCACCGGACCGGATACTCTACACATCCAATGGCATCGCTTTTGAAGAGATCATCGAAGCCCGCGGCCTCGGTGTGATCATCAACATCGACAGCCTGTCCAACCTGGAAAAATTTGGCCAGCATTATGGACACAGCTATCCCGTAGGGATCCGTCTCCGCCCTAATATCATGGCGGGGGGCAATCTGAAGATCTCTACCGGCCACGATAAAAGCAAGTTCGGTATCCCCGTGGACCAGATCGATAAAGTCCTGGCCCTGGTGAAAAAATACGACCTGCACATAGCCGATCTCCATATCCATACGGGCAGCGAGATCAAGGACGTGGACGTTTTTGTCAAAGGCATAGAGATCCTTTTCGACATCATCCCCCATTTCTCCGAACTGCGGTTCATCGACCTGGGCGGCGGCTTTAAAGTCCCTTACAAGGACGGTGACGTAGAGACGGATATCGTGCTCCTGGCTAAAAAAGTGGAAGAAGCTTTCGCCAGTCACCCCAACCCGGGGGGCAGACCCTTGCAGGTGTGGTTCGAACCGGGTAAATTCCTTGTCAGCGAGTGCGGCTATTTTATTACCAAGGTCAATGTGATAAAGGAGACGGATGCAGCCACATTTGTGAGCGTTGACAGCGGGTTCAACCATCTCATCCGCCCCATGTTCTACGACGCCTACCATAGGATCGAAAATATCAGCAACCCCGGCGGTACGCCCAAAAGATACTCCGTCGTGGGCAATATCTGCGAGACAGACACTTTTGCCTGGGATCGCAAGATCAGCGAAGTGCACGAAGGGGACTACCTTGTTTTTTACAATGCCGGGGCCTATGGGTTCGAGATGTCCTCCAACTTCAATTCCCGTTATAAACCCGCCGAGGTCATGGTCAGGGACGGAGAGGCCTATCTCATCCGCAAAAAAGATACCTTCGACGACCTTTTGCGTAATCAGATCATCGTGTAATACCGGTAGGCCAGGGCGCACCCACTACATAGGATGCGCGTAGTCGTAATTCACCATCCAGTGGATCCCGAATTTGTCGGTAAACATGCCAAAATAAGCATTCCAGAATGTTTTGCTCATCGGCATGGTCACCTGTCCGCCTGTGGAAAGGCTATTGAAAAGACGGTCGGCCTCTTCTTCGCTGCCCGGATGAACCGCGATGGAAACATTATTCCCTTGATTGACAGGCCCCATGTGTTCCGGCACGTCACTACCGAGCAGCATCGTATTATTACCGATGGGCAGGGCCACATGCATGATCTTCTGACCGTCGCTGGGCGGTCCCTGGAATTCGGGCGGGCTATCGCTAAAGCGGGAGATGTTGAAGAACTCCCCGCCAAAGGCGGCTTTGTAGAAATTGAATGCTTCCTCGCAATTACCCCGGAATGTCAAATAAGGACTGATTGCTGACATGGCATAATTTTTAAAATAAAGGAATGGTGTTGTCAGATCAAAAATACTATCCTTGGGCTGTATAAACTCGGGGCGCTTGTGACATCTTTGGGGGGAGGATGTGACTTTATAGAATAGAATTACATCACAAATTTTATTACATTTAGATCACTAAAACTGAATCAGTATGCCTATCCGTATGGTAGATGACCCCCAGGACCCCGAAGAGAACAGTGGTGATGAAGGTAGCAGCGGTGGAGGCGGTGGTTTCCCCGGTGGCGGTGGAGGAGGGGGCGGGATTTTCGGTATCATCATGCTTTTGTTGGGACTGTTCCGTGGCCGTGGTCTTATCTTTCTGCTGATCATTCTTGGTGGGGGGTATTTCCTGCTCAGGAGCGGCGGTTGTAATGGCGGCAGCGGTGGTATCCTCAACAACGTCGCCCAACAGCTGACCACCGGCGGATATCTCGATCCCAGGCAATTTGAACGGGCGAATATCTATGAATCCCTTTCCGACGATAGCACCAAGAACCCCCTGCCCGAGGCGACCAATTTGCAGCGGTTTGCCCCGCCGGTGGGCGACCAGGGGCATCAGGGCAGTTGTGTGGCCTGGAGCAGCGCTTACGGCGCCCGCACCATCGCCGAGGCCGCCCGTACAGGAGAAGAACCTAAGACGCTGCGATATAGCCCGGCCTTTTTGTACAATCAGATAGGGCTGGAAGGCTGCGAGGGCTCCTATATCATCCGGGCCATGGAGTTTATGACCCGCAGCGGGGCTGTGTCATACGATCAATTCCCTTATACGGATAAAGACTGCGCCCGCCAGCCGGACCAGAACCTCCTGGAAGAAGCCAGAAAACACCGCATGCGCGGTTTTAACCGGCTGACCCCGGGCGACAAGAACAATGTTGTCGACCTGAGAGCGATCAAAGAAAACCTTGCTCAGGGCGCTCCCGTCGTCATAGGTATGATGGTCGGCGGCACATATATGCAGCCCATGATGGGGAAGGACGTTTGGGAGCCTACCGAGGAGGACTATAGCATGATGGGCTTTGGCGGTCATGCCCAATGCGTGGTAGGCTATGATGATAGAAAATATGGCGGCGCCTTTCTTATCATGAACAGCTGGGGACCCTCCTGGGGCAACAATGGTTTTGCCTGGGTGCGCTATAAAGACTTCCGCCGTTTTGTACGCGAAGCCTATGGGTTGGAGCCGATGGATAAGGTAGGCACAGCGGCGAACGCCCCCTTTGCCTGCGAGATCGGTCTGGTACAGGTGGCCTACCAGGGAAAAAAGACAGTTTCCGGCGACTATATACCGTTGCAGACCAGGAACGGCAATATCTTCGAAACCGTCGCGCCCGTGGCAAAAGGCACACGTTTCAAGATGGAAGTAAAGAACTCCACGGAATGTTATGTCTATGTCTTTGGTAAGGAGACGGACGGCACCAGCTATACGCTGTTCCCTTATCCCCGCAACGATAATCCCACAAAAACAAAATATTCCCCTTTCTGCGGCATCACAGGCTACAGACTTTTCCCGAAAGATAAAAGCATGATGCCCGACAGCATCGGCACGCGGGACGAAATGGCCGTCGTGGTAAGCCGGCAGCCCCTGGACTGGTATGCCCTGAACAATAAGATCAGCGCAAACCCCAACCAGGACTACGCTGCCCGTGTCAACACCGCCCTGGGAGGAAAGTTGATCCATGATGTCAAATTTCTCAGCTCCGCCAAGGGCAATATGCAGTTTGCTATCAGGGGAGGCGTGGATAGCACTGCCGTGGTAGCTACCGTCGTACAGATCACTAAGAAGTAGCCGATGAGCACATCCGATCCACATGTAGCACACACACTGACACCCGGGCAAAAGTCCTTTTTTCGGGTGGTAAACAACCCTATTAAGTTCAAGCTCTTCCTCCTGGCCAAACTGCCCAGCGCCTTTTTCTCGGGCGTTCGCATCCGGGATGTGGACCCGGATCGCTGCGCTGTCACCATACCGTATAAATGGTTTACAAAAAACCCTTTCCGGTCAACCTATTTTGCCTGTCTCAGCATGGCTGCAGAAATGAGCACCGGTGCCCTGGCTATGGCGCATATCCAGGGCCGAAAGCCTCCCTTATCCATGCTTGTCGTGCGCCTGGAAGCTGCTTATTTTAAAAAAGCTACAGGCCGTAGCCTCTTTATATGCACGGATGGATCGCTGATCCGAAAAGCCGTCGAAGAAGCCATCGCCACCGGCGAAGCCGCCACCGTCAGGGCCTGTTCCATCGGCACCAACGAAGCCGGGGAAGTGATTGCCGAATTTTTTATCACCTGGTCGTTTAAGGTGAAAGGGGGCGTAAAAGGAACTTCTTACGATAATAAATAAGAACACTTATCATCCGCTGAACATTAAATTGAGGCATCAGTATGATTACCTCGTAAAACACTCAGTCACGCGTAGCGTTTATTCTAATACTTGTCTTTCCTTAACTGCATCGGTCAATAAATGTTAAAATTACATATAAGAAAATAATAAGAGATACTCATCCCCGTAAAATACCCCTTATCTTGTTTTTAGATACCCTCACTTCCAGCCTCGGCTATTCGCCTTCGTGCAGCCCCTCGTGACTGGTAACTCCAGGGGAAATGTAATAGATTTATGCGATTTAATCCCATAACCGTTGTAAAAACTAATTCCCGTTCGTATGAAAAACTACAAACCCCTGAAGAAGGCATTGTATGCCCTTTTACCGAAAGGAGTGATCTTGTGTTGTTGGATACTGGCTGGCCTGACATTTCCCTCGCACACAGTCCTGGCCGGATACCATCCCACTAGTATCAGTTTTACTACACAGCCCTCCAATATGAAGGTCTGCATCGGTGGTACAGCCTCTTTCTCCGTGGCAACATCGAGCACTCCCCTTAGTTATATATGGCAGCTAAGTACTGATGGTAGTAACTGGTCTTCGGTAGCTAATGGAAGTACATACAGTGGCGCTACCAGCGCTACATTGACCATTACGGGCGCTACTGCCTCCTTCAACAATTATTATTATCGTTGTGTGGCAACGGACAACAGCGGCCCCTATAACTCCAACTATGGCATTCTTACAGTGGGCCCCCTGGGGCAGCTTTCAAATTCCGGTTATGTCATGTGTTCCAACGGATCAACTATACTCGCTTCCGGCGATGTCAATGCAGGATATACTTATAAATGGCAGGTGAGTACCGACAATGGTACGTCCTGGAACAATGTCACTGACGGAGGCTTCTATTCCGGATCTTCCAATTTATCCATAACCATTGCAGGAGATGCTTCCCTCAACGCTAATCTGTACCGTACCATCGTCACCGATGGCACCTCACATTGCTCCGTAACAAGCATTGGCGTAGATACCCTGCATGTCGTAAGTAGCCCAGCCGTGGTAACGCCTACTCCGGCCTCATTATTTATTTGCCCCGACGCCAATGGCAACCTGGCCGTTACAGACAGCACGGGTGTCAGCTATCAATGGGAGGTGAGCACCGACAATGGCAGTACATGGAGCAATATATCCAATAGTAGTTTATACAGCGGTACTTCGAGCTATGCTCTTACCATCAACGCCCCTACGATGGCGGCAAGTTACGATGTGGTAAGGTCCGTCACAGGTCATGGGATCACCTGCCCTACCCGTTCTAATCCGGTGGCCTTGACATTCAAAACACTGCCCAACATAACTACCCAGCCCGCCAGCAAGACTGTCTGTGCCGGGATCGCCGCCAGCTTCCGCACAGCGGCCTCCGGCAGCACTCTTACGTATCAATGGGAGCAAAGCGCCAATGGCGGCGTCACCTGGACCTCCATTACGGGTGCAACCTCCAATATCTTTAGTCTTGCCACTACATCCGTCACTACCATGATCAATGGGTATCAATATCATGCCATCGTCACCGGTTGCGGTTCACCGCTGACCTCCAACGCGGCAACCCTGCATGTCAATAGTTCCGGCACCTGGCTGGGCACCACCGACACGGCCTGGGAAACTCCGGGCAACTGGTGCGGCGGCGTACCGGGCCCTACCACGGATGTACTGGTCCCAGCTGCAGCACCCAGGATGCCCCTGATCAGCGCTCATACCATCACTGCTACCGCCCATAGCCTTACTCTTCAGAAGTTTGCCACCCTCAGTATCAGCGGTGGTACTGTTGCCATAACCGCCCCATACAATATCACCGGGACAATAGTATATATGGCCAACGGCAACCAGAATATTTTTCCGGCGGATCATGGCTCGATCAGGATCGACAGTGCCGGGAATAAATTGCTGCAGCGGAATGTTGTCATTACCGATACCCTTACTCTGGCAGGCAGCGCCATGCTGGTCACAGGCAGCAATATCCTGGAGATGAAGGCGGGCAGCTACCCTATCCGTGGAGCTTCCTTCTCCGGCTCGCAAACGGGCTGGGTCGTCACCGGTGATGGCAGCAGTGGTGCAGGCAACACGGGCACAGGGGGCCTCACTATTGCACAGATAAGCTCTTCCAGCGGCGCCGTGCTCTTCCCCATAGGACCAACGCCTTCTACTTACAATCCTCTGCAGTTGACCAATGGTGGCGCCACCAACGACTTTACTGTTGCCGTCAACGACCAATACATCCCAGGCGCCCCTTCCGGCTCTGTCATTGATCGCACCTGGCTTGTTAGCGCGGCAAGTGCCGGCAGCAGCAATATCTCCCTCGGTATGTTATGGCGGCTGGCTGATGAACCTTCTGGTTTTAATCGTGCCAGTGCCTCGATCATACGCTCCAACGGGACGGCCATTGTTGAAGAGAGCAGTGCCGCCGCCGCCAGTGGCAGCAATCCTTATTCCCTTTCCAAAGGGACTTTCTCTACGCTGACGCAGTTCACTGTCGCCACCAGCACCATGGTGCCTCTGGCCAATCAACTGCTGTCCTTCTCGGGGCAATGGGTAAACAATACCTCTACCGGGTTGTCATGGAATGTAGACCCAGGTCTGGAGTCCCGTTACTATATTCTTCAACGGTCGGCAGATGGCGCTCTGTTCATGGACCTCAGTACACTGGATGGGGAAACCGGCAAGACCTCCTATACCTTTTATGACAAGAATCCCGGTAAAGACAATCTCTACCGGCTAAAGCTCGTAGGCTTTAGCGGCAGCATCACTTTTAGTCAGATCATCGAGTTGTCGGGTACAGAGATGACCAGCCTCGCGGACCTGGCGCCTTCCATCACAGAACAGGGTGTTACCAACCTTCTCCTTTCATTGGGTAAGGAATCAAATATCGTTTACCTGGTGACAGATATTTCCGGACGTGTGATAGTGAAAAATGCCCTCCATCTCGTAAGAGGCCAGCACTCCCTCCCTGTGGACATCAGCCGCATGCCTGCCGGTGTCTTCTTTGTACGGGTGACGGATGGTCAAGGATTCAACAAAGTGATGACACTGGTGAAGAAATAGACCTCCTGGGAATTAGCAGAAATAAAAAAAGCCGCCTCACAATAGAGGCGGCTTTTTTCAAGGAACAGGTATATATCATCCATTAGGGTCGTTCGGATGTTATTAACAACTTACTTGTGTAAGACTTATTATTCATTCGAATGATACAATAGTGAACACCTGAGGAAAACCTACTGGCATCCAGCGTCCATTGATAGGGAGTTCCTGCTTCAACAGTGCCGTCAAAGAGGATCTTTTCACGAACGCCCACACTATTGTAGACTTCCACAGACACATGCGTCTTTTCCGGAGAGGTCAGATTGACAAGGGCCGTAGTATTCACCGGGTTGGGATAGATCTTATAAATGAGGCCCGAACCTCCGGCCGTACTTCCGATGGATGCATCATTAAGAGATACCGAATGACCCGTGGTGGCTTTGGGCGCTACCATCGAGCACTGGGTAAAGTTCGCCGTCACGACGACAGAGGCCACTGCTGTACAGCCGTTGGCCGGATTGTTCACCGTAAGGAAATACGTACCCGAGTCAACAACAGAAACCGCCTTTTCAGGATCGGCAAACCCATTGGGGCCAGCCCATGTGTAGGTGACACCTGAAGTGGTGGAATTGCCTGTGAGCGTCACGCTTCCGACCGTACAGCTGAGGTTTCCATTGCTGGTAGCAGTTACCCCTGCGGGTGGATTTTTGTCAGCCTGGACGGTGATAGACGTACTGAACGAACAGCCGTTGGAAGGATCTGTCACTGTAAGGGTATAGGGCCCGCCTACGGTCGCGGTGGTAATCGCCGTGGAGGCGGAGAACTGGCCAGGTCCTGTCCAGGCATAGGTGACGCCGGACGTCGAGGAGCTGCCTTTGAGCGTGGCACTGGCGGCACTACAGGTGAGTTTGTTCGAGACGGTGGCTGATACCGCAGCAGGGACAGTAGTATTCTGCGTCACCGTGGCGGCAGATACCGTAGTGGCACAACCGTTGTTGGGATTGGTGACGGTAACAGTATAGTTACCGGGAGTCGTCACCGTGGCAGATGCAGTCGTAGCTGTAAACCCGTTGGGCCCTGTCCAGCTGTAGTTGACACCTGCCGTAGCAGAGCTGCCCGTTATGGTCACCTGGGTGTTGGAACAGGTTAATAGCGAATTGGCCGGAATACTGCTGGTGGCAACCGCAGCAGGATGCGTCGTATCTGTTGTTACAATCGCTGACGACGTGGAAGAACAGCCATTGGTGGGGTCGGTTGCCCTCACCGTATAGGTACCAGGCGTGTTTACATTCGTAGTCTGGCCGGTAAACGTGAATCCGCCGGGACCCGTCCAGGTATAGGTTGCGCCCGAGACGGAAGAGTTGATATTGAATGCAATGCTGTTTGTCGAGCAGGTGAGCATGGCAGTAGTAGGATTGCTCGTCATCAGCAGGTTGTTCGGTGGTGTGATGTTTTGCGTCACATTAGCCGAAGCAGTGGAAGAACAGCCGTTCGACGAGTTGGTCGCCGTTACAAGGTAGGTTCCCGGATTGGTTGCACTGATGGAAGCCCCGGAAGCCGAGGCTCCGTTGGGTCCTGACCAGTTGAAGCCGACACCGCTTGTCGTTGAGCTGGCCGTCAGGGTAATGCTTGTATTGGTACAGGTCAGGAGGGTGGCGCCCGTGCTGCTGGCTATCGATAAATTAACAGGCGCTGAAGTATTCTGTGCGACTACCGTATTGGTAATGGAAGTACACCCATTGACAGGATTGGTTACCGTAAGCGTATACGTACCGGCTATACTGGTCGTAGCAGTGGCGCCGGAAGCTGTAAAGCCATTAGGGCCTGCCCAGCTATAGGTCATCCCTGTAGTGGAAGAACTGCCGGTGAGGGTAACGCTGGTGATTGCACAGGTGAGGGGCCCATTATTAATGGCAGTCACCCCTGCCGGTGGCGCGAAGTTCTGACCGATGGTTGCAGTGGTAGTGCTCATACAACCATTTGACGGGTCAGTCACCGTGAGGGTGTAAGAACCCTGTGAAGCGACGACTGCCGTAGTACCTGAAGCTGTATAGCTATTAGGCCCGCTCCAGCTATAAGAGACTCCCGTAGTGGAAGAGCTGTCTGTCAGGGTGACGCTGGGATGGGCGCAGGTCAGTGTGGCGGAGGAAGGAGAGATCGGCGGAAGGGTAGGACGCGCGATATTTTGCGTCACTGCCACGGTAGCCGTGGACGTACAGCCATTCACCGGGTTGGTAGCCGTTAATGTATAGGTCCCGGGATTGAATGCATTGGCCTGGGATGAGGCGATACTAAAGTTGTTAGGCCCGGTCCAGGCATAAGAAACACCAGTAGTGGTGGAGCTGCCCGACAAGCTGATAACATTCGTAGGACAGGTCAGCTTCGCATTAGCCGGGTTGGCGCTGGTGGTCAGCCCTGCCGGCGCCGTGATGTTCTGCGCCACGGTGGCAGAAGCAGTGGCGGTACACCCCGTAGCAGTATTGGTAGCTGTTACAGTATAAGTCCCCGGTGCGGTGGCGGTCGCCGTAGCGCCCGAGGCGGTAAAGCTGCCGGGTCCTGTCCAGGCGAAGCTGACCCCCGAAGTGGAGGAAGCGCCTGTAAGCGTGACGCTGGTGGTCGTACAGGTTAGCGCACCGGAAGCCGTGGCTGTAACCCCAGTTGGTGCGGTCGTGGTCTGCGTCACCGTCGTGGAGGCCGTCGCCGTACATCCCGTGGTAGGATTGGTAGCTGTTACGGTATAAGTTCCCGGAGCAGTGGCTGTAGCGGTGGCGCCTGTAGCCGTGAAACTGTTAGGCCCGGTCCAGGCGAAAGTAGCGCCCGAGGTGGTGGAGGCACCTGTAAGCGTGACGCTGGTAGTGGAGCAGGTCAGTGGACCGGAAGCCGAGGCTGTAACCCCAGCTGGTGCGGTCGTAGTCTGCGCCACCGTCGTGGAGGCAGTCGCCGTACAACCCGTGGAGGTATTGGTGGCCGTCACCGTGTAGGTACCGGGAGCGGTGGCTGTAGCCGTAGCGCCTGTAGCAGTGAAGCTATTAGGTCCTGTCCAGGCGAAGCTGACTCCCGAAGTAGTGGAGGTGCCTGTAAGCGTGACGCTGGTAGTAGTACAGGTCAACGGACCCGCAGCAGTCGCTGTAACTCCTTGCGGAGCTGTGGTATTCGATGCCACCGTGGTAGCACCCGAAGCTGTACACCCGTTGGTGGGATCTGTAGCAGCCACCGTATAGGTTCCCGCGACAGTTGCCGTGGCCGTAGCTCCCGATGCAGTATACCCACCAGGCCCTGTCCAGGTGAAGCTGACTCCCGAAGTGGAGGACGCACCCGTAAGTGTGACACTGGAGGCAGAACAGGTCAATCCACCAGAAGCTGTAGCTGTAACGCTGCCAGGTGCCGTCGTATTGGAGGAGACCGTTACATTGGCAGTCCCCGTACCGGCAGAATTGGTCCCCGTCACCGTATAGGTTCCGGCTGTACTTACCGTTACACTGGAGCCCGTAGCAGAAAAACTATTGGGCCCTGACCAACTATAAGTAGTAGTGCCGGAAGCCGTCGTACTCGCCGTTAGGGTCGTCGAAGTATTGGTACAGTTCACTACCCCCGAATTCGTGGCCGATGCACTGACAGAGATGCCTGACACTGTACAGGGGCCCTTCTCCTTAAAGACATCGTACTGCTCGATATAATATTCAGAGTTCCCGGCGGTAGTGTCATAGATCCGGACGATGATTTGAATGGTACTGCCCGTCATTGGACGAGAAGTAACCAACGGCGTGCCCATATTCCCATACATGGCAGTGTCCAGTATTTCAGGCCCTCCATCCAACTTATGATAGACCTTCACATATTCCGAACTGGTCTTGGGTCCCTCGTTGGAGATCTTTACGTCAAACTGTACGCCGGTGTATCCCGCTATGGAAAAGACCTGGGAGTACCAAACCCCTTCCCCACCCAAAGTTTGGGCTTTGATACGGTGGGATTTTATGGCAAAATAAGTAGCTCTCGGCACCCTGGTAGTATCCAGGTACCACCCCGTGGAACTGGGGTCCGATTTAGCTCCATTTACATCGGCAGCGTTATTAAAGGTCTGCGCAATGATCGGACAGGCCGGCGTGAAATACAGACGGTTGCCGACTTTGCGGGGAGTAGTCCCATCTCCCGGCGACGCGAAAAGTTGTTTCCCTATCAGAGATGATAACAGAATAAAAAGTATAATATAAATACTATACCTTTTTCGAAGTAACGATACATTCATATGTATTGGTTTGGTTTACGGGTGTGTCGGAAAAATAAGGGTAACTATGTACTATAACCGAGAAAGCAAAGTACCGAATTTTATATCAGTCATTAATGACAGCAGCGATCGGATAAACTACCATTTTTGATATATGGGAATAGAGAATGTATAAGCCCAGTATATTCATGTTTATGGCGAGGGGCCCTATATGAAATGTTAGTAAAGAAATGAACGATTTATAAATAAATCTTTACCTTCAATCCCACGATAAACAATACATATGAAGATTGCTTTTCACGGCGCCGCCCGTGTCGTCACAGGATCCAAGCACCTGCTCACGCTAAAGAATGGAAAAAAGTATTTACTCGACTGCGGCATGTTCCAGGGAATGGGCGCCCAGACAGACGAGCTTAACCGCAACTGGGGCTTTGTCCCGGGAGAGGTCGACACCCTCATCCTTTCTCATGCGCATATAGATCACAGCGGCCTTATACCCAAGCTGGTAAAGGACGGATTTCAGGGCAGGATATTCTGTACCCCCGCTACAAAAGAGCTGACAGGCATCCTGCTGGAAGATTCCGCCGGTATACAGGAGGATGAGGTCAAATACACCAATAAAAAAAGGGCCCTGGAGGGGCTCCCGTACCTGCAACCCCTTTATACCGAGGAAGACGCGAAAAACGCTATGCAGCACTTCAATACCGTGGAATATGATACCTGGCATGCCATCGACGAAAATGTACAGGTCCTGTTCACCGACGCTGGGCACATCATTGGGAGCGCGGCCGTCAGTCTGCGGATAAAAGAAGACGGCAGAGAGATACACCTTACATTCAGCGGGGACGTAGGACGTTATAGGGACGTCATCCTGAAATCCCCCGAAGAATTTCCCCAGGCCGATTTTATCCTCATCGAGTCCACTTATGGCAATAGCCTCCACGATCCCGCCGACACCACATCCGATCTGTTGCTGAAATGGATCGTACGCACCTGTCTGGAAAAGAAAGGCAAGCTGATCATACCCGCCTTTAGCGTAGGCCGCACCCAGGAGTTACTATTTGCGCTCAATACCCTGGAAGAGGAGCACCGGTTACCTCCGCTGGATTATTTTGTGGACAGCCCCCTCAGTATCGCTGCCACCGAAGTAGTCAAGAAGTATCCGCAACTTTTCAATAAGACTATCCAAAAGGTGCTGGAGACGGACAATGACCCCTTCTCCTTCAAGGGGTTGAAATACGTCAAGACAGTGGCAGAGTCCAAATTACTAAACTACCGCAGCGAGCCCTGCGTCATCATCTCAGCCAGCGGCATGGCGGATGCCGGCCGCGTGAAGCACCATATCAGCAATAATATAGAGAACTCCCGCAACACCGTATTGATGGTGGGCTATTGCGAACCTCACTCCCTGGGCGGCCGTCTGATGGCGGGAGCCAAGGAAGTCCATATTTTTGGGGTACTCCATGAGGTCAACGCAGAAATAGGCAGCATCCGCAGCATGAGCGCTCACGGTGACTACGAAGATCTCAGCCAATTCTTATCCTCCCAGGACCCCAGACAGGTGAAAAAGCTGTTTATCGTCCATGGAGAATATGATGTGCAGCAGGCTTTTAAGGACAGGCTGATCCGAAAAGGGTTCACCGATGTGGAGATACCGGAGCTGCACTATGAAATTGGGCTTACCTGATACAGGGCAAAATTGTACATTGATCCTTACATTCCGGCGTTTCATGTATAATTATTGCCGGATGGTCCTTGAAAAGGTATTTTGCGCAAAATGCTGACTATGATTCGCCTGCTTTCCAGGTATAAGTGGCATATCATCTTCTGGTCTGCCTATTGTGCATTTTGGATCCCATTTTCCATGTATCAATATGGCAATACGCTGGGGAAAGCCGTGTATTATACCTCCGCGTGGCTCCTGGGACAGGCCGGGAGCGCTTACCTGGCCATTTACTGGCTGATGCCCCGTTATTTCAACCGGCGGCGTTATCTCCTTTTTGCATTGCTCTATTTGTTGGTGCTGGCAGTCTGCGCCGCCCTTACTCTTGTCTTAATGCTGTCTGGCCTGAAATGGACGCATGAGCCCATACCTACGTCACTGGTCAAGCCGTTCTTATCAGTCCTGGTAGCACATTTCTACACTTCTTTCCTGGTGGTGGCCGTAAAGGCCATCCGGGACAAGATACGAAGTGACAAGAGGGCTGCCCTGCTGGAAAAGGAGAGGACGGACAGTGAACTGCGATTTCTCAAATCCCAGATGAACCCGCACTTCCTGTTCAATGCCATCAACAGCATCTACGTCCTTATAAAGAAAGATCCGGATTTTGCCGGTCATACCCTGGTGAAATTCGCCGATATGCTCCGTTATCAGTTGTATGAATGCAATGCGGACGTCATACCCATCGAAAAAGAAATAGGCTATCTGGAGAACTATATCCAATTGGAGAAACTGCGCAAAGGCGACCTGATCCGGACCCATTATAATGTCACCCCTTCCACCGGCCGGTTTTCCATCGCCCCCCTGCTGCTGATCCCCTTTGTTGAAAATGCATTTAAATACGTATCTAATTGCCCTGAGAAGGATAACTTTGTGACAGTGGACCTCAACTTCCAGGACAATATCTTTGAGCTCAGTGTGGAGAACTCTATAGATGAGGAAACCATGATGCCAAAGGAAAAGACCTGGGGCGGTATCGGATTGGAGAATGTCAGACGAAGGCTGCAACTGATCTATGACGGCCGTCATGCCCTGGACATCAGTTCCAGGGAAGGCATCTTCTCGGTCCTGCTTACAATAAAGATAGCATGAAGATACGCTGTATCATAGTGGATGATGAGCCCCTGGCCAGGGAAGGAATGGAATTATTGATAAAAGAGGCGGGCTTTTTGGAATTAAAGGCTTCATGCAGCAACGCCATCGAAGCCAACAGGGTACTGACGGAACAGGAGATAGACCTCATTTTCCTGGATATACAGATGCCCAGGATCAGGGGCATCGATTTTCTCAGAAGCCTGCCTGTACACCCCCTGGTGATCATCACCACTGCCTATCCTCATTACGCGCTGGAAGGGTTTGAATTGAATGTACTGGACTATTTACTAAAGCCTATTACGATCGAACGGTTCCTCAAGGCGGTGAACCGGGCCCGCGAGGCGGTGTTGCCGGAAAACTATTTCTTTATAAAGACGGGTAAAGGATATGAGAAGATCCTTCACCAGGAGATACTCTTTATAGAGGCCAGCCAGAACTATAGCATTATCCATACTCCACGGGGTAAGTTCATCACTTTGACGGCCTTGCGGAGCATTGAAGAACAATTGCCGCCGGCCAGATTCCTGCGGGTGCATAAATCCTACGTGGTTTCCGTGGACCAGATACAAGGCGTCGCAGGTAATGAGATCACCATCGATAAACACAAAATACCCTTTAGCAAAAACTATAGAGAGCCGTTGATGCGGATGATCGACAGCCGGCTTATCAGGAAGTGACAATACTGCGGCGGATCTGCCGCCTTACTCCGTTTTCAGGTTTTTCACCGGACTGGCCACCGCCGCCCGGATGGATTGAAAGCTCACCGTCAGCAGGGCAATAAAGATCACAGAGGCTCCCGCCACCCCAAAGACACCAGCGCCAAGCGGGATCCTATAGACAAAAGAATGCAACCACTGGTTCATGACCCACCAGGCGATGGGGAAAGCGATCAATATGGCCAGTCCTACCAGTCGTAAAAAACCCATGGATAACATCAGGGCTATCTGTTCCGTGGAGGCGCCTACTACCTTGCGGACACCGATCTCCTTCTGTCTGCGCTGGGTGGTAAAGGCTGCCAGTCCAAAAAGACCCAGACAGGAGATGAGGATGGCCAGCCCCGCAAAATATTTGGATAACGCTCCCACATGCTGTTCGGATTCATATTGTTTTTGATAGGCTTCGTCCAGGAATCGGTAGTCGAAAATATACCCTGGATTAAAGGATTGATACAACTTCCGTATCCGTGCGATGACCTCCGTTTCTCTTCCGGCCTGTATGCGTGTCAATATCTTGTACCTGGAGTTGGAATCCGTGTTCTGTGGCAGCAGGATCATCGGCTTCACGGGCTCATGAAGGGACTCGAAATGAAAATCCTTTATGACGCCGATGATCTGTTTGTTCTGACCCCATAATTTTACGGTCTTGCCGACGGGATCTTTTATGCCCATAGCTTTGACAGCCGTCTGGTTTATAATGATCTCCGGTTCGTCATGATAATTTTTTGCAAATCCTCTTCCCCCGGCCAGGCCGACTCCCATGGTTTCAAGAAAGTCATATTCTATTCCGGCGACCTCGAACAATGTGTTCTGACGGGGATCCCTACCTTCCCATTCCAGACCCGGTGTAGAAAAATTATGACCGATGAGGTTATGCGTAGTTCCCGAGGCACCCGCGACGCCCGGCAGCCGTTTGAGCTCGGCAAGAAAGGTTTCCTGGTTGCCCAACAACTTTCCATCCGAATTAAACACCAGAACATTATCCTTATTATAGCCCAGGTTCTTAGATTGGATGTACTTCATTTGCTGGAAGACAACCAGCACCGCCACTATAAAGATCATGGACAGCGTGAATTGGAAGACCACGAGTCCCTTGCGGGCAAAAAGCTCACCAAAAGAAGTATTTAATTTCCCTTTTAATACCAGGATAGGCCGGAAGCGGGAAAGATAAAAGGCCGGATAGCTGCCGGCAATAAGACCCGTCACCAACGTAATGGATAAGGCGGCAATGGTCAACCTGACATCCATATGCAGGGTGATGTCCTTGCCGGTGAGCTGGTTGAATGCCGGTAGTAAAAGCGCCACCAGCAAGAGGGCGATGCCCAGGGAAAAGAGGCTCAACAATATCGATTCTGAAAGGAACTGCCAGATCAGCTGTATCCGGCTGGCGCCGATTACTTTTTTAACACCCACTTCCTTCAATCTCCGGGATGCCTTTGCCGTGGAGAGGTTCATAAAATTGATACAGGCTATTACCAGGATAAAGGCTGCGACAATGGAGAACAGCCGGACATATTCGATCCTGCCACCGGCTCTCGTGCCCTGCCCATACTTTAGATACATATCGGAATAGCGGCTGGCAAAAGCTTTACGTGAGGTGTCTCCGTTGCTGTGGGTAATGATATCCCCGATCTGTCTGTTAAAGACCCGGATATCCGTACCCTCCCTGAGCAGAACGTAGTTATGCGGGCCTGTGTTGCCCCATTCGGTTACCCATGGGTTGTAATCTTTAAAAAAATCAAAAGACTGTACAAAGTCGAAGTGTTCAGACCAATGAGCGGGTGTCTCAAAAACTCCCGTTATACGAAACTCCTGATCGTGTTGCACCCTGATCATCCTGCCAATAAGGTTACGAGTGGTATTAAATAACTCCCTGGCCAGCTCTTCGGAAATAACAATTGAACGCTTGTCGGCCAACACCTGGTCCTTATTGCCTTCCAGCAGTCGAAGTGAGAATATATTGAAATAGTCCTTCCCGGCATACTGCCCGCTGGCCTTGATGACTTTTTCACCCACCGATAAGGTGAATTTGGGAAACCAGCCGCTGGGAGCCACTGTTGCAGCATACTCCACCTGGGGCATTTCCCTGGCCACCGTTGCTGCCAGCAAACCCGATGATTCATCGGATACGCCCACCGCGCCCTCCCAATTCCTTCTTTCCATCAGCTGGTACAACTGGCTGTCATGCTGGAAAGATCTGTCAAAGCTCAGCTCGTCACTCACCCATAAATAGATCAATAATGTGCAGGCAAGCCCCGTCGACAGACCGATGAGATTGAGAATAGTGGATTGGCGGTCCTTCAGAAGACTTCGCCAGGCTATTTTGAGATAGTTCCGGAACATTTGTATAGCTGGTTTGAAATCTTTTTAACACAATGGATGCCAAGTCTGTAATTTATTGGCATACAGGATTTAATATCCATCCGTCATACAAGGGATCGTGCGCAATCAGACGGAGTTTGTCCGATTTTGATACATTCCGATTTAACGCAAACGTTTGACCATCCTTCCAATAAAAAAATGTAGCATCTTAGAGCCTATGAGAAGATTACAACACATAGGCCTTCTGGCCCTATCCATCATCTGCACCCAATACGTGCTTGCCCTCGACATCATTCCTTATCCATTACAGGTAGAGACAAGGTCCGGAACTTTCGCCATTACCTCGTCCACCACTATCCTTTATGCAGTCAACTGCAGACAGGAGGCGGACTTTTTGCTTGATGTATTGAAGAAAGAGCATCATCTGCAAATAGCGGCGCGGCCGTATAAAGCGCCCATAGCGGCGGGCTCTATCGTTTTTACGGTGGATGCTTCCTCCGGTACGCGTCTGGGGAAAGAAGGGTATGACCTCACCGTAGACGGGAACAAGGTGCAAATCCGCGCCGCAACCCCCACCGGGGTCTTCTATGCCATTCAAACCCTTCGTCAGCTGATCGCAGGAGGAAGCTCTATTCCCTGTTGTCATATATTTGACAAACCCCGCTTTGCCTGGCGGTCGTTTATGCTGGATGAGGGCCGTTATTTCAAAGGCGAAAAGGTCGTAAAACAACTCCTCGATGAAATGGCCCTGTTAAAATTGAACACATTCCATTGGCACCTGACGGACGACCATGGATGGCGTATCGAGATAAAAAAATATCCCCAGTTGACCACTATCGGCTCAAAAAGAGACTCTTCCCAAACGGGTGTATGGCCCTCCGGTTGGAACAGCACCACCTATGACGGTGTTCCCCACGAGGGATATTATACACAGGAACAAATAAAGGACATCATCCGTTATGCCGCCGAGAGACATATCACCATCGTCCCCGAAATAGAGATGCCCGGTCATGCCAGCGCTGCCATTGCAGCTTATCCCTTTTTGGGGGCCACGGGAAAACAAATACGTGTTCCCGTCAAGTTCGGGGTGCAATACGATATATACAATGTAGCAGACCCGAAAGTGCTGACATTTGTCCATGATGTTTTACAGGAAGTAATGGACCTTTTTCCTTCCAGGGTGATACATATCGGAGGAGATGAGGTGAGATATGATCAATGGAAGAACTCTCCCCAGGTGATGGCCTATCTGCAGAAACAAGGGCTGGCTTCTCCGGCGGATCTGCAGGTCAGCTTTACCAATGGCATATCCAATTTCCTGGCCGCCCATCACAGAAGAATGATGGGATGGAATGAGATATTGGGAGGGAAAGTACATGAGTATAACGACAACCAGGATGCCGTAGCAAAAGAGAAGCTTAGTCACGAAGCCATTATTCAATTCTGGAAGGGTGATACAAACCTCATCATCAAGGCGGCGGCAGCCGGCTATGACATTGTCAACTCTCTTTCAGATGACACCTACCTGGATTATGACGAAAAGGCCATCAGCCTGGAAAAAGCTTACTCCTTCGAACCCGTGCCCGCCAGCCTTCCGCAGCATGATGCGGCCAGGATACTGGGACTGGGCTGCCAGATGTGGGGTGAGTGGATCCCCACCGTGGAAAGTATGGACCTGCATGTCTATCCCCGTCTGGCCGCCTATGCGGAAGTAGGGTGGACCAGCAGACAAAATAAAGACTTTCGTCGCTTTACCACCGGCTTGCCCTTGCTGGAAGCGCGCTGGACAGATAAAGGCATTCATTGGACGGCAGCAAAATAAGCAACATGACACTGGAGAAACAACAGCAGGGGGAGGCCGTAGTGTATGAACTTGGCAATGACCGTGGCATCAGCGTCAAAGTAACGAATTATGGATGTACCATCCTCTCCATTGTCACACCCGGTAAGAATGGTGAAAAAAGGAACATCGTGGCCGGGTTTGACACTGTTGCTGAATATATACCCAACCCCGATTATCTTGGTTGTATTGTAGGAAGGTGTACCAGCAGGACCTCAGGAGCCGCGCTTACCATCGATGGACAACGCTATTTCCTGTCTGCCAATAAAGGGAAGGACCATCTCCATGGAGGGACGAAAGGGCTCGATCAGCGATACTGGACGGTGGAAGAGGAATTGAGAGGAATTGGGGGTGTTGGAGTGGTGTTTGGGTATGTAAGTCCTGATGGAGAGGAAGGTTATCCCGGGAATTTGTCCATCACCGTTGGGTATTACCTGGACAATGAGAACAAACTAACGCTACGCTACAGGGCGACCACGGACAAGACCACGCCTGTCAACCTCACCAATCACAGCTATTTCAACCTCACCGGCTTTGAAGAGGGCTCCGTCATGGGGCATTTGTTAAAGATCGATGCAGGAAAATATACGCCTTTATCCGAAGCGTTGGTGCCTTCGGGAGCGATAGAGGATGTGGCGGGTTCGGCGCTGGATTTCAGACAGCCGATGCTGATCGGGCTACGCGCCGGAGAAGTACCGGGCGAGAGCTATGATCATAATTTTGTGCTGGACAACATTACCGGGCAGATGGGGTTGGCTGCGGAATTAGTATCTCCACTTTCAGGCCGGGTCTTGAAGGTTTTCACCGATCAGCCTTGTCTGGGAGTGTATACGTCGGGTTACCTGGATGGTTCGCGGATAGGGACGCAGGGAAAAAGATACCAGCGCAACGGCGCCATCTGTCTGGAGACGCAACGGTACCCGGATGCGGTGAATCGGCCGGAGTTCCCGACCACACTGGTATGGCCGGGGGCAGCGTATATGGCTACTACTGTTTTTGAGTTTGGGGTCAGATAATGGCCGACACTTCCTTCATCACACCTGCCGCCAACTCCTGCGCCGATGTCTCCGTCACACCCTCGGAATAGACCCGGATGATGGGTTCGGTATTGGAGCCCCGCAGATGGACCCACCCGTTATCAAATTCGATCTTGAGTCCGTCTTCGGTGTTTATCTCGTAACCCGCATATTTCTCCTTCATTGTACTGAGAAGGGCGGGGATATTCATCCCCGGCTTGAGCGCGATCTTATTCTTCGACATATAGTAATTGGGGAACCCGCGGCGGTATTCGGATATCTTCGATCCCGAAGAGGCCAGTGCGCTAAGGAATAACCCGATCCCGATAAGCGCATCCCGGCCGTAATGTAAGTCCGGAACGATAATGCCTCCGTTACCTTCACCCCCGATGACAGCCTTTACCGCCTTCATTTTTGTCACTACATTGACCTCCCCCACGGCAGAAGGATAGTACTGGCCTCCATGTGCGACCGTTACGTCCTTTAAGGCGCGGGTAGACGACATATTGGACACCGTATTGCCTTTACGACGACTCAATACGTAGTCGGCTACAGCCACCAGTGTATATTCCTCTCCAAAGAGACTTCCATCTTCGTTGACAAAACAGAGCCTGTCCACATCCGGGTCGACGGCGATGCCCAGGTCCGCCCCCTGACGTTTGACCTCATTACAAAGACCTGTCAGGTTTTCCGGCAGTGGCTCCGGATCATGGGCGAATTCCCCGTTGACCTCTCCATTCAGGACCGTCACTTGCCCAACACCCAACGCTTTTAACAATGCGGGCACATAGACGGCGCCTGTGGAGTTGATGCCATCCACCACTACTTTAAAATTCCGTTTTGCAATGGCTGCAGCATCTACCAATGGATAACCCAGGATGGCCCGTATATGTTTTTCCATATGCCCGGAGGACTTGCGATACTGTCCTCCCTTTTCGACGGTGGCAAACTGGAAAGCCGCCCGTTCCGCCTTTTCCAATACTGCCGCTCCATCTGCTCCGCTGATAAATTCCCCTTCGGCATTCAACAGCTTCAGAGCATTCCATTGCCGGGGATTATGACTGGCCGTGATGATAATACCACCACCGGCCTTTTCCCAACGGACAGCCATCTCGACCGTGGGGGTGGTGGACAGTCCCAGATCTACTATGTCCAAGCCTAGTCCCAGCAAGGTCTGGACGACCAGGCTATTTACCATTTCCCCGCTGATACGGCCGTCACGGCCAATGACAACGACAGGGGCGGCATTTTTCTCTTTCAGCCAGCTGCCATAGGCAGCGGCAAACTTTACGATGTCCAGGGGGGTCAGATTATCCCCCGGGGTTCCTCCGATGGTTCCACGGATACCGGAAATACTTTTTATTAATGTCATACAGTGTTCTTTCCAACTTTATAGCCAAATATAGAATAATACAGGATATATAAATAACAAGGCAGCATACAAATAAAAAAAGCAAGACTATTGCCGATGGCCGGTTTTACTTTTAATGTGCCGTATAGCAGGGGGAGTAGCGCACCACCGGCAATACCCATGACCAGCAGTCCGGCCCCTGTCTTGGTAAATTTCCCCAGCCCGTCGATGGCCAGGGGGAAAATAGCCGGCCACATCAGCGCATTGGCCAACCCCAGCAGCGCGATAAAGCTGATGGACACATAGCCGGATGACACCTGTGCACAGATGGTAAAGATGATCCCCGCAATAGCGGAAATTTTCAGACCGTTCTGTTGGGAGAGATATTTCGGGATAGTAAAAATACCTATAACATATCCGGCCAGCATGGCAGCCAGGGTACAGCTGCCAAAGTAGCGGGTCGTGTCCAGGCTCATGCCCATCGACCTTCCGTAGATGCCGATGGCATCCCCTGCCATCACTTCTACCCCTACGTACAGGAATAAACAGATAAATCCCAGCACCAGATGGGGATATTGAAAGACGCTGGTCTTGTTCATTTGTGTTTCCGAAGCGTTGCTTCCTCCATCCATCTCGATCTCCGGCAAAGAGCTGCGTTTTATCATCCAGGACAAAAGGAACAACGCCACCGCCATAACGATATAGGGAAGGATGATCTTCGACCCCATTTCATTCAACAGCTGTTCTTTTTCAGCTATGCTGGCGGCCGTCTTGACCTGCTCTTCCAACTTGCTGGCCCCTTCCAGTACGATGGCTCCCAGAATGAGGGGGCTGAGCGCTCCTGCTACCTTATTACAGACACCCATGATGCTGATACGCTTTGCCGCACTCTCGATAGGTCCCAGGATACTGATATAAGGGTTGGAGGCCGTCTGTAGTAAGGTAAGTCCCGCACCTTGCACAAACAACCCGACAAGGAATAAGGGGAAGCTTCTGGACTGGGCCGCGGGGACAAAGACCAGCGATCCGATGGCCATGACCAGCAGACCCAGCGCCATCCCATTCTTGAACCCCGTTCTTTTCAGGATATAAGAAGACGGCAGCCCCAGACAGAAATAGGACATATAAAAGGCAAACGTCACAAAGAATGCCTGTACGTCACTGCTCAGCTCGCAGGTGAGCTTCAGGAAGGGTATCAGTACGCTGTTCAGCCAGGTGATAAACCCAAAAATGAAGAACAGGCCGCCGATGATAAAAATGGCGCTGTTGCCGCGACGACCCACCATTGCAGGGGTAGTGATGGTTTGATTCATATTGTAGAATTGCTTAAGGCACAAAATACTGAAAAGCCATGCATCATCCCCGGGCAAACGATTGCGTTATTTCATAGCTTAAAAAATATCTTTCTCCGATAGAGGAAATAACACAACCCCCATTCCAGCGCGAAAATACACAAGGAGGAAAGGATGGCCTGTACAAAGACAGGCATGTGCGCTATTTGCAGTAATCCCGAAGCGATAGCGGTGATATAACCATTGAACCACCTGTCACCCACTATCTCAAAAAAGAGATAGATAAAGATGGAATTCATCCCCACCACCTGGAAGAACAGCAGATACTGACGGTGCCCGCGGATATCGATCCACCAGTAACAAAGGGCCAGCAACAGGAGGGCGTAACCGCCGGAGGCCAGGGTAAAGGAACTGGTGGCTATCCGTTTGATGATAGGAGTGATGCCTGCCAGGTCCAGTAGATAGCCTGTCGCCAGACAGATGAGCCCGCCGATGACAATGTTCCTGACCTTGACCATACCCGGCTTATTGCTCAACAGCAGCTTGCCTACCACCGTTCCCCAGATGGTATGAGCCGCCGTGGGTATACAGTTGATGGCTACCCATCCTCCCCGGTTGATCTTATGCATGAGGATCGTGTCGATATAATTGCCAAAATTATGCTGGTCCGTAAAAGGCTGGTCGAAACCGGGGACGTGGATGCAGCGGTATAGAAGCTCTGTGAGCGCCAGGAGGCCGATGCTGAATAGGACCTGGGCCGTAGCGGACCAGCGGAAGATAAGGAATGCCACCAGTAAGGTGAATGAAAGTTGGGTCAGGACGTCCCATAATTCAAAAGACAGACCGCCGGGACGAACGGCGTAATCCAATACACCCCAGAAGAACAGCCAGCCACTACGCCGCAATGCCTTTTTGAATGACTGGTTCCAGGAGACGCCGTGCTGCCGCTGTTTATCCAGGGATAAGGCCAGGGCGGCGCCCGCCATGAACATAAATCCTGGCTGAACCAGGTCCCAGGCGCGAAGACCATGCCAGGGGTGATGTTCGAGTTGCACCGTAAGGAAATACCAGCCGGTGCCCTGGGCATATTCATTTAGGTGACCATACAATCCCGTGCTTTCCAGCATGAGCAATACCATGATAAGACCACGCATGAAATCCAGCGATAACAGACGGCCGGTGGGTGTAGAAGTTTGCATGTACTAATATGCCTAATTTTTCCGATTTGCACGTGAGACAATCGTTTGCGTAAAAATGACGCCCTTTCCCGAAAGTACCCTATTTGGGTACTAATAACTATATTGCAGTGCATCAAAAGACTGCACATGAGACGAGCCATTTTCCTATTCGTTATTTCTATTATATCTGCCCGGCTATGCGCCCAGCTCCCCACTATTGAGGGAAAAACAAAAGGTCTTAAAGCCTACCCCGGCTTCTTCAATTTTTATTGGGATGCCCGTCTGGGAAAAATATGGCTGGAAATAAGCCGGCTGGATTCCGAAGTGCTTTATCAACCCTCCCTGCCCGCAGGGCTTGGCTCCAATGACGTTGGTCTGGACAGAGGGCTGTTGGGGGAAGGCTGTATTGTAAAGTTCACCCGTGTAGGTAATAAGGTATTGATGATACAGCCTAACTATGACTATCGGGCAGTTACGAAGGACCCGTCGGAAAGACGGGCTGTAGAGCAATCCTTTGCCCAATCCACTCTTTGGGGGTTTACAGTAGAGGCCGAAACAAAGGGCTCCGTCCTTGTCGATGCCACGGGCTTTCTGCTCAGCGACGTGATGCATGTGGCTATCCGTTTGAAAAATACGCATCAGGGCAGCTATATGCCGGATGAGAGCCGCAGCGCCCTCTATCTTCCGGCAACAAAGAACTTCCCCCTGAATACCGAGATAGAATCTACCATCACCTTTGTTTCAAACGATGGGCAGCCCGGGGAGTTTGTGCGTGGCGTGACGCCTTCACCCGGCGCCATTACCTTGCGGATCCATCATTCTTTTGTACAGCTGCCGGATAATAACTACCAGCCCCGTGTCTTCGACCCGAGGGCGGGGTATTTCACCATTTCTTATTTCGACTATAGCACACCGGTGTATGAACCCATTCAAAAACAGTTCATCTGCCGCCACCGTCTGCAGAAGAAAGACCCTTCAGCTGCCGTGAGCCTGCCCGTAAAACCCATCGTGTACTATCTGGACAACGGGACGCCGGAGCCCATCCGCAGCGCTTTGCTGCAAGGGGCTCGCTGGTGGGCGCAGGCTTTTGAGGCAGCCGGGTTCAAGGACGCCTTCCAGGTAAAGCTTCTCCCTGACTCTGCCGACCCCCGGGACATCCGCTATAACATGATCAACTGGGTACATCGCAGCACCCGTGGATGGAGCTATGGCGCCAGCGTAGTGGATCCCCGGACAGGAGAGATCATCAAGGGCAACGTGACGCTGGGCTCTCTGCGTGTCCGCCAGGATTATCTTATCGCCCAGGGATTGCTGGCGCCTTTTGAAAAAGGGCTGCCTGCAGATACCGCCAACCCTATGTTGAAAATGGCCCTCCACCGTCTGCGTCACCTGGCGGCCCATGAGGTTGGCCATACATTGGGACTTCTGCACAATTATATCGCCAGCGCCCAGGGACGGGCCAGCGTAATGGACTACCCCCATCCCCTGATCAAACTCGACAGCCGCGGCAATATCGATCTTTCCGACGCTTATACAGACGAGATAGGGGACTGGGACAAGGTCACCATCGCCTGGGGATATGGAGAGATACCAAAGGGGGCCGACCCGTCCGCCATCCTGGACAAGATCATAAAAGACGCCGCAGCCAGGGGCCTCACTTTTATCTCGGATAGAGATGCCCGTGACCCCGGCGGTCTTCATCCCAATGCCCATCTCTGGGACAATGGTAAAGACCCCGTCTCGGGCCTGCAAGACCTGATGAATGTGCGTGCCAGGGCCCTTGCTAATTTTGGAGAGAACAATATCCGCCCCGGCACACCTATGGCCATGCTGGAAGATGTGCTCGTACCCGTGTACCTGATGCATCGCTACCAATTGGAGGCCGTGACAAAAGAAGTAGGTGGTCTTTATTATACATATGCCCTGAGAGGCGACGGGCAGATCGTTACCCGGCCCCTGCCAAAGGAGCAGCAGAAGACCGCCTTGAATGTGGTGATAGATTGCATGTCTCCCGAGTTCCTGACCCTGCCTGACAATATCATCCGTCTCATTCCTCCGCGGCCGGCAGGATATAGCTATACCCCCGAGCTGTTCACCCACCGCACGGGCCTGGTCTTTGATCCGCTGGGGGCGGCAGAGTCAGCCGCCGACCTGGGGTTGTCATTCCTATTCAATACGGACAGGCTCAACAGGATGGCGCAATACCAGGCAGAGAACAATGGACTGGGTGTGACGGAAATGGTCGACATGCTGATCGACCACACCTGGAAAGCGCCCCGTCTGCAGGGACTGCCCGAACTCATACGGCAGCAAAATGGTCAGTTGCTTTTGACTTATCTGCTCTCCGCTGCCGTGGATGAAAAAACGTCTTTTGCAACAAAGGCGCAGTTACGGACCAGTATAGATGGATTGAAAGGTTTGTTGGATGGAATGAAGACACAGACAAAGGGTACCTCCGATGAGGGGAATATTTCGCTGGCGCTGGAGAGAATGAAGGACCCCTCCAAAGCCAAGGGCGCCGTCAGAACAGTGACTACACCGCCCGGGGCGCCCATAGGTTGCGACGAAGATGAGTAGGCCATATTTGTCATCTACCTGCTGCTTACGCACCTGAACCCCAGATGTTCCAACCCGCTGTCCTCTGTGGTCTTCATCCGGCGGGACACCCTGTAGCCCGTACAATAGGACTCATTACATAGGAACGACCCGCCCCTGATCACACGTTTGCGGGCGAAGGGTTCGTCAGGATCATGGCTTTTGGCCGGCCCCTTGGGATCAACGACTCCCGCCGGCTTGTCAATGGTCTTATAGTAATTATAATCATAGTAATCGGCGCACCATTCCCAGGCATTGCCCGCCATATCATACAGTCCATAGCCATTGGATGAAAAGGAGGCTACGGGCGCCGTAAAATAAAAATGATCCGTCTCCGTATTCTTGTCGGGGAAATGACCATCCCAAAAATTGCCTTTTTGGTGTCCCGTGTTCACCGGTTCATTCCCCCAGGGATAAATGTTTTCCTTCAATCCTCCTCTTGCCGCATATTCCCATTCCGCCTCGGTAGGCAGCCGCTTACCCGCCCACCGGCAATAGGCGATGGCATCCATCCAGGACACCTGTACGACAGGGTAGTTCTCCTTTCCTTTTATATCGCTGCCCGACCCATGCGGATGACGCCAGCTGGCGCCCTGCTTCCATGCCCACCACTGGCTGTAATCGTCCAACGGTACTGCGTGCGAGGGGGGCGCAAATACCAGCGATGCGGGGACAAGGAGGCTTTCGTCCGGCTTTGGCGTACCAGGCGGAAGGTCCTTTTTCAATTCCTCCCAATCCGGCCTGCGTTCTGCCGTGGTGATATAGCCGGTGGCTTTTACAAAGGCTGCAAACTGTGCATTCGTCACCTCCGTCTTGTCCATCCAGAAACCACCCACTGTAACGGTGTGTTTTGGATATTCATCCGGCTGGGCTTGTGTATTGTCCCCACCCATACGGAAAGTACCGCCGGTGATCCACACCATACCGGGATGGGAGCCATGCACGGCCGTGTCATTGAGTCCAGCCGGGGTTCCAGGGCCCGGTGCGGCGACAGCCGCACCGGGAAATCTGGATGGAAGATTTGACTCGCAGGAGACTGCCTTGGCTTTAACAGCCGCCACGCTTGAATCCGTCACAGGCGTTCGTTGTTGCACCTGGCCGCAAGCTGCCAGTACCAATACACTCCCATACAAGAACCTACTGCAAATCATATAAATACTTTTTACCAATAAAGTCTTCTTCTTCGTACACAGCATTGGGCGGGACATATCCGGGCTCCTCATCCGCCACTTCCGGCCCGCCGGCCGACAATTCACTGCCCGTCTTCTTCGACTTGAACAAGGGCCAGAGGAACTGGGCATACCATTCCTCTTTCTGATAATACTCCAACCCGTAGGCAGCGGGATATTTCCGGGTGATGATACCCGTCCCGAACACAACGTCCCAAAGAAAGAACATATTCCCGAAATTCCCTTTATAGTGACCGATGCCATCGTCGTTGCTTGCCGCATGATGCGCATGATGCGTAGCCGGCGTGGAGATCAACCGCTCCAGGACCCATGCCACGGGGTGCAGCCATTTTCTACTGTATAAAGGTTTGTCCCAGGGAATGCTGGAATGTGCCGCCATGGTAATAAGGGATTTTATACCCGTGACCAGCAAGGCTGCATATCCCAGTCCAAGATACACCAAAGCCGCCGTAAGATAAATTTGGGAGAAAAAGATCGTATAAATGATATTTTGCCGGCTGGACATCGCCATTCCCATATATGGCGCCGAATGGTGTGTCCTGTGAAATCGCCAGAGAAAAGGCACCTGGTGATGCAGCCGGTGGTACCAATATTGGGTCAGGTCATCCGCCACTGCCACGATAAGGAATCCCCAGAATAAGGGCACCCAGGCAAATACGTCCTTCAGACCCGGCAGCAGCAGCGGCAGCATCTTCAACGTGAAATACACGATCAGGGGACGAACGAACACCTTAGGCCCGATGAAACAAACGATATCCAGTATCCTTTCATTCCGGGTCCATTTCTTTTTATATAAGCCCAGCAGGAATTCCGCAATACCCACTCCCACCGTCAGCACCGGCAGCCCCCAACTGCTGAGGTTTTCAAAGACAGCTTTTAATACGGGGATGTCCGGTTTTACCGGCGGCCTCAGCCAGGGCTTATCCCCCGTAATGTATAAACAGGCTGCCAGCAGCAGCACCGGCAGTGCATACAACAGCAGACTGATACTGCCGTCCCGCAGGATCTTCTGCGCGGTATCTTTTTTTAATGACATAATGAATGGTTTTAAATATGTTGAACGATCCTGAGTCCGACAAAAAAGATCAGAAAAGGGATCACCGCGACAATAATGCCGACAATGATCTTTTTGGTCAGTATGATAATATCATGATAGGACATAGCGCATTTTTTAAAAAGACCGCTGCTGAGTGGTTTGATGGATCCTTCTGTGAAAAACATCATCCCAGTCTATCAGGGGGTAAATATTATATTTCCTGGCATTTTCGTCGAACAAGGCTTGCAGGGCTGCCAGCTTTTCCGGGTATTTTTTCGCCAGATCGACCCGTTCGTTAAAATCTTCATTCAAGTTGTATAATTCCCAAACGTCTTTGTCAAATCCATGTTCGGAAACGCTGTCCTTCCCTCCGAAGGTCACACCGTTGCGTGTCAGGTCCAGTATGTCGGGATGATGCAGCGTCTCGGCCTTCCAGCCATCCTTATAAATGGAGCGTGCGCCGAAAATATAATAGTACTGTTCCGTATGCCGGGAGGGAGCCTTAGCGTCCGCGAAAGAATAAAGAAGTGACGTTCCTTGCACGCTGTCCTGGGCCACGCTCCGGATGGAGGCCGGAGCCTTGATCCCTACAAATTCCAGCGTGGTCGGCAACAGATCGATGACGTGTCCATACTGCGTACGGATCTCCCCTTTATAAGGAATACCCTTGGGATAATATACGATCAATGGGTTGCGGGTGCCTCCTTCGGCATTCGCATCCTGTTTCCAATATTTGAAAGGAGTGTTGGCTGCCTGTGCCCAGCCAAGGGGGTAGTTGGTCTGTTTACCATCCGCGGTGCCGATCTCGCCGATCTTGTCCAGGTTGTCCTTGATGGCTTGCGCTTCGGGTAACGTTTTTGCAAATATTTCCTTATTGATCACCCCATGAAAAGAGCCTTCTTTACTGGCTCCATTATCCCCGATGATGACAAATATCAACGTATTGTCTAACTGGCCTGATTCTTTTAAAAAATTTACAAGCCGGCCTACTTCGAAATCCGTATAGGTGAGATAACCTGCATATACTTCCATAAACCGGGCGTACAATTTTTTCTGATCTGCGGATAAAGTGCTCCAGGCGGGGATGTTGGGATTACGATCCGGCAATTGCGCATTGGCAGGAATGATCCCTTTCCGCCGTTGGTTAGCAAATACTTTTTCCCTGAATGCATCCCATCCATCATCGAATTGCCCTTTATAGGCATCGCTCCAATATTTATCTACCTGGTGGGGCGCATGGGTGGCGCCGGGAGAGTAATACAAAAAGAATGGTTTACCGGGCGCCGCTTTTTTCTGACGTTTGATATAGCTGATTGCTTTGTCCGTGATCTGGTCGTTCAGATGTCTGCCGTCGGGCGTGACATGCGCATTGTCCTCCACCAGGTCGGGGACATACTGGTCTGTTTGCGAGCCCAGGAAACCAAAGAAATGTTCAAAACCCTTTCCGCTGGGCCAGCGATCGAAGGGGCCCGCATCCGTCGCGTCCTCATCCGGTGTCAACCCGTATTTACCTACGGCAAAAGTGCTATATCCGTTGTCGCGGAGGATCTCCGCGATCGTCCCTTTTGAAGAAGGTATGCGACCATCCCACCCGGGGAAGCCCGCCGAAAGTACCGTATGCGAAAAACCGCCTTCGTGGACTGAATGGTGGTTGCGGCCCGTCAGCAGGGCTGAACGGGTAGGCGCGCAGATTCCTGCCGTATGAAAGTTGGTGTAACGCAACCCGTTTGCGGCCAGACTATCAAATGTGGGGGTGCGGATCACTCCGCCAAAAGTGCTGGTGGCGCCAAATCCCACATCATCCAGGATGACCCAGATGACGTTGGGGGCGCCGGCGGGAGGTTTGGCCACCGGGGCCCACCACTCTTTTGATTCAGCGAGCGTTTTGCCTACCGTGCCCTGGTAGGGCTGCTCTTGCTGGGCTTTTGCAGGAACCAAAGCAAAGCTGCTGCCTGCCATGATCGCCCACTTTACAATTCTTCTCTTATACATCTTTTTAGTTTTTATTGAGATTGATAAATCCGTATGCATGATCATATGTCTGCCCTTTTGTGACGACCCATTGCAGGAAGGCGGTAAGGTCCTTATTACGAGCGTCCTTCCGGAAGAGGACATGTACCTCTTCCAGCGGTATCCTGGGGTGATGTGTTTTCTCGACAAAGGCGATCACGTCGTCCAGCGTGCCGTAAATGTTCTCGTCCCTGTCGATAGTCCCGTTGCCATTCAGATCGATGGGGATGATAGCGATGCTATCCACTGGCCGCCGGGTCTTCAGGTCGTAGAGAAAACCAAGATTGTTATAGGATATGCCGTCTGTGTCTCTCTTTACCGCTGTCAGCAAGTCTCTGTCGTCGCCATTGACGCCTACTCCCTTTATATCCTTCTGCTCGCTGCCGAAATGGTTGGCAAAAGAAATGCTGGCGCAAGCGGGTTGCTGACGTTTATAGACAGTGAACTGAAAGAGAGAAGGACTCTTCCCTGCGTCGTCAGAGAAATACACCCGGTGGAATGCGGAATCGTCAAAACCCCTGGTTTTTAATGCCGTTATATCCCTCCGGCGGTCGTTCACCACCGGCAATTGTACATAGCGGGTGACGACCAGCGATGTCCAGCCCTCCTTTATATCACCTTGTCCCAGCTTATGACTGACGATCAACAAGTCGGCGCTGTCGGCCGGTGATTTGCTGATAATGAACCTTATTCCCGGGTGAAGACGCGTGTATTCGTCCGCCCATCTTTGAAACAGAGGATATGCCAGCCGGGTGCCGGTGATCCTGATGGTAGCTGGCGCCTGGCCTGTGATCAATCCTTGCGTCTCGCTGCCATTGGGATGATGGATCCGTTTGTTATAGACGTCATACCAGGAGATCAGGGGATAGAGATGGTTCTTTTCCGCCTGTTCGTCAAACACCTTTTTCAGCTCGGCCAGTTTTTCCGGATGCTGTCCTGCCTGGTTGACCCGCTCGTTAAAATCCTCATTCAGATTGTATAATTCCCATGTATCTTCTTCGAAAGGTTTGTCTGTAATCGTTTGACCTGGCTTAAAATCAAAATCTACATTATCCGGATGATGAGCTGCTGACGCTTTCCATCCCTTATAATAGATGGCGCGTGATCCGAAAATATAATAGTGCTGCACGATGTGCCGGGATGCTGCCTGTTCATCGTCGAAAGAGTAGGCCAGCGAGGTCCCTTGTATGGAGTCCTGTTTGATACCCTTGATAAATCCCGGTTTCTGTATACCCAACACCTCAAGCGTCGTCGGCAGCAGATCGATGACATGCCCGTATTGATAACGGATGCCGCCCTTGTCCCTAATACCTTTGGGATAAAAGGCTATCAGTGGGTTGTGCGTACCACCTTCGGCATCCGCATCCTGTTTCCATTCCCGGAAAGGTGTATTGGCAGCCTGCGCCCAGCCCAGCGGATAGTTGGCAAACCCCTGGGCAGTGCCGATGGAGTCGATATCTTCGAGGTTGGCTTTTAAGTAGTCGGCTTGTGTTTTTTGACGGGCGGAGTTGGTCTTGGGTTCAATAACGCCTTCCAACGTCCCTTCCTTGCTGGCCCCGTTGTCGCCGATGATGACAAATATCAGTGTGTTGCCCAGCTGACCGGCTTCTTTCAGAAAGTTCACCAGCCTGCCGATCTGATAGTCTGTATAGGTAAGATAACCTGCATATACTTCCATAAATCGGGCAAAGAGTCTGCGCTGGTCCCCTGTAAGGGAGTTCCATGCCTGTATCCGGGGATTGCGGGGAGGCAGCTGCGCATAGGCCGGGACTACACCCAGCTTCTTTTGATTAGTCAGCACTTTTTCCCGGAAGACGTCCCAACCCTCGTCGAACCTGCCTTTGTACTGATCGCTCCAATACCTGTCCACCTGGTGAGGTGCGTGGGTAGCCGCCGGCGAATAGTAAAGAAAGAAAGGTTTGTCGGGGGCGATCTTTTTTTGACGGGCGATATAGCTGATGGCCTTATCCGTTATCTGCTCGCTCAGATGTCTGCCGTCAGGCGTTACGTGCGCATTGTCCTCCACCAGGTCAGGCTTATACTGATCCGTCTGCGAGCCCAGGAAACCAAAGAAATGATCAAAACCCTTTCCGCTGGGCCAGCGATCGAAAGGACCCACATCCGTGGCGTCCTCATCCGGCGTCAGCCCATATTTACCAACGACATAGGTGTTATAGCCGTTTTGCCGGAGTATCTCCGCAATCGTCCCGTCGGTGGAAGGTATGCGCCCGTCCCAGCCGGGAAAGCCGGCAGATGTGGAGATATGTGAGAAGCCGCCTTCATGGACGAAATGGCTGTTGCGACCCGTCAACAGGGCTGAGCGGGTAGGGGCGCAGATGGCGGCTGTATGGAAGTTGGTGTACCGCAGACCATTGTTCGCCAAACTGTCGAGGGTTGGTGTACGGATGACACCCCCAAACGCGCTGGCGGCGCCAAAGCCTACGTCATCCAATATGATCCATACGACGTTGGGTGCGCCGGCGGGAGGTTTGGGCACAGGGGCCCACCATTCTTTTGAGTCCGCCAGGGTCTTGCCTACTACGCCCTGGTAAGGTTGGGGTTCCTGGGCGATGAGATGTGACAGGGACAGGGCGGTTACGGTCGTTAGTATGATCGTTTTGTATCGCATATCAATAATGGATGTTATTCCCATCCCGGATTTTGTTTGAAATTTGGGTTACGTCCCCCGTACAGATCGATCTCCGACTGTGGTATGGGAAATAAAGTGTCTTTCAGGGTCGCAGCAGCCTTGGGATTGCCCTGCATGCTCTTCACCGACTGTAAATAGTACTGGCCGGGGCCCAGGTCTGTCCTTCGTACGAGATCAAACCAGCGTTGGCTCTCCTGGATAAACTCTTTTCTTCTTTCCGTAAAGACGGCATCCCTGAATGCGGGCGCGCTCAGACCCGAAGGCAGATCGTAGGTGTGGTCGTTGTAGTTACCGTTGGCGATATAGGAATTGTAAGAGCGGGCGCGTACAATATTGATGGCGGCATAGGCGTCCGGAGTAGGTGTGTTGTTGAGCTCATTCAAGGCCTCCGCATACAACAACAAAACCTCCGCATACCGGATCACAGGGAAATTGACCTTACTGTTCGCACCCTGGCCGCCTTGCAGGGCAGTGACAAACCCCGTGCTCTGGTCCACGAACTTTAAGAAATTGAAGAAAGGCCATTTCACCCATTTGCTGGTGGTCTGGTTGAACAGCGAATCATAAAAAGTGGCCCCCCTTCTTTGATCCGGGATGTCAAAGATGTGTACCACTGTACTGTCCGCGGGGATGTCGGCCGTATAGGCTGAGTTGCTCCAGGTAAAGGAACTGAGCGTATTGGTGCTGGTAAAGCCACCCGTCGTCCCATTGAATTGGGCGGAGAAGATATGTTCCTTCCCGTTCTTCGTCGCCGGCTGAAAAGCATCCGAAAATTTTGGGAAAAGATCATAACCATAATTCCCTGTGGTGGCGTCTGTCAGACCCGTGGTGCCGGCTGTGATAACCTTTTTTAATTCTGTGACGGCATTTGCCCAATCCTGTCTTGTCACGTATACCTTGGCCAGCAGGGCATGGGCCGCACCGCTGGTGACCCTGCCTATATTCACGCCCGTATAGCCGGCGGGTAATGCGATGGCTGAATCCAGGTCGGCGATGATCTGTGCATACACAGAGTCGCGGGATGTACGGCTTACCAGCGCGCCTGCGGCGGCCACTGTCCCCTGGTCATGCAGCACGAGGGGAACAGGCCCAAAGAGACGGACAAGATCGAAATACAACAACGCACGGATAAAACGGGCCTCCCTGACAAGATTTGCGGCAGAACGCGAAGGGTCTACAAACTGGCTGGCCGGGATAGCCGGGATCTTGTCAATGGCAATATTTGCCCGGCTGATACCCCAATATAGCTGTGCATATATTTTACGCACCCTGTCATTAGTGCTGACATAGGTGGCGGTGCCCAATGCCCGCACGTCCGGATTCGTATTGGATGGACTATATACCTGGTTGTCGCTGGTATTGTCCACGATAAGGTTAAGGTTACGACCATAGATAGGGAAGTCATTGTTGATGTCCGTGGTCAGAGTGCTGTATACGGCCGTCACGGCTGCAACGGCATCGCTTTGCGTCTGATAAAAATTGTCAGGAGTGAGATTTCCGGCCGGATGTTCGCTAAGTTTTTTACATGCGGCCAGGGAGATGGATGCTGTGAGAACTATGAATAGTTTGTTCATTGCTATTATTTTTAAGCATTAGAAAGTGACATTCACCCCCACCGTATAGGTACGATAATTGGGATACACACCATAATCGATGCCCGGCTGCAGGTTGTTCTGATCGTAGAAGTTGGCTTCCGGATCGAGGCCCTTGTAATGGGTAATGGTCAGTAGGTTCTGCGCCGACACATACACCCGCACCTGTTTGGCGAGTATTCTGGCGGCAATGTCCTTTGGAAGATTATAACCCAGTGTGACGTTTTTCAGGCGTACATAGGTCCCATCCTCGATGTAAATGTCGGCTACCTGTACTACAGGCGCATTTACCACCTTGGGAAATCTGCCGCGTAGATTAGCTACGGAGTCCCATCTGTCCAGCAACGCCGTCGAGACATTTTGCGTCGTGGTGGTCTTTTCCAACTGTTGCTGTAGCAAATTGAATATCTTATTGCCAAAAGATCCCTGGAAAAAGACGGAAAGATCAAAACTCTTGTAGGTGAAAGTATTGCTCAGACTGGCCGTAAACTTTGGCTGGGCATTACCCAAATTGTGCTTGTCCGCCGTCGTTACCACACCATCCCCATTGATATCGACATATTTTCTATCGCCTGTCACCTGCGATACACCCGCCAGTACAGGCGCCGGCTTGGACCCATAGACATCCGTCGTGGTCAGGAGCCCCGACGTGCTATATCCCCAGAATGTACCCACCGGCAACCCTACCTTGACGATCACCGGGGACACCTGGCCCGTAGGTGCGACGGGAAAGAATGAACTGCTGGGCCCCAGGCTCAGGATCTTGTTGGTATTGGCTGCATAGATAAGAGATGACCTCCATGTGAAGTTGCGGGACCGGATGTTTTCCGTGTTCAAGGTCACTTCTACGCCCTTGTTCTCCAGGCTGCCGATGTTCTCGGAGGCGGATGCATAACCCGACGACAATGGGATAAGACCGGAGCCGCTGATGAACAGGTTGGTCGTTTTCTTATAATATACATCCGCTGTCAGGTTGATACGTTTTTCCAACAGACCCACATCGATGCCTGCATTGTATTGTGTGGTAGTTTCCCAGGTAAGATCAGGATTAGACAGCTGAGAGGGGGCCAGACCGTTTGTTCCCGCGAGCGGGCTGCCGAAATAATAGCCGTAGGAGACAATGGTGGACAGAGAGCTATAGGCGGGGAAATTGGCGTTACCTACGCTGCCGGCCGTCAGCCGTAGCTTTAGACTGTTGATGGTCCTGGAATACTTTTGGAAAAAGGCCTCATCAGATACATTCCAGGAGAAACCCACGGAAGGGAAGACCCCCCATTTTTTATTCGCTCCCGCCGGAGATGCGCCATCCGCCCTTCCCGACAAAGTGATATTATACCTGTGCCGGAAAGAATAAGACACCCTGCCCAGCCAGGAGTTCCTTGTTTGCTGCGCTTCCCCCGAGCCTGTCACTTTATTAGCGCTGGCATTATAAAGATTGTTATAGCCAGTGGCATCTGAGGGAAAAGTCTGCCCCGCCAGAAAGGTATTTTCCGACTTTTGATATTGCGTAGTATACCCCGCCAGCACATCCAGGAAGTGTACGTCCTGAATGGCATGGCTCCAGTTGATCGTATTTTCGTTCAGCCAGCTTACATAGTTCACCGTGCCGACAGAACCGGATCCCGTAATGGTGCCTCCATTATTCCCAAGGCTCGTATAGGAAGGCGCGTAATAGTTCAACTTCGTATTCAGCAGATCCACCCCAAAAGTGGACTTTACTACCAGCTCGCTTGTCAGTCTGTATTCACCCGAAATATTGCCCAGGACATGCGACAACTTTGTCTGGTTGGTCGTAGATACAATGTCCAGGATGGAGTTGTCCCCAAATTGCTGTCCACTGATGGTATTCAGGGTAGGGTTAATGGCTGGTTGGGGCGTCGTGTTATAGGAGCCGTCCGTATTCTTCACCGTCTGCAACGGATTGTTCAGATACAGATTGGAAAATGCATTGCCAAATCCGATGCCGTTGTATGCCGTACCCGTCAGCTTGTTCTCGACGGAATTGCTGCCAAAAATGCTGGTGGCGACCTTAAAGGCTTTTGAATAATTCTTTTCATAGTTAAACCTGCCCGAATACCGGGTAAAGTCAGTGGCCAGCACAATGCCTTTTTGGTTAAAATAATTGCCCGAGACGGAATACCTGGATTTTTCATCTCCACCGTATATCGTAAGCTGGTGGTTCTGCTGTGCGCCTGTCCGGAGGGCGGCATCGACCCAGTCCCCGTTGGAACCAGCGGCGCCCAGAGAATCGATAAATTTCTTATTGGTTGCAAGACCCGCCTGGATGGATGGAGTGGCGTTATACAGGTCGTCAAAAAGACCAGCCCACTGGCGGCCATTCAACACCGGCAGTTTTTTACCCGCCCGCTGAACGCCATATGTGCCGCTGTAGGAGATATTATTGCTGCCGCGGGTACCTCGTTTTGTGGTTATGATCACCACCCCATTAGCGCCCCTTGACCCGTAAATGGCAGTAGCGGACGCATCTTTCAACACATCGATCGACTCGATGTCGGAAGGGTTGATGGTGGAAAGCCCGTTGGAGGACACACCCGTTACAGAAGGGACGGTCCCTGAATTCGGAGCCAGATTGGTAAGGCTGTTGTCATTATAATAAATAAACCCATCGATAACAAAAAGAGGGTCGTTCCCAAAACTCAGAGAATTACCACCCCTGATCCGGATGGTGGACGTAGCCCCCGGCTGACCGGAGCTTTGGTTTACCACGACCCCCGCGACGGCGCCTTGGAGAAGGTTATCAAAAGAAGAGGCCGGCCGGGCAAGAATGTCCCTGGACACCGTGGCGACGGAACCCGTCACATCGCTCCTACGTTGTGTACCATAACCCACAACGACGGCTTCCGTCAGCGCCGTATTGCCGCCTTTTAGCTGAATGAGCACATGCCCATAGCTGTCCACCGGGATCTCGCGTCCCTGGTAGCCGACATAGCTCACGATATAGACAAGGGGAACCCTCTGTCCCGTGATAAATTTGAATTCCCCTTCGTTGTCCGTCAGTACCTCATGTGTAGTTCCCTTGATATGGATCGTCGCCCCCGCCAGCGGCTCCCTGGTCTTTTCGTCGATGACCCTTCCCCAGAGGGATACGTTAGTGGTTTGCGCGCGGGCGAAAGAAAAAAGGAGGATAGTAGATAATAAACTCCCTGCGGCATATTTTATATACCTTTGAAATAGATTCATGTTAGTGATGTTTTATCGTTAATGTGTATCCGATGCAGATCAGTAAGTGATTGGCGTTACGGACTGATCGCATCTCCCTCCCGGTAGGTAGTAATACCTACCGGGTTTTTTATTTATGGCCCTTCGGGCATGCGACCAGTGGTCGCCTTTGTACCAGCCAGGTTCATGACAGATGATTTTAATGGATGATTATAATTGAGGTTAGTAAGCGAGATCCCTTAACAACAACAGCATATCTTAAGGAGCATGCCGCTATACAAGCTTTTGAGAATGATAGCCTTAGAAGAGTAGGTCGTATGTGCAGTTGTCGGTTGCATAACAATGGTATTGATAGATACCGATGGTTTGCAGCAAAGATATAGGAAAAAATATTAGTCTACAAAATTAGTAGACAATAAAATTAAATCAGCCGACAGGCTGTCGTAAGTCGGGGTATCCGCCGGTGAAGATCATTCCCGCGGTTGACGACCGTCATGTTCCTGCCATCCCGCCGGAACTACTTTTACGCCATCAAAAGCATTTTTTATGAACAAGATAGCCTCCTCCATCACCAGGATCGTGCCGACAGCAGCCTTATTTGCAGCCTTGCTGCTCCTGTTGTCGCCGGCATCTCCCGCACAAAGCACTTACAACAGCAGCACAGTGGATCTTACCGTCAGCGGTACTTCCACCTTGCATGACTGGGACATGAAGTCCATCAAGGCCAATTGTACGGCCACTTTCACCCAGGACGAGACGGGACATATCACCGGCCTGACCGCACTGACTTTTTCCACCCCCGCAAATGCCCTGAAAAGCGAACATACATCGATGGACAACAATGCCTACAAGGCCCTGAAGAGCGACAAGAACCCTGCCATCATCTATACGATGACCTCGGCTACCGTAACTCCGGGGGATGGAGGTACAGTCACCATAAAAACCGCCGGTAAGCTCACTATTGCCGGCACTACCCGGGATCAGGAGCTCGTAGCCATCGTAAAACCCAATACCGACAACACATTTGCGGTGTCCGGAAGCCGCACCATCAGCATGAAAGATTTCAACATGCAACCACCCACTTTTATGCTGGGCGCTGTCAAGACAGGGAACGACGTCACCTTGAAGTTCAATCTAACGCTAAAAAAATAGACCTGTAAGCAATAACACTTAAAACAATCATTCATTACATCTTTAAAACCAATTTTATGTTACACATTTTCCCAAAACGAATTGCCCGCTGGGTCCTAATGGCGACCGCCCTGATGCCTGCTGCCGCGTTTGCGCAACTGCTACAGGGGCAAATACCCAATATGCGCGCTTACGACAAGACGGGTATCAATGTTTTCGAGGCCCGCAAGGATACCTCTGCTACTTTCAACGGACCTACGCTGCGCATCGGAGCCGGGTTTACACAGGAGTTCCAGAACCTCAAACATGAGAACGCTACAACCAAGGCTGGCAACAGCGGAGCGCTGTATGGCATCTCTCCCGGCTTTAACACTGCTATGGCGAATCTGTACACTGACTTTTTACTGGCTGACGGCATTCACCTGAACGTAGCCGTATATCTTTCCACCCGCCACCATAACGAGGCCTGGGTAAAAGGAGGCTATATCCAGTTTGACAAACTCCCCTTTAAGGGCGAGATGTGGGATGATCTGATGAAGAATGTGACCATCAAGATCGGTCACTTCGAGATCAACTACGGCGACGCACACTTCCGTCGTACGGATGGCGGCCATGCTCTTTATAATCCCTTTATCGAGAGCTATATCGTAGATGGATATGGTACTGAGATAGGCGGGGAAGTCTATTATCAATGCAAAAGCGGCCTGTTTGGTATGGTGGGCTTGACCAATGGCATGATAAAAGGTAACGTAGACTCTCCTGTAAACAATGCCGTCAATGGGAATATCAAAAAGAATCCGGCTATCTATGGCAAACTGGGCTTCGACAGACAACTGAATGATCTTATCCGCGTACGGCTGTCCGGCAGCTATTATCATGTCAATAGCAGCCCTTCGAACGATCTTTACAACGGTGATCGTGCCGGCTCGGGATATTTTATGGTCATGGAAAAACCTTATGTAGTACCAGCCGACGGTACTAGCGCTTATGCCGGAGATGCTTTTTCAGGTCGCCTGATGCCCGGCTTCAGCTATAAAGTGGATGCTTTAATGTTCAACGGTTTTGCCAAGATTGCCGGATTTGAGGTCTTTGGCACCCTTGAACACAGCGAGGGACGCACCAACACGGAAAAGAGCAACCGCCAGTTCACACAATACGCAGTAGATGGTATCTATCGTTTTGGTCATGCCGAGAACCTCTTTGTAGGCGCACGCTATAACAATGTGCTGGCAGAACTGAAAGGTATCTCCACTCCTGTTACAGTAGAACGTACGGCTTTCTCCGCTGGCTGGTTCCTCACAAAGAACATCCTTTTGAAAGGCGAATATGTCACACAGAAATACGAAAAATTCCCCACTACAGATTACCGCAATGGCGGAAAGTTCGATGGATATGTGATCGCTGCAACCGTTGGGTTCTAAACGGATTATTTTGAAAAATCACCGGTCATGGTACTGTTACGCATTATATTGATCCTTGTTTTTTTCACCAGTCTGGCAAAACCTGTAAGAACAAAATGGCTGGTGCAGCGGACGAGCACCATCAGGATCGCGGGCAGTACGAACGTGAATAGCTTTTGCTGTCATGTAAATGAATATACAGGGCCCGACACGATCACTCTGACTGTCGCAGGAGGAAATTTAGGAGCGTTGGCCGTGAATATCGAGGAGTTTAATTGCAACAACAGGATCATGACCGGTGAATTCAAAAAGACCTTAAAATACAAACAGTATCCCCAGTTGAAGATCGTTTTTATCAGCCTCGAAAAAATGCCGGCCTTTGGCCCCATGGCCGAGACGGTGAAAGGATGTGTGGAGGTGGAGCTGGCAGGCATGTGCAGGAAGTTCGAAGTGACGTACACCTCCTGCAGGACGGACGATGAGGATGTAGAGCTGGTAGGCGGCAGGGTGTTCGGGTTTTCGGATTTTGGGTTGACGCCGCCCCGGAAGATGGGCGGACTGGTCAGGGTCAATGATAAACTGGATGTACAATTCACGCTACACTTGCATCAAATAAATTGATCATCATGTCAAAAGATAATAAATATGTTTCAGCCGAAGATGCCGTCCGCCAGGTACAGTCCGGCGACCGGGTCTTTATCCATGGTAGCGCAGCTACGCCTGTTTGTCTTCTAAAAGCGCTGCAGGAAAGGTACAACGAGCTTTATCGCGTAGAACTGGTCAGCATCACCACCCTGGGGGACGTAGACTTTGATAATCCATTGTATAAAGGCAGTTTCTTTTATAATTCGCTGTTCGTGTCCGCCTGTACCCGCAATGTCGTCAATAGCCTGGACGGGGACTATGTACCTGTCTTTCTCAGCCAGATCCCGCAATTGTTCAAGAGGAACATCCTTCCCATCGACGTGGCATTGATCCAGGTATCTCCGCCGGATGAGCATGGTTATTGTTCGTTGGGGACCTCCGTCGATATTGCCCGCGCAGCCGTGGACGTCGCCCGGCATGTCATCGCCCAGGTGAATCCCCGTATGCCCCGTACGCATGGGGACGGGTTTCTCCATATACGGGACATCGACGCCCTGGTATGGCACGAGGCGGAACTGCCCGAGACAGATTACTCGGACAAATCCAATAGCATCGTTGAGCGGATAGGCGAGCACATCGCCTCTATGATCGAGAATGGCGCTACCCTGCAACTGGGCATCGGAAATATCCCGGACCAGGTGTTAAAAAATCTCACGGGTCATAAGGACCTGGGACTCCATACGGAAATGTTGTCCGACGGTGTCATACCCCTGATAGAAAAAGGGGTGATCAACAATCGAAGAAAAAAATTGAATCCGGGCTACTCGGTCACCAGTTTTATCAATGGCACCCGCCGCCTCTTTGATTTTGTCGACGACAACCCCGAGATACGGGTAATGGACATTGGGTATGTCAACGACACCAGCATTATCCGCCAGAACCCCAAAGCTACGGCCATCAACAGCGCCATCGAAATAGACCTGACGGGGCAGGTGTGCGCCGACAGCATGGGGACGTATCAATATTCCGGCATCGGCGGCCAGATGGATTTTATAAGAGGAGCCTCTTTATCCGAGAATGGCCTGCCCATTATCGCGCTGCCTTCCGTTACGTCCAAAGGGATATCCCGTATCGTACCTTTTCTCAAAGAGGGGGCCGGCGTAGTGACTACCCGGGGACATGTACATTGGGTTGTTACGGAGTATGGTAAGGTCGATCTCTTTGGGAAAAATCTGAAGCAACGGGCTCACGCGCTGATACAGATAGCGCATCCGGACCACCGCGAGGCGCTGGAAAGGGCTTTTTATGAGCGTTACAAACATTCATCCCCCGCAATACATCATTAAAAATTTATTATATGTTACCCAAGACCATGAAGGCTGCTGTCGTCCATGCATTCGGGCAGCCATTACAGATAGAGGAATTACCCGTCTCTGATCCCCGCGCCCACCAGATCCTGGTAAAGGTCATTGCCAGCGGGGTTTGCCACACCGACCTCCATGCCGTCAGCGGCGACTGGCCTGTTAAGCCCAAATTGCCCCTGGTGCCCGGACACGAGGCCATCGGTTATGTTGTCGCCGCCGGACAGGAAGTGGACAATGTAAAAGAGGGTGATATCGTGGGCGTACCCTGGCTGTACAGCGCCTGCGGCTGTTGCGAATACTGCACCACAGGCTGGGAAACCCTCTGCGACCACCAGCAGAACGGCGGCTACAGCGTGGATGGAGGTTATGCGGAATATGTCCTGGCAGATGCCCGTTATGTCGGCCGATTCCCCTTCGGGATCAATTTTATCGAGATGGCGCCCATTATTTGCGCAGGCGTCACCGTATATAAAGGGTTGAAAGAGACAGAGGCCAAGCCGGGGCAATGGGTAGCCATCTCCGGCATTGGTGGGTTGGGACACCTGGCCGTCCAATATGCCAAAGCCATGGGATTGAGGGTTGCCGCCATCGACATCGATGACGATAAGCTCCAGCTGGCAAAGGATCTGGGAGCCAGTCTTACCGTGAACGCGATGAACGAAGATCCCGGCGCCTTCCTTCAAAAAGAAGCCGGCGGCATGCACGGGGTGCTGGTCACGGCCGTTTCGCCTGTCGCTTTTCGCCAGGGCTTGTCCGCATTAAGAAAAAAAGGAACCCTTTCACTTAATGGTCTGCCCCCGGGAAGTTTTGATCTGCCTATTTTCGATACTGTACTTCGGCGGTTGACTGTCCGGGGCAGTATTGTCGGTACCCGTCAGGACCTGCAGGAAGCCATCGATTTTGCCGTACAGGGGAAGGTAAAGGCGACGGTTCATACCGCCAGTCTGGAAGGAATCAATGGTGTGTTCGACGAGATGAAGGCCGGCGATATACAGGGGCGGATCGTTTTGAAAATAGCGGAACCCTGAGGGCATGACGAAAATCATAACCGGGGCCAACAAAGATCATATCCCTGTTCACCCTATAAATTAACATTTGCCATGGGAGCCCATATTATGAATTCACAAATCGCGCGGCAGCTTCTTATCAAAGAGGTGCAAAACGAGTTTAGCAGTGCCTACCCTTTTCTGAAAATAGATTTTACAAGAGGGAAAGGGGAGAAACGGACAGCTTCCGGTATGGCCCATTCTGGTGCTGCCGGGACTGTCGAACCAATGCAGGGAGAGCATGACGAAGTGGCGAACGAAAAGGCTAGAAAGCTCCTATGGGATGATTTCGGGGTTACAGATGATATGAAGGTCAGCGAGCTGGAGTTGCTGTTGCAATATGAGTTCGGACTTCCCGCACAGTTGCTGCGTAAGAGTGGCAAATTGTGGCTGGAAACACGGATGACCCAGCATTGGACCCTGCGCCAGCAAGATGACCATGGCCGGGATATGGCTAATATAACAGATTTTTAAGACGGTTGAGGTCCAGGATACGGATCTTGCCGTCTTTTATTTCTATCAGCTTTTCGGATTTGAAATCACTCAGCGTTCTTATCAACGACTCCGTGGCAGTACCCACATATTGCGCAATGTCTTCCCTGGAAATATCCAAAGCCTGCGCAGTCTTGGCGCTACCGCTTTCTTCCTGGCTGAATTTGCCATGGATGTCCACCAGGGCTTTAGCCACCCGCTTGCGAAGGGAGCCATAGGCAAGGCTCAGCAATCTTTCTTCCTTTTCCTGCACATTTTGCGCAATCAGCCGGATGAACTTGGTCGCTACCGTGATATCATTAAAAACACCGTTTACAAATTCATCGCGCGGGATCATCACCACCTCCGCATCTTCCAGGACGATAGCCGTATCCTCATAGTTCTTGCCTTCCATCAAGGGAAGATAGCCAATAAAATCTCCCGTAGCATAAAAGTTCGTAATATATTCCTTGCCGTCCTCATTTACCCGGAATGCCTTTATCTTGCCTTTCCGGAGATAATAAAGGACTTTTGGTCGTCGTCCTTCAGTATAGAGGGTATGTTTTTTCGAAAGCTCTTCCGTCTCATAAGTATCCAGTTGCATATGCAAGAGACCGGAGCTGTTGAGGTCTTTGATCAGCTCGCTGACACCTTTTTCATCGGAAGGATATTTGGCCTGCAACACGTCGTATTTCTTTAACCGCACCTCTATGGCATTTAGCAACTCGATATCGTCAAAAGGCTTGGTGATATAATCATCCGCGCCCATTTCCATCCCCTTTCGGAAATCCGCTCTCTCCGTCTTGGCGGTAAGAAATATGAGGGGGATATGTTCGGTGGCGGGGTTCTTTCTCAGCAGGTGCAATACGCCATAGCCGTCCAGCTCCGGCATCATGATATCGCAGATGATCAGGTCGGGCTGCTCTTTGATCGCTGTAGCCACGCCCAGCTTGCCATTCGCGGCCGTAAATGCCTCATATCCTGCCAATGATAATATTTCGGCAATGTTTTCCCTGATGTCGTCATGGTCGTCGATAACGAGCAGTCTGCGCATGTGTGAAGATTTAAGACGGTAATTTAAAAAGAAAGCTCCGCAATACTAAAAATTTCCTGAAAAACCTCTTTCTGACAAAGATCAGGAAAGACACTGATAACCGTCATGTCCCGGGGACGGCCCCCGGCATACTTTGCCTTTTAATTGAATATGGCTACGACTACCAGCATAAAGCTCAACTGTTACCACTGCGGGGATCCTTGTCCCTCAACGTCTATCACACTGGGAGAAAAGACCTTTTGCTGCGAAGGCTGTCGGACTGTCTTTCAATTGTTGGATCACAGCGGTCTTTGTGAATATTATCAGCTGAATGACAAGCCGGGTACCCCCCGGAACGACGTTGGTTATAAAGATAAATTTGCTTTCCTGGAGGATGAGAAAATTGCTGCCCGGTTTATCACTTTCAGGGGCGACCAGGAAACCCATGCCTGTTTTTATTTGCCGCAGATACACTGCAGCTCCTGCCTTTTCCTGCTGGAGAACCTGCACAGGCTGCACCCCGGGGTGATCACCTCCCGGGTGAACTTCGAGGCGAAGGAAGTGTCCATTGTGTTCAACCAGGGTAAGATCAGCATGCGTCAACTGGCGGACTTATTGTCCTCCACGGGTTACGAGCCGTATATAAGCCTGCGTGACCTGGGCCATGAACGCCCGGCTGTTGACAGGGGCAATATTTACAGATTAGGAGTGGCAGGCTTCTGTTTTGCCAATATCATGCTGCTGAGCTTTCCCGAATACCTGGGGTTGGAAGGCTCCGAGATATATTTGCGTGGCTGGTTCCGCACGCTGAACGTATTGCTCTCGTTACCCGTATTTTTTTACAGCGCCCAACCGTTTTATCGTGCGGCCTGGAAAGGCCTGCGGCAACGATTCCTGAATATCGACGCCCCGATCGTGCTGGCTATCTTTGTCACTTTCGGCCGCAGTCTCTATGAGGTGCTGTCGGGGACAGGCAGCGGCTATTTCGACAGCATGACCGGCATCGTTTTCTTTATGCTGGCCGGTCGCATACTGCAGGACAGGACCCATCGCCGGCTGTCTTTTGAAAGGGATTATACTTCTTATTTTCCCATTGCAGTGACGGTGTCGCAGGGAGACAAGGAAGTCTCCAGGGCCCTGCCGGATGTTCGGTGCGGCGACACGCTCGTTATTCATCACGGCGAATTAGTGCCCGCGGACGGCATCATTACAAAAGGTCAGGGGTTTATCGACTATAGTTTTGTCACGGGAGAATCGCTCCCGGTAACAAAGTATATGGGCGAACTTGTTTACGCAGGAGGCCGGCAGACAGGAGCCGCCATGGAGGTCCTGGTGGTAAAGGAGGTGGCGCAGAGCTACCTCACCAGCCTCTGGAACAGGCAGGAAGATAAAAAAGAAGAACATTCCTTTGTTCACCTTCTCAGCCGGCGGTTCACCTATATTGTACTTGCTATTGCGGCCTGTACAGCTATTTACTGGTGGAGCCATGATCCCCACCGTATCGCCGCCGCCGTGACGGCCGTGCTCATTGTCGCCTGTCCTTGCGCGTTGCTGTTGTCCAGCACTTTCACCAATGGGAATATCCTGCGGATACTGGGCCATAACGGTCTGTACCTGCGCAATGCCCGTGCCATTGAAAATATAGCCGCCACTACACATATCGTATTCGATAAAACGGGCACCCTGACGATGCCCGGCAGCCAGGACCTGGAGTACCAGGGCATCCCGCTGACCCCTGTACAGCAAAAAGCCGTTGCATTGCTGGCGGGGCAATCCACCCATCCGCTGAGCAGGGCGCTTGCGCAGCACTTTGGTAAGACCGACCCTTGCCGTATCCCTGGATTCCGGGAGGTAAAAGGACAGGGGCTGGAAGGCTGGATAGATGGGAATCACCTGGCCCTCGGCTCCTATGCTTTTGTGACAGGTTCGGTGATAGATGAGCCTTACACTTGTGTATATGTCGGCTGGAACCATCGGTTCCTGGGCTATTTCCAGTTTGGGAACCACTACAGGGAAGGCATCGGTACATTGATGCAGGGAGCAGGCGCATCCTGCCGCCTTTCACTTCTTTCGGGTGATAATGACCGCGAGCGGCCTCGCCTGCAGGCCCTGATGGGTGGAGGCGCCCATATCCTTTTTTCCCAAACACCGGAAGACAAGGCGAACTATGTACGGAAATTACAAGGACGGGGAGAAAAGGTGATGATGGTTGGGGACGGCCTCAACGATGCCATAGCTTTACGACAGAGCGATACAGGGGTTGCAATAGCTGCGGGCGGCAACAATTTTACGCCTGCCAGCCACGCCATCCTTGATGCATCACGGCTACACCGGTTGCCCTTGTTCATTCGATACTGCCGTATGGGGGAGAAGATCATCCTTACCAGCTTTATCCTTTCCATCCTCTACAATATCATCGGTCTTTCCTTTGCCGTAAAAGGCAACCTCTCCCCCCTGATAGCCGCCATTCTCATGCCGGCCAGTTCCCTCAGCATATTGCTGGTGACCTATGGCTCAGCCACCCGAGCGGCAAAATACCTGGGATTTGTTACTGCCGTACCTGCTGAGAAAGATCATGCCCCCGCTTAACAACGGTCATGCGCCGGCTATCCGCATGAGAATACTTTTACAACCAGGATCATTATAATCTGATAAACATGAGCGCCATTATTTTACTGCTGATAGCCAGTCTTTCTGTAGCCGTCGTATTTCTGGGCGCGTTCATCTGGAGCGTAAAACATCATCAATTCGACGATGGGTTCTCTCCCCCCCGGCGCATACTGTTCGACGACCCTCCTGTTGAAAATATCCCTGACCAAAGCATCAATAAAAAATGACCACATGGAAATTGAAAAATTCTATTACGACAACAAGACAGTAAAATGGTTTGGCTATGCCGTCATGTTCTGGGGCATCGTTGGCATGCTGGCCGGACTTTGGGCGGCGATAGCGATGTATTACCCCGCGCTTAACCTTGGGCTTCCCGCCACCACTTTCGGCCGTATGCGCCCCGTCCATACCAATGCCGTTGTCTTCGCATTTGTGGGCAACGGCATCTTTATGGGGGTGTACTACTCCCTGCAGCGACTGTGTAAGACAAGGATGTTCAGCGACACGCTGAGCAAGATCCATTTCTGGGGCTGGCAGCTCATCATTGTGGCGGGCGCCATCACCTTATGGGCCGGAAAGACCACCGGTAAAGAATATGCGGAACTGGAATGGCCCATCGACATCGCCATTGCGGTGGTCTGGATCATTTTCGGGATCAACCTTTTCGGCACGATCATCCGGAGAAGGGAAAGCCATATCTATGTAGCCATCTGGTTCTACATCGCTACCTGGGTTACCGTGGCCATGCTGCATATCGTCAATTCCATCGAGCTGCCCGTCAGCATGTGGAAAAGCTATAGCTGGTATGCCGGGGTACAGGATGCGCTGGTACAATGGTGGTATGGACACAATGCTGTAGCGTTTTTTCTTACCACTCCTTACCTGGGATTGATGTATTATTTTCTGCCAAAGGCGGCCAATCGTCCTATTTATTCCTACCGGCTCTCCATTATCCATTTCTGGGCCCTCATCTTTATATATATCTGGGCGGGGCCGCACCACCTGCTGTATACCGCCTTGCCCGACTGGGCGCAGTCCCTGGGCGTCGTATTCTCCATCATGCTGATCGCCCCCAGTTGGGGCGGGATGTTGAATGGTCTTTTCACTTTGCGCGGCGCATGGGATAAAGTGAAGGAGGATCCTGTCCTGAAATTCCTGGTAGTCGCCATCACCTGTTATGGCATGGCTACGCTGGAAGGACCGCTGCTCAGCCTGAAGAGCGTGAACACCATTTCCCATTTCACGGACTGGACCATCGCCCACGTACACATCGGTGCGCTGGGGTGGAATGGCTTCCTCACTTTCGGCGTGTTGTACTGGCTGATCCCCCGTATGTGGAACACTACGCTGTACTCCAAAAAATTGGCGGGTACTCACTTTTGGATTGGAACCATCGGCATCGTGCTTTATGCCATCCCCCTTTACTGGGCCGGTTTTACGCAAAGCATGATGTGGAAGAATTTTACGGAAGAAGGACAGCTGCGGTTCCAATTCCTTGAAACCGTAACCCATATCATCCCGATGTATGTCACCCGCAGCATCGGAGGTGCACTTTATCTCTCCGGTGCGCTGCTGATGGTATACAACCTGCGGAAGACGATCGCAAAGGGGAATTTTATTGCCAACGAAGCGGCCGAAGCGGCCCCCCTGCCAAAGAAGATACCTACTCACGGCAAGACCTACTGGCACCGCTGGATCGAGCGCCGGCCTATGCAGATGCTGGTGTTCAGCCTTATCGCCGTAGCCATTGGCGGGATGATCGAGCTCATCCCTACCTTCCTTGTAAAATCAAATATCCCAACCATCAGCAGTGTAAAACCCTATACGCCGCTGGAGTTGCATGGCCGCGACATCTATATCCGGGAAGGCTGCTATCTCTGTCACTCCCAGATGGTACGTCCTTTCAGGGATGAGGTGGCCCGCTATGGAGAGTACTCCAAGGCAGGCGAGTTCGTGTACGACCATCCCTTTCAGTGGGGCAGCAAGCGGACAGGCCCGGACCTGGCACGGGTGGGGGGTAAATATCCCGATAGCTGGCACTACAACCATATGCTGGACCCTACTTCCATGTCGCCCGGCTCTATTATGCCCTCTTACGTATGGCTGATGGACCATGAGCTGGACACTAGCAGGACGGGCGCCATGATACGGGCCATGCGGAAATTGGGCGTTCCTTACCCTGACGGATACGCAGCAGACCAGGCAGGCAAAGACCTCGCCAGACAGGAGGCCGTCATCGACTCTTCGCTAAGGGCAGACAAGATACAAGCCGGCAGGAATAAGGAGATCGTAGCATTGATAGCCTATTTGCAAAGACTTGGAAAAGATATCAAAGAAGCGCCAAAAGAACAGACAGCCAGTAAATAAATCCCACACGAAAATAATCAGCACATGAAATTTATACACTACCTGGAAAAGATCAGCGGCGTCAGCATTTATGGCCTGTCGTCCCTGCTCATATTCGCCCTTTTTTTCCTGGTCATGTCCATCTGGGCCTTGCGGGCTGATAAGCACATGATGGAAGAATTACGGCGATTGCCCTTGGACAAAGCGTCATTCTTCCTTATTGCCACACCTTCCGACATCGACAACCCCTTTGTCGTCATGGCCATCATCATTATGATCATCCTCGCACTGGCCATCGCCCTGCTGGCCAACGTGCTGCGGGGAGCTGCGCAGATACCGGCGAAGCCGGATGCGGATGACGAGGAGCTGACCAATGACAAGGACCTGAGCTACGCCGGCGGCCTTGCCAGGACCGGCTCGGCAAGGAGCACCGCAACAACGGTCATCGCGGCCCTTGCGTGTCTGTTTGCCACCTTATTTTCAAACCCGGTCCACGCCGGAGATGAGGCGACGGGGACTGTGACGATGCCTTCTGCTACGACCGTCAACGGCCTTTCCGATACCACCTTTTATATGATCTCCGGAGTAATATTGCTTGAGGTCGTGGTACTGCTGGCATTGTTGTATAATGTAAAGCTCGTGCTGTCCATTCATAAAAAGAATAAGACAGCTGCGGAGACAGCGGGCCAGGAGGCGATACAGCCCGCTGTCCCCCGTGTTTCCTGGTGGGATAGGGTCAACCGCTTCCGATCCAAAGAGGAGGAAGTGGAGCTCGACCTGGGGCACGATTATGATGGCATACGGGAGCTGGATAATCGACTGCCGCCCTGGTGGCTGTATGGGTTCTATTGCAGCATCCTCTTTGCTTGCGTATACCTGTGGCGATACCATGTGAGCCATAGCGCCCCATTAAGCGCAGAGGAATACACCATTGCCGTGCAGAAGGCCGAGCTGCAAAAGACTGCCTATCTGAAAAAGGCCGCCAACCTGGTAGACGAGAACACGGTAAAGGTCCTCACCGGGGAGGGCGACCTGGCCGCCGGCCGGAAAGTATTCGAGGCTACCTGCTTCGCCTGTCACGGCAAGGCTGGGGAGGGTGGGGTGGGCCCCAATCTCACCGACGAGTACTGGCTGCACGGCGGTAGTATCCAGGACGTTTTCAAATCAATCAAATATGGCTGGGCAGACAAGGGCATGAAGAGCTGGAAGGATGATTTCTCCCCTTCGCAGATCGCCCAGATCGCCAGCTATGTACTATCATTACAGGGTACCCATCCGGCAAACGCCAAACCGGCGCAGGGGACCTTGTCTAAATAATGAATAATGGAAGCTATGGATCAGTCCTTCCGTGACCACCTGGCCACCGTCGATGCGAAAGGTCATCGCAACTGGATATACGCGCAAAAACCCAAAGGCAAATGGTATAGCCTGAGGACCTACATCAGCTGGGGTTTTTTTGTTCTTTTTTTCGCCCTTCCATTCATTTATATCGACGGTCGTCCCCTCTTCCTTTTTAATGTACCCGCGGCCCGTTTTATCTTATTTGGAAAAGTCTTCTGGCCCCAGGACTTCTTCATCTTCGGCCTGACCATGGTGACCTTTATCATATTCATCATCCTGTTCACCGCGGCCTTTGGCCGGCTGTTCTGCGGATGGGTATGCCCCCAGACGATCTTCATGGAGATGCTTTTTCGTAAAGTGGAATACCTGATCGAGGGCGATGCGCCCCGGCAAAAGTTGCTGAAGACGGCGCCCTGGACGGCCGGCAAAATATTCAGGAAAACTGCCAAGCACGTGCTCTTTTTTTTGCTGGCATTCATCATCGCCAATACCTTCTTATCCTATATCATCGGGATAAAAGAACTGTGGAAGATCGTCACCGAGCCTGTCAGCCAACATGTTGTAGGGCTGCTGTCCCTGCTGGTCTTTTCAGGGGTGTTCTATGCGGTATATGCTTTCTTCCGGGAACAGGCCTGCACGGTGGTATGCCCTTACGGCCGGTTGCAAAGCGTGTTGCTGGACCGAAATTCGATGATCGTCGCTTATGATTACAAAAGGGGCGAGCCAAGGGGAAAATTTAAAAAAGACCGCGATGTCACTGCCGGGGATTGCATCGATTGTTTCCAATGCGTAAAGGTATGCCCGACGGGCATCGACATACGCAACGGTCTGCAGTTGGAATGTGTAGGCTGTACGGCTTGTATCGACGCCTGTAACCATATGATGGAAAAGACAGGCCGGCCCCTGAACCTCATTCGCTATGCTTCGGAGAATGGCATCACCAATAAAGAGCCGCTGCGGTATACGCTCCGTATGAAACTATACACCGGATTGTTATGCGTGCTGCTGAGCATACTGGCTGCCCTGCTCATCAGCCGTAAGGACGTGGATGCCACGATCATGCGGGCGCCAGGTATGCTCTACCAGGAAAGAGGCGCCGACAGCGTTTCCAATCTTTATAATATCAAGGTCGCCAACAAGACTACCCGCAATATTCCGCTGCGCCTGCGCCTGGAAGATCGGGACGGCAAGGTTGACGTGGTCGGGGGTAAGTCCATAGCGCTGAAGAAAGAAGAGGAAGGCGCCGGGACTTTCTTCGTGGTCCTGCCAAAAGCATCGATTCATGAAAGAAAGACAGTCCTTCATCTGGGACTATATGAAGGCGACAAAAAGATCGATGAGATACGTACCAGTTTCCTGGGACCCGTGGGTCCCATAATTGAAGAAAAAAATTAAATATATGAACATAAAAATAAGCTGGGGTACAGGACTATTGCTGGTGTTTACCGCTTTTGGCGGATTGATGTCTTATATGACTTATCGCTGTATGAAGACACCGGTGGACCTGGTGGCAAAGGAATATTACAAGGACGAGCTAGGCTATCAGCAGGTGATCGATGCCCGGCAAAAGGCGGATGCGCTTTCAGGAAGGGTAGACCTCCGGCAATCCGGAAATGCCATCACAGTTGTCTTGCCGGGGGAAATGAAAAATACCGCGGTGAAAGGCAGCATACAGTTCTACTGCGCGTCGGACGCCTCCAGGGACCGCAACATTGCCCTGAGCCCGGATGCAGACGGCGGCCAGCATATTACCGCCGGCCTCGTGCCGCCGGGCCGATATACCGTCCGTATACAATGGGAGAGTGGCGGTGTCCGGTATTTTGAAGAAAAACCTTTTGTCGTACTATAACCTGTACCATCATGTGGCCCTTGTTTGCAACGGCATTTTCCCTGGGGTTGATCAGCAGTTTTCATTGCGTGGGTATGTGCGGCCCTTTGGTCCTGGCGCTGCCGTTGCAGCATCTGCCGGCGAGGCCAAGGATATTGGCCGTCTTTTCCTATCATGGAGGACGCCTGCTGACCTACGCTATGCTGGGCGGGGTCGCCGGTCTGCTGGGAAGGACGGTCTACCTGGCGGGTTTTCAGCAATGGTTTTCCATCATACTGGGAATATTGATCCTCGTGTGGGTATGCATCCGGACAATAGGAGGGAGGTCAGTCACGGCGGGCAAGTTATTTTATCCGCTGCAGACATTTATTACCCGGCTATGGCGATCTCCCGGGAGAAAAAGCTATTTCATACCGGGAATGGCAAATGGGCTGCTGCCTTGCGGCATGGTGTACATAGCTGTAGCCGGTGCTGTTAGTTTTTCAAGTATGGGAGAAAGCCTGGCATTTATGTTGATCTTTGGAATTGGAACGCTACCGGCTCTATTGTTGCTGGGCTTTTCCGGTCATCTTATCGGTGCCGGCGTAAGACGGCATATGAGAAAATTTATCCCTTTTGCGATGGCCCTGGTGGGTGTCCTGCTTATTCTCCGTGGACTGGACCTGGGCATCCCCTTTATCAGCCCGGCTCTTGCCCATAGCCCCGGACAGGCCATGTCTTGTCATTAAGCTACTACGCCTTCCGGGACATCCACCGTGATGGTGGTGCCTTTGTTCAATTGACTTTCCAGGTGGAGACTGCCTCCCAACAGTTCGGCATAACGCTTGACGATGTGCAGACCCAGGCCGGTGCCTTCTATGTTCATGGCATTTGCTCCGCGGAAAAAGGTGCTGAAAAGGTGCTGCTGGTCTTCCACCGAAATGCCGATGCCTTCGTCCCTGACGGACAGGATCAGACCTTCACCGGCCGAATGGCGCACCTGTAGCCAGATCCCCGCGCCTTCCGATGAGAATTTCGATGCGTTGCTTAGTAAGTTGATCAGGATATTCTTAAGCAGCCGTTTGTCGCTGATGAATGTCTCGGCTCCCGGGCAGTCGCAGTGGATCTCCTGACCGGGCTTTGCCAGCGGCCTCATCTCCTCGACGACCTCGTCGAGGAACTCCTTTACCTGGAATGGGGCCATTTCCGCCTGGATACGACCTTCTTCCAGCTTGCCCAGGGACAGAAAATCGCCCAACAGGTCATTCAAGTGCTTTACCGAATCCTTGATCCTTTTGATATGTTTGTCCCGTTTGTCCTGGTCCTCGGATTGTGTATATCTTGACAACAGGGCGGCGGAAGATAACACTGTGCTCAGGGGGGTTCTGAATTCATGGGAGGCCATGGATACGAAACGGGATTTTATCTCGTTCAGTTCCTTTTCCTTATTCAGGGCTTCACTCAGCTCGGCCTGTGAATGTTCCAGCTCCTGCAGCGCCTCCCGCAGGATCAGCGTGCGTTGTTCGACCTTCGATTCCAGTTCCGCATTCAGCCGGCTGATGTCCTGGGTGATACGCTCCAATTCGGTCTTCCGGTCCAATAATTCCTTTTCCACCTGTTTTCGCTGGGTGATATCCACAAGAAAAGCGATGACGAAAAAGGAATTTTTCTGCCGGTAATAGCTAAGACTTACCTCCACGGGGAACTCTCTGCCATCTTTCTTGCGGGCGAAGAGGTCGCGGCCATGGCCCATGGTGCGATTGGACGGATGCTGGTAAAACCCCTCGCGGTATTGGGTATGCTTTGCATGAAAGCGCCCGGGGATCAGCATTTCTATGGACTTGCCCAGCAGCTCGTCCTTCTCGTATTCGAAAAGCGTGGAGGCTGCCGGGTTTAATAAAATGATCTTTCCTTTATCATCCGTCAGGATGATCCCTTCTGTCGCATGTTCGAATAGCGCATTCACCTGCATCTGCTCCGCCTCGATGCTGCGATAGAGCTTCTTTACATACAATACGAATATCGCCGTCATCAGGACGATCATGAGGGAAAAAGCATGCTGGGTGATCACCTGCTGACGGTCCATATTCTCATGCAAATAGAATGATGACAGGATGATGAGCCCGGCGCTGATGCCCCCGAACAGTTTGGTATAGATGTCCTTTTTCAGAAAAATAGTCAGTAGGACGGCCGTGATCAATCCTCCGTCGAAGATGCTGATGCCCGGATTCAGATATTGCAGCACGGCCGCGCTGACGGTGACGATGATACAGAATATAAGTACGTTGAAGGACTTCTCTTTGAACATAAAGTTGTAAACCGAATTTGCCTAAAATTACCGTTTATTCGGCCACCAATATCACTTTCAGACTTTTTTCCTTTGCCGCATGCTGGAAGACGTCATAAGCCTTGATGATGTCGGATAAGGGAAGCCGGTGGGTGATCAGTTGGGAGGGGTCCAGTTTTTTTGACTGCACAGTCTTCAGCAGCATAGGCGTAGTCACTGTATCCACCAGCCGGGTGGTAATAGTTATATTCTTTGACCATAGAGATTCGAGGTGCAGATCAACGCTTTTGCCGTGTACGCCGACATTGGCGATATGCCCCCCGGGAGATATGATGGACTCACAGAGCTCAAAGGTTGCCGGAACCCCCACCGCTTCGATAGCTGTGTCAACCCCTTTGCCACCTGTCAGTTGCATGATGGCGTCGACCACATTTCCCTGGCTGCTGTTCACCGTGCGGGTAGCGCCGAATGTACGGGAAACCTCCAGACGATGATCGTCCATATCCACCATGATGATCTCCGAAGGCGAGTAGAATTGAGCTGTCAGCAAGGCTGCCAGACCGACAGGACCTGCTCCGACGATGGCCACTGTACTGCCTGGACTCACCTGGCCGTTGAGCACACCGCATTCGAAACCAGTGGGCAGGATATCGCTGAGCATTACCAGCGCCTCCTCATCCAGACCCTGCGGCACTTTATACAGGCTGTTGTCTGCATAGGGTATCCGGACATATTCGGCCTGAGTGCCGTCAATGAGATGACCCAGGATCCATCCGCCCCTCAGACAGTGGGAATACATTCCCTTCCGGCAATATTCGCAGCTGCCGCAGGAGGTGATGCAGGATATGAGCACATGGTCCCCTGGCTTGAAGTTATTCACCTGGCCGCCAATTTCTTCCACGACTCCAACTCCTTCATGACCCAGGATACGTCCTTTCTCCACTTCGGGTACATCCCCTTTAAGTATGTGGAGGTCCGTACCGCAGATGGTGGTCCTCGATACCCGCACAATGACATCGGCCGGATGCAGGATCACCGGCCTGGGTCTTTCTTCCCAGGACTTTTGGCCTGGCCCCTGGTAAACTAATGCTTTCATGATAAATGATTTTGATGTACTAAAGCTATTTATCAATCCGTAGCCAGCCGTTGACATTTATCAGTCCGGCCATTGATCGTACTCATGGGTCTTTATTCCTGCATGTAATTACTTTATGGAAAAATTTTTTATGGAAAAGATATTACTTGCGCTGGACGCACAGCATATAAATACGCAAACCGTTGATTTTGCGTGTTACCTGGCCCGCCTGACCAATTCCAGGCTGACGGGGATCTTCCTGGAAGACCTCCTGTCGGAAGGAGCGATCAGGTTCGAGATTGCTCAGGAGATGGCACTGCCTGAACGTGTGGTGGACGCCAGAGAGACGCCCATGGGAGCCAGGAATGAGATCACCGAAACCAATATCAAGTCCTTCCGGCAGAGTTGTGATTGCCGGGGTATCCACGCCCATGTCCACCGGGATAGAGGGATACCCGTAGACGAAGTGATCGAAGAGAGCCGTTTTGCCGATCTGCTGGTGGTGGACGTAGATACGTCCTTTGCGCAAAAAAGAGACGGCACCCCGCACAAATTCGTAAAAGATGTCCTCCAGGAGGCCGAATGCCCCGTGGTGCTCGCCCCTTATAGTTTTCACAGCATCGATGAGATCATCTTCGCTTATAATGGCTCGGCTTCTTCTGTATTCGCCATCAAACAGTTCACGTATCTTTTTCCTGAATGGAGGCAGAAAAAGGTCACCATTGTCGAGGTAAAAGAAAAGGATGACAATGCCATCGGGCACCAGCGCAAGATGAAAGAATGGCTGGAAGCGCATTATCCCAATGTAGAGTTAAAGGTCCTGGCCGGGGACCCTTCCGACCAACTGTTCGGTTATCTCATTGAAAAGAAGAATGCCATGGTCGTCATGGGCGCTTATGGAAGGAACATGCTTTCCTCTTTTTTCAAACGCAGCCATGCGCATCTCATCGTAAAGACCGTCAACCTGCCCATTTTTATTACTCATCATTAACCCGTGTTTTATGGCACCTTTTATAAAAAATTTTAGCGAGATAAGTATAAAGGATATACCGGAAGTAGGAGGTAAGAATGCTTCCCTTGGAGAAATGTACTGCCGGCTCACCGGCAAAGGGATCCGTGTGCCTGGCGGTTTTGCCGTCACAGCCACAGGCTATGAACGTTTTATCCAGTATAATAAGCTGGGGTCCGCGCTGAGGGATTTGATGCAGCAACTGGACACTGTACATTTCACCAACCTGCCCGTCATCGGGGCCAGCGCGAGACAAATGTTACTGGCAGCTGTCATGCCTGACGACCTGGCTGATGCTATTAATGGGGCGTATAAGCTGATGTGCGGAGATGTCGCAGTTGCGGTTGCCGTACGCAGCAGCGCCACGGCCGAAGATTTACCGGAAGCCAGCTTTGCCGGGCAGCATGAATCCTTTCTTCATATTACCGGCGCTTCGGAAGTGTTGGAGGCTGTACAAAAATGTTTTGCTTCCCTGTATACCGACAGGGCCATCAAATACCGTCATGACAATGGTTTTGGGCAGCGACAGATCGCGCTTTCCGTGGGTGTCCAGAGGATGGTCCGCAGCGATAAAGCCTGTTCAGGTATCGGGTTTACCCTGGAGCCGGAATCCGGCTTCCGCAACCTCGTTCACCTTTCGGGCGTATGGGGATTAGGGGAGAACATTGTACAGGGTGCAGTTACACCCGACGAGTTTTTTGTTTTTAAACCCATGTTAAACCAGGGGAAAAAGGCGATCATCCGCAGGAAGCTGGGAAAAAAGGAAAAGATGCTGGTCCTCCGTGAAGGCATATTCAACCTGGACACTCCGCCCCTGTTGCAAGATGAGTATGTCCTAAATGAAAAGGAAGTCTGTACGCTGGCCCGCTGGGCGGTGGAGATCGAAAAACATTATGGCAAGCCTATGGATATCGAATGGGCCAAGGATGGATTGACCGATGAACTCTTTATCGTACAGGCCAGGCCGGAAACTGTCCAGTCCCGAAAGGATCCCACGAAAGTGAAGCAATTCATTCTGGCGTCCAAGGGTGCTTGCCTGGTCAAAGGGCAGGCCGTAGGAGAGCTCATCGCCGCGGGAAGGGCCCGTCTGTTGACATCTCCGGATGAGGCAGACCAGTTAAAGGATGGAGAGATCATTGTAACAGATGTTACCAGCCCCGACTGGGACCCCCTCCTCAAAAGAGCGGCGGCGATTGTTACAAATAAGGGTGGCAGGACAAGCCATGCCGCCATCGTTGCACGCGAACTGGGTGTGCCGGCTATCGTAGGCGCGGAGGATGCTACAGAAAAGATAAAGGATGGAGATGCCATCACCGTATCCTGCTGCGAGGGAAGGACAGGATTTGTATACGAAGGAAAAGCATCATGGTCGGAAAAAGAAGTCGATCTTAGAAAGATCACCATGCCTGAGTCCACCCATCCTATGCTGATCATCGGCGATCCGGAAAAAGCTTTCGAACTTTCCTTTTATCCCAATGCGGGAGTAGGACTTATGCGGATGGAGTTCATCATATCCAGCTTTATAAAAATACATCCTATGGCGCTGGTGAAGTTCGATCAGCTGAAGGAAGGAGAGGAGAAAGATCGCATCGCCGGGCTGACCCGCCATTGCGCCGACAAAAGAAAATATTTTGTAGACGAGCTGGCGGCGGGAATTGCGACTATTGCGTCAGCGTTCTATCCCAAGGATGTGATCGTAAGGACAAGTGATTTCAAGACCAACGAATATGCCCACCTCATCGGTGGAAAAGCGTTCGAGCCCGTAGAGGAAAACCCCATGCTTGGTTTCAGGGGCGCGAGCCGTTATTACAGTCCGCTGTATAAGGAGGGTTTCAGGCTGGAATGCGCTGCTATCCAAAAAGTGAGGGAAGAGATGGGACTGACGAATGTGAAAGTGATGATCCCCTTCTGCCGCACGGTGGAAGAGGGCAGGAAGGTCGTCGCACTCATGGAGGAGTATGGCCTGAAAAGACATGCGCATGGGCTCGAGATCTATGTCATGGCGGAGATACCCAGTAACGTTCTGCTGGCGGATGAGTTCGCGGAGGTCTTCGATGGATTTTCCATCGGGTCCAACGACCTCACACAGCTGACGCTGGGTATCGACCGCGACTCGACGCTTGTCGCGGGTCTGTTCAGCGAACAGGATAAGGCAGCCAGGAAAATGATCAGCAGCATGATTACGGCAGCGCACGAAGCAGGAGCGAAGATCGGTCTTTGCGGCCAGGCGCCCAGCGACTACCCCGAATTCACGGCATTCCTGGTTGGCCTGGGCATCGACAGCATCTCTTTTAATGCAGATGCGTTACTGAAAGGTATCGGTTTTATCAACGAGGCGGAAAGATCGCACGTCCATATTCTATGATCCGTGCGCGGGCTTATATGACAGCGGTTGGGTTGATGGTGGGAGCAATCTGGTCCCATGGGCAGGATTCTTCCGCCGTCTCTTTGAGAAATGAATTATCATCCCTTATTGACAGTGCGGTGTTCCAGGGGCTCGACAGTGTCCGATACAAGCCGGGCGACGCGTTCGCATTCTTGAGATCCCTCCGCAGCGGGGAAGGGATCTATGAGCAGGTGAGCTATGATGGCATCAGTACATTATACGATCAAGAGGAGGACCGTATACTTGCTGAAGATATTTCACGGGTGCGTACAGCCGCCCAGTTGCGGCAACTGGCCATGCAGTTCCTTCCGGGAACAACAGCCTACGATACGCTAAAGGAGGGATTGATCCGTGCCCTGGCGGCAGACGACAAAGATAAGATCCGTCAGTTGGCGCCGGCCCTGAACTTTTATCGCTGGATACATCATCATTCTTTTCCCCGTTGTATAGTGGTCAATATCGCGTCGGCGACCCTTTGTTATTTTGAACGGGATACCCTCCGGCTGCGAATGAAAGTGGTGGCTGGAAAACCCTCAACACGTACCCCACGGTTTGCTGCCTGGTGCGACAAGGTCATCCTGTATCCTTATTGGAATATACCCCGCAAGATCGCGGTGAACGAGTTCCTGCCCATGCTCAAACGTCTCCCCGCGCTGGCAGAAACCATGAATATCCAACTGCTGGATAGCCGGGGAAGGATCATAGACCCAACATCCGTCGACTGGGGCAGATGGAACAGGGATAATTTCCCTTATGCCATGCGCCAATCTACGGGATGCGACAATGCCCTGGGAGTCATCAAATTCAATCTCACCAGCCCTTACGATGTATATATGCACGACACTAATCTGAAAGCGGCCTTTCGCTCAACCAGCCGTTACTTCAGCCATGGATGCATCCGGCTGGAAAAGCCGTTTGAACTGGGAGCGGCCTTATTGGGTGATAAGCTGGATACCACATTTCTTGCCGCGGGGCTCAAAGACCAACAACCCCGGCCTTTGTACCTGGAAAAGCCCGTTCCCGTCTTTGTGGTATACCTGACCGCCGACATCGATGCCGACGGCAAGCTCAGCTTTTATAGAGACATATATCATTTATTGAAATGATACAGGTCAGTCATTCTGCCCTGGCTACGAATTAGTTTTAAATAAAATTTCATCGTCATGGAAGATCTGAAAAAAGTCGAAGACCTTTTCGATCATACCCGCGAATATATAAATATCCGTGTGGAGGAAGCAAAGCTGGCTGTTGCTGAAAGGGTTTCCACCGTAATGGCCATGGTGATCGCCGCGACCGTAGTCAATATTATTTTCCTGCTCTGCCTCATTTTCGCCAGTGCAGCCGGTGCGATTGCCATCGGGACCTGGTTGAAAAGCTACTGGCTGGGGTTCCTCCTGGTGGCGGTCTTTTATTTTCTGGCCGGCCTCCTGGTGTGGGTAGCAAAAGAAAGGCTGATCCGGGTACCTATCATGAATGCCATCATCCGCCAACTTTTTAAAAACAATAATGAATATGAGAAAGATTAAACGCATTTCGCACTTGTATAAAGAGCAACTGCGGCTTCTCCGGCAGCGGGAGGAGATGGAAAAGACCATCCGTCATGACTGGCAGACGCTTTGCCGGGAATTTCAGCCGGCTACGCTGGCCAGGGAAGCTCTTGCTTCCTGCACGACATGGATCGGAAAAAAAATATTATCAAAATGATCAAACGTTTATTATGAGATACATCACCAAGAAGATCGCTATACCTTTCGAGGGCGACCATTTCCCGCAGGAAAGCCTGGAATTGGTGCGCAAACTGAACGAACTTTCACCTGTATGGCTAAGCGCAACCTTTGTCCCTGAAGTGGACTATTCGGCGTTATGGTCAATGGCCGGCGGTATTGCGGGCGCCGTTTTTGTCCCGGAGATCCCTGATGAAGATGCGATCGTTGCCAGGAATGGCGCCCGGCTGGAAGAATTCTGCAGGGCTTATTCCATCAGGTTGACCATCCACAAGGACAGGCTGGACTTTGCACTCCCTCTTATCCGTAAGGAGGCGCGTTTTTCCGACCTGATGCTGTTGAGCGGTACGCATTTTTTTGACAATATCGACAGCCGACAGCCCAATACCTATATGAAAGATATCCTGCATACTGCCGAGTGCCCGGTACTGCTGTTGCCCGACGCGGCTTACATGCCGGAGAATATCGTCCTTGCTTATGATGGAACACCCGCGTCAGTGACGGCCATTAAACAGTTTGCCCGTCTTTTCCCGGAATTTGCCGGCAGGGAAATAACGCTTGTCCACCTGGATGGAGAAAGGGATGCACCATTGCCGGACCAGGAGTACATCGAAGAGCTGGCATCGACCTATTTCACTCACTGCCGGCTGTTGAACCTGCGGATCAACCACCGGGATTTCTTTTCAACGTGGCTGCCCGCCCGTCAAAAGCCATGGCTGGTAGCAGGGGGCTTTGGCCGGGGAGAAGTGTCGCAATTGTTCAACCGGAGCTTTGTAGCAGAGGTGATCAGGGAACATAAGATACCTGTATTTATAGCGCATTAAATTCTCTTTATGCCTGCCATTTTTACATTAACGTTCAACCCCTGCATCGATATCAATACCTCTGTCGAAGCGTTGCAGCCCGAGGTCAAGCTGCGGTGCAGCGAGCCGCTGGTACAGCCGGGAGGCGGGGGTATCAATGTAGCCAGGGCTATTACAAAGCTGGGTGGTCATGCGACTGCGTTATTCCCCTGTGGCGGGGATAACGGCCGGAAATTAAAAGGACTGCTTTCGGGGGAAAATGTGGCTTTTATTTCGGCAGACATTGAAGGCAATACCAGAGAGAATGTCATTGTCACGGAACACTCTACGGGCTGTCAATACAGATTTAATATGCCCGGTCCGAAGCTGGATGCCACCGCCTGCAATGCCTTGCTGTCGGCCGTCAGCAGTCAGTCCCAACTGGACTACCTGGTTGTCAGCGGAAGTCTTCCGATGGGTATTCTCCCCGAGGTATTTAAGGACTTAAAAACGATAGCGCAAAGTAAAAAGGCGATGCTGGTGGTGGACACGTCAGGCGAAGCGTTAAAAAAGGCTGCCGTCTGTAAGCCCGACCTGATCAAGCTCAGCGTGCATGAGCTGGCGTCCTTTACAGGTGCCGGGGATCTGTCATCCCTCGCGGAAATTGAATTTGCGGCCCGCCGTCTTTTAAACTCAGGTATCAGGTCCGTGGTCGTATCGCTGGGGCCACGCGGCGCCCTTTGGATGTCAGGGGAGCAACATGGGCATATCCGTGCGCCCATGGTAAAGACCATAAGCACAGTGGGCGCAGGTGACAGTATGGTTGCGGGCATCGTCCTGAGCTTGTCCAAAGGCCGACCGCTGTCCGAGGCGGTGGAATATGGTGTCGCCTGTGGTTCGGCGGCTACCATGCATCCCGGTACAACGCTTTGTAAAAAAGACGAGGTGGAAAAGATTGTTCTGCAAATGATGGATAAAACAAAAATGCATGAAAAAGATACTGGTCATCGAGGACGAGCCTGAAATAAGAGATAACATCGCAGAAATACTTCAGTTGTCGAATTATGAGGTCTTAAGGGCAGAAGATGGTCTTTCCGGAGTAGAATTGGCCCTTGGGGCGACGCCCGACCTCATCATTTGCGATATTGCCATGCCCGGCCTGGACGGATATGAAGTTTTGCATTCGTTACACAGGCATCCCCGGACTTCCTGCATTCCATTTATCTTCCTTACGGCCTCTACGGAAAAAGAACAGATCAGAAAGGCAATGACGGCGGGAGCAGATGATTATCTCTCTAAGCCCTTCGAAGGTATTGAACTGCTGAAGGCAGTGGAATCCTGTTTTAAGAAACGGCAGCTACGTCAGACAGCTGCCGCGCAAAGATCTCCATTGCCCGGGGAGTTGCGACCGGCGTCCATCAGGGAACTCCTCCGGCTGCAGCCCGATCTGCGGGATATCCATTTTTTTCATAAGAAACAGATGATCTACCAGGAAGGACAACGACCCACCGCCCTTTACTACCTGGTGACCGGAAAGATCAAGGTCTACCGGATCCATCCCGATGGCAAGGAATTCATTACCAATATCGCAGGCGGCGGCGAATTTCTTGGATACACGGCACTTCTGCAGGACATCAATTACCAGGACAATACCCAGGTGCTGGACGAAGGGGCGTTGATGCTGATACCCAAACAGGAGTTTATCGATCTCATGACGGCCGACAGCCGTGTGGCCCAGTATTTCATCGATCTCCTGGCACGGGATGTAAAAACCCAGGAACATAGCCTTGTCAACCTGGCATATAATTCCCTTCGAAAAAGAGTGGCTAACGGCCTGCTGCAACTGGTGGCAAAGTTCCCCGAAGGTGATGGCGAGGATATCTCTATCGGGATTTCCCGGGACAACCTTTCCCATTTCATCGGCTCGGCCACCGAATCACTGACCCGTACACTGAGCGATTTTCGCAATGAAAAGCTCATCGATATCAGGGATGGGAAGATTTATTTGCTGAATAGAGAGCGGTTAAGCCGTCTGGCAAATTGACGGGTCCACTTAAAAAAGAACCCCGCCGTGATCACGACGGGGTAACCACCCGATGGACTGCCTATTTCACTGTAATATGTTTGGCCGAAAGTTTTTTTGCTTCTTCGGTTTTTGGCAGTATTAGTTTAAGAAGTCCATTGTCATAGGAGGCATCGATCTTTTCCTTGTTGACCCCTTCGGGCAGGGTAAAGCTCCGGGAGAAAGAAGTGTAGTTGAATTCCCTGCGGCTGTAACGTTCATCCTTTTCCTCTTTCTTTTCTTCTTTTTCAGCACTGATAGTCATCACATTACCTTCCACGTCGATGTTGAAATCGTCTTTTTTCATACCGGGTGCGGCCAGGCTGACCTCGAAATTGTCCTTGTTCTCGGTGATGTTGGCAGCGGGAACATTGAAGGTACGGAGATTGTTGAGCAGCGAGCCTCCGTTAAGATCGAACAAAGATTCCCATGGTCTGAAGAAATCATTGAGAAGAGCGGGGACCGATTCACCCCTTTTAGCTAAAGTTCTGAGAGACATATTTCCTCCTTTTGTTTTTTGTTGATAAAGAAATTACGATACAAATATATCCTTGTGCCCATGACCCTGTCAACGACGACTGTCAGGACATTCTATGAAGCTTGTCATTGACCAATGTCTTGCAAAAGGATGATATAAGTCATTGATAGCGGCTTCGTCTGATGCTATCTTGCTAAAAAAACAGTAACTATGAACCTCGTTTTCCAGGACCAGCAGCAATTGATCAGCAGTACCGGGTATCTTCCCGCAGTATCTGTGATCATGCCTTTTCACCCCATTATGTCCGCGAAAAAAGACCTTGAGTACCAGTTGAAGAGGGCTGTGGAAAAGGTCGAGTCCAGCCTGATGGAGCAATATCCTCGTGATAAGGCGATCCCCGTGCTGGAAAAATTGCGTAGGGTGATCAGGAACCTGAATTACAATACCCATAAAAAAAGCGTGGCCATCTTTGTCAGCCCGCTGATAGAGAAAGTGTACTACCTGGATATACCCGTTGAGGAGAGGATCGTTATCGACGAATCCTTTGAGATCAGGGACCTGGTGTATGCCAAGAAACAGACAATACAATACCTGGTGCTGTTGCTGAGTGCTGAACGATCGAAGATGTATCTGGGGAATTGCTCGTCCTTTTTGCTCATCAAATCCAACGGGTCGGACAATGTACACGCCTATGTAAATGATGCGCCGGAAAGGGTGGCTAATTACTCAGATCCGACAGCGCATAAAGAGGTCCTGTTGGATAAGTTTCTTTACCATATGGATCAGGGACTTACCCATGTCCTTAAAGCCTATCCTTTCCCTGTCTTCGTGCTGGGAGCTGAAAGAGTGTTGGGGCATTTCCGCAAGCTCACCCGTCATGAAAGAAATATTGTAGGATATGTACATGGTAATTTCCTGGATGCCACCGAGACAGAGATCCGTGAAGCGATGAAGCCGTACCTGGAAGACTGGCATAAGGTCAGGGAAACCGCCTTGCTCAACAGGATCAGGGCTGCGGGTGACGAAAGGAGGCTGAGTGCCGGCATCCGGGAAGCCTGGAAAGCGTCTTCCTGTCTGAACGGCAGCCTGCTGGTGGTGGAAAAAGGTTTTGTCTATCCCGCGCGTAAGGCGCCTGAGCCGGGATCTATTTACCGGGAGCATACACATGAGGATAATCCGTTCTATATCAAGGATGCAGTGGATGATGTCATGGAAAAAGTGCTGGCCGGAGGGGGAGATGTGGAGTTTGTGGAGAATGGCGTATTGAAAGAATATGATCACATTGCACTCGTCCGGTACTATTAGAGCGCATACGGTAAGGTTCGGAAAAGGGGCCATGATCATCATGGCTCCTTTTTTTTAGGGTATACCATCAGGGGAACAGGCGTGCTGAAGGCCACTTTTTCCGCGGTGCTGGAAAGAAAGATCTTTTCGAAGATAGTGTGCCCCTGGTCGGTGAACAGCACCGCCAGCGAAGGTTTCAACGCTTGTATCTGCCGGCGCAGATTGGCAGCTATCGACCTGGTTTCATCCCGTTCCGGTAAATGAACGCGTATAGGATAATGGAACTCTTTTGCGAGCACTTTCTGAAAGATATTCCTGTGAGGCACTTGTGTGTCGGCTACGAGCAGATGCAGAATATCCAGAGAAGATTTGAATTTGGCGGCCAGGTCCGTTACTTGCTTTAATTCCTCCTCATAATGCAAAAGGTCTGTAGCATAAAGGACGCTTGTCACCGGTCGGACCCGGTAGCTTTTGGGAACGACGACCACCGGTATGCCTGACCCAGACACCATATTGCCTGCGCGTGTGCCGAACAATTTTTTGATGCCGGCCGCTCCATGCGTACCCATACACACAAGATCGATCTCCGGATGATGACGGCAATAATCCAGCAAAGTCGGCTCGGTGATAGCGCCCTCGATGACCCGGCATTCGTAATGACCACCCTTCACCGCCATTCGGGCGTATATGTCCGTCACTGCCTTTTCCAGTTTGTGTTTGTATCTTACTCTTTCGGATGCGGCAAATTTGTTGTATTGCGTGTCATTCCACCGGGTAAGCCGGGGGACGTATAAAACATGGGCGAACACCAATTTTACTTTTTGTTGTGTGGACCATTGTATTGCAAAGCGCATACCCGGACGGGCATCCCGGCTCAGATCCGTAGGCACCAGTATATGTTGCATATAAAGACTATTTGTCTAAAATTATATATCAGATAAGTGAAGCGTCATGATATGTATCAGGATATGGTATGACAAGCCTCACCCGCGGCCAGACTGTCCTGCGATAATTTTAATAGAATGATGAATGTTTCAGAAGACATATTACAGGGGCTTTCCAAAGAAGAAGCCTCCCGTCTGCAGGGCCTGTATGGTAAAAATATCCTGCGGACGTCCAGCCGAAGAGGATGGATAGATATTTTTGTCGAAGTCGTAAAGGAACCGATGTTCCTGCTTCTATGCTTGGCCTGTCTGTTGTACTTTATATTGGGAGAGACGGGGCAGGGGTTGTTGATGCTGGCGGCGATGGGGGCGGTGGCAGCGATATCTGTCGTCCAGGAGCTTCGGTCTGCCCGTGCGTTGGAGGCCCTCCGTAAGTATATGGCCCCACACGCGACTGTTATCCGGGATGGTATATCCGGTAAGGTACCGGCTGAAGAGCTCGTTCCTGGTGACATCATCCTGTTGGAGGAGGGGGAGCTTGTGCCGGCGGACGCCCGTGTACTTAAAGCCAATGACCTTAGTGTAAACGAGTCGCTGGTGACGGGAGAGGCCATTCCTGTGGATAAGGACGTCGTGCCTGAACATGATACGCTCTTTCAGGGGACCACGGTTAATTCGGGCAAGTGTTATGCCAAGGTCACCGGTACTGGCAATGATACTGTCTTGGGGCGCCTGGGCAAGTCTGTGGAAAACGTCCGGGCGCCGCGTACGCAGTTGCAAGCCTGGATTGCCCGCTTTGTAAAGGCGATGACCATCTTTGGCTTATCCGGTTTTTTTCTGGCGTGGCTCGTGAAGTATTTACATACCAGTGACCTCACCCTGAGTCTATTGACGGGCCTCACCCTGGCCATGTCGGCCATACCTGAAGAGATCCCGGTGGCCTTCTCTTCCTTTATGGCCCTGGGTGCTTATCGCATGGCGACAAAAGGGATTATCGTGCGGCATCCACGTATCGTAGAAAACCTGGGCGCTGTCAGCGTCATTTGTCTGGACAAGACTGGTACCCTGACGGAGAACAGGATGCAGGTGAGGAGCGTATATGATGCGTCCACGGGGTTACAGGTAGAATGGGAAGAGGGAAAACCTTTCACGGAGAGCCGGGCACTGTGGTTCGCCCGTCTGGCTTGTGAGTCCGAACCTTTTGATGCCATGGAAATAGCTATTGCAGAAGCATTTGGTATACATCCTGGCGACCATGATCACCGGTCATTCCGGATGGTGCATGAATATCCTGTGAGCGGCCGGCCGCCTATGATGACGCATGTCTATGAAGGTCCTGCCGGTAGGGTTGTCGCTGCGAAGGGGGCGTCTGAACGGGTCTTGAGAGTTTGCAGGATGGCGGGGACAGAGAGGTTGAAATGGCAGTCCAGGGCGGATGCATTCGGGGCCTTGGGCTACCGGGTGTTAGGCGTCTGTTCGGCTGTACACCAGGGCAGCTATCCTGCGGATCAGGATGGGTTCGACTGGACATTCGAGGGACTGATTGCCATATTTGATCCTCCTAAGAGCAACCTGAGAAAGGTCTTTGGACAGTGGCGCAACGCCGGTATTACTATCAAGATCCTTTCCGGGGACTATCCCGGCACCGTAATGAACGTTGCCCGTCAGGCGGGTATGGACGGGGATTTGTCGTTGTTGACAGGGGAGGAGGTAATGGCGCTTTCTTCCCAGGACCTGGCAGTGCGGGTGCGTGGTACGCACATTTATGCCCGTATGTTCCCCGACGCAAAAACCCGGGTCATAGACGCCCTTAAGGCGGGCGGAGAAATAGTGGTTATGAGCGGTGATGGCGTTAATGACGGGCCTGCGCTCCGTAGCGCTCATGTAGGCATGGCGATGGGAAAGAAAGGCACTGAACTGGCCAGGGAAGCAGCCGATCTTATCATTTCGGACGACAACCTGGAGCGGATAACAGAGGCTATTCAATTGGGGCGTACGATTCGCAGCAACCTCGGCAAAGCCATCCGGTATCTTGTGACGATACATATACCGATCATCCTGACTGCGAGTCTTCCCCTGTTACTAGGCTGGAGCTATCCCACCATTTTTTTACCCATTCATATCATTTTCCTTGAGTTGATCATGGGGCCTACCTGCTCTATCTTTTATGAACGGGAGCCTATGGAAAAAGATATTATGCAGCCTGCCGGAAAGCCGGCGGGCGCAAGCCTGTTCCAGGGCCGCGAGCTACCTGTCACGCTTGCCTTGGGTATATCGACAACCTGCGGTCTGCTGGCCCTGTATTATTTTTTTATGCGGGAAGGCTATACGGTTGCGTATACCAGGACCATTGTATTTCTTACGCTTGTGATAAATAATATCCTGCTGACATTTATGGGAAGGTCGTTCAGGGAGACATTGAAGACTACTTCCAGGTACCCCAATTCCCTGGCAGTGCCTGTCCTTGTCATATCCATACTATTTATTTGTTGCGTCTATTTTGTCCCTTTTGCACGTGAGCTTTTTGGACTGACGGATATTTTTGCGGCGCATGCCCTTGTCGTAATTGGTGTCAGCATGGTCAGCGTCGGGTGGTTTGAGGTATACAAGTACCTACATGTAGCCCACGGCTCTGCATGAACTGTACAGTCACTTTCTATTTTTCATCCGCCGGTACCGCCAGTAAGGGCACTTTGGTATGATAGCTCATCCTTTTTGTATAGCTGGGATGGAAGAGCCTGTCCCAGAACCCCCTTTTATAGGTGATCATGGCCAGGACATCGATGTTGTTATCGTCGATATACTCCTGCAGCGACTTTTCCAGGTGTTTGCCGAAAAGCTGGACTGTGTGGAGTCCCTGTTCGTTATATTTTTTTGCGAGAATTTCTCCATAGTAAGGGGCATTATGGGCATGATCGATGAACGTTGCCGGCTCATCATGCTCGTCTGTAAAGACCGCGACGTCCACATGCGCCAAAAACAAACCAGCCAGTTCGAAGATATTGTCGAGGGTGGCCGGCTCTTTTTCAAAATTACCCGTAGCCAGCAGGAACTTTTCCGGTTTCTTCCACTTGTAGTCGTACGGAATGGCCAGGACGGGGATGCTCCTCAGGGCTATTACGTCAGCCGTATTGCTCCCCCATATTTTCTCTTTCAATCCGCCGGCGCCCAGCGTGCCCATAATGATGAGATCGTATTCTTCCGATTTCGATATTTCGTCGATGGCGATCTTCAATGGGGCCGCGACGAGCCTGGTTTCGACCTCGATGTCATACATCTGTCCTATGCTCTCTTTCATCGCTGTCAGCCTTTGGGCATCTTCATTCCATTGGATCTGTCTGAACTCTTTGTTGACACCCAGATAGTCGGTGTACATCGAGCCCGGAAGATCGAAGGCGTGCAGCAAGGTGATCTCGGCCTGAATAATCTTTGCCGTTTGGATCGCAAAATCCATCGCATTGGCTGCGCAGGTCGAGAAGTCGGTGGGGACCAGTATTTTTTTCATAATGTATGTTTTTTTGTAGTTATCGCAATAGCCCTGCCAGGGATTTGAGCCTGCTATATTCCCTCGTGCCGCTGTTATGCAGCAGCAGGTATTCGATGACATAGTTGAGGTTGACGATACCGGCGAATACTCCCTCGTTCATCACCGGGAAAGCCTGGTCTTCGTCCCTTGCCAGTTTTTCCAGCACGGCCGCCACCTCCTGTGTCCCATCCAGGCATTCCAGCTCTCCTTTTACGAGGTTGCGCAACGGCTGGGTATACTTCATTTCCGCGATAGCCTTTATGATCTCCAGCCTGTTCAATGTACCGGCGGGTTGTTCGCCCTCCATCAGGATGAAATATTTGTTGTGATTATTGATCAATAGCTGCGCGGCCTCCTGTACCGTCATGTCCATCTGGAGGCTTGTGAAGTCGTACATCAGGACCTCGTTCAGCCTGACGCCTTTTACAAGGGACCTTAGACGCAGATAGTATTCCTCCGTACCGGCGGAAAGCAGGATAAAGAACCCAATGACGGCAAGCAGGAGGCTGAACAGCATCACTCCCAGTGCGATAAAGACCATGGCAAGGACCTTACTGAAGACGCCTGCAATGGCGGTGGCCCTTATGTAATTGAACCGGAAGCCCAGCAGGGCGCGTAAGATCCGGCCTCCGTCCATGGGGAAGGCCGGGATGAGGTTGAAGAGGGCCAGCCCGATGTTCCCTATCCGAAGGATATACAGTAAGCCACGACCGGGCAGCTCGTTTATATTTTCCGGTATTGCCCAGAACGGAGCGTGCGGTGTGGCAGACCACCATAACAGCAGGGCGATGATCACGTTCATCAGGGGGCCGGCCAGGCTGATGGCCAACTCCTGGACCGGGTTGTCCGGGAATTTTTCAATACTTGCCGTGCCGCCGACCGGCAGCAATATAATATCCTTCGCCCGTATGCCGAAAAGGTAGGCTACGAAGGCATGGCCGAATTCGTGCAAAGTTACGCAGGCGACGGCCGCGACGATAAAAAATACGGACCAGGCTATTTGCCGGGTGTCGCCGGCATACCGGATGGTTGCAAGGATCACCCATCCCACCAGCAGCAAAAAAGTCCAGTGGATCCATAAATGGATGCCACGGGTGCTTACTATTTTAAAAGACCCTTTCATGACCAATGATTTTTATTCAAGGTATCTTTTGCTATTACAAGTTTATATGATCCTGCTCACCCGGGGTTTTGAGCCTGGTCATAAAATTGCAGTAAGCATTCCTATATCTTCATTGTAAATTATTCAGATCATGGTCGTATTGGTCATGGGGTTGCCCGGCAGCGGCAAAAGTTATTTTGCCGTCCGGCTGGCGGAATTGACGGAGGCTGTGTATATCAATAGTGACCGCATCCGGAAGGAATTGCTGTCGGACCTCCATTATACGGACGAGGAAAAACTGATGGTATATGACGAAATGCTACGGCTGGCTGAGCGGTCGGTGACGGACCGGAGACAGGTGGTATTGGATGCTACCTTTTATACCCGGAGCATAAGGGACAAATTTACACAGGCTTTGCAGGAGCTGGGCGAGACGGCTTTTATCGAGGTGGTGGCCGACGAAGAACTGATAAGAGAGCGATTGAAAAGACCGAGGGAGGACAGCGATGCGAATTTCGAGGTTTACCGGGAGATCAGGGAGGAGTGGGAACCCTTAGAGGATGAGCACCTGGTGCTGAGGTCCACCGACGAGAACATCGACAGCATGCTGGATGAAGCCCTGGAGTATCTTCAACATGGAATGTATGACAAGTGAACAGGTAGATAAGCTTTTGTCCACCTTCAGGTCGTCGGAGGGCGGCGAACGGACATCGGTGACGGAGACGCACATATCCTGGGTGATCCTGGCCGGCGGCGATGTGTACAAGATCAAGAAGCCCCTCCATCTTCATTTCCTGGATTTTTCAACGTTGGAGCAGCGAAAATTTTATTGCGAGAAGGAGCTTGCGCTCAACCGCCGGCTGACGGAGGGCATTTACCTGGATGTCCTGCCTGTGGTCGACGGCCCGGAAAAGATATCCATCGGCTATGGGCCGGGAGAGGTGATGGACTACGGTTCACAAGAGGGGGGCGGCTGCGACATACAAGAGGTGATCGACTACGCCGTACATATGCGCCGGATGGAGGACGGCCGGAGAATGGACAAGCTGTTGAAAGCAGGGGAGGTGACGCATGCGGATATGGAAATGCTGGCGGGAAGGATCGCCGCCTTTCATAAGACCGCGGATATAATACGTCATAAGGACCCCCGGGATATACCGGGCAAGTTTGCGGACCTGAGGTCGGAGGAGGAATTTCTGGGGGCCGGCTCGTCGATCCGTGAGGCCATCGGGATCTCGGATACCTTCTCGGAGGCGCATTGCAAAAGGGTGAAGGAAAGGATTGCGCAGGGATATACCCGGGATTGTCATGGCGATCTGCATGCGCGGAATATCTTTCTGCTGGAGACACCGCAACCCTTCGACTGTATCGAATTCAGCGACGATCTCCGGCAAATAGACGTTTTGAATGAGAACGCTTTTTTGTGCATGGACCTGGATGCCTTTGGAAGGGAAGACCTGGCGCGAACATTTGTAAAGGCCTACCAGGCTCATTTCCCTGCGCTGGAGACAGTGGAAGATGAGCGGTTGTTTGTCTATTACAAGAGCTACAGGGCCAATGTCAGAGCGAAGGTCAATAGTTTAAGGGCTCGTAGCGCGGGGACGGAGGGGGAAAAGAGGGCCGCGCTGGCGGAGGCCGGTAAATACCTGCGCCTGATGAATGGATATTTACGACAACTACGATGATATTACTGCTTTTTAGCGCGTTGGCGCCGCTGTCGGCGCACCACCCAAAATAATCCCCTGACATCCGTCTCCCATTGCGGTAATAACAGAACCAGGATGATCTCTTCTCCCAGGTCCAGGGCTGTTGCGACGGCCATGCAATAAAAAAGGATATACAGCGGCTGCGGGAGGAAGAACAGCAGCAGCAGGAATGCTGCCTGTAGCACAGCCGCCGTCTTGGCAAGCAAGGTATGAAAGCTGCTTTGTTTGCCGTACCTCGCCAATGCAAGGACGAGCTGTATGACAAATAGTCCGCAGAGTATCAGCAGAATGATTTTTTCACGCAGGACAAATTCCCATTTGAGCACCAGCATGCCGATGATAGCCACCAGTACAGTAAGGTCGTCACCGATGGAATCCAGCCGGGCGCCGGCAATGCTGGTAACCTTGTACTTACGGGCGAGATAGCCGTCGATGGCATCGGTGAAGAAGCTGGCCGCCAGCAGCCATTTGAACCAGTGCAGCTCATGCCGCCATAGGAGGAATAGAAGAACCGGCGCCGTCGCAATGCGATAGAGCGTGATGCCATTTACCATATAACGGGCTGGTCTGTTCATACATGCCGGATGATAATAATCAAAAATGGCGTTGACGGGGATCAGGTGATCCGCGGCGTGAATTTTTTTTATTTGTGGTAAAAACAAAGTTAATCATAACAATTAAACAATTTTATTATGAAAAAAATGGTATCGCTCGCAGTATTTTTTGCGATCGTGTTCGCGGGGGTCAAAGTAATGGCCCAGCAAAAGGATGTCACTTCTGCAATGGCAACGAAAGAAAAAGGTTATACGGTCCTGAACGCCGGACAACCGATCGTGATCTACAAGTATCAGCACGCTTCTCATTCCCCCAAGGAGATTGAAAGGTATGTGCCGAAGTATTTTTTTACTACCAGTTCATCGAATGTGCTGCAGGAGCTGACGAAGACAAATCTGAAAAAGGCCTTTCCCAATGCGCATCCTTTCCACGATGCGTTGGATGCCAATTTTAAAGAGGACAAGGAGCTGATTGCGTATGATATTTTTCACAAGGTGTATAAGATCGACCGTCTGTATACGACCACGGTAAAGAACTAGTCGAAGGATAAGCCGAAGGACTAATAGAAAGGCGGACCTCAGGCCCGCCTTTCTGCTTTAACAATGGGTTATGAACAAAGGCGCCTTCAACTGTCGCATCAAATCATCGGCCAGGCTGGGATGCAACCAGTTGGAGAACCGATTCCTTTCATAGGCGCCGGCCACGACCAGGACTTCGGACCCCTGTTCCTTGCAAAGGGTTACCAGATCGGATACTTCGCCCTGCACCACCTTGTAGTCAGCGCGGGGATAGTGTCTCTTCATCCATTCACGAATCAGCTTGTTGTCCGGGACATGCAGGTTGAGCGTTCCCGATTTTACGGATAGTACCAGCGCCTCCTTTCCGGACATGTCCGGGAAGAGATAGGTGAACATCTTTATCGCCTGCATGGAGGAGGGTGATCCGTCGTACAGGAAGATCAGCCGCTGGATAGGATCTTGTTTTTTCGACACCAGCCAGATGGGGCAATGCGCTTCATGGAGGATGCTTTTCATAAACCAGCCCGGTATTTCCTCTTCGATATAAGAGAAGGTTTCTTCCGGATCGATAACGAGCAGGTCGGCAAATGCGCTTTCGTGCAGCAATTCCTTGCGGGCGGACCGTTTGTCTTTATGGATGCTGTAGGGAACGCCTTCTTCCCGGCAGGCCGCCTCGAAAGTATCGACAGACGCTCTATAGGTAGCCGCGTCCTCTTTTTCCAGCTCTTCGAACAGCTCTTTTGTGCCGCCGGTCTGTCCTACCAGGGCTTCATATACTACGAAGCCGCGGGTGGTGAATTCGTGCAGGAATACGCCGACGAGGTGGGCGTTGTGTTGCCGGGCCAGCCGGATGGCCTCTTCCAGGGTGCTTTCGGAGAAACGGAGCCCGTCGAAAGCCGCTATAATCTTTTTCATATATAATGTATAAATGTTGATACCCCAAATCAACGATGTTTAAAGGGCGCGGCCAATGACAATTGTCAGGGAATGGGTTGACAGCGCTCATCCCGAAGGCTCCCGATTCGAAGTACTATTGTCCTATATATGCTTAATTATGGAACTTCCTGTAAAATTCAGGCAATTTCTGACTGTCACCGGTGACATGTCCCGCTTCGCCGGGCGTTTTTTCAAAGAAGGCGGCAAGCCTCGTTATGAGATCGCCGAGATGTTCCGTCAGTGCTATATGATTGGCAACCGGAGCCTGCCCCTGGTGGGTCTTACGGGTTTTATCATGGGACTGGTGCTGACCATGCAGCTACGCCCTTCCCTGGTGGACTATGGCGTTGAATCCCAATTGCCTGCCATGGTAGGCATTGCGATCGTGCGTGAGATCGGGCCTGTGATCACCGCGCTTATTTTCGCCGGCAAGATCGGCAGCAGCATTGGCGCCGAGCTGGGGTCCATGAAGGTGACGGAACAGATAGATGCCATGGAAGTAAGCGGCACGAACCCCTTTAAATATCTCGTCGTCACCCGGGTGACGGCCGCGACGTTGATGCTCCCCGTGCTGGTGGTGCTTAGCGATGGTATTTCGCTGATGGGCGCCTATCTGGGTGTAAATATCCGGGGTGTTACCAGCTTTACCCTTTTCTTCAGACAGGTGATAGACAATCTTGCTTTCGGGGATATCCTGCCGGCTTTTATCAAGACCTTTCTTTTTGGGCTTGCCGTAGGGATCATCGGGTGCTATAAAGGTTATAACTCCAGCAAGGGCACCGAAGGGGTGGGGCGGGCGGCCAACTCCGCTGTCGTCGTGTCTTCCATCATGATCTTTATCATCGACCTGATCGTCGTCCAGATGACGGACCTCGTCGGGTTAAACTGACAGGATATGAACACCGAAACGCTGCCCATAACAACCAACAATCATCCTTCGGAAGAAAAGCCTGTCATTGTCATCGAACATGTCTACAAAAGCTTTGGGACTAATGAAGTGCTCAAGGATTTCAGCATGAAGGTGGAGAAGGGGGAGAACGTGGTCGTGCTGGGGCGCAGTGGGGTAGGGAAGTCTGTGCTGATCAAATGCATCATCGGGCTCATGAAAGCGGATAAGGGCGACATCGTCGTACTGGACAAAGACATTAACGGACTGGATCATGAAGAGATGGATAAAATGAGGGCCAGGGTCGGTTTCCTTTTTCAAAGCAATGCGTTGTATGACTCCATGACCGTGAGGAAGAACCTTGAATTCCCGTTGAGACGTCACTGGATCGAGACCACCCGGGAGGATATGGATGCGATGGTGCATGAGGCCCTGGAGAATGTCGGGCTTGCGCATACGGTGGATATGATGCCGGAAGAGCTGTCAGGAGGGATGAAAAAGCGTATCGCCCTTGCCAGGACCCTGATCCTGAAACCTGAGATCATATTGTATGATGAACCTACCACGGGCCTGGACCCCGTCACCGGCAAGGAGATCAGCATGCTGATAATGGATGTACAGAAGAAGTACCATACGTCCTCAATTATCATTTCGCACGACATGCATTGCGTAAAGCTAACGGCCAGCAAGATCGTCCTGCTGATGGATGGAAAGAGCTATTGCACCGGCACCTATGATGAACTCAGCCGGAGCGACGACCCGGCCGTCAAACAATTCTTTGAATAATATATTGGTTATGGAAGAGCAAACAAAAAATAATATCAGGCTGGGGTTGTTGGTGCTGGCAGGGTTGTCCCTGCTCATACTCACCCTTTATTGGGTCGGGAAGAACCAAAGCCTTTTCGGGTCCAACTTCCAGCTGAAGGCGAGGTTTTCCAATATCAGCGGGCTGATGAAAGGGAATAACATCCGCTATTCCGGCATACAGGTGGGGACGGTGAAAAGCATCGAGATCCTGAATGATACGACCATCGAGGTCACCATGCTGATAGAAAAGAAGGTACAGCCTTTTATTCATGTCAATGCCATGGCCTCCATCGGTACGGAAGGGCTCATGGGTAACAAGATCATCAACATCGTCCCTTCGAGGGCTGCTGCGCCGGGTGTCACCGACGGGACTATGCTGGCGACGCAAAGGATCGTGAACACCGACGAGATGCTGCAGGTGCTGGCCCGTACCAACAACAATATCGCGGACATTTCCGAGGATCTGAGAAGCACGATGCAAAGGATCAAGGGCAGCACCGGGCTTTGGTCGTTGCTGAATGACACCAGCCTGGACATTCATCTCCGTGCATCCCTTGCCAATATCGACCGTGCTACCGTCTATACGCGGCAATTCACCCAGGATATCCGGGAAATGATCGCCGGTGCCAAAGAAGGCAGGGGGTCTGTCGGGCAACTGCTGACCGATACCGCGTTTTATCACGACCTGGATCAGGCGGCGCGGACCATCGACAGGGCAGGTAAAGGGGCGAACGACCTCGTCACCCATCTCGATGAGATGGCGCAGCAGGTGCGCAGGGATATAGAAGAAGGCAAGGGTACTGCCAATGCCTTGCTGCGGGATTCGCAGATGGTGATAAAATTAAATGCCAGCCTTGAAAATATACGGCAGGGTACGGATGGCTTTAATCAAAACATGGAAGCGTTGAAGCACAACTTCCTCTTCCGCGGATATTTCCGCCGGCTGGAAAAGCAAAAGAAGAAACAAGCTACAAATACCGTGAAAAGATGAAAAAGATATTTCTGCTGCTGCTGGGCGGCCTGGCAGCTACCGGAACGTTGGACGCCCAGGGTGGATGGCCGCGGTCCATCATCGGCGCAGACGGTGGCATCCTTTATGTCTATCAGCCGCAGGCCGATTCTTTTTCGGGGAATACGCTGCGGTTCAAGGCGCCGATCTCTTATGTAGAGAAAGGAAAGGATTTGCCAAGGTACGGCAGTTTTCAGGCGTTGGCGCTGGTGGACATCGATAAGGATGAGCGGCGGGTGTCCGTGTTACTGGCTAACGTGCTGGTGCTTTGTCTTTCGGGTCCGCCTGATTCCGCCAGGATAGACTATCTCAAAGAGACGCTGGAATGCGGGATCCCCGGTGCGACCATCGATATACCGCTGGATGAACTGGTAAGCTCCCTGCCCCTGCGTCCCGGCGGGCAGGATCAGGAGTTTGCGCGTCAGTACAAGCACGATCCGCCCCATATCATTGTGGCGACGCGGCCTTCCATCCTAGTGTTTATAGACGGTGTGCCCAGGATGAACCGTCATCCCGTCTGGGGTGTGAACAGGGTGATCAATACGCCCAACACAATCATGGAGTCGGAGGACGGCTGGTTTTACCTGTATGGCGGGCATCACTGGTATATAGGTCCATCGGCCAGCGGGCCGTATAACTACACCGGTTATATCGCACCCGATATGCGGCGCGCTCAAGCATTCTTCGGTGCGATGAAAGCTGCTTCCATGCATACCGACACCCTTCGCGAAGGCGCCGAAATTGTAGAGGAGATCATTGTGAGCGCTCCTCCGGCGGAACTTGTCCAGACAAGAGGGAAGCCCGCGTTCCAACGTATTCCCGGGACAGGGCTTCAATATGCGACGAATACGGAAAACAATATTTTCCTGGATACGGTGGGGCGCCGGTATTATATCCTGCTGTCCGGCCGTTGGTATGCCGCCGCAGGTTTCGACGGTCCGTGGCAGTATGTAGCCGCGGATGCTTTGCCGGCGGATTTTGCGAGGATACCCGAAGGCTCTCCCAAGGACAATGTGCTAGCCAGTGTTGCCGGGACGGATGCCGCGAGGGAGGCCATCGTAGATGCGCTGCTGCCGCAGACGGCCGTCATATCGCGTGCAGGGGCCACCACTTCCGTCAGTTTTGACGGGTCGCCGAAATTCGTGGATATACCGGGTACGCATCTGCAATATGCGCTCAATACCGCAACCGTGGTGCTGCGGGAAAAGAATAAATATTACTGCTTGGACAAAGGCGTTTGGTTCAGCGCGGGTAGTCCCTCGGGGCCCTGGATTGTCTGCGAGGAGCGGCCGGAAGAAGTGGACCTGATCCCTCCTTCCTGTCCCGTCTATTTCTGCAAATATGTCGTCATATTCGGTACTACGCCGGATTATATCCATACCGGATATACCTCGGGTTATCTCAATGCTTATGTCGACGGTCCTACCCTTGTATATGGCACAGGTTGGGACTATCCTTCCTGGGCCGGTAATGCCGGCTACCCCCGGCCCTGGACCTGGGGGTTCAATATGTCCTATAATCCCTGGTTTGGCTGGTGTCTGGGAGCCGCCCTCGATCCCTGCTGGTTTAACAGCAACATGGGTGGCAATAAGGATCTCACCGGCGGCTGGTGGGGAGCAGCATCCTATCGTCCGCCGTATATCTGGCATCATTTCAGCGGTCATGGGCTTTATGAGCAGGACGTCAGCCGGGTGGAGAATATAACTTATGCGAATAATGTTTACCGGTTGCGGACGGACAGGATCGGCAGGACTACGCCCGAGCCTTTTTATACGGACACGATCGGGGATGTGTTTATCCGCAGTGGCGGGGGCGGATGGCTGCGGCATGATCAGGGGCAATGGAAGAGGATAGATGCCGTCCGTGAGATAAGTACGCTGGAAGACATCGAAAGACAACGGAAGAGGGGAGAGATGCGGATACGGAATTTTTTGAGACAAAGGGGATAATGGTTATGCCACAGGAAAACAACAAAAAAGAAAGTAAAAATGACCGCCGGCTGAAGTTTCGCGCATGGTGGATCTACGTGGCGGCCCTGGCTGTATTCGGGCTGCTGTATTTTTTAAAAGGGTATCACAACAGCCCGCCGAGGACCATCATCTGGAATGACTTTGAAAAGAATATCCTGGCCAGGCATGCGGCCGACAGCATCGCCGTCATGGACGGGGAGATGGCCGAAGTGTATATCAGGCCGTCTTTTGCGGACGACTCCTTCTTCCGCCCGGTGATGAAACCCTGGGGAGGGCAGCAGGTAGCTCCCGGCCCTCATTTCGTATTCAATATAGGTTCTGTCGAGTCATTTGACCGGCGGCTGGATGAGGCGCAGAAAAGCCTTCCGCCAGAAGCGAGGATCAAGGTAGGCTATGCGAAGAGCAACAATCGTTTTATCAATATCATCAGCTGGCTGCTGCCGCTGGCGTTGTTGTTCTTTATCTGGAGGAAGATCGTGAAGAGCTATGGGATGCCCGGCGGCGAGGGGGCTTCTCCATTCGGGTTTGGCCGTTCTACCGCCACCTTGCAGAAAAAGGAAGATAAGAGCAGTGTCACCTTCAATGACGTGGCGGGGCTGGAAGAGGCGAAGCAGGAGGTGATGGAGATCGTGGATTTTTTAAAAGAGCCGGAAAATTATACGCGGTTGGGCGCCAAGATCCCGAGGGGCGTCATCATCGTAGGACCGCCGGGAACAGGCAAGACCTTACTGGCGAAGGCCGTGGCCGGAGAAGCGCAGGTACCTTTTTTTTCCCTTTCGGGTTCCGAGTTCGTGGAGATGTTCGTCGGTGTCGGCGCCTCCCGTGTGCGCGATCTGTTCCGGCAGGCAAAGGAACAGGCGCCCTGCATCGTATTTATAGATGAGATAGATGCCGTAGGAAGGTCGAGGGGAAAGAATGCCTTTTATACAGGCGCCAATGATGAACGGGAAAGCACCCTTAACCAGCTGCTGACGGAAATGGATGGTTTCGGCACTAACAGCGGTGTCATCGTCCTGGCAGCCACCAACAGGGCGGACATGCTCGATCCCGCGTTGCTGCGTCCCGGGAGGTTTGACAGACACATCTACCTGGAACTGCCGGACATGCGGGAGAGAGCCGCTATTTTTAAAGTACACCTCAAGCCGCTGACCCTGGCTGACGGGGCGATCGATCCGGCCTTTCTTGCGGCGCAGACACCCGGATTTTCCGGCGCCGACATCGCCAATATATGCAATGAAGCGGCGCTGTTCGCAGCGAGAAGGAAAAGTGGGAAGGTCGAGAAAAAAGATTTCCTCGATGCCATCGACCGTGTGGTGGCAGGTCTGGAAAAAAAGAATAAGATCATCTCCCCTGAGGAGAAGAAGCGAGTGGCCTATCATGAGGCGGGGCATGCCGTCATCAGCTGGCTTCTCGAACGGGTAGATCCTCTTGTCAAAGTATCCATTATTCCCAGGGGCAAGTCGCTGGGGGCCGCCTGGTATCTGCCGGAGGAGCGGCAGTTGAAGACATTGGAAGCATTCAAGGAAAATATATGTGCTGCACTGGGCGGTCGTGCGGCGGAAGACATCGTATTTGGAGAAGTCTCTTCCGGCGCCCTGGATGACCTTGAAAAAGTGACGAAGGAAGCCTATAGAATGGTAGCATATTATGGGTTCGATCAGAAGGTAGGTCCCGTGAGCTTTTATGATTCCACGGGTAATCACGATACGTCATTCCAAAAGCCGTACAGCGAGGCGACAGGAAGGATGATAGATGAAGAAGTTCGCGTAATGGTTACTGAAGCTTACCAGCGGACCTTGTCCATCCTCCGGGAGCACCGGCCGCAGCTGGATAGGTTGGCGGACTTGTTGCTTACAAAAGAAATGGTCTATAAAGAGGACATCGAAAATATCCTGGGCATACGCCCGTCACCAGTGAAATAAAACTTATATGCCACACGTGTCTGTTACCCCCGAACCTCAGGTATATCCCCGGAATTTCGTGGAGGGCTCCCTCCAGGAACTGAAGGACGAACTCCGTTTCACGGATCAGGGATTGAGCTCCCAGGAGGCGGAACGTCGTCTGTCGCAATATGGATTTAACGAAATTGCACGGGAAAAACCTATTTCTGCGCTTGGCCGTCTTTGGAGCCATCTTAAGAACCCCCTTGTGATCTTACTGTCGATACTTGGCCTGGTTTCCTGGTTTACCGGTGACATTAGGGCGGCCACAGTGATCCTGATCATGGTCATACTCGGCATCGTACTTCGCTACTTTCAGGAGATGCGGGCAGATAAAGCCGCGCAAAAGCTTAGGGCCATGGTAACCACGCACGCTACTGTCCTACGGGACGGCAAACAAATCGAGCTTCCGCTAAAATTGCTGGTGCCGGGCGATGTCGTTATCCTAAGCGCCGGTGATATGATACCGGCCGATGTACGTCTCTTGTTTTGTAAGGACCTATTTGTCAATCAGGCATCTTTGACTGGGGAAAGTCTTCCAGTGGAAAAAACCGACCGGGAGCAGCAAATCTTACCGGGAAATCCACTGGAGCACGCTCAGAGCTGTTTTCTAGGAACAAATGTAGTCAGCGGTAGTGCTACCGCGGTGGTTGTGCGCACGGGAGATGAAACCTATTTCGGCGGCCTGGCTGTCAGCATAGCAGGCCAGCGCAGCCAGACCAGCTTCGACAAGGGTATCAACCGCTTTACCTGGTTGATGATCAGATTCATCCTCATCATGGTACCCGCAGTGTTTGTCATCAACGGGTTTTCCCGTCATAACTGGCTCGAAGCGTTCCTTTTCGCCCTTGCCGTGGCCGTTGGGCTGACCCCGGAAATGTTGCCGATGATCGTATCGGTCAATCTATCCAAAGGGGCCATCGCCATGTCAAAGAAGAAAGTGATCGTCAAGCGACTGAACGCTATACAGAATTTCGGGGCCATGGATGTCCTGTGCACGGACAAGACCGGCACCATCACCAGAGGAAAGATTGTATTGGAGGAATACCTCGATGTCCGTGGCAAGGGTAACGGGAAGGTCCTTGAGTATGGGTACCTCAACAGCTATTTTCACACGGGACTTAAGAACCTGCTGGACGACGCCGTTCTCGAACACGAAGAATTGGAGGAGGGTCTTAGGCTCAAAGGATCTTATGAAAAGATCGATGAAATCCCTTTTGACTTTGAAAGAAAGCGCATGTCGGTGGTATTACGTAACAAAGACGGACGACATCTGCTGATCTGCAAGGGGGCGGTAGAAGGCATGCTTGAGATCGCCAACTATATGGATCTCAATGGTGATATACAGGATTTTAGCGAAGACGATAAGCGATACAGTCTCGATCTCGTCCATGGGCTGAACCGGAAAGGCTTCCGGGTAGTCGCTTTGAGCTACAGATGGCTTGACGGGGACCAAGGTAAAAAGGAATACGAAATTACCGACGAAAAAAGCCTGGCGCTGCTAGGGTTTCTTTCCTTTTTCGATCCGCCTAAAGAAAGCGCGCCGGAGGCTTTGGCGAGATTAAAGAAGCTCAATGTCGACGTGAAGATCCTTACAGGCGACAACGAATCGATCACCAGCTATATCTGCAGCCAGGTGGGCATGCAGGCTGAACGCATATTATGCGGTCCGGAAATCGAAAAAATGACTGACAAGGAGCTGGCGGTCGCTGTCTCCCGCTATGATCTATTTGCACGCCTGATCCCCGACCACAAGCGCAGGATCATCCGGGCGCTGCAAGAAAACGGGCATGTCACCGGGTTTATGGGAGACGGCGTTAATGATGCGCCGGCACTAAAAGCGGCTGATATCGGCATTTCCGTAGATAGTGCAGTGGATGTCGCGAAAGAATCATCCGATATCATTCTGCTGGAGAACAGCCTGCTCGTACTGGAACAGGGCGTAGCGGAAGGCAGAAGTGTCTTCGGGAATATTGTCAAGTACATCAAAATGGCGGCCAGCTCTAATTTCGGCAATATGTTCAGCGTGGTAGGGGCGAGCGCCTTCCTGCCATTTTTGCCCATGCTGCCTATCCAGGTACTGACCAATAATTTGCTCTATGACTTTTCCCAGACGACCATACCTACGGACAAGGTTGACGAGGACTGGCTGGTCAAACCGCGCAAATGGGCCATTTCCGAATTGCAGCGGTTCATTCTTTTTATCGGTCCTATAAGCTCCATTTTCGACTATGCCACTTTCTTTATCATGCTGTATGTCTTCCACGCCAGGAACAACCAGGCCCTATTCCATACCGGCTGGTTCGTAGAATCGCTCTTTACGCAAACGCTCATCATTCATGTGATCCGGACCAATAAGATCCCGTTCCTGGAAAGCCGCGCTTCCTGGCAATTGATCATGAGTTCTGTCATCATTGTCCTCATCGGCGCCTGGCTGACTGTCTCTCCTTTGGCGCCCGCATTGGGTTTTGTCCCGTTGCCTGCCTTCTATTGGATACTCCTGTTTATTATCCTATGCTGCTATGTCCTGTTGACCCAACTGGTAAAGAACCTGCTGAAGAAGGCTCAATCATAGTTTTTATGCACCCCGGTAAAGGCGGCAACCCCAATCCTGTGTAGCCCGATTGGTATTTATGTATGTGCGATAAACAGCGGCATTCCGTGTTCCCGTATTATCTGTTCCGCAAAACTTTTCTTAGCCGCATAAGAGAAAGAGGATCTCCCGAAAGAGCCTGTGATGAGCATAGCCGACTGTTTTTCCCCGATCCAGCTGGCAAAATAATGGGCTGCCTTGAAATGCAACTTGGAGAAACCCATGCTGCTGAAGTGCAGCTTGGTAAAGCTCTTCAATTCATCGATGTCGGGTATATCTTCCGTGGGTTCGTCTTTTACATATACGATCTCCGTCGGAAGATCCAGGTATTGCGGGAAGAGATAACAGAATTGTTTGATGGCGAACAGGCTGTCCTTGCTGCCGTCATAGGCGATAACCAGGTGTTGAACAGGTTTATATTCCTCGGGAACGACCAAGATAGGGCATTCGGCTGCATGCAGTGCTTCCTGGAGGAACATATTGGGCTGTTTGTCGCCTCCGTCTTCGCAGAACAGCTGACCGCTGAGCAGCACGAGATCTGAAAACCTGCTGGCTTTTTGGAAGACATCTTTTTCCCAACGCTCAGTATTCTCATGGAGATGATATTTTATATGCCGCGCCGTGCATTCTTTTGCAAAGAGTTCCTTATTCTTTTCCACGATGTTTTTTTCTTTTTCGCGCAGCCGGAGATAAGGGGCTACAAGAGGTACCTGACTGACGCTGGCCAGCTGCTGGTAGTCCAGGGGGCAAAAGAACAGTCCGGTGACACAGACGGGCTCCTCCTGCCGGAGGGATTCCAGGAAGGTGAATGCACCCTTGGGGTAGTCTTCACCTGTACAAACAAATAATATCTTTTTCATAATAATAGTGTTGGATAGTGTGAGATAAAATTAACTTCCCGGCAGGTCGGGGAGGATGACCAGCTTCCGGAACAGGGCTGACTTTTATCAGGTGGATATCCCATGAAGATCATATGTTTCACCCAGGATGGGAATTAACTTAGCATAAAACAAATAACCTATGCGTACTATCGTAGCCCCTGTTAATTTTTCGCCCATTTCCGCCAATGCAGCGCGTTATGCGGCGGACCTGGCCCTGGCGACGCAGGCAGACCTTCACCTGTTGTATATTTTGCAGCTGCCTGTAAGCGTAGCTGAATTCCCCGTCACCGACTATGGTTTCAACGCGATGCAAGAGGCCGGCGCCGAGGGTCTGCAAAGCCTGTGGAAGGAACTGGTGAAGAGGACAGAGGCAAAAGTGAGCATATTCACCCATATGGAAGTAGGGACGGTAGAGGGTAAGATAGAAGAATATTGTATGCAGAAAAAACCTTTTGTGGTGGTAATGGGCGCTTCCGGAAACACATTGGAAAGAACCCTGACAGGAGGAAACCTGCCGGCCGCTCTCCGGCATCTGCCATATCCCCTGATCGTCGTTCCGGAGAATGCCGCGTTTAGCCAGATCCATAAGATCGTGCTGGCCTGCGACCTGAATGATATTTCCGGCGGCATACCTGTCAAACCCGCCTTCCTGAAGGAACTGAAGGATCTTTTTAATGCGAGGTTCGAGGTACTCAATGTCGACACGCGGGGCCAGCAGCAGGAGACGGCAAGCATAATGGAGGTAGATGCCTGGAAGGATTGCATACGCGAAACGTTCCCCGAAGTGCATTTTGTGCAGACGGACAATGTGGAGGAAGGCATTGGAAAATATGTGCACGAGCACCCTACGGATTTATTACTGGTGTTCCCCAAGAAACATAATTTCTTCGAATTCCACCGGAGCCATGCGAAGAAGTTAGCGCTCAACAGCAGTGTGCCGATCATGAGCGTTCATGCCTGAAATCTGGACTTTTCATAAAATGGTAAATGTTCGTATCCTATTTGCCGGTGCAGTCAGATGGCTGCACCGGTCTTTATTTGTTCATTTCTTAAAAGGCGAAGATCAAAAGCTTTGCACACGTGCCGGAGAAAAGGATTGCCTGTCGCTGTGAGCCGGATATCATTGCCTTGTATGGACACGAGCCCGTCCTTTTCCAGATCCCGTAACAACGGCAAGGTCCGTTCATTGAACGTGACGGACCATCGCGTGTCCAATGTTGTTCTCCCCTTACAGGCGATGTCAAGGATATGACGACGGAAGACCTTGTCTTCGTCCTGCAGAAAGAAGCCTCTGATTACTGGCAGACGGCCTGCGCCGACAGCACGGTAATAGTCTGTTAGGGATTTGCTGTTCTGCGCGTAAGCGTCTGCTATGTCGCTGATGGCGGACATACCCAGCCCCAGCAACAGGCTGCTTTTCTGTACCGTGTAGCCCATGAAATTGCGATGTAAACGTTCGCCCATCCATGCCATGTACAACTCGTCAGCTGGGAGCGAAAAATGGTCCATGCCGATGTCCGTATATCCATGATCAGTGAACAGCCGTCTACCTTGATGATAAAGCTCTAATTTTTCGGACGCGGAAGGCAACAGCTTTTCGTCGATGAGACGTTGGTTACAGCTGACCTGCGGCACATGGGCATAGCTGTAGAAAGCTACCCTGTCCGGCGCAAGGGTCAGGGAATGACGAATGGTCCGTTCCAGCCTCCCCGCGTTCTGGCCCGGCAGACCGTAGATAAGATCGAAGTTGACGGAAGTGAAGCCGGCCTCCCGGGCATCCGCAGTGGCCTTTTGTACATTTTCGAATGGCTGGATGCGGCTGATGAGACGCTGGACCTCTGTATTAAGATCCTGTACGCCATAGCTGACACGCCTGAATCCAAGGCCATACAATACGTCCAGGTGCTCCCGGCGGGTGTTGTTGGGATGTCCTTCGAGACTGGAACTATATTGCGGGTGAAGGACGGTATTCTTTAAAAGACCTTCCACCAGCCTGCCCAGGTTCGCGGGAGAGAAGAAAGTAGGCGTCCCACCGCCCAAATGTAATTCCCGGATCACCGGTGGTGATGGCATGAGGTTATGGTAGATGCGCCATTCGGCTAACACAGCATCGATATATTCGTTCTCCACGGCATGATTGGTCGTGATGCGTTTGGTGCAGCCGCAGTATGTACAAAGCGATTCGCAAAAGGGGAGATGGATGTAGAGGCTGATCCCTTCTTTGGGATTGCCTTCTGTAAAGCTTTTGATAAAGCTGTTTTTCCATGCGTCCGCATCGATCCCTTGTTTCCAGTAAGGTACGGTGGGGTAGCTGGTATAGCGGGGGACAGGGGTATTATACTTCTCGGCAAGGGAAATGTTAGCCGGCATAGAGGGGATTTTTAGTAGATTGGGTGGCTTTGACTGCGTCGATCAGGGGATCCAGGTAGCGAAGGTCCATCCCATCCATATCATGCCGCATGGCCGCCTTTTTCTGCGGGTCCTTTTCCAGACGGGCTCCCATCCTGAGGAACAGCCTGTCTTTCCAGGACAGCCGGCTGATGATAAGCCTGCCGGGAAGAAAAAAGGTTGCCCGGTCTTCCACCAGCTCTGCGGGGATGTTGTCCTTTGCAATCTTCCTTTGTTTGTCTTTTTCTGTATTGGGCGTTGCGCAAACGACAAAGAAAAATAGTTTTTTGCTGTTGAGCTCGCCCCGATGGGTAAGCAGCCAGTCCTTTATAAGCATTTTTCCCATGTATACGGAAGACCCTATCAGCAGGTAGTTGTACTCTTTCAATTGCGGTCTGTCGATATCCGGATCAAAAATGGGGAGGTCCAGGTGGGCGCCCAGCCACTCGGCATATTGGCGTGTGGCGCCATAGCGGCTTTTACAAATAATCGCTCCTTTTGGTTGGGTTGACATATTGCGTCATTTTCATTTTTTAAAAAGCCCGCCGCTTGTTCAAGCGGCGGGTATCAAAGCCAAAACGTAGTTGGCCTGTTAAGGCGGCGACACACTCGCCGTGCATGTTATATTACATTCTCCAGTTTTTTGGAAGCTCTTGCGCTTCTGATATAAAGGTACTAATTGAGAACAGCTTGGATCAATGACAAAGATCACCTGCATACAAGACCTTCGTCATTATGCGCGCCTAGAAATTCCATCCCAGCTTCAACGACATTTCCGGTGTTACCAATGCCGGATGAAATTGTCGGATGCCTACATCTGCCTTGGTATCGCCGCCGACACGCAGGTGTGCGCCCGCCCATGGGTTGAGGTAGAAGTTGCGGTAGAACTTCCATACATACCCGCCCCCAAGCGTGTACAGGTAGTTGCTGTACTCGCCTTTGGCGGATTTGTCGCGAGCGAAGATCTCCCCTTTCCACCATTCCAGGCCGGTGCCTATCCAAAAGCCCCTGAACCCGGGTTGGAAGAAATAGTCGGTGATCAGGGCATACACTTCCACCCTGTTGTCTGAAAATTCTTTAGAGATAAGAAAGGAGGGCGTTTTGACTTCCGTAAGTACCACGCGATAACGGAAATGCCGGTAGCCACCCCAAACCGAGAGATAATAACCACCGGTGATAAAAGGGAGCGCATCCACTTCCATACCGCCTGTAAACACAGATGGAGCCGTCGTTTGTGATCGCTGACAATAGACACTCAATGGCAGCAACAGGATCATGCAATAAAATAACCGTTTCATAACCTGTCATTTTTTGCAAAATTGCCGATTCCATGCCGCATAAACTGTGATCTGCGTCTGGCCGCGGAATAGTATCGCTCATGCCGGCAGATGACCAGGATCATTTTTTTTCACCTGAATAATGCCCACCTTTAATATATAAAATGAATTTTTATGACAACAAATCTTGGCGATAGTGACAGAGCTATCCGGATCATCGCCACCGGACTGATCGTGATCTTGTATTTGCTGGGTGTGGTTGCGGGTATCTTTGGGGATATTCTGCTCGTTCTGGCAGCCGTATTGCTTTTGACCAGCCTTGTAGGGTTTTGCCCCTTGTACAGGCTTTTCGGTATCAATACCTGTAAATATAAGAAAGTATAGATCATCATGGAACAGGAAAGAATGGATGCCGTTATCCGGCAGCAGTATGAAAAATGTGTACAGCTCGGCAGGGCGCTGGCGGAGGGTTTTGGGATGGAAGACATTCATGATTTCAGGGTGGAAACCAAGCGTTTTCGCGCTTTGCTGCGGCTGACAGCAGTAGCGGGGCACTCGCCCATCAAACCGAAATTACCCAATAATCTGAAGGTATATTATGCTATGACAGGCGAACTGCGTAATATCCAGCTCCAAAAAAAGGCCCTGGAGGATGCGGCAGTCCGGCTGCACCTGGGTCCGCCCGCAAAATGTCTTGCCGTATTGGACGACCGGATAGGCATGACGGAGCATATGATAAAACTGTATCTCGGTGCGTCCAATCCGTTGGGCAGGGAGAAGACCCAGTGGCATGACCATATATCTGCTCACGCTGCCGATGCTGCGAATGAAGCATTCATCGCCGGAAAAATAAAGACATTCACCCTGCCTGGCGGTGGCGACCTGCCGGATAACGAGCAACTGCACACTATACGCAAGGCCATGAAGGACCTCTTGTATGCCTGGCCGTATTTTTCAAAAGAAAATATCGAGCGGGCCATCCCGAAAGGCCTGCCGTCCAGAAAACATTTGGAAACCTGCGCCCGCGAACTGGGTGATCTTCATGATATCATCGTTCAATTGTCCCTGTTGAAGGACAGGAATTTTTTACTGTGCACCTGCCCTCAATCCGCAAGGTTCCTGGAGTCGGCTGAACAGCTGTGGTGCCGGGATAAGCAGGTGCTGCTGGAAAAAATAAAGGGACTACTTTTGCAATATGAGCCCCATGTCGGCTGAAGATATTGCAAGGAACATAACGCCTGCGTCCATGCAGGCCATGGTTTTCGATAAGCCCGGCAGTCCGTTGCGGCTTGTGACGATGGCTGTGCCGGAGCCCTATCCTACACAAGTCCTGGTAAAGATCACAGCTTGCGGCGTCTGCCGTACAGATCTTCATGTAATAGACGGAGAGCTACCCCATCCAAAATTGCCCCTGGTGCCCGGTCATGAGATCGTGGGCACAGTTGTGCGTACGGGCAAAAATGTCATCAGCCTCAAGCAGGGTGATGTGATAGGTATCCCGTGGCTGGGATATACCTGCGGCGTCTGCCGTTACTGTTTGCGGCAACAGGAAAATCTTTGCGAAAAAGCGCTGTTCACCGGGTATACGATGGATGGGGGCTATGCGGAATACACCGTGGCATATGAACAATTTTGTTTCTCCCTGGCTGCCCAATATGCTGGACCGGAAGGCACACCCTTGCTTTGCGCCGGGCTCATCGGCTACCGCAGTTATGTGATGACCGGGTCGAATGTACGACGGCTGGGCATTTACGGGTTTGGTGCGGCGGCGCATATCCTTATCCAGGTAGCACGGCACCAGGGTGTCGAAGTATATGCTTTTACGAGGGATGGCGACAAGGGTTCGCAAGACTTTGCCTTGCGTATGGGCGCAACATGGGCAGGTGATGCTTCCGCACGGCCGCCGGAAGTCCTGGATGCCGCCATCATATTTGCTCCGGCGGGAGAACTGGTGCCTTCGGCTTTACAGTCCGTTGACAAGGGCGGTGTGGTTGTCTGCGGTGGCATCCATATGAGCGATATCCCTTCCTTCCCTTACCGCCTGCTATGGGAAGAACGGGTCATCCGCAGCGTAGCTAATCTAACCCGCAAGGATGGTCATGATTTCCTTCAACTTGCTCCTGCCGTGGCTATCCGCACAGAAACGCAGCACTTCTCTCTTTCCCAGGCCAATGAAGCGCTGGATGCATTGAGAAAAGGCCGCATCAAAGGCGCGGCCGTTTTGGTCATGTAAGTGAGTTGGACGGATCTTATCCGGCAGTTTCGTTGGCAATCTTGAATATGACGGGCTGTCTTTTGTAGGATTTCACCTTGCGTCCGTTCTGAATGGCTGGGATCCACATGCCGCTCTTCCGGATCACTCGTATTGCCTCTTCTCTTAGTCCTCCCTGTTCGGGTCCGCTGATAGCTTGCACGTCGCTGACATTACCTTCCTTGTCGACGATGAATTGCACGGTTACCGTCCCCTGGATCTCGTTGGTCAGCCCTTCATCGGGATAGCGAAAGTTCCTATTGAGATAGCGTAGCCAGGCGGCTGCTCCACCCGGGTATTCGGATTCGATCTCCACTTTTACGAAGGTCTTTTCATAGTCCTCTTCCTGTCTTGCCTTGGGGGCTTCCACCACTCCCTTCCCGGCCTCGGACACGGGAGGAGCGATGATTCCGGCATCCTTGACGCCTTCCTGGTTAAAGGTGCCGATGCGGGTTTCTTCCAGCTTTTCCTGTACAGGCGGTTTGTCTTCCTCTTTTACTTCATTGTCTTTTACGATGCGGGGAGGGGTGAATTTTGTCACTTCCACTTTTGGGGGCGGCGCCTGGGGCGGTGGCGGAGGTGGAGGCGCGGGCTCATTCTTTTTTTCCTCTGTTACACTCTCGAGCTGGACGTCCTTTACCAGCATGACCTCTTTTTTTACCTGTCCATTCTGGCCCAGGAAGAAGAGCCCAAAGGCCGAGCCGGTGACCATGAACATGCAAAGCATCGCCCAGAACAGCCGCCTGTTGTAATGCTTGCGCAGCTCGTATGCGCCGTATTCTTTGTTCCTGCCATCGAAGACGATGTCCAGGACATTGCTTTGTAATATTTTGTCGGCTTCCATGAGTATAAGTTTGTCGGTTCCGGGAATAGTTCCGGTGATCAAATCTATCAACAGGGTATCGCTTTAGTTATGACCTCCACCCCTTTTAGGCTTGACATCTGTCACACCTTCTCATGAGCGGTGTCATCGTATCCCGTTCGCAGGCGGTTTAAATTGGTGATAAATTAATAGTCATGCGTACAGACGGAGAGATACAAAAAGAGATCATGGCTCAGCTGAGATGGGAGCCTTTGTTGAATGCCGCTGAGATCGGGGTATCTGTGAAGAAGGGAATCGTTACGCTCACGGGAGAGGTAGACAGCTATTACAAAAAAATGACGGCTGAGAATGCCGCCAAAATAATTGCCGGTGTTCGGGCTATTGCGAATGATATACAGATCGGTGTTTCCTCCACTGATGAAAAGACGGATACGGAGATTGCCGAAGAGGTGGCTACAGCGCTGGCTTCTCATAGACACGTGGAAGAAAAAAAAATCCGGGTGACGGTAGACAAAGGTATCGTTACGCTGGAAGGAAGCGCCAACTGGAATTTTGAAAGAAGGGCCGCCGCGGAGGTCATCAGGGGGTTGAGGGGTGTCAGAGGAGTCAATAACCACATCCTTGTCAAGCCTGAAATTCTCCCGTCCGATGTCAAAAAATATATTGAAGAGAGCCTGGCTCGGTATGTAACATTGGACCCGGAAAAGATCACCGTGGAGGTGGAGGGCAGCAAGGTCATCCTGCGTGGGATGGTACGTACCCTGGCGGAAGGGGACGATGTGGAATTTGCAGCCTGGTCTGCGCCGGGTGTAGCCACCGTTGAAAATAAATTGATACTGGATGAGACAGAATAATAACAACATCGACTGATATGGCATTCAACTTTCAATACCCCTATACCCCCTCGCCAGGCTATGAAAAAAGGGTGGCCTACTTTTGTATGGAATATGCCATACACCAGCCTTTAAAGATATACGCCGGTGGGCTGGGTTTCCTGGCGGGGTCGCATCTCCGGAGCGCTTTCGATCTGAAGCAGAACTTTGTCGGCATCGGTATCTTATGGAAGTATGGTTATTATGACCAGGTGAGAAAGAGCGATCAGACCATGGACATTCTTTTCGAAGAGAAGGTATATGGCTTTCTGCAGCCGACGGGTATCAAATTCACCATCCGGATCTTCCAGCATGATGTGTGGGTGACGGCCTGGTATCTTCCGCCAGAGGTATTCCATACTGCGCCGCTATTCCTGCTGAGCACCAATCTGCCGGAGAACGACTATCTCGCCCAGACCATTTCGCATAAATTATATGATTTCAATCCTGAGACGAAAATAGCTGCAGCCATAGTGCTGGGGGTAGGAGGGGTCAGGCTGCTGGAAGAGCTGGATTGGGCCCCCGAAGTTTATCATCTCAATGAGTCCCATGGTCTTCCCCTGGCCTTCCACCTGTACAACAAACATAAGGACCTGGAAAAGGTCAGACAGCAATTGGTGTTTACCAACCATACGCCGGAGGAGGGTGGTAACCCGAAGACGGATATGCTACTCCTGGAAAGAGCCGGTTTCTTTTGCGGCATGCCCATGACAGAAGTGAGGGCCCTTACGCATACCGAAGACAGCGTGCTTGATCATACGTTGACGGCCTTGCGGATGTCAGGTATTGCGAATGGTGTCTCCAGACTGCATCAGCAGACTTTGCAAAAAATGTGGAAAAAATATTCCGATATATGTCCCCTCATTTCTGTTACTAATGCGCAGCATTATGGCTATTGGTCGGATAAGGAGATGTACAAGGCACTCCAGGCGAAAGATGACGCCAACCTCAGGGCGAGGAAGCTAGCTGCAAAAGAACAACTGTTCGAGCTAGTGGCGGACGAGAATGGGGAGATCTTCCGGAAAGATGTCCTCACCATTGTATTTGCCAAACGTTTTACAGGATTTAAGCGGGCCGATCTGCTGCTGCATGACATGGACAGGTTCAAAAGGCTGGTGGATAATAAAGAGAAGCCTGTACAGATCATATGGGCTGGAAAACCGTATCCCATGGATTACACGGCTATTGCCATATTCGACAAGATCGTCAATGAGTGTAAATCCCACACCAATTGCTCCGTGCTGGCAGGATATGAGCTGCGGTTGTCCAAACTGCTAAAGCAGGGCGCGGATGTATGGCTCAACCTCCCCCGCCTGACCCGCGAGGCCTCAGGTACCAGCGGCATGACGGCGGCCATGAACGGGGCTGTGAATGTATCGATCCCGGACGGATGGTTCCCAGAATTTGCAAAGGATAAGCGTAACTGTTTTATCATTCCACCTTCCGATGCGTCCCTGCCGGAACATATACAGGATGAAAAGGATGCGCTCGGTTTATATGACCTGCTGGAAAAGGAGGTCATCCCCATGTACTACGATTATCCGTCCAGGTGGACGGAGATCATAAAAGAAGGCATGCTGGATATCATCCCGTATTTTGACAGCGACCGGATGGCTGGGGAATATTATGAAAAGCTCTATAATAAGAATGGTATCAGGGTTCAATAAACAATTATTTTTGAATTCTGACCCTCAGTATTAACTTTACTCCTGCATTTTCCGACTGTACATATTTTCCTTGATTACGTCCCCAATGACCTTGTCAATTAATGGCTGGCCCAGCCCAATTAACATGATATGACGGTTTTAAAAAAGACATATATCTTGCTGGCTGTTGTCATTATCTGTGGTTTTATTGGATTGACGGTCATGACCGCAAATTATCAAAAGGCATTTACGGAGGCCTCCGTGTCCGTGCATCATACGCTGGTGGTCCTGGATAAAACCCAACAGGCGCTGTCTGCCGTGTTACAGCAAGACTTGGGGCAAGATGCCGGCGCCATCGTCCATCATGTTCAGGTGCTGGGGCGGTATACGGCGGATAACCCGGTACAGCAGCGGCGTGTGGACTCGTTGCTCTCATATATCCAGGCTTTTTCCCAGGGTCAGCCGGGAAGTACGGTGGAGCAAACACGTGTTTTGAGAGCCATTTTGCTGCGTATGCAAGGCGAGGAGAACAGGCTGCTGGTATTAAAAGAAGCTGCCAATATAAAGAGTAGGGTGATGTGGCGGAATGCCATACTGGGTTTGATCGGCGTTCTGTTCTTGCTGCTCGTTGGATGCAGCTATTTGATCTCGTATCAGTTAAACCGCCGCCGGATTGCCGAGCAGGGGCTGATTGAGTCGGAACACCGGTTCAGTCTCCTGGTGCAGCATGTGAATGACTATGCCATTTTCATGATAGATCCGCAGGGAAAGGTTGTGACATGGAACCGGGGCGCCGGGCAGATCAAGGGGTATGAGGCCCATGAGATCATCGGTCGGCACATATCCGTTTTTTATACGGACGAGGATATCGAAAGACAGACGCCGGAGGATAACCTGGTAAAGGCCGCTGAAATGGGCAGCTTTGAGAACGTTGGCTTGCGTAAGAGAAAGGACGGGTCTGTCTTTTATGCGGATGTGGTATTTACCTGTATGCGCAATGACAGCGGGGAGATCACAGGATATATCAAGATAACCAAGGACATAACTGATCAGATGAAGGCTGCGGAGGAGATGAAGCTTTCGCTGCAACGGGAGAAAGACCTGAACGAAATGAAGTCGCGTTTCGTCAGCCTTGCCTCCCATGAGTTCAAGACACCGTTGAGCGTCATTCTCTCTTCCACCTCGCTCATAGAAAAATACAGCGCTCCCGAGATGGCGGATAAACGCATGCGGCACATCCAGCGTATCAAGTCCAATGTAAAGAACCTCAGGCAGATACTCGGCGATTTCCTCTCGCTGGAAAAGCTGGAGGAAGGGGTGGTCAGGAACAGTCCATCGGCCGCCAATATTGTCGAGCTGGGCGAGGAGGTCATTACGGATATGGAAGAATCCTGTAAATCCGGGCAAAGGATCGAATTGGAGATCCGCGGGGAACCAAGGGTCGTGACGGTGGACGTGCACCTGCTGCGCAATATCCTTAACAACCTTCTGTCGAATGCCGTGAAGTATTCGCCGGAGCATACGTCCGCCAGGTTTATCATCGAATTCCTCACCAGCAGTATCAGGTTTACCGTGGCTGACAACGGCATCGGCATTCCCACAGAGGAGTTGGAACATCTTTTCGAACGTTTTTTCAGGGCCAGCAATACTTCCGGGATCTCCGGCACCGGTCTTGGCCTAAGCATCGTCAAAAAATACCTCGACCTCATGGAAGGGCAGATCGACGTCACCAGCGAGCCCGGCAAGGGGACGACCTTTACCATCACGATTCCCGTATCCGATGAGCCTCACAGCGTCTTGCATGGGCGTAACATTCATGAGCGCAATCAGCCCTCCACATAATCCACGTCATATACTCCGGCCGGGAAGCATGGTAATTTCGGCTTACTTAAATAAACAGCCATGTTGGGAAAATTAACTATGCCGGAAATAGAAAAGCTTCTTACAAAAGAGGTCGTGGGGCGCATTGGTTGCACCGATGGGCAGATGGTCTATGTCGTGCCTATCAGCTATGCCTATGATGGAGAATACATCTATTGTCATACGCATGAGGGATTGAAGGTCGATATCATGCGACAGAGCCCCGTTGTTTGCTTTGAAGTGGACCATTTGCAGAACATGGCCAACTGGCAAAGTGTGGTGGCGCATGGAAGGTTTGAGGAATTGCTGGACAAGGAACTCCGCAATGATGCGCTACATCGGCTGCATAGCAGGGTACTCCCCCTCGTCAGCAGCGAAACCACCCATTTGTCGAGGGATTGGCCATTTGCGCCGGCTGAATCCGACAAGATCGGAGGTGTGACCTTCCGCATCCGGCTGGAGGAAAAGACGGGCCGGTTCGAGAAATCTTCCGCGCCGGCAGTAACTTTTTTTAGTATTTGATCCAAATCCATCATCATGATCTCTTTATTGCTGCGCAGATGCGCCTTTTTCCTGCTGCTCGTAGCGGCAGGTATCCTACCTGCTTCGGCCATGGTCGTCGAATCCGGCAATACGATAGTTATCGAAAAACCCACCAACGAGGATATTTACCTGGTGGCAGGGACGGTGATCATCAATGCACCGGCACACGGCGACCTGGTTGTCGCCGGCGGGAAGATCTATATCAATGATACGGTGAACGATGTCCTGCTGGCGGGAGGGACCGTCGTGATCAACGGCTATGTTAGCGGAAAGATCCGCTGCATGGGTGGCACCTTGCGCATCGACCGTAATGTCCAGGGCGATCTGGTCGCGGCAGGCGGTGAGATCACCGTTCAAAGGAATGCATCGGTTCTCGGAGATGTCCTGGTGTCGGGAGGCAATCTCGTCGTGTACGGCAATATAAGTGGCGATATCCGCACTGCCACGGGAAGGTTCCGATTGATCGGGACTGCGGGCCGTAACCTCGATTGCCGTGGCGGCACGATCGAGCTGTATGGGAAGGTAATGGGATCGTCCTCGATTGCCGTGTCGGAAGACCTCGTCATTGGAGAGCGCGCGGTTTTTGAGGGGCCGGTGAGATATTGGGCGCCGTCGGATGTAAGTTTCGGTGCATCGGTAAAAAATGGGAAGGCCGTCCGGGATGTAAGTCTGGCGATAAAACGACCGCACTGGTATTATCTGGGAACCTCCAGTTGGCTCATCGTCTTTTGGTATCTTGCCTCTGCTTTGCTGGTGATCATCCTGTTGCAATATCTGTTTCCCCATCTTTTCGAGCGGGCCGGTGAAAAGACCTATAACAGCATGCTGCGTTCACTGGGTTCAGGCATTGTGTACTTTGTGGCAACGCCCCTCATCATATTTATTTCCTTTGTCAGTCTCATAGCCATCCCCGTGGGCCTGGCCCTGCTGCTGGGCTACATCCTTGCTTTTTTGATCTGCGGCAGTATCACCGCCCTCGTAGCCTCTCACTGGTTTGGCCATGTCATGGGCAGCACCGGCAGGTTCTGGGAATATGTATGGATCGCTTTTGGCTTCTTCATCCTGTTCAGGCTGATATTCTCCATTCCTTTCTTTGGATGGATATTGTCTCCGCTGCTGGTATGTATAGCATTCGGGGCTTTATTCTCTTCTGTCCGATGGAGAAAGGGTAAAGCTCCTGCGGCCTGATCAAGCTCATCGTCTTTCGTGACCGTGGTCGTTACAAATATCATCTGCTGGTAATATCTTTAACATTATTCAATCACTTTAAAACTATTCAACCATGCGTACAGATGCGGAAATACAAAAAGACGTAATGGACCAGCTGAGATGGGTGCCTTTCCTCAATCCCGGAGAGATCGGCGTAGCGGTAAAGGATGGTGTGGTAACCCTTACGGGAGAAGTAGAATGGAATTACCAGAGTCAGGCTGCCGTCGATGCCGAATGGGCGGCGTGGTCGGCGCCGGGGGTTACGTCGGTGGAGAACAGGCTGACAATAGCCGTTAAAGAATATACATTTTAGAGGCGGATTCAGCTTGACACATGTCACTTATTTTTAGGGGGGCTATAGATTTAAATTTACAAAAAAAGTATGCTTCACGAATATAAACAGGATATCGTCATACCCTGCGGTAGCAGGAAACTGGCGTGCGAGCTGACATTGCCGGCATCGGCGACGGCTATCATCATATTTTCCCAGGCGGACGGCGTCAGCAGGAATAGTCCCCGCAGCAGGATGATGGCCGGCTATCTGCAACAGCATGGGTTCGGTACATTGTTGCCTGATCTGTTAAGTCCCGAGGAGGAATTGTCCTCCGGGAATCAATATGATGTGGAGCTGCTGAGCAGGAGATTGGCGGCTGTTACGCAATGGGTGATAGACAGGGACCTTTTCGATCACTACCGGCTGGGGTATTATGCCACCAGCACAGGGGCGGCAGCTGCATTGCGTACTGCGGCGATGTTACCGGAAAAAATCGGCGCTATCGTTTGCCGTGGAGGCAGGCCCGACCTGGCCAAGGCGGCGCTTGCCCGGATGGAGGCCCCGACCCTGTTTATCGTGGGCGACCTGGACCGATATGTGCTCCAGCTCAACAGGGAAGCATTGGATGAATTGTCCTGCAGCAAGCAATTGGAAGTCGTGATGGGCGCCACACATCTTTTCGAAGGTGATAAGCTAAACGAGATGGCTGCCAGCGCGACGGCATGGTTCGAACGGCATTTGCATGTATCAAAAGTTGTCAGCCATTAAAACAAGTTATATTAAATTCGTGCAATGGGCCTTAATTGTATATTTCCTGTTTTTGCACGCGTCTTACCTGTTTCTGCCATTCAGCCATCCGGGTATAAGTGCACCCCGTGGCCACGATCAGACTTTCTACTACAAGCGAGAGCTTGTACAATCGCTGACCTACTCTTGAGGTGACGAGCATTTTTCCCCTTTTTTCGGATTCCTGCTGCACAAGGTTGGTAAATACGTCATGATAAGCGCACATGATGTCGGCGCTTTCTTTCAAAGCGTTCATGAGGCCGCGCATATCCCGGCAGCAGCCCTGGCCGGCCGGTGAGGAGGGCATTTCGCCAATGAGGAGGTTGTTCAGCCGGTTGTACAGGACCACGTGCGGGTTTTCGGCGGAACTGATCAATTCCAGCAATTGACGAACGTCCACCGACAGGGATTTATAAAATGCTGCCGAATAGGGTTCTTTTTGAATGTCGGCGGAGAATGCAGCCAGCAAGCCTTCCATGTAATAGATAAGCCGGCGGCCGAGGGCCAGGTCTTCTTTCTCCAATTTGGCGATCAATTCGCCGATGATGCCGGCATGCGACATCTTGCTTTCAAGGAATTTTCCGAGAAGATGTCTCTTCTTATTTTTGTCCGAATAACAGCGAAGGAATAGGTTCCCCTTCCGGTAATCGATGACGGGGAGCTTGATCTCCTGCTCTTTGAACTGTAGGATGTATTCGATGTCGAGGCGTTGCATAATCAAAGGTTTTGTCGAAGATACCGCCTCTGCTCCCGGAGAGACGAAGAGCTGGGTCATGGTTGTCCATGATCTTTGGAAAAGGAACCCCCTTGTTCTTATGATAAAATGCAGGCGCCGGCATGACGGAAGTCATGTCACCGGAACTCCATGTGTATTTGTGATCCTTCCATCCATCATCTCGATGATCCTGTCCGATCTCCCGGCGAAGTCCCGGTCGTGCGTAACGGCAAGGATTGTATTACCCTGTCTGGATAATTCCTGGAATATATTGAAAATGACCTGTGTATTGGCCGAATCCAGGTTGCCGGTGGGTTCATCCGCCATGATAATACCCGGGTTATTGATCAGAGCCCGGGCAATTGCTACCCGTTGCTGTTGACCACCGGACAATTTGCCGGATGGCTTTAATGCGATGTCCCGAATGCCCATCTGTGTCAGTTTCTCCATAGCGTTATACTCGATGGCCTCCCGGGAGAGCTGCCCCAGCTTCATGGCCGGGATCATAATGTTCTGGAGGACAGTGAATTCCGGCAAGAGAAAATGGAACTGGAAAACAAAGCCGATATGTTCATTTCGGAATTTGGCCAGGTCGTGCTCCTTAAGCCCGGTCACCCGCGTGCCGTTGATGGTGATCGTTCCCTCATAGGCCGTGTCGAGTGTGGAAAGAAGATATAACAAAGTGGATTTTCCACAGCCGGACTTCCCGATGATGGTAATGAATTCTCCTTTTTGGACGGAAAGGGATATATCCTTCAACACGTGGAATGGTTCCGGTCCCGGAAAAGATTTATTGAGATGGGCGACTTCCAAAATAGTCTCTTTCATAAACTTTTTTTAGCCGCGCAGGATGGTCACCGGATCTACCCGCGCAGCCTTGCGGGCCGGCAGTACGCCTGCCAGGAATGTCGTCAGGATGCCAAAACCTGCGCCGAAAAAATAATATCTGCTTTCAAATACTACGGGAAAAAATTTCATAAAAGTAAATTCCGTCTGGGGGAAGGGTACTTTCGACAGCCCATAGGAAAGCAGGAAACCCAAGAGCAAACCCAGACCTGCCCCCAGGACCCCGATGACCAGGGATTGGGATAAGAAGATAGTTCGGATGTCCCTGCCGTCGAATCCTTGCGCCTTCAGGATCGCGATGTCCTTCATTTTACTTGCGATCACCATGTTCATGATATTGTAGATGCCAAAGCCCGCTACCGTCAGCAAGGTGAGGCTTACTACCCAGGTAAGGGTATCCCTGATCAGGTTACCCGTCTTGATGGAGGGGTTGGTGCTTTCCCAGTCTTCCGCCTTGTAACCGTATCTTTTACCAAAAAAGATCGCCAGACCCTTGGCGTTGTTGATATTGCGCAATTTGATGCGGATATCCGTAATATAATCGTGGTTCTTTGCCAGCAACTGCTGTACACCCGACAGGCTTACATATGCTTTGGTATTGTCTACCGTGCTGAGACCAAATGCAAAGGTGCCCACGACGCGAAAACGCATGGAAGTGCCTTCAGGAGTAGCCAGGGTGACGAGATCGCCCCGCCTGACGTTCAATTTGTCGGCAAGCCCCTGACCCAAAAGGATGCCTTTGTCAGTCGTCAGCAAGTCTTCCGGCCGTCCTGTCATCATCCTATCGTGCAGACCGAAGAGGCGTGCTTCTTCGATGATATTGACGCCATCCAGAATCCCGTTGAGCTGCACCGACCCATAATTGAAGAAAACCTGGGTGGATAGAAGGGGAGAAACCACATTCACTTCTGACTGCTGCCTCAGATCCGAGATAATGGCATCTGCGTTCTTTAGGTTCAACCGGACTTTTTCCGGCCGTGGATGATGCACAACGATCATTTTTGCCGGGTCATTTCGGAGCCAGTCGCCTGTGACCGAGGACGCATAGTCCGTACGGATATCATTGTAAATATGGATATCAGGAATGGAGGCAAGCATTGTATCCTGGATGTAGTTATTTACTCCCTTCATAAAGCTGATCATGAAAATGAACATGGCGATGCCGAAGAGGACGCCTAGCATGGCGATAAAGCTTTGCCGCTTCCGGGCCCATAGTTGCGTACCGGCAATGAGCATGTTGACGGAGGGTTTCATGGAACGCCGTTTTTGCTTTTTAACAGTACCAGGGTTTTCGCGTTGATGCCGTCCAGTATTTCCACATAATCCAACGTAGACAACCCCGTGGTTACCGCGACCTTCTTTTCCTTGCCTTTTTCCAGCACCCAAACGCTGTCGTCACTTGCCAGCGCTTCGCGCAGCAACACGTTGGCGCCGGGTTTGGCAGCCACGATGATGTTCGCTTCCACCGAGCTATGAATATACACAGGGGGCATTTTCCCCTGGAAAACCGCGTCTACCCGGAAGGTCTGATCCGATTCGTTCATGGCGGGATAAATATGAGTGATCCTTGCTTCATACACTGTGTCGCCGGAGAGATCGGTCTTCAAAACTACCCGCTGGCCTCTCTTGATCCGGCTAATGTCTTCCTGGTCGACGGCCAGGCGGATGATACGTCTGCTGCTGTCGCCGATGAGCGCCACCACCTCGTTTGCCCGCAGACCTTCTCCTGCTTCTTTGTAAGTCTGCCAGACGACCCCGTCCCGGTCAGCCATAATAAAATAGTCGCTCAGCTCCTTCCTGGCGGCCTGTACCTGGCTTCTCGCATTGCTGTGGGTTACTTGCAGGTCATGAAGGGTGGAATAATATTTCTCCGCCGCACTCTTTTGCTGGTTGACCGAGATCTGATAGCTCGTATATGCATTGTCGAGGTTGCTGCGGGTGCCAATGCCCTGTTCCCACAGCGTCTTCCAGCGGTGATAAGTGAGGGAGTCGTTCTTTAGCCTGATCTCCATATTCTGTAATGACAGTTGCAGGTCACGCAGCAAGGGCGAACTGCCCGAGAGATTCAGTTCCGTATTTTGGTAATTGTCCAGGGCGGCCTGGTATTTTGCTGTTACCGCTTCGTTTTGGACAATATACAACACCTGGCCCCTCCGGACCATGTCACCGTCTTTTACCGTTTTTTTTAGGATTGCCCCATTGCTAAGGGCATACAGGCTATACTCGTCCTCCGAAACGATCTTTCCGGATGCATAGACGGTTTCTATGATGTCTTTTTGCTGTAGATGCACTTGTGGTGCTTTATGGCAGGAGTAAAGCAGGGGCCCGGTGAACAACACGGACAATAACCAGGGCTTCATAGTATAAAATTTATGCGGTGTAATTGGTAATACTGATCTCTTCTGCATCCCTGATGGCTTTATATCCGCCATGTATATCGATGAGATGGTTGAATCCACGAGCCCTCAATATCGAATTGAACATCATTGACCGGTAGCCCCCGGCACAATAGACGTAGTATGTCTTATCCTTGTCGAGGCGGTGCATATTTTCATTGATATGATCCAAAGGAATGTTGATCGCATTGAGTACATGTCCTTCAGCGAACTCGCTGGCCTTTCTCACATCCAGTATGTGTATAGGCGCGATGCTCATGATGACCGCTAATTCCTTTGCCGAGATGCTGGTGATCTTGGCCGTGGGACGGCCGGATGCCTTCCAGGCTTCGATGCCGCCGTCAAGGTAGCCGAGGCTGTGGTCCAGGCCTACTCTTGCCAGACGGGTGATGACCTCTTCCTCCCTCCCTTTTTGCGATACAACCAGGATGGGTTGGTTAAGGTCGGGTATCAGTGCCCCTGCCCAGGGGGCGAAGTTGCCGTCGATACCGATGTTGATGGAGTTCGGGATGAATTCCTCTGCAAAAGATGGCGCTTCCCGTGTATCCAGGACAAGGGCCCCGGTTTTGTTGGCCACGGCTTCAAAATCTTCCGGCGTCATTGCTTTTTGTCCTCTGTCCAGCACTTTGTCTAAGGACTCGTATCCTTGTTTGTTCATCATCACGTTCATAGGGAAATAGCCGGGCGGAGGCGTTAGACCGCGGGTGACCGCTGTAATAAAATCTTCTTTCGACAACTCTTTTTTCAGGGCGTAGTTATGCCGCTTTTGGTTACCCAGCGAGTCATACCGTTGCTCGGACAAATGTTTCCCACATGCACTGCCGGCGCCATGACCGGGATAGATAAGAATATCATCTCGCAACGGCATGATCTTGTTCTGCAATGAGTCATATAGATATCCCGCCAACTTTTCGGGAGTAAGCGTTGCATCGATTTTCTGGGCGAGGTCAGGTCTGCCGACGTCGCCGATGAACAGGGTATCTCCTGTGAAAAGAGCCCGGTCATGCCCTTTTTCATCTTTTAAAAGATAGCAAGTGCTTTCCATCGTATGACCGGGGGTGTGCAGCACCTTGATAGTACAATGACCCACTTGCAACTCTTCTCCATCCACAGCGGTTTTGAATTCAAAACTGGCCTGCGCCTGTGGGCCATAGACGATGGTTGCGCCCGTCTTTTTGCTGAGGTCGAGATGGCCGCTGACAAAGTCGGCATGGAAATGGGTTTCCAGGATATATTTTATCCTGGCCCCGGACCTGGCGGCACGCTGCAGATAGGGCGTCGTTTCACGTAAGGGGTCGATAACGACCGCCTCTCTATTACTTTCAATGTAGTAGGCGCCCTGTGCAAGACATCCAGTATAGATCTGTTCGATCAGCATAGCTGCGGTAATTTATACTGCAAGCTAAAAATGCATGGGTACTTTATATATGACGTTTGTCAACTGGAGAGTTGAGGGATATCACTGGCCCTGACTGATAGGGGAGCTTTTCAACGCTGCACCTTCCAATAAGCTGTGCTGCCGGGCTTTCGTTCATCCGTTGCCTTCACCAGCAGCGTGTCTCCCGGCTGCAGCTTGCCGAATATTTCCAGCCCTTTGTCCGTGCTGATGCCCTGACCGACATCCACCCACTCCGCCTTGTTATCCTTTACCCGGATGACAAACTTTTTTTCCTGGGTTGTGCTGACCGCGGAAGGAGGTACGATCAGTGAAGACCCGCTGCGTTCCAGCTTCAGCCGCGCATAGACAAAGGCCCCTGCCTTCAGTTCCTGTTTGTCATTTTGCGCTTCAAACTCCCAAAGCTCCGTACGAGTGTCGGGATCGATGTTTTCGCTTTTGCGGGCGGGCACGGCATCAAAAGCCCGGTTGGGATAAGCATCCACCCGGAAATGAATGGGCTGAGAGAAATTGGCGGCTGCGGTATATGACTCCGGAACAGCTACCCTTAACCGCAGCTTGCGATCATCCTGCAGTGTGAGCAGGGGCACAGTAGTGCCCACCAGGGCGCCGGCATCGGCTTTGCGGGCAGTGATAACGCCGGAGAAGGGGGCGACGATGTAGAGATAACCGGATACTTCCCTGCTGGCCTGCGTCTGTTTGCGGGCCGCCTCATAGGCGCTGCTGTCGGTGAGCATTTGGTCCTTTGCACGTTCCAGGTCCACGGGCGCGACGATGCCGGGCGTTTGCGCCTGGGATGCTCTGTAGAGGCGTTGATAGTTGTCCTTGCTGCCGGCCCACCTGGATTTGATGGATTCCAGGGAAGCCTGGGCTTCTTCCAGCCGGGTGTTCACCTCCGGCGCTTCGATGATAGCAAGGGTCTGCCCTGTCTTAACACGGGCGCCGATGTCTACTTTCATGGAGCGTACAAAACCCTGTACTTTCGCGTACAGGTCTGTACGTTGATAGGGCGCCAGCTCCGCGGGAAGCTCTACCGTCTTTTTAAGCGTATCAGCTTTTAGGATGAATACAGGTATAGTGTCTCCTGAAGGGAGGACATCGGTTTGGGTGGATGGAGTTCCCTGATCGTTGCTGCATGCTACGGTAAAGAAGATGGGGAGTCCTAAGAGGAGTTGTTTGCTATGTCGTAGGGACATCATAATTTTTACTGTTTATATCGTCCGGGTCTAAGGATACAAAATGATATGCTTTTCTGCCGAGGATCCATTGGTAGAGATAAGGCAGAAAGAACAAAACGCTTAGCGTAGAAAAGATCAAACCCCCGATGACGGCAATGCCCAGGGAGGAAGTCTGGTCCCCGCCTGCCGTAAAACCGATGGCCATCGGGATCATGCCCGCGATCATGGCTGCGCTGGTCATCAGAATGGGCCGGAGACGCGCTTCGGCGGCATATATATGCGGGGATGGGATAGCCTCCTTTCGCGCCTTTTCAGCCTGCGTAATAAAAAGCACCGCATTTGCGATCGAGACGCCCGTTGCCATGATCATTCCCATATAAGATTGGATATTGAGAGAATGCCCCATGACATACAATAAGGTCAGCGCACCCGCGACAACCGCGGGTATCACGGCGAGAATGGCAAAGGCCGCACGAAAAGATTGAAAATATACGGACATGGTAAGGAAGATGGCCACTACCGCGATAAGCAGACCAAACTGAAGGTTTTGCAGCGTCTGTTGTAAAAGCTCCGGCTGACCACGCAGCAGTATTTTAACGCCGGTAGGGAGTTTGCCCAGCGCTGCGATAGCCGATTGCACTTGCCGGAAGGTACTGCCGGCCGCCGCTGCATGGATATTGGCCGTGATGGTGATATAACGCTGTTGGTTGAGCCGGTCATACTCGCCGGCCATGGTAGTTTGTGTCAAATGCGCAACCTCTCCGAGATAATGGGTGCCCCCAGCGCCTGATGACACCGGCACCGTCTCTAATGCGCCCGTACTATTCATGCTGTATTCAGGATATTGCACCTGTACCTGGTAGGCCGTACCGGTGGTCTTGTCAAGCCAATAGCTGGGTGTGATAAATCGGCTGGAGGAAGTGGCTGTCACCGTACTTTTTGCTATCTGTTCCCCGGATATGCCCAACTGACCGGCCTTTACCCGGTCGATATCCAGACGGATAGCCGGATAATTCAACGGAGAGGCAATTTGTACATCCCGCAGGTGAGGTATGTTCGAAAGCTTTTGTAATAGTTGCCGGGCGATCTTCTGACCCTCGGTCATGTTGCGGTCTACCACCGCAATCTCCACGGGATTGGTATTCCCCAGGTTGAGCACCTGTTCGGCAATGTCCCCTGGCTCAAAAGACAACTGTGCTTCCGGCATTTCCCTGGCTGTGGCCGCCCGCAGCTGTTCACGGAAAGTTTCGATGGGAATGGCGCTGCGCCTGAGCTTGATCTTTGTGACGGACTCGTGGGGCCCGCTGGTCCATAGATGGATATAGTTTACGGGATAGCTGGAAGGCTGCGTACCAACAAAGGCGGAGGTGATCTCTACATTATTCTTTCCCGCGATGTGTTCCGTGAGGTTTAGCAGCTTGCGGGTGGCATCCTCCGTCCTTTCAAACCGGGTGCCGACGGGCAAACGCAGACGTACTTGTGTCTGGCCGCTGTCGCTGGGAGGGAAAAGCTCGGTCCCGATGGTGAAGAACAGCCAGACGGCAAGGCTTATGGAAAGGATAAGGAAGAGGCTGGCGATTAGGATATAGCTATGTCCGTGTTTTTGGCCGAAATGGGTATAGCGGGCTTTGAGGCGATCGAAGCGGCTGGAAGCTTTTTGCAAGGTTTGCTTTCTCAACCACCAGTTGGCGACCACAGGCACAAATGTCTGAGACAATAAAAAAGAGGCGATCATGGCAAACCCCACCGCCAGCGACAAAGGCAGGAACATCGCCTTGGGTACGCCGTTCATGAACAGCGATGGTACAAAGACCATAAGGACGCTCAGCAGGATCAGCAATTTGGGCGCTGCGATCTCTTTACAGGCATCCGCGATGGCTCTCGCTTTGGATTTCCCCGAACGAACCGGAGGTTCGTTGTCCGAAGGACAGATATTAGATTCCTGGTGGCGGTGGATATTTTCGATGGTGACGGTGGCTTCATCCACCAGGATACCGACTGACAAGGCCAGTCCGCCCAGGGTCATGATATTGATCGTCTGTCCCGTAAGATAGAGGGCGGTTGCGGCGGTCAGCAAGGCCAGAGGGATCGTCAATACTACGATGAGGGCGCTGCGTCTGTCGCGGAGGAACAGCAAGACCACCAGCCCCGTGAGGATTGCGCCAAGACCACCTTCGATCAGCAGGCTCTTCAATGAATTGATGACATAGCCCGACTGGTCGAAGGCATAGGTCACTTTGATATCAGGAGGTATTGCTGCCTGCATGTCCGGCAAGGCGGCTTTGACGCGTTGTACAACATCCCAGGTGGAGGCATCCGCCCGTTTGGTCACGGGGATATAAACAGAGCGTTTGCCATTGATCAGCGCATAGCTGGTGGTCACATCCGCGCCCATGCTGACGGTGGCGATGTCCCGGACATATACTGCCGGGCCGCTGACTAATTGCAGGGGCGTGTTCTGTAGGTCCTGAAGGGCTTCGATGACGCTGTTCTGAGGAGTGATATAGGTTGTGTCACCGATGCGGACATTGCCGGCGGGGGCGATGGTATTGAACTTCACCAATGACTGCACGACCTGGTCTGCCGAAAGGTTATAGCTGCGTAGCCGGGCAGGGTCTACCGTGATCAGCACCGTCTTTTGGTTACCGCCGAAGGGAGGAGGGGCCGATACGCCGGGCAGGGTAGAGAACATGGGGCGGACCCGGAAAAGGGCAAGATCGGAGATCTCACCTAATGAGCGGGTGTCCGAGCTGAATACCAACTGACCGACGGACACACTGCCTGCGTCGAAGCGGGTGATAAAGGGCGGGACGGTACCCGGCGGCATAAAGGCACGCGACCTGTTGACATACCCCACCACCTCCGCCATGGCCTGGCTCATGTCCGTGCCTTCGTTGAATTCGATCTTTATAAGCGCGGCGCCCTGGATGCTTTTGGAGTCCACATATTTTACCCCCGTAATGTACAGGAAATGATATTCATAATAGGAAGTGATAAAACCTTCCATTTGCTCGGGCGAAAGTCCGCCGTAAGGTTGGGCGACATACACCGTAGGCAGACCAAGACGGGGGAAGATATCTATTTTGGAGTTCCGGATGGCGAGCCAGGAAAAAAAGACGATGGCCAGGACAGACACCAGTATCGTAATGGGATGGCGAAGGGCCGATTGAATAAGCTTCATGGTTGGCTGACTTGTTCGGTGAAGAGGTTGAGCTGACCAGTGACGACTGCCATATCCAGCAGCGATCGCCACACCTGGATATAGGCGCTTGCCTGTGCGATCTCGGCCTTCAAAAGATCATATTGTCCTTGTTCCAGCCGGGTGTAATCGATCAGGCCATTCTGATAGCTGAGCTGTAGTCCTTTATATGCAAACTGCTGCGCTTGTGTTACGGCAGGCGTATGTTCTGCGATAAGCCTGTCCTGTCTGAGATTGATGCGCACCGTTTCGGCCTGTTTGGAAAGATCCAACGACACCTGATCCAGTTGTGCCTGGTCTGCTCTGACATAGGACCGGAATTGTTTTTTGGAGAGGTTCGTCTGGGAAAATTGCAGGATGGGAAAGCTCAGCTGAAAACCCAAACCATAATTATTATGGTCTAATTGCCAGCCGTTGGATTTGTTCACGGTACCGCCGGCAGACACGCCGGACCCACGGGAATAAGCATTGGCCCAGAGGTCGAGATGTGGGCGCCAGGACCGCTGGATCTCTTTGAAGAAAGAGAAAGAGAGGTCGAGTTTGGCCTTGTAAAAAAGGTACTTTGGATTCCCGGTAAAGGCGACAGTGGTGTCAGGGAACACGGGTATCCTGTAGGCAACCAGTGTATCCGTCAATAGGATGTTTTCGGGCGCACCCGGCAGGGCCGTCAACCGGGAGAGTTCGACCATCTGCCCCAGGTAGGTCCGTTGGGTGGTGAGAAAGTCGATCTCAGACTGGGCAAGGGCTGCCTGGAATTGCACCGTGTCGATGCCGGGTCGCAGACCTTCTTTTGCCAGAACAAGGGATTGCCGCAGCGCGGTGCGGATACGATCCGTACCCGCCTGCAGACTGGTCAGCAGCCGTCTGAGATAGACGATATCGAGATAGATCTGAAGGACAGCATACTGACTTCGAAAAAGCGCATCATTATATTCCGAACCGGCAAGTTTATACTGCGCGGCAGCTTTGTCGATGGCGGCCTGCCGTTGTCCAAAGGTCCAGGGTGTCCATTTCACCAGGGCGGCAAGCGCTGTGCCGGGGACGGGGTCATTGATGCTGGATGCGCTAGGGGGGCCGGAAATGGGCATGACAAGACTGGGATAACTCATCCCAGTGATATTATTGTAGGTGGCATAATTTGCCTGATAGCCCACCGTCAGGTCGGGTGTCAGCGTGTTGCGAACCAAGTTGGTATTATAACCCACCGCGGTTGCCCGCTCCTTGAAGGCCTGGATACCCGGCTGCCGGGTTTGGACGAGGGTCAGCGCTTCCCGGATGGAAAGGGCCGTTGACTGGGAATGAGCGGACGGGATTACCAGGATCATGGCGCAGCAGCTGAGGGCAGCCCGCAGGTGACCAATAATACATAGTGTGCGCATACGCATGTAAAAGAATTGTATGCAAAATAGGTAGGGTATACAAGACGGGGTGGTGAAAACGGCCTTATTAATGGTGATTTTGAAAATGCTGTTTTCTGAAGGCTTCGGGCGTCAGCTGTTCGTGGTTTTTAAAAAATTTTATAAAATAGGAGGGGTCTTTAAAACTGAGCCGGTAGGCGATCTCGCCGACATGGCTATCTGTATAAAGAAGGAGACGGCGCGCTTCTCCCATAATAAACTGGTCCACTACCTCGCTGGCGCTGAGGAATACCGCCTTTCGACAGGCTGCATTGAGGTTTTGCGGGGTCGTGTTTAACTCTTCAGCCAGCATGCCGACCTTCCGCTGTATATACGGGCGGGTGAGTAGCAGGTCGATGAGACGGGCATAGAGTTGTGTTTGTACGCCGGCATGAAGAAAAGTGTGGCGGCCTTTTTCAAGCAGAAGGGCTATAAGACTTTTGAGCAGACCGTCGATGCTATGATACTCATAGGGAGAGGGGGAGGCGGCAAGCGATACCAGGAGAGGGAACAGGGCGGCAAGGTCATCGGCATTGTCCAGATAAAGACAGTTGGCATGCCAGATGAGGTGCAGCAGTTGTTTTAGCGACTCGTCACGGCTTTGCTGGAGAAAGGTATTCTTGAGGATGATGACATATCCATCCGGCTCGTTCTGCAGTTCCCAATAATGCACCTGTTCGCGATTGATAAAAAAGAACACCGGCGGTTTAATTTCGTAACGATGCCCATCGATCCAGTGGTATCCGCTGCCATGTGACAGGAATACGATCTCGAAGTACTGTTTATGTTTATGGGGAGGGGTGACGAGCACGCCTTTCCGGAAAGGCTCTACTTTGATATGCTTTTCCGGACCGATCTTATTCTTTGTTGGTATCTGGTGTTCCAATGGCGTGATTTACCTGAACTGCAAGTGTAAGGAAATAACGTCAGAAATCAGGTCTGTTGTCTGTGTATAATGTCCATAACGTATCTCCAGGGAGTTCAGATGGGTGCCGAATACCCCATTAGGGGGGGCCAGGCGGATGCCGGCGCCAAAGAAATTGCTGGAGAAGGCGGAAAGGGCATAATTGCTAGTGTAGTATTGGTCTGTTTTAAGATGCTGTGCATAGGGCGCGAAATAATCCGACGCGGTTTGGATGTAGTACCGGTAAAACGGGGACACGGAGAAAAAGGGCGTTATTTTCACGGGGACTTCCAGGCTGGCGGTATGTGAACGTATGCCCCAGTCATCGATATACCACCGGTAATAGCTGCGCAGGATCACTTTGTCGCCCAGGAAGTAGTTGAGCCGAAGACCCAGCGGCAGTTTGAACCTGTTGGAGGGCAGGTTTTCAACGGCATCGGTCAGGTCAGTGAAATATACCCTGTGGAACGGCAGACCGAGATATCCATGCTGTTCCACCAGGTCAAGCAAGAGGCTGGCCTGCAGCCGGGTATTGATGATCTGGGAAAAAGAGAAGGATGCCGTATAGGTCTGTCGGGGACTGGACCCATAGTCCGGATGCTCTCTTTCATTACGGCCGCCTCCTGCCATGGGATAGGCCGGCTCGAATTCGGAGGGGAAGATCAGTTTCACCTGGTCGAAATAGCTGCTGAGCTTTAACCCGAATTCGCCGTTGTGTTTTGTTTTTATCGTACCACCGGCGCTGACACCAATGGATTGGTAGTTGAACTCGTTCGAATAGTAGGCGCCCAGGCTCAGAGAAGTGCCTTTCTTTTCGTTCTCCCGCGTCCAGTCCAGGGAAGGATAGATGCGCATTCCATCCGTCCGGCGGGATGCGCCTGTCTTGGATATATATGCCTGAGATGCGGCTGTATGGTGATCGACGCCGATGCCGGCCGTAAGGGTATTTTTTCGTTCGTGCGCATCCCATCCCACCCATTTTACTTCGAGGCCGTTGGCAAAGTCCGTCACCTTTTCCGAGCCGATGCCCCCTTGTATGGCGGAATGGTCCCCGGTCTGCGTGTAGTAGCTGGATACCAGGTTGATCTCATCCAATCGCAGTTTCCTGGGTTTATATGCCGCCGTGTCTTTCGCGATCTGAGAAAAAGCATGCAGCAGCATCAGGTACATCCCTATGACGGTCAGACAGATCTTTTTCATGAGTGTCTATTGATAAATAATTAATTACAACCGCACCCGCCTCCTGTTTTACCGCCATTGGCGCCGGAGGCCCCTTCCCTGTAGGATTGGAAGTTCAGCTCGTTCTTTTCCACCTTGCGGCTGGAAAGACTCATTTCCGAGTCGTTCAGCTTGTTCTTCTGATATTCCTTTACGGGTGTGCAGGCTGTCATGGCTCCGCTGCCCAGCGAAGCAGACAAGCACCATAAAAAGATCTGTTTTTTCATGTGTAGTATTTGGAAAAGTGTATGTGATCCGACGTATAAATTTTATCGTTGTCGTCGATAAGTATAGCTTCAATATCCCTCATCTGGCGGATCATGTCCAGCCCCGCCCCGATCCCCATGATCATGACAGGCGTGGCCATGGCGTCGGCAATCTCCGCGTTCGGGCATAGGATGGTGACGCTTTTTATACCCGTGACGGGCAGACCCGTTCTTGGATCAATGGTATGAGAATAGCGTTTGCCGTCGATGATGATATATTTCTCATAATTTCCCGAGGTGGCCAGCGCCATGTCGGTGACGCTCAGCCAGGAAAAGATCTCACCGGCAGCGTTGGGATTGACGATCCCGACGGTCCAGGGTTTTCCGTCCGGCTGAAAGCCCCAGGCAACAAGGTCGCCGGATGCATTGACCACTCCGCTGGTAACACCCATCTGTCGCATGATCGTCTTGGCTCGCTCTGCCGCATACCCTTTCCCAATACCGCCAAAGCCGATGCGCATCCCTTTTTCTTTCAGCAACACCGTGCTTTTTTCTTTATCGAGGATAATATTCTTATAATTGATCAGTCGTACCATTTGCCTGGCAGTGGCTTTATCAGGAAGACGCCGGAGTGTAGTATCAAAATTCCACAACCGCCTGTCTACAGCGCCATAGGTGATATCAAAAGCACCCTGGGTGATGTTGGAGATGCGGATGGAGCGTTCGATAAGGTCGTAGGTTTCACGGCTTACTGCGACAGGTGTTGACCCCGCATGGGCATTGATCAGGCTTGTTTCGCTGCATTCATCATACGTGGTGAGTAATTGTTCTATCCGTTGAATTTCCCTGACACCGGCCATGATCCTTTCTTCCGCCCACGTCTCTTCTTCTGCCACCACGCTGAGTTCGAAGTGATTGCCCATCAATTTCATTGATCTTTTAAACACCTCTTGCCGCATAGCTTTCTTACTTAAGGCTTTTATCTGCATCAATGGCCGACCTTATCCGGGCCCTGAATTCGGCCGGGGTCAACGATGGATTGCCTTCCCATTGTTGCATTACTTTTCCATCAGCATTCAATAATAAGGTCAGTGGAAATTTACCCCGGGGATTATATTGGTCGGCCAGATGATCGTTCTGCTCTTGCTGTTCTTTTGAGAGCTGATGCTTTTTCATCCTGGGGAAGTCGGCATTCACCAGCACCAGGGTCGTGTCGGCAAAAGCTGTAAAGACAGGAGCATCAAGTACGTCCCTGCGCAAAAGAATGCAGGGGCCACACCAGTCGCTGCCCGAGAAGTTCAGCAGGATGTACCGGTGTTCCTTCTGTGCTATATCCATAGCTTCCTGCATGTTGACGTGCCATTGCGGCGGAGCGTATATGGTCAGACAGAGGAAACAGAGGAGCTTTAGCATTAATTCGAGTTTAGTGTTTTAACGTTAATTACGCCGGAATGCTTGTTTAGGTTGTGTTAAAGCCTATTTTTTGTGAAATCGGTAGCCCAGGATGATCTTAAAGATATCGTTGTCCGAGCTGCGTGTAAACCCCAGGCCATAGCCTATGTTTAACTCCCAGTCGGGGGACCAGTCCAGGTCCAGGGCTGCAAACAGTTGTTGTTGCTGGCTTTGATAAGGGTCAAAATGATTGAGGGTCCCCAGCGAACCATAATATTCGAACCCCGCCGCGACGATCTTTGTCACATTGTAGGACGCTTTCAGATTGGGGGAAAAGACATAGCCGGCATTCTTATTCACTCCATGAAAGGATTTGTCAAACGTAGGATTGAAAGAAATATAGAATTTTCCCAGCTGTTTGTCGACGATCGGTCTTATTTCCAGGCTCCAGTCGTCCTCGCTAAAATCCCTTTTCTGATAGCCCGCTTCCAGCGAAAGACTGACCCCCACCGGCCATCCCCAGGATGTGGGGACCATGACCCTCGGACGGATATGGCTGCCCACATAAGTGGTGCGGTTGTCATTCCCGATGCTGTTGAATATGTAAAAACCCGTTTCGAACCAGGTGGTCCAGCCATGGGTGATCTCGATCGTTTCGTGCAGGACGTGGTTGGTAGGCAATACCTTGCTTTGGATGACCCTTGATCCGTCATTCGTAAAATTGCTGTGCAACTCTATCATCGTGCTGCCCTTGGCCACAGTAGGAGATGCATATACCTGTATCTCATAGTCTTCCTGCCCCATCGCAAAAAAGGGAAACAGCGATGCTATAGACAGCAGGTAAAAAAGCCGCTTCATGCTGTAATTTGCACATCAATTCTGGATACTTTTTGAAGATGACCCTACGCCTCCGCCACTGCTCTATCCGGAAACGATACAGCGGGCGACTTCTTTTGCGACAAGAGTTCGTTGACATAATACATCAGCACGATACAGATGAGAAAAGCGCCGATGGTGACATAACCCAACTCATCATAGTGTACCAGCCGTCCCGCCGCATCCTGACCGATGATCCACCCGCCGACGATGGAGGCGATCCCGCCGCCCAATTGCTGGATGGATGAGTTGATGCTCATAAAAGCTCCCCGGTCCTTCATTTCCGGCACGCCCGAAACCAGCGCTTGTGTCGGTATCATCCTGGACATGACAGCCGTATACATGAGGGTGTTTAAGATCAGCACCAGCCATAAAGGTGTTATAGAAAGATGCGTAATAACGAGTACCATCACGGTCGCCAGTATGCTGCCAGCAATGAATACGCGATATTTACCCAGTTTGTCACTCCACCTGCCGATCAACGGCCCGGTGAAAAGACCCGCACAGCCTGCAACAAAGAACACCAGCGTCAGCATCTCTTCCCGTACGCCTACGTTCCGCACCAGGAAGGCGCTGGAATAAGGCATCATCAGGAAGCCGCCTGTGGAAAGGAATACAGTCGACAAAAAGGCCACCAGATAATTTTTCCGGCTGGCCGTCCGCGCCAGATGGAGCAGAGGTTTTTGCGCGGCACGTTCTTTCAGGTGTGCGGTCACCGGCTTCATCCACCGTACGATACCTACGTAGGTGACCAGACATAACCCCACGATAATAAGGAAAGGCATATGCCATCCATAGCGGGTGGCGAAAAATATCCCCACCGGTATGCCTGCTGCCTGGCTGGCGGCAAAGGCCGTCTGCACATAACCCATCACACGACCCCGTACTTCCAGGGCAAAAAGGTCGGCTACGATAGCCATGTTGATCGAGAACATGACCCCGCCAAACAGACCCGTGACCATACGGGCGATGAGCAGAGAGGTATAGTCAGGGGCGATCCCGCAAAGAAAGGTACCGATGATAAATCCGGTGTAAAAGACCAGCAACATCTTCTTCCTATCGAACTTGTCGGCGAACCCTGCCGCCAGTATCCCGGAGATGCCGGCGCTGAAGGCATATACCGACACAACCCACCCGAATTGGGAAGGGCTGATATGCAGGATCCGGATCAGCAGGGCGCCCAGCGGGGCCATGACCATAAAATCAAGAATGACGGTGAATTGTAATAAGGAGATCAGGACGATCATGAGTACCTGATATTTTGTAAAAACAGGTTTTTTGACAGTTGGTGCGTTCATACAGATAAAGTAATAAATGAATGTTCGTTTAATTATATAAGCAAAAAAAAGTTATTTGGTATCGGGATGTTTTAAGCTCGTATTTATACAGGTAATCTCCGGTACGGGCTCTTCATCGCCTGGTTTTAGCGCTTTCAACACCAGGGAAAGGGTCTGTGTCAGCATTTCGTCCGTCAGTTCAAATTTTTCACCAGTCAGACTCATACCCGCCTTGTGAAATCTCACCAGGTTGTACAAGGGAGAGAAGGCTACGGACCAATATACTTCAAAAGGCATGGTAACCAGCTCTTTATTTCTTATGGCCTTGGTGACGAAGCGTTTCATCATCTCGGAGAAACGGGGGTCCCGCATTTTGGCCGCCTTAGGCAGCAGGGGTGTAAACCTAAAATTCTCCATAAAATGGGCTTCGTCAGAATGTCTGATGACATACTCCGCTCTCCTTTTCCATTGGTGAGCCAGCCCCGTGGCAAAGTCCATTTCCGGGTCAAAATCCTTCATCACATAGCCGAAATACTTATCCATTTCCCGTTTGTGCAATTGCAGCAGCAGATCTTCCTTGTCCGAAAAGTAAATATAGATAGTCGCCGGAGAGACACCTGCCACTTTCGCCAGCTTTTGTATACTAAAGCCGTCAAAGCCTTCATTGACAAGCATTTTTAAGGCTTCTCTGTAAATGGCTTCTATTTTATTTTCATCCCTTGTCCTCATGAATGCAAATATAAGTGTTGACCCCATGGATAGTTAGTTTTTCCATAAGCAAATATAAATGAATGTTCATTTAATTAAAATTTTATTTTTTCAACGAAACGTTTACCGGCAATTACCGGTCTGTAAAATATCGACTCCTCCGGCCAACAACTTCGCAAAAAAGAGCACCTAAAACATAAACCATGGAAATAGCAGCTACAGTGATCATTGGCATATTGTCCGGATGGTTAGGCAGCAGGATTTTTGAGGGTGGCAATCTTGGTTTGCCGGGTAATCTGATAGTGGGAATATTGGGAGGATTTGTAGGATATTGGTGTCTGGACAAATTAGGTGCTGTCCTGGGCGGCGGATGGATCGGTGCTACGCTGACAGGTGCGTTGGGCGCCATCTTTATACTGGGTGTTCTGAACATTGCGTTGGACAGCAAGTCCTGAGGATATTATCTTCTGCTTGGGATTTTCTCTTTATTTTTAATCCCATGCCTTCATCATCCGCCAACAAACTTCGTCCCCTGCAGTTAGCTGCTATTATTTTCCTCACTGTCTCTGGTGGACCATACGGGCTGGAATCATTATTTACCTATGTCGGCAACCAGGGCGCTCTGCTGTTATTGCTGGTGACCCCTCTATTATGGGATGTGCCCACGATCCTCACCGTGCTGGAACTGAACAGTCTCATGCCTGTCACCGGCGGCTATTACCAATGGGTAAAACGGGCCTTGGGTATACGATGGGCTTTTTATGAAGGATGGTGGACATGGTTGTATACGTTTATCGATCTAGCCATTTATCCCGTATTGTTTATGGGATATGCAGCCTACTTTTTCCCTGCGATAGCCGCCTATAAGGTGCTCATTTGTCTGCTGATCATCTGGTCTTCGGCACTGTTGAATATTTTAGGTATCGTACCCGTTGGAAAAACATCCGTTTTCCTGGGCATCGTTGTATTGGTGCCCTTTGTAGTATTATTTATCGTTTTGTTGATGCGTCATAGCCCGGGAAGCGCCATTCCAACGCCTTCTCTGCATGGTCTTGGGTTTTCTCCCATCGCCATGGGACTTTACACCGTAATGTGGAATTTCATCGGTTGGGATAATGCCACCACCTATGCAGGGGAAGTACGAAGACCTGCCCGGTCCTACTTCTTATCCATCAGTCTCGCATTTGTCCTTATTGTAGGCGTCTATATCCTGGCTGCGCTGGCTGTGCATCGCAGCGGTGTCAGCGCTGAGACGTTGGACAATGGTAAATGGCCTGTCCTTGGCGCCCTGACGGGCGGCTGGTGGCTGGGCGCTCTCCTGGCTGCGGGAGGCATGGCCAGCACCCTGGGGCTCTATTCCGCCGTACTGCTGTCCGTATCCAGGGTGCCGCAGGTAATGGCCGCCGATAGTTTGCTGCCCTCCTGGCTTTGCAGACTTCACTCCCGGTATCGTACACCCTATTTGTCCATCATCGCCTCTTCCGTCGTTGTCAGCATACTTATCCTTTGGACCTTTGCAGACCTGGTGGTCATGGACATTGTCTTGTACGGCGCGGGGCTGTCATTGGAATTCGTGACACTGTTCGTATTACGGATCAGACAGCCAAAGGCGCATCGCCCGTTCAGGATCCCTCTGGGAAACAAGGGGCTTTTCCTGATGCTTTTGCTACCCGTAGGCGTCTATGTCATTGCCCTCTCAGGCGCACTCTATTCCTCCGGCAGCATGGCCATGCCCGCGCTTATATCCATCGGGATGCTGATCTCCGCGGAGCTTGCGTGGCGTTTTATTGTCTGGCGGACGCCTGCGTTAAAACAGCTGATATAAGAATGGTGGTCATCTATTCTTAACCACTCCATAACACAGAGGTAATAGATCCGCGCGATCTTTGCGGCGACAAAACAAAATAACAGCGCTGTTATCCTATCTCGAAAAACAAACCGTTCAAAATGACAACACGTACTATCCTTGGAACTTGTATCCTTATTATCGGCCTGTCTACCGCCGGATTTGCTCAGAACTACCACGCTGCCATCCATTCCATACAAAAGGTCAATGCTCTGCTGGACTCTCTGGAGACGCCTCATTTACAACTGAACGTTTATCAGCCCGATAAAAGCGTTATGAAATTCCGTATCGCTTTCTCCAACCCCAATGGCCGCCGTGCGACGATCACCATCCGCAAAAAGGACGATGTCTATTTCTATGAGAACATCGCCGGTCAGGAATATGTCAGCCTGTATGACTTCAATCAACTGGAGGATGGCGACTACCAGGTCATCGTTACGGGAGGAAGGGAAAGAGTATCCTCCAGCATCAGTATCCACACCGAAACACAGGTGAATCGTCAGGCCGTGCTGCACTAATGCAGACTGCCCGTAAAGCGATATCTTCACCCTATGAAACAGAAAATTGCCAATGTAACCCTGGTGGTCAGGGACTACGACGAAGCCATCGCCTTCTACACCAAAACGCTTAAGTTCGACCTCATCGAGGACACCCCGCTCACACCAACAAAGCGTTGGGTGCTGGTGGCCCCCAAAGGCTCATCCGAAACCCGTCTGCTGCTGGCAAAAGCGGATAACGAGGAGCAGCAGGCGGCAGTGGGTCATCAGACAGGGGGTAGAGTGTCTTTCTTTTTATTCACGGACGACTTTTGGAGAGACTATCGTCAGATGCAGACAGACGGCGTCCGGATTGTCAGACCTCCGGAAGACCAGCCTTATGGGACAGTAGCCGTATTTGAAGACCTGTACGGCAACCAATGGGACTTGCTGCAGCCGGCAAATTAGTATCTTTACAACGCCATGGAAGACAAGCAGCATATCCGGCTGGAAAAGGGTACAATGGATTACACTGTCTGGGAATTCGACAATATCCGAATGGGGCATGGCGTCATGAAATTCGAAGATTTTGTCAGCCGCCCGGCCAGCAGCAGGACCGACGTTGTCCGATTGCATTTTGGGTTAAAAGGCAACTACAGCTTTTCCTACCAGCAGTTGGATAAGACCTATCATCTTATCGGAGGACATCACAATATCATGTACTCCAAAGAATTCGACATGCTAGTGGAAAATAGGACCCTGGAGCTGGAAACCTTTGGCGTCCAATTCCCCAGAGACTTGTTTATCCAGTTTACGCAAAACGGGGACGATCAGCTAAAAAGATTTTCCGATGAGATCATAAAAGGTAACAGCGTGATGCTTTCCGAAGAATGGGGAGCGATCGACACCCATATTCACCAGGTCATACAACAGATAGTCCATTGTAACTACGCCGATCATCTAAAAAAACTCTTTCTTCTTTCCAAAAGTATCGAGTTGCTGGTGTTGTCTGCGGAAGCCTGTAAGCAGGCTGCCGACAAAAAGGAAGTCTTTATAAAGAACAAGACCGATAAGGAAAAACTGATCGCCGTACGCGACCTGATCAACCAGCGGCTGCACTGTCCGCCCAATCTTTCGGAAATAGCAAAGACCGTGGGGTTGAATGAATACAAACTTAAACGGGGTTTTAAAGAAACCTTTAACAACACCGTATTCGGCTATCTCACCGAACAACGTCTGCAACTGGCCTATCAATACCTGCGTGACACGGAAAAGACGGCGGCCGAGATATCCTACGAGCTGGGGTATGCATCACCCCAGCACTTCAACAACGCTTTCAAAAAGAAATTCGGTATTACCCCCTACGCCATCCGGAAGTAACCCTGTCAGGGTTTACCTTTTTAGCATCCTGTCCCGGATGATCTCTTTTATTACGCTTTCCTGGAGACTCTGGCTGATGACGGCCTTTGCCTTGCCCAGGTTGACCTCATTACCTTCAATACTTTTTACCTTATTGATATTGATGATGGTGGACTTGTGGATCTTCAGGAAATGGTTGGGGGGCAGCTGTTCTGAAATGCCTTTGATGGTGAGATGGACCATGAGTTTCCTGGTTTCCGTATGCAAGACGATGTAATTGAGCATGGCCTCCACAAATACCAGTTCGTCATAGAGCACTTTTTCTATCCGTCCGTCGCATTTTACAAAAAAGTGGTCGGCGGTCTGCCGGTCTGTCTGGAATAGTTTGAATTCCCTGGCCTTATTACATGCCTTGAGAAACCTTTCAAAAGAGATGGGTTTGACCAGGTAATCCAGTACATCCAGTTCAAACCCTTCGATGGCATATTCCGTATAAGCCGTCGTCATAATGGTAGGCGGCAAGGTGCGTGAACTGCGGAGGAATTCGATGCCGCTCATCTTGGGCATGTTCACGTCCAGGAACATCAGGTCCACCCGTTGATTGTTCAAAAGCGCACCCGCCTTCAGAGGGTTCTCCGCCTTGCCTACTAATTGAAGGAAGCCCACATCCCCGATGTATTCTTCCAGCAGCCGCCGGGCGTCCGGCTCATCATCTACTATGATGCATTGTAAGTTCATGATAATTGAAGGTTAACGGTTACTTCATACATACATTCGTTGTCGGCGATATGCAGCTCATGTTTGCCGGGGTAAAGCAACGCCATCCTGCGCCTGGCATTGGCGATACCGATGCCCTTGTGGTTGATGCCTGCTCTGGCCCCCGGCTCGCGTGTATTGACACAGGTAAAGGTGAGGCAATCCTCGTGTTTTTCAAACCGGATGTTTACCCTGTTCTCTTTTTCTTCACTATTGCCGACATACTTAAAGGCATTTTCAATAAAGGCGACAAATAACAGCGGAGCGATAAAAAATCCCGTTACGTCCTGTCCGATGTGCAGACAGACCTGCAGACTACTATCCTTTCTTGCTTGTTGTATGGCTACATAATTCCTGATATAGCTTATTTCCTTATCCACGCTGATGCGATGGGTATTGCAATCGTACAGCTGATATCGCAGCATCTCGGAAAAACTTAACAACATATTCCTTGCCGTCGGGTTGTGTTTGTCGATATGGGCGTAAATAGAGTTGATGGAATTGAATAAGAAGTGAGGATTGAACTGCGCATTCAGAAAGTCGAGTTCGGCTTTTATCTTCTCCTTCTCCATTTCGCTCATGTGTTGTTGCAGACGAAGGTGGTTCATGGTCAGCTTGACGGCAAGGAGGGCTCCCACCCAGATGGAAATGTTTAACAGGGACGAAAAGAATATGTTAGCTATGGGCGGCTGAGGTCCAGGCATATGGAAAAAGTGACGGTTCATGTACAGCACCAGGGGGACACGCAGCAGCGCCGTGACAAGGAGGCCCGATACGAGTAACAGACCGTATACAGGATATTGCTTACGATACAAGAACCTGGGGACGGCAAAGGCGATATGGAAATAATAATTGGCCGCTATAAATATCAGGTAACAAAACTGGATCGTCAGTGACCTGGAAAAAGTAAAGGATCGATCCTGGAGCACAAATACCCAGAAAAGGTACAAGACTGCCCACCATATAAGATCGATCCATTTGTTAAACTTTCTCATTAATTATGATTGCAGCCCCAAATTTAATGGGCTTTTGCTACTGTTCCCCCTGATTTTCCACCATGTATGGAAATTCCTTGATGAATGAATAACCCTGGATGATCACGCGAGCGGGGTACTTCATGTAAATGATTGGGCGGCCATCCGGGGATTATCTTCTTTTGTACCTGATAAAAAACACAGTATGAACAAAGACAACATCATCCACAATGACCATAATGAGGACGGCGTCGACAGGAGAGGGTTTATCAAATGCATGGCCTGGGCGGGGACAGGCGTATTATGGCTGATGAGCGGCGGAAGCCTGAAGGCCATGGGTATGAGCCAGATCCTGGACAGAGGCACAGGGAAGATCAGAGAAGGGTTGATCATCCCTCCCAACGACTTTAGCTTTGTCCAGATCAGCGACAGCCATATAGGCTTTAATAAGCCTGCCAACCCCGACGTGACAGGCACCCTGCAGGCCGCTATCGCAAAGATCAATGGCATGCCTGTCCAGCCCTCTTTTGTATTACACACAGGGGATCTGTCCCATCTTGCACAGGCCGAGGAGTTCGACACGCTGGACCAGATGTTGAAGTCCGTTAAGACAGACAGGATCTTCTATGTGCCGGGGGAACATGACGTATTGAACGACAATGGTAAGCAATATCTCCAACGGTATGGGAAAGATACGAAGGGCGACGGCTGGTATAGTTTTGATAAGAACGGCGTACATTTCATCGGTCTGGTAAACGTAGTGAACACAGCCGAAGGAGGGCTTGGGGTGCTGGGTGACGCACAGTTGAAATGGCTGGAAGATGACCTGAAAGGGCTGACTGACAGCACCCCCATTGTCGTTTTTGCACACATCCCTTTATGGTCTGTCTATCCTCAATGGGGATGGGGGACCAGGGATAGCGAGCGGGCGCTTTCCTTCCTCAAACGGTTTGGCTCAGTATCCGTATTGAACGGACATATCCATCAGACGATGTTAAAGGTAGAAGGTAATATTACCTTTCATACGGCTACATCCACCGCATTCCCCCAGCCACAGCCCGGTGCGGCGCCATCAGCAGGTCCCATGAAAGTGCCGGCAGACAAATTGCAGCGCCTTCTGGGTCTTACCAGCGTACACTATGTCGAACATGATCATACCCTGGCTATCACGGATGTGCCGCTGATCGAAAACACCGAAAAAACAGTTGCCCAGTAATTATGGAAAAAAGATCTCGTTTGTGGCTGGTGCTGTTCTTATTTGCAGCAGAAACGGCCCGGTCCCAGTTCAAGCCTGTAGAGGACCAATCGTTAATAAATTTCAAGATCAGGAACTTTGGGATACCCGTGGGTGGTCAATTTAAGGGTATAAATGGGGATATCAGGTTTGATCCGGTAAAACCACAGGACGCCGTATTCGACATCACCATCGATGCCGGCACGGTCAATACGGATAATTCAATGAGGGATGACCACCTGAGAGGGGAGCACTATTTCGACACACAGCATTATCCCAGGATACATTTTGTTTCGACAAAGGTAGCCCCTTCGAACAAGTCCGGTTTCTGGCTTTTGTCAGGTAAGCTGACCATCAAGGATCATGTGAAGGACATATCGTTCCCTTTTTCAGCATCGGCAGTCAAAGGAGGCTATCTTTTCAAAGGGGCGTTTATGTTAAAAAGAAAGGAATTCGACGTAGGCGGTACCAGCACTATCTCTGATGAGCTGGAAGTGAACCTGGATGTTTTTGCAAAATAAAAAATATGACAAAGACCATCATTATCTGTATCATCGTTGTCCTGCTCGCATGCAGCGCAGCCATCAGCCCTCCCAAAGGGGAGTATCAGAACCTAAAAGTCCTGCCCAGGAATATAAGTTCCAAGGCCATGTCAAAGATCATGGTGGACGAGATATCGGATGCCCTGGGCGTGTCCTGTGGCTTCTGTCACGCCGAAAAGGAAGGCTCCCATCAGCTGGATTATGCCAGCGACGCAAAACCCGAAAAAGAGATGGCGAGGACCATGATGCGTATGACCATGCGGATCAATAAACAATACTTTAAACTCAAACACCCAAACCTGGAAGATGGCACCCTGACAATCACATGCAATACTTGTCACAATGGACAACCACATCCGGATAATGTCTCAGAGAAATAGCACATGTAGCTGCAGTCACCATGAAAAAGGATACATACTAACGCTACCAGACCATGAACCTTTCCTATCGGGTACCGTGGTAGTTTTGGAAGACAATAACCTATATATCAGTGATTCTTCCAAGTACCACCGTATCAAGAGCGAAGCCCTTAAAAAAGGCTTCGCTTTTCTTATTATTGCCACCGGCGTACCTGTCGATCTGTATTTCTCCGAAAAGTCATTGATATTTGTAGACACGCTGATAGAAAATATTTTTACCAGGTATCATCTACCCGATAGGAATATTTTTCTTTTGGGGGTACTGGCTGCCGGTCACCGGGCCCTGAAATATATCGAATACTGCAAGAGAGGAAAGTCTTTATCCAATCCCGCCATAAAAGGAGTGGTCCTGAACGAATGCGCCATCGACTGGGTACGGCAATGGTACGAGTGTCAAAGACAAGTGAGAAATATCCAGGACGAGACGCGTTTTTTTGAAGGTACCATGATAACCTATCTGTTCAACGAGAATTTAAAAGCGACCCCGGTAACGGACATAGATAGATATATCCAGTTCTCTCCTTATTCCTATTTTGACACACAGATGGACAAACCCATGCTATTTAAGGACCTTTCCATTCGGGCCTATGCTTATGCGGACATCACCTGTTGTTTCTCCGTCAGGAGCAAGAGCATCTACGACAACAACTATCTCGACATGGCAGGGTTTATCAACGAACAGCAATTGGCGGGCAACCGGAATGCAGAGCTGGTGACCTTCCAGGAACAGACGGCCTCCACCTGGGATATGGTGGATAAAGAGGAGCTGGTGGATTGGATGATATGCCAGGCAGGCAGATACTCGTTTTGAGGGGTACCTATCAAATTGATAGGTTCTATCTCTTTTTCTTCCCCTCTTCATCTTCACGATAAATAAGCTCTACATCTCTGACAAACAGATCATTGCCGGGGTCATTACCCCTTGTGTGCCACTTAGGCACTCCTTTAGATACTAAGGGAAACAAAACTATTTTATGCACGCTCTTCTTCTACTACTTGTCTGCCTCGCCTGCTTTTGGCTTTTTTTCAAATCCATTGATTACTTCGAAAAAATATAATTTATGATGACACTGCTTTTTATTTTATCCATCGCCATTCTTGCTTATCTGTTGTATGTTCTAATAAAGCCGGAAAAATTTTAATAAGATGAACACCGAAATATTGGGTATTATAGCCTCCTTTTTGATCACCATCCTGCTGGCGTTCCCCTTGGGTAAATATATCGCCCGGGTCTTCAGCGGGGAGAAAACCTTTACCGACTTTCTCAACCCCTTTGAAAGACGCATTTTCCGCTGGTGCCATGTGGATCCTGCCAAAGGCATGAACTGGAAGGAATTCCTAAAGGCCATGCTGACCATCAACCTGCTGTGGTTGGTATATGCTTTTGTACTGCTGCTTTTCCAGGGGCATCTTCCATTGAACCCCGATGGAAACCCCGACATGACACCAGATCTTACGTTCAACACCGCCATCAGCTTCCTGGTGAACTGTAATCTCCAGGACTATTCCGGCGAGACAGGGGTAACCTATCTTACACAGCTGTTTGTGATCACTTTCCTCCAGTTTGTCAGCGCAGCCACAGGTATCGCCTGTCTCATAGCGCTTTTCAACGGACTGAAACAAAAGACGACCACCAACCTGGGTAATTTCTGGGTGATCTTTACAAAGACGATCACCCGCATCCTGCTGCCTTTATGTCTGATCATGGCCGTTCTGCTGGCCTTCAACGGTACACCCACCAGCTTTGATGGAAAGGATACGATCACGACACTGCAAGGTGACACCGTACAGGTGTCGCGGGGTCCCGCAGCAGGGATGATCGCTATCAAACATCTGGGCACTAATGGAGGCGGATGGTTTGGGGCCAATTCCGCCCATCCCCTTGAAAACCCCAACTATTTTACCAATATGCTGGAGATCGTCTCGCAGACACTGATCCCTGTCGCCCTCCTGTTTGCCATGGGGTGGTATATCCGTCGAAAGAAGTTTGCTTATATCGTTTTTGGCATCATGACGGTGGGTATGTTGGTCTTGCTGATACCTACTGTTATATCGGAGGTTCATGGTAACCCGGAGATCTCCCGGCTGGGGGTATCACAGGCTACGGGCGCCATGGAGGGCAAGGAGGTCCGGATAGGACCAGCAGCCTCGGGTTACTGGAGCATTATTACTACCATTATCTCTACCGGCTCCGTCAATTCCATGCATGATAGCTCGATGCCTGTATCAGGGCTCATGCAGATGCTAGGCATGTTGATCAATGCCTTCTACGGCGGCGATGGGGTGGGTTTTCTCAACTATTATATCTACATCATTATTGCAGTATTCATATCCGGACTGATGGTGGGACGAACGCCGGAATTTATGGGACATAAGGTGGAAGCCCGCGAAGTAAAGATCGCGGCCCTTGTGACCCTACTCTCCGCCTTTGTGGTAAAAGGGTTCACGGCACTGGCAGCTTATTATTTTGTTCATCACCCCAACGCGGACTGGGCAGTCAAGCCGTCTGGCTGGCTAAATAATCCCGGGTATCATGGCTTCTCGGAAATGCTGTACCAATATACTTCCTGTAATGCCAACAACGGCAGCGGTTTTGAAGGCCTGGCCGATAACAACCCTTTTTGGAATATCACGGCAGGGCTGGCGTTGCTGGCAGGCAGATACCTGCCGATGATCGGGCCGGTAGCCATCGGCGGTTTGCTGGCCGGAAAAAAATACATACCGGAGAGCTCCGGGACACTAAAGGTGGACTCCTTCACCTTTGGCATCATGACGTTTGCCGTCATCATCATTATCACCGCGCTGTCTTATTTCCCACCCCTGATACTGGGACCTGTGGCCGAATATTTCAGCATGCATTAAAATTCCCTTTTTGAAAAAAAGAACGTATGTCAAGCATCAATCCAAATAGATTATTCGACCCCTCGCTGGTGAAGGAGGCTTTGAAACAATCTTTTATTAAACTCAAGCCCCGGATCATGGTGAAGAACCCCGTCATGTTCACGGTATACATCGGCACCATCATTATGCTGGCTGTCTGTTGCTGGATAATGTCCGGCGAACGGTCCCAGGGGCCTCTCGGATATAATTTTCTTATCTTCTTCATCCTGCTGATAACCGTCCTGTTTGCAAATTTTGCCGAGGCAATTGCGGAGGCCAGGGGTAAGGCACAGGCGGAAAGCCTCCGCAAGACCAGGGAAGACACGCCGGCAAAAAAGATCTTTCCCGTAGGCGAGATCTATATGAACGAAATAAAAACCATTCCCTCTTCACAACTGAGAAAAGGCGATGTCTTTATTTGCGAGGCCGGGGACACCATCCCTATGGATGGAGAGATCATTCAGGGACTGGCGACGATCGACGAGTCCGCCATCACCGGTGAGTCGGCGCCCGTCATCCGGGAAGCCGGAGGCGATAAGTCCAGCGTCACCGGCGGTACAAAAGTGTTGAGTGATAAGATACGGGTGCGCGTGACCACTGAGCCCGGGGAAAGTTTTTTGGATAAGATGATCGCTCTGGTGGAAGGCGCTTCCCGGCAGAAGACACCCAATGAGATCGCCCTTACCATTCTGCTGGCCAGCTTTACCATTATCTTCCTGATCGTGTGCGTAACCCTGAAACCATTTGCCGACTATGCGGGTACACCCATCACCATCGCAGCCTTTATCTCCCTGTTCGTCTGTCTGATACCCACCACCATCGGCGGATTGCTTAGCGCCATCGGTATTGCAGGGATGGACCGGGCCCTCCGTGCCAATGTGATCACCAAGAGCGGTAAGGCGGTGGAGACAGCAGGTGATCTCGATACCCTGCTGCTTGATAAGACAGGTACCATTACTATTGGCAACAGGAAAGCCACCCACTTTTATCCCAGCGGGGGCGTGGAAGAATCCGCATTCATAGAATCCTGTATACTGGCTTCCCTGGCGGATGAAACGCCGGAGGGCAAGTCCATCGTGGAGTTAGGGACGAGCGTAGGTGTCAAGGGACCAGCTGTCCAGGTAGAGAATACAAAGTTTATCCCCTTCACCGCAGAAACCCGCAGCAGCGGGGTTGATATCGACGGAACGCGTATCCGGAAAGGCGCATTCGACGCCATTTCCAGGTGTGTGCTAAAGGCCGGTAATTCCTTTCCTGCCGACACCGAGGAGCAGGTGCGTATCATCTCCTCCAATGGAGGTACTCCCCTGGTGGTCAGCAGGGATGAAAAGGTCCTGGGAGTTATAGAGCTGCAGGATATTATAAAACCCGGCATCAGCGAACGTTTTCAGCGACTGCGTAAAATGGGTGTCAAGACCGTAATGGTCACAGGCGACAACCCTCTGACGGCAAAGTTTATAGCACAGAAGGCCGGAGTGGACGACTTTATCGCCGAGGCCAAGCCGGAAGATAAAATGAACTATATCCGCAAAGAGCAGACGGGCGGTAAACTGGTGGCCATGATGGGAGATGGTACCAACGACGCCCCCGCCCTGGCCCAGGCGGATGTTGGCGTGGCCATGAACAGTGGAACACAGGCCGCCAAAGAGGCGGGGAATATGGTAGACCTGGACAACGACCCTACGAAACTGATAGAGATCGTGGAGATAGGCAAACAGCTGTTGATGACCCGGGGGACACTGACCACTTTCTCCATAGCCAATGATGTGGCTAAATACTTCGCCATCGTACCCGCCCTGTTCATTACCACGATACCCGCATTAAAGGCTTTAAATATCATGGACCTGAAAAGCCCCGAAAGCGCCATCCTTTCAGCAGTGATCTTCAATGCCATTATCATTCCCATACTGATACCCCTGGCGCTGAGAGGGGTGACCTACAGACCCATCGGCGCCGGCGCGCTTTTGAGAAGGAACCTGCTGATTTATGGGTTGGGTGGTATCATAGCGCCCTTCATCGGGATCAAACTGATCGATATGCTGCTTGCATTATTTATGTAACTCTATTAATTCATCAAATGAAAAAGTATATACTGATCTCTGCAAAACTGACACTTGTATTTATTATCCTGTGTTGTGTCATCTATCCGCTGATCCTGTCAGGTGTCGGAAAACTAACCCCCGGAAAGGGCAAAGGAGAGACGTTGGTCGTGGACGGAAAGGTCGTAGGATATGCCAATGTAGGACAGAAGTTCGATAAAGATATTTATTTCTGGGGCCGGCCATCTGCCGTGAATTACAATGCCGCAGGCAGCGGCGGAAGCAATAAAGGCCCTTCCAATCCTGATTACCTCAAAGATGTACAAACAAAGATCGATACGTTCCTTACTCATCATCCCGGGGTAAAGAAGGAAGATATCCCTGCCGAACTGGTGACCTGCTCGGGCAGCGGTCTGGACCCTGACCTCTCACCCGCGGCCGTAAAGATACAGATTCGTCGTGTCGCCGCAGCACGGCGTATGTCCGAGGTTGTTCTTACGGAACTTATCGAAAAACAAACCGAACGCCCTTTCCTGGGCTTGTTTGGCCCCTCAAAAGTGAATGTCCTCAAACTAAATATCGCATTGGATAAACTAAACAAATCTTAAAGCTACTACTATGAAGATGATTGTAATGATAGCTGCATTTTTATGTCTGTCCCGGCAAACACAAGCACAGATAAACGTCGATTCTGTAATAAAAAAAGGTAAACTGACCGTGGAGGGATATGCAGATATATATATTTCGTACGCTACTATACACCCAAAAGACGCAAACCGTCCTTATTTTGTGTCTTTTAACAGGGATAATGAGGTCAATGTGAACCTGGCATATATCAGTCTGAAATATACTTCGGATAGAGTGCGCGCCACCTTCACGCCGGGGTATGGGACTTATATGAATGCCAACTATGTCTCAGAGCGGCAGACCCTGCAGAATATCCTGGAGGCGAATATAGGTGTACGGTTGTTTAAGAACAAAGACATCTGGCTGGATGCAGGGGTGATCGGCTCGCCTTATACAAACGAAAGCGCCTATTCTTTTGATCAGATACCCTATACCCGGAGCCTGGGGCCGGAGAATGTACCCTATTATTTGACGGGCGCCAAACTAACCCTGCCTTTGAACGCCAGATGGACCGCCTATCTCTATCTGCTGAATGGATGGCAGGTGATACAGGCTCAGCATGACCCGCTGGATTTCGGATCACAGCTGGAATTCAAACCCAATGATAAATGGGACATCAACTGGAATACCTACATCGGGAATGAAAGCTCCGCTACCAATCCGGGGTATAAGAACCGGTATTTTACGGACCTGTACGCCTCTTTTACCCCCTCGGAAACGTGGGCTTTTACGGCAGATGCCTATATAGGATGGCAACACAGGGATGAAGGGGGAAAACTTGCAACAAGAAAATGGTGGAATGCCAATCTTTGCGCCCGCTATACATTCGCCCCTGGTAATTCCTTCTCCGCGAGGATCGAACATTTTGACGATCCCTACCAGGTATTGCTGACACCCGTCACCAATGTCCCTGGCTTCAAACTTTCCAGCGCCAGTCTCGGTTATAATCTGTCTGTTACAAAAGATGTGCTCTTCCGGTTGGAAACCCGGTATTTCAAATCACCTGCGGATGTATATCCCAAGCGGGATCAGACGGGTACAACCAATGATTTTTGGTTCACGGCGGGCATGACCGCCCGATTCCGGTGATTCCCGTACCTCTATGTACATTTGCAGGATAATCCATCGATCAGCATGCAAACAGGGATAAAGACAAAATTGACCGCCGGATTGCTTATTTTGTTTGCCGTCATCCTGGCCTTTGGCGGCCTGGGTATCTTTTATGTGAAACGGTTGAGCGCAGATGCGGGTAAGATACTTAAAGACAACCACATCAGCCTGGAGTACTGCAATCACATGTTAAAGGCGCTGAATGAATTCCCCGAAGATCTGTCGATGATCCCTGTCTTTGAGAACAACCTTAAACTGGAAGAGAACAATATCACCGAACCCGGCGAATTTGAAGCTACGGTGGAAGTACGCCAGCTGTTCGAACAGTTTAAGAAGGACCCCCGGGGATTCCAGGATTACAGACGCATACGCAGGGCGATCCTGACGATAGAGGACGTCAACCAGATAGCCATCATTCACAAGAACGTCGTCGCCGCCAACACGGCCATCCAGGCCACTTTTTGGCTGACACTGATCGTCGTGGTGCTGAGCCTGGCTGCTTTTACATTTGTATTGAATTTCCCCTCGGTTATCTCAAAGCCCATCCGTATCCTGTCGGAAGGTATCAGAGAAATTGCGAATAAAAATTATAGCAAACGGGTGCAGTGGGATAAGCACGATGAGTTCGGCAAACTGGCCGAAGCGTTCAATTCCATGGCGGAAAAGCTGGACGAGTACGAGCACAGCAATCTCGCGGAGATGAGATTTGAAAAGAACAGGATCGAAACCATCATCAACAAGATGAACGACGGGGTCATCGTGCTGAACGATAAGAATAAGATCCTGTTCTTTAATGCTGTCGCCGAGAATCTTTTTGGGCTTCAGCAGCAAGATACCGTCGGCCAGTATGCTCCCGATATCGCCCTGAACAACGATCTTTTAAGGACGGTCTTACAAAAGGATGGGGGAAAAAAGCTGCGGATCGTTACGGGCGGGAAGGAGAATTTTTTTGCCCGTGAATCCATTCCCATCCAGACCGATAATACCGCCGGCGGAATAGTGATCATATTGAGGAATGTCACTCCTTTCCAGGAACTCGATGCAGCCAAGACCAATTTTATCGCCACGATCTCTCATGAGCTAAAGACACCTTTATTTGCGCTAAAGGTCGGAGGTCAATTGCTGGACGACGAAAGAGTGGGCCGGCTGAACAGCGATCAGTCGGAGATACTGAGCTCCATCAGAAGTAATACTGAGCGACTGTTGAAGATCACCGATGAGCTGCTGAATATGTCGCAGGTAGAGACAGGTAAGATACAATTGAAGGTAGGACCCGTAAAGGCGTGCGATATAGTGGATAAGGCCATCGGCGCCGTCGGGTGGCAGGCCGGACAATTGCATATGAAATTGTATAAAGAGGTAGAGGATAATCTTCCAGTCATGCAGGTGGATGAGGAAAAAGTTACATGGGTGCTGATCAATTTTCTGACCAATGCCATGAAATATTCAGACAGCGGCAGCGACATCAGGATAAGGGTAAAAGAGGAAGAAGGTCATGTAAGTTTTATGGTGATCGATCAGGGTAGGGGGATCGAAGAGAAATATTTGTCCTATATCTTTGATAAATATTTTAAAGTGCCCGGGACGAGAGAAAGATCAGGGACAGGCCTAGGTCTGGCCATTTCCAAAGAGTTTATCGAAGCCCTTGGCGGCCGGATATGGGTGCAAAGCATTCCCGGCAAGGGAAGTATTTTTGGTTTTTCCCTGGCAACCATGTCGCATGCCGGGCAAGTCAATTGTTAAATATGAGTATCGCAAAAGTGTTGCTGATAGAAGACGAGAACGATGTCCGCCAGTTACTAAAAAGGGTCATATCCCTGGAGGGCTTTACTGTATTTGAAGCCCCCAATGGCAGGTCAGCCGTAAAGGTCCTGGAGAGTGAATATATAGACGTAGCGCTTTGTGATGTCAAGCTGCCGGATGGCGACGGAGTGGGGCTTATCAGACAGTTGAAGTCTGTACAGCCATTCCTCGAGGTCATCGTCCTTACGGCCTATGGGAATATCCCCGACAGCGTACGGGCTATCAAGAACGGGGCCTTCGACTATATCACCAAGGCCACGGATAACGATCGTATCCTGCCGCTGTTATACCGCGCAGTGGAGAAGATCAAACTGGAAAAGAGAGTGGCGCAGCTGGAGAAACAGACGATGGAACGATATGCCAGCTTTGCCTCCATCATCGGGGGATCTTCCCTTATTGCCGAGGCCAGGGTCCTTGCGGAGATGGCTGCCCCCACCGATGCGCCCGTGCTGCTCCTGGGTGAGACGGGAACAGGAAAGGAAGTATTTGCCCAGGCTATTCATTCGGCCAGCAAAAGGAACAAAAAAACTTTTCTCGGACTCAATTGCAGCGCTTTTTCTGCTTCCTTGCTGGAAAGCGAGCTGTTTGGCTATCGGAGCGGCGCATTTACAGGTGCGACCAAAGATAAAAAAGGGCTGATCGAGGAGGCCAACGAAGGGACGTTATTCCTCGATGAGATCGGCGAGATGCCGCTGGACCTGCAGGCAAAATTGCTGCGTCTGCTGGAGACGGGTGAGTTTATAAAAGTGGGTGACACCAGGCAGATAAAGGTCAATATACGTATCATTTCGGCGACTAACCGGAATCTTCAGGAAGAGGTCCTGACCGGGAAATTCAGGGAAGACCTTTTTTACCGGCTGAACCTTGTTACCATACAGCTGCCGCCATTGAGAGAGAGACAAGATGATATTCCCGTACTTGCCGAACATTTTCTGAAAAATTTGACAAAAGATGCCTATCAGCATGTAAAAGGAATGACCCCGGGGTTTATCACACATCTTCAGCATCATGACTGGAGAGGCAATATCCGCGAGTTGAAGAATGTGATCGAACGCTCACTGATCGTCTGCCATGGCGACAAACTGACGATCGAGCATCTGCCGGTGGAGATCCAATACACACACCTGCGATCAAAGCCGGTGTCCGCATTCGACCTGGCAAGCGTTGAGCATCTGCATATACAAAGGGTCATGCAATATACAAAAGGGAACAAGGCACAGGCAGCCAAACTATTGAATATAGGCATCGCAACGCTGTACAGGAAGTTGGAAGAATATCCCGCCAAAAAGTAGGGTTATAGTCTCGACAACTCCGTGATCCTTGCCAGGTGATGATCATCATGGTCGGCAACAAATAGAAAGAGGTCCATTGTGCGCATGGGCGTTTTTAGCCGGGGGTGGAGGGCGGATTTGAATACCGTCGCTTCATCGATGGTTTCCAGAAGCGTAATTGTCTTTTCCCTCACCTGTCTAAAACGCCGCAAAAGTTCGTCCACAGGCACGTCGTTGTGGCCTGCCATGGTGGTTCTGGTGTTTTGAAGATCGGTAGGGCTCAGCTCTGTCTTGCCTGTGATGATATCATCGAGCCGTAGTTGCCACAATGGTTCCAGGTCGCTCAGATGACCCAGGTTTTCCTTGATGCTCCAGGCGCCGTCTACCTGCCGCGACAACAGGGCTGAAGGGATCGACCTGAATTTTTCTTCCAGTCGCACCGGGGTGCCTCTTAAACGCTCCAGTATCGAAGGGAAGATATTCTGGGTGCGGGAAAAGTCAAAGCTTCTTTCAAACCATTTCACCTGTTGCATATATGAATATTTATTATTAATAAATAAGCCCTTCCATCGCCTGGTTGAGGTCGTCGATAATATCCCGGATGGGCTCGATACCCACGCTCATCCTTATCAGTCCGTCGCTGATGCCGGATTTAAGTCTGTCGGCGGGAGACATGCCCGAATGAGACATGGAGGCAGGGTGGGAGATCAGCGTGTCCACCGTACCTACGGACACGGCCCTCGTGCATACCTGTAACTTGTCGATAAACTGCATTCCCGCCCTCACGCCCCCTTTTAATTCAAAGGACAGCACCGCACCCGCACGCCGCATTTGTTGTTGGGTGATGGCTCTGTCTGCATGCCCCTCCAGCCCGTTGTAATGCACCTGTTGTACTGCCTGGTGACCGGATAGGAACGCGGCTACCTGCTCCGCATTATCGCAATGCTTGTCCATACGCAACCCCAGGGTTTTTATTCCCTGGGTAAGCAGGAAGGCATCAAAAGGATTGCTGTTGGCCCCCAGCAGCTTGTATGTATCATATGCCACGGAGTTCATAAAGGCGATGTCCTTTCCGATAAGCACCCCTCCGATGGAGGTGCCGTGACCATTCAGAAATTTTGTAGTCGAATGAAAGACAAAGTCGGCGCCATAACGGAAAGGCTGTTGTAGGTAAGGCGTGGCAAATGTATTGTCCACCGTTACTTTGACCCCGTGCCGGGCCGCGATTGCACAGACGGCCGCCAGATCGATACACCCCATGGTAGGATTGGCGGGGGACTCGATATGGATCAGTTTTAGCCGTGGTGTCGTTTTTATAAGCGCTTCCAATTGCACCGGATCCCTGAGATCGGAGAGCAATGAATGAATGCCAAACCGTCCCAGCAATCCATATATGAACTCATGTGTACCGCCATATAAAGAAGGGTGGGATAGGATAGTATCCCCTGAGGAGAGATTGGATAAGAGCATCGTAGCCATTGCCGACTGTCCGCTGGCATGAAGCAATGCTTTTAATTCCAGTGGTTCCCCTTTCTCGCCGGTGATACCAAAAGCTTCCAGTCCTGCCACCAACTGCTCAGCGATCCTGACCGTGGGGTTTCCAAATCGGGAGTACATGTAGCCAGACTCTTTGCCTGAGAAGCGGTCCATGCCCTGCTGAGCACTCTCAAAGGTAAAAGTGGATGAAGCAAAAATGGGCAGCAGATGTGCGTGTTCCGGGTATTCTGTGTGATTGCCGTGGATGGCAAGAGAGGTCATGCTCGGGTAGTCAGGAGTGATCTTCATACGCATGAAGTTTAAACAAAAGACAAATGTAAGATATTAGGTTGCATCCGGCACAAAATGGATGTCAGTCCCCTCTTCAAATACTACGTAAGCTCTTTTCCATGGCTGATCATCGATCAGCCGCCACCGGTGCCCCGAGCCAACCGTATCCGTAGCGATCAGGATCTCGCCGGGGTGGATCGTGAATTTTTCGCCCCCATGGGTGGTAAACTCCAGCACACCTGATAAAGTGATCACATACTGGGGAATGGGGGCGTTATGCCAGTCGAATGCCGAATGAGCGGGAGTCTCTTTAAAAAGAATGGATTTCGCACCTGCAAGCCCCCCGTCCTGTATGCTGCCGGGATGGACATGGGAATGTCCATCCGTGCCTGTGTAAAGAAGATAAGCTCTGATCATGACAAAATATTTTGAAGGTTTAGGATGGCGGCAGTATCGGCCCTCACCCGGCGACAAAGCGCGATATCTTCGATGAGCGATTGGCCATGGGAGGGGATTATTTGTTTGAGTTTGCCGGCCCATCCATCCTGTAGGTTTTGGGCGAAACATCGTTCGATCACCTGTACCATAATGTGTACTGCGGTAGATGCACCTGGAGAAGCGCCCAGCATCGCTATAAGACTATGATCGGCAGCGCCCACCAGTTCCGTACCGAATTGCAGGATGCCACCGTGGAGAGGGTCTTTTTTTATGATCTGTACCCGCTGACCCGCCGTCTCCAGCCGCCAGTCCTCTTCTTTCGCCTGGGGGAAGAACTCCCGGAGCGTGGCAAACCTGTCCCTGTCAGACTCGAATACCTGACCTATAAGATATTTTTCCAGCCCCAGATTATCCCGGCCCACTGCCAACAGCGGCAGGATATTATCCGGGTCGATGGACCCAAAAAGATCCAGATATGACCCATGTTTCAGGAATTTTGTGGAGAATCCTGCATAAGGCCCAAACAGCAGCGACAAGTTTCCTTCGATATGACGGGTATCCAGATGAGGGACGGACATAGGCGGACTGCCGACCGCCGCCTTCCCATATACCTTGGCGTCATGACGACGGGCGATCTCCGGGTTATCACAGCGCAGCCAGATCCCACTGACGGGGAATCCCGCATAACCACGCGCTTCGGGGATACGGGATTTTTGGAGCAAATGCAACGATCCGCCGCCTGCCCCCAGGAATACAAACTTAGCCGGTACTTGACGATGCTCGCCCGTTATTTCATCCCTGATCCGTAAATTCCATAGATCACCTTCCCTGTGAAGGTCCTGCACCCTGGACGAATATTGTATGGAGGCTCCTTCCATACCGCTGAAGATATGGAGCAATTGCTGTGTGAGCGCACCATAATCTACGTCGGTGCCTGTTCTCATGTGCGTGGCTGCGACTACTTCGTCAGTATCACGCCCCTCCATTACCAGCGGGAACCATTCTTTCAACTGTGTCTTATCCGTCGAATATTCCATTCCCTGGTAATGAGGATGAGCGGTAAGAGCTTCGAAACGCTTTTTTAGATAACCGGCATTGTCTTTTCCCGTGACAAAGCTGCAGTGCGGTACAGAATGGATAAATGATTGCGGGTTGGTGATAGCGCCTTTTTTCACCAGGTAGGACCAGAACTGACGGGAAAGGTCGAATTCAGTATTTACTTCCAACGCTTTTGAGACGTCGATACTGCCATCGCTCTTTTCCGGGGTGTAATTCAGCTCGCAGAGAGCAGCGTGTCCGGTGCCGGCGTTGTTCCAGGCATTAGAGCTTTCCAGAGCGGGACTGTCCAGGACCTCAAAGATCGTAACGTTCAGGTCAGGGGACAGCTCTTTTAGTAATACAGCCAACGTTGCGCTCATGATCCCGGCGCCGACAAGGACGATGCCGGGACGCATAGTCTGTTCCATATATGCGGTTTTATACCAAAGCTAATACATTGCCAAACTAATCCCACCAGAAATAGAGACGCCCCGTCCTTTTCATTTCATCCGCCAGTTTTTCCACCGACCCTGCTCCCTGGTCGACAATGTCGGGGCAAACCTTATAAGCCTCTTTGGCAAACTGTAACCAGTCTATGTGCGGTGTATTAACTTTGAATTCGCACCAGTCGTTACCCACACCGGTCAGTTGAAGGGAATATTTTTCATCGAATTTTTTGATGATATGTAACAGACTGTCGTTGTCTATTTGGTAGTTGATCCCATCCGTCTGTATCCGTCGGAGGATCTCGTATTTATCGATGGTTTTTAAGATGCCGACAAGGTCTGGCCTATCGCCCATGCCAAAATGGTCTTCGTAGACGAATATGGTATAACCTATACGATGGAGCTTGTCAAACAGGCTATTCACGGTGTTATTGGTAAATTCATGAGCAGAATTAAACAAAAGACCGTGCAGTTTCTCCTTGGCTTCATTAGCTGCACTGTCCTTTGGTGGTATGTTCTCCAGGTTGGCGGGGAATGGGCTGACGCCGGAGTCGGTGTATTCCCGTATTTTTAAGACGATGCTGCTGTCGATGCCCAGAGAATCACAGATATGTCTCTCCTGTATTGTCAATCCGGATTTTTTTATCACTGCCTGCGAGGGGCCCGAAACACAACCGAAGACAAATACGTATATGCCTGTCATGAGTGTTAAAACCTTCTTCATAAGATGATAAATGTAGTATTTAGATAATAAAACTTATGCGTTAATTTTGGAGTTTTCTCCTTGTATTATGGCAAATAAATGCATCCTCATAATTGACCTTCAAAAGGATTTTATCGATAGCGATGGCAATTCGATCAGCCGGCATTTTGGTCGTGAGGCTTTTGGCGCCGATCCTGCCGGATATCATGCTGCAAGACCGGCTTATCCTGACTGGGTGTTTGAGATACTGAGAGATCGCTGCGGTCTTAGACGGAATACGGCTACATTCGAGATAGGTGCAGGGACCGGTATCGCCACTCGCCGATTGCTGGAACTGGGTGCAGATCCCCTGATAGCTATCGAGCCGGATCATCGGCTGGCGGATTTTCTCCGGGAAACCATTCCGGACAGGAAGCTTACCATAGTTACAGCTACGTTTGAGGACGCCATGCTGGACGAAGGCCGTTTTGATCTTGGGGTCAGCGCTACTGCTTTTCACTGGCTGAATGAAGACCCGGCGTTGACAAAGGCAGCCGGACTGCTCCGGCCGGGTGGCTGGTGGGTAATGGTCTGGAATATATTCGGCGATACGGGGCGCCCCGACCCTTTCCATGAATCGACAAAGATATTGTTGGAAGGGCCGTCAAGCCCTTCTGAAGGTAAAGGAGGGCGTCCGCATTTTGCGCTGGACGCAGAGGCCCGCATAGCTGCACTGCGGCGGACAGGGACGCTGTCCTGGCTGAGCTGGGGCGTATTGCCCGGAGGGATTTCAGTGACGGCGTCACCCGCAACATAGTTACCAGTCTCTATATTGCGAGACGTATCTTTGTTTAAAGAATGATTCGCAGGATTACCATACATGATCTAATGGATATGCATGACCGACCACCCATGGCGGACGTGCGTACGCCGGCGGAGTTTGCGCAAGGACATATGCCGGGTGCTTTTTGTCTGCCATTGTTTAGTAATGAGGAGAGGGTGAAGGTGGGGACCACCTATAAACAGGAGAGCCGGGAGGCCGCAATCCTCCTGGGTTTTGATCTGGCCGGGCCAAAATGGTCCGGGTTTATCCGGATGGCATTGGAGAAAGCGCCGGACAAGAAGATCGCGGTACATTGCTGGCGGGGAGGTATGAGAAGTGGGGCTATGGCCTGGGCGCTTGACCTGTATGGGTTCCAGGTACACCTGGTGGAAGGAGGTTATAAGCGTTACCGGCGCTGGGTGTTAGATCAGTTTGAAAAGACGTGGCCATTGTCCGTGGTGGGAGGTATGACGGGTTCGGGAAAGACAAAGATCCTGCACGAGCTGCGGCGCCGGGGTGAACAGGTCATTGATCTGGAGGATCTGGCGCAGCACCAGGGTTCGACCTATGGTACGTTGGGCCGTCTGGTGCAGCCTTCACAGGAACAGTTTGAGAATGACCTTGCGGGTCAGCTGTATAGACTCGATAGGACCCGGAGAATATGGGTGGAAGATGAAAGCCTGACCATTGGAAAGAGAATAATACCGCGTACGTTCTGGAATAAGATGCAGGAGGCGCTGTTGTTTGATGTACAGGCCCCGTTAGAAGTGCGGGTAAAGACCCTTGTGCAGGAATATGGTACGCTGGACCGGGATTTTTTGGAGGAAAGTACGGAGCGTATACGCAAGAGACTGGGACCCGAACAGACAAAACGGGCTGTAGGGGCCATCCGGGAAGGAAGGATGGAGGATTTTATCCGTGAAGTGCTGGTGTACTATGATAAGACCTATCGCACAGGATTGAGGGGCCGGGATGCGGGACGGATCGTTCAGGTGCCGGTGCAGGATGGACGGGTGGAGGAGAATGCAATGCTGGTGTTGTCTGCGGCAAAGACATCTACCCTCCTGACAGAAATATGATTATGGATACGACAGATATAAAGTTGACACAATTTTCACATGGGGCGGGTTGTGGTTGTAAGATCAGCCCTGCCATCCTGGATAAGATATTACACAGCGCGTTGCCGGGCCGGCCTGATCCCAGATTGCTGGTGGGAAATGACAAGCGCGATGATGCCGCCGTCCTGGACCTGGGAAACGGGACAGCGCTCATCTCGACCACGGATTTTTTTATGCCGATCGTGGATGATGCATATGACTTTGGCCGGATCGCCTCCGCAAATGCTATCAGCGATGTATATGCGATGGGCGGGCGTCCGGTGCTGGCGATTGCGATACTTGGATGGCCTGTGGACAAACTGGCGCCGGAGGTGGCGCAGCGGGTGCTGGAAGGCTCCAGGTCGATATGTGCGGAGGCGGGTATCACATTGGCCGGAGGACACAGCATCGATTGCCCCGAGCCTGTGTTTGGATTGGCCGTCAATGGGCTGGTGGGGCTGGGACAGTTGAAACAGAATTCGACGGCAACAGCGGGATGCCGTCTTTACCTGACAAAATCTCTGGGCGTGGGTATCCTGTCGACGGCACAGAAAAGGGGGCTGCTACGGCCGGAAGATGCCGCGATAGCTTTGGAAAGCATGGTACGACTGAACAAACCCGGAGAAACATTTGGAGGACTGGAAAGCGTAAGGGCGATGACGGATGTGACAGGTTTTGGATTACTGGGTCATCTGTCGGAAATGTGTGAAGGCAGCGGCGTATCAGCCGTGCTGGAATTTGATAAAGTGCCCGTCATAGGGTCGGTGGCCGATTATCTTGAACAGGGCTGTATCCCCGGCGGAACAGTGAGGAACTGGAAGAGCTATGGACATAAAATAGGCGCTCTTACGGACACACAACGGAATGTCCTTGCCGACCCGCAGACCAGCGGGGGACTGCTGGTGGCCGTTACGGAGGAGGGGGCGCCGGCATTTGAAGAATTGTTACGACAACAAGGATTGCCGACAGCTTGCTGCCGGTCAATCGGTTGGTTAGAGCCCCGGCAGGAAGCACCGTTGATCGTTGTAACATGACAGATGAAGATCAGGACAGTTCAGCACAGTACGGGTCGCTCACAGGATAGTTGCATCCGGGAATAGTAATATTTTTAATAATATTGCAACGGTTAACCAACTAACGAATGCTTGTTCATATCAATAGCTCTGATGAGAAAAAACTATTGCAAAGGCTGATTTCCGGAGAAGAAACAGCTTTTGCCGATGTTTATACATGTTATGCTCCGTTGTTGATCAGTTATGCAGCAGCCCGGCTCAGTTCTCTTGAAGAAGCGCGGGATATTATCCAGGATCTTTTTGTATACCTGTGGGATGAAAGAAAATACCTCAACATCAATACTTCCCTTCGTTCCTATCTTTTTGCAGCCGCCCGCTATCGGATCATCGACCACATCCGTCAGCAGCTTACCCGGCGCGAATATGCGGCCTGGGCAAAAAAGCTCATCGAGCGGGTAACCGCCGATATGGAAGAAGAAATAGCTGTAAAATATCTGCATCATACGCTGGAACACGCAATAGAGGATCTTCCTTCCCGTACGCAGGAAATTTACCGGCTAAGCCGCTACCGTCACCTGGCAGTTAAAGAGATCGCCCGTGAGCTGGGGCTTTCCGAACAAACTGTCAAAAACCAGCTTACCACGGCGCTGAACTATCTTCGTCTTTCCTGGGATAAGCTGACCTTACTGTTGCTGACCTGGCTATTCTTATGATCATATATCGCCCCAGGGGGCTGCCGGCAAAAAAAAATTGAAAAACAATAGTACCGGGAGGGCTGTTCATCCGACTTCTTTATATGAACATCCCCGAAATCCAAGCGATTCTGGACCGTTACCTGGCAGGGAGTGCCTCGCCCAGGGAACAGGAACTGATCGAGCAATGGCTGGAAGAAGTCAAATATCCCCACAACGATTGGGAAACGATGTCCCCTAAAGACAAAGCGACTTGGCTGGCATCCCTTTACCAGGATACGCTGGAAAATATCCGCAACAGGCCAGCCCAGATCCAGGATCGCCCGACGAGCGGGCATACCCTTCCCGTCCGCCGGCATTCATGGCGCTTTCTCCTGCAAACTGCCGCTGTGGTAATACTCCTGGCGGGAACAGGCATATATCTCCTGCTTCAACGGAAAGAACAGCATCCGTCATCCATCGCCGGTGGAACACAACGCCCCCGGGCACAGCATGATATAGCACCGGGAAGCAGCAAAGCGGTCCTTACGCTGGCAGATGGCCGGACGATCGCGCTCAACGGCGCACAAAACGGTGTGCTTACACAACAAGGCAATACAGCCATCAGCAAAGACGGAGAACAGCTGATCTATAAAGGCGCTGCAGGCATCAACCCGAAGGTCGTGTACAATACCCTGGCTACCCCTCGTGGAGGACAGTACCGACTAGTGTTGCCCGATGGAAGCCGGGTATGGCTGAATGCTGCCTCTTCCATCCGTTATCCGACTGCATTCACCGGCGAACAAAGAATGGTGGAAATAACAGGTGAAGTATATCTTGAAATAGCCAGCCTGCCCAGTCCGGACAGGAAAAGACCGAAATGGCCTTTCAGGGTAATGATCAATACTACCCGGCAAAACAGTCATCGCGGGGTTATAGATGTATTGGGCACGCATTTCAATATCAATGCCTATGACGATGAGCCGGACATCAATACCACGCTGTTGGAAGGAAGCATCAAAATAACCGCCACTTCCCTTTCGCCGGGCGCTCCGGCCTTTGCACGGCAACTGGCGCCCGGGCAGGAGGCCCGGCTGGATAAAACGGGAGGCATCAAAGTGCAGGCTGCTCATACCGAAGAAGCGGTGGCTTGGAAAGAAGGCCTCTTCCTGCTGAACAAAACAGACATAGGGGCAGTGCTTCGTCAACTGGCGCGCTGGTATGACGTGGAGATCGTATACAATACGGCAATTCCCAAAGGACGTATCACCGGCGATATTCCAAGGAATATGCCTTTGTCTGATGCGCTGAAAGTGATGCAGCTGAGCGGAGTACACCTGATCCTGGAAGGAAATAAGATCATCGTTGATCATTGATATAAAAAAGCCGGGGCCTGCGGGGGCAGGACTCCGGCCGATTCAGGTTAAACAAAAAAAACAAGCGACGAGAATGTTTATTCATTAACCCAAACTGCAACAAATTTATGCAATTGATTGCTTTTGCCAAAGCATCGTCCCTCCGTATGCCCGGACGAAGGCTGGCCCATTCCAAAACATGGCTGGTTATGAGACTAACCTTTATTTTTTTGATTGCCGCCTGTCTCCAGGCGAATGCAAAAGGATACGCGCAGCGCGTTACGCTGAATGAAAGAAATACCCCGCTGGGAGCAGTTCTGCAGAAGATCAAAAAACAGTCCAACCTGCATATCGTATACCGGGAAGAATGGATAGAAAATGCGCCAGGCGTTTCCGTCCACCTGACCAATGTACCCTTACAGGAAGCGCTTGACAGCTGTTTTAAGGAGCAGCCTGTCACCTATGAGCTGGTAGACAGGACCCTCGTATTGAAGAAAAGAGAGCGCGCAACTGATCATGTGATGGATGCTTCCCCACCTATCACCATCACGGGTAAAGTAATAGGAAGCGATGGGCTTCCCCTAGCGGATGTAAGCATCATGATCAAAGGAACATCCACGGGTGTGACCACGGGGCCGGATGGCAGTTTCAGGATCTCCGTGCCGGACGAAAAAGCGGTGCTCCTCTTTTCCTATGTCGGTTTCGAAAGCCAGGAAGTCCCTGTCCGCGGCAAAAGGAACATGGAAGTGAAATTATCTCCTGCCGGCAGGATCGCAGAGGATGTGGTGGTGGTGGCTTATGGCACTCAAAAGAAAGTCACCGTCACCGGTGCGGTGTCTTCGGTGACCTCGGACCAGTTGATGCAAAGTTCATCGGCGAGCCTGGACAATGCCCTGGCCGGCAGGCTATCAGGTCTGACATCTATCCAATCAGGTGGCGGCCAGCCGGGCCGTGATGACGCCACCATGTACCTGCGCGGCGCCGCCACTACCAACGGCACCAACCCGCTGATCCTCATCGACGGGGTCCCGCGCGATAATATCCGGACGCTTGATGCGGGTGAGGTGGCATCGGTCACCGTCCTGAAGGACGCATCTTCTACGGCGGTGTTCGGCGTACGCGGCGCCAACGGGGTCATCCTGATCACGACCAGGCGCGGCGCCGAAGGTAAAACCAGGCTCAATGCCAATGTGATACAAAGTTTTTCCTCTTTTACCCGTGAACCCGAACGCCTGCATTCGGTGGACTATATGAAATTGAGGAATGAGGCCTCCGCCAACGACGGTATCAATCCTCTTCCCTTCAGCCAGGCGGATATGGATAAGTATGCCAATCCGCTGTTGGGCCTCGACCCCAATGATCCGGACCACGCAGCAAAAGCAAGGCTCAGGAGGTATATGTACCCCGATCACGATTACTACCGGGAATACATCGCCCAATATACTCCTCAAACACGCGTAAGCCTGAGCGCGAGCGGAGGTTCGAATAAGATCACTTATTTTGTCAACGGAGTATACCTGCACCAGGGGGGCAATTTAAAAACAGAGCCCCAATCCGTGCTGGGATACGATCCTTCGTCCTGGATGGACCGCTATAATTTCAGGTCCAACCTGGATTTTAAAATATCATCTTCGCTCAAATCTTTCCTCAATATCGGCAGCTATATTGAAAAGGTCAATATGCCGGCTGCCTGGCTGTATGGAGGCGATACCCATTGGATGATGCGCGATCTGATCTATCAGGCGCAGACGATCCTTCCCATTACCCCCGGTCCCACTACCCTCGAAGGGTTCGGGGTTGCGCCCGGACAGATCGTAGACCCGGGCTATATGGACCGGTCGGCATTCGAGATCATCAACCGTATGGGCTACCGGAACGAGGTTCGCTCCAACCTGAACTCTTCTTTAGGCCTGGAATGGGACCTCAGCCGGACAGTCACCAAAGGGCTTAGCCTGAAAGGAATGATCTCCTACGACTCCAGGGCTACTACCGCCATGCAGGGCAATAAATCTGAAAGGCTTTATCTTGCCGCCGTCAATTCCAGCACCGACCAGCTGAGCTACGCCGTCAAACGCTCCAACGAAAGCCTGCTCAACCTGATCAAAGGAACCGACTCCCGCTATAACATCAATATACAGGGATCTATCAATTATAACCGCGTATTCGGCAAACATGCAGTGAGCAGCATGGCATTGGCTCAACGCGACAACTGGGAATCCACTGTAGGAGAGATCCCCTTCAACGTGGTGGGGCTCGCCGGCAGGTTCACCTATGCTTATGACAACCGCTATCTGGCCGAAGTGAATCTGGGCTACAACGGCTCTGAACAATTTGCCCCCACGAACCGTTTCGGCTTCTTCCCCGCGGTTTCAGCCGGCTGGGTGGTCAGTAACGAAAAATTCTTCCGGCAGGCGAGCAATACAGTAACCAATCTCAAATTGAGGGCTTCTTATGGAAAAGTCGGGAACGACCAGATCGGGGGCGCCCGCTTCCTCTACCTGGACAACATCACGATGGGGGGAGGTCCGTTGAGCAGCCTGGGCTTAGGACAGGCTATCAACCAGGGTCTGCTGGGCAATCCTAATTTAAGCTGGGAGGTAGCGGAAAAACAAAACACCGGCATCGACCTCGGTTTCTTCAATGAACTGACCTTTTCCTTCGATTACTTTACGGAGCACCGCAGCAAGATCCTGATCTCCAGGGGGACTGTTCCTGAATTCCAGGGAGTGCCGCTGAGCAATATTCCCAAGGTAAACATGGGCAAGGTGGACAACAAGGGCTATGAAATAGAGCTCACTTATAATAAAGCGTTTTCCAGGGATTTTTCATTGATGGTAAAAGGCAACTATAGTTATAACCACAATATTGTAATATCCATCGATGAGCCCATGCGTGATGCGGCCTATGCTTACCGTTACAGGAACACCGGCTACTCGCTGGGACAGAACTGGGGATACAAGATTGACTACAGCAATGGCAACGGCTACTTTAATTCGCAGGCAGAGTTGGACGACTACCTGTCCAAGACCCAATACGGCTTTGGCACTCCGCGGGTAGGAGATTTCAAGTACCTCAATATCAACCATGATAATATCATCGATGACAAGGATATAGCCCCGATCAAGTATACTACCATCCCGGGCATCAACTTCGGGTTCATGTTCTCCCTGCACTACAAGAAGTTCGAACTGACCCCATTCTTCCAGGGTGTGGCCAGGTATTCCGGCAATTATTCCTGGCAGGGCGTGTATGAGAACGTCATTAAAGGCACTTATTTCGGTTACCACCGGACGGCATGGACGGCAGAACGCTATGCAAAAGGTGAAAAGATCACCTATCCGGCCCTCAGTACGCATACCACTACCAACCATACAGCAAATGATTTTTTTATCATGGACCGTTCATTCATACGCCTGAAGAATATCGAACTGGCTTATACCTTGCCGGCCGGCTCACTGAAGAAATTGGGAGTGCAGTCCCTGAGAGTATATGCCAGTGCGCAAAACCTCATCACCTGGGATAAACTGCGGATGAAACATCTTGATCCGGAGAACGACGATTCCCTTGGTTATCCTGTAACCAAGACGACCAATTTTGGTGTAAATGTCACTTTCTAACTTTTAGCTCAAGCAATTATGAAAACGAGAAGCATGCGTTTTAAAATGAAAGACAGCCTGTTGATGCTGATCATAGCCGTGCTGGTGTTCGGTTCCTGTAAAAAAGCGCTGGATACCGCGCCGGATGGCAAGCTTACGATGGACCAGATTTTTTCCGACAACGACAAAACAGCGGCGTTCCTGAACAGCTGTTATAATAATATCCCCAATAAAGGAGTAAGGTATTTTTTCTGGTGCCGGGGCCCTGTGGAATGGAGTGACGAGGCCTGGGACACGGATGCAGAAGCGGAGTCCTGGATCATGTCGGGCCGTATGTACAATGGGGACGCCTCAGCCGGCAATCATCCCATTACCAATATCAGCGCGGACGAAGGTAATGGCGATTACTGGGCAAGGTATTGGAATGCCATTTATAACTGCAGCTTTTTCCTCAGCCGCATCGATAAGGCGGCAGTAAGCTCGGAATCGACCCGAAAACGCTGGACTGCCGAAGCCCATGTCCTGAGAGCCTATTACTATTCCGAGCTGTTGAAATGGTTTGGCCCGGTCTTACCCATTGAACGTAATCCCTTCAAATTTACAGATGATTTTTCAAAGGTGAAGAGGGGCAGTTATTATGAAACGGTGAAATTCATCATAGAAGATTGCGATGCGGCCCTGGCTACGGCGGAGCTGCCCTGGAGGATCACCACCAATGCGGAGGCAGGGCGTGTGCATAAAGCCCTGGCCGAAGCGATCAAATCGAAAATGATCCTCTTCGCCGCGAGTCCTCTCAACAATGGGGGGCAGGATTACTGGCAGGAAGCTTACCAGATCAACAAGACCTCTTTACAAGACCTCCGGGGCCAGGGGTATGCATTGTACAATAAGGTCAACTTCCCCCAGACTTATCTTTCAGATATAGCGTATCTGGGGCCCGACAAGAACGTCAATACCGCGCTGTACAATGAGTATTTCACCCAGTCGATGGCCTACACGGATCAGCCTGTAGATAAGGAGACGATCTTTCAAAGCCGTGACCCGCAGGGCAATATCTGGGACATCGATGGCATCGGTGCACAGGATGGTTACAAATCGGGCACCTGTCCTTCACAGGAACTGGTGGATGCATATGAGACCAGGGACGGCCAGCCCATTCTCGACCTGGACAACCCTTATCTGGACGAGCAGCATCTGCAGCCCAACTACAATTCCAATAATACCTTGTATAATCCGAACAGTCCTTATGACAACAGGGACCCGCGTTTCTATGCATCGATCTATTATAACGGTTCCAAAAGACAATGCCTGTGGAATTTTTCGGAATCGTCGCAGTCTCCGGAAAACTACCCTGCCGGCATCGGCAACCGCACCCGGATCATTGCCACTTACATAGGCGAACCTCAGACGGGTGTGGATGCTACTGTAAGAAGGGCCACCCGTACAGGCTATTTCGAGCGCAAATTCCTGCATCCCAATTCGGGGAATGACAATCCTGTGTCCGGGGCATATGCGAAATTATTTCGCCTTGGCGAAGTGATCCTCAACTTTGCGGAAGCTGCTGCCCAAGCCGGTCAGACGTCCGATGCTTACGATGCAGTCAACGAGATCAGGAAGAGGGCGGGTATGCCCGACCTGCCGGCCGGCTTGTCAAAAGATCAGCTTATTACCCGCATCCATCATGAACGCCAGGTGGAACTGGCCATGGAAGAGAACCGTTATTTCGATGTGCGCCGCTGGGCCGCTCCCGGAGGCGATCTTTCAAAAACCGATAAGTGGATCACTGCCGCGGCCATCACGCGCAATGCAGACGGCACTTATACCTATGGCCGCCGTACTGTACGGGCGCAGTCGCGCGCGTGCTATACCAATAAATTCCTCTGGGTGCCCATCCCGCTGAACGAGGCAAACCGCATGTTGGCCATTACAGGAGAAAACTGGCAAAATACGGGATGGTAAATGTAAACAGGTTTTAATTGACTTACAATGACAAATCAAATGGAACATCAATCAACATTCAAAATAACCCGGCTGCTTGCATGGATGCTGTTTTGCTTCTGTGGAGCAACGTTGCAGGCGCAGCAGCTTTCAGTCATCATAAAGGGGAAAGTTACGGACGAATCCGGCCGTCCGCTGGCAGGCGTGGTCATCAATTCCTCGGGAGGGAAGAACGGGACCCGCACCAGTATCTGGGGGGACTATATCCTGACCGTCGACGACAACAGCGATGCTATTATTGTCAGCGGGAAAGGGTATGATACACAAACCATCAGGCTGGCGGACAATGGGACCATCGATGTCAGGATGCTGCCGGACGTGCATAAAAAAGATGAAGTGGTGCAACTAGGCTATACGTCCCAATTGCGCAGAGAGGTTTCGGGGGCTGTGTCCACGGTCAGTGGCGAGGAGCTGGAACGAGCGCCTGTCGCCAACTTCACGCAAACCCTGGCAGGCCGTCTGGCGGGACTGACCACTATGGAAACTTATTCGGAGCTTTCGAGGGCAAATACCAATTTATATGTCAGGGGACTTTCTTCCATCAGGCTCAATAGTCCATTGGTCGTCATCGACGGCATACCAGTGGCCTACAACGCCAGCCAGACCCTGGAATATATCTCTGCCAACGAGATCGAATCCGTCAGTATTCTGAAAGACGCCTCCACGCAAGCTATTTATGGCATCCAGGGCGCGAACGGGGTCATAGTGATCAAAACGAAAAGAGGGATAAAAGGGCCACTGCAAGTAAAGGTTTCATTTGACCAGTCCGTACAGCAGGCCACCACCAAGCCATCCTTTTTCAGTTCGGCGGAATATGCAGCGCTGAGGAACCAGGCATCGGCCAACGATGGAATTTCTCCCCTTCCTTTTACACAAGAACAAATCGCGAACTTCGAATCGGGCGCCAACCGGACATTGTACCCGAACAACAACTGGTATAACATGTTCATGAAAGACCTGGCCAGTATGCAGCGTGTCAGCGTGAACCTTACCGGCGGCAATGATAAGGTCCAGTTCTTCTCTAACATCAACGTGATGCACCAGGGCGGCTATTTCAAGACAGATCAGCCCAAATACAATCCCAATGCCAACAATGTTTGGGTCAACTTCCGGTCCAACGTGGATATGAACATCAATAAATACCTGAAAACTTTCGTACGGCTCGCCGGCAATATCAAAAGGGAAAGAACGCCTGGCGCGGGCAATGCGGCGGTTTATAGCAGCATTTTCAATACTCCTTCCACCGTGTATGGCCCTGTGACGCCTGCGACGCTGGACAGTTCGGGTAAGGTCATCGACCCGGTGGGCAAGGTGATCGCCACCCGGAATAACACCAACCCCACTTATGGCCTGCTGAACCGCAGCGGTTATTACAGGCACACTGTCACTAATATCAATTCCCAGTTTGGGCTGGACCTGGATATGAGCTTTCTGACCAAGGGGCTTGACCTGACAGGTCTATTCGCCTATCAGACCAATTCCGTCGGCAGCCTGGGCACCACACAGGATTTTGAAAGATGGATAAATGCAGACAGCCCTAACGCTCTGATCTTTCAAAGATCCGGGGACCATAATAATACCCCGCTTGCCTACAGTAAAACCAGCGGCTATTACTATCATCTCACTTATAAGGCGGCGGTCAACTACAATCGCTCTTTCGGCAAACACAACGTAAGCGGCATGGGTTATATGTTCTACCAAAGCCTGACGAAGTCGGATGTATCTTCTCCCTGGTTGTTGCCTTATAACCGCGTCAATTCTGGGGTCGAAGCCGCTTACGGATACGACGACAGGTATTATGCAAAACTGGACCTGGGCTATTCCGGTTCCGATCAATATGCCCGCAATCACCGTTATGCCAGTACGCCCGCTGTTGCCGTAGCCTGGGTGCTCTCCAACGAGTCTTTTTTGAAAGCCCAGCGGCAATGGCTCAGTTATTTGAAGATAAGGGCTTCATACGGGAAAGCAGGCAACGATCAGAGCGGTTTGAACCGTTATGCCTATCTCAACGATATACGGCTGAATGGAGGCGGCCCCATCGGGTACCTGCAATACAATATCGACGAAAGAACCAGGGCCAATCCGAATATCAGTGCGGAAATATCTGCCAAAAAGAACCTGGGCATCGATATCGGTCTTTTCAATGCGCTCACGATCACCGCAGATTTGTTTCACGAGCGGATGGATAATATGGTGGTGGATGCTACAGGCACTGTTCCCAGCTACCAGGGCGTCCCGCTGAATTACTATCCCAAATTCAACACAGGCATTTTTGAGAATAAAGGGTATGAGATAACGGTCAACTACAGCAGGCAGGTCAGCCGCAACCTTGGCTTTAACCTGGGCGCCATGTTCAGTTATGCCAGGAATATAGTCATCGATATCAATGAAGCCACACTCACCGGAGACTATGCTTACAGGAAAAGGCAGGAAGGCTATTCCGTAGGCCAGCAATGGGGTTTCCTGGTAGATCGCAGCAACGGCAATGGATTCTTCAATACACAGGCAGAACTGGGTAACAATACAGTGGATTATTCAAGGGTCGGCGAGCCCCGGCTGGGAGACCTGAAATACCGCGACCTGAACCATAATGGTGTAATAGATGACGGCGATGCGGCCCCTATCGGCACCGGCTCATTACCCCGCGTGGTATATGCGGTATCCGGCGGGTTGAACTACAAGTCGTTGGCATTGAACTTCCTCTTCCAGGGCATCGGCAACTACACGACTATAGAGAGTGGGATCGGCGTCTATGAAACATCCTATGACGGGGTGTTCGGCTCCCTGCACAGGAATGCCTGGACGCAGGAGCGATACGAGAAAGGGCAAAAGATCACTGCGCCGGCGCTTTCCTTATCTCAAAGCAGCAGTCATCAGCTCAGTGATTATTATGCTTACAACCGGGCATACCTGCGACTGAAGAATGTTGAACTGGCTTACACGCTCCCGGCCGCTGCGGCCAAAGCGATCGCCGCGGAAAAGATCAGGGTATTGCTGAGCGGACAGAATCTGATCACCTGGGATAAGATGAGATCGAAGGATTATGGTCCGGAAGGCAGCGGTTATGCAGGGTTCCCGGTGTACAGGGTATATAATGTGGGGGTTAATATAACTTTTTGACAAAGCGACTTATGGTTATCAAAAAATATTTACAGATGAAACTGAGAACAATACAATTGATGCATTGCCTGGCTGCCTTACTGCTGATGGTCGCCTGCAATAAGAAGCTCGATCTGCCCCCCGATGGGCGGCTTACTTCCGTTGATCAGGCATTTACCGACTACAACAGGGTCAGGGGCTATCTCAACGCTTGCTATGGTTTTTGTCCGGGTCCTTATATGGACCGGGCTTCCTATTCGGACGAGGCGCAGGATGCGGATGATATTACTCCCGGATCGAAGTATGCGAGGTGGTATGCCGGCAGCGTTACTGCTGCAACCTTTTCAGCATACTCTGAAGACGGTAGTCCCTGGGCGCAGCTTTTCCAGGGTATCGACAAATGCAACACTTTTCTCCAGCACATCAGGACGGCGTCGGTGATTGTTACAGATGAAGAAAAAGCCGGCTGGACAGCACAGGCCCGTACGCTGCGGGCCCTGTACTATCTGCAGTTGATCAAGCGATATGGCGGGGCGCCTGTTTTCGACAAGCCCCTGGGCATCGACCACGACTTTTCAAAAGACCATCGCGCCAAATTTGGAGAAGTGGTAAAGTTCATCCTGGGCGATTGCGATTCAGCTTTGGCGGCGCCGAATTCACAGTTGGGTTTTTCCTGGAATATTTATGACAACCAGTTCGGCATCATGACCAGGGCAGTAGCGTATGCCATCAAATCGGAAGCTGTGACCTATGCGGCCAGTCCGCTGTGGTCGGACGGTTCCTATACCTGGGCGGATGCTACCCGCGTCAACGGGGAGGCCTTATTTCAATGCCTGGCCAACGACTATAAGCTTTTCGATGCAGTGCCGTCCCCCTCCACGGCCCAGAATGCCTATGCGCTCTACTTCATTACCAGTTCCAACGATCAGCGCACGGTGGATAAGGAAACCATTTACCAGTCCGGTGGGCAAATGCAGGTGTGGAAATATGCAGGGATGCCTTCCACTCCGTATATGATAAAGGCCGGTCCTTGTCCCACTCAGGATCTTGTAGACAGCTATGAAATGGCGAATGGTGAAGCGCCGATTACGGGTTATAGCGATGCCGGCCGGCTGACGCCGATGGTAAATTCTGCTTCGGGCTATGATCCGGCCAACCCCTATGCTGGCCGTGATCCCAGGTTTTATGCCTCTATTTATTACAATGGAGCCGTACGATATCTGAACAACCCTGCCGGTCAAACAGTGCAGTCGTTTGCCGGCGGTGCAGACGGCATTTCGGACAATGACCGTACACATACCCGGACCGGTTATTATCAGCGCAAATTCAACAATTCCCAGTCGGGTCAAGGCAATGATGCGGACGGCGCGATCCGTTTGTTCCGCCTGGCGGAGCTGTACCTCAACTTCGCGGAAGCGGCGTACCAGTCTGCAGGTCCCGATGCGCCTGTCACCATCAACGGCACTTCCATGACGGCAAGGGAGGCCGTGAGCGCAGTAAGGGCCAGGGCTGGCATGCCAGGCTTTCCGCTGGGCATGAGCAATCAGGATTTCGAACAGAAATACCGCAACGAGCGCCGTATAGAGTTGGCATTCGAAGAGCATCGGTACTTCGATGTCCGCCGCTGGAAGATACTCGGTCAAACAGACAAATTCGTCACGGGCATGCGGATCACCCAAAATGGCGCCAACCTGACGTATACCAGGTTCAAATTTGCGGACAGGGGTTGTTCCGCGGATAAATACCTGATGTACCCTATCGACCAGGACGAAGTAAATAAGATCATCGGGTTGTCCGGGGTAAACTGGCAAAACCAGGGATGGTAGGATCACCTTTAAATAATCGGAAATATGAAAGAATTGTTGATCCTGCTGCTGGGATTATCCACTCAATTGCCGTGCATGGTTCAGGCGCAGGAAAAGTACTACCGCGATTTGTACCCGGATACCTGGGTAGCTACCGATGCGCTTGGCCGGTCGATGCCGGACGTACAGGCAGCGGGACCTGCTAAAAAAGACAAGCGACGGGTGGTAGGTATTTTTTATATCACCTGGCACAGCGATAACCTGGCCGATTTGAAAAGTCCATATTCCGGGGATGTGACCAAGGTATTGGCCGCAGATACGGCTGCCAGGCTCGATGCCCGTCATCCGGGGTGGAAAGAGGGCTCCTATCATTGGGGAGAGCCGGAAATGGGCTATTTTCTGAGCAAGGATGAGTATGTCATCCGGAAAGACATGTCGATGCTGGCAGATGCGGGCGTGGATGTGCTGATCATGGATGTAACGAATGCCGTTCGTTACTGGAGTGAGTGGGACACGGTATTTACCGTCATGGAGAAAATGAGATCCGAAGGCAACAAGGTTCCCCGGTTCTGCTTTTGGGCCTTCAATGGGCCGGTGATCACCGTGGTGCAGGACCTGTACGATAAAATTTATAGAGAGAAAAAATACAGGGATCTCTGGTTCTATTGGGACAATAAACCCCTGTTGCTGTACAACAGTAATCCCGCGGTGGACGCCAACGGGAGTATAGATGTCAAGGGGAATGACTATACCAGGGAAGTGAAGGATTTCTTCACTCTCCGTACCATGTGGTGGGGCTATTACGAGTGGGCCGGCAAGCGTTTTGTAGGAACGGAGGACAACTGGAGCTTCGGTTACGATCTGGGTGATGCTAAGGTGAGGGCCATGGGTCCAGACAGCTTGGTTTCCCGGCATTTGGGGAAAAAGGAAGAAGCCGCCGTCACCCCTGCGCAACACCCTGCAAGCCTCGTGGGGAAATCCTGGTCAAGGGAGAAAGGAGAGCCGCAACTGGATCAATACGACCTGGCAGGACCGGCCTATGTGCCCTGGCTGAAAAAAACAGTGAGTCACCCGGAGGGCTATGGCATCTACTTCCAGGAAAGATGGGAAGAAGCCCTCAAGGTAGATCCCGAATTCCTCTACATCAACGACTGGAACGAATGGACAGCCGGCAAATATCAGCCAGGCGAGGGTAAGACAACACCTTTCATGCGCCGCAACAGTTCTTACTTCTTTGTAGATCAATACAACGCGGAATTCAACCGTACCATTCAGCCCATGAAGGGAGGTTATACCGACAACTATTACATGCAAATGGCACAGAACATCCGCCGGTATTCGGGGGTTCGTCGCATACCCGAGCTGAAAGGGTTGTCACGGATGAATATAGACGGAAATTTCGCCGACTGGAAAAAAATCTCCGTGGAATACCGCGATACCAGGGGCGATGTATACCACCGCAGCCATAAAGGATATGGCGGCAGTTTTTATACCGACAGCTCCGGGCGCAATGATATCGTCACCTGTAAAGTAGCCGTGGACAATAGTAATATCTACTTCTATGCGGAAACAGCGGACGCCCTTACACCTTCTTCCGGCAGCAATTGGATGCTGCTCCTGATAGATGCCGATCGGGATCCTTCCACCGGATGGTACGGCTATGATTTCCTTATCAACAGGAACATTGTGGATGAGCAAACCACTACGCTCATGCGGTATGATGCCGGCGCCGGCGACTGGAAAGAGCTGGGCAGATTGAACTATCGGTATAAAAACAATGCATTGGAGCTGGCGGTACCTCGTGCCTTCCTTGGTCTCACGGGCGATGCTTTTGTGCTGGACTACCACTGGAACGACAATGTCCGCGACCTGAAAGACCCGGTTTCACTCTGCACCAGTGGCGACAGCGCACCCAACAGACGTTTCAATTACCGTTGTATCTGGAAAAAACAGTAATCTATATCGTATGTCCATCATCAACTATCGAACCATCTGCATCCCCCTCCTGTTTGCGCCTTTGTTCCTGTGTGCCCAAACCCCGGCGGGCTACCAGTCTAATCTGATCGCCACGGATGCGCTGGGCAGGAAGCTGCCCGGTTATGAAGAAGTAGGGCCACCCCGGAAAAATAAATTCGTAGGCTTGTTCTACTGGACCTGGCATACCCGGCCGGGAAAGGAAAACCCGCCATTCAACGTGACAGAATATCTTGCACGCGACCCGAAGGCCATCGACGACTACAATAATCCCATCTGGCCCAAGCGCAATAGTCCCTGGTTTTGGGGCGAGCCTTTATTAGGCTACTACCTCGACACCGATGAATGGGTGCTGCGCAAGCATGCGGAGATGCTGGCAGATGCCGGTGTAGATGTGATCATTTTCGACTGCACCAATGGCAACATCACCTGGAAAGAGTCTTACAGGAAGCTCTGCGAAGTATTTACCAGGGCCCGTAAAGACGGCGTGAAAACCCCGCAAATAGCATTCATGCTGCCCTTCTGGCTCAACGATGGCGGAAAAGAGATCCTGAAGGAGATCTATACAGACCTCTATAAGCCGGGTAAATACAAAGACCTCTGGTTCATCTGGAAAGGCAAACCCCTTGTAATGGGTATGCCCGAATTTGCGGATGATATCGCGGGCAGACAGAATGACCCCGCACTTAAGGCGGAAATGAAAAACTTCTTCACCTTCCGGCCTGGTCAGCCTGTGTACGACAAGGGCCCGGAAAAACCCGACCATTGGGGCTGGCTGGAGATCTACCCCCAGCATGGATTTGTAAAGAACAAGGATGGGGGCTTTGAACAGGTCACCGTAGGCGTGGCGCAGAACTGGAGTAAGGAGAGGGGACTCACCGCCATGAATGCCCCCGGCGCCTTCGGCAGAAGCTATACCTTCAAAAAAGGACAGATCACTGAACCCGGCGCCGTGAACAAAGGTTACAACTTCCAGGAACAATGGGACCGGGCATTGGAGCTTGACCCTGAATTTATCTTTATCACAGGCTGGAACGAATGGGTAGCGGGCCGTTACGATGTATGGCAGCAGCAAACCAATGCCTTCCCGGATGAATTCAACGAAGAAGGCAGCCGTGATGTGGAGCCCATGAAAGGGGGGCATGGCGACAATTACTATTACCAGATGGTGAGCAATATCAGGAAGTTCAAAGGAATGCCTGCACCCCAGCCGGTGTCTGCACCGCTGACCATACATATCGACGGGCAATTCACCGAATGGAACACAGTTACACCTGCATTCGCCTCCTACAAGGGAAATACCCTGCATCGCAACAGCCCCGGCTGGGGCAGCCTGTACTACACCAACAACACAGGCCGCAACGATATTGTGCTGGCCAAAGTCGCCAGGGATAAAGATAATCTCTACTTCTATGTAGAAACAGCAGATCCCCTCACCCCCAGCATCGGCCGGGGATGGATGCGACTGTTCATCGATGTGGACAATAACAAGAATACCGGCTGGGAAGGGTATGACTTCGTAGTCAACCGTATCAACCCCGGCAGGAAAGCGATACTGGAAAAAACAGATGGCTCCTGGTACTGGCGGAAGGCAGGTGAACTGGACTATGCCGCCGGTGGCAACAAACTGGAGATCAAAATACCCAAGGCCTTGCTGGGTATCAGCGGCGAAATTGATCTCGGCTTCAAATGGAGCGACAACATGCAGCAGGAAGGAGAGATCGCGGACTTTATCATCAATGGCGACGTGGCCCCCGCAGGCCGGTTTAACTTCCATTATACAACTAAATAAATATGAAATACCGTAATTTATTAGTCATTATCTGCCTCCTTATCGTGTGGGGAGGCTGTAAGAAAGCCTCTGTCCGGACTTCTCAACGGGGAACGACGCTGCCCCGCGCGATCACCTGGCAACCTACAGATATTCCTGTCACCAGCGTGGCCACCTCTTCACAGCTATGGTCAAATGCGGCACTGAAGGACAGCAGTGCGACTACAGTATGGAGCTCCAATACCCGGTCAGACGTGAACAGCACGGAATGGGTGGCTTACTGGTTCAACGGCTTCCACGATGTGAACTATATCAAAATGCTGCCGCGGTATGACCATACGGGGGCGCAGGGCTTTCCTGTTAAGTTCGATATCTACTGGTCAAACGGGAGCAGTTGGGTACTCTCCCGGAGTGATACCGCCTTTCCCAACCCGCAGACAGAATGGGTGATACTACCCCTGCCCACCACCGTAAACACCAATGGCATACAGATTGTCGCCACCAAACTGGGCAAAGACGATTACGGCAATATCGTTTTCCAGCTTGCTGAGGTAGGGGCCGGGTATGATGCCGGGCTCAATAACTTTACCTGGCAGGGCAATAACAACACAAACAGGGAAAATGAAATAAGGAGTGTCGGATCCGGCGCCTTCAACCCCAATAAGATCTCCAACTGGAACTACGATGCCAGGAACCCTATTATTACAGCAAATGCAGGAGGCAACAGCAACGTCTATGCCCCGTACATAGTGAGCAATGGCGGGGCCTGGAACATCTATTTCGGCGGATGGGATGGAACCACCGACGGTCATGACCGGATATCTATCACTGTAAGTAATGACAATTTCCTCAGCTTTAACCCACATGCTCTGATGATCGACCATGGGGTCATGACCCATGTCAATAACGAAACGGTGATGAAAAAGCCGGATGGCAGCTGGCTCATGTACTACACCACCCTGCCCGGTTCCCCGCAGTTGAACAAGCCGGCCTATGCTACCTCTACTAATGGTGTCAACTGGACGCCTAATACAGGCAGCGCCAGCTACCTGATCACCATGAATGGCTATCCCAACTGGAGCCTGGCAGATGTCAACGGTTCCAATGTCATCTACTACGAGAACGGGGTCTTCCACCTCTACTTCAACGACTTCAATTATACCAATACGGGCAACGCATTTGCAGTGCATCATGCCACCAGTACCGACATGATCAATTTTACCTACACCGGAGATGTGCTGCCGGAAGGGCTGGTGGCCCAGGATGTAAAAAAATTCACGTATAACAGTACAGGCTACTACATGATGGCGCTTCACCTGAACGGCAGTTTTTTAAAATACAGCCTGGGCGCTTCACCCACGAACTTTTCCGCTAGCCAGCAGCTGTTGACCAACCTAAGCAACGCGGATAAATACATCACCTCCGCCGGCTATGTAGCAAAAGACAACAGACTGTATGGCGTACTTTACGGCGCAGGGCCCGTGTCCTCGCTGGACCATAATGCCATCCACGCCAAATGGCTGCAGAAAAAAGTTATCTTTATCAGCGATGGAACAGGTGCGCGTTGGGGGGATGTAGAAAGGGCTTACGGTCCGGACAGGATCAGGCTCTATATGAATACCGATATAGAAACGGGGCATTTTTATATATACGATACCGATGGCACCACTTTATTGTATACCAGTCCTGCACTAACCATGCGATCCGGAGATATTTGGAACTATAACTTATGAAAAAAACTTTTTTTGCACAATGTTTACTGCTTTCCCTGCTGGGTGGGGCGGCCAGCGCCCAGCTACCACCTGTATTCGAGGCCGGCCGGGCTAAAACCTGTCTCTTATACACATCTAGATGTGTATAAGAGACAGATCCACGGCAACGGTGAGGCGATATCTTTCGCCGGTGAACATCACCTGGCGGACGGAAAACGCAAACTCTCTGATCATGAATGCAGAACGCCTCCTGCTGCCGGGCAACGGGCAGGCCGACCTGGCTAACAAAGATATGTGCATCCTGAAAAGCGAAGGAGGTATCTACCCGGCCTTGTTGCTCGACTTTGGCAGGGAGCTGCACGGAGGGCTTCAGATCATAACAGGAATGCATAAATCGGGTAAGCCGGTGCGCGTCCGGGTTCGTTTTGGCGAATCAGCCAGTGAAGCCATGAGTGAGATAGAGCCCAGGCAAAACGCCACCAACGATCATGCCATGCGTGATGAAACAGTGCAATTGCCCTGGCTGGGTAAGCAGGAGGTCGGCAATACCGGCTTCCGCTTTGTACGGATCGACCTGCTGGATGCCGACACCGAATTGCAACTGAAAGAAGTGCGCGCCATATTCACTTTCAGGGACTTGCCCTATCTCGGTTTCTTCAACTGCAGTGACCCGTTACTAAATAAGATCTGGCTCACCGGCGCCTATACGGTGCAGCTGAATATGCAGGACTATCTCTGGGACGGCATCAAACGCGACAGGCTGGTGTGGGTGGGCGATATGCACCCGGAAATCTCCACCATCAGCGCGGTGTTCGGCAACAACGACATAGTACCCAAGAGCCTTGACCTTTCCCGCGACATCACCCCCTTGCCCTCCTGGATGAATGGCATCAGCACCTACTCCATGTGGTGGATCATCATTCATAGGGATTGGTACTATCACAACGGCAACCTGTCCTATCTCAAACAGCAGCAAGACTATCTGACCAAACTACTGGCGTATATTATCAGCAAGATCGGCAACGACAACAAAGAGCAGTTGGATGGCACCCGTTTCCTGGACTGGCCTTCCAGTGAGAACAAAAAAGGCGTGGATGCAGGCTTACAGGCTATGATGATCTGGGCGCTGACGGACGGGTCGGAACTGTGCAAGATTCTGGGCGAAGCTGCGGTTGCCGCTCAATGTGAAGCGGCAGTTGCACGTCTGAGGAAATACGTACCCGATCACAACCATTCCAAGCAGGCCGCGGCACTGATGGCCCTATCCGGCCTCATGCCGGCGCAAAAGGCTAACAGTGAGATACTGGCTGTGGGCGGAGCCAAGGGCTTTTCTACTTTTTACGGGTATTACATGCTGCAGGCAAAGGCAAAAGCTGGTGACTACCAGGGGGCATTAGATGCCATACGTAGTTTCTGGGGAGCCATGTTGAACCTGGGCGCTACTACATTCTGGGAAGATTTCAACCTGGACTGGCTGCCCAATGCTTCCCGTATAGATGATCTGCCCAAACCCGGCCGGAAAGATATACACGGCGACTACGGTGCGTACTGCTATATCGGCTTCCGCCACAGCCTCTGCCATGGTTGGGCTTCCGGCCCTACTCCCTGGCTGACCCAGTATGTGCTGGGCATTACCGTGGTAGAGCCAGGTTGCAGGACCATAAAAATAGATCCACACCTCGGCGACCTGCAATTTGCGGAAGGCAGCTTCCCCACTCCCTACGGACTGGTGAAAGTAAGGCATGTGAAGCAACCCGGCGGTAAGATCGTTTCGACTTTCACTGCCCCTAAACAGGTGAAGGTGATCCGGAAATAATTACAGGCTGATGTCCGGTTTATCCGGAGATGCCTAAATTTGCTCCGATGGTTCGTAAGAAGATTGTAGGCTATGTCGCCTTTACTTTTTTGGCCTATTTCATCATAGGGCTTGCATTACCGATACTGCCCGTGTTTGTAACCCACGACCTCGGTTACAGCACAATGATCGCCGGCATCGTCATCAGCACACAGTATATCATGACATTCCTGTGCCGCGGGTATGCGGGAAGCATCGTGGATAAGAAGGGCCCCAAGCTGGCAATAATGCGCGGGATGATCGGATTCACCATCAGCGGGGCGATATTGGTGATGGTACATTTGCTTGGCGGGTATCCCGCCATCAGCCTGGCTATCCTTGCCTGCACCCGGCTAATCACTGGTTTTGGGGAAGGGCTCGTCGGCTCCAGCCCGATCAACTGGGCTATCCTGGCCACAGGCGAGGAAAATACAGCCAGGGCCATTTCTTTCAACGGCATCGCCAGCTATGGTGCGCTGGCTGCCGGTGCGCCTTGCGGTGTCATCATCCAGCGTCATTTTGGACTCGGCGCTGTAGGCATCCTCATCGTCGCCGTCGGTCTACTGGGCATCGCATATGCCAGGTACAAGCCGGCATTAAAAGCCGGCGCCGGCAAGCAAAGACAGCCCTTTGTAAAAGTGCTCAGACAGGTGGCGCCTTATGGTACTTGCATGGCGCTGGGCGGTCTGGGATTCGGCGGCATCTCCACTTTCATAACCTTATATTATGCGTCCCTGCATTGGCAGGGTGCTGTACTGTGCCTATGCCTGTTCAGCATGTTGTTCATCACTGGCCGTCTGACCTTTCCGAATGCGATCAATCGCTTTGGCGGACTGCGGACGTCCATCGTTTGCCTGTCCGTCGAAACCCTGGGTTTGTTTGTCTTATGGCAGGCGACTGTACCATTTGCCGCCGCAGCAGGAGCAGGTCTGGCCGGCCTCGGTTTCTCCCTGGTCTATCCTGCGCTGGGAGTCGAGGCGGTGAGATTGGTGCCGTCTTCCAATAAAGGGACCGCACTGGCCGCATATGGGCTGTTCATCGATCTGTCGCTTGGCGTCACAGGACCCCTCCTCGGAGCTTTTGCCGGTCATTTTGGAATGAGACATATTTATGCTTTTGCCATGCTCATGGTGCTATCCGGTCTTGCCCTGGCCATCGGCCGCTACAGACGACCGGAATGGTCATTATAAATTTTGTATATTCCAGGATGAAATCAACCTCTCTTGCCACAAAACCGCACTATCCCATACTAGACGGACTACGCGGCGTGGCTTCCATCCTCGTTGTCATCTTTCACATCCTTGAAGCCCATTCCACCAGCCATCTGGACCTTATGATAAATCATGGATATCTGGCAGTGGACTTTTTCTTTTTGCTTTCAGGTTTTGTCATCGGGTATGCCTATGACGATCGCTGGAAAAAGATGACACCGGGCGATTTCTTCAAACGCAGACTTGTGAGACTGCATCCCATGGTGATCATGGGGATGATCGTCGGCGCGCTGGGTTTTTACTTCCAGGACTCTGCGATGTGGCCGGCCATCCATACCATACCTGTATGGAAAATGCTTCTGATCATGGTGATCGGATTTACCCTCATCCCCGTACCGACATCCATGGACATACGCGGCTGGCAGGAGATGCATCCGCTGGATGGCCCTGCATGGTCCTTATTCTTTGAATATGTGGCGAATATTCTTTATGCGCTGTTCATCCGGAAATTCTCCAGGACGGCCTTATGGGTGCTGGTAATCCTGTCCGGGGCTGCCCTCGTTCACTATTTGCTGACCGGTGGCGCCGGCGATGTCATAGGTGGCTGGGCCTTCAACCCTGAGCAATTGCGCATCGGGTTTACCCGACTGATGTATCCTTTTTGTGCCGGCCTGTTGTTGTCCCGGACTGCTCACCTGACCAGGATCGGGAATGCCTTATTATGGTGCAGCCTGTTATTGGTGGTCGTATTTGCCATACCAAGGATTGGAGGTGCGGATCATCTATGGATGAATGGCCTGTACGAGTCGTTTGTGATCCTGTTTGTCTTTCCATTAGTGGTTTATCTTGGCGCCAGCGCCAGGATTAGCCAGGGCTTCTCGTCACGGATCTGCAAATTCTTTGGCGATATTTCCTATCCCATTTATATTACTCACTATCCACTCGTTTACATCTACACCGGCTGGGTAAGCAACCACAAAGGCGTAGGATTCCGGCAGGCATTCCCCTATGCACTGGCTACTTTTTTTGGGGCCGTGATAATAGCCTACGCCTGTCTAAAACTCTATGATGAGCCGGTGAGGAACTGGCTGCAACGACGTTGGCTGCGCCCGCGGGCGGAGGAGAGACAAAAACTGGTAGCATGATGTTACAGCAGCAATATACGTGGACACAATACGTGCGGGAAACCCTTCTGAGCTTTGTCGAGACTGCTGTCGGGGATGATCTGAACACGCCCATGACAGCCTATGACAATAAGACCATTTGCGATCTGCTATGGCACAGTGCCGACTGTTATTTCGCCTGGATAGTTCGTTTTGCGGGCGTGAGGACAGATAACATCCTAAAGGCGGAAGCCTGTAGCACCCTGCCGCAGCTACGCCGGCTTTACGGACAAGTGGATGAGATCATAGCGGCTTTTCTGAAGAAATTTGGCGACAATCCGGATGAGTCGATCAAGGGCAGACCCGACCCGGACGGACCGCAGGTAACCGCCACCCCGCGGCAGATCTTCATGCATGTCGTTTCGCATGAGTTCCATCACAAAGGACAGATCGTATTGATGTGCCGGCTTATGGGGCATATCCCGCCCGAGACGGATCTCAGCCTCGTATTCCCTTATGAAGGATAGGAATGCTACATGTATCAGGGCTGTGTCAACCAGTCCAGGAATTGGGGGATCTTCTCCTTGCTGACGGTGATGGTTTCCGGGGGCGGTACGGACAGGCTGACGGAAAGTTTACGGGAAAGATAGCTCGACGCATCCAGTACCGCTTTTCTATTGATCAGAAATTGACGGTTGGCCCGGAAGAACAACGGTTCCGTCGTTTTCTCCAGCTCCTCCAGGTTTTTGTTGATCAAATAGCTTGTTTTATCAAAGGTGGTAAGATGCACCACCCCATTCTTTAGATAAAAGAAGGCAATCTTACTGACAGCTATCGGCAGGATCTTATCTTTTTGGTATACAAGGACCGCGCCCGTATCCGTCGTTTTCCGGGAAGAGAACAGTTGCTCAAGCGCCTTGTATGGCAGTGTACTCTCAGTGATTTTCCCTCGCAGGGACAGGTACTTGCTGATGGCCGCCCCCACCGCTTCGGTGGTGAAAGGCTTTAGGATATAGTCGATACCATTGGCTTTGAAGGCTTGTAAGGCATATTCATCAAAAGCTGTACAAAATACCACCGGCGCATCTATCTCCACTTTGGAAAATATTTCAAAGCTTAGACCGTCACCCAGCTGAATATCCGAAAAGATCAGGTCTGCATCGGTACCATTGTTAAAGTAACTGATGCTTTCCTTTACCGTGCTCAATATTTTCTCTATCCTTGTTCCTGGATATAATTCTTCTATTGTCTGTGACAGATCCCTGGCCGTCACCTTTTCGTCTTCAATGATGATTAACTTCATCGCTTAAAACTTTTATGCTTACGGAAAATTTTTCCTTGTCCTGGAGGATGATGACTTCCTCCGTAGACAAGAGCTTATATCTTTCCATCAGGTTCATCAAACCCCTGCCGCTGGGCGCGTCTATATAGGTTCTTGTCTGCAGGTTGTTCTCGGTAATAATGCGGCCATTCTCAAAGAATATCCTGATCCGTAGGGGCGATGATTCCGTCACTTCGTTGTGCTTGATGGCATTTTCCATCAGCGATTGTATCGAGAATGAGGGCACAAACCCTTTTGTTATCACTTGCTCCGGAAGGTCAATGGTACAGACAAGGGCGTTTTCAAATCGGATTTTTTGCATCTCCAGGTAATCATTACAAAGCCTGATCTCATCCGAAAGAGGCGAAACCCTTGCTTGCGATTCTGTCAACGAGGCGCGTAAAAAGTTCACCAGATGTGAAAGATAGGCCTCTCCCGCGTGAACATCCGATTTGTAAAGGCCTTTCAGCGCGCTTAATGCATTAAAGAGGAAATGAGGATGGATCTGTTGTCTCAACAGCAGATTGGCAGACTCCAGGTTGGCAGCCTTTAGTCTGGAGTTTTCAAGGTCCGTGGTTGTCTTTTCGTGCCGGAGGATCACAAGGTTTTGTACGATGATCACCAGCGTGTTGTTCATGATGCCCTGGTACAGGATAGAAGGGAGGCTTTCCTTTATAGATCTGCCGCTTCCTGCCGGAAAAGATAAGTATTGTTCCAGGGGAGTAGTGCATAGAATAAAGATAAAAACTACCAGATATCCTGCGGCATACCGGATAAGCCTCTTTCGTTTTGCCGGCGCAGCGGGGACCAGTTTTTGTAATGTGATCAGGATAAAAATATTGACAAGACCTTGCAGAAAAATACGCAGACCTACGAATAGAGAGTAAAGAATGGGAAAGGTGTTGACAGATTGAAAAATGTAAACAAACATAAAAGCAATGACCGCAACGATGGCTGCCAGCAGCCAGCAGGACCGGATGAGGTCCTTTACAAGGGGACTTGCTTTCATTGGATAAAGGTAGGGCAATTCTTCGCCGGAATGCACGCGGAAAGGTCGCGAGACGGACAAAACAGCCTTTAAAGCGTCGGAATTTTATGGCTCCTGCTGATGCTAATGCTTCATGACCGATTTTGTCCGCTTCGGTTGTCTTCCCATTGTTGGGCTTACGCAAGCTGCCCAATTTTGCCCCGAAAATCAAAAATCAAGTTATGAAATTGAAGATTCTTTTTATCGGTCTTGTCCTGGCGTCTACCAACTGTCGCAGCCAGGGTCTTGTTAAGGGTGTATTTAGCAGGTTGACTTTTGGCCTGAAAGCCGGGGCGAATTACAGCAACTACACGAACACCGATTTTGCCACCGAGGCATTGATGGGCTTTCATGCGGGCGCGCTGGTCAATTTCAGGATAACCGACAATCTCTCGATACAGGAAGAGTTCCTGTTTTCTTCGCAGGGAGCAAAGATGAAGAATGACCTGTTCGGTAAGGAAAATTTAAACGTATACTATCTCTCTGTGCCCTTCCTGATCAAGTATAGGACTAATTTTGGGCTGTATTTCGAAGCAGGTCCGCAGACAGGATTTCGTATAAAAGAGGATACCAAGGGCGCGTCATTTGGCAATTTCGCCAAAAGGCTGGACCTGTCGGCAGCCGGAGGTATAGGCTATCAGACAAAAGGCGGATTTGGCATCGGGGCGCGGTACATCGCTGGTCTGTCCAAGGTAGGTGATTTTGATATATCCAATGTAAAGACGGACTTTAGGACCAACGTAGTGCAGGCAAGCGTCTTTTATATATTCTAAAGCCGTCAGGTCACTGTATATCCCAGATCCCCGAAGCCCGCTCGAGATCGATGAGCGATAAAGCATAATTGTTGAGGGTCTGGTAATAACTTTGCTGAACATCGTTGTAAGTGCGCTGGGCGTTGAGCACTTCAAGCAGAGAAGTTTCACCTCTCCGGTAGCTATAAATCTTGCCGTCCAGCACCCTTTTGGCTTCCGTCAGCATGCCCGCCCTGAACTGGCCTACCTGTTTACGGACAGCCTGATAGTTGATATAAGCTTGTGTGACCTCTGTTTGTATCTGGAGCTCCACGTCGCCGTACTGGACGTCGGATTGCTGAATGGCAAATTGTGCATGATGGAGCTCGCCTTTATATTTGTTGGAGAATTTCAGAGGAATGGCTACACCCACCGAAGTATTGGTATAGGCCGGCGTAGGCGCAATATCATTGTGCGAAACACTATTATATGTTGCGCTCACAGAAACCCCCAGATCTATCTTCCGGTTGGCCTTGGCGAGCTGTAGGCTCCGCAGGGAGATGTTCTTGTTTTCGAGGGCGGCTTTGAGGTCTGCACGGTTGTTCTGGGCCGTGACGATGAGTGTCCCGAGGTCGAAGTTCCTATCCAGACTGTCAAAACTGCCCGTGGGGATGAGGAAGGTGTCGATCCTTTGTTTGCCGGTCATTGTTCCGAGCTGAAGGAGCGCGTTCTTCCAGTCAGCTTCGCTCCGGAGCAGGTCATTCATCAGGGAATTAGCTTCCAGCTTGGACTGCCGGGCGTCGATCTCCATGATGGCGCCGGCGCGGTAACGGATGGAATCGGCGTCGGCCAGGGACCTCATCACCCGGTAGGAGGCCAGCGTCACCTGGTAGAGATATTTTTGTTGGATGGCCTGAAAATAGGCCGCTGTCGCGTCGGCCCGCAGGTTGCGGAAATAGTCGTCCACCTGGGCCTTGCTCAGGGCCAGCTGGCTTTGGGCAAGGTTTACCCTTGCTTTCCGTTTGCCGCCCAGCTCAAAGTTTTCGCTGAGCCCCCCATTGAACCCGTACCCCAGTTTGAGGGATTCGTTCTGGTTATTAAAAGCGCCGATGCTCAGCTCAGGGTCCGGGAATATCCTGGCTGTCTCGATGTCCGCCTCCGCCATGCTGATATTGAATTTTTGTGCCGTATAACCCAGATTATTCTTTCCCACCCGATGGAGATATTCGCTCAGACCGAGCTCGATCCTGGCAAAACTGGTGTCGGTCTGGGCAAAAGTAGGTGTGTACAGGAGCAGGGCGACTACGCTGAGCAGCCCATATTTCAAACGATATATGAAATTAAGTACTTGCATGCTGATGGATTTATACGTTATGTTTCTCCTCCCCCCATTTTTTTTCCATGAGGTAATACAAGGGCGGAAGAGCAAAAAGAGTGATAGTGGTGGCTACAAAAAGGCCATACACGATGACTGTGGCCAGCGGTCGCTGTACATCGGACCCTATGCCCGTGGCGAGTGAAGCCGGCAGCAACCCCAGGGCAGCCACTGTCGCCGTCATGAGCACAGGGCGAAATCGGTCTTCGGCTCCTTTTATGACCGCATCCAGCAAAGCCATCCCTTCCTTTCGCAGGTTGTTGATATGCGAGATCATGATGACCCCGTTCTGGATGGCGACCCCAAAAAGGGCAATAAAGCCCACCGCAGAGGACACATTGAGCGTCATACCGCGGATATTCAGGGCAGCCATGCCGCCAAAAAGGGCCAGGGGAACGACGCTCAGGATAAGACCCGCCTGCCGGAATTTGCCAAAGGCCCCGTAAAGAAGAATGAACATAATGGCAAGAGCAAGAGGGACGATGATGGCAAGTCTTGAATAAGCACGGTTCTGATTTTCAAACTGACCGCCCCAGCTGATCTTGTATTTCTCATGGTCGTACTTGACCTTCGCTTCGATATCCCCCCGGGCTTGCTTCAGGAAGCTGGAGAGATCACGACCCCGGAGATTGAGCTTCACCGTCAGTTGCCGTTTGTTCATCTCCCGCGTGATGGTGCTTTCACCTGTAGAGGTTGCAACCGTCGCTACTTGGGAGAGAGGTATCCTGGCCCCTGTCTGGGACGTGAGCATCAGGTTGGCGATCTTTTCAGGCGTATTGCGGCTTTCTTCGTTATATCGGCAGATAACGTCGTAGACCTTGTTGCCAACAAATATTTGAGAAATGGCCTTGCCCCCAATGGCGACTTCGATAAGCTCCGAGACGTCGCTGACATTGAGGCCATAACGGGCTACGGCATCCCGGTCTATTTTTATCTGCAGCTGAGGCAGCGGTGGCTCCTGGTCGATGGCAAGATCCGCAGACCCCGGCACCTGCCTGAGCGTGCTTAACACATTTTCCGCAATGTTCCGTGTCTCCTTGAAGTCCTCACCAAATATTTTGACGACGAGCTCGCTATGGGCGCCCGCGATCTTATCCATGACCCCGTCGATCATAGGCTGGCTGAAGCCCACCGTATAGCCCGGCATCGTAGCATATTCCGCGGCAAGCTCGTTGATGAGGTCAGTCTTTGTCTTACCCCTCGGCCACTCGTTGTAAGGTTTGATACCGATGGAGCATTCATAATGTGAGGCCGTCCAGGGATCCGTTCCGTCATCGTTGCGACCCGCCTGGACAAGGGCATAGGTAACCTCTCCGTACTTCATGGTACGTTGCCGCAGTGTATCGCTCATCTCTTTGGACTTAGTCAGGGAGATACCCGGCGGCAGCTGCACCTGCAGCCAGATGGAACCCTCGTCCAGCGGTGGCAGGAAATCCTTGCCCACCATGATGGTGAGGATGATGGCTCCCGCAAGGGCTATCGAAAGAGGGATAAAGACCCTTTGAGGCCGCTGCATTACCCTTTTCCCACCCTTGTCATAGACAGCCGTAAGTTTTTCCAGCCAGCGGTTGTGGAACATCTTCCGGGGCTTGCGATAGATAGCGAAAGCCAGGCCCGGTATCAGCAGCAGGGCCACGCAAAGGGCGCCAGACAGGGCATAGCCGACGGTGAAAGCCATGGGTGTAAAAAGTTTCTTTTCCACCCGCTCGAAAGCGAACAGCGGCAGATAGGCAGTGATGATGATAATAGTGGAAAAGAAGATAGGTTTGGCCACTTCCAGGGCTATCTTGCCGATGGTCCTTTCCTCCAGTTGTTGCTCCTCGTTTGCCTCCCTTTTTTTGAGGATGCTTTCCATCATGACGATAGCTCCGTCGACGATGATCCCGAAGTCGATGGCCCCAAGGGAAAGGAGGTTGGCAGGGATCTTCGTAAGGTGCATCAGGATAAAGGCGATCAGCAGCGCCAGTGGGATGGTGATCGCTACGAGCACTGCCCCCCTCCAGTTGCCTAAAAAAACAATCAGCACGATGATCACCAGCGTCATGCCTTCCAGCAGGGTATGGGACACCGTATGCAGGGTCGCATCGACAAGGTTGGTACGGTCCAGGTAGGGCCGGATAGTAACACCCGGCGGCAGGATGTTTCTATTCAGGTCGTCGACAGCCTTATGGATGCCATCCAGCACGACAGATGGGTTCTGCCCCTTCAGCAGCAGCACAATGCCCTCGTCGCATTCGCCATAATTCACCCTCCTGTCCGTATAGCCGAGAATGCCCTTTCGTTCCAGGTTGCCGTATTTCAGGACACCCACGTCTTTAAGGAAGATAGGGACGCCGTTCACCGACCTGACGACAATGTCGCCCAGCCCCTCCAGGGATTTCACCAGGCCGATGCCTCGCACGACATAACCCAGGTCCCCACGGGTAAGGACGCTGCCGCCCGCATTGGCGTTGTTGTTATTGATGGCTGTCTGAACGTCGGAGAGCGATAGCTTGTATGCTTCCAGCTTTCGGGGGTCCAGCTCGATCTGGTATTGCGTAGTGATACCGCCGAAGTTGGTGACATCGGCTACGCCGGGCACCTGCTTGATGCGGGGGATGATCGTCCAGTTTTGCAGATCTGTGATCTCCCGAAGGTCATGGTTCCTGCTTTCGATGATGTAACGATAGATCTCGCCGATAGGGGAAGTGAGAGGATCGAGGCCCGGCTGGGCGCCATAAGGCAGTTGTACGTCGTTGAGCCTTTCCTGGATACGCTGACGGCTCCAATAATCTTCGATGCCGTCCTCGAAGACGATGACGATCACCGAAAGACCAAAGGTGCTCTTGCTGCGCATGACATGCATGCCCGGCATGCCGTTGAGGGCGCGTTCGATGGGAATGGTGATCTGCTGCTCCATTTCCTCCGCCGCCAGCCCGGGCACCTGGGTGATGACCTGGGAAGTCACGTCCGCGATATCCGGGTAGGCTTCCACAGACAACTGCTGCCAGGAATAATAACCAAAGACGGCCAGCAGCACGAACAACGCCACGAATAGCCATCGTTTTTGTATAGCGGTAAAAATTATTTTCTTCATGAGCGGTGCGCTTTAATAAACGAGTCTATTTAGCATTCGAAAGATAGAAAGCCCCTTCGGAGACGATGATATCGCCCGGCTGCAGACCGGCAGTGATGATGACCCGGTCGCTGTCGGAACCCGAGGTTGCTATCTTCCGTTTGAGATATTTGCCCGGGCCCGCCTGGACATACACATAACTTTGATCATTTGCCTGGAGGACCGCCCTGGATGGGATCAGGATGGTCTGAGTGGGGGCGTTGATAAAATCAACCGTGACATACATACCCGGCTTGAGCAGGTGGTCCCTGTTGTCGCATTCGATCAGGACCTGGACGCTCCGGGTGTCCTCATCCACCATTTCGTTGACATGGTAAACCTTGCCCCGGATATATTTATCAGGATAGGCTGTCACCTGTATGGAGCATTCATCGAGCGCATGGATATAACGGATATCCTTTTCCTTGATCTGGCCGGCAACCCACACTTTTGACAACTCCGCCACGATGGCTACGCTGGAAGAATTGTCATTGATAAATTTTCCCACCACGATCTTATTGTCGAGGACTTCGCCGACAATGGGCGCCTTGACCACCAGGGGTTGCCCCAAAATAAGGTTGTCAGGGTCAGCCTTGAATACCTTGATCCCCACAACCGCATTCTCATATTCCTTTTTGGCCACATCATATGCCGTCTGGGCTTCTTCCAGGTCTTTCTCTGTACCGACCCCATTAGCTTTCAGGTCTTCCTGTCTTTTCAAGGTCTTCTCGGCCAGCTGCATCTGCGATTTTTCCTGGAAGAAGATCTTCTGGGCCGTCATAAAGTCGGGTGAACTGATCTCAAACAGCGGCGTCTCCGGGGTCACCCGCATGCCTAGCCGCATATATGATTTTACGACCCGCCCGGAAAATGGCGGGGCGATCTCTGCGTATTGGGTCGGAATGGCCTTTACTGCGCCGGCAGTCAGCAGCTGCAGCCGGTAAGGCCTGCTTTGGACCACGGAGGTGATCAGCTTGCTTTTCAGGGTTGAGTTGCCGGGGACAACGACAGTATCCCCCTTCATGGAAAAATCGACCGTGTCCTGCTCCGGCGGAGCATTATGACAGGCATAGAGACAGACTGCCGGCAAGAAGGACAGTATCAGTTTTTTTATGGTGAACATAGTCTGGGATTTTTATAGCCATTGATGGGATTTTCCAATGTGAGAAAGGATCAATTCAACAGCCGATGGATGCGAAATGCTGGTGTCTATTTCCAGGTCGGCCGCCCGTCTGAGCAAAGGTTCAATGATTTGTTGCAGGCGAAGAACACGGGCCACCTCTTCGGATGAGCGCCCGTATGTATTCCCTTCTCTTGTTTGAAGCCGTGCGACAATGGTCGATGCAGGTGCAGTGAGGAGAATAATGTGTTGAAAGCTGGGATAGAATTTCGACATATTGCTGGCGCAACCGCTGACGAACAGTAACTCTGTATCCCGGATTGCTAAAAGCTCATGAACCCGCGGTTCATTCCACACCCAATCTTTTCCCGGTGATACTTCGTTGTCAGGATATGTCGGGTCCGCTTCGGCGTCTACCCATATTGAAAAAGTATCGTTGTCAAGGTCGATGGCCTTGTAGCCGCGGGATTGTAAGTCCAATATGACGGTGCTCTTACCCGTACCCGACATGCCGGTGATGAGGACGACAAAGTGACGCAGCACCAATGAAGGCTCATACACTTTGAAAGCCATAGCTCGATTTTATAACAAGGTAGACAAAAAATAAAAAGGCCAGGAATAATTCCTGGCCTTTTCCTGAGAGGGTATCCTTCATTATTTACTCCACCATACATTGGTAACCAGATCATCAGGCCCCTGAACCTGGAGCGCTTTATTATAATTGTCGGTATTGACCGTCTGTTCGGAAAGAGGATAGCGTGTACGCCGGGGCCATACCGAAATAGCGCTGTTCGGACCCGCCTTGATCTCTTTGGGTACGCCCGTTCTTCTCCATTCGGACCATCCTTCAAAACCATTATAAAAAAGTGCAAACCATTTCTGCAGACGTATCTTGTAAAGTTTTTCGTCGGTAGTCCCCGTGTACGCTACGCCCGAGCCGGTGAAATAAGAGGCTGGCGGTGTTATGTCGGAGGACTTGGGGAACGTATGATCAGTGGCGGGGATGCTTTTATTCAGCACGTCCAGACGGCTGGCATAATAAGTAAACTGATCCGTAATACCATTCATATAATAAGTAGCGGCATCCCCTTTGCTGATAAGACCTCGCTCTCTTGCCTCTGCCAGGATGAATTGCACTTCCGAATAAGTGAGCATCAGACCCTGGGCGGCTGTCGGAGAAGCTTTGCCGGGATAGGCGCCATCCGGCTGTATGACGGCTCCCACTTTTGACTGATAGTTGGGGCCGCCGTTATAGGAGGATTCTGACGTGCCGATGCCATTGGGCACACCCGCATATACAGGTGTGGCTGTTCCGGCGCTGGCCGGCGTGGGCATAGCATAATAGGCGATGCGGGGATCGTTAATATTTTTCAGATTTGTTTCCAGGGTCGTACTGAGATGGTAATCATTGATGGGGCCATTGTGAAAGGCAGGGAATTCATTACCCTGCTCATTTAGGAATTCAAGGGCCGCCTGGTCGGTATTGGATGTAAAGAGAGGGTAGGTGCTCGCATCATTAACGATGGCGCTCATTTCAGCGGGTACATCGATCTTGAGCCCCGTCTTGCCGGACATACGCATTAGCAGCCGGAGACGAAGACCATTGGCGAACATCCTCCAACGCAGGGCGCTGCCACCCATGAGGATGTCCGAGTTGATCGGGTCATTCCCGCCGGCCAGCAATGTGTTGGCTCTTTTCAGCGAATCAAGTAATGCATAATAGATGGACTCCTGCGTATCATAAGCCGGAGAAAAAATGCCGCTGGTCTTGCCTTGTACCGCCTGGCTGTATGGGATATCCCCAAAATTATCGGTGACAACCTGAAAAAGCCATGAACGCAGGATGAGCGCAATGCCTTCATTGTTGGAATAGTTCTTTGCGTGGCTGATGATACGCAGGTTTTCCGCATCCCGCAGCTGTTCGAAAAAATTCCAGAGAAAAAGGCCTGCTGTCTGTCCGGGCACCCAGGCATCTTTGAATTCACTGGTGTACTGATCCGCGTAATAATCTCCACAGACAGCAGCCGTGAACTCCGATGTATAGGAATAATTACGAATGGAGTTTTTGATGATGGAAGGGATGAGCAGCTGCGGATTTTCTACCTTCTGAGGACTGTTGGGGTTATTATTGATCGAGTCAAATCGTTTGGTGCAGCCGGTTGTCAATATGACCAGGCAGCTTAGCAGCAGTCCTATGAATTTAAAAGTTTGCATGAGCAAATTTTTTTTACCGGTTAGTAATTAAAAAGTGATATTTAAATTGACACCCAGGCTTCTTGTCGTCGGCAGACTGAGGTTTTCAAATCCGCCGACCAGCCCGTTGGATGTTGAAGCGCCTGTTTCGGGATCAAAGTGCTGATTTTTTGTCCAGAGGGCCAGATTGCGACCCACCAACGAGAGCGTTGCATTCTGGATAGGGGTACGGTTGAAAAGCTTTTTGGGGAAGTTATATCCCAGCTTTAGTTCCCGTAGTTTGACAAACGAGCGGTCGACCAGTTGCGCTTCCGAATTGTGGTCATAGTATTTTTTGTAAAAGTCGCGTGGTCCCGTACCATAAATACCCTTGCTATAAGTGCCGTCGAAGACCTGCAGGTTACGGGCATATGTGCCATTTCCCTGATCTACGGCCCCGTCACGGTAATAACTATTGGTGTATACCTGGTCCTTCGGACGCTTGTTGCGTGTGTCGGCCGTCTCGATCAATTGTCCCGCCCCGATGGCCTTGTTGATAAAGCGGGATACCATTACTCCCCCTTTATTGATGTCAAACAGGAAGTCGAGATAAAAACCTTTAAAAGACACCCTGTTGCCTACCCCCATGGTCCAGTCGGGGTTAATATTTCCCAGATAGATGGAAGTGGCGGTCACCTGCATAAGACCGTTGGCCCCTACGATGGGCATTCCTTTCAGCGATCCGGTGGTCACACGCTGAAAGCCCGGTCCATAAAGCGCTCCCATACGTTGACCTACCCTGGCTTCGATGGTCGCGTCTTCCCCCGGAGCTGCCTGTACGATCTTATCATCACCCGGATAGAGCGCCACTACTTTGCTGATGTTACGGGAGAAATTGATATTCAGGTCCCATTCCAGACCGCTGCTCGTGCGGACGGGTACAGTATTGAGCGTGACCTCGATACCCTTGTTGGAGATCTGACCTGCGTTGATGACCCGGGCGTCATAGCCCGACGAATTCGGGGTAGGCAGGGGAAGTATCTGGTTTTTTGAGTTCGTTTTATAAACAGTAAGATCGAGTCCCAGCCTGTTCCTGAAAAGCTGCAGTTCGGTGCCGAGTTCTATAGTAGCGCTTTTTTCGGGTTTGAGGTCCAGGTTGTTGAGCGTAGAGCTTTCCGCCAAAGAAGGTATGCCTCCCCACAATTGCTGATAACCATAGGTCGTATAGATATTATAGGGGTCGGCATCGTTGCCCGCCTGTGCATAGGCAGCCCGGAATTTGAAAAGGTCTATGCTCGCCGGCAGCGAGAAGATCCTGTTCAGCAGGATGCTCGTATTGACCGAGGGATAGAAGTAGGAGTTGTGTGCCGCCGGCAATGTGCTTGACCAGTCGTTACGACCTGTGACATTGACAAATACCTTCCCCTCGTAGTCCATCTGGACAAATGCATATAAACTATTGGTCCTTCTGTTCTCATCATAGGGGATGTTCTGTACAGGGGAGCCGGCGTTGCTGAGATTATAGACGCCCGGTATGATTAGCGAGTATGCGGTAGCCAGCCGGTTGTTACGGCTTCTTTCCATCGTATTGCCCCCGGCCGAGATATCGAAATGGATATTGTTCAGCTGCGTATTGTAGTTGATCAGAAAGTCATAGTTATTCTCCTGGTATTTGAGCGTCGTTTCCTGATAAAGTCCCTGCAGCGAGTTGCTGCTGCTGTAGGCCTGGCGACGGGGTCTGAAGTCATTGAAGTAGTCGGTCCCCACCCGGCCCATAATGCTGAGGTTATCGAGGATCTTATAGGTCAGTTTGATATTCCCATATAATTGATCCTTGTTTTGTCCGCTGGGACTCTCAAATGCATAAAAGAAAGGGTTGTCATGACCATTGCCATAGTCCTGGGAGAACTGCTGAAGACCCTCCAGACCGGGTATCCAATACTTGCGGAGGGCGTTGATGTTGACATTCCTGTTGAACCAAACGAATTCGTACATCGGAGTGCCATGTCCATAACCCAGATCAGGACGGCTGGAGCTGAGCGTTTTGGTATAATTCGCAGAAGCTTCCGCGGTCAGTTGATCGGATATCTTATAATTCGTTTTTAGCGCAAAAGTATTGCGTGTAAGATTATTGTTGGGAACAATACCCAACTCCTGGTTATTGGTATAGGAGAGCCGGTAGGTGGCGACATCGTTGCTCCCGGCAAGTGCGACGGAGTTGAAGCGGGTATGACCCGTGACAAAAAAATCCTTCATATTATTTGGATAGGCGATAAAGGGTGTTGGGATAATATCGCCCCGGTTAGTCAGGTAGACATCCCCTCCGCGAAAACCGTTCTTGGTCGGGGAGTCGAACTGGGGGATCAGCGTACCATCCAGTGCCGGGCCCCAGCTTTCATCCCAGTCTTCATTGATGCCGTTGGGATAGAGTCCGTTATTATCGTATCCAAAGTTCGAGCCTTTATATTGACCGTTTTGACCGCCGCCAAAGGAGTTTTGGAATTTTGGCAGCCTCAACGGGTTTTCCCAGGTATATCCTCCTGTATAAGTAACGCCGATGCCCCTTTTGCCTTTGCCGGATTTAGTAGTAATGACCAGGGCGCCATTGGCCGCCCTGGAGCCATATAATGCGGAGGCGGCAGCGCCTTTCAGGACATTGACGGACTCGATATCCGCCGGATTGAACTCCCCGATCGAGCTTCCAAAATCAGGATTGGTATCCGAGCCATTGTTCTGTACGGGGTCGTTGCCGACAGGTATGCCGTCCACGATGATCAACGGTTGATTTTTCTGATAGTTAAGAGAAGATTCACCCCGGATAGTGATACGGGCGCTGCTGCCTACGCCGGCTGCGGAAATGATATTCACCCCGGCTACTCTGCCGGATAAAGAATTGACAAAATTGTTATCCCGCGCTTCATTGATGGTCGTGCCTTTGACTTCCTGGGTGGCATAGCCAAGGGAGGTTTTTCGCTGAACAATACCCAGCGCGGTGACAACTACCTGTCCCAACTCCTGGTTCTTTTGCCGGAGACTGACGGATAAGGCCAGTCGCGTGTTGTCGCTGATCATATACCCGCTCAGGGTATCCGTGGCATAGCCGACATGGCTGAAGATGAAGCGATAGGGACCGCCCAGGGGCAGTTTGGGGAACTGGAACAGACCTTTTTCGTTGGTAGTCGTCGTTGCAACTTTTACATTCTCCGCACTCTGGGCTTCGACTACCGCGCTGTTGAGAATGAGCCCGTCTTCATTCTTTACGATCCCGCTGACCGTGGGCCGGGCATTCTGTGCCGATGCTGCAAAAAAAAGAAGCTGGAATGACAAAAGCCATAAAAGCTTGCATGGTTGTTGGGGGAATGACAATTTCACGTTGATAGTTTTAAGTTTTGTTTGGGCAAAAAGGGGCCCTGCATCTTTTCAGAATGCTTTTTCAGGCGCCGGCCTTTTGATAAATAAGGTATTTCCCGGTGGTGCTTACTTTAAATAAAAAGTATTATTTTTTTCGGTGAGGGTAAGGTTATTCAATAGAGCGATAGTATTTAAAAAGCTGGACAATGTTTCTTTGTTGCTGTTAAAGTTGCCGGTAAACCGGATGTCGTTTATATCCGCGTTCTTGTAATCGAACCTGCAGTGATATTCCCTTTCCAGCGTCTTGAATATATCCCTCAACGGAGCGTTGTTAAACCGCATGATCTTTTCGGCGGGCGGCATTTGAGGTTGGACAAGGGGTGGTTTTGTCTTTTCCGGGTGTACAAGTACGGTCAGTTTCAGCGGGTCAAAGCTCAACTGCTCGCCAGGATGGAGGAATGTTTCTTTTATACCCTTGCTCCGGAGCAGGCTGTCGGGCCGGATAACCACCCTTCCGCTGAACAGGCTGATCTCTGTCGCCCCGGCTTTGTCTCCAAAACAGGATACGCTGAACACAGTCCCCAGAACCGTCGTGGACAATCTCCCGGCATGGACGATAAAGGGTCTGGCAGGGTCGGATGCTACGGTAAACAATGCTTTTCCCTGCAAATAGATCGTCCGGTCGTCCCGTGTAAACGAATCTTCATAACGGATGGAACTCTTGTCTGCAAGCCCGACAGTGCTGCTGTCCGGCAGCATCAGTACCATCGTCTTACCAGTCCGGTTGATCCTTTCTTTCCAGTGATGTATGACCGCCGGCCGGCTGTCGGCGATAGACGCGCCAGAATGACGGATATTACCTGACCATATCCAGGCTGCAATACTGAGGAGGATAAGCGCCGCTGCGGCGGACCACCGGAAATAGATCTGTCTTGTCCTTTTAGGACGGATGGACCCATCGATGACGGATAGCATTTTATCCGAGGCGGAAGAGGGGAGGGTTTCCTGATGAGAAAAAGCGGCCCAATCCTCCTCTGTCAGGTCCTTTTCCACTTCTGCCCAATGTTGCCGAAGATATTCCCGCACCTGCCGCTCTTCCTCCGGAGTGCATTCTTTTCTAAAAAACCTTTCGAATAGATCTTCTGTCATCTGCATATATAGTATTCGCCCGGGAGGCGTGTATCCCCCAGTGGGGTTAAAGTTTTTTTTTGTGTGGGATTAAAAAAAGAGGGTAAGAACGTCCTTTAGCTGGCGGATGGCCCGTCCAATATGGTTTTCCACCGTTTTGGGCGAGATGGACAGTTGCTCGGCGATCTCTTTATGAGACAAACCTTCAAGACGGCTGAGGCGGAACACTTTTTTTCTTACGGGCGCCATTTTTTCGATGGTGTCATAGATATGACGAAGATCGTCTTTGCCGGCCGGGTCCGGTCTTTCGGGAGATTGACCGTCGGTGGACGCGGCCAGCGCGGCCTGGTGATCGAGACGGCGGATCTCTTTTCTGAGAAGGTCGATCATCGTGCTTTTGGCTACCCGGAAGATCTGGATGGAGAGATCGATGTCCGGGGAAAGCATGTGTTTATTTTCCCATAATTTAATGAAGGTCAATTGTACAGTTTCTTCTGCGAGATACCTGGACCGTGTATTTTTAAGGGCATAGAAATACAATTTTGCATGATAAAGGTGGTAGGCAGTGTGGAAGCTTACGATATCCCCGGTCCTGATATGATGAAGGATATTATCCATACGGAAGACAAATATCCAATGAAGGATCGTTTGAAGATAAAAAGTTATTATTATGCTATTGTTATTTTCCTATGCAACAATGTAACATTAAAAAATTAAATTTTTTACAATATCATTTTTATTTTTGCACCCATGCGGCTGTCTGCATTCATATTGAACTGCCTGATGCTCATAATGATCTTTGCCCCTTGCAGGGATCACAGCAGCATCGTCTCCGGTATCTCCCGGGGACAGGTGGTATATGCCTCGTCCCCTCAAAACGAGCAGATGGGTGATGACTGCTCGCCGCTGTGCACCTGCTCCTGCTGCTCGTCCGTCTCGGCAAGCGTGCATTTCCGCTACGTCATATTGGCCCTGCCCCAGCCGGCAGCGAAAAAGTTCCCGGCTTATAATACGCCGGAATATTCCGCAGAACGTTCCTCCATTTGGCAACCGCCCAGGATAGGCTGATCAGTGTAATGGCATGCCCGGGGCTACCCGGAGATTATTCATCTATCCATATTTACCCATGATTGCAAGGATCATTCGGTTATCGGTGCGTAATAAGCCCGTTACCGGCCTGCTGCTGCTGCTTTTTATAGCAGCGGGCGTCTATTCTTTCTCCCGGCTGAGCGTCGATGCGCTGCCGGATGTGACCAACAACCAGGTACAGGTGATCACCAATTGCCCGTCCCTGGCTACCCAGGAGGTAGAGCAGTTCGTGACCACTCCGTTGGAAATAGAATTCAAGTCTCTCCAGGGCTTGACGGAACTGCGCAGCATCAGCCGCAGCGGTCTTTCCGTAATAACCATCGTCTTTAAGGACAACATGCCGCTGACAACCATCCGGCAATGGGTGGCGGAAAAACTGAAGGCGGCAGAGGAGAAGATCCCTCGACAGTACGGCCTGCCGGACATGGTGCCGCCGACCACCGGACTGGGAGAAATTTACCAGTATGTCCTGGCGCCGGAAAAAGGCTATGAGCATAAGTATAATGCAATGGACCTCCGCACCATGCAGGACTGGATCGTAAAGCGCCAGTTGTTGGGAACCCCGGGGGTAGTGGATGTCAGCAGTTTTGGCGGCCTGCTGAAACAGTATGAGGTCACTGTCCGGCCAGACCGGCTGGCGGCGATGAACCTTACCCTGGCCGAGGTCTTTGCCGCGCTGCAAAAGAACAATGGCAATACAGGCGGGGGATATATCGACAAGGGCCCCAATATTTATTTTATCCGTGGTGAAGGAATGATCGAAAGCCTGGCGGACATCAACAATATTGTCATAAGGAATACAGGTGGTATCCCCGTGCTGGTAAAGGACATCGGTACTGTACAATTTGGGTTTGCACCCCGGTACGGGGCCATGACCACCAACGGGCAGGGCGAGACGGTGGGTGGTGTGGTGCTGATGCAGAAGGGCGAGAATGCCGTGCGGGTGATCCACCATGTAAAAGAAAGGATGGCGGCCATAGAAAAAAGCCTCCCGGAAGGGGTAAAGATCGAAGTGTTTATCGACAGGACCAAGCTGATCGACAGGACGATAGAAACCGTAGGACGTAACCTCCTGGAGGGGGCGTTGATCGTCATATTCGTACTGGTGCTTTTCCTGGGCAACTTCCGGGCAGGGTTGATCGTGGCGAGCGTCATTCCCTTGTCGATGCTTTTTGCGGTGTGTATGATGAACCTGTTCGGGGTCAGCGCCAACCTGATGAGTATGGGGGCGCTGGACTTTGGCTTGATCGTGGACGGGGCGGTGATCATCGTGGAGAGCCTCCTCCACAGATTTCATACATCGTTTAAAGGGATGACACTGACACGGGCGCAACTGGATGAAGAAGTGATCACGGGCAGCGGTAAGATTATGTCCGGCGCGGCTTTTGGCCAGATCATCATACTGATAGTCTATATTCCCATCTTCGCGCTCAGCGGTATCGAGGGAAAGATGTTCCGGCCGATGGCGGAGACGGTGAGCTTTGCGATCATCGGGGCCCTGTTGCTTTCGATCACCTATGTGCCGCTGATGAGCAGTCTTTTGCTGAGCAGAAAAGTGAAAGCTTCCGAAACGCTGACAGATAAGGTCATGGCATGGATGGAACGTATGTACCGGCCGGTGCTGTCCAGGGCATTACGTCTTCGCATACCCGTGCTGGCGGTTAGCGTCGCGTTGCTGGTAGGGGCTATACTGCTTTTTCGTCACCTGGGCGGGGAGTTTATCCCGGAGTTGGACGAAGGGGATTTTGCGGTGAATTTTGTCATTCGCCAGGGCAGCAGCCTGCCGCAGTCTATCGAGGTAGCTACACAATTGGAGAAGGCAGCCCTGGAGTTCCCCGAAGTAAAGGTGGCGGTGAGTAAGATCGGGACGAGCGAAGTGCCCACCGACCCCATGCCTATCGAGAGCGGGGATATTATTCTCGTGTTGAGGCCCCGGAAAGAGTGGGTAACGGCCCGGGATAAGGATGGGTTGGCGGAGAAGATAAAGGAGAGGATGGAGGCGATACCAGGGGTTAACCTCTCTTTTGAGCAGCCGATACAGATGCGGTTCAATGAGCTGGTGGCGGGTGTGAAGAGCGATATTGCCATCAAGCTTTTTGGGAGCGATCCGGCTACTTTGTTTACAAAGGCGAACCAGGCGGTGGCGCTGATACGTGGCATCGGGGGACTGGCGGATATAAAAGTCGAACAGACGGTGGGAATGCCTCAGTTGCTGGTGAAATACAGCCGGGCTAAGATTGCCCAGTATGGCCTGGCCATTGGAGATGTGAACACCGTCCTGAACACGGCCTATGCCGGCGGTTATGCGGGTACGGTATATGAAGGAGAAAAAAGGTTTGACCTGGTGGTCCGTATCCCCAAAGATACGAATACAGATCCGGCACAATTGAGGAGCCTGTTGATCCCGACACCCAACGGGAAACAAATACCGCTGAGCGAGATCGCAGAAGTCGGATTTACAACGAGCCCGGCACAGATCAGCAGAGAGGATGCTGAGCGACGGATCGTCATCGAGGCAAATGTCCGGGGCCGGGACGTGGAAAGCGTAGTTAATGATATAAAGACTGCCCTGGGTCAAAAACTGACACTACCCGAAGGATACTATATCACCTATGGGGGACAGTTCCAGAATTTGCAGGAGGCGAAGGGCCGGCTGCAGGTGGCGGTGCCTGTAGCGTTGTCGCTGATATTCTTTTTATTGTTCGTTACCTTCCGATCGGCCAAGGATGCACTGATCATTTTTTCGGCAATACCGCTGGCGGCCATTGGAGGTATTGCTGCCCTGTGGTTGCGGGATATGAATTTCAGCATTTCGGCAGGGGTCGGCTTTATTGCGCTCTTTGGGGTGGCGGTGTTGAACGGCATTGTGTTGATCAGCTACTACAATCGGCTGCGGGATGAAGGGGAGACGGACCTTGTGACCCGGATCACTAAGGGAAGTACGGCGCGGCTGCGCCCGGTGCTGGCGACGGCTTCGGTGGCTTCCCTGGGTTTTCTGCCGATGGCATTGAGTACAAGCGCGGGCGCCGAGGTGCAGAAGCCGCTGGCAACGGTGGTCATCGGCGGGCTGGTGTCCTCCACGCTGCTGACCCTGCTGGTCCTGCCGGTGTTGTACAGCCTGTTTTATGTGCGGAGGATCAGGAAGGTCCCCCCGGCCATAACAGCACTTTTGCTGGTAGGAGTTCTATCGGTAGCGGTAGGCCGGGTGTCGGCGCAGACGACTCCTGCCGGAAAGCCACTGACATTGGATACGGCGATGGCGCGGGCGTATGCACACCATCCCGTGATGAGACAGAGTGAGCAATTGGTACGTCAGCAACAGGCGCTGCTGGGGACGGCGACAGTGTTCGATCCGCTGAGCATCAGCGGGTCGCTGGGGCAAATTAACAGCAGCTACTTCGATTATAACGTAGGTATTTCCCAGTCGTTCAGACTGCCGGGTGTATATAAGGCGGAACGCGGTTTGTTGCAAGAGCACGTCAAGGTCGCGCAGACGGCGCAGACGGTGACCCGTGCAGAATTAACCCGTAATGTCCGGTCAGCCTATTCCGGCTGGGCCTACGCCTGGCAGCGGTATGCATTATTGCAGACGCTGGATAGCACCTGGCGCGATTTTCAGACAGTGGCGGAGAAGCGATTTAGTGTAGGGGAGACGGGTATCCTGGAAAAGACCAATGCCCGGGCCCTGGGGGCGGAGGTACAGTTGCAATTGCGTCAGGCTCGTGCGGATATCGCAGGCAGCGAGGCGGAACTACAGCAATGGGTGGCGGGCGCAGACAGCCTGGGCAGACCGGCAGGGTTTGAGCCTTTGCCTCCGCCGGCAGAGGGTGATTCGGGTATGCTCGCAGACCATCCTCTTTTACAATATGCCCGGGGGCAGGTAAATATGAATACGGCGGCAATCGAGGTTGAGCGGGCAAGAGGACTCCCTTCCTTTGCTATCGGCGGCGCCACCCAAAGTCTGGATCATGTGACCCCTTTTAATATGGTGACCATCGGCGCCAATATCCCGTTGTTTAATTATGGCGTAAAGGCCCGCGTAAAAGCAGCAAAGCTTGGCCGCGAGATGGCAGAGACCGGGACCGAAAAGACCAGGCTGGAATTGTCGACTACCTACCGGCAATGGTGGGAGCAATATATCAAGGCGACGGGGCAATTGGAGTATTACCGCAAGGAAGGACTGGCGTCGGCCACGCTGATCATGTCCGCAGCAGGCAGGAGTTATCGCGCAGGCAACATCGGGTACGTTGAATATGTGCAGAATGTCAAGGAAGCCATCAATATCCGGGAGGGCTACCTGCGGACAGTCAACGAGTACAACCAGGCTGTTATCCAGATCAATTATTTACTGAACCGTTAAACAAAAGAGCGTATGTATTCAAAATATGTTTTTTATGGAATGTTGATGATCGTGCTGACCGCTTGTGGCGGGAAAGCGCCTGCACCTGTCAGTAAGCCTCCCAAGACGGCTTCAGCCTCCGTGGAGATCCAGCTCACGGAAACCCAGGTAAAAGCCATTGGTCTGCAGACGGGGGGCGTAGAAGAGCGTAACCTGCGGACGACGTTAAAGGTCAACGGACGGCTGGTGCTACCTCCGCAGAATCAGGCCCAGGTGAGCAGCCTGGTGAGCGGTATTGTAAAGAGCATCCCGGTGAGAGAGGGCGATCTTGTTACGCCGGGTCAGGTACTGGCGACGCTACAAAACAATGAAGTGGTGCAGTGGCAGGAAGACTACCTGGCGAACTCCTCGCAGCTGCGTTATCTGGAGGCGGAGTATGCCCGTCAGAAAAGCCTCCGGCAGGACAGCATCAATGCGGAAAAGACCTTTCAGCAGGTGGAGAACGAGCTGGGTGTGGCCAGAGCGAGACAATCGGGTATACATACAAAACTGCAGGGGGTGGGTATCCGGGTTGAAGATCTGAAACCTGGGTCTATCCGGAGTGAGATAGGGATCGTTGCGCCTATCGGCGGGTATATCCATCATGTAAACGTGACGATGGGAAAGTATATGGATGCCAACACGGCGCTGTTCGATATAGTGGATAATAGGGCCCTGCACCTGGACCTCACGGTATTTGAGAAGGATGTGCATAAGCTGGAGGTAGGGCAGAAGGTGCTATTCACGGACGCCAATGACCCATTGCATGATCATATAGCAATCGTATACAGCCTTGATAAGGCTTTCCAGGATAATCAGCAGGCGATCATCGCGCATGCCAGGATCGCAGAGCGCACGGAGACGCTACTGCCTGGGATGTATGTAGAGGCGCGGATCCAGATTGACCGCAGCCATGCAGCGGCATTGCCGGATGAAGCCATCGTAAGTAATGGGGACGATCATTTTATTTACCTGGAAAAAGGCCCCCGCCGCTATCGGCAGATGGCGGTGCGCGTCGGGGCAAAAGACCTGGGCTATACGGAGGTCATCCCGCTGGAAGACCTGCCCCGGGATGCAAGGATCGTAACAAAGGGAGCCTATTATCTTTTATCAGAAGCTACAAAAGGGAGCGGGGAGGAATAAAATTCTCTCCGCTCAATTAAACGACTGTCTGAATTCCAGGGGCGAAAGATTTGTTTTGGCCTTAAACAGCTTGCTGAATGACTGGGAATGGACAAACCCTAACTCGTAGGCTATCTCGCTTACCGACAGATCGGTGGTAGACAATTTTTCCTTGGCCTTTTCAATCAGCTTTTCGTGTATGTGTTGTTGTGTGTTTTGCCCCGTCAGGGTTTTTAGCAGACTGCCAAGATAGCCGGGGGACACGTTTAGCCTCTCGGCGACGTATTGTACGGTGGGCAATCCCTTTTCCGTCAGGGACTCGTTGTTAAAATATTCCGTAAGCAGATCTTCCAGTCGCCCAAGGATCTGATGATTTGCAACCCTTCGGGTGATAAACTGGCGGTGATAGAACCTTTCCGAGTATGTCAGCAATAATTCTAACTGGCTAAGGATCACGTCCTGGCTGAATTTGTCGATATTCGATTGGTATTCCTGTGCGATGCCCTGGATGATACCCGTGATCATCGTTTCTTCCTTTTCCGAAAGATACAGGGCCTCGTGAACGGAATAGCTGAAATATTCGTATTGATGTATCTTTTTGGCTAAAGGTTTGTTCCAAAAAAAGTCGGGATGGATGAGCAACAGCCATCCCGTATGTTGTATGGGGCCGTCGGCCAGGATAGAAAAGACCTGGCCCGGCGCGATAAAGAACATCACCCCTTCGTCAAAATCATATTCCTGCTGACCGTATTTTATTTTGGCATTGAAATTCCTTTTCAGCGCTATGGAATAATAGTTCTGGATAAACGTCCTGGGGTCATCCTCCTTTAGCTCCCTGATAGCCTCGAAATTGACGACGCTGATCAATGGATGTTCCGGCTTTGGTAAACCTTTTAACCGATGGAACTCACTGATCGTCCTGATTCTGTAAGGTGTGGTGGCCGGCATAGTACAATCTACTTATTTTTTCAGGTCAATTGTGCACAATTTTAAAAACCCCGGGCGAATTCTTTTGCAAAATCCGTCAGTTTGATCTTTCCGAACTCCTTTGGCTTATTACGTTCATAATCCTTTGACAATTCCCCGCTGTGATAACACGCATATAGTTCAACTAAATTAGCCGCGATGATCCGGCTCATTCCCCTTGCTTCCAGACCGCTGAGCGTTTCTTCGTCGGTAATAGTGATCCATTTCAAACCCGGTTTGCCAATGGCAGCGCCCAGGACGCCGGCCACCTGGTTGCCGGTGAGCTCGTCACTCGCCACATAACGTACCTTCCTGTGTACCGGAGGAGTCTCCATCTCTTCGACAATGGCGGCGGCAATGTCTTTTCCGGAAACAAAACTGAGCTTATCCTCACCGCCATAGTTGGCGGCTATAAACCCGGCTCCTTTTATCATATCTGTAAAACCATATAGGTTATTGTAAAAAGAGGTGGGGCGTATGTAGGTAATCGCCACGTCCGAAAGCCCGCCCAGGATTTTTTCTACATGATGTGCGCCAAGAATAAACCCCGTACCTTTATCCAGGTCGGCGCCAAAGCTGCTGAGCTGGACCGCCCGTTTTACTCCGGCCTGTCGTATAGCCTGAGCATAGTTGTTACCTACCTGGCGACAATATTCTATAGGGTCAGCCCCGTTGAACCAGTAATTGGGCGGGATCATACAATACACAATATCCGACCCCCTAAAGGCTGCTGTAAGAAAGGTGGCATCCTCCACGGACCCGATGGCGGCAACGGCCCCTAACGCTTCAATGCCCTTTTGTTTATCCTGCTTACTGCTGATGACAACTACGTTATGACCCTTTTGTACCAATAATTCCGTCAGCGGCTTGCTGATGTTGCCTAATGAACCTGTTACAATGACTTTCATTTTCTATATTTTTTGATACCCCAAAGTTCCGCAGCATAAAAAAAGGAGGCGTAGCCAAAACAACTATTGTTGTAGTCAAAATCCTGTCCTGACCTTTTAAATCATACAATTGAGCTTCTAAGTCATTAGTTGGTGGCCGGTAATAGTTACTATTGGGTTCAAATTATTTACAATATGAATCCTAACAAAGCACTATGGGAAAAAGGCGACTTTACAAAGATCGCAGAAAGCATGCGGGACAGCGGTTCCTCGCTGGTCGCTCAACTGGGTATTACAAAAGGGCTTAAAGTGCTCGATCTTGGTTGTGGTGACGGCACTACGGCCATTCCGGAGGCAAGGCTGGGGGCCGACGTACTGGGCGTCGATATAGCCGGCAACCTTGTTGAAGCAGGTAATAAAAGGGCAAAGACAGAAAGGCTCGTCAACTGCACCTTTCAGGAAGGGGATGCTACCGATCTGCATCAACTGGCTGATAAAAGTTTTGACCTCGTCGTCACTATCTTTGGCGCCATGTTCGCTCCAAAACCATTCGATGTAGCCAGAGAAATGGTTCGCGTCACCCGTCAGGGAGGAAAGATCGTAATGGGGAACTGGATACCAGGAGATCCTACCCTGGTAGCGCAGATATTAAAGATCAGCTCTGCCTATACCCCCCCGCCGCCCGAAGGTTTTATCAGCCCCATGTTGTGGGGAGTGGAAGATCATGTAATCGAACGGTTTACTAAGGCCGGTGTGACAAAAGAGGATATATCCTTTACAAAGGACATTTTTAACTTTGAGATCTCCTGCACGTCATCCGAATTTGTCGACAGGTTTAGAAAATACTATGGCCCTACCATTAATGCATTCGAGGCAGCTGAGAAAAATGGAAAAGCGGCGGAGTTACAGCATGAATTGGAGGATTTGTTTCACCGGCAGAATAAAAGCACCGGGAATGGCGCCACGTCCATCCCGGCCAATTTTTTAAGGGTGACGGTCAAAATCCGCTGAAAGGGAGAGGGCCTTCCATACGGGCCTGGGTACTGATGACGGATTGATAGTCGGTGATCTTGCTTTCGACAGACACGAGGGTGTTGCTGGTGAGAAAGCCGGCCACGGAGGAGATGTTGATGCGGCTACCCGATAGCCGGCCGAGAGAAGTTGTTTGATAAGGGACAGTCCCAATCCCTGGGAGGCTCCGGTGACATACCGGACTTTATTGGTGTTCATACTGTTATTGTTGAATGTCGGATATCATTTTGGTTACTATCAGCCATTTGTCACCGAACTTGTGAAAGGATAGCAACTCGGCGTAGTTGAAATCGTACATCTTCACCTGTACCTTGGCTACCGCGATGGTGTTGACGATCTCGATAGCGATGATATCACCGCTAAAAGGCTTTCCCAAATCCTTCGGACTTTGGCGATTTTTGACGCCGTCCAGGTATTGCGCCAGTGTCTTGAAGTAGGGTTGACCCTTGACGTCTCCGAAGAGTAAAGTATTCTCATAGTATGCATTTTCCAGGAGGGTGACGTCCCCTTTATAAATGCCTTTGAAATAGATGTTATTAAGGACTTCGGCGATGGCGGCGGAGTCCGTGGTATAATTTTTCATTTTGTTTGATCTTTTTACTTAGGCTGCCTTGGCGGTAAGTTGGACGTTCAGGATAAAATCATTGTAAATAAGAGTATCACCCAGGTCCTTGAAGAAATTCCCGCTGCGAAACCGCATACCATATTTCGTACGGTCGATGACCAGTTTTCCCGAGGCCTTGAGAGTATCTCCCCGGACGTCGCCGATTTCCACATCGAATTCGATGGGATGGCTTATACCCTTGATGGTCAGGTTGCCCGCGACATGATGGCTGTTATTGACCCCATTCGACACACTGGTGATCTCCAGGGTCGCCGTGGGGTATTTCTCAATACCAAAGAAGTCCTCGGAAGCCAGATGTCCTGCAAATTGAGCATTGGTGTTGAGGTCCGTGACGTCCAGGATCCTGATGGAGGTCGTGTCGATAGTAAACCTGCCGCCTGTGAGCTTGCCATCGGTGAGCGTGAGGGCGCCATCTGCAATATTGACGGTGCCGTTGTGTGCACCGGTTACTTTTTTACCCACCCATTCAACAGTGCTTTCCGCAGGCTGAACCGTAAAGTTTCTTGTTCCCATTTTTAGATCATTTTTTGTTTTGTCTGTTTGACGATACAAAGTAAAGAAGGAAAAGAGGGGGAATTGCGTGACTTGGATCACTATTTGACTTTTTGTACGTTTCATCGGAAGTTTTCAGGATTACGCATATTGCCTTAATTTTATACGGATCATAAATTCCACAGTCAATATGAAAAAATACGACGAGAAATGGTTTTGGAGCATCATCGGGCTGGTGCAGCGTGACCGCACCGGGTTGAGGTCCATTTTATCCAATTTTACGAGGAACGAGATCGAGGCTTTTCAGGATCACTTTGTCGAATTTTCTGCCGAATTGCAGTATCAGCCCTATACGGATCATACGGAAAAATCCGAGGACGGTATCGAGGATATCGCTCATTGGGTTGTCAGTGGAGGCAGAGAATACTATGAGGAGGTGTTGAATAAACCCGATAAGATACCTTGGACTGTGGAGGGCATGAATGACGGTAACCTTTATGGGGTAGCCGATGAGGTATATTATGAGAAATTTCAGGAGGATATGGATATTTATTGAATAAAAAGAAATGCAAAAGCGACATCAACATAATACAGACCGCAATAGCGTTGCAGTGGCCAATAATGTAGGGGCTACATCCTCTTTAGTCATTCAGGCTAAAGGGTTTAGCCGGGTCAATAACAAACCTCCCAACGAATACAAGGAAGATGACCCGGAAAAGAAGATCGATGTAGCGGGGAACGAGGTATGGGACAGCGCTTTCGGCAGCGACAAAATTGACAAAGAGGGGGGCGTAATAGCTACGCATGAGTCTTCGGATGGCAAAGTCGAAGGAGAGGCTACAACTGTACGGGAAAAACCAATTCCTTATAGCGCATTCGGTCTGGTAGAGTTAAAAGGAGATTTGGGAAAGGGCACCGGCATCGACAGGTGGTCATTAAAAGAAGCGTCCGAAGTAACATCGGATGTGGTGTTGCTACCCGCAGAGACGCTTATTGAACAGGTCGCACAGGCAAAGGCGATCATCACCGCCGCGCTCGGCGGAGGCAAGGTTGGCAAAGATGCGGAAGAAGACGCCACCGAATTCGATGACGCAAGTGAGTTTGGCCTGATGTTTAAACCCATGGCGGATTGGTGTGCCGAGAACCCCGGCCGTAAAAATGAGATCGTAAACATGGTGTATAAATATCTGCTGGTCAAAATGACAGAACGTAAAGGCGAATTTACCAAGGCATTGTGCGAGATCATCAGCGGCGACACCGCCGACCCCTTTTCAGGGATACTATACGCCGGGCTGGTAGGCGGGCTAAAGTTGGCCGGTAAAGAGGAAGCCGGCTATATGCCTACTCCGGTGACCCTTTCCCTGGGGGAAGTCATCATGCATGAGTTTGGCCATATAGGCGCGGCATTGCTTACTACGGAGGATTCAGTCAAAGAACAAAAAAAAGAATATAAACCCCATTTGTCCAGTGCGGTTATACTGGCGGAACAGTTGTCAAAGACCCTTTCAGCAGGGCCCCTCAGTCGTAAAGAGCTGTCCGATATCCGGTTTGCCTGGGCAAGGAATGTGTCCGATTGGTATAGGATAAAAGACATGTCGGGTATGTCCAACGTTGCGATAACAACAGACGCCCTTAAGGTCATGCAAAATATTCTTATGTCCATTGAGGAGTATATGAATATTATGGACATAGACAATCAAAAGGCGGCAACTTCCCATCAAGGGATGCGGCTCAAACATGGGACGGAACATGTGACAGGCTACCAGATGGAACAGCCCCTTTGGGCGGATGTGGAAAAGGACCTGGCAAATGCGACTATAAAAAAGACAGATGAGCCATTGAAAATGGCGGACATGGTTTGGAGAAACAAACTGGGTTTGATCCTGGAAACGTTTTTGGCAAAATACAGATAGGCTGCCTGGGGCGTTAAATGAGGTTTGATTTTATTAATTTTGTCGGATGAGCACTGGCGCTACGCCCGAAGTTGCGGGACCTACCGCTTCGGATCTAAAATTAAAAGGTTTTAAAGTCTACAGGATCTCAGGGATTGACAATCCTGCGCATTCCCATGGCAGACGGGATTTTTATAAGATCGTCCTGGTCGCCGGGGGTATGACCATTCGTTATGGTGATCAAACCATTGAGGTAAATGAGACTTCCTTAATTTTGATAAACCCTCATGTGCCCCATTCAGTGGTTCACCGTAAAGAAAAAAAAGGGTATGCCTGCGTTTTTACGGAAGCTTTTATGGCGGGTAGGGAACGTACGGAGCTTTTGCAAAACTCACCCCTGTTCCGCCTGGGCTCAACACCTATAGTCCCTCTCAACGGCGAGCAGGCGATGTTTATGACCGGCATCTACCAAAAGATGCTGTCTGTATATAAGAGTAATTACGATCACAAGGATGGATTGATCAAAACCTGCATAGAACTCATTATACACGAAGCCTTGAGGATACAGCCGCCGCAAGAAGGGATGAAGCAGAGAAACGCAGCCACGCGTATCACACATTTATTTATGGAATTACTGGAAAGGCAATTCCCGATAGAAAGCACCGGAGCCCCGCTGAGGTTAAGGACCGCCCAGGATTTCGCCGGAAGCCTTTCTGTACACGTCAACTACCTCAACCGCTCAGTAAAACATGTGACAGGCAAGCCTACCTCCGTACATATTGCAGAGCGTATTGCCGCAGAAGCAAAAGCACTATTGCAGCATACAGACTGGAGCGTGGCTGATATTGCCGATGGTCTGGGTTTTGAGTATCCTACCTACTTCAATAACTACTTCAAACGGATAACCGGCGCTACGCCCAAAACCTTTAGAGAGAAAAAGGTTTGAAAATCATACTTTTTAGTTTGATTCTTTTTCGCGATCTGCGCCGCCGGATCAGACCTTTGTATTATTAATTTAAAAATCATGAAAAAAAGAACATTGAACAGACTGGAAGTGTCTGCCATCGGGTACGGATGTATGGGGCTTAGCATGGGCTATGGTACCGCCCCGGATAAAGATGAAGCCATCCGGCTTATTCACGAGGCCTATGATCTGGGTTGTACATTCTTTGATACAGCCGAAATATATGGTATGGGCGCCAACGAGCAATTGATCGGAGAGGCGTTGCTGCATCTTCGCAAAAAGGTGACGATCGCAACCAAGTTCCTCATTCAGGGGGATAGTAAATACGACTCCAGAGAACATTTGATGCGGGAACTCAGGACCCGTCTGGAAAATTCTTTAAAGAGGTTAGGCACTGACCATATAGAGTTATATTATCAGCACAGGGTGAACAAGGACATTCCGGTGGAAGACATTGCTTATTGTATGGGTGAATTTATTAGGGAAGGCAAGATCCTTGGCTGGGGGCAATCGCAGGCGACAGCGGAAGAAATAAGACGGGCGCATGCTGTAACACCATTAACTGCCGTGCAGAGCGAATACTCTATCATGGAACGAAAATTTGAGAAAGACATCATTCCTGTGTGTGAAGAGCTAGGCATCGGCTTTGTGGCATTCTCTCCTTTGGCCAACGGATTTTTGTCAGGAAAGATCAACCCGGATACTCAATACACCGGAATGGATGCAAGGAGAGTGATCACCCGGTTTGAGAAGGTTAATATCATTGCCAATCAGCCGCTGTTGGATCTGATCCATCAATTTGCATCGGCAAAGAATGCTACACCGGCGCAGATCTCACTGGCATGGATGCTGCATAAAAAAGATTTTATCGTACCTATTCCCGGGTCGCGAAATGCTGAACGAATTGAGGAGAACCTGGGAGCAGCGGCTATCGAACTGACTGATGCAGAACATGCCAGGATCGAGGCCGAATTGGGAAAGATCGAAATTCATGGCAACCGGACCGATGAAGATATTGCAAAGCTGAGATTACTTAAGTAAGTGTCACAGGACCGGAAAGATCCAATACCCGATGTTTTATCAAACAAATCCGTTATCCCGTTTGTTCTCCAATGATACTTCTCTTCTTCCCAGATAAGCGCCAAAGAAAAAATGCAAAAGAACGACGTCTGATTGAATCGCCTTTTTAATTATTCTCTACATTTGGCGTCATATGAGTCCATTCGTATTAAACTTTCAGGATATCGACAAAACAAAACTCAATGTAGTTGGAGGTAAAGGCGCGAATCTGGGAGAACTTGCCAGGATCGAAGGAATCCACGTACCAGATGGCTTTTGCATCTCTACTGAAGCTTTTAAAAGGATCATTGAGGAAACAGCGTCGATAAAAAAAATGCTGGATCAATTGTCGCTTTTAAAGATGGAAGACGGAGATAAGATCAACGAACTCTCCGGTGAGATCCGAAGGGCTATCGAAGAGATTGTCATTCCTCAGGACATTGACAAAGAGATCACTCGTTCCCTCTCCAGGCATGGTGAAAAAAATGCCTATGCAGTACGATCCAGCGCAACCGCAGAGGACTTGCCGACGGCCTCTTTTGCGGGTCAGCAGGACACGTATTTGAACGTCATCGGGAAAGAGGCGATCCTAAAGCATATCAGCAAGTGCTGGGCATCGCTGTTTACCGGGAGGGCGGTAATTTACCGCATACACAACGGTATTGATCATCGTAAAGTCTATCTGTCTGTGGTTGTTCAGAGAATGGTCTTCCCACGGGCGGCAGGAATTTTGTTTACCGCCGATCCTGTCAGTTCAAACAGGAAAGCGCTATCCATTGATGCCGGCTTTGGACTTGGCGAGGCCATGGTTTCCGGTGTGGTGAATGCGGATATCTATAAAGTACGTAACGGCACGATCATCGATAAAAAGATATCCGCCAAGAAGCTGGCTGTTTATGCCTTACAGGATGGCGGTACGGGACAACAGGAGATTGAGCCTGAGAGACAGAATATACAAGCATTGACGGATGAGCAGATCTTACGGCTTGAACATATAGGAAGAAAGATCGAAGAACATTTCGGCAGCCCCCAGGACATCGAATGGTGTTTGGCTGATGATACATTTAATATAGTCCAGAGCCGGCCCATCACTACTTTATATCCAATACCTGAAGTAAATGATCAGAAAAACCACATCTATATATCTGTCGGACATCAACAAATGATGACTGACCCTATAAAACCATTAGGGTTGTCTTTTTTTCTGTTGACAACTAGTGCGCTCATGCGTACAGCGGGTGGAAGATTGTTTGTTGATGTCACTTCCAATCTGGCTTCACCAGTTGGCAGAGAAGTGTTATTGAACGCCATGGGGCAACACGATCCACTTATAAAAGACGCACTAATGGCCTTGATAGAACGGGAAGATTTCTTACAATCATTATCAGACGATAAACAGGAACAGCGTCCTGGTAAAAGCGATAATAAAGTTATTCCGCCATATGAACAGATCGGGAACGACCCAACAATCGCTGCAGATTTGATTAAGAGTAGCCAGACAGCGATAGAAGAGTTAAAACACAACATCCTGACGAAGTCGGGGGCGGAATTATTTGATTTTATACTGGAAGATATCCGGCAATTAAAAAAGAGTATATCAGATCCGAGAAATATGGGTGTGATTATGGCAGGCATAAATGCTTCATCATGGATCAATGAAAAAATGGACAAATGGCTGGGTGAGAAAAATGCGGCAGACACGCTTTCCCAGTCTGTACCAAACAATATTACTTCCGAAATGGGGTTAGAGCTATTGGATGTGGCAGATGTGATCCGCCCTTGCCCGGCGGTAATTGACTATTTGCAACATGTAAAAGATGATGACTTTTTGGATGGGCTGGTTAAATTGGATGGCGGAAAAGAAGCAAAGGACGCTATCTATGTTTATCTTAACAAATACGGCATGCGATGCGCCGGTGAAATAGATATTACAAAAAGCCGATGGAGCGAAAAGCCTGCGACACTTGTGCCCATCATCCTCAATAATATAAAAAACTTTGAGCCGGGCGCCAGCCGGCGGAAATTCGAACAAGGGCGACAGGAGGCCTTGAAAAAGGAACAAGAGCTGCTGGATCGGTTGAAAAAATTGCCGGATGGTGAACAAAAAGCCAATGAAACAAAACAAATGATCGACCTGATCCGGAATTTTATCGGGTATCGTGAATATCCAAAATATAGCATCGTCAGTCGTTACTTCGTATATAAACAGGCGTTGCTAAAAGAAGCCGGACAACTCGTACAAGCGGGCATCATTCATGAAAAAGAAGATATATACTATCTCGCTTTTGAAGAACTTCGCGAGGTCGTACGCACCAATCAATTGGATTACCAGATCATCAGCCAACGAAAAGAAGAGTACAAATTATATGAAAAACTAAGCCCCCCACGTGTTATCACGTCCGATGGCGAGATCATTGCAGGTAAGTACAAACGAGACAACCTTCCGGCCGGAGCCATGGTTGGTCTTCCTGTTTCTTCCGGAGTCATAGAGGGACGGGCGCGTGTCATCTTAAACATGGGAGACGCTGATCTGGAAGATGGGGACATATTAATCACCTCCTTTACCGACCCTAGCTGGACACCCTTGTTTGTATCCATAAAAGGACTGGTCACCGAAGTGGGTGGACTGATGACGCATGGTGCAGTTATCGCCCGAGAATATGGCTTGCCTGCGGTCGTAGGGGTAGAAAATGCTACCAAACTAATAAAGAATGGGCAACGGATCCGCGTACATGGAACCGAAGGGTATGTAGAGATCCTATAAACAAGGACATACAGCCGGATGTACAATTGGTTTCCAGGCTGTTAGGACTGCTGTAGCTGATCCTGTAAAGAGCTTCAGAACGGAGTAAGAAAAAAAATTTGCGCAAACGATCGGTTGCTCATATATTTGCAACTGATTAGTTGCGTAAAAATGACAAATCAATGAGAAGGGATGTTTTTCAAGCCATTGCGGACCCGACACGTAGGGCGATCATCGTATTAATTGCAGTACAGGCAATGACCCCTAATGCTATTGCAGAGCATTTTGACATGACACGCCAGGCTGTCTCAAAACACTTAAAGATCCTGACTGAATGCGAACTGGTGAAACAAGAGCACCAGGGACGGGAAATTTATTATCAACTTGAAATTGACAAAATGAAAGAAATAGACAAATGGTTGGAACAATTCAGAACGATCTGGGAGGATCGCTTCCAACAGCTTGACACCCTTTTATCAATTATAAAAAAGAAAAAATAATGAAACACAATTTGCAATTCGATTTTCTTGTGGATAAGGAAAAGAATACGCTGACGATCAGACGTGAATTTTTAGCCGACAGACAATTGGTCTGGGACTGTTACACCCAAAGTGAACTTCTTGACCAATGGTTTGCCCCCAAACCGCTGACTACAAAGACAAAATCAATGGACTTCCGGGAAGGCGGGCATTGGCATTATGCGATGGTAGACCCCAACGGCACTGAATATTGGGGTTGGACAGAATATTTGAAAATAAAACCTATTGACTATTATACGGCATTAGATGCTTTCTCAAATGCAGATGGTGAAATTAATAAAGACCTACCCCGAGCAGAGTGGTTTGTGACTTTTTTCGGAAAGGGAGAGAACGCTTTGGTAGAAACTGTCGCAATCTATAAATCTCTTTCAGATCTGGAAAAGGTTGTTCAAATGGGTATGGAGAAAGGGATGATAGCGACCCTGGAAAAACTTGATGAACTATTATTGACCGTCAGCAAAGAAAAAATTAATAATAGGGTTACTATTAGTGCTGTGATAAACGCCGACATAAAAAAAGTTTGGGACTATTATACAAATCCCGAACATATTATAAAGTGGAACTTTGCACATCCTTCCTGGCATTGTCCTTCTGCGTCAAATGATATGCGGACAGGTGGAAAATATTCGGCAAGGATGGAAGCCAGGGATGGAAGCTTTGGTTTTGACTTTGAGGCTATTTATGATGAAGTTATTGATGGTGAAAGATTCTCCTATACAATGCCCAACGGGAGGAAAGTGACTGTTATCTTCAAAAAGAAGGGTAGCCAGACCGAAGTTACTGTAACGTTTGACCCGGAAACCGAAAACCCTATAGAAATGCAAAAGAATGGTTGGCAAGCGATCCTTGACAATTTTTCAAAATATACAGAAGCAAACTGACGAAAGAAAAAGATTGTCGCAGATGATGATCAACATGCACTATATATAGGCTGACCAAACCAATGCGATACAGCAGTAGATGCGTGCTGAAGGCTGGGGACTGTGTCGGTAGCCCAGGCGACAAAACCATCGGGGCGGACAAGCACGGCTGTCGTGCCCAACTGATCTTTAGCCGGACTACTGATATACAGAAGCCTGCCGACATAGCCCGCAGCTAACGGTTGCAGGGACATATCGGTGCTAAGGTCTACCAGTAACCCATGGCCGTCCTTCATCATGTCGCCAATGGTGGTTCCATCTTCCAACTCAAAGTTGGGAACGCTGTGGCCTGCTAAAGGGTGGTCCCCGCCTAGATTATAATGTGTGTGAACACCCCACACTCGTCCCGCAATATAGGTGGCGCCATCGCGTGTATTTATAAGGTCGCGGAAGATCGCGTTCAGCGCGCGGGCCTGGGGGGCTGGTTTCATGATCGCCACCTGGGCGCGTGACCAATCCAGGACCTGTGCGCCAATGGGGTGCCGTTCGGTATAATAACTGTCCAACAAGCCTTCCGGCGCTTTGTTTTGGATGGTGGCGGCGAGTTTCCAGCCCAGGTTCATGGCATCGCCCAGCCCAAGGTTAAGTCCCTGACCTCCCAACGGTGAGTGAATGTGCGCGGCATCGCCGGCTAAAAACACCCGTCCGTTGCGGTAGGTTGTGGCCTGCCGTGCCCGGTCGGTCCAGGTGGTTGCGATATGAAGGGCGCTGATAGTAACGTCGGTATTCGAGACGTAGCGTAGCACACGCTGAACGTGTTCAAGCGTGACTGGCTTTTTTGAATCATGAAATGCCCCGCCATCAAAATCCTGGATTTGTATGTAACCTGGCTGGGATTGCAGGTACATGCCTGTTGGCGTCACGTTTCTGCCCGGGCTAAGTTTCTCTGAGTCGATAATGTCGACCTGTGTAGAATATCCGGTAAATTCCGGCTCCGTACCGGCGAATTCAAAACCACCCGTCTTGCGGACAACACTACGGCTTCCATCGCAACCAACGAGCCATTTACCTTTAAAAGATAGATCGCCGGACTGAACGATCACTTCATCCCCGGTTTGAAGGAAATCAGTAATGGCAAGCCCGCGCCTGATCTCTACGCCCAGGGTTTCTGCGCGGCGGGCCAACACTGTTTCAAGCTCCTCCATTTCAGACAACAAACTGGTGTCGGTAGAACCCGGCAGGCGATCCCTCCATTGTGAGGTATCAATATTGACGTCATAAAATGGAATGCCGGCAAAGTGCCCTACCTGACGACGGGGTTGTTGCCCCTGTCCGGAAGTTGGGGTTACATGAGGGTTTTTGACACGTTTGTGTATCTCAAGTTCTTTTAGCAACCCCCGGCGGTAAAGCGCTTCAATAGTAGGCGCCGAAAGGCCGCGTATCCCGAAAGGCAGCTGCTTTAAGGGTGAGTGCGGGTCCTCCGCCTTTTCCAGTATCAGGACTGAACATTTGGCCAGGGACAGTTCACAGGCAAGGAAAAGTCCTACCGGGCCAGCCCCGGAAATGATTACGTCGTACGTCGATTGATCTTGATAGTTATTCATGGGTGTTGATTTGTAGTTTCGGCGCATGGCCTATTTTTTGAGAGCTTTTACAACCAGGTCGAAGGTTGTCCAAAGTATTTTTTCGTTCACCTCAAATGCGTGTCCGTCCAGACCTCGCTGTTTATGGTGGAAGTTGATCAGGCTGTACAGCGGCGCAAGGGCGACCGACCAGTAAACCTCCGCCGGTAAGCCGACCATTTCCCCGCGGGCGATGACATTTTGCATAAACATGGTCACGGCATCCCTGAACTCATTCAGACTGTCTGCGATCTGCTCCTTATAGGTTGAGCTTTGCAACTGATCGAAGAAGGATTTCAGCAACGGCTTGTCTTTGAGATATTCAAAGCGGATTCTCCATTGTACACGCAGTCCTTCTTCAAATGATGCGTTCGGGTCGAACTCTTTGATCATTGCGTCGGACATCCGCTTACCTTCCTCGCGGGCGATCTTTATGATCAGGTCATCCCGGTCCTTGTAATAGATATAAAGGGTGTTGACGGAGATTTTGCATGCCTTGGCCAGCTTGTTCATGCTAAAGCCTTCCAATCCCTCATTGACTATCAATTCGATAGCTTTCGATTTGACGAGATTTTCCTTCCTGGTGTCGCGTATTCTCATATTTGCAATGCAAAAATAAGAGAATATTCATTTATTTATAAATTTATGCGCATTTTTTTAAAATATGCCAGGATTCAGATCGTCACAAAGCCACCCTCACGTTGGCGTGAATCCCCCTGAGACAAGAAGCCTGTTCGTTTTAACTTTGATAGATCATTAGTTAACAGCAACAAACATGAACAGTATCAACAACACCATCGCCGGACTTGAGCTGGCTCAAATCGGCTGGGTCGTCCCGGACATTAATGTTGCCGTAAAATTTCTTGCCGGCGCCCTGGGTGTCACCGGCTTTCCCCAACCGCAACATATCCGCGCACAGGATTTGGATATGACCTACTATGGAAAGGTTGTTGCTGGCGAATGGCTAACCACTCAGACCTATAACGGAGGTACATTTATCGAACTTGTCCAGCCTGTTTCCGGCCAAAGCATGTTCCATGATTATCTCGCCAGGTATCCTGCGGGGGGCACACAGCACCTTGCCTTCCGTTTGCCAGTTAGCGATTTCGACCGGGTCACCAGCGAACTGCACGGACAAGGTTATGAGGTCATTAGCGAAGTCGATCACCCTATTGCGCGGATGACATTCTTTGATACCTACCAAATCTTAGGCGTTGCCACCGAGATCATGGGGATCACGCCGGAAGGATGGACTGCTATCAAACAAATGCAGAAGGCTATCTAGTCATCTATTGGCTCCCATAGTTCAATTTTGTTACCTTCCGGATCGATGATCCAGCCAAAACGACCATATTCATACTCCTGGATATCACCGGCGATGGTTACACCTTTTTCCCGCAGTTCCGTGAGCAAGGCACGCAGATCGGAAACCCTGAAATTGATCATATAGGGCTTTTCGCCAGGGTTAAAATAAGCGGAGTCTTCTTTAAAAATAGCAACCGTCGTGCTACCGGTGGTCTTGTTACCCTGATCATCGGCCCATTTGAACTGTATAAAGCCACCATGAAATTGAAGTCCCAGATGCTGCTCGTACCATTCCATAAGGCGCTGGGGGTCGCGTGCCTTGAAAAAGACTCCGCCAACACCGGTTATTTTTTGCATAGAAGTGTGTTTGTCAGTCAGTAAGATACATCATTGTTGCCAAAGCAACAACCGGGGTAACCCTTTGACTGACCGCCCGGCATCCCGGGTCAACGGAGCGGCTGATATTCGAGAATAAGAACACCGTTGTCGACCGCGCGCGAGTGTTTGAGAGTGAATTTCTTTAATTCCCGATTGTCATCAAAAAGCCTCAACCCGCCGCCAATCGAGAGGGGATATACCATCAGCCGCAACTCGTCGATGAGGTCGTGATGAAGCAGGGCTTTGACAAGGGTGGCACTCCCATAGACGAGGATATCACCGCCAGCGGACTTCTTCAGTGCCGTGACATCTCCCGCTACGTCGCGAAGGATATGGCTATTGTTCCACTCCACCTTTTGCAGGCTTCTGGATACGACATATTTCGGCATCTGGTTGATGGGGTCGGCAAACCCGCCACCGGTCTGACCAGGCCAGTACGCGGCGAACCCTTCGTACGTGGTTTTGCCCAATAGCAAGGCATCCACACCGGTAAGCTCATCAATCTTGTACTTCCCGCCTTCCGGAGATCTGTAGTTAAACTGCCAGCCGCCGTGAGGATGAGGAGTTTCATTGCCGCCGGGCGCCTCGATAACACCATCAAGGGTGATGAACTCGGTAACTATAATTTTTCGCATGATCTTTTTTTGTAAAGCTAGCGAACGTTGTTTGATCCAACGGGGTGCGAAAATGACATTCAATAGGGTCAAATGCGTCAAGTGAACGATAACTCCGTTTTGACTTCGATTAGCTTCATTTTGGTTTATTCAGGGAGATTGATGATGGGTTGCTGCCAAAAAGAAAGGCCTTCCGGTTATCGACGGAAGGCCTTTGTACCCGGAACATAAATCGAATTTAATTGTCATCGTCCGTCTCTTCGCCGTAACAGGAGACATATTCGCCCAGATGGATCGTCTGTATCTCTCCATTATTACATGATCTCCAGGTTGGAAGGGCCTCTTGATTGGGATTCCATATTAATACCGGATTTGATGAAACAAGCTTTTAAAAGATCATACCGTTGATATTGTCTTTTTACTATCGGCAGTACATGAAATAAGATCACATGAAGAGAAGATCTTTTTTTTAAAAGAATGCCATCGGCTATGCACACCAGAAGGTAAAGTGATTATGGTAGAGCACTTGCGGGTTTTTCCGAATTTTCGAGAAACCAAATTCACCTTTAGCGGATTGTCAGGGTGGTCTATTGTTCTGCATTACAGCTTCGGGTTACGATGCTGCTATACCTGCACACTTTCTTTTGCAGCCTATATTAACAAATTGTTACTCACTAGGGGTTCAAAAGACATTTTGTGTATGCACCTATAGAACCCTAATTGTATGCCATCGAACGTACAAAGTGTCTCTTATTTTCTAAACCAATACTTAATAAACGTTTACGTATGAACATCCGATTTCTATTTATGGTAGGAGTATGGTTATCGTGTATTAGCTCTTCCCGGGCTGATATGCCAAACCATTACATGTATTACCAGGTTTCTTCACGGGAGCCTGTTAAAGGAACAGTGATTGGCCCAGATGGCGCACCTATTGCCGGCGCCACAGTTAAATCACTTTCCACAAAAAAAACGACAACAACTAATGAAAAGGGTGAATTTACTCTGCCTGCAACTGAGGGTGAAAGACTCATGATCACTGTTGTTGGTTACAACGATCAGGAAGTAACAGTAAGCGGTACATCCTTGCGGGTGACTATGACAATCGGCAACAGCCAACTGGGGGAGGTGGTAGTTGTGGGTTATGGCAGCCGTACCAAATCTGATGTAACCGGTGCATTAACTCAGTTAAAGGCTGATAATATAAGACAAGGTGTTACTATTTCTGCAGACAACATGCTTCAGGGTAAAGTGTCAGGTGTACGCATCATGCAATCAAGTGGTGAGCCTGGTGCAGGTGTTGATGTATTTATCCGTGGTGTAGGTTCTATCCGCAGCGGTAGCACACCGCTTTTTGTGGTAGATGGCGTGCCCCTGAGCAACGATAACGTGAGCGCAGGCAGCCCTGATTTGGGTTTGGGTAGCACTGATGCCAAGAATCCACTGAATTTTCTAAATACAAGTGATATTGAAACCATCACTGTTTTAAAAGACGCTTCTGCTGCGGCCATCTATGGAGCCAGGGGTTCCAACGGCGTGGTGCTCATTACTACCAAACGTGGTAAAAAGGGCGATCCCTCATTGACCTACGATATGTATGTGGGTACCTCCTCTGTTATCAGGAAGATGAAGGTGCTTAATGCTTCGGAATATCGGAAAGCATTGACCAATCCGGCTTACGATCACGGCGGCAATACTGACTGGCAGGACGCGATCTTCCGCAACGGCTTTGTACAAAACCACAACCTGTCGTTTACAAAAACTACTGCTACAGGTAGCTATGTGGCATCGCTTTCTCGCCTTGATCAGAATGGTATTATAAAGAAAAGCGACTTCAAAAGAACAACCGCCAGGCTAAATGCCGAAGAGTCGTTCTTCGACAACAAGCGGTTGATCGTTAAAATGAACCTGACCGCCAGTAATATCGATGAAACTGGTATACCCAATGGAAATACTGCCGGGTCAGACGGACAGTTTATGATGTATGCCCTGATGGCCAATCCCACCAGGAATGTGTTTGATTCTGCCGGTAAATATACCAATTTCAACATGATCCAGTTGTTCAATCCCCTATATGTGCTTAGTGTTTATGATGACAGAACCAATACTTTCCGGGTATTGGGCAATATGGAAGCCTCATTGCGTTTGTTACCGGGATTGAACTACCGTTTCAATTTGGGGCTCGATAAATCAACTTCGGAACGTAATACCACTATGTACCCTAACGTTACCGACAGAACCCCTCAGGGTGCCTATATACAAAACAACCTGAAATCATTGACTACTTTGCTGGAACATTACCTCACCTATAATCTGGCTATTCAAAAACACCAGATAGACGTATTGGGTGGTTTTTCCTATCAAAAGTTCAACGTCGCAGGTACGGCTTTCGGTATGCAGAACATTGCTGCACAGGGTACAGGCGTACCGCCCATGTATAATCCGGGTTATTCCGGAACGCCCTCCAGCCCCAGCGGATATGCCCAGGAGAACGAACTGCAATCATACTTCGGTCGTTTGAATTATAACTACGACAACCGGTTCCTGCTTACTGCATCTCTTCGCGCGGACGGCTCTACCCGTTTTGGCGCCAACAACAAATATGGTTACTTCCCCTCTTTTGCAGCGGGTTGGAACCTTGCACGCGAATCGTTTCTTCAAAATATTTCAGCAATCAGGAGTCTGAAGCTGCGTGCCAGCTGGGGACAAACTGGTAACCAGGAAGTGCCCAACAAAATTACCCAGGCCAGCTATTCCTTATCATCGGCCGCAGGATATTACCTGGATGGCACTAACCTGGTAAATGGACTTACAGTGAACCGTACCGCCAACCCAAATCTTAAATGGGAACTGGTTGAGCAATACAACGTGGGTGTTGACTTCGAACTCTTCAAGAATAAACTGTACGGTTCATTGGAGTACTATAACAAAACCACAAAAGACCCTATCCTGAACATTCCTTCAGAACCATTAAGCCCTACTACTACGGTATGGAAGAATGTGGCTGGCCAGATCGTGAACAAGGGTTTTGAGTTTACACTGGGTTCCCAACTGATCAGCACTAAAGACCTCTCATTGTCTGTTGATGTGAATGGGTCTACATTGAATAACACCATCAAAGGCCTTCCTATTTCGGAATTATATTCTGGCAGCATCTCAGGTCCCGGACTTTCTGGTGTAACTGCCAATATCTATAAAAATGGCTATGCGGCAGGCTCATTTTTTATGTTAAAGCACCTGGGCTATGACCAAAATGGAAAGGATATATTCGAAGATAAAAATGGAGATGGTATCATCAATGCAGCTGACAGGGAGATATTTCCGGGGGCTATTCCCAAGTTCAACTACGGCTTCAATAGCCTGTTACGCTATAAGACTCTTGATCTGGGGGTTTCTTTTATTGGACAAACCGGTGGGTACTTATTTAACAACACAGCGCTTGAGCTGAACATCAACAACCTTTCAACAGATCGCAACGTGCTGAAAAAGTATGTTGATGCTAAAGCAAACTTTGGTAACCAGGTAGCCGTGTCATCGCTGTACCTGGAGAAATCAGATTTCCTCCGTCTCAACAATCTGCGTTTGGGGAATACCTTTACTTTCAAACAACTTCCCTGGCTGCAATCGCTCAACTTATATGTAAGCGCTCAGAATCTGTTTACCATTACTAATTATTCCGGCTACGATCCTTTGGTGAATACTACCAAAAATGTAAACGGTAACCAGTCGCTGGGTGTTGACTATACCACCTATCCCGCGGCAAAAACATTCCTATTAGGTGCAACGATCAAATTTTAAATCATTTGGAATATGAACAAGAAATCATTTAAACTGTATAAAATAGCCTGTGTTTTTCTGATAGTGGCTATGACAGGCTGTACCAAACTTAAAGAACAGGTAATTGATGAAGTGCTGGGTTCAAATAGTGCAAGTCCTCAAAATGCGCTGGCCTCAGCATACGGACAAATGGACAATGGTACTTTTGTAAACCATGCCCAGGTATTTGCCCTGCAGGAATATTCAACAGACGAAGCGATATTGCCTACACGTGGCAGCGACTGGGGGGACGGTGGTATTTATCGCGCTATTCATGAATTTACCTGGGGGGCTGACAATTCTATGATTACCAACACCTGGAATAGTCTTAATCTCGGTATCACCCAATCTCTCACTGCCATCAGCAGCATTACCGCATCGAATGCTGCCAACAAGACCCAACTGTTGGCGGAAGCCAGGGCCCTGCTGGCATTATACACTTTTCATGCGTTAGACCTGTATGGTCAGGCGCCTTACCGCGACCCCAGTGTAGCCAATGCTCCGTTGCAGGTGAGAAAAGCCGACACCACCATCGACGGTTTGATCAAACAGGTAGAATCATTAATACCTGATCTGTCGAATATAGGCCAGAATAGTACAGGCAACGGGCGTTTCACCAAACAGGCTGCTTATGCCCTGCTGGCGGATATGTACCTCAACCGTGCTGTGTACAAAGACCGTTATAATCCCACCTCCTCTTTTAAATTTGATGAACAGGCGGTTGATGGCACCGTAACCGACATGGATAAAGTTATCTCTTATACGTCCCAACTTATTGGGTCGGGACAATTTAGACTGGAAAGCAACTTTTTCCACAATTTTGATATTAATAACGGAGACGGAACGGAACTTATCTTTGTAATAACCCAGTATGTAAACACCCTGACCAACAGCAGCAATAATTTTGCTTATATGCCTATGGAAAGGAATCAGAAACCTTCTCCGGCCAACCGGGGTACCAATGCATCCTGCACTACCCCTGAATTTTATGCTACGTGGGATAATAATCATGATGATCCGCGCTTTCAAAGACATTATCAATACGCCGATGGTACCTGGTTTATGAACGATGGTACTGATGTGAGCGTCCCGGTTACCACTACTATAGTGGGGGGGGCTACATTGCCCTGGTTCCATTTCAACCGGGGCCTGCAGGTTGGTCAACAGTATGGACCACGCATCGTGGGAACCGACTTTGAACGTACACCCGATGGACGTATTAAAGTAAGTAAGTTGTATTGCGAAAAGGCGTCCACCCAACTAATGGACTTTACGCCAGAGCTTAATTTTGATGATCCCACCCAGTCTGTATTCACCCAGGCGGAGATCAATCGCGGTGTTCGGCCATTCAAATTTGAGTTTGATCCGCAAGGCGCTAACAGTAGAAGCAACTGTGATATTCCGATGTATCGTTTGGGCGCTATGTATTGTATGCGTGCAGAAGCCTATTTACGCAAAGGCCAAACCGCTCAGGCTTTGGCTGATATGAATTTGCTGCGCACAAGCAGAACGCGTGAAGCACTATATGCCAATGCTCCCGGAACAGCGCTTACTTCTATTGACATGCAGACGCTTTACAATGAAACCGGGTTTGAAATGTATTGGGAAATGTACAGGAGAAAAGCTGCGATCCGCTTTGGTAAATTCGAAGCGGCTGGTACAGCAAAACCTGTATCTCAACCTTTCCGCCGTATTTACCCCATTCCCCAGTCTACAATGGATGCTTCAAAGTTGTTTTCGCAGAATGATGGCTATGTAAAATAGAAGTCTGTAAATAATCTTCATAAGGCCGTCTCAAAAGTAATTTGAGGCGGCCTTTTTTGGAATTCAAATTTTTGCTGGCAGCAATACATAGAAACATTTCGATGTATTGATGTTTTTTGTATCTTTGTGCTGAAATGATGGATAATAAGAAAATAGAGAAGATCTCCAGGGCATTGAGTGACGCCAGCAGGATAACTATTTTACAGCAGTTCAAGAAAAGAAACGATTGCCTGTATTGCGCGGAAGTGCATGATATTCTTGATCTTACACAACCTTCGGTTTCACACCATCTAAAGCAGCTGGTAGAGGCGGAGCTGCTGTTGCCCGAAAAAGAAGGACGTAACCTTAAATACATCCTGAACGAGGAGGTCCTCAGCGAATACATTTCCTCTCTAAACGACTTAAAAGGTAAATGATGAAAGGGCCGGGGGTCTTGTCATTGTCTTTAAAAAATCGAAACATTTAAATATTTCAATTTGTGAAAAAATCTATTTACATCATGGCGCTCGGCGCCTTCGGCATCATCACCACAGAATTCGGGGTTATCGGGATCCTGCCGGATCTGGCAAAAGAATTCCATATTTCTATCGATACCGCCGGCTGGCTGCTCAGCGCATTTGCTTTGACGGTAGCTCTGGCCGGACCCTTTACCAATATGCTTACTGCCAAACTGAACCGCAAGATTGTTATGTGTCTGGTATTGGGCATCTTCGTTCTTTCAAATTTATTATCCGCTGTGGCGCCCAACTTTACGGTACTAATGATAGCCCGTATCCTGCCTGCCTTTCTACACCCGGTGTTCTGGGCGGTTGCCATGACAGCCGCGGCTAAACAGGCTGGGCCGAAAGACGCACCCAAGGCCATCGCCATCGTAATGGGCGGCTTAAGCGTCGCCACTGTTCTGGGTGTGCCTCTGACAACCTATATGGCCGATCTGTTCAACTGGAGAGCGTCATTTATCGTATCCGCCGTCATCAATCTATTGGCTTTTGGAGCGCTCTACCTCTTTGCCCCTTCGATGCCCGTTAACGAAAGTCAGGCAAGCCCGGCAAGCCAGGTAAAAATATTGCGCAGCGTACATTTATGGGTCAAACTATTGGCCTCCACCATTATATTGGCAGGGATGTTCGCCACCTATGGCTACCTGGCCGAATACCTGGATAAGATCTCACATATGAATGGGGCTCAGATAAGCATCATGCTGCTGGTCTTCGGTGGCACGGGTATCCTGGGCAACTGGCTTACAGGCATCGCACTGAGTAAGAACATCAACCTCACCATTCGCCTGGCGCTGATCCTTTTAGTGGTCATGCATATTCTGGCTTACCAGTTCGGCGGTTATTTTGTCCCGATGGTGATCATACTTTCTATCTGGGGCTTTATCCATACCGGTGGTTTCCTGGTAGCTAACCTTCATCTTACCCATGATATCAGGGAGCCGGCGCTTGACTTTGTCAACAGCCTGCTCCCGTCTTTTTTTAACGCGGGTATTACCATCGGTACCTTGCTGGGCGGTTTTGTCATCGCCAGATACGGCATTCATGAGGTCATCTGGATGACAGTACCCTTACTTTTGCTGTCATTGGGGTTGACTTTTGTCACCGCTCCTGTGAAAAGGGCTGCCGGTAAGAAAGCCAGGATGAAACAGCAGTCAACGAAAGTCGGCGAAATGGCAGTGATTGGGGAATAAGGGCTATCGCCAATGCTGGGTTAAAACGTGCACCGATTTTAACTTAAGTGAAAATCTGACAGAAAAAAATGTGAGAATTTTGAGCTATCAAAAAACACACATCATGAACTCAGTATCCCTGCGCACACTCTATTTTTTGCGTACAGCATTTTCGATCCTTTGGGTAATTCTGCTTTCAGTTTTCGTCAAAACCAACCGCCAAATTACCAGCATCCTCCTTATTCTGTATCCGGCATGGGACGTGTTTGCTACCTATCTGGACATTAAGGCTGACCCACGCTATGTTTCAAAAACTCCGCAATATATGAACGCGGTAGTCGGCCTCCTTACTGCCGTCGGCGTAGCATTGGCTTTGCAAAAAGGTGTACCTGAGGCCCTTATCGTTTTTGGTGCGTGGGCGGTCGTCACTGGTCTTATCCAGTTGGTCCTCGGTTTACGCCGCCGGAAGGAATTGGATGGTCAATGGCCCATGATCCTTAGCGGCGGCCAATCCATGCTTGCCGGTGGTTCCTTTATTATCCTGGCACATACCCCAACCATGGGCATCGACAGCCTTGCCGGTTATGCAGCTTTTGGCGCTCTATACTTCCTTATCGCGGCCATTCGCTTGTCAAAAACGAAAAGAACGGCTCAACAAACCGCCTGATATCTACGGGTTTTGTTTAATTTCAAACCTGCTTAATCATCGGCCATGAGTGAGAGCTATGAAATACTTAACACGTATTTGACAAATTTTGCCGCATTAACCGAGAAAGACATTACTGATAGCAGACCGTTCTGGAAACCCCGCAAGATCAAAAAGGGTGATTTCTTCAATCTGCAATATATGGTCTGCAACGACCTGGGACTGATCATCAAGGGTATCTTCCGGATATACTACAGTAATCCGGAAACGGGCGAAGAAAAGAACATCTTTTTCTTCTCTGAAAATCAGTTTGTCGTTTCCTTTCGAAGTTTTGTTACCCGCATAGCCTGCCATTATTTTATCGAGGCGATGGAGGAGTCTGAAATTATATATATCACCTATCGGGATCTCACTAGTCTATACGGAACGCACCCCAACTGGGCCAGATTTGGTCGACTGCTGGCAGAGCAATTCTTTAGCTATTCGCAAACGCGAACCGAGGAGCTTTTGTTCTTTTCACCCGAACAGCGCTACATCAGGCTGCTGGATGAACATCCAAATATTATCAATCGTATTCCCGCCTATCATATCGCTTCCTTCCTGGGTATCACTAATCCGTCTCTGAGCCGGATCCGGAAACGGATACAACAATGAGCTGGCTAACTGGCATTGGGATATTTGCACCTGCCCTTTGTACCCTCATGTTTCCCGATTATCTTAGTTTCATGAAAACCCCATCCCTGCTAAACCTTGTATTTTGCTGCCTCCTTTTGCTGGGCGCCTGCCACTCCCATCCATCTTCAGCGTCTAAACGACAAGCCGCCGGCGACTCTTCCAGCATCGATTCCCCCCCAGCGGCCGTTATTCCAACCGCCAATCCTCCGCTTGGGGCCCGCGATTCCACGCCAGAAGCGCCCAAAGAGAGCTATGATACCCTTGATCCAGCCACTCGCTCCCATTTTCGTGACGTGCTGGCATTCCTGGAATTTATCAAAAAACCGAATAGTGATCACAACGTGGGCTTCAATGAGTGGATCAAGAGCTTCCGTATTGGGAATATCGATTCATTCCTGCATTTCATCACCATCGATTCATTGGAGATAGATAATGCTGACGCGGATCCGGGCAAAGATTCTCTAAAATATTCACGAACCATGCTCCGTCAACAACTGACCGGGAGAAAAGGGGCCGCGTTCGACATGATCGGGGAGATTAGCCTGCACTATTCCACTCCCTATCCTCAATATTCCCATACCTCATTTTCTATAAACAAAATGGACAGCATTCCGAACCTCAATGTCACCTTTAGCGAGTTCATATTGTATTTCCGGGCTGAAAAGGGCAGCGCCACCTACAAATTGTATCGTCTGGAAAGCGACCATATCTCTGATCTGTGATATGGAAACGCGTATGTTAGTGCTTATTGGTCGAACTTCGCACCGAAGCGCTGTCGGATGACCTCACCTGCATCTTGAACGATCGTACCGATTACCATGGCCAGTTTGATCTTGACAGAAGGAGGAATATAGGCTGCGATAGCTGGAGGTGTGCCGCCTTTGTTTGTAGTAAAGTAAAAATAGATCCTCAGCTTTCCGGCAGTGGTCACTTAATCCCGACCATAGAATTAGTATCCGGATCCCATACTTTCAACCGAAAGCATGCCATGATATCTAAAGGGTTCAATGTGGTTGTTTTTGCTTCCTGTAATTGCGGAATGCTGGCCATTACTTCGGGAAGGCGGTAAAACGGAATGCGTGAATTGATATGATGAATATGATGATAGCCGATATTCGCTGTGACCCATTTCCAAAAAGGATTCATGACCATGTAGCTGGATGAAGCCATCGCCGCCTCCTCATAGCACCACTCATCTTTTTCGCGGAAGGTTACTCCTGGAAAATTATGTTGCGCATAAAATAAATAAGCACCTATCATAAAGGCCAGTATAAATGGTATCACGGCAGCCAGCAGCCAAGTGAGCCAGCCCAGATAAACAAAGATCGATACGCTAATACCGATATGAAAGATAAGCGCAATCAGCGAATCCCAATGACGTTTGGGCGCACTGATAAAGGAGCACACACACATCCCGTAAATAAACATAGTAAAATACCCGAACAAAATGGTTAGTGGATGCCGGATGGCCAGGTAAATGCGCTGCTCTGCCTTGGAAGATTGCAGAAATCGTTGTTTGGTCATAATAGGATATGACCCGATGCTGGCGCTGAATAATTTGCAGTTATGATTGTGATGGTAATCGTGCGAACGCTTCCATATGCTGGAAGGTGCGAGTATAAAAATGCCGTACACTTTAAAAATAATATCTGCAGACAATGACCGGTGCAGAATGGTATGATGCTGATGATCATGATAGATCACGAACATACGAACCATAGTGAGTCCGGCTGCAAGGCTGCAGGTAATCCGTAAGAAGATATTATTCAAAAAGTAAATGCCTGCAAAAAGCGCAATCAGGATCGTAAGAGTGGACAGCGTGTAATACCAACTTTTCCATGTTATTTCTTTGGCGAAGGGTTTTGTAGCAAGGATCAGCACCCTGCCCGGTTTTTTTTGCATGACTCGAAGCTAAAGGGATTTTTAAATTGATTTATTTTCAACCGGGCGTTTGTGCTTCCATCGTCTATGTGTCCAGAGCCATATTTCAGGTTGATCTTGTATGTCTTTTTCCAGTCTGGCGGTATGCAGTTCAGAAATTTTTCCGTCGGCGGTATATTTAGAGTCTTCCGACAATACTTCCGCAAATATGTTGTAATAACCTCTTTTTAGTCGCTTTATTGTTATATATACAATGGGATAACCCATTTTTTTTGCAATTTTTTCTGTTCCCCAGAAAACGGGCGTATCCTGGTTGAGAAAGGTCGTCCAGAAAGCATTATCCGGCTGTGGCGTTTGGTCGGCAATAAATGCAGTGGTGGTGACCATTGCCTTATTTTTCACCATGTCTTTATAGGTGTCTTTCATTGCAATAAGTCCTGTCCCAAAACGCGTACGCATGCGATACATCAACCCGTTGAAATACTTATTGCCGAACGGATGATATACCACAAACAATTTTTGTTTACAAGTAAGGCTGAATGTATTCCCGGCCCACTCCCAGTTGCCATAATGTCCCATTACGAGCATGATGCTTTTCCCTTCCCGGTGATAACGATCGAAAATATCTTTTGCAGCAGTGCTTAACGTGCAACGTTTTAACATTGTGGAACGACCGATCGTGAGCGTTTTAAAACTCTCGAGGAAGAGATCGCAGAGGTAATGATAAAAATCTTTGCACAACCTTTTTATTTCTGTTTCAGATTTATCCGGGAAAGAATTGCGAAGGTTTTGCATGGCTATTCTTTTGCGATAGCCGAAAATGTAATAGAGAATAAAATAGAATCCATCACTGACCCTGTATAAGATTGAAAAAGGTAGGAGGGAAAGCAAATAGATGAATGGCAATAAAACGTAATATATCAGGCCTTGCATGGGGCCCCAAGATACTTTTTAATGGCTGAAAACCAAATAATTCAGATATTATTAAAGTAAAAATTTACTGGTTTTTAACAAATCGCCGGGATGACAGCCTGGCTGAAAAAGCCCTTGCTGTATTTAGTTCCGGTCTGGTTGAGCGTGGATTGGCAATAGCAAGGAGCTGCCTGTAATATAAGCCTGCATTTGTAGTGTCACTAAGGATTTCAGCAGTTCGTCCGGCTCCAAACAGGCTATTAAATCGATTGGGACATTTTTTGAGTACTGCTTTGTATTCCTGGAATGCTGCAATATTTTGATGTAACTCAAATAATAGGTCGCCGTACAATTCTCTTGCCGGCAAGACCTCGCCAGGCGTCACCGGGTGTTTAGAAGTGCTATCCTCCAGGTTGGCGGCTGTTTCCATGAGGTGCAAGGCTTCCGTATCCGACCCTTTTGCATGAGCTATCCATGCCTGACTTGCAATTAGTTGTATTTCCACCTGTCTTGCTTTGTAGGCATCGGCTTGTCTCACCAGGAGACTATGCAGTGTATCCAGTCTGACCAGTTCCTTTTCCGCGATGAGGAGCTTTGCAGTATGGATAGCACCTAGAAGCCTTCCAAAATGAATTATAGCCTCTTGCCAGGGAAACTTGCCCCAGGGAAAAGATGATGGCTGCAGTGACAGTAAGGCCGCTTCAGACCAATTCTTATTTTCAAGAGCCGAGCGGCATGGGGATGCGGCAAATGTATAGGCTTCTTTAAAGTTAATAGGGGATACATCCCGGATCGTTGCCAGGTAATGTAACTGTTCTGTCGCTGCCTGGATATCTCCCTTCTGCAGGTATGCATATATTAAATAATCCAACCCATGCAGTTCTTCATCCCAATGTCCCTTTACACCTGTCGACTGTGCATAGCATTGGGCAGCTTCAATTGACCTGGTGTTCAATTGGATACTTTCATCCCAAAGACCCAGCCTTGTGAAGATATGCGAAGGCATGTGCAAAGCATGGGCGGAAGAAGGAGCTACTTCGGCATACCTTCGTGCAGCCGGCAAAGCAAGATCCGCTATACCAGGATAGTCGTAGGTATGAATTATATAATGGATAATACCAGGATGGTTGGGGGAGGATTTGTACATGCTGTCCAGTATCCTACCTGCTTCTTTTTGATGGGCATAGGTCTTATCCATCGGGTCTGCGGAGGCATCCAATGCTAATGCATAAAAGATAGCCGCCTCTCTGTCTGTAGGATACTGTTCATGCAATAGCTCCATCGCTTTCTCAAAATGTACGCAACGGGTATGGGCATCCGTGCTGTTCCAGTCTTTATAATATGAGGCAACCGCATTTATATATGCAGATTCCAGTCGGGATCGCTGTTTAATGGAATTAGCTATAGCAATCGCTGCGGAGCCTTTTTTTAGATCAGCTTCCGATGGTGGTTCCCATAAAGGATGAAAGTTGCACATAGCTACCCCCCAATAGGCCATTGCGCATTCCGGTGATTCATCAATGATCTTTGCAAAGGCTTTTTCTGCCTCATCATATTCGAATGAATGTAGTAATTCTACAGCGGTATTGAAGTCGTTTTTCACTTCCTGACTGCCAGTGATGTCAAAATTTACGATCCCAAACTCTTTATCAGGAGTGCCGCAGACGATGATCTGACCTTTTTTCAGATGCAATTGATCGAGTGCTTCTCTGGAAGGAGATGAATGTCCCCCGGAACAGGCCGGCAAAATTGCTGGGATCAAAAAGATCAGATATTTTCTTATATCGTTCATTTCCTGATTGAATATAAGAAAAAAGACCGATCGGGAGATCGGGGCCTTTGTACCGCCTCTTCAATGGTCAGGCTTTTGCCTGTTTCTTCGCGTAGACCCTTAATCGTCTCGCGGATCAGTTCGCCCGGATGGGCAGGGTCAAACGTAGTCATAATTTTATCCTCCTTTAATGATAGTCCAGGTAATCGACATCCAACACATTGAAGCCGTCAAACCGGAAGACAATCCGGTAATTCTTGTTCAAGCGGGTCAGGATTAGGCGTATTTTAGACACATGCTGGGGTTGTAGCTTTTGTCTGACAAACCGGATTCGAACTCTCGGACCTGGCAAGCACCCCAGGGGCTGTCCGGTTTCCCAACACCGGATGTGCGATTTGCATCACCGCACCAGTACCAGGGTCGTCGCATCGAAATACGCTGACCCCGTCTTATAATCGCCGTCATAGATATCCCCTTCGAGTTTACCACTGCTGTTGTCATAGCGTTTCACGATGATGGCCGCATCAGCTGGCACGTCTATCCACCGGCCCGCAAAGTCCACCGGCCGTCGGTTAGGGTCGGTGGGCGTCTTATACAAGGCCTTTACATAGAAGTGATTTCTCGCTCTTTGCACCAGATTCCCGGCATGAGGAGACTTTAGAGAGAAATTTTCGGTCGATATGAGGAAGGAGTCAGCCATTCCAACCGGGGCTACCCACAGCACCCCATGCGAGTGTCCTTTGCGCCATTCCATCTGGCCGCCCAGTACCCATACGGGCATATAGGCCTTTAGTTTATGGTTCTTGTCAATATCGTATTGCTGGGGTCCTGTCTGGACCAGGACGTCTATGATCTCTTTACCCTCCACCGGTTCGTCAGGTGCATAGCCAAAGGTCATTGGGACGAGATATCCGGTATCATGATCGAAGGGAAGCGAATCCTCCAGGTAGACATAGGTAGTATCCTCTCGAATACCAAGGGCCCGCCGTTCTGCCCGTTCCGCACTCATCGGCCAGGGCGGCCGCCGTGCTATTAGCGCAGGGGCGTTTGCGGCTCTGCTCCCGGCCGCACTGTCACTGGCATCTCCTGCCTTCGCCCCGCCATCCGCCGGTCCGGCTTTCTCCGTTCGCTTTGCCGCCTCCCGCAGCTCCGGCGGTGCGGTCAGTCCGGTCAGTACAAAGGAGATCAATGCGATGACGGCATAAAGAGCGGTGGATCTTTTCCGGGTAGCTCCGGATTTTCGCCAGAACAGTGCTGTCGAGGGTTTAAAAAGCCCGATCAGCAGCAGGAGCAGGCTGACGATTAATACGAGGGCGAAGAAGTAAGCCATTGGCAAGGGTTTAAGTAGAGTTGAACGGCAAAAGAAGCCGCCAAGTATACGGGATGCCGCAAAAATTCCTGCCCCAAAAGGACGAGCCGCTCTCCCGGCAAATGTTCGAACACTTTAATCTTCAGGCTACCGCGGCAATACACTGATTTATAGGAATAAAAAAAACTTAGCGAAAAGCTAGGAACGTCCGGTCCATCCAAGACTAACTTGCTATTATCGAAGTTAATTGTATTTTTGTACTTGTCAAGTGTAGCTTTACACACTACAGCTAACCTATGATCGTCAGTTTTCGACATAAAGGACTAGAACGATTCTGGACGCACAATGATCGGAAAAAACTTCCGGCTGACCAGATCAATAAAATTGACCGCATTCTCGATTTGTTGGACGAGGTCGAGGAGCTGCCAAAAGACCTATTGCCGTTTCCCGGGCTGGGTATTCATTTTCTGAAAGGTGATTTGGCCGGATTTTGGAGCGTCAAGGTAACAGGAAATTATAGGATCATTTTTCGCTTCGACGGCAAAAATGTATCTGAGATCGACTATATCGATTATCATTAAAGGAGATAAACATGCTTAAAAGACAAAAACCACCTGTTCATCCCGGCATAATTTTGCGCGAGGATGTGATTAAGGAGTACGGATTGACCGTAACGGACGCAGCCAAAATGCTGGGCGTCACCCGGACGGCTTTGTCGGATGTTTTGAATGGAAAGGCAGCCATAAGTGCTGAAATGGCCTTTCGGATCGAGGCCGTTTTTGGCGGAACCGCTGATATCTGGACCCGCTTGCAGATGAAGTATCAAAATTGGTTTGCAGCGGAGAAGGTCAGAGGATTGAGACTAAAGCCCTATAAGCCGAAAACGGGGCATCATGGATATGCCTGATCAGCAATCCCGGTAAGCTATCAGGAATCAAAAGCTTGCGGTATAAATTGGACCGCTATATAATTTTCACACAGGTCAATAGCAACAAGTCTTTACTGATGCGTATAAGGAATTCCGACTCTTGGAGATTCTTCTATGCAATGAAAGATTTATGATCTGGATTAGCGTTTATATCCTTGCAATTGTAACACGAAATGTTCGATTTGCAAGTACGCATGTCACTTCAAGAAGGAATTGGGAACAGCTTCAGTATTTTGCAAGTTCCAAAATAGTTTTAAATAATAACTCCGATCCAAAATCGGGGCTTATGTTGTACCGTGTCGGGGAATTGGTTCGAACATTTCGAGCGGTTTGTGCAACAGCTTACGTACATCCAGGACTTCATAACTCCTTCAATTTCAGTAAATTTTTGAAGTTTCGGTTTTGAAAACGTGCCACAATGTGCCACAAGATCGACCTTAGTGGTGCGCGTAGGTATTGGCAGGCGTATCAATCCATTACGGTGCATTCCATCTGAAGGTTCCGTGCTCCATAGGCTATATCGTATTTTCGGTAATTAATAATTAATTGCCTTTTTTCTATTAATATTTATTGAAAAACAATAAATATTTATTATCTTTATTCTATCAAAACACGAGCAGCTATGAAAATAAGTACTGAACAAACGCTAAAGATATTAAATGTCCTTTCCTGGATCATATTCATCGGCGTCTGTATCGAAGCCGGCGGTTGGATCTTCAGCACCTTTTATACGCTGGAGATAAACCCTATCAATGCTCATCGGTCCTGGCCCGGGCTCGATCTTTCGAGTCTTTATGACTACGGACGCGGATACTATCTTGCAGAGATGTCACAAATAAGCCTTGTATCCCTTATGAGAGCGGTTTTATTTTATTTGATCATCGACATCCTGCAAAATAAAAAGCTGGACATCACCCAGCCCTTCAGCAAAAGCATGGGCCGGTTCCTTTTCAGGATGTCCTACCTGTCCTTGTTGATTGGCATGTTCTCCTGGTCAGGCACCAAATATACCGGGTGGCTTGTGTCGAAAGGTGTAAAATTGCCCGATTTGCAATACCTGCGCCTGGGAGGAGCCGATGTATGGCTGTTCATGGGCGTGACCATTTTCGTTATCGCACAGGTCTTTAAAAGAGGAATTGAAATCCAAACCGAAAACGAATTAACCGTATAAGTCATGCCGATTATCGTAAACCTTGACGTTATGATGGCGAAGCGAAAAATATCGCTCAACGAACTTTCGGAGAAAGTCGGCCTGACGCTATCCAACCTTTCCATCCTCAAAACCGGTAAAGCGAAAGCCATACGTTTCAGCACCCTCGAAGCCATCTGCAAAGTGCTGGATTGCCAGCCCGCCGACCTCCTTGAATACAAAGAAAAATAGCAGCGACCACCAATTTTAGGAAATAAAAAACATGCCACCTCAGTTACTTTTGAGACGGCATGTTTCATTTTTGTGTGCCACAGAAAGCGTGTACCACGTAGGGGAATCGAATTGTGCTCCGCGATCCTTCAAAATTTGCTTTCGTGGATTTCAATGTTTTATAAGAGTATTTTAGTTGGAAAGGGGGGAGTTCTTAGGCCCTTTTTGGGTCCCCATTCTGGTCCCTATTTTCCGGCTCGTAACTCATTCATCATTTCAAGTATCGGCATAGCTGTTATCTCTTTTGTCACCGGGAATCGTTCCTTCCCGGGATAAACAATGAACCTCTTCGTAGCTTTGATATCCTCACAGCCCAGATGGAACCCTTTTGAAACGGATGGAGCCTGCGAACGTTTTATTTCGATGGCAAGCCTCTCCTTGCTGTTCTTCTCAATCACCAGATCGACTTCTGCCCCGGCTGAAGTTCGGTAAAACCATGGAGTAACGCCAACAGGAAGACAAGACAGTAGATTTTCAAGGACAAAACCTTCCCAACTGGCTCCAACTACCGGATGCCCCAATAGATCATCGACGGTTGTTAGATTGAGTAAGGCATGCGTTATGCCGCTATCCCGAATATATACTTTAGGCGCTTTTACAAGGCGTTTACCCACATTGCCTGACCACGGTCGGAGGGTGCGGATAAGTAGGAGGTCTTCCAGCAATTCTACATAGCGTTTCGCGGTCGTGGCGGCAACGTCCAGATTGCTTCCCAACTGGGCAATATTGAGCTGCCCTCCCTGGCTATGGGCCAACATGGTCCATAAGTTTCGCAGTGTAACAGCCGGTATTCGGGGACCAAGTTGCGGAACATCCCTTTCCAAATAAGTATTGATAAAATTCAATCGCCAACGAAGACTGGCTTCGTCACTTTTAGCCAAAAAACTATCAGGAAAGCCTCCACGTAACCATAAACGGTCGAGATCGGTTGATTTTTTTTGATCTACCTCTGCTACTGTAAACCCTGATAATTCTTTATATGCAATACGTCCAGCCAACGATTCTGAAGACTGCTTTAGGAGATCCAGTGACGCGGAGCCAAGTATAAGAAACTGACTGGTTCTTAGTCCTTCTCGCCGCCTCCGATCAATAACACCGCGGAGAATTTGGAATAGCTCGGGGACGCGCTGAATTTCGTCGAGAATAATCAGCTTGCCCTTATGTAGTTCGAAATAACCTTCAGGCTCACTAAGTTTTGCAGCCTCTGAGGGGGTTTCGAGGTCGAGGTAAATCGGCTCAGGGCTTATGGCTGCAGCTATTGTTTCGGCCAAGGTCGTCTTGCCGACCTGTCGTGGCCCAAGCACTCCAACAGCTGGGAATTCATCCAGCAATTCTGTAATTTCCGTCTGGGCTTGTCTTTTAATCATCCTTGCAATTATAGCATAAAATGATCGATTTGCAAGGATAAATTAGTGCCAACAATACTCAAACTCGGATAAAAATGTATATATTTATTTGTAAATCAAATGTTTATGATTAATTCGGCGACTGTTCAATGGGTCGTGCAAAAGAATCTTACTAATTACAATGACTTTTCCGCTCTTGAAAACGCCTGTCGACAACTGAAGATTCCGTTCGTCGGAATTGACATTATTCCTTTCTCTGATGAACTTCCGAGTTTTGATCGGAAGTTCAAAAGTGTTTTTTATGGTTCAACGACTTTCAATAAACTGGCATATTCAAGCAGCGAATTAAATGGAGGCGTTTTTTTCGATCCGGCTACTTTTTCCATCGAACGTTACATATGCGAATGGGGCGAGCACATGCTAAACCATGGTGCAGTTGTAACAACATTTGAGGAACTGATGCAAGCTGATTATGACCCTGAAAAAATGCTTTTTATCAGGCCCGATGACGACGGCAAATCTTTCGCTGGTGAAGTGTTGAAATTTGGCGAATACCGAGAGTGGTTCGAAAGACTGCGGATGATAGAAAACTCAGGTATTTCTGGAAAAATAAGGATCGTTGTTGGCGAACCGTTCAATATCGGAAGAGAATGGCGGCTTTGGTGCGTCGACAAAAAGGTTATCGCCGCCTCGCTGTATAGAAATAAATTTAAATTGGAAAAACGTAGGGGATGTCCAAACGAGGTAGTTTCTTTTGCAGAGGCGCGCTGTATTCAATTCACACCGCATGACGTGTTTGTAATGGACGTTTGTGAAACCGGCGGAGAACTTTATATTGTAGAGTGCAACTGCATGAATGCGGCAGGGTTTTATGATGCTGACATCGAGGCGATCGTATCTAATGTTACAAATTATATGTCAGGTCGGGCAGATTAACCCTTATCATAAAGTTCTAATTTTCTACCTTCAGGATCTTCGATGACGGCCATAATACCCCATTCAGTAAGCATAGGAGGCTGTTGGAAGTGAACACCTTGTTGTTGTAGCTCGCGGATAATTGCCTCAAAGGAATAAACCGCTATTCCCAATCGTAAATGTGTATCTACCAATTCTTGCCCTTTTGCAAGTGGATAAATTTCTAGAAGGGTAGGCCCTATTTTGGCTGAAAAGTGGTAAGGCCCTTTCTCATGCCGATGATGCTCAAAGGTCATTCCCAAGCGTTCATAGAATTCTGCCAGTTTTTCTGGAATAGACGACCGAATAACGAGAAGGGTGAGATGCATGACGTAAAAATTATAAATACGAAGTAAAAATAAGAATTGAGTTTTGTTATATGGAGGTCAGGATAGCTATAAAACAAAAGCCGGGCTAAAAGCCCGGCTCTGTACCCCAATGGGGAGAAATATCGAACCAAATATTGCTTGATTTTTTGGCCTTCAGTGAATTATCGAAAGTGTTACTTGGAGATTTGGACATTGGTTTAAATGGCCGCTATTCGGTAATTTAGACATCCATGAACCCGACCTTTGACTTCCACGCCTGGGCTACAGCTACGAAAAAAGAATGGTTATCCAAATCCATCAAACTCGAACGCGGTGCTTCACCCGAAGCAATCGTGCTGGCCGAAGCCGCCACCAGTTTCTCCTTTCCAACAGAGATGCGGATACTGTATCAGCTTGTCGATGGCTTCAATAATTGGGATTGGACGGAAGGCATGATCTCCCTTTGGCCCATGCAACGGATCCGTGAGGAATATAAACTCAACGAAAACCCAAACTTTGTCGGCTTTGCCGATTTCCTTATCAACAGCCACACCATCGGTTTTTATAAAGACAGGCCAGGAATCTATAAAAGCTATGACGAGTTTAATCCGATTGCTGATAACTTCATCCACGTGATCGAGTTGATAAATCGGAATGCTGACGATCTCATCTGAAAGGGCGAGTTACACCCCAATTTAATTTATCTTTAGAATAAGAATGAAAAAGGGTTCGATTTTAATACTGGTCAGCCTTTTTGTTGCATGTTCTTCGAAAGAGAAGACGATGCATGTACTTGATTTCGGAATATTCAAGCTGAGAGCACCGACGGATTGGCATATCGTAAAAAAGCAGGGTACCGACAGCTATGTTGGAGGGCTTACCAACGGGTCGGATAGCTGCTGGTTTGACTACGGTAGGTATGACGTTGAATTCCCCAATGATTCTGGTTATTGGTGTCGTTTTTCGGAGGATACGGTCAACGGTTTTCCTGCTGTCTTTTCGATACCCGACTCATCACAGCCAGGTGATGTTACAATGAAAATTCCAGGACTGGCTAGTAGTGACCGGTTTACAATCTGGGCATCCAAGGTCATGGATATACCAACGGTCTTACGGATATATAAATCGACTATGTTCCGGGGTAGCGATTCATCCACAAATCCTCCTTTAAAAGAAGTCAAATATTTTGACAGAACAAATGCTGATGGAAAAATGCTTTTTGTTGCCAACTGCCAGGCTTGCCATACAATGAGGGGCCAAGTTGACGGGCCAAGAATTCAAGATTTGATTGTAATGAGGAACGCTGAATGGCTGCATAGATTTTTTACCGACAAAGACCTGTGAGCGCACGATCATTTTCATCAAGAGATGAAAAAGGCTTTTAATGGTGTTGAGTGCGTGAAAATTGATCATATGACCAAACCCGAGGCCGTCGCCTTGTTCTACTACATAAAGTCTCAACCGAAATAAATTCCTTTTTTGCGCTTTTCCGTTTTGGCGAACAAGTTCGTGCTTCGACCGTGCCACTGGCACGGCTCTCGTCCATAACCTTCGCTTCGCTCGGTTACCTTACAAAACGCAAAAAGCCCCGAACTTTCGATCGGGGCCCTTGTACCGCGTAGGGGAATCGAATTGTGCCAGTAGCTTTGCTGAAAATTTCGGCGCTGATATTCAATGCTTTAGATTTCATCGTTTGCTGATTTTAGAAGCGTTTTATTCCAATTTTTGGTCACTGTTCTGACCACTAGCAATTTACGATTTGTAAGCATACAGGGCTGATATTTGTCCAAAGGAGATCGAAGCATATTCGGCAGGCCACAGGAAATCAGCAGAAGGAGGGGCAGGTACTGCTAAAAACAATACCTTCGGGTAATGGACCGTACGATCGAGCTTTTAACGTGCAACACCGTAGCATCACTTCCTTCTATGAAGCAAATACTAGCCATTCCACGGGAAAGACCGCTACGCGTCACCTTTGGTCCAGCTATTCAGGCGCTACGAGAATCGATAGGCGCCGAATGGAGAGACAACCTACCTAATTTCAGCGTGGGCATTCACTTGGAAAGACCTGAAATAAGTATAAGTAAATTAATTACGGAGGAGGAGATAGCTGCGCATGCCACTTTCTTTGCACAGTGTGCAAAGGACTATCGAACGCTCGCAACCAACTTGATCCATGCATTAGCGTCCCATTTTAACGATACCATCGACCCCGAGAACGCGATGCATACGTTTGGAAAATACAAACGAGGTCGGCAAACTGGCATGATGGGCGACTGGGAATACCGGTTGCACGGTAGTGATTGTGGGTTCGAACATCGCAAGACTGGTCAGACGATAGAAGTGTACCTGCTAACGTCGCTCGAATTTGGCATTTTGGACGCCTATTTCTTTGTTCAGTTTATGAAGACGACAGAGCAATATCAACCATTGCCGGTAGATATTTACGAGGATGGTGCCGACGGTTTTCGTATACGAGAGAAAATGGTTGCGCTAGGGAAATTTGAAAGGATACCGGGACTTATCGCTGGTCATGATAATATAGTCGTAAGAGATAGGAGCGACGTGTAGTGAGTGTGACATCCACTCACATGTTACTTTGTGTGAGGCCTTTAGAAAATACAAAGATACCCTGTACACACCACTATGATTAAAAAAGACGATGCTAAGAAGCCCGACATCGGGCTGTATATCACCTTGTTCGCCTTTTCCATAGGCGTTTGGTACTATCTCCTGCACTATATTATGGAACAGACCCTCGATCATCCGTACGCTGCCAGCCTGATTCCGCTCGCTGGCTGTCACGCGCTGTGTTTCCTCTGCGTGGGCTTTTGTTTTATACTACTGGTCAATGAATCCGCCACGATCATCCGGCTGGAGCCATCGGTAAAACGCCGCCGGCTGGCGGACGCCTGCCGGACAGCCTTATTTTTATTGTGGGGACCGATGCTGGTGGGGGCATTGCTCTCCATTGCCGCCGTACAACTGGTACCAGACAAAGGCGACGTCAATTTCAAAGAGGCAATCGTCTATGCAGTAGGAGGGGTCTTCTCTATTTTTTTGTTCCTACAGCTCTTCGATTTTACTTGGAAGGACTTAAAACGGATCAAGGTCATCTATTGTCTATTGGGAATGCTGTATGTCTTTTTATATCTCGTTGTCGTTAGTTTCCTGGCAGCCGGCGTGGATTTCAAGACCGAAAAGCAATTCTATGGACCGGGTGAGATCATTCGATTGACCGTCCGACCGAGGGGATATGTGTTCGGTCCCCAGATCGACGAGGTCGACTATGTCGGCGATACCCTGCGGAAGAAAATAGACTATACCTACTCGATCGATCTCCGCAAAGACAGCTTCTTCACAACCTCTTTCGTTCAAGTCCGGTATACCCCCCAACTTCCACCGCTCACGTTCACAGAATTTTTCTACGTCGCCCGAGCCCCGCAATAAGGGTAGTTATGCTATTGGATAGTAGTTATTGGGATCGTATCCCCGACGCCGTTAACTTTAAAATAAGGGTTACAATTGTCTAGCCCCCACAGCGCCTCCGGCGCTGTGCTTTTTGCACTTGCCCGCTTTTGTGAACGCGTTCGCCCAGCTACCTACCAAATGCAAAAAGCCCCGATCTAACGATCGGGGCCCTTGTACCGCGTAGGGGAATCGAACCCCTCATTCCTCCGTGAAAGGGAGGCGTCTTAACCGATTGACCAACGCGGCGTTAGACTCAGTTGCCTTTCTTCGACGGTCGTTTTCTGAAAGGAGTGCAAAGATATATGCAAGCTGAAAAACTGCCAAATTTTTTATAACCTTACTTTTCAATCTTTTCCAACAGGTATTGCTCCAATTTCTGTAGCGATAGTTCCGTCCCCTTTTTATTGTCCTCCGGGCGGATCCCTTCCGGTATATTATCAAATATCATCGTCACCCTGGTACTGCCTTGGCCCACAGGTTCGAAGTGTACCTCCAACGTCATTTCTCCCTGGAATTGCGCATCGGGGGTATCGAACCGTATAGCCTCCACGATCCTTTTCCCCGGCTCCAGCGCCTCGAACCTCGCGGTATACCTATCCTCCTTTGCCTCTGTCTTGCCTTGCATCTTCTTTTCTGTCTCCGGATAAAAAAGCGACATCTCATAACCACCCCCTTCCCGCAGATGGAACCGGTGTACTTTTCCTGTCATGTCCCCCGGAACCAGCCATGCTTCCAGGGCATCCGGACTCGTAAAGGCCCGGTATACCCTTTCCGGCGACGCGCTGATGACCTTCGTATTACGTGTTGTTGACATGTTTGAACAATTGATGATTATAAATAAAGGGGAAAGAATTCCCAATTTCGTCAATCCTATTATCTCCAACGCAAATTTCACTCCATCAATCCCTTGTCTTTAAGAAATTTAGATGTTGTTTAAAATTGATAGCCAAAAATTTACGACAGCTATATTCCCAAAATAGTAACTTCGCTACCTCATTTTTAAAATTCAAATTGTTAAGCTATGAGCACAGTTAAAGTTGCTATTAATGGTTTCGGCCGGATCGGGCGTTTGGCCTTCCGCCAAATTCACGGTTTGGAGGGAATTGACGTAGTGGCGATCAATGATTTGACAAGTCCTAAGGTTTTGGCTCACCTGCTGAAATACGACAGCGCTCAAGGCCGCTTTGAAGAGGAAGTAAAAGCGACTGAAAACTCTATCATAGTTAACGGTGACGAAATAAAGATATATGCACAGAAGAGTCCCGCTGAAATTCCCTGGAAACAGCACGACGTAGATGTAGTCCTGGAATGTACCGGTTTCTTTACCGACAAGGACAAGGCTGCCGCTCACCTCACCGCAGGTGCTAAAAGGGTAGTTATCTCCGCACCCGCTACCGGCGACCTGAAAACCATCGTTTTCAACGTCAACCACGACACACTGGACGGCAGCGAAACCATCATCAGCTGCGCCAGCTGCACCACCAACTGTCTGGCTCCCATGGCAAAGGTCCTGGATGACAAGTACGGCATCGTCAGCGGTCTGATGACCACCATCCACGCTTATACCAACGACCAGAATACACAGGATGCTCCCCATCCAAAAGGCGATCTGCGCCGCGCCAGGGCCGCAGCCGTCAATATCGTACCCAACAGCACAGGTGCAGCCAAGGCCATCGGACTGGTGCTTCCCAAGCTGAAAGGCAAATTGGACGGTGGCGCTCAAAGGGTTCCCACCCTTACAGGCTCCCTCACCGAGCTGGTGACCGTCCTCGGTAAAAAAGTCACTCTTGAAGAAGTAAATGCCGCCATGAAGGCCGCCGCAAACGAAAGCTTCGGCTATACCGAAGACGAGATTGTCAGCAGCGATATCATCGGTATCAAATACGGCTCCCTTTTCGACGGTACACAGACCCGTGTCATTACTGCAGGCGACACACAACTGGTGAAGACGGTCAGCTGGTACGACAATGAGATGAGCTATGTAAGCCAGCTCGTTCGTACCCTCCACTTCTTCGCCAAAATGATCTCCAAATAAGATTAATTCATAAATAAAAACAGGCCGGATAGATTGTCCGGCCTGTTTGATCCTAATGACATTTATGAGCCAGTTCAGCCAGCATAACTTCAAAGACGAAAAAGTCCTTATTCGGGTAGATTTCAATGTCCCGCTCAACGACAAGTACGAGATTACCGACGACACCCGCATACGCGCGGCCATCCCTACCATCAAAAAGATTCTGGGCGATGGAGGCAGCGTCATTCTGATGAGCCATCTCGGTCGTCCCAAGGATGGTCCTACGGAAAAATATTCCCTGAAACATCTCGTACCTCATCTCCAAAAGCTGCTGAACGAAGGCGCCAAGACCAATGTGCCTGTTTTTTTTGCCAATGACTGTATTGGTGAACAGGCTTACATGACGGCAGACATGCTGCGTCCCGGAGAGGTATTGCTGCTGGAAAACCTCCGTTTTTATAAGGAAGAGGAAAAGGGTGATAAGGCATTTGCGCAAAAGCTGGCCAAACTGGGCGATGTATATATCAATGATGCCTTTGGGACGGCCCACCGGGCTCATGCCTCCACGGCTGTTATCGCAGAATTCTTTCCCAAGGACAAGAAAATGTTCGGTCTGTTGATGGAAAGCGAGGTCAGCAGTGCGGAAAAAGTATTGCATCAGTCGCAGAAGCCCTTTGTAGCCATCATCGGCGGGGCCAAGGTATCCGATAAGATCCTCATCATAGAAAATCTGCTGGAACGCGCCACCGATATTATCATTGGCGGCGGTATGGCCTACACCTTTATGAAGGCACAGGGCGGAAAGATCGGAAATTCTCTATGTGAGGACGACCGTCTTGATACTGCCCGGGATCTGATAAAAAAGGCGGATGCCAAAGGCGTTTGTATCCATCTGCCTTCCGACTCTATCATCGCCGATAAATTTGATGCCAACGCAAATGACTCCACCGCGCCCAGCAACAACATTCCCGATGGATGGATGGGACTCGACATCGGGGAAAATGCCGTTGAGCAATTTACAAATGTCATTCACAATTCAAAGACAATCTTGTGGAATGGTCCCATGGGTGTATTCGAGATGATCAAATTTCAGCGCGGCACCAAGGCGATAGCCAAGGCTGTGGCGGAGGCTACCCAGAAGGGTGCTTTCTCTCTGGTAGGAGGGGGCGATTCTGTGGCTGCTGTCAACCAGTTCGGCTATGCCGATAAGGTGAGCTATGTGTCCACAGGGGGCGGCGCCATGCTGGAATATTTCGAAGGAAAAGAGTTGCCGGGTATTGCCGCTATCAAGAATGCGCAATAGACTGGCAGGTATTCCACTTTGCTGAAAGTGACCGGCAAGCAGGATTAACGTATCTTAATTACTATCTTTCCGAATTGTTTTGCATCGTCCATGTGACGGAAGGCCGCTTCTCCGTCGGCAAAGGGGAACACTGTGTCCACCACAGGCTGGATACGGTGCTTATCTACGAAGGCCACCATGGAACGAAAGTCGTCGGGGTCGCCCATTGTTGATCCCAGTACATTCAATTGTTTCCAGAAGATACGTCGTGCTGTGATATTGGAAGGATTGCCCCGGGTTGCGCCGTAAAATACAACTCGTCCACCTGGCGTGGCCAGGTTGAGCAGTTCGTCCATGCCATCTCCCGCGGCCCCGTCGACGATGACATCGAATGAGCCGGCTTGTTCCTGCAGATTTTGACCCCAGTTGCCGGCCTGGTAATTTGCGCCGCCCAATGCGCCCAGCGCAATGGCCCTGTCGATCTTCTCCTGGCTGCCTGATGTTACATAGACCCTGGCTCCGAGGGCAACAGCATATTGCAAGGCAAAAAGTGCGACGCCTCCGCCAATGCCCGTGATCAAAACTTTTTCATCCGGCTGTAGTTGGGCGCGGGTCATTATTGCCCGGTAGGCTGTGACACCTGCCAGCGGAAGAGCTGCGGCCTCTTCAAAAGAAAGATGGGCAGGCTTTTCCACCAGATTTTGAAGGGGGACCTTCACATATTCAGCAAAAGTGCCATCGTTCGGCAGCCCCAGTATACGGAAATCCCTGGGATGTTGATGAGATGGATCGTTCCCCCAATTAAAAGCAGGATTGATGATCACTTCTTTGCCGACCCAGGAGGCGCCGGCAGGGTCGGCGTTTACCACGACACCTGCTCCATCCGAGCCGGGGATGATGGGATATTTCAACCCCGCATACTGGCCCTTCTGGATCCATACGTCACGGTGGTTGAGCGCGGCGGCGCGTACTTGTACGATAGCTTCACCATCTCCTGCCTGGAGATCGGGCCTTTCCTGGAGTGACAATGGTGCATTTTTTGCACCTAATACCAATGCCTTCATACCCTAAAGGTACATGCTTCCTGACATTAATATTTGAAGACCTTTCCTCCTGCCATTACCTCCTGTGTCTTTTCATCAAAGGTCACTTTGGCGCCTGTACGATAAGCTGCATTGGCCATGATGACGGCGATGGAATGGTTATATCCCGCCTCGATAGGAGCGTTCGGCTGTTTGCGGCTACGTACGCATTCCATCCAGTTACGCATATGGGCAGTTGTCAGCGAATCCCCGCTGGTGCTGGCTTCCGTGGATACCTTTGCGGGTTCCTTCAGGGATAGTTCCGACAGCAGATTGGGTTGCATATTCATGGCCTTGGCATAATTCTCCTTCAGACCTCCATCAGGGGAGATCTTATTGGTATCCAGGTTCAGCGTACCACCATTGGAGTAATAAATTTCTTTAACATCTCCAGCGGCATTCGTTTGCCGTGAAGTGAAGACCACCTGGAAGCCGGTGGAGGGGTCGTTTTGGGGACCGTAATCAAAGACTGCCGTAAAAGTATCGGCATTTTTTCTGCCGTCCTTCCAGAGATAGATACCGCCGTTGGCAGAAACGCTCCGGGGATGCGGAAGACCGGAGAACCAATGCACCGTGTCGATCTGGTGGCTCATCCATTGACCGGGGATACCCGAGGAATAGGGCCAGAACAGACGGAACTCCAGGTGCTTGCGGGCATCGAATGGCTCGAAGGGGCGGTTGATCAGGAATCGCTTCCAATCCGTGTCTTGTTCTTTCATCAGGGGGACGAGATTAGGACGACGCCAGCGACCGGGCTGGTTGACATTCCAGGTAAGCTCCACCATGACGATAGACCCGAACTTGCCATCTTTGATAAAGTCCGCAGCCGCCTGGTAATTGGCGCCGCTGCGTCTTTGCGAGCCTATCTGTACTATTTTCCCCGATTGCTTCACTGCTTTGAGCACGGCACGGTTGTCCTCCATTGTCTCCGACAAGGGTTTTTCCGTATAGGTGTCCCTGCCTGCCTTCACAGCTTCCACCGTATGCCAGGCATGCTGGAAATCCGCCGTGCTGATGATCACCGCATCTACTTCCTTTATATTATATAATTCGTCATTGTTGACACAGGCCTGGACTGGGTGGCCCATCTTCTGGCTGAGGAAGTCTTTTCCCTCCTCCCGCCTCTTTTTCCATATATCCGACACCGCGATGATATCAAAGTTCATTTCCTTATTGGACGTCAGAAAGGCGGGGATGTGGTCATTCCGGTGACGGTCTGAGAAGCCGACCACGCCTACCCGCACCCGATCATTGGCGCCTATGATATTACGATAACTGGTGGCGGTGAAGCCCATGGCGCCCATATACGAAGCCATGCCTGCCATAGAGCTCTTACGGATAAAATCCCTGCGGGTTGTTGTCATACTGAAGTGTGTTTTAATTGAAGGATCAAGCTAATCGCTGACAGAAGACTTTTTACTGTCGGCAACCCAGGAACGAACCAAAGGTTCGTTGACCGAAGGTCAGACATTGGATATTTGGCGCCATCGGGCTAAATTTTTTAAATGCTCGATGGCGCTCAGGTAAATTTACTAATTTAGGATATCTTACCATGTAAAAAATCGCCTGTTTATGCTTGCTCTCACCTGCTTTTTACGCAATCGTTTTCGTTGCTACAGATATTGTACATTATTATCATCAATGTTTACTTTATTGTCATTAGTGCCGGCGGTTTCGCTGATGGCTCAACGGTCCCGGCCTGTGGATGTCAGGGTCCAGTCGGACCCTGCCGGTCGCAAGGTAACTGTCACGGCAGGAGGAGCGCCTTTCACCGAATTTATCTACCCGGATACGCTGGAAAAACCCGTCCTATATCCCATCTATGCCCCGGATGGCCAGCTGATCACAAGAGGATTCCCCATCAAGCCCCGCCCGGGCGAACCCGTTGATCATCCGCACCACATCGGGCTTTGGTTTGATTATGAAAATGTCAATGGGCTTGATTTCTGGAACAATTCCTACGCCATTCCCGCAGAAAAAAAGCATGGCTATGGCTGGATAAGAACAGATAGTATTATAATGGCCACTAATATCAGGGTAAAAAAGGGCGGCGATAAAGGAATATTACAGTATGACGCCAGCTGGACGGATCAAAAGAAGAATGTGCTCCTGCAGGAGAACACCATTTTTATATTCACTGCCACTACGGATGAGAGGATCATCGATCGCTCCACCACATTGACAGCCATGCAGGATGTCAACTTCCCCGATGCAAAGGACGGTGTGCTCGGACTGCGGGTCACCCGCGAGCTGCAGATCCCTTCCAATGTCCCAGCGGAATTTGTAGACGACAAAGGGATCGTCACAAAGGTGGCAGCCGGTAATGCACCCGATATCAACGGCACCTATCTCACCAGCGAGGGTAAAACAGGAGACAGCGCCTGGGGAACAAGAGGCGCCTGGTGTATGTTATATGGGAAGAAGCAGCAGGATACCCTCAGCGTACTAGTCATCGATCATCCGAATAATCCCGGCTATCCCACCTACTGGCATGCCCGGGGATATGGTCTGTTTGCGGCTAACCCGCTGGGACAGAAAATTTTTAGTAAAGACAAGGAAACGATGAACTTTCGCCTGGAAAAGGGGAGATCCGTCGTATTCCGTTATCGCATAGTCATTGCCGCAGGAAAGAACAGGCTGTCCACCGGCAGGATACAGGAGCTCACCGACGCTTTTACCCGGCCGGAGTAAGAATAGACGCTATCTGCCTAAAATATGCGCCCTGACCCGGCAAAAACACTAATTTTGGCTACCAGAACGAACCAAAGGTTCGTTGGCCGTAACCGAGCGTAGCGAAGGTTACGAACGAGGAGGAACGAGGGACGACGTTCCGACGAAGTTATCAGTTATTAGATATTTGACGCAATTGGACTAAATTAAAAGAATGTCCAATTGCAGGCAATAAAACCTAAAATTTTAAAAAATGAGCACGAAGAATCTGACCTTGATCGTAGTAGTGGTCTTTATTCTGTTACTGGGTGGTTGTGGCTGTAATGCATACAACGGGCTCGTCCAGGTGGACCAGGGAGTAAAGACCTCCTGGAGTAATGTAGAGACTAATTATCAGCGCCGTACCGACTTGTATAACAGCGTGATAAAAGTCATCGAAGGGTCAGCAAATTTTGAAAAATCCACTTTGAAGGAAGTTATCGCCGCCCGGGCCAAAGCTACGTCTGTAACTGTCGATATCAATGACTCCGCCTCTCTAGGCGCATACCAACGGGCTCAGGCTCAACTGCAAGGGTCTTTCAGCAGACTGATGGCAGTAGCGGAAGCCTATCCCGACCTGAAGACCACAGAACAGTTCAAAAACTTCCAGACCCAAATAGAAGGTACGGAAAACCGTATCAACGTAGCACGACGGGACTTCAATTCCACCGTCAATACCTACAACCTGAAGGTGAAGACTTTCCCTAACAATATTTTCGCCGGCATCTTCGGATACCACGAGAAACCCTATTACAAAGCGGATCCTGGCAGCGAGAATGCTCCCGACATCCAGTTCAATATTAAATAAATACTAACGGCCGGCGGAGAAAAACCGCCGGCTTAAAAAACACTTGCTTTGAAAATCCCTTTTTTCAGGCGGAAAGAATTCTTTTCAGATGCCGAAAAACAGCAGATCGTTGCGGCCATCCAGGCAGCGGAAAAGCAAACGAGCGGTGAGATACGGGTATTTGTCGAAAGTCGTTGCAAATATGTCGCCCCGCTTGACAGGGCGGCAGAGGTATTTTCCATATTGAAAATGGACAAGACGGCTGCTCGCAATGGCGTATTGGTCTATGTGGCTTTGAAGGACAGACAGCTGGCCATCATGGGGGACCAGGGGATCCACGAGAAGGTGGGGAATGAGTTCTGGGAGAAAGAGGTCCGGCAAATGCTTGCTGAATTCAACAAAGCAAATTATGCCGATGGCATCGCAAAAATAATAGGAGAAATCGGCGAAGCATTGCGTACGCATTTTCCTTACGATAAGGAAGGCGATATCAATGAGCTGCCGGACGATATTGTATTTGGCAAATAGAATCTGCGAAATGAAGAAATTCCTATCTATAATTTTAATCTTTTCATGGTTGCTGCCGGCCGGCTTGCGATCTTATGGACAGAACATTCCCGCTAAACCCAACCCTCCCCGGCTGGTGAATGACTTTGCCCATGTCATGACGAGCGATCAGACAGCAGCCCTGGAGAATAAGCTCGTGGCTTATGATGACAGCACCTCTGTACAGATAGCTGTCATTACGGTGTCTACCATCGGGGATGACGCCATCGAGGATTATGCGCTGAAAATACTCAGGGACTGGGGTGTTGGGAATAAAAAAACAAACAATGGTGTCGTGATCCTCGCGGCCATAAAAGAGCGGAAGGTGTATATAGCCACGGGTTATGGCATGGAGGGTTCCGTCCCGGATATCACGGCCAAGGAGATTGTGGATAATGAGATCATACCCAATTTCAAAGGTGGTGACGCGGACAACTATTACCGGGGATTCAGCAGTGCTGCAGATGCCATCATCAAGGCGGCTGCGGGAGAATATAAGGCGCCGGCGGGATATGACAACGGGGCCAGAAGACACAGGGGAAGTGGTGGAAATATCATTGGGTTCCTGGTTATCGTAGGGATCATCATCGTCATCCTGATCAGCCGTGGCGGCGGCAGGGGAGGGGGCGGCCTCTTTGGCGGTTCGGGTATCCTGCCTTTTATCATCGGGGACATGATCGGCAGTGCCGGCAGAGGTGGCGGCTGGGGCGGTGGTGGCGGAGGAGGCGGAGGCGGTGGCGGCTTCGGTGGGTTTGGTGGTGGAAGTGGCGGTGGTGGTGGCGCCGGGGGCAGCTGGTAAGATATTAAAAGAAGGGGGCGGTTCCAACCGCCCCCTTCCTTATTAAAAGCCTTTTTGAACCTTCGATTTTATATAATCTGCTTGTTCCTGCAAGCCGGCGGCCGTCTTTTTGGCGGCAATTCCGCTGAGCGCATTATTGATAAATGGGTCAGTCTGATTGCGGTAAGCTTGTGGGATAGCTTCCCGGAATTTTACGATCAGGTCCACCCCTCTTTTAACCTTATCAGTACCTGTTACTTTGGAGATCAGTTCTGCATAGGGTCTGATGAACATGAACTTTTCCTGGTTAACAGGCATCTTTTCGAAATTATCAGAGATCACGTCAAAGCTGCTGGCGTCTCCTGACTTGATCAATACGGCGGAAGTAGCAGCTGCTAATGCACCCTTGGCCGGGGCTTTAATAAACTTCTTTGCCAGGTCAAGTGCTGTGGTGCTGTCGACGGAGGAAAGCGCAGCCAGGGCGTTGCCGGCCACTGTATAGGATGAGTCAAGGGCAGCTTTGGCAAACAGGCCTTTATAGGCCGGATTACGATAGGTGCCTAACAGCTCTACCGCGGTACCTTTTACCCTTCTGTCGGGATCATTGGCAGCCAGGTCGGCGATGAGGGGTTCAAACCCTTTTTTGATCTCATCCCTTTTCAGATCCAGTCTGGACATTGTAAAATTGCGGAGTCTGTAAAAACGATCTTTTAAAGCCATCTTCAACAGGTCCTGCGCCTTCGCATCGTCCTGGTGGTCTGCGGCAAAAGCGATGGCTTCGCGACGATCTACATATTTACCGGCATATTTGTACTGGTGAATAAAGTTGTCAAGTGTTTTGTTGTCCTTCTTTTCGCAAAGCAGGATCTTGTCTCCATCCACATTCACCAGATCGGGCTTGTTTTTATAAGTGAAGGTGAATGTGTCCGTTTTGTCTTCCACCCATACCGAATGCCGCTGCTTTGTGGCGCCGTTATAAACATCGATGGCGATGGGCAGACGGAAGACCTTGTCGGTTTCCTGCGTCTGATTGATAATGACCTTTACAGTATGAGCATTGTCATCATAAACATAGTCGATCGTCAATTTGGGATGCCCGCTGCCATAATACCATTGGTTCCAGTACCAGTTCAGGTCCTGGCCCGTGATATCTTCAAAGGCAAGGCGGAGGTTCTGTGCTTCGGCAGATTTGAATTTGTTGGTAGTAAGATATAGATTCAGCGATTTAAAGAAAGCGCTGTCTCCAACATAATTACGCAGCATATTCAGGATGCGTCCGCCTTTGGGATAACTTACCTGGTCGAATACGTCTTCTTTGTCGGCATAATGGAAGCGTACGAGGTCCTTACTGGCATTGTCCGGGTTTTGCAGATAACTTTGAATACCCTGGTAGTTCACAGCTTCCCCTGCATCTTTACCATATTTATACTCATTCCACAAGGTTTCGCTGTAATCTGCAAAAGATTCGTTAAGCGTGATATTGCTCCAGCTTTCCGTAGTGACATAGTCGCCAAACCACTGGTGGAAAAGCTCATGGGCAATGACGTCTTCCCAACCATTGCCATCGGAGAGCTCTCGTGCGTCCTGGTTGGCGCCTTCACCATGCAGGGTGCTGGTGGTATTTTCCATGGCGCCGCTGACATAATCCCGACCGACGATCTGCGAATATTTAGGCCAGGGATAATCCACCCCCGTGATCCGGGAGTAAAAAGCGATCATTTCCGGCGTATTGCCAAAGATCCTACGGGCTACGGGCGCATATTCTTTTTCAACGTAATAGCTAACTTCCTTTCCTTTATAGGAGTCCTTGATGATCGAGTATTCGCCTACTCCCATAAAAAACAAATAAGGGGCGTGGGGGAGGTCCATTTTCCAGTGGTCGGTACGAGTGCCGTCGCCATTGACCTTTTGATCTAAGAGCTTTCCGTTGGAAAGGGTGACATATTTTGCCGGCACTGTCATAGTGATCTCCTCCGTAGTCTTCTGGTTTGGCTTATCGATGGTGGGAAACCATGCTGAGTTTGCTTCCGTCTCGCCTTGTGTCCAGATCTGGGTGGGCTTGCCTTTTTCCTCTCCTTTGGGGTTTATAAAATAAAGGCCCTTGGCGTCTGTGATCGCCGCGCTGCCTTTTACCTTCAGCTCATTAGGCTTGGAAGTATAGTCGATGAAAACTGTGTACTTGTCCGTATATTTATAAGCTTTGTCCAGATGGATATTCAGGACCATTCCGTCATAGTCATATTTCAAAGACTCTGTCTTGCCGTCCTTTACAAGCGCTACTTTATGGATATCCATTCCTTTGGCATCCAAGGCCACTGAATCCGTAGGGTAAAAATGCGGCTTCAGCGTAATCCAGGCCTTGCCGTATAGGTAGGATTTATCATAATCGAATTTTACGTCCAGCCGGGTATCCACCAGGTCATTGATCTTAGTGGCAGTGGCCCTGTAGGTCTTCTTCCAGGAATCATCCTTATCTTCCGTGGGTTGTTGCGCCAATAACATCGTTCCCGACAGGAGGCCCATCAAGACAAAAAGGGGTCTTTTTCGTATTTGCATATTTGTTGATGAATTTAAAGGGCGTAAAGATAATAGTTTTATCATGCGACTGGTTTCCCTTCATCCTTTTCCGAAGTACAGATGTCTGCAGCGCACATTCAGATAAATATCAGATAATCACCAATTATAGATTACGGTGAGTCCGCCCATTGCGTTTTTAGCAAATTAGTGTAGGTTTGCTTTGGAATGGTCCTTTATGCTAAGAAATGCCCTGTTCTCCTTATTGATCCTACTGATGGGTAAGAGTTATGCCCAGGAAAATTTCTTTGTACTGATCCAGACCGAGAATAACCAGCCCTTCTATGTTAAAATGGGGGATAAGTCACTCAGTTCGAATGCAAAAGGGCGCCTGATCCTCTCCCAGCTGAAAGGCGGCAGCCAGCGTATCATCATCGGATCTCCCCAACAATTGTTCCCCGAACAGCTGTATACCCTGGATATCGACCAGAAGGACCTTGAATTTCAACTGAAAGACCTTGGAGAAAAGGGGTGGGGCCTATTCAATCCACAGACGCTGGAGTTAAAAACAGCTGACAAAGCGCCACCGCCTGTCAGCGTTCATAATGAAGGTATCAAAAAAGATGATGCTTTTTCCCAGCTCATGGCAGGGGTAGTGGGTGATACGGCGGTAATGTATAATACCTATGCGATGGAAGAGGCCTTGAAGGACAGCCCTGTTGTCAAATCACCGCCCGGACCAGACGCAAACACCATTGCCGCCCAAACCGGCTCGGCCCGCACCGACTCAGCCGGTCGCCCCGACTTAAATATGCCCGTAGCCAGTCACACGACGCCCTCTTCAACTGACACTGCAACAGTAGCCACGTTACCCTCTGGAACGCATCCTCAAATTACGTCTTCTCCTGTTACGGCTCATTCTGCCGGCAAAAGCCGCCCCCCCGTCTCTACCACCGCTTACCCGGCAGGAACCATTGATAAATTAAGCGAACGTAAGACACCCAAAGGGCTGCGGATTGCCTTTGCGGATAGACCTACGGGGAAAAAAGCTGATACAGTCATCATTATCATCCCTTTAGATACAACCATCGCCAAGGAGGTCGCATTGAATAAACGCGATTCCGGCCTGGGTCAACCTGCATCTTCCGCAACGGCCCCGGATACTACTTTGAAACTGCCTGCATCTACGGCGACAATTCCGGGTACCGGGTCTGACTCGACGCGGACGCAGGCAACTGCTGAGACGCCACTCTTTCGCACTAAGAAGCCCGACCCGGTGGGAGACGCCAGGCCGGATAGCACGACGCCTCCCACAACGGAAACCGTCGTGCGCAATAACCCGGATACTATCCATGTGTACATAAGCTCCGGGAAGAAAGCACCCGGGAGCAATACAGACTCTACCGTTACGAGGCAGGGACTTCCCCTAAACAAGCCAGACTCTACCACTGCCGATCACACGGCCGACCAGAAGGCGGCCCGGGGGAAGTCGGATTCCACTCTTAACCCTTCAGTAACAGGCACTCTTCCTGTCACTGGACGGAAGACTGCCCGAAACAAACCCGAGACCACTCATAATCCTTCAATTTCGACCGCACCCGATCAAAAGACCGCTCAGAATAAACCGGATCCTTCCTCTAATCCTCCTGCTGAGGCCCCTGGCCGGGAGCTTTACCGGAAACCCGACTCATCTCAAAAAAGCGCTGTCTCCAAAGTA